>JAESGS010000018.1_pt1 | contig 126776 bp, 112 predicted proteins | sample 9269761 | NCBI WGS metagenome assembly JAESGS01 (sample SAMN15741799, study PRJNA653493) | algae metagenome | isolation source: Cyanosarcina radialis HA8281-LM2 and co-occurring heterotrophs from damp... | place: USA: Makauwahi cave, Hawaii | collected 2011-01-06 | reverse complement strand
CCAGCTGCCCGGCCTGCAGGCGCGCCTGATGAGCCAGGCCCTGCGCAAGTTGACCGGCAACATCAAGCGCTCCAACACCACCGTCATCTTCATCAACCAGCTGCGCATGAAGATCGGCGTGATGATGCCCGGCCAGAGCCCGGAAGTGACCACCGGCGGCAACGCACTGAAGTTCTACGCCTCGGTGCGCCTGGACATCCGCCGCATCGGTGCCATCAAGAAGGGCGACGAGATCATCGGCAACCAGACCAAGATCAAGGTCGTCAAGAACAAGCTTGCGCCGCCGTTCAAGCAGGTCGTCACCGAGATCCTGTACGGCGAAGGCATCAGCCGCGAGGGCGAACTGATCGACATGGGCGTCGAGGCCAAGCTGGTCGAGAAAGCCGGCGCCTGGTACAGCTACGGCAGCGAACGCATCGGGCAGGGCAAGGACAACTCCCGCACGTTCCTGCGCGAGAACCCCCAGATTGCCGCCAAGCTCGAGGCGGAACTGCGCGAGAAGTTCCAGCCTGCCGAGGCCCAGCGCGACGAAGTCGCTGATGAGGTCGAAGAGTAACCAGCCCGGGGGCAAGGATGCCCTCTGGCAGGGGATGTCATGCGGATGGGTGAGCAACACGATCCAGATCGTCGTTCGCGTCGGCGCAAACCGGTTGAGCAGACCCCGGTGCAGCGCGCACTGGGGTTGCTGACCCGGCGCGAACATTCCCGCAAGGAGTTGTCCCGCAAGCTGTCAGCGCGCGGGGTGGAGCCGGCCGATGTGCGATCGGCCGTGGAGCGGTTGGCGGGAGAAGGGTGGCAGAGCGACCAGCGCTTTGCCGAGTTCCTGGTCCGCAGTCGCGTCTCCGGTGGCTATGGTCCGTTGCGTATCCGTGCCGAACTGGCGACCCATGGGCTGGGTCGTGAAGAGGTCACGGCGGCCCTGGCCACCTTCGATGGCGATTGGACCGAAACGGCGTGCGACCTCGTCCGCCGCCGTTTCGGTCCAGTAGGCCCGGGCGACATGACGCAACGCCGGAAGATCGCCGATTTCCTGATCCGGCGCGGTTTCGATGCCGCCGCCGTTCAGGCCGCCAGCCGCATGGCCGCAGACGACTGGGACGGCACGGCCTGATAATCTAGGGCATTGGGTTGCCTTCACCCGGCCGCGACCGCATCTTGCGGGAGACGCGTTCACCGGATGCGCCCTCCAGCCAATGCCAGCCAGATGACCAGCCCCTCCAAGACCAGCACCCGCCAGATCCGCCAGGACTTCCTCGACTTCTTCGCAAGCAAGGGTCACACCATCGTGCCATCGGCGCCGCTGGTGCCTGGCAACGATCCCACCCTGCTGTTCACCAACTCCGGCATGGTCCAGTTCAAGGACGTGTTCCTGGGGGCGGAGAAGCGCAGCTACGTGCGGGCGGCCGACGTCCAGCGTTGCCTGCGGGCCGGTGGCAAGCACAACGACCTGGACTCGGTGGGCTATACCGCACGCCACCACACCTTCTTCGAGATGCTGGGCAACTGGTCGTTCGGCGATTACTTCAAGAAGGACGCCATCGCCTGGGCGTGGGAGCTGCTGACCGAAGTGTGGAAGCTGCCGAAGGAACGCCTGCTGGTGACGGTGTACCACACCGATGACGAGGCCTACGACCTGTGGCACGACATGATCGGCATTCCGGCCGAACGCATCGTCCGCATCGGCGACAACAAGGGCGCGCCGTACGCTTCCGACAACTTCTGGCAGATGGCCGATACCGGCCCCTGCGGCCCGTGCACCGAGATCTTCTACGACCACGGCGACCATATCGCTGGTGGTCCGCCGGGCTCGCCGGATGAGGACGGTGACCGCTACATCGAGATCTGGAACAACGTCTTCATGCAGTTCGACCGACAGCCCGACGGCACGCTCGTGCCGCTGCCGGCGCCGTGCGTCGATACGGGCATGGGCCTGGAGCGCCTGGCGGCGGTCCTGCAGCACGTCCACACGAACTACGACATCGACCTGTTCCAGGGGTTGATCCGCAAGGCCTCCGAGTTGACGGGTACCGCCGACCTGGAGAACAAGTCCCTGCGCGTGATCGCCGACCACATCCGCGCCTGCAGCTTCCTGATCGTGGATGGCGTGCTGCCCTCCAACGAAGGCCGTGGTTATGTGCTCCGCCGCATCATCCGTCGCGCCTTGCGCCACGGCTGGATGCTGGGCGTGCGCCAGCCGTTCTTCCACAGGATGGTGGGCACGCTGTCGGAACTGATGGGTGACGCTTATCCGGAACTCCCGGCGGCCCAGGCGCTGGTCGAGAAGGCGCTCAAGGCCGAAGAGGAGCGTTTCGCCGAGACGCTGGACTCGGGCATGCGCATCTTCGACGACGTCGCGGCACGTGCCGGCAATGGCGTCATTCCGGGCGCGGATGCGTTCCGCCTATACGACACCTATGGCTTCCCGGTCGACCTGACCGCCGACATCGCCAGAGAGCGTGGCCTGTCGGTGGACATGGCGGGTTTCGATGCGGCCATGGAGCAGCAGCGTGAAACCGCCCGCGCGGCCGGCAAGTTCACCTCCAACACGGGCCTGCCCGCCGACCTGGTGGCGCAGATGACGCCGACGGGCTTTCTGGGCTATGACCAGCTGGATGTCGGCGGCCTGCAGATCGTGGCGCTCCTCAAGGACGGCCGGCCGGTCGAGTCCGTGCAGGCGGGCGACGAGGCCGTGGTGTTCCTGGACCGCACGCCCTTCTACGCCGAATCCGGTGGCCAGGTGGGCGACACCGGTGTTCTGGCCGAGCAGGGCGTCAAGTTCGACGTGTCCGATACGGTCAAGTTCGCCGGGCAGTTCCATGGCCATGTGGGCCGGCTTGCCCAGGGTCAGCTGAAGGTGGGCGACCATGTGGTCGCGTCCGTCGACGGTTCGCGCCGCGCCGCGACCATCCTCAACCATTCCGCCACTCACCTGCTGCATGCCGCGCTTCGGGAAGTGCTGGGTACCCATGTGCAGCAGAAAGGCTCGCTGGTGGCCCCGGATCGGCTGCGGTTCGACTTCTCCCATTTCCAGCCGATGACGGCTGCCGAACTGGCCGAGATCGAGCGTCGCGTCAACGCGCAGATCCGCGCCAACCATGAGGCCGAAGTGCACCACATGGGCATGCAGGAGGCACTGGACTTCGGCGCCATGGCCCTGTTTGGCGAGAAGTACGGTGAGAACGTCCGCGTGCTGCGCATGGGCGGGTACTCCACCGAGCTCTGCGGCGGTACCCACGTCGGACGTACCGGCGACATCGGTGTGTTCAAGCTTGTCAGCGAAAGTGGCGTGTCGGCCGGCGTGCGCCGGATCGAGGCGGTGACGGGGCAGGGCGCGCTGGACTACATCGAGGATGAGGAGCGTCGCCTGGACGAAGCGGCCGCACTGCTCGGCGGCAGTGCCGGCGAAGTGGTGGACAAGATCCGGGCCCTCACCGACCGCCAGAAGAAGCTGGAGCGCGAACTGGAATCCCTCAGGGCCAAGGCCGCCTCCAGTGCCACCTCGGACCTGGCGGGGTCGGCGGTGGACGTCGGGGGTATCCGCGTATTGGCCGCAAGGCTGGAGGGCTTCGATGCCAAGGCGCTGCGCGAGGCGGTGGACCGCCTGAAGCAGCAGCTGGGTGATTCGGTCATCGTGCTCGCCGGCGCTTCGGACGGCAAGGCGTCCCTCGTGGCCGGCGTGAATGGCGGCGCAACCGGTCGGGTCAAGGCGGGGGAACTCCTCTCGCATATCGCCAGTCAGATCGGCGGCAAGGGCGGTGGTCGCCCGGACCTGGCCCAGGGTGGTGGCGAGGACGGGCCCGCCCTTGCCTCGGCCTTGCAGGGGGTATCGGGTTGGGTCCAGCAGCGCCTCAGCTGACCGGCGGCCCCGCGCCAGCGCTTGCGGCTGCCGGCCTCCGGCCGCTACCATGCTTTAGGTTCATGAATTTACCTAGGAAGCCTTCTGACCGGTTTCACGGTCAGGACGCGCCCCCGGCACTATCCTTGCCGGATTACGGAGAAGAAACATGTTGATCTTGACCCGCCGTGTCGGCGAAACCCTGATGATCGGTGATTCGGTCACGGTGACCGTGCTCGGTGTCAAAGGCAATCAGGTGCGCATCGGCATCACTGCGCCCAAGGACGTTGCCGTGCATCGCGAGGAAATCTACCAGCGCATCCAGCGCGGCGAGGAAGTGGTCTCGTCAGCGGCGCCGGAAAATTCGGCGTCGGAGTGAATTCCGTTTGCCGCATGCGCAGTGAGCGGCTATCCTATGCGGCCGCCGCAGCCTGGGTTGCGGCGAGCAACAATCCCGGAGTGATGCCCGAGTGGCCGAAGGGGCTCCCCTGCTAAGGGAGTATAGGGTCAAAAGCCTTATCGAGGGTTCGAATCCCTCTCACTCCGCCAGTTGATGCGTGGCCACAACAGGCGGCGCAGGAAGCTGGAAACCGCACGCTTTCATTGCCTCAGGGCGGTGCAGGCGGGTTGCAACTGCCCTGGTCGGTGCGCGATGTACGACGCGCCTTCGGAAGCAGCGCGGTGCAGCAAAAAGGTTGACGAGCGGAAAGCGCTTCACGCATAATTCCGCTTCTTACGCGCCCGTAGCTCAGCTGGATAGAGTACCTGGCTACGAACCAGGCGGTCGGGAGTTCGAATCTCTCCGGGCGCGCCATACAAGCAGAAGCCGGCAAGGAAACTTGCCGGCTTTTGTCTTTTCTGCGTCCTGATTCCGCGTCCAGGCGACCCCAGCGCGAGTCCGAACATCCGTATCGGATCTACCACGGCGTCCGCATCGGGGCATGCGGCCGGACCGTGCGGCTTTTGACGTCACATCAGAAGAAAAAGACGCGCCTGCACGTGAGCTGCGGGTATTGCCGGCTGCGCCGACCCCTTCGTACGAGGACATCATGAGCACCCTGGCTCGCCACGCCATCTTCCTCTGCCTGAGTGTGTTGCTGCTGGCCCTGGCTGCATGCGGCGGAAATGACGCTTCAGACGCCCGCAGGCAGGCTGCGCTGGTGGCGTCGCCCGGGGTCGGGGATTATTACGCGGCCGAGCTCACCTATTTTTCAGGCGCGGATTTCGAATCGCGCGAGCGGATATTCGGACTGATGAAGATTGTCGCCGTCGACGGCGACGATATTACGCTGGTGACGGAAAATGGCGGTTCGCCGGATCGCGACGTGGCATTGAAAGATATTGACGCAGATCCATCGGCCATCGAATTCGACCAGAGCGAACGCATCATCATTACCCGCGCCGATCTGGAAGCAGCGCATGCAGCGGGCAAGATTTTCGCGGTGAAACGCTAGATCCGCGAATTAATCCACTCTTTTTCAGAAACCCGCCCATATTAATGTGTGACGGTATTCATTAATTGAAATATCCGTCGTTGTTTTTCACGTGGGGTTGGAAGGGCGCCGATATAGTTTTTCGCGTCCCCTGCCTTGTGTCCCTGTGAATATGCATCGTTTCCGTAAGGTCGCCATCGCGATTTCCGTTGCGCTTCTCCCTTCCGTCGCGTGGTCCGCCACTTACACCGTCGGCCCATCGGGCCGCCAGTACACCCAACTCTCGACGGTGTTCGCCAACAACAATCTGGCGCCGGGCGACATCATCGAGGTGGACGGTAACGCCACCTACTCGGGCAACATCGTCGTCAATACCGACGATGCCGGCGCGGCTGGCAATCCCATCATCATCCGGTGGAAGCGTGGCGCCGGCCAGACGCGCCCGATCCTGCAGGGCGGTACCAACACCATCAAGTTCCAGCAATCCAACCATGTGGTGCTGGAAGGGTTCGAAGTCACCGGGGGCAGCAACACGTGCGTGTTCAGCGAGGCCAATGACGTCACGGTGCGCGACGTGCTGATCCGCGACTGCCCGTCGCACGGCATCCTCGCCGCCGACCAGCTGTCGGGCTCCTTCACGCTGGAGTACAGCGAGATCCGCAATGCGGGCAGCAGCACCAACCGCCATCCCATCTACATGCAATCGGACGAGGTGGCTTTCCCCGGCTCCGTGTTCCGCATGCGCTTCAACTACATCCACAGCGGCAAGGGTGGCAACCTGGTCAAGGTGCGCCATGAGCGCAGCGAGATCCATTACAACTGGCTCGAAGGCGCCTCGTACCAGGCCATCGAACTGATCGGACCGGATTGCTACACGCAGCAGAGTGGCTGGTCGACGGGGCTGAAGCGGGAGGATGCGGACGTGGTTGGCAATGTCATCATCCAGTCGGGCACGTGGGCCAATGCGATCCGCATCGGCGGCGACCTCAATGGCCGCAGCCAGGGCCGCGTGCGTCTGGTCAACAACACCATCCTGTTCACCCGAACCGGTACCGCCAACGCGGTGATGGTGCAGATGGGCGCGGGCTCGCTGGAGATGCACAACAACGTGATCCACCAGACAACAAGCGGCGCGCCGGTCGTGGTGAAGGAGAACAACTCGGCGGGTACGCCGGAACCCTGCGAGCCGCAGAGCTCCGCCGCGTGGACTGCCGGTCGCAAGGTCGCGGGCAGCAACAACTGGGTCAAGACGGGTTCCGACTCGCCTTCGGAATGGACCGGCACGCTGAGTGGCAGCGATCCGGGCCTGACCAATATCGCCCAGGGTCAGCTGCGTCCGCTGTCCAGCAGTGCGCTGGTGGGTCGTGGCGTGAATCCTCCGGTCACGCCGTCGGCGTGGCCATTCCCGTCGCCGCTGGCGATCCCGCAGTTCGATCCGCCGACGCGGGCGATGATGGCGATCGGCTCGCAGAAGCCGCGCGTGTTGTCGGGCGGGAAAATCAGCATCGGCGCGCTGGAGGCGACGGAAGGCTCCACCCAGCCGTCCGATCCGGTCCGCGCCAATGGTTCGCAGCCGCTGATTCCCTCCCGTGGCGCCACCGCTGGTGCCACGACGCAGAGCAGCGCGTCGATCCCCGCTCTGGAGACGACTGCCGCCTCCACATCCGGTGAAGCACCCGCCACCACCAGCAGCTCAAGCAGCACCTCTGCCGTTGGAAAGGTACGCAAGTACGCCAGCCAGCGTCCGCAGGTGCGTTACGTCCGCTGGAGCCCGCGCAGCGTGTCGCTGTGCGACAGCGACGAGAGTGCGGACGGCGACCGGGCCATCTGCCGGTAACCGACGTTCTCAAACGTTGTTGCGGACATGCCGCCGTCAGTAGTGACGGCGGCATGTTGCGTTTCAGGCAACCGCAACGCGGGCGGCGCTGGCTGTGTCGGCCACATCGCCTGAATTGATCTTTGCGGGCGCCGTGGCCAGCGGACGCGCCAGGTCGGCGCGCAGGTCTAGCACGCGGCCATCATGCGCGCCGTTCCAGTCGAAATCATTTGCCACGTCCGTGCACAACAACAGCACGTCGGCGTGATCCAGCAGCGTGCCGGTCTCCTCGACCAGCATCTGCGCCAGATGGGGCAGGGTGCGGTCGATGTAGCTGAGGTTGCGACCGCGCAGGCGCCCCAGCATGACATTGGGGTCGTAGATCTTCACCGAATAGCCCCAGCCGGTCAGTGTTTCCACCATTTCCACCATCGGACTTTCGCGCAGGTCATCGGTGCCGTTCTTGAAGCTCAGCCCGACCAGGCCGACCTTCTTCTGCCCGGTGTCGCGCACCATCTTCAGGGCGCGCTTCAGGTGGCTTTCGTTGGACGGCAGCACCGACGACAGCATGTTCAGGCGCAGCGCTTCGTGCTCGGCGAAGCGGCTGATGGCACGCAGGTCCTTCGGCAGGCAGGAACCGCCGAAGGCAAAGCCCGGCCGCATGTAGGCGGTGGAGATGTTCAGCTTGCTGTCTTCGCAGACAAGCTTCATCACCTCATGGCCATCGGCGCCCATTGCCTTGGCCACGCTACCGATCTCGTTGGCGAAGGTGACCTTGACGGCGTGGAAGGCGTTGCACGCGTACTTCACGAGTGCGGCCGTACGCGAATCGGTGACGAACTTCTTGGAGTCCACCGCGTGGTACAGGTCGATGATGGGCTGCGCGGCCGCGTCGCTCTCGGCGCCGACCAGCACGTAGGGCGGATGGTAGTAATCCTTCAGTGCCGACCCTTCGCGCAGGAACTCCGGGTTGTTGCACAGGACCACATCGCTGCCGAGCGGACGCCCCAGTGCCTGTTCCAGCACCTCGCGCATGCGGGTTTCCAGCAGGCCAGGCAGCAGGGTGGAGCGCACGACCACGTGATACGGCTTGGGCGAGGCGCGCAGCGCCGTGCCGATGTCGGCGATGACCTTCTCAAGGATGTGCACGGTGACCGCGCCATCTTCGGTGGAAGGGGTGCCCACGGCGATCAGCGCGATGTCGGACTCGCGTACGGCCTGGGCAGTGTCGCCGGTGGCGCGCAGGCGGCCGCTGGCGACCTGTTGCTGCATCAACTCATCCAGCCCGCGCTCGCTGATGGGCGCCTTGCCCGCGTTGACCTCGGCCACCTTGTCCGCATCGATGTCCACGCCGATGACCGAATGGCCATCCTGGCTGAGGCAGGCGGCGGTGACGCAACCCACGTAGCCCATGCCGAAAACCGCGACTTGCTTCATGTCTGGATACTCTTGGATGAAAAGGAATGCGTGGGAGGCGTCATGCCGCGGAAGCGGAGACGACCGGTGTCGGTGTCGCGGCGGCGTGCGCGCCGCGCACCACCCGCTCGCAGATGGCTTCGAACTGCCTGGCGATGGTTTCGCTGCCGTAGTGCTGCCGGACGAAGGCATTCGCCGACTCGCCGATGCGCGTGCGCAGGGCGTCGTCCTGCATCAACCGCACGATGTCGGCGGCGAAGGCGTCCGCGCTGTCGGCCTGCAGGAAGTGCTCGCCCGGCGTTACCGGCAGGCCTTCGGCGCCGATGGTGGTGCTGACGGTGGCGCGCGCCATCGCCATGGCTTCATAGATCTTCAGCCGGGTGCCGCCACCGACCAGCAGCGGCACCACCACCACGGAGGCCTGCGCCAGGTATGGGCGCACGTCGGGCACCGAACCGGTCACCTCGATGCCCTGGCGCTCGGTCAGCGCCTGCACGGCCGGCGGCGGATTGCGTCCGACGATCTGGAACACGGCATCGGGCTGCTGGCGGATCACCTGGGGCCAGACCTCGTCCGCAAAGAAGCGCACGCCGTCCTGGTTGGGCAGCCAGTCCATCGAGCCGAGGAACATCACCCGGTGCGCGCGTTCCTGTTCCGGCTTGGGCTGGAAGAAATCCGTGTCCACGGCGGTGTCGATGGCGTCGACGTTCTTCCAGCCATAGCGGCGGTGGAAGATTTCCTTGTCCTGCTGGCTGACCGCGATGACGTGGTCGAAATGATTGCCGCAGCGCCGTTCGAACGAACGCATCTTGCGGTACTGGTCGAACATGTAGGTGCGGCGCAGCAGTCCATTGCTGACCTGTGCGTGGCGCTCGAGGATCTGGGCTTCCACGTTGTGCTGGAACAGGATGGTCGGCGGCAGCCGCAGCCCCATGGTGTGGCGTGCCATCTGCACGGTGTCGCAGATCACCAGGTCGAAGGATTGGTTGGCCAGCAACCCGGCGATGGCGTCGCGCACGCGCGGATCGAAATTGCGGTCCACCGCATACGGCCGCGGTGAGGCGAGGTTGGCCACGGCCTCGGCCAGGAAGCGCGCACCGCCGCGCGCCGAGGTTTCACCCGGCACGGCGACCATGCGCAGACCCAGGGCTTCCATCTCGGGCAGGTACTGCTCTTCGCCCCCGCGCAGGTTGCAGACGTAGGTGATGTCGTGCCAGCGGGCAAGGTGCTTGAGCAGGTTCAGCACGCGGATCTTGCCGCCGGTGTCGCGCGGAAACAGGATCTGCTTGTGCAGGAACAGGATCTTCATGCGGTGTCCGCTGGAGGAGGGATTGTCCATCGACACTCAGGCGGCCTCGTCGACGGTGGCGGGGGAGGTGGTGGCGGCCACGACCACGGAGGGCGCGGCCTGTCCCTTGAACGCCGATTGCAGGACCCGGCCGCCCATGTGCGCGGGCACGTCCATCTGCAGCGCTTTCAACATGGTGGGCGCGAGGTCCAGCGTGGAGCAGCTGCCCAGGTCGACGCCCGCCGCGATGTCCGGGCCGGCCATGATCAGCAGGCCGGTACGGTCGTGGTGGCCCTGCTTCGGCGTGGGATCCTTTTCCGCGCACAGTTCGTCCATGCGGATGCGCTTGCCGGTGGTGGGGAACACGCACTCGGCGGCGCCGTCGATCGGGCGCGGCAGCTTCTGGCGGATGTTGATGCACAGGGTATTGCCGGCGGAGGCACAAGCGAACAGCGCATGCTCCGGCGTGCCCACGTAGGCCTGCTCCAGCGCCAGGGCGGCGGCCCGCTGCACCTGTGGGTCGTCGAATTCCAGGTTCCACTGCGGCGCCATCACCGAGTAGGCGCGGCATCGACCGGTGGCGCCGATCAGGTCCAGCACGCGATGGATGTCGCGCATGCGGACCACGCTGCGTCCACCGCGGAACTCCTCGGTAACATAAGGTTGCTGCGCCAGCGCCGAGGCCACCACGATGGTGGTCTCGGCATCGGCCATGGCCATGATGCGGCCCAGCAGTTCATCTGCGACCCGGTAGCCGAAGCGGATGGCACCGCCGTACTTGCGCACTTCCTCCGCGTCCGGTTTTTCCAGGAACGGTGTCGGATCGGTGGCGCGCCAGTAACGGTGCTGGTAGTGCGCCACGTGATTGGTATGGAAGGTGGCGAAGACGGGACGGTGCTTGCGCCACAGGCGCTCGAAGAAGTCGAAGTTGATCAGCGGCTGCATGCTGACCTTTTCCCATTCCTGCGCCGCACCGGTGGCGCGACGCGCGAAGAAGCCGGCGATGCGGGTGAGGGTGGCCACCCGCAGGCCGAGCGCCTTCAGCTTCAAGACCAGTTCCACCTTGCCCATGCGACGGCGAACGTCGCCACCCACCGGCATGTGCTCGCGGGTGTAGGTCAGGTTGAGTTCCTGGATGGGCTCCAGCGAGGCGGGGAAGGTCTGGTGGCCGGGCGAGAACGTGCCCGGCACCCAGAAGCCCGTGACGTCCTGGCGCGGCGGCCACGACATGATCGAACCGAAGATGCCAACCGGCTTTCCCGCATCCGCGACGATGTCCCACAGGCGCGGCCCCTGCACGGTTTCCGGCGGCTGCTCCAGGAACTTCACGCCGTGCTCCGACACCTTGCGGCCGGTGTACACCGTGGTCCACGACACCCAGGGATCCAGGTCAGCACCCTCTTCTTCGGCGACGGGCGCGGCGCGCACGCCGCGCGCGATCAGCCTCGCGAAGTTGGGCAACTCGCCCTTGGCCAATAGGGGATCGACCAGACGCCACGTGATCTCGTTCATCTCCACGAGGATGAGTTTTTTCACGGGGGCAGCATTCATGGAAGAAGGACTCTGTCTTGGGGGTGTCTGCAATAGCAAACGTCAAGCGGCGCGGTGATGGGACACGCTGCGCGCCACGTGACGTTGCCGTGTCTCTTCGAGGAAGGATGACAGCGCTTCCACGGCTTGCGTGCGGTCGCGCGGGCCCGATGCCGGAGGCGCGGGCGGCGCGTCGAGCATGGCGCCGATCGCCTCGGCGAGGACGGCGGGCTGTTCCGGCGGCACCAGCCGGCTTGCACCCAGCGCAGCGATTTCCGGAATGCCGCCGACGGCACTGGCCACGTAGGGCGTGCCGCATGCGGAGGCTTCCAGCAGCACATTGGGAATGCCTTCGGAACGGCTGGGCAGCACGAACAGGTCCGCCGCCTGCAGCCAGGTCGGCAGGGTGTGGTGGGGCAGGCTGCCGTGGAAGACCACACGCTCGGCGACGTCCAGTGATTCGGCCAGCCGCACCAGTGCCGCGCGCCGCTTGCCGTCGCCGATGAGGTGCAGCTGCCAGTCGCTGCGCTTGCCCTGCAGGATGCGGCCGGCCTGCAGCAGGATGTCCACGCCCTTCACGTCGAGCAGGTTGCCGATGAACAGCAGATGGCGGATCTGCGGATCCAGCCCCAGTTGCCGGCGCGCGTCGTCCCGTGGGCCGGGGTGGAACACCTGCTTGTCCACGCCGTCGATGATCACGCGCACGCTGTCTTCGGCTGCGCCCAACCCCACGACACGCTGCGCCAGTTCGGCCGACACCGCGACCACGCCGTCCGCCTGCACCAGCGCCTGGCGCGTGCCGCCTTCCCGGGCGCCGAACTGGTCCAGCTGTCGCACATCGCTGCCATGCACCTGGATGACGGCGGGCAGGCCATGCCGGTGCGCCAGCTGCACCGCCGCCCAGCCATCCGGATAGGTCCAGGGGGAGAACACCAGGTCGGGCGCGAACTCTTCTACCGCGCGGTCGAAGGTCTTCTTCACCGATGCCTTGAAGAAATGCCCGTAGAAGCCACGCAGCAGCTTGGGCGTGTACCAGTAGCGGGGATGGTCGACGACGATGCCCTCGTTGACCACGCGGCGCGGCGCCGGGATCCGCACGCCGCTGCGCTTGCCCTGCTGCCATTCGTCCACCCACAACGTCGGCGCGATCACCTGCAGTGCGTGCCGTTCGCTCAGCAGGCGGAACTGGTGCCGGTTGAACGACGCCCGATGCGGTTGCACGGGATTCGGGTAGAGGTTGGTGAGGGCGAGGATTCTCATGGTGCGCGCGAAGTCTCAGCGTTGCGTCAGTGCGGTGCGGTAGTGCGCGTCATAGCGGTCGGCCGTGCGTTCCAGCGAGTAAGACGCCATGACCGTGTCGCGGCCAGCCGCGGCGAGGTTGGCGGCCGCGGCCGGATCGTCCAGCAGGTGCGCCAGCAGGGCGGCCAGCCCCGCTTCGTCGCCGTTGTCGAAGAGCAGGCCGTTGTGCCCATGCCTGACCACCTGCGGGATGCCGCCAACGGAGGACGACACGACGGGCAGGCCCGCCGACCAGGCTTCGAGCAGCGCCAGCGGCAGGCCTTCGTGGCGGCTGCTCAAGGCGAACACGTCCATCGCCGCCAGGAAGTGTTCCGTCTGCGTCTGGTAGCCGGCAAAGCTGATGCGTCCAGCCAGGTCGAGCGTCTGCGCCAACGCTTGCAGGTGCGGGCGTTCCGGGCCATCCCCCACCAGCAGCAGGCGCGCTTGCGGCCAGGCTGCGGCGATGCGGGCGAAGCCGCGCAGCAGCAGATCCTGTCGTTTCACTTCGTTGAGCCGGCCTACCGTGCCGATGACCACGTCGCCGGGCGAAAAACCCAGCGATGCACGGACCGGGGTGCGCTGGCTGCGGTCGGCGAACAGCGCCGTGTCCACCCCGTTGTCCACCACGCTGACCTTGGCGGCCGGAACGGTATGCCAGCGGCGCACGGACCGGGCGATATCTTCGGAGACACAGCAGAACCGGTGCGACAGGCGCCCGGCACGCCGCCACCACAGGCGGTTCTTCCACTGATCGGTCAGGCGGCTGGCGAGCGTGGCGTGGTCGCTGTGTTCGGTGTGCACGACGACCATGCCGTCGCGCATGCGGGCGGCGCGCCCCAGGTGCCACAGCGCGCCGATCTGATGGGTGTGCAGCACGTCCGGGCGCAACCGTTCGAACAGTCCCGCGGCACGCGCCGTGGCCTGGCCGCGATCGCCGGCCAGGTCGAGCGAATGGACGTCCGCACCCAGTGCGCGCGCGTCATCGGCCAGGCGGCCGGGCTGGTCGATGCAGACCACGCTGATGCGGTCGCCGCGCTGCCGTCCATTGCGCGCCAGGGCCAGCACCAGCCGCTCCAGGCCACCCAGGTCCAGCGACAGCACGCCATGCACCACGTGGCGCGTTTCCGGCAAGGACTCGGGGTGATCGGTGAGCGCGTGCATCCTCCTGGTCATGGCCTTCGTTCATCATCGGCGTGACGCTGCCGGGCGTGGACCCGGCAATCGACATCACGCACGATGGTTCGCTCCCCTGTGGTCGTCGCATCGTGTGGAACGCCACGGCACTCGGCCATGGTTCTCCTGTCATGGGGAAACAACGCGCTCCGCTGGCCAGACCGGCCAACGTGGAAAGACGCACGACCGGTTGCGGGCGCGTTCCGCGTTGATACCCCGATACCTTGTCGAGAAGGGGATGCCCGAGTGCCTGCCGCCGCGAACCGCGCCCTGCTGCCTGTCGGTGTGTTGCTTCTGCTGGCCGTGATACCGCCACTGCAGGCCAAGACCTACACCGTCGGTCCTTCGGGCCGGCAGTACACGCAGCTTGCCGACGTGTTCGCCGACAACGACCTGCAACCCGGCGACGTGGTGGCGGTGGACGGGGGCGCGGAGTACGAGGGCGGCATCGTGGTGGGCGACGACGACGGGGGCAGCGCCGAGGCGCCGGTGGTGATCCAGTGGCGGCGGGGCGTGGGCGCGACGCGTCCGGTGCTCAAGGGTGGCGAATACCACACCCTCAAGTTCGCCCAGTCCAACCATGTGGTGCTCGAGGGCTTCGAACTGACCGGCGGCCCCAACAGCTGCCTCTTCAGCGAGGCGCACGACATCACCGTGCGTGACGTCATCATCCGCGACTGTCCGGGGCACGGCATCCTGGGGGCGGACCGGTTGTCCGGCTCGTTCACGCTGGAGTACAGCGAGATCCGCAACAGCGGCGACGGCACCGGCCAGCATCCCATCTACATGCAGTCAGACGAATTGGCCTTCCCGGGCTCGGTGTTCCGCATGCGCTTCAACTACCTGCATGGCGGCCGCGGCGGCAACCTGGTGAAGGTGCGGCACGAGCGCAGCGAGATCCACTACAACTGGCTGGAAGGTGCGGTCTACCAGGCGCTGGAGTTGATCGGCCCGGATTGCTGGGAACAGGAAAAGGGCTGGACGCCCGCCATGGCGCGCGAGGATGCGGACGTGGTGGGGAATGTCATCATCCAGTCCGGGCGCTGGCCCAACGCGATCCGCATCGGCGGCGACTTGAACGGCCGCAGCGAAGGGCGGGTCAGGCTGGTCAACAACACCATCCTGTTCGATCGACCCGGGCCGGCCAACGCGGTCATGGTGCAGCTGGGTGCCGGTTCGCTCGAGATGCACAACAACGTCGTCTACCAGAGCGGTGGCGTGCCCACCCTGGTGTACGAAAACAACGACGTGGATGACACCCCGGAGCCCTGCGGTCCGCAGGAGCGCGCGCCCTGGAGCAAGGGGCGCCGCGTTTCGGGCAGTGGCAACTGGGTGCAGCGCGGTGCCGCCGCGCCACCGGAATGGAAGCAGTCCGTGGTCGGTGAGACGCCAGGGCTTGCGGATATCGACCAGCTCCTGCTGCGCCCCCGTCCGAATAGTCCGTTGGCGCGTCGCGGTGCAGCGCTGTCGGCGCCGGCCCCAGCCGCTGCATTCGAGCCACCCGCGCGCAAGCGGGTCGAGCCGGGTGGTGAACAGCGGCGCGACGACGATCCGGCGTCCCCCGATATCGGTGCGTTCGCCGTGGGCGGCGATCCTGTCGCCCTGGCATCGGTGCAGGCCGGCAAGGTGCGGAAATGGTCCGGCACCATACCCGCGCCACATGCCAGGCGCTGGTCCCCGCCCTCGCGGGATTGAGCGCATGAAGATGATCCTTGCGTCGCGTCCCGATCTCTGTCGCGCAGGCACCGCGTGAGTGCGCTGCCGCGCGGCATGTGTGCATCCTCGGCCACGACGGACGGTCTGCAGGAGGCGTTCGACGGCGCCTGGCGTTTGCCGCACGCGGCCGGCAGCGGCGTCGTGCTGGCGTTGGCCGATCTGGCGGACTGGCGTCCGTATCGGAACGATGCCGGCCGGTTGCTGAGCGAGGCGGAGCGCGCGCGCGTCGAGCGGAAGCGGCGCTCGATCGATCAGGAGGAACTCACCCTGACCTATGCGCTGCACCGCCTTTTCCTGGCAGCGATATGGAACGCGTCGCCCCATGACGTGCCGCTGGCGCGTGACGGCGCAGGTCGCCCCTGCCTGCAGGGCAGGGAGGGCTTCACCAGCCTCAGCCATGCGCCGGGGGCAGCGGCTTTTGCGTTTTCGGCGTCGGCTGCCGTCGGTGTCGATGTCGAGCCGCGTGCACGCGCGTCGGTGATGGATGAGCTTGCCACCCAGGTGGCGCATCCGGCGGAGCACGCGGCACTGCCGTGCGGTGCCGCCCGCAACGAGGAACTGCTGGCCCTGTGGGTGCGCAAGGAGGCCTTCCTCAAAGCCGCCGGGGTCGGCCTGGCCTGCGAGATGAATACCTTCAGGGCACCGGCGGGCGAGGTGCTGGACACCGGATGGGCCGGAGCCGCCGTGCCGCAGCCGGTGAGGTCGTCGGCATGGGATCTGCATCCGCATTTCCAGGTGGCACTGGCGTCGGCTCCCGGCCTGCCGGTCCACGCCCTGCGCCTCTGACCGCGCGCATATTCCTGCAGCGGACGCGAGTGGCCGCATTCCGCCGTGGCCGGATCGCTCCCCCGATGGCGTTCCAACTGATGAACGCGCAACAGGTGGCCATGGGCGCCTGCCGCGAGAAGACGCCGGCGGTGGTTGCGGGCCCTGCCGGGCAACGGGCGATGCCTGTTATAGGGGAAAACCGATGAAGCACGTGCAGTCGAGCCGGAAGAACCGCGTGATGCGGATGATCTGGCTGCTTGAAGTCCTGGTGCTGATGCTCTGCGTGGCCGTTGCTGCCCACCTGCGATTCCTGGGCGATGCCGAGGGCCATGCGGTCTTCATCGAAACCGCACCGTTGCGCGCGCTGCTGGTGGCGCTGGTGATCACCGGTGCGATGGCCGCCTTCGGCCTGTACCAGTCGCATGGCAGGCACAGCCGCGCGCACCTGCTGTTGCGGCTGTCGCTGTCGTTCTTCTTCGGTGGCATCGGCCTGCTGGTGGTGTTCTACGCGGTGCCGCAGACGTACGTCGGCCGTGGCCCGCTGGCATTGACGCTGGGCCTCGGCTTCATCGCGCTGCTGTCGCTGCGCCTGATCATGCAGGACCTGCTGCATGTGGAAGCCCTACGCCAGCGCGTGCTGGTCTTCGGTGCAGGCAACAACGCCAACCTCATCAACCGCCGCATGCGCCGCCAGGCGGACCGCAAGTCCTTCGTCATCGTCGGCTTCGTGCCCATCCCCGGCCAGCCGGTGGTGGTACGGGAGGAGGACCTGCTCGCCAACGACTGCGAGTCGCTGGCCACGCTGGTGGAAGAACTTGAAGTGGACGAAGTGATCATCGCCCCAGATGAACGGCGTGGTGCGCTGCCGATGGAGGAGATGCTGAAATGCGTGCAGTACGGCGTGTCGGTGGTGGACCTCTCGACGTTCTTCGAACGCGAATCCGGCACCGTCCAGCTCAGCGTGGTGGATCCTTCCTGGCTGGTGTTTTCCGGCGGCTTCGACTATTCGATGCCGCGCCGCTTCAGCAAGCGCCTGTTCGACCTGAGCGCGGCACTGCTGTTGCTGGCACTCGCATGGCCACTGATGCTGCTGGTGGCGCTGGCGGTGTATCTGGAATCCGGCGGGCCCGTGCTCTACAAGCAGGTGCGTGTCGGTGAGCGTGGCCGGCATTTCGAACTGATCAAGTTCCGCAGCATGCGCCAGGACGCGGAGAAGGGTGGCGTGGCGATCTGGGCCAGCAAGGACGACGACCGCACCACGCGCGTGGGCAAGTTCATCCGCCTGACACGGCTTGACGAACTGCCGCAGCTGTTTGCCGTGATCCGCGGCAACATGAGCTTCGTCGGCCCGCGGCCGGAACGCCCGCACTTCGTCGACATGCTCAACGACCAGGTGCGTTACTACGGCGTGCGCCACAGCATCAAGCCGGGCCTGACCGGCTGGGCGCAGCTGCGCTATCCGTACGGTGCATCGGTGCAGGATGCCGAGGAAAAGCTGAAGTTCGACCTGTTCTACGTCAAGAACCATGGGCTGGTGTTCGACATGATGATCCTGCTGCAGACGGTCGAGGTGGTGCTGTTCGGCCGCGGTGCGCGCTGACGTGCACTGCATCGTCGTAGCGTCTCCTGGGCAAAGGATGCCGTCCTGCGTTGCTGCCCTTGGCGCGGGAGTCGAGGCGTGAACGCCGTCGAACAGGCACCGCCGGCCGACATCGGTCAGCGTGGAGATGTCCTCAAGCGTCTGCGGCTGTCGGTACGCGACCGGATTGCGTTCTCGCCGGCGGCCAGCCTCGGCATGGGGATCAAAGGCCTGCTGAAGGCGCAGTTTGGACGGGGCGCGCAGCGTGTCGATGCCCTCTGTGGCGCCGTGCGCCGCCTGCCCCAGGGCAGCCTGCTGCGCGTGGCATCGCGGCACTTGCGCGAATGCATTGACCACGATGCGGATCACGTGATCGCCGCCCACCACGCCGCGCAGATGCGGCGCGAACTGAGCCCGGCGCTGACCCGCACGACTGTACTGAAGGCGCCCGGCGCCGACGGCGAACGCGGCGTCATCTACTGCCAGTTCGAGTACAACTGGGGACGCCTGATGGAGGGCGTCGGACCACTGGCGCCGCTGCTGCGCGACTACGACGTCATCTGGGGCGCGTCGTGGTCGCCGCTGGAGTACCTGGCGCTTGCACGCGTGCTGGCCACGTCCGACGGTCCGGTTTACGTGCATCCGGCCAACCTGGGCGAGATCGCACGCATCGAAGCGCTGCACCCGCGGGTGCGGGTCATTCCGCAATTGGCAGGCGAATTCCAGGATCCGGAGGCGGCGTCCTCGCTGCCGGCGGAACAACGCGACATCGACTTGCTGGTGGTGTCCAACTGGGCGCCGTTCAAGCGCCACTGGGACCTGTTCGATGCGCTGCGCGACATGCCGGCGGACCTGTGCATCGTGCTGGTCGGGCAACCGGAATCGGGCCATGGCATGGACGACATCCGCGAGCTGATGCGGCTGTACCGGGTGCCGCAGCAGATCGAGTTGCGCCAGAGCATTCCGCTGGACGAAGTCCACCGCCTGCAGTCGCGTTCCAAGGCATCCGCGGTATTCTCGCGCCGCGAAGGCCAGTGCATCGCGGCGGTGGAAGCGCTGTTCGCAGGGGCGTCGCTGGGCCTCAGGCGCGATGCGATGATCGGCTCGGCGGCCTACATCAACGACCAGACCGGCCTGCTGCTCGACCCTGCCCACATGGCGAGGGACCTGATGCGCCTCATCCAGGGCGCGTCGTCGCGTGATCCGCGCCGCTGGGCGGTGGAGCACTTGGGCCGCGACCAGGCCACGGCGCGCTTGAACGCGTGGCTCAGGAAACAGGCGGAAGAACGCGGGCTGCCGTGGACACGCGACATCGAGCGCCATTGGTGGTGCCCGTATCCGTGGGTGGGTGACGCTGCAAGCCGGGAGCGGCTGGCGCCCGCCGCGGCGGATCTGCATGCGCGCCATCCCGACACGTTCCGTGCCGACCTGCTCGATTCGAGTCGCCTCTAGCCGTCCCCGTCGCCCGGCGTCCACGCTGCAGGGTAGGGCCGCGCGGTACTACCGGCTGCCGACCCGCGGCTCGCGTGTCTTCAACTGGTACAGCGGCGAGCTGTACCACTCCACCACCCGGTCTTCCTCGAATCGCACCCACGAAGGGCCGTATTCCCAGACGGTACCGCCCTGGTGCGTGGGCACGCCCTGCAGCGCGAGCACCGTCTCCATGTCCATGCCGACGACCAGATGCTCGGGGGCGTTCTCGGCGCGCACGGCGACGGTTTCGGTCTCCGCGCTCGTTTCCGGGGTGTCCTCCCTGCGGGATTCGGCCGCATTCCACAGCACACCGATGCCCAGCAGCAGCAGCGCAGCCAGCAGCCACCCGGCGCGGGCCTGCGGCAGCGCGTCGCGTGGCGGATCCGCTGGCGGGGGGCTGGACGGCCTCATCGGGGTGTCGGCGTCCACGGGCGCTTCGGGGGGGAGGGCGGAGGTGCCGCCCGGCAGTCGGCCATGCAGGGCATGGAAACGCAGTGCCTGCTTGTACAACGTGATCAGCTGCGGCAGTTCCATGCCGTCGGTCGCCATGTCCGCATGGCGGCGGTCGGGGTGCAGGCCCGCCACGCGCCTGCGATAGGCGTGTTTCAGCTGCGCCAGGCTGCAGCCGGGGCGCAGGCCGAGTTGTGCGTACAGGTGGGAAAAGTCGGAGTCCATCGCCTGTTCCTTTGCGGCACATCCTAGCGGGGCAGGGAAGTGTTTGCAGCACGCGCCTCGTGGCCTGAAGCGGTGCCTGGATGCGTTATGTCAGATGAGCACAGGAAGTTGCCACGAGCTGGCAGGAAACGGGGGCGGCGGTTGAACACATTCCATGACAAGGCCGGAGACTGGCAGGACCTGCTGGTCGGCGCGAACGTCCGCTTCGAGCTGCCCGGCGAGCGCCCGGTGGCACGGCGCGGTGAAGCGACGCGCGCAGCGTCCGCCCTGCCGTCCGATCTTGCCCGTGTCGCGGCGCTCATGGGCCATGCGCCACGCGATATCGCGCTCGTCCTCTGGTCCACGTTGATCGCCCGCCTGTCCGGGCAGGACGATATCGTCGTCGGCGCGGTGATGGGTCCGACGGCGACACGGCTGCTGCCGTTCCGCGTGAATGTCGGGCCGGACATCACGCTTGCGGAGGCGCTCGCCCGGCTCGCCGCGCTGCGCGATGACGCCACGCTCGGCCAAGGGCTTCCGCTGGCCGCGCTCGACGAACTCCTGTTGCCAGGGTCCGACCATGGCCAGCCAGGCAGACTGCAGGTCGGATTCGCATGGGAAGACGCGGCACCCCTCGACATCGCGCGCTGGCATGCCACGGGCCAGGCCAGTGCGCTGGCGCTGGTGGTGCAGGACGCGTCCGACCACCCACAGGCCGTGCTCCACAGCGCGGACGGTACCTATGCGACCGAAACCCTGGCGGACTTCCTCGCGTGCTGGCGCACCCTCTTGCAGGACCTTGCCCTGCATCCCGACCTGCCGTTGGCGCGCTTGGCCATCCTGGGGCCTGAGCAGGCACGTGCCGCTGTCCAGCATGGCAACGACACCGACGAGATGTATCCCGCGGCGAGCGGCGTGCATCGCCTGTTCGAAGCCCAGGCGGCGCGTACGCCCGATGCGGTGGCCGTGGTGCAGGCATCGTGCATGCTCACCTATGCGCAGTTGAATGCGCAGGCCAACCAGCTGGCGCGCTACCTGAAACAGCAGGGCGTCGTCGCCGACGACCGCGTGGCGATCTACGTCGATCGCGGCATCGAGATGGTGCTGGGTCTGCTGGCCGTGCTGAAGGCCGGCGCCGCCTACGTGCCGCTGGACCCGACCTATCCCTCCGACCGCCTGGCCTACACGCTTTCGGACAGCGAGCCCCGCGTGCTGCTGACGCAGTCGGGCATGGAGCAGGACGCGCGTGAGGTGCTGGGCGACCTGCCGCCGCAGCTCCCCGTGATCGATCTGCTGCAGCTGTCGCCGCCGTGGTCCACGCTGCCGGCACAGGATCTGGACGATGCCGAGTGCGCCGTCGATGCGTCGCACCTGGCCTACGTGCTCTACACCTCCGGGTCGACCGGCAAGCCCAAGGGCGTGGCCATGACGCATGGCCCGCTGTTCAACCTGATCCAGTGGCAGGTACGCCAGCCGGGTGCCGCCGCGCCGTTGCGCACGCTGCAGTTCGCCGCACTCGGGTTCGATGTCGCGTTCCAGGAAACGTTCGCCACGCTGTCCACCGGCGGCGAGCTGCACCTGGTCGACCAGGCCACGCGCCTGAGCGCGGGCAAGCTGTTCGAATTCATCGTGGCGCACCGCATCGAGCGCATGTTCCTGCCTTACTTCGCGCTGCAGATGCTGGCCGAGGGGCTGGAAAACCATCTCGCCGCATTGCCGCCAGGCGCCCGCGTCGCCTGCGAGCTGCGCGAAGTGATCACCGCCGGCGAACAGCTGCGCATCGAGCCGAAGATCGTGCGCTTCTTCCAGCACATCCCCGGCTGCCGCCTGCACAACCATTACGGCCCCACCGAAACGCACGTCGTCACCGCGCTGACGCTGGCGGAGGATCCGGCCGAGTGGCCGCGCCTGCCGACCATCGGCCGGCCCATCGCCAATGCGCGCGTCTACCTGCTCGATGCGCATGGCCGCCCGGTGCCGCAGGGTGTCGTCGGCGAGCTCTACCTGGCCGGGCCGGTGGTCGCACGCGGCTATCTCAAGCGCCCGGACCTGAGCGCGGAACGCTTCCTGCCGGATCCGTTCCGCGCCGACCTGGATGCACGCATGTACCGCACCGGCGACCTCGGCCGCTGGTTGCCGGAGGGCGAGATCGAGTACCTGGGGCGGCAGGATTTCCAGGTCAAGATCCGCGGCTTCCGCGTCGAGCTGGGCGAGATCGAGGCGCAGGTGATGGCGTTCCCGGGCGTGCGCCAGGCCGGCGTGCTGGCGCGCGAGGACGCGCCGGGCCTGAAGCGCCTGGTGGCGTACGTGTCGCCGATCGATCCGCGCGCGCCGGTGGACCTGGAACGCCTCCGCCAGCACCTGGTCGCGCACGTGCCCGACTACATGGTGCCGGTGGCCTACGTACAGCTGGATGCGCTGCCGCTGTCGCCCAACGGCAAGCTGGATCGCGCCAGGTTGCCCGCGCCGGGACGCGAGCGGCCCGAGTGGGCCGGTGTCTACGAAGCGCCGCGCGGCGAGACGGAAGCCGTGCTGAGCCGCATCTTCGCCGAGGTGCTCGACCTGGAGGACCTGGGGCGGCACGACAACTTCTTCGACCTGGGCGGCACCTCGCTGCTGGCCATCCGCGTGCTGGAAGCCGTGCGCCGCCAGCGGTTGGGCGACGTGCCGGCCATGGCGCTGTTCCGCGCGCCGACACCGGCGCAGCTGGCCATCGCGCTTGAAGAAGGCACGGCTGCGCCCATCGAAGCGGCGCGCCTGTCGATGCCGCGCCGTGCGCATGACGAGCCCATCGCCATCGTCGCGATGGCCGGGCGTTTCCCCGGTGCGTCGACGGTGGAAGCGTTCTGGAACAACCTGTGCGAAGGGCGCGACAGCGTCAGCCGGTTCGGCGCGGCGGAGCTGGACGCCAGCATTCCGGATGCGCTGCGCGCGAATCCGGCGTACGTGCCGGCGCGCGGCGTGTTCGACGATGTCGACAAGTTCGATGCGGCGTTCTTCGGCATCTCGCCGAAGGAGGCCGAGCTGATGGACCCGCAGCAGCGCGTGTTCCTGGAACTGTGCTGGGAATGCGTGGAGCGCGCCGGCCACGTGCCGGATGCGACCACGGTGCCGGTGGGCGTGTTCGCCGGCATGTACAACGCGAGCTACTACCAGCGCAACGTGCTGGCGCACCCGGACCTGGTGGAAAAGCTGGGTGCCTTCCAGGTGATGCTGGACAACGAGAAGGACTACATCGCCACCCGCGTGGCGCACAAGCTCAACCTCACCGGTCCGGCGATCAGCGTGCACACGGCCTGTTCCACCTCGCTGGTGGCGATCAGCGAAGCGGTGGACAGCCTGCGCGCCGGGCGCTGCGGCATGGCGCTGGCCGGCGGCATCGCGGTGACCTGCCCGGTGAACAGCGGCCACCTGTACCAGGAAGGCGGCATGCTGTCGGCCGACGGGCACACGCGCAGTTTCGATGCGGCGGCGACCGGCACGGTGTTCAGCGACGGCGCCGCGGTCGTCCTGCTGAAGCGGCTGTCCGATGCCATCGCCGACGGCAACCCGGTCTATGCCGTCATCCGCGGCTCGGCCGTCAACAACGACGGCGGCCAGAAGGCCAGCTTCACCGCGCCCAGCAGCGAAGGGCAGGCCGCCGTCATCGCGATGGCGCAGGCGGATGCGGGCGTGGAGCCGCGCAGCATCGGTTACGTGGAGGCGCACGGCACGGCCACACCGATGGGCGACCCCATCGAGATCGAGGGCCTGACGCGTGCATTCCGCCTGGGCACCGAGGACAGCGGCTTCTGCGTGGTGGGCTCGGTCAAGAGCAACGTCGGCCACCTGCTGATGGCCGCCGGCGCGGCCGGTGTCATCAAGACCGCCTTCGCGTTGCAGCAGCAGCGCATTCCCGCGACAGCACACTTCGGCCGGGCCAATCCCGTCATCGATTTCGCCAGCACGCCGTTCGTCGTGCATGGCCACACGCAGGCATGGCCCGTGCAGGCCGGCACGCTCCGGCGTGCAGGCGTCAGTTCCTTCGGCGTCGGCGGCACCAATGCGCATGTGGTGATGGAAGAAGCGCCGCTGCTCGCGCCCTCCGATCCCGCCATCGGAACGCAACTGCTGACCCTGTCCGCGCGCACGCCGGCGGCGCTTGCCGTGGCTGTGTCGAACCTGGCCAACCACCTGGAAGCGGATCCCGGCCAGAACCTGGCGGACGTGGCCTGGACGCTGGCCGTGGGCCGCAAGGCCTTCGCCCATCGCATCGCGTTGGCGGCGGAAACCGCCACCGCAGCCATCACCCAGCTGCGCAGCGCCGACCTGGCTGCGGCGGTCAGCAAGTCGAAAGCCGCGCAGGCCAGCGACGTGATCTTCATGTTCCCCGGCCAGGGTTGCCAGTACGCGGGCATGGGTCGCGAACTGCATGCGCGCGAGCCGGCGTTCCGCGACGCGTTCGACGAGTGCGCGCGGGTGCTGTCGGACGAACTCGGCTGCGACCTTCGCCAGATCGTGTTCGGCGATGACGCCGATGCCATGCTTCCCACGGCGATCATGCAGCCGGCGATCTTCAGCATCGAGTATTCGCTGGCCCGCTGGTGGATGGCGCAGGGCCTGCAACCGGTGGCGATGGTCGGCCACAGCATCGGCGAATTCGTCGCGGCGACGCTGGCCGGCGTGTTCTCCCTGGCGGATGCGCTGAAGCTGGTGGCACGCCGCGGCCGCCTGATGCAGCAGCAGCCCGCTGGCGCAATGCTCTCGGTGCGCATGCCGCTGGATGCCTTGCTGCCGCGCCTGCCGGCCACGCTGTCGCTGGCGGCCGAGAATGCACCGGGCGCCTGCGTGGTGGCCGGCCCGCACGAAGCGGTCGCTGCGTTCCAGCAGCAACTGGAAGGCGAGGGCGTGGCGTGCCGGGCGTTGAAGACGTCGCACGCTTTCCATTCGTCGATGATGGATGCGGTGGTGCCGCTGTTCCGTGCCGAGGTGGACGCCCTGGTGCGCCACGCGCCCCGCATCCCCGTCCTGTCCACCGCCACCGGCGACTGGCTGGACGACGCATCGGCCACCTCGCCGGACTACTGGGCACGGCACCTGCGCGAGCCCGTGCGGTTCTCCCCGGCACTCGCGCGCCTGCTGGAAACACCGGGGCGGGTGCTGCTTGAGATCGGGCCGCGCGCGACGCTGGCCACGCTCTCGCGCCAGCAGCCGCTGCTGCAGAAGCAGCGCGTGGCCGCCGTCGCATCGCTGTCCGATGCGGTCGATGGCGAGCATGCGCAGCTGCTTTCCGCCTACGGCCAGCTGTGGAGCCATGGCGTCGCCCTGTCGCCTTCGCAGCTGGACCGTCGCGATCGGCGCCGGCGACTGTGCCTGCCGACCTATCCGTTCGAGAAAAAACGTTATTGGGTGGAACCGCAGCCCGCGGTGGCCAGCAATGTCGTTCCCCATCCCACCATCGTCGCGCGTGCGACCCTGGAGCCCCTGATGTCCGTTGTGTCCGAAACCGTCGCCCCCGCCATCGCCGACCGCAAGCCGCGCCTGGTGGCGCAGCTGAAGCAGGTATTCGAGGATGTGGCCGGCTTCGACCTGGCCGATGCCGACGGCGATGCCAACTTCATCGAGCTGGGCCTGGACAGCCTGATGCTGACCCAGGTGGCGTTGCAGTTGCAGAAGGAGTTTCCGGTCAAGATCACCTTCCGCCAGTTGATGGGCGAATGCGCCAGCCTGGATCGCCTGGCGCAGACGCTGGACGCGCAGCTTCCGCCCGAAGCCGCGCCTGCGCAGGCTGCACCGGTTGCCACGGCACCGGCGACAACGTCGGTGCCGGTGACGCCGGTGTCGTTGCCGCCGGTCCCCTCCCAGGCCTCCGTCGCTTTCGCGCCGATCGCCATGCCGGTGCAGGCGATGGGCGGCGATGGCGATGCGCTGCGCCACCTGATCGCACAACAGATGCAGCTGATGTCGCAGCAACTGGCCGTGCTGGCCGGCGCCGCACCGGTGATGCAGACCACGCCTGCCCTCGCCGCGCCCGCGCCCGTGGCGGCCGTCGCCGCACCGACCGCCGTCGCGCCCCCGGCTCCATCCGCCGCGCCGGCGGCCGCCGCGCCGGCGCCCGCGTCGGCTGACGATGAAGTGGCCGCCTTGGCGCACACGCGTTACGACGTGAAAAAGGCCTTCGGTGCCATCGCACGCATCGACGCGGCCGGTGGCATCGAACTGAATCCGCACCAGCGCGAACGCCTGGATGGCTTCACCCGCCGGTACATCGCCCGCACGCCGAAGTCGAAGGCCTACACGCAGCAGCATCGCGGCCACATGGCCGATCCGCGCGTGGTCACCGGCTTCCGTCCGTTGACCAAGGAAATCGTCTACCAGATCGTCGTCGAGCGTTCGAAAGGCTCGCATGTCTGGGACATCGACGGCCATGAGTATGTCGACGCGCTCAACGGCTTCGGCACCAGCCTGTTCGGCTGGCAGCCCGACTTCGTGATTGATGCCGTCAAGCAGCAGCTGGACAACGGTTACGAGATCGGCCCGATGCATCCGCTGGCCGGCGAAGTCTCGCAGCTGGTCTGCGAGCTGACCGGCCACGACCGCGCAGCGCTCTGCAATACCGGTTCCGAAGCGGTCCTGGGTGCGATGCGCATCGCCCGCACGGTGACCGGCCGCGAGACCATCGTGGTGTTCTCCGGCTCCTACCACGGCATCAACGACGAAGTGATCGTGCGCGGCACCAAGAAGCTGCGGGCGGTGCCCGCCGCGCCGGGCATCCTGCGCAACACCGCGGACAAGGTGCTGGTGCTCGACTACGGCACGCCGGAAACGCTGCAGATCATCCGCGAGCGCGCGCACGAACTGGCGGCGGTGCTGGTCGAGCCGGTGCAGAGCCGGCGCCCGGACTTCCAGCCGGTCGAGTTCCTGAAGGAAGTGCGCAGGATCACCAGCGAATCCGGCGCCGCGCTGATCTTCGACGAAGTGATCACGGGCTTCCGCTCGCACCCCGGCGGCGCGCAGGCCCTGTTCGGCGTCAAGGCGGACCTGGCGACTTACGGCAAGGTGGTCGGTGGCGGCTATCCCATCGGCGTGATGGCCGGCAAGCGCGAATTCATGGATGCGCTGGATGGCGGCTACTGGCAGTACGGTGACGCGTCGGTGCCCACGGTGGGCGTGACGTACTTCGCCGGGACCTTCGTGCGCCACCCGCTCACGCTGGCGGCGGCCAAGGCGTCGCTGCTGCACATGAAGGCCCAGGGCACCGCCCTGCAGCAGGCGCTCAATGCGCGCACCACCGCGATGGCCGACGAGATCAACGCCTTCTGCGAAGAGGTCGGCGCACCCGTGCGTATCAAGCACTTCGCTTCGCTGTGGCGCACCCACTTCGAGGAAGACCATCCGCTGCAGGACCTGCTGTTCGCGATGATGCGCAGCCGCGGCATCCATATCCTCGACAACTTCCCCTGCTTCTTCACCACCGCGCACAGCGAGGCGGATTTCCGCGCCATCATCCAGGCATACAAGGAATCCGTGCTGGAGCTGCAGGAAGCTGAGCTGCTGCCGCGCAGCGCGGTGACGTCACGCACGGTGATGGATGCCGCGCAGCCTGCGGTGCCCGGTGCACGCCTGGGTCGCGACCCCGAGGGCCGTCCGGCCTGGTACGTGCCCAATCCCGAAAGCCCGGGCCAGTATCTGAAGGTGGGCGCATGAGCGAGCCGATGGCCAAGCGGCGGAGCACCCCCGTGGCCGTCGATTACGATCCGTTCGCCGGAGGTGCCCTGGCGCGCGTCGTGCCGACCACCGAGCCGCAGCGTGAGCTGTGGCTCGCGTCGCGGCTGGGCGATGATGCATCGCTGGCCTACAACGAATCGGTCTCGCTGCACCTGCGCGGCGCACTGGATGCCAACCGCCTGCAGCACGCGCTGCAGGCGGTGGCCGAGCGCCACGACGCGCTGCGCGCCAGCTTCGGTCCGGATGGCGAAACCTTCTGCGTGCTGGAGCCGGCGCCGTTGTTGCTGCCTTTCAGCGACCTGTCCGGGCTGGCCGAGGCCGAGCGTGCCGCGCAGCTGGCACAACGCAAGCGCGCCGGCGTGGAAACGCCGTTCGCGCTTGAACAGGGTCGCCTGTTCCGCGCAGAACTGCTGCAGCTGGCGCCGCAGGAACACGTCCTGCTGATGCACGCCCACCATATCGTCTGCGACGGCTGGTCGTGGTGGGTGATCGTGCGCGAGCTGGGCGCCGCCTATGCGCAGGCCGCCGGCAATGCGACTGTGCTGCCCGCCGCGGAAAGCTACGCCGACTACGCGCTGGCCGAAGCGGTCCATCCGGCGGGTCCGGAGTTCAAGCACGACGAGCAGTACTGGCTGTCGCGCTTCGCCGGCCAGACGCCGGTACTCGAACTGCCGACCGATCACGCCCGTCCCGCACGGCGCAGCTTCGCCTCGCAGCGCGAGGACTACGTGCTCGACGCGGACCTGGTGACGGCCGTGCGCCGGCTGGGTGCGCGCCGCGGCGCCAGCCTGTTCGCCACGCTGCTGGGCGGTTTCGCCACGCTGCTTTCGCGTATCGCCGGGCAGGAACAGGTGGTGGTGGGGATTCCCGCCGCCGGACAGTCGGTGGACGGCCACGATCACCTGGTCGGGCATTGCGTCAACCTGCTGCCGCTGCGTTTCGACCTGCAGGCCGGCGACAGCTTCAACACCGTGCTCGATGGCGCGCAGGACGTGCTGCTGGATGCGATCGAGCACCAGCGCTATACCTTCGGCACCCTGCTGAAGAAGCTGCGCATCGCGCGCGATCCCGCGCGCCTGCCGCTGGTCAGCGTGATGTTCAACATCGACCAGGCGCTGGACCAGGAGAAGAGCGGTTTCCCCGGCCTGTCGCTGGATTTCACCACCAACCCGCGGCATTACGAAAACTTCGAACTCTCCATCAATGCCGTGCAGGTCGATGGCAGGTTACGTCTGGAAACCCAGTACAGCACCGACCTGTTCGACGCACAGACGGTGCGCCGCTGGCTGGGCGCCTACGAAAGCCTGCTGCGCGCCGCCTGCGAGAACCCGGACGAACGCATCGCGCGCCTGCCGCTGGTCGGTGCTCAGGCGTTCCAGGAGCTGGTGGCCCTGCAGCCTGCAGCCACGGCGTTCGACCGCAACTGCCGCATGCACGAGCACTTCGAGCGGCAGTGCGACCGTGCACCGGATCGCACGGCCGTCCGCAGCGACGAACAGACGCTCAGTTACCGGCAACTGGAAGCGCGCGCCAACCGCATCGCCCATCTGCTTCGCCAGCGCGGCGTGCAGCGTGGTGCCCTGGTCGGCCTGGCGATGGACCGTGGCGCCGACATGCTGGCGGCACTGCTGGGCATCCTCAAGGCCGGTGCGGGTTACGTGCCGCTGGATCCGCAGTTTCCGGCGGACCGGCTGGCCTACATGGCCAGCGACGCTGGACTGGCCGCGCTGCTGACGCAGCAACGCCATGCCGCGCAGTTCGACCTGCGTGGCCGGCCGGTGCTGGCGCTGGATGCCCTGGCGGATGAACTCGCCGCCCAGCCCGAACGCCGGCTGGGTCGCGATGCCGGTGCCGCAGATCCGGAATCGCCGGCCTACGTCATCTACACGTCAGGCTCCACCGGACGCCCGAAGGGCGTGCAGGTGCCGCATCGCGCCGTGTCGAATTTCATCACCGCCATGCAGGCCGAGCCCGGCCTGTCGATCGACGACCGGCTGGTGGCGGTCACCACGCTGTCGTTCGACATCGCCGTGCTGGAACTGATGCTGCCGCTGGGCGTGGGGGCGGAGGTGATCCTCGCCGGCAAGGACACCGTGATCGATGGCGTTGCGCTGTCGGCCCTTCTGCAGTCCTCGCGCGCCACTGCCATGCAGGCCACGCCGGCCACTTGGCGCCTGCTGCTGGAAGCGGGCTGGCCAGGCGCCGCGACCTTCAAGGCGATGTGCGGCGGCGAGCCGCTGCCGCCGGACCTGGCGCAGGCCCTGCTGCCGCGCTGCAGTGAACTGTGGAACCTGTATGGGCCCACCGAGACGACCGTGTGGTCCACCAGCATGCGCGTGCTGGCGGAGCAGGGCGGTCTTCCCGACATCCATATCGGCCGGCCCATTGCCAATACGCAGGTGTGGATCCTCGACGAACATGGCCAGCCATGCCCGCGCGGCGTGCCGGGCGAGATCTGCATCGGTGGCGAAGGCGTCACCCTCGGCTACCTGGCGCGCCCCGAGCTGACCGCCGACCGTTTCCTGCCGGATGCGTTCGCGGACAGCGAAAGGGGATTCGGCACCGGCATCCCGTCGCCGATGCTCTACCGCACGGGTGACCGTGGCCGCTGGCGCGCGGACGGCAACCTGGAGCACATGGGCCGCCTGGACTTCCAGGTCAAGGTGCGCGGCTACCGCATCGAGCTGGGCGAGATCGAAAGCACGCTGCTGGCGCATCCGGCCCTGACCCGTGCGGTGGCGATGGCGCGCGAGGACCGGCCCGGCGACGTGCGCCTGGTGGCGTACGTGGTGCCGGCGTCTTCCGTCGACATCCCCGACACGGCGCTCGTCGCCCACCTGAAACAGCAGCTGCCGGACTACATGGTGCCGCAGCATTTCGTGCGGCTGCCTGCCATCCCGCTACTGCCCAACGGCAAGGTCGACCGCAAGGCGCTGCCGGCGCCCGACACCGCGCTGGTCCGGACGGATTCGTTCGTCGCGCCGCGGAATGAGGTCGAGCGCAAGGTCGCCGCGATCATGGCCGGCGTGCTGGGCCTTCCCGAGATCGGCGTGCAGGACAATTTCTTCGTCAGCGGCGGTCACTCGCTGCTGGCTGCGCAACTCACCTCGCGCCTCAATCGCGAGCTGGAGATCAACCTGTCCCTGCGCACGCTGTTCGATGCGCCGACCGTCGAGAAGCTGGCCGCAGCCATCGGCAACGCGTCCCACGATGCGTCGCCGCCGCGCCCGCCCATCCGCCATCGCGACGATCAGGGCACGGCCCCGCTTTCCCTGATCCAGGAGCGGTTGAAGCTGCTGGAGGAATTCAATCCGGGCCAGCTGACCTACAACACGCCTTCGGCGCACTGGCTGGTGGGGCCGCTGGACGTGGCCAAGTTCGATCTTGCCTTCCAGTCGGTCATGCAACGGCAATCCGTGCTGCGCACCACCATCGAGGAGCGCGACGGCGAGAGCCTGCAGGTGGTCCACGACACGCTGGATACCGGCCTGGCCGACGTCGAGGATCTGACGCACCTGCCGCGCGACGAGCGCGAGCGCGTGCTGATGCATCGGCTCAACACGATGATCGAAACCCCGTTCGAGCTCGTCGGCGAACCCTTGTTCCGGGCGCGTCTGTTCAAGTTCGAACAGGACCGGCATGCGCTGCTGTTCATGACCCACCACATCATCTGGGACGGCTGGTCCTTCGACCTGCTGTATCGGGACCTGGCCGAAACCTACGCCGCCCTGGTCGAGGCGCGCGCGCCTGATCTGCCGGCGCTGCCGGTCAGCTACGGCGATTTCTCGGCCTGGCACCGCGAATGGGTGGAGACCGAGGGCTACGCACGCCAGCGCGAGTTCTGGCGGCGCAAGCTGGGCGAACCCTACGACCCGGGTGAAGGCGGATCGCTCGATCTGGCGCGCGGCCGCAGCAAGCGCGGCACGGCCTCCGGGCGTGGCCTTTCGCAGTCGTTCCACATCGACAAGGCCCTCAGTGACCAGCTGCGCAAGGTCGGGCTGTCGATGGACGCGACGTTGTTCGTGGTGCTGCTGACCGCGTACTTCGTGCTGCTCAATCGCCTGACCGGGCGCAAGGACATGGTGATCGCCACCCCGGTGCGTGGACGTAACAGCGCGGAGGTGGAGGAGCTGATGGGCTACTTCACCAACCTGTTGCCCCTGCGGGTGAAGCTGGACCCCGATCTGCCGTTTTCCGATGCCGTCAAACGCGTGCGCGACGTGGTGCTGGACAGCTTCGCCAACCCGGACATCCGGCTGGAAGAGGTGGCCCAGGAACTCAGTTCACGTGGCGGGCAGCGGGCGGCGGCGTTGTACCAGACGCTGTTCTCGCTGCAGGACATCCGCCAGCGCGTCACCCGCTGGGGAAATCTCGCGCACGAGCGGCTGGAAGTGTTCCAGCCCGGCGCCACCGAAGATCTGGGCCTCTGGTTGCTGGAGCGCGACGACGGTGTGATCGCCAGCATGGTGTACAACGCCGACGTCCTGCTTACAGTTGACGTGGCGGCCCTGCGGGGCCATTACGTGGCCCTGCTCGAGCGCATCGCCAGTGCCCCGCACAATCGGATCAGTGCATTCGATGTCGTGGCGCTGAGTGCCGTCTTGCCCGAGGACACGGCGGCGAAGACGGAAGACATGCCCGCCGCCGCCGCGCCCGTGGCCGTGCCGTCGCCTGTCGCAACAGCCGCACCCGCATCCAGGGCAGCGCTGGATCCGCGCGTGGCGTATCTGGTGGAGCTGTGGTCGGGGTTGCTCGAGACGCCGGTGTCGCCCGAGGACAACTTCTTCGATCTTGGCGGACACTCGATGGCGGCCGTGCAGATGGCCAGCCGCGTCGCCAAGGAGACCGGCGCCAAGCTCAAGATGATGCCGCTGGCGACGCAGACGCTGGCGCAGCTGGCGATGGAGTTGCCGTCGTCCGCGTTCCCCGCGGTGGAAGAGACCGTCGTGGCGAAACAGGCCACGATCGATCCGGATCTGGATGCCGGCCGCGCGTTCTACTTCGGTGCCCGCGAGCGTCGTCGATTCGGCATGTGGCACAGACCCGATGCCCCGACGGACGCATCGGGCCCTCGCGTGCTGGTGGCGCCGCCCTTGCTGCAGGAGGGCATCATGAGCCAGCGTGCGCTGTGGTCGCTTTGCGAATCAGTGGCGGGAGCCGGCACGCACGCGCTCCGTTTCGACTGGTATGGCGCGGGCGATTCGGCAGGCGATACCACCGACCTGAGCCTGGCCGGCATGCAGGAAGACCTGCGTGAGGCGCTTGAATCGCTCTCGACCGTGGCGGGGCAGCCCGGCCGCGTGCTGGCATTGCGCAGTGCCTGCCTGCCCGTGCTGCTGCAGGCGACCGCGGGCTCGGCGCCGGTCGATCTGGTGCTGTGGGACCCCGTGCTGCAGGGGGGACCGATGATCGAGCGCTGGCGCCACCAGCATCGGCAGCAGCTCGCCGGCGTGGGCCGCTACATCGTCCGCAAGCCCGCGCCCTGCGCCGACAACGAACTGCTGGGTTTCGAACTCGCCACCGGTTTTGCCGAAGCGCTGGCGCAGCTCGATTTCCGTCAACGGCCCTTGCCCCCGGGCAGCCGGGTGCTGATCGTGGCCTGGACGCCCGACGCCGACCTGCAGGCTTTCATCGACACGCAGCGTGCCGCGGGCGTCGTCGTCGAGGTGGCCGCACTGACGACGGCTGACCAGCCGCCCTGGGATGATCCCGTCCAGTTCGAGAACCAGGCACTGCCGAGGCGCAGCCTGGTGCAGTTGGCGACGCTATTGACGGAGAGACGGGCATGACGGTGATGACGGCCTTGATGGAGCAGACGGCTGACGCGGCCGTGGATGTCGAACCGATCGGCGGCGTGGTGGAGACAGCCCATACCTTCGGCGATGGGCTGGTCGGCGTCCTGACCCGTCCTGCAGGCGCGATCCGGGGCAAGTCCGCGCTGATCCTGCTGAATGCAGGGCTTGTGCAGCGTGTCGGCCCGTTTCGCATGTACGTACAGATGGCGCGTGCCTTGGCGGAGGCCGGCTTCGTGGTGTTCCGGTTCGACCAGTCGGGGCTTGGCGACAGCCCGGTGTCGTCGCGGGCAGGCGAGGGACGGAAGCTGGGCGAGGCAGTGGCGGCCATGGACCTGGTCACGGCCCTGACAGGCATGCGCAGCTTCGTGCTGGGAGGACTGTGCTCCGGCGCCGATGACGCGTTCAATATCGCGCCCCACGATCTGCGCGTGAACGGCCTGCTGCTGCTCGATGGCGTGGCGTATCCCACCTTCCTGTACAAGCTGCGCCATGTCGTGCCGCGCCTGCTGAATCCCGCGAAGGTCATGCGGGGTATCGGGCGAATCCTGCGAAGGACCTCGGGCGCGGCTGCGGCGACCATCGATCCCAACAGTTTCCGCGATTTTCCGAGCCGGCCCGAGGCGATCGAGCGCCTCAAAGCGCTGGAGACAAGAGGCGCCGACATGCTGCTGCTGTACACCGGCGGCGTGGACCGTTACTACAACCATCGGCGCCAGGCACGGGAGTGCTTTGGAGACGTGGCGCGTTCACCGCGCATCAGGACAGAATACTGGGCTGATTGCGACCACACGTTCTACGTCGGTGCGCACCGTCGTCGTCTGGTGGATACCACGGTGGGCTGGATGACGTCCCGCTTCCGGGACTGAGCGGCGCGCAGCCGCTCAGTCGGCGGTGTAGGGCGGCTCGCGCTGGCGCAGTACGCGCGCCGGTATGCCGCCCACCGTCGCGCCATCCGGCACGTCCGCCAGCACGACGGCGTTGGCGCCCACCCGGCTGTGGTGGCCCAGCCGCACCGCCCCGACGATCTTGGCGCCCGCGCCGATGAAGACATGGTCGCCGAGTACCGGGGAGACGTACTTCTCGGCGCCGATGGTGACCTGGTGTTCGATGTAGACATGTGCGCCCCCGCGCACGCTGCCGTTGATCACCACACCCTGACTGTGGATCAGCACGAAGCAGGGCCCGAAGTCGGCGTGGCGACCGATGATGCACTGGCCGAAGAACGCATTGAGCTTGTTGAACACCATCGCCAGCGGCGCCAGCCTGTGCCGCTGCGACCATTGCATCAGGCGATAGCACGCCATCGCGAAGGTGCCATCGGTCAGCAGCGCCTTCACCAGCGTGCGTGGACGGTCGTCGCCATAGCACCAGCGCGCCTTGGCCTTGAGGTCCTCGACAAACAGCATGGGTTCTCCCGGGTCGGTCCGTGTTCCGGTGGCAGGATACGTGGCCGCGGGGCCAGCGTCAGCACGGCTCCGCCGGCCGCTGGCCGGACTCGCCTGCCGGATGCGTTTGATTATCAGTCGGGAACTGGGGAGAACGGGCATGAGGAAGGACGCACCACGAGCCGCTGCAACATCATCCGGAACCCGTTCCGGCATGCACCGCCTTCGGGCGGCGTGCCGCGTATCCCGTTGTCGCTGAGGGAGCGGGTCCATGACGGAGTCTTCCGGCGCAGGCAGGCGCCAGCAACTCGCACGCTGGTTCCACCGTGCGAATGTCTTCCCTCTGGCTGGTCGCGTGCGTGACGCGCTGTTCAACGACCTGCGCATCCTGGCCTACCACCGGGTACTCGATTCGAGTGAACCAGCGGACTTCGATTTCGACCTGGAGCTGATCAGCGCCTCGGCGTCGGATTTCCGCGACCAGATGGCGGCGGTCAAGAAGGACTTCGTGCCGATGCGCTTCGACCAGGTGATCGACTGCCTGGATCGTGGCGAGCCGTTGCCCCCGCGGGCCACGCTGATCACCTTCGATGACGGCTACGACGACAACTACCGTATCGCCTTCCCGATCCTGCAGGAACTGGGCATGTCGGCGATGTTCTTCGTGTCCACCGGTCATATCGACTCCGGCGCGCCGTATGCCTACGACTGGGCCGTGCACATGATCTGCCGGACGCCGGCCGATCGCCTGCTGCTGCCCGAGGCCGGTATCGATTGGCCGTTGCCCTCGACCATTGCCGGACGGCGGCAGGTCGCGAGTCGGTTCCTGAGCAGGCTGAAGGAATTTCCAGCCGTGGTGCAGGAGCACCTGGTCGCCACCATGGAACAGGACTGGTCCCTGCCGCGTGCGCCCCACATGCACTGCCAGCCCATGTCATGGGCGCAGCTACGCGAAATGCAGGCCGGCGGCATGGAGGTGGGCTCGCACGGCGTGCACCACCGCATGCTGGCCAAGATGCCGCATGAGCTGATGATCCAGGAGATCAACGAATCCAAGGCCATGCTCGACAGGAACCTGAATCTGCCTGCGCAGGTGCTGTCCTATCCCGTCGGCGGATTCGATGCTTTTGATGAAGTGGTCGTCCAGGCAGCCCGTTCCGCCGGCTTCCGGCTGGCATGCAGTTACGTGTCGGGGACCAGTCGCCTGCAGTCGGATACCATGTATTCGCTGCGTCGCCTGCACGTGGAGCGATACGTGGACGCCGCGTGGTTCCGCGGCATGATGGAACTGCCGGAGTTGTTCGGATGACGGAAAGGCAAGTACAGGGGCTTGGCCGGATCCTCATATGTTCCCGATGATGATGGTTTACCTGGTGCTGGTCATCATCCGGCCCCAGGACTACCCCGAACTGCAGGGGGCGATACCGCTCCCGTTGCAGCAGGTGGCGCTGTTGCTGGCAGGCGTGGCCTGGCTGATGTCGGGCAGGCGCATGAACAGCGCGCCGCAGAATCTGCTGCTGCTGCTTTTCATGCTGGCGATGATGCTGTCGGTGGCCGTCAACGGGTGGATCGGCGGCGCGGTGCCCATCTTCCGCGACTTCGCGCCGGTGGTGCTGGCGTATTTCCTGCTGTGCAATGCCACCTTCACGGCCAGCCGCCTGCGTATCGCGATGGCCGTGTTCTGCCTGTGTGCCACGGTACTGGCGGTGCACGGCATCGAGCAGGCCGCGCTGGGCACCGGCTGGACCGGCATGAAACTGTCACAGGGAACGCGTATCCAGTACGTGGGCATCTTCAGCGATCCCAACGACCTGGGCATGCTCTTCGTCATCTGCGTGCCGATGGCCATGTACCTGGCACAGCTCGGTGGATGGCTGGGGCTGCGACGGCTGTTCTGGTGGGTGATCGCCGCGACGCTGGTGTACGGCATCTACCTGACCGACTCGCGCGGCACGGTACTCGCCTTGCTGGCGGTTTTCGGGATCTATCTGTGGCGGTCGCGGGGCCTGCTGGTGGCCGGCACGCTGGGCGCGGGAGCGCTGGTGGTACTGATGGCCTTGCCTTCGCGCATGCAGGAGCTGGAGGTGGGCGAGGAATCCGCGATGGACCGGGTCTACTCCTGGTACGAAGGCATGCAGATGTTCAAGGACAATCCCATCTGGGGGGTGGGCAAGGGCGCCTACACGGATATCTACCAGCTGACCGCGCACAATTCGCTGGTGCTGGTGCTGGCGGAGATGGGTATCGTGGGTTTCACCCTGTGGCTGATGTTCATGGGGTACTGTTTCTGGATGATGGTCAGCATCGTGAAATGGCGGCCCACGCGCGCGATGCTCCAGGATGAAGAGAATTTCGGGCCGTCCGTAGTGCGCCAATGGACGGACGACCGTGCGATCGCCTTTGTACTGCTGCTCTCCTTGTCCGCCTTTGCGGTCTGTGCCTTCTTCCTGAGTCGCACCTACGTGTCCATCCTCTACCTGCTTGCCGCCCTGGTCGTGGCCCATTACTCGATGGTGAGGCGGCGCTATCCGTGGGTGGCCGAGATGCGCATCAGCGACCACCTGCTGGCATGGCCGTTTCTCTCCGCCGCTGCCGCGGTGGCGATGTACATCGTGGTGCGAATCCTGCTGGTCATGGCATGAACAAGCCCACTTCCATGCTCAGCAGGACGATGTTCTCGACGGTGGCGATCTACACCGAGTTCGTGCTCGGCATGCTGGTGTCGATCATCATCGCCCGCCACCTGCAGCCGGCGGGCTTCGGCATCTACAGCGTTGCGGTGTGGATGGTGGCGCTGGGCGTGGTGCTGGCCAATTCAGGCACCGGCACGGCCGCCATCAAGTTCGTGGCCGAATTGCGTGGCAGCGGCGAAACCGAGCTGGTCGCGCCGGTGCTTGCCTATATCCGGCGCGCGCAGCTCGCCTTCCTGGCCGTGGTGCTGGTGATCGGTTCGCTGGTGCTGTGGGGAGCGGGGGGGCGCGTGCTTCCGGAGCTCCATCATGGGCTGCTGTTCGCCTTCCTGGCGCTGTCGGTGGCCATGCGGTCCCAGTACATGCTCAACGTGAGCGTCGCGAAGGGCATGGAGGATTTCCGCTCCGTGGCGATGATGGTCGCGCTGGCGGCGCCCCTGACACTGGCGATGGTGGGCGTGGCGGTGCTGATGGACGCGCCGCTGCCGGCCTTCCTGATGATCTTCGTCGTCTCCAGCCTGTTGCTGTATGCCGTGTCGGGCCGCCGCATCCGGCGCCTGCTGCCACAGGCGAAGGCGGGCGTGGCGATACCGGAGGAGTTGATGGCACGCGTGCGCCGGCACATCCGCCTGACCGCGGTGACGGTCAGCATCGGTTTCCTGATCGGCAGCGAGATCGAGGTGGTCTTCCTGAAGATGTTCGTCAGTGAAAGCATGGCCGGGCAATTCAAGGTGGCCTACCAGCTGGCGAGCGGTGCGACCCAACTGGTACCGGGGGTCTTCGGTGCCATCCTGTTGCCGATGATGGCCAGTGCCCTCAGGCAGGGCAATGCCATCGCCGCACAGCGCTTCGTCACCTCCACGCGCTACCTGGCCTTGCTGGCGGCTCCGCTCATTGCCTTCTGCATGTTGTTTTCCACGGCCATCATCGACGTGCTGTACGGCAGCGCCTACGCGCCGGCAGCCCCGGTCTTTGCCGCGTGCCTGCTGGGGTCTGCGCTGTCGATGGTGATGCAGGCCGGCACCAGCCTGCTGGTCAGCGCGGACCGTCAGGGCAGCATCCTGAAGCTGCAGATCGTGCTTGTGGTCGTGAAGATCGGGCTGGGCATCGTGCTGATCAAGCGTTACGGCCTGCACGGCGCCGTCTATGCCTTCTGGGTGGTGACGGCGTTGTACGTGACCGTCGCCACGTCGCTGGCCGTCCGGACAAGCGGTGCGATGCTGGAGTGGGGCAGGCTGGCGCGCATCGCCCTGGCCGGTGTGGTGAGTGCGGCCCTGGCCTATCCCGTGCTGCGCCACCTGCCGCCGCTGCCCGCGATCGCCGTGGGCGGCGCGGTCGTGTCCATCGCGTACGCGTTGATGACCTTCCTGCTGGACTGCTGGAGCGCCAGCGAGATCGAGCAGATGCAGGCCTGGCATGGTCGCCTGGGCAGGCGCCGTCTCCGCGCCGTGGACCTGCTGCTGGACCAGGCCCATCGCCGCTCCGGCGCATGACAGCGTGTTGGCCGTGGCCTCGGCCCGGCGCGGTTTGCGTTCCTCCTAGATAACAGACCGCACGCCCAGGAGCACCTGGCTGCGGGCGGTCGATATCCTCAGGGGGTTGCCTTGTCCATGCTGGTCTGGTCGTTGGTCGTGCTGCTGTCGTTCGCCGTGCTTGCTGCCGGCGGGCTCTACATGGTGTTGCGACTGCGCAACATGCAGATCTGGATGGCGGATTACCTGCGTCGTCGTTCGCCGCCGCCGGTCACGGGGCCGGTGCACGTGATGTTCTGCTTCGTGGACCATTTCGAACCGATGTGGAAAGGCGCCGACCTGGACACCGAGCGCGCGCGCGTGGATCGCTGGTGCCGCGACTACCGCGCGCTGGCGGGCCGCCACCGCGATGCCGACGGGCGGCCGCCGCAGCACAGCTTCTTCTATCCGGAAGAGGAATACCGCAAGGAGCACCTGGACAAAGTCGCGTCGCTGTGCGCGGACGGCTTCGGCGAGATCGAGATCCACCTGCACCACGACAACGACACCGAAGCCAATTTCCGCGAGTGCATGTCGCGCTTCGCGAAGACACTGAACGAACAGCACGGCGCGCTGCCGATCGATCCGGAAACCGGCCAGATCCAGTTCGCCTTCATCCATGGCAACTGGTGCCTGGACAACTCGCGCAAGGACGGACGCTGGTGCGGGCTGAACAACGAGCTCATCCTGCTGCGCGAGCTGGGCTGCTATGCGGACTTCACGCTGCCCGCCGCGCCCAGCGAGGCGCAGACCTCCACTGTGAACCGCATCTACTACGCCAAGGACGATCCCCACTGCGCGAAATCGCACGACACGGGCATCCCTGTGCGCGTCGGCGGTCAGGCCAGTGGCGACCTGATGATCATCCAGGGCCCGCTGGGGTTGAACTGGAAGAGCCGCAGGATGGGCATCATCCCGCGCATCGAGAACTCGGACATCCGCCGCAGTTCGCCGCCCACGCCCGATCGCGTGGACGCCTGGGTCAATGCCGGCATCCACGTGGAAGGTCGCCCCGAATGGATCTTCGTCAAGATCCACACGCACGGCACCCAGGAGCCGGACATGGACACGCTGCTGGGCGAGCCTTCGGAGCAGATGCACCGCTACCTGGAAGAGCGCTACAACGACGGCGTCCACCATGTGCTGCACTACGTCACCTCGCGCGAGATGTACAACATCGTCAAGGCGGCCGAAGCCGGCATGACCGGCAACCCGAATCAGTACCGCGACTACGCACTGCCGCCGCCGCCGTCATCGTGGGCCGGTGCCCGCGAAGCGGTCGCGCAGGGAGCGGCCGCGTGAAGCGCCTGCGCGGGCGCGTAAGCGTGGTGATGCCGGCCTACAACGCTGCGGAAACCATCGAAAGCTCCATGCGGTCGGTGCTTGACCAGCGCCATGCAGACGTCGAACTGCTGGTGGTGGACGACGGTTCGCGCGACGGCACCCAAGCCATCGTCGAACGACTTGCATCGCAGGACCGGCGCATCACCGCCATCCAGCTGCCGTCGAACGGCGGCGTCTCCACCGCCCGCAACACGGGTATCGAAGCCGCCACGGGAGAGTACGTCGCGTTCCTGGACAGCGACGATCGCTGGCACCCCGACAAGCTGAAGGTGCAACTGGCTGCCATGCGCGAAGCGGGCGTCCAAGTGGGCTACACCGCCTACCAGCGCGTTGACCCCGAGGGACGCGTGCTGTCGACGGTACGGCCGCCGGCCAGTGTCCGCTATGCGGGCATGCTGAAAGGCAACTGCATCGGCAACCTGACCGGGCTGTATGCGCGGGCGCTGGGCGAAGTGCGTTTCCCGCGCGCGGGCCATGAGGATTACGTGTTCTGGCTGCGCGTCGTGCGGCTTGCGGGCCAGGCGATCTGCGCCCAGCCCGACCATCCGCTGGCGTACTACCTGGTGCGGTCCGGCTCGCTGTCGGCCAACAAGTGGCGCGCCGCGCGCTGGCAATGGCGCATCTATCGCGATTACGAAGGCATCGGCGTGCTGCCGGCCAGCTGGTATTTCGTCAACTACGCGGCCAACGCGGTGATGAAGCGGATGTAGCGGCCACGGCCGCGTTCGCCAGGGCCGTGCCGGATGTCGCTTTCGCGGGCGGACGAAATACCGCCTCTTACCGCCGGTAGATCACCGCGAGCATCAGAGAGTTCTCCACATAGCTCTCGGTGGAGCCGGAGCTGTCGCGTTCGGCACGCTGATAGTAGCCACGCACATGCCAGTGGCGCGAAAACTGTTTGGTCAGGGCGACGCTGTAGATGGAGTAGCGGTCGTTGCGGAACTGGTTATCCAGCTCGCGCTCCTGCCTGACGGCGGCCGCGGAGAGGATGAAATCCGAACGCAGCTTGTAGTCGGCATAGAAGTTGAGCGACTTGATGTCCTGGTCTTCGTCGGAGTTCGTCTGGTAGCGGATACGGTCGTAGTAGGGATTGACCTGTACCATCAGGCGCTCGCCTTCGAACCTGTAGTTGAGCAGGATACGGCGTTGCTTGAAGGTCTGTGGCCCGATGGGAAGCAGGGGATCGGACGGATCGTCGATGATGGGTCCCTCGCCGTCCGTGAGCGGGTCGCGACGCCAGATGAGGTACTCGGCCGCATCCGAGAACTCCATGTTGAAGCCCGCCGACAGGGTTGTGCGTGGCGCTACCTGCCATTCCACGTTCCCACGCAGCAAGGGCGCGGAATCGTCGCCCTCATAGTTGTCCGGCTTCAACTGGGAGTAGCCCGCGTCGATCTCGAGATACAGCGATGCCAGCCGGCTGGTGTAGCCGACATACGCGTCGTAGCGGCGGTAGTTGAACAGGGCGCCGTCGTCGTCGTAGTCCGTCTGCAGCGCGTCCAGGTTCACCGACACGCTGTCGGTGGACCGTACCAGGCGCTCCAGCCGGGTGGCCACACTGTAATGATTGCCCTGGAAGTCCTCGCTCTCTTCGGCATAGGTATTCACGAACCTCAGATCCACCTGGCCGCGCGTGGCATCGCTGAAGCGGGCGCGGAACGTGGGTCCGGCCGTCAGCACGTTGACCTGCTGCTGGTTGCTGGGCACGAAGCTGTTGAGGACGTTGACCGCCTGGCGACTGAGCGTGTCCGTGACCTCGAAATCGATCCGCTCGGGCACGATCGTCCAGTTCATGCGTCCTGCCAGCTGACCCTGCAGCTCGCTCTCGAACGTGTCGTCGAGGTAGTAGGGGTATTGCAGGTTGCCGTTCATGGTCAGCTGCAGGGTCGACCCCGCCTGCTCGACATCGAAGTTGAGCTCGGGGGAGATCACCGTGTCGCTGGTTTCGTCGGTCTCGCTGAGGCCGATGTTGTCGCTGTAGAGCACCGAGGCGCCGACGTCATACTGGATCCTGACGGCATGCGCCGCCTGGGGTACAGCGAGGGCCATGGCCAGGAACAGCAGGCCGTGGCGCGGGGACCGCTTGCGTCGATTCCTGGGTGCGCTTGGCATGGGCATGCTCCTAGACGCCTTCGTTGAACACGACGCCGGCGAATTTCTGCTTGTCGAAGTTGGCGGCGGCCTCGGCGATCGCCGCGGGCGTATCGCGCCCGTAGCCGGCCACCAGCACCACCACGTCGGCCAGGTCGGCCAGGATGCGTGCATCCGGCGCGCCGCGCACGGGCGGGCCGTCCAGGAAGATGTGGTTGCTGGGGTCGCGGCTGCGCAGCGTGTCCAGCAGCAGGCGCATCCGGTGCGAGGAGAAATGCTCCGCGCCCGTCTCGCGCGCGGTGCCGGTGGGCAGCAGCTGCAGCCGGGCGATGCCGGTGCTGTACAGCAGGTTGTCCGCTTCGGCCTCGCGCAGTTCCAGGTAGTCGATCAGGCCGCTGCCGGCCGGTGCCAGTTTCATCGCCTTGTCCTGCGACGGGAAACGCACGTCGCAGTCCACCAGGATGACGCTCTTGGCTTCGTCGAACGCCATCGCGGCCGCCAGGTTCCGCGCCACGAAGCTGCCACCCGAACCGCGGCTCACCGGCACCACCAGGGTGATGAAGTTCCCCTGCGTATGCGCCAGCAGGTGCGTGCGCAGTTCGCGGAAGGCGTCCACTTCCCGCCGCTCCTGGTCGGAGCGGTAGATGGTGTTGCGGTCTTCCAGCTGCGCTGGCGTCAATGCCGTGGTGGCGGACCGTGGCGCAATGGAGGTCCCGGTACCCTCGGGTGAACGGGGGATGGGGCGGAGCGCACGGTTCATAACACCTCCAGCATTTTCAGCATGTAAGCCATGCCATAGACCACGGGGACCATCGAGAACAGGGCCGCCGCCAGCATCAGCTTCCGGGCCCCCTGCAGGCGTTTCTGGCGCGTGCGGTAGGGCGGCATGGTGCCGATCACCTGCAGCCCGGTTTCGCGCTCGATCTGCTTGGCCGACCGCGTGCGCGGATCGAACTTGATCAGCGCGAACAGCATGGCGAGCGGCACGGCCACCCCCAGCAGCAGCCCGGCGCCGGCGATGTGCATGGTGCGCAGGCCACTGGGGCGCAGCGGCATGGCGGCCGGCTCCTGGATGCGGAAGCTGAGGCCGCGCTGCTCGGCGTCCAGGTTCATCGAGACGCGCGCATTTTCGCGGCGCTTCAGCAGGTCCTGGTAGAGGTCGCGGTTGACCTCGTAGTCGCGGGTCAGTTCGGCCAGCGTGCTCTCCGACGCCGCGATGCGGTTGCTGCGGCCCATCTCGTCGCCCAGCAGCGATTCCGCGGTGGAGATGCGCGCGGCGGTGGCGGCGCTGCGGCGGCGGGCATCGGCCAGCTTGCTGCGCAGTTCGCCGTACAGTGGATTGAACGCCGCGGGTCCATCCAGCGATTGCCCGGCACCGGCGACGCGCGGTTGCGATTCCTCGCGGCGCAGCTCCTCTTCCAGGTCGCGCAGCTGGTGCTGCACGCGCACCACGTCCGGGTGCTGTTCGGTGTACTGCAGCAGCAGGCGGTCGCGCTCGGACTGCAGTTCGGCCATGCGGGCGCGGAACTGGCCGGCACGGGTCTGCACCAGCGTGATCTCGCTCTCGCCGGACAGTTGCGACTGCAGCGCGGCTTCCTGCGAACGCAGGTCGATCAGTTCCATGCGGCCGGCTTCGATCACGCGCCGCAGTTCGCCGATGCGGGCGTTGACGTCGGCATCGGTGCCCGGCCGTGCATCCGGGTTGCCCTGGCGGAAGGATTCCAGCTGCGATTCGGCCTGGGTCAGCTTGGTGTGGTACTGCTGCACCTGCGAGTCGATGAAGCCATAGGCCTCGCTGCTCTCGCGTTCCTTGGTGGACAGGCTTTCCTGGATGACCAGCTCGGCGAAGCGCTTGGTGACTTCGTACGCGCGCTCGGGATCCGAGTCGGTATAGGTGATCTGGATCAGGTTGGCGCGGGCATTGGTCACCATCGTGCGGCCGCCGATCTTCTCGATCAACTTTTCCTGCTCCACCGGCGACGGGTTGTCCTTCAGCCAGCCACCGGTCTTGAGGATCTCTTCCATCACGCGGCGGCTGAAGGCCACCTCACGCAGGATGCTGGCGCGGTCGACCACGCTGGTGGCCACCGCGCGGCCCTCCATCAGCGGCGTGATGATGTTGCGGTCCTCCACCAGGATGCTGGTGGACGACGAGTACTTCTTCGGCAGCATGATGCCGATCACCAGCGCGATGACCGCGATGCTGGCGAACAAGCCCATCAGCAGGACGGCACGGCGGCGGAACTCGCTGATGCCCACGGGCAGCAGCGTCTGCAGTGCCGAGCCGGTTTCCTCCGCCCCCGGCCAGGTCGCGTTCTGCTTGCTCACAGCGTGCGTTCCGGGACGGTGATGACGTCACCAGGCGCCACCGTGAAGTTGGTCGACAGGTCACCACGGTTGAGGATGCGGTCCAGGCGCACCTGGTAGCTCTGGGTCGACTCGGTGCCTTTGCGATACAGGTTGGAACGGTCGGCGGCGGCGAATTCGGTGACGCCACCGGCGGCCAGCACTGCATCCAGCACGGTCATGCCGGGGCGGTAGGGAATCGACACGGGCGTGCGCACCGCGCCGGTCACGCGAACGCGCGAGAGGTATTCATGGCTGCGCAGCTCGGTCAGGATCACCGCCACCTGCGGGTCGCGCACGTAGGCGGCCAGCTTGGTCTGGATGTCCTTGGCGACGTCGTCCGGCGTACGGCCACCGGCGGCCACATCGCCTACCAGCGGCACCGAGATCATGCCGTCGGGGCGTACCGGCACGGTGATGCCCAGTTCCGGATTGCGCCACACCGACACCTGAACGATGTCGTCCACCCCGATCTGGTACGCATCGACGGCGGCACTGGTCTGGGGCGGAGGCGCTTCCTTACTGCCGGCGGAGCCCGAGGCGCAACCCGACAACATCAGGGTGCAGGCAATGGCGGCAAGACCGGCGAGAAGTCGGTTCATGGATGGATCCCCTGTAGGTGCAGATGCTCAAAAGAACGCAGGCACTGGCACAATCCGGCCATTCAGGAGCGCAGGGGACCCCGGGGCGTCACGCCTCGTAGAACTGCCGGTACCAGTCGACGAAGTGGCGCACGCCGGTCTCGATGGAGGTGGAGGGCGAGTAACCGGTATCACGGCTGAGCGCTTCCACGTCGGCGTAGGTGTCGGGCACGTCGCCGGGCTGCATCGGCAGCAGGCGTTTCTCGGCCTTGCGCCCCAGGGAGTCCTCCAGCACCTCGATGTAGCGCAGCAGCTCGACCGGCTGGTGGTTGCCGATGTTGTAGACCCGGTAGGGCGCCAGCGAGCTGGCTGGCGTGGGATTGAGCGGGTCGTAGTGCGGATCGGGGCCGGGCACGCGGTCCAGCGTGCGCACGACGCCTTCGACGATATCGTCGATGTAGGTGAAGTCGCGCGTGTGCCGACCGTGGTTGAACACGTCGATCGGTTCGCCCGCCAGGATCTTGCGGGTGAACAGGAACAGCGCCATGTCCGGTCGCCCCCACGGCCCGTACACCGTGAAGAAGCGCAGGCCCGTGGTGGGCAGGTTGAACAGGTGGCTGTAGGTATGCGCCATCAGCTCGTTGGCCTTCTTACTGGCGGCATACAGGCTGACCGGGTGGTCCACGCTGTCCTCCACCGCGAAGGGCAGCTTGCGGTTGGCGCCGTAGACCGAGCTGGACGAGGCATAGACCAGGTGCTCGATGCCGCGGTGGCGGCAGGCTTCCAGGATGTTGAGGAAGCCGACGATGTTGCTGTCGATGTAGGCGTGCGGGTTTTCCAGCGAGTAGCGCACGCCGGCCTGGGCCGCCAGGTTGACCACGCGCTGCGGCTGGAATGCATCGAACACCGCGTCCAGGGCGGCGCGGTCTTCCAGCGCACCCTGCGCGAAGCGGAAACCGGGGTGGGGCGTCAGCCTGGCCAGCCGTGCCTCCTTCAGGCGCGGGTCGTAGTACGCATTCAGGTTGTCGAAGCCGAACACCTCGTCGCCGCGCGCCAGCAGGCGCTCGCTGAGGTGGTAGCCGATGAAGCCGGCGGCGCCGGTGACCAGTACGCGCATCTACGCAGTCTCGAATCGTGGGGGCTGGGAGGAAGGCATCAGAGGGCGTCGTCGGCGCCGTCGCGGGGCAGGGCGCGCTTCACGTCGAACACCACCGCCTGCGGCTTGCCGAGTGCACGGATACCGTCGGTGCCCAGCGCGACGAATTCGCGATGGGCCACCGCCACGATGACCGCATCGTACCCACCGGCGACAGGCTGGGGCAGCAGCTCCAGCCCGTATTCCGTGCGGGCTTCGTCGGGGCTGACCCAGGGGTCGTGGACGTCGACGCGTGCGTTGTAGCTGCGCAGCTCGTCGACGATGTCGATGACGCGTGTATTGCGCAGGTCGGTGCAGTTTTCCTTGAAGGCCAGGCCCAGCACCAGCACGCGGGCCCCGGCGACCGGCAGGTCGCGCTGCGCCATCAGCTTGACCACGCGTTGCGCCACGTGGCTGCCCATGCCGTCGTTGATGCGGCGACCGGCCAGGATCACTTCGGGGTCATAGCCGATCTGCTGGGCCTTGTGGGTCAGGTAGTACGGGTCCACGCCGATGCAGTGCCCACCCACCAGGCCGGGACGGAAGGGCAGGAAATTCCACTTGGTGCCGGCGGCTTCCAGCACCTCGTGGGTGTCGATGCCCATGCGGTGGAAGATCAGCGCCAGTTCGTTGACCAGCGCGATGTTGACGTCGCGCTGGGTGTTCTCGATGACCTTGGCGGCCTCGGCCACCCGGATGCTGCTGGCGCGGTGGGTGCCGGCACCGATGATGCTGCCGTAGAGCGCATCGACGAAGTCGGCCACGGCCGGCGTGGAGCCCGAGGTGATCTTGGTGATGGTCTCCAGCCGGTGCTGCCTGTCGCCGGGATTGATGCGTTCGGGACTGTAGCCGGCGTGGAAGTCGCGGTTGAACGCGAGGGATGACACGCGTTCGATGATCGGCACGCAGACTTCTTCGGTGGCACCGGGGTAGACGGTGGATTCGTAGATGGCGATGCCACCCTTGCCGATGGCGCCGCCCACGGTGCGGCTGGCCGACTCCAGGGCCCGCAGGTCGGGCCGCTTGTACGCGTCGATCGGCGTGGGCACGGTGACGATGAAGACGTTGCAGCCTTTCAGCGCTTCGGGGTCGTCGCTGAAGGCGAGCCGGGTAGCGCCTTCCAGTTCCTCCGGCGACACCTCCAGCGTATGGTCATGGCGCTGGCGCAGTTCGGCCACGCGCTTGCCGTCGATGTCGAAGCCCAGCGTGGGGAAACGGTGGCCGAAGGCCACTGCCAGCGGCAAGCCCACATACCCCAGACCGATCACGGCGATCCTGGCCTGGTCCAGCGCGGGCAGCGGTGCGGTCATGGGCGTTCAGGCTTCCTGGGCGTGGTACATGGCGTGCAAGTCTATCGGATGCGGTGCGCGTTTCCGGCGGGACTGCCCGCGGACTGGCCTGATCGCGCGGCCGATGACGTAACAGTGGGTAACTTCCGGCATGCGGCCGGACCTGTGACCCTGGGGAGTCATGATGCGGATCCTGCTTTGCGGAGGTGCCGGCTACATCGGCGCCCATGCCTATGTGGTGCTGGCCGAGCGCGGCCATGAGGTGGTGATCGCCGACAACTTCAGCAACAGTTCGCCGGGCGTGCTGGCGCGGCTGCAGGCCATCACCGGCCAGCCGGTGGCCTTCCAGCCATTGGACCTGCGTGACCGCGAGGCGACCGTCGGGTTCTTCGCGCGCCAGCCGTTCGACGCAGTGGTGCATTTCGCCGCGCTGAAGTCCGTCGGTGAATCGTGCGAACGCCCGCTGGACTACTTCCACAACAACATCACCGGCACCCTGAACCTGCTGCACGGCATGCAGGCCGCGGGCGTGAAGCGGCTGGTGTTCAGTTCGTCGGCCACCGTGTACGGCGACCCGGCCAGGGTGCCGGTCAGCGAGGACGCCGCGCTGCAGGTCACCAATCCCTACGGGCGCACCAAGCTGGTCATGGAAGAACTGATCGGCGATCTCTGCCGCAGCGACGCCACCTTCCATGCCGCCAACCTGCGCTACTTCAATCCGGTGGGCGCGCACGCCTCGGGCCTGATCGGCGAAGATCCCGGCGGCATTCCCAACAACCTGATGCCTTATATCTGCCAGGTGGCCGTCGGTCGCCGCGAGCGGCTGAGCATCTTCGGCGGTGACTATCCAACGCCCGATGGCACCGGCGTGCGCGACTACATCCACGTGATGGACCTGGCACGCGCGCATGCCGATGCGCTGGACTACCTGGTGCGCGAGCGGCACTCGCTCACCGTCAACCTGGGCACGGGGCAGGGCATCAGCGTGCTGCAGCTGGTCAACGCGTTCGCCGATGCATCGGCGCGCGACATTCCGTACGAGATCGTCGCGCGACGCCCGGGCGATGTCGCCGCGGTGTATGCCGACCCCACCCTGGCCAACCGCCTGCTGGGCTGGCGGGCGGAACTGGGCGTGGAGGCGATGTGCCGGGATGCATGGCGCTGGCAGGCCCAGAACCCGCAGGGTTATCCCGCGCCCTGAGCACGCCGCGTCGTGATGCGGTTGGCAGAATGGCCGCTACATCCGCTGGGATCACAGTGGACCCTGTGCCGCCTTTGCCCGAGAATCGGCTGAACCGGCCACCAGCGCATTCCGTTGCCCCTCGACGCTGCACACGACATTGCGGAACGCAACCGCTCACGCTACGGCCTGCGCATGTACCGCATGCGCGCGTTGGGCCTGGGGCTGGGCGGGTTGTGCGTGGCGGCGGTGCTGTACGAGCACACCGCGTCGACAGGCCTGTGGCTGCTGCTGGCGTTCAACGCACTGGCATGGCCGCACCTGGCCTACCTGCGCGTGCTACGGGCGAAGAAGGAGCCGCTGCAGGCGGAATTCCAGAACCTCACCTTCGACGCGGCGATGGGGGGATTCTGGATCGCCGCGATGCACTTCGACGCCTTGCCCAGCGTCCTGCTGGCGGTGATGCTGACGATGGACAAGGTCATCATCGGCGGCGCACGGTTCGGCCTGCGCACGCTGGCCGCCATGGCGCTGACGTGCGTGGCCGCCAGCGCGGCATGGGGTTTCGCCTTCGAGCCCTACACCAGTTATCCGGTGGTGCTGGCGTGCCTGCCGTTCCTGGCCATCTATCCGATGGCGATCGGCGTAGCGACGCACGCGCTGTCGCGCAAGGCGCGGCAACAGAAGGAACTGCTGGAGAAGATGGCGCGCTTCGATGCGGCTACCGGCCTGATGAACCGGCAGCAATGGCTGTATGCGGCGACGATGGAACTGCAGCGCTTCCAGCGCACCGGCCGGCCGGCGGTGCTGGTGTTGATCGACATCGACCGCTTCAAGGACATCAACGACGGCTACGGCCATACCATCGGCGACGCGGTGGTGGAGGATTTCGCCCGCCTGCTGAAAGCCTGCCTGCGCGATACCGACACCGGCGGCCGCTATGGCGGCGACGAGTTCGGCATCGTCATGCCCGACACGCGTTGGGAAGAGGCCATCGTGGCCGCCGAGCGCCTGCGCCGGCAGGTGGCGGCCTTCTCGTTCACGCGCGCGGCGCTGCCGTGCACGGTCAGCATCGGACTGTCCGAGCCGCATGCCGGCATCGCCACGGTGTCCGACTGGATCAACAGCGCCGACAGTGCGCTGTACCGTGCCAAGGCCAAGGGCCGCGACTGCATCGTGGTCGGGTGCTGACGCCGCTCAAGCCAGCAGTGCGTCGATCACGGCCTGCGGCTGCTTCATCCAGGCGAAATGGTCGGCCCGCGTGCCCAGCGCGGCGTGGTGCAGCACGGTGACGTGATGCGTGCTGGCGGGCATCTTGGCCATCAGTGCGCGCAATGAGCTTTCCGGCGCCAGCCAGTCGTCATCGAACAGCACGCCATGGATCGGCACGGCCACCTGCCGCATGCCGGCTTCCAGATCCTCGGCCATGCCGGCTGCACGATAGCGGCCACTCAGGCCCACGCGGGCCCAGTCGCGGATCAGGCTGCGTGCCTCGTCGCCGCCAAATCCCAGCCGACGACCGGGCAGGATGCCGTGCCAGTCCGCCAGCCACGGTGCGAACTGGTAGAACATCGGCAACGCATAACCACGGGGCGCGGGAAACGTGCGCCAGTGGGGCGTGCCGCTGCCGACCAGCCAGAGCTGCGCGAAGGCCTGCGGCTGTTGGCCCAGATGGCAGGCGGCGAGTTGCCCACCAAGGCTGTGCCCACCGATCACATGCGTGGCTGCTGGCACATGGCGCACCATTTCCGCATGGCTGAGCGGCAGGTCGTGCAGCAGCAGTTCGCGGTAACCCCAGTCGTGCTGGCGGCTGGCGCGCAGGCTGCTGCTGCCGTTGCCGCGCCATTCGTGCAGGAACACCGCGATGCCGCGTTTCGCCAGCTGCTCGGCCAGCGGCAGGTAGTGGCGCGCCGCGACCCCGAGGGCAGGGACCCACAGCAGGGCGCTGTGCGCATGCGTGGGGATGCGTGCGATCAGCGTGTATCGGTGCCCGTCGGCGGACGCCAGCGGGAATTCGTGTGCGGCGATGTCCGCGGTAGAAGGATCCAGGTTCATGGTGCGGGTGCGGCTCCAAAATGGTCGAGGACCACCACGTCGCTGCGGCCGGGCCGATAGCCGCCGCGCAGCGCGGCGTGCACGTAGTCCGATGCGGCAACGCAGGCGTCCTTCATCGGCATGCCTTGCGCGCACCGGGCGGCGATGGCCGAGGCCAGCGTGCAGCCGGTGCCGTGCGCGTCCAGCGCCAGCCGTGGATGCGCGGTTCCGGTGATGCCCAGCGCATCGGCATACAGGTCCACCACGTCGCCATCACCGGGCAGGTGTCCTCCCTTCAGGAAGACGGCGCGCGCGCCCAGCTGCAGCAGGTCGGTGGCGGCCGTCCGCATCGCGTCCAGGTCCGGGATCGCGCGCCCCAGCAGCAGCTCCGCTTCCGGCAGGTTGGGCGTCACCACATCCGCCAACGGCAGCAACCGGGTGCGCAGCGCGTGCAGGGCGGTGTCCTCGAGCAGTTTCGCGCCGCTGGTCGCGACCATCACCGGATCCACCACCACCGTGTCCGGGCTGTATCGTGCCAGCGCTTCGGCGACCACGCCGATGACATCGGCCGTCGCCAGCATGCCCAGCTTGACCGCGCGGATGTCGAAGTCGTCGAAGCAGGCCTCCAGCTGTGCGCGCAGGAAATCCATCGGCGGCACGTTCACCGCGGTGACGCCACGCGTGTGCTGCGCCGTCAATGCGGCAATGGCGGAGAGGCCGTGCACGCGATGCGCGGCGAAGGTCTTCAGGTCAGCCTGGATACCGGCGCCGCCGCCCGAGTCGGAGCCGGCGATGGTCAGGGCGGAAACAACGGAAGGCGAGGTCATGCCGGCATTGTGCCATCCGGCATCGCGTCGAGGGCTCGCAGAAGCCGCCTCAGTCGCCGTTCGCCACCGGCAGTTTCCATTGCCGGTAAAGCACATAGCCGCTGCCGGTCAGTCCGGTCAGCAGGGCCGGCGCGAGCAGGGCGTCGTAACCAAGGTGGCGGTACAGCCATGCGCCCAGCACGCCGCCGCCCAGGAATCCGCTGATGATCAGCATGCTCAGCGTCAGTCGCCGTACCGGCAGCGGCATGCCGCGCAGGAAATGCCCCAGCCCGATGCCGAGGTCGGTGAACATGCCGCTCAGATGCGTGGTACGGACCGCTGCGCCGCTGTAGGTGGTCACCATGGCGTTCTGCAGGCCGCAGGCCGTCGCTGCGAGCAGGGCGCCCCAGATCTGCTGCTGCTTGAACAGCGGGATCGCCGCCGCGAGCAGCAGCGATTCCAGTGCCAGTGCCACGCCATAGCGCCGGCCGAGCTGCAGGGTCTGGTCCTGGATGATCAGGCCGCTCAGCATCGCGCCCAGGCAGAACGCGATCAGCATGCCCCACAGGTGGCCGATGGCGCGGAGGTCACCTTGTGCAAGCGCAGCGCCCAGCAGGCTGGTCGTGCCGGTGAGATGGCTGACGGCCTGATGCTCGAAGCCGAGATACCCGATGACGTTGATCATCCCGGCCACACAGGCCAGCGCGATGGCGCCGATCCATACCCAGCAGGGGAGGTGGAGGCCCATCAGGCGTGCGCAGGCGCGTGGATTGAAATGCGACGCGGCTTCGTCACGCCGTTGATGCTCACCGCATCGCCTCCATGAAGGCATCCAGGAACTTTGAGCCGGGACGTTTCGTGCATCTCTCGGCCACCTTCTCGGGCGCCGACGGCAAGCGCTCGAGCGTGGTCAGCGCCGTCGTCCCCTTCGTCGTTACCCAGACACCGGCAGCGAGGTCGAACACCCGCATGTCGCCGGCGTTCGCACCGGGTTTCAGGGTGCGGTACTGGGCGAGGTCCTGGTTGAACTCGCCGCAGGACTTCGTAGGCAGCGTCTGCAGGCTGTCCAGCGAAAAACCGACCGGAATACGCACCGCTATCGGCGCCGCGTCAGGAGTGCGCGGCTTGAAGGCTAGCTTGGCGGCGGCCGCAAGCGCGGCGTCATCCAGTACGGGGGAGCCCGATGAGGATTCCACGCGGGCGTTGGCCACCGTCCCTGCCGCAAGCACATCCGCGCGGATGATGACGCCTCCCGACAGCCGCTGTGCCGTGGCGGCGGCAGGAAAGCCTTCGCTGTAGGGGAACAGGGAGATCTCCCGCACCGGATGAACGGCTATTCCGCCCGTGGGCGCCGGTTCGGCTGGCGCCTGCGCCAGGACATCCTGTCCGGCGCAAGCGAGTGCCGCAAGCAGCCAACCTGTCCGCCAGCGGCGGCGAGGGATCACAGCACTTCCGACGCGTAATCCGCCAACCTCGAGCGTTCGCCACGCCGCAGGGTGATGTGCGCGCTGTGCGCCCAGTCCTTGAAGCGGTCCACCGCGTAGGTCAGGCCGGACGTGGTTTCGGTCAGGTACGGCGTGTCGATCTGCTCCACGTTGCCCAGGCAGACGATCTTGGTGCCGGGGCCGGCGCGGGTGATCAGTGTCTTCATCTGCTTGGGCGTCAGGTTCTGCGCCTCGTCGAGGATCAGGTAGCGCGACAGGAACGTACGCCCGCGCATGAAGTTCATCGACCGGATCTTGATGCGGCTGGCCAGCAGGTCGTTGGTCGCCGCGCGGCCCCACGAGCCGCCTTCCTGGTTGTGGGTAAGCACTTCCAGGTTGTCGGTCAGCGCGCCCATCCACGGCGTCATCTTCTCCTCCTCGGTACCCGGCAGGAAGCCGATGTCCTCGCCGACGCTGACCGTCGCGCGGGTCATGATGATCTCGCGGTAGCGCTGCTGGTCCATGGTCTGCGCCAGCCCGGCGGCCAATGCGAGCAGCGTCTTGCCGGTGCCGGCGGTGCCGAGCAGGGTGACGAAGTCGATCTCCGGGTCCATCAGCGCGTTGAGCGCGAAGTTCTGCTCGCGGTTGCGCGCGGTGATGCCCCACACCGCATGCTGGCCATGGCGGAAGTCGTCGACGATGGTCAGCGTGGCCTTGCGTTCGGCGCCGATGCGCACCACCCGCAGCTCCACCTCGTCCTCGCCGGGCAGGTAAAGGTACTGGTTGGGATGCCAGTCCTCGTCGTCCGCCATGGTCACTTCGTAACTGGTGCGGCCCTTGTCGCTCCAGCTGCGCAGGTCGGCGTTGTGCTTGTGCCAGAAGTCTTCCGGCAACTGCAGCGCGCCGGTGTACAGCAGGCTGAAATCGTCGAGCGCGCGGTCGTTCTCGTAGTCCTCGGCCACCAGTCCGCTGATCGAGGCCTTGATGCGCAGGTTGATGTCCTTCGACACCAGGATCACCGGGACTTCCGGGTGCTCCTCGCGCAGTTCCAGCACCGATGCCAGGATCTTGTTGTCCGGTGCGATGGCGCCGAACGTGCGGCCGGGATCCACCGGCTTGGTCTGGAAGTACAGCTTGCCGATGTTGCTGCGCGGCTTGAGCTGCAGCCCCTGCGGGTGGTTCAGCACGATGCCGGCCTGAATGTGTTCCGCGCCGGCGCCCTCGATGAGTTCATTGAGGAAGCGGCTTACCTGGCGTGCGTTGCGGCTGACTTCGGACGTGCCCTTCTTGGCGTTGTCCAGTTCCTCGATGACCTGCATGGGCAGGAAGACGTCGTGCTCCTCGAACTTGAACAGCGCGGTGGGGTCGTGCATCAGCACGTTGGTGTCCAGCACATAGATACGCTTGCTACGGGTCATTCAGGCAACCTCATGGAGGTGAATGTGTGAACACGGACGCTTTTGCCGCGGACAGCAGCGAACCACCATGACCCGCCGCGGCGCGGGATGGTGGACAGGGTGGAAACGGATTCGGTCACTGGGCTTGGTGGGCCTTCAGGGCTTCCAGCACGGCATCGGCATGGCCGGGGACTTTCACGCCGCGCCATTCCTGCGCGATGCGGCCGTCGGGCGAGATCAGGAACGTGCTGCGCACCACGCCCAGCACCTTGCGGCCATACATGTTCTTCTCGTGGATCACGTCGAAGGCCTTGCACAGCGCTTCGTCGGCGTCGCTGACCAGGGGGAACTTGAACCCTTGCTTGGTGCAGAAGTTGTCGTGCGACTTCACCGAGTCGCGCGACACGCCGAGCACGGTGGCGTTCAACTTCTTGAATTTCGGCAGCAGCGCGTTGAAATCCAGCCCTTCGGTGGTGCAGCCCGGCGTGCTGTCCTTCGGGTAGAAGTACAGCACCAGCCAGTGGCCGGCATGGTCGGCGAGGGTGGTGGTGGCGCCGCCGGACAGCGCCAGCGGCAGTTTCAATGTCGATTTCGGTAGGGCGTTGGCGCTTTTTGCCGTCATCGTCAGAACTTCATCGGATCCATGATCGCGTCCAGGTTCAGATGGTCGCAGAATTCGAGGAAATCGTCGCGTAGGGCGGCGATGTGCATGTTGGCCGGCACGCCGATGGTCACCTGCGCCGAGAACATCTCCGCGCCGGTCTGCATGGCGCGGTAGCGCGTGCTCTGCAGGTTCTCGATGGTGATGCCCTGGCGGTCGAAGAAATCGGCCAGCTGGAACAGGATGCCCGGCTTGTCGGCGGCGACCACTTCCACGATGTACGGCAGCAGGTTGGACTGCACCACCTTCGGACCCGTGCGGTAGAACACCAGCTTCAGGCCTTCGTCGCGCTCCAGGCGCGAGAGCATGGCTTCCAGCTTGGCTACCGCGTCCCAGGAGCCGGTGGCCAGCGCCGTCACGGAGACGTCGCGGCCCACCGTCGACAGCCGGGCATCCACCAGATTGCAGCCGCTGTCGGCGATGCGGCGCGTCACCGACAGGAGCGGCGACTCCGGATGCGTCGTATAGGCGGTGATCAGGAGGTGGTTTTCGGTCGGCGAGGGCCGGGGCGTGGAGTCGGTCAAAGGGGCTTCCGGCATTACAGCGAGTCTGAATGGCAGCCGGGCGAGTCCCAGGTGCTGGCGGCAGCATACTTGCCCGCCCTTTGACGCCGCAAGTAACATGCGGCCGACATCTCCGGCCGGGTCGGGACAATCGCGCTTGCCGCGCCTCCCGACCGGCGGCCCCTTCCACCGAGACCTTTCCCTTGCATCTTTCCGGCAGCATCACCGCATTGGTCACGCCGTTCACGGCGGCTGGCGAACTCGACCTGGACGCCTGGCGCGCGCTGCTCAAACAGCAGCGGGATGGCGGTACCCAGGGTGTCGTGGTGGCCGGGTCCACGGGTGAGGCGGCCGCGTTGTCGGACGAGGAGTACGACACCCTGCTGCGGATCGCGGTTGAGCAGCTGGGCGGACGGATTCCGGTGCTGGCCGGCACCGGCCAGATGAATACCGCCAAGACCATCGCCGCCACCCGTCGCGCGGCGGCGGTCGGCGCGCAGGTCGCGCTGGTGGTGACGCCGCCCTACGTGCGGCCGACGCAGGCGGGCCTGATCGCGCACTACCGCGCGGTCGCCGACCAGGGTGGCCTGCCGGTGGTGCTGTACAACGTGCCCGGCCGCACCGGTTGCGACCTGCTGCCGGAGACCGTGGCGGCGCTGGTCGACCACCCCGATATCGTCGGGATCAAGGAAGCCCGCGCCGAACCCGAGCGCATGGCCGCGCTGCTGGCGTTGCGCAGCGACACGTTCGCCATTCTCAGCGGCGATGATCCGACTGCGTCGCGCGCCATGCTGGCCGGTGCCGATGGCCTGATTTCGGTCGGTTCCAATGCCTTGCCTGCCACCTTCCGCCGCCTGTGCGACCTGTCGCGGCAGGGCGACGCCGCCGCGGCTGCGCAGCTGGACGCGCAACTGCAGGACCTCTACGGCTTCCTCGGCGTGGAATCCAACCCCATCCCGGTCAAGGCGCTGCTGCAGCGCCAGGGCATCGGCGAAGGCCTGCGCCTGCCGTTGCAGGTACTGTCCGCCGCCCATCATTCCACCGCCGACCGGCTGGCCACGCTGGCCGCCGCGTTGGAAGCACAATCCAGCCGCGAAACCATCGCGGCCTGAACCCAGGAGAACACCACATGCGTCTTTCGTCTTCCCTTTCGCGTCCGCTTGCCCTGGTGCTGCTGGCCGTTTCCGTGGCCGGCCTGTCGGGCTGCAAGTGGTTCACCAAGGGGGCCAAGGGCGAATACGCACTGCCGCCGGAAGCCCGCGCGCTGGAAGTCCCGCCGGACCTCAACCTGCCCAGCACCGCCGGCGCCATGCAGATTCCCGGTGCTGCCGCCGCCACGCCCGCCGGCGCATCTGCCACGGCCGCCAGCGCGACCGGCTTCAACATTCCCGGCAGCCGCGATGACGCCTTCACCAAGGTCGGCGAAGCGTTGGGCGGCATCGACGGCGTAACCATCGCCAGCCGCGCACAGCTGCTAGGTACCTACGACGTGGCCTACGAAGGCGCCAATTTCCTGGTGCGCGTGGTCGGCGTGGACGCAGGTGCCTACATTTCCGCCGTCGATCCCCGCGGCCTGCCGGCCACCGGCGAAGCCCCCACCAAGCTGATGGCGGCGCTGAAGGCCAAGCTGGGCGGCTGATCCCAGCACGTCCCTGACACGAGAAAGGCGCCGCGAGGCGCCTTTCTTCGTCATGGCATGCCCGTCTCCGGTGCATGCCTTGCCGCGTGACGGCCGATCAGCGCTCCAGCAGCGGCAGCTTGTCGGTCTTGCCTTCCCAGTCCTTGGCGTCGGGCAGCGGTTCCTTGCGCGTGGTGATCACCGGCCAGGCCTTGGCCAGTTCGGCATTCAGCGCCACATAGCCTTCCTGGCCCGCGGGCACGTCGTCTTCCGGATAGATGGCATTGATGGGGCATTCCGGTTCGCACAGCGTGCAGTCGATGCATTCGTCCGGATCGATCACCAGGAAGTTGGGGCCTTCGTGGAAGCAGTCCACGGGACAGACTTCCACGCAGTCGGTGTACTTGCACTTGATGCAGTTTTCGGTGACGACGAAGGGCATGAGGTTCGATGTGCTGCGGAGGAAACCGCGCAAGTTTAAATCACCGCGTCATCCAAGATGGAAATGTTTACCGGCGGTGCCAAAGTGCTTGCTTGAGATAGGGTGCGGAACAGCCCACCCGCCTACGGCGGCGTTGCGCCACCTCTGTCGGGATCGTTCCAGCGGAGGCGGCTCGGCGGGTAGAGTCTGTCTTATATTTCCATAAATGGAACGACCTATTGGTTTTGGCTGTCTTTATCCTATCCGTGTTGAGGATCATGCTGCACGCCTCACCACACACCGGAGCACCGCCATGATCACCCTGCGCCCCGCCACCTCCCGCGGCCACGCCAACCACGGCTGGCTGGACTCGTGGCACAGCTTTTCCTTCGCGGAGTACTACGACGACAAGCACGTGCACTGGGGCCCGTTGCGCGTCATCAACGAAGACCGCGTGGCCGCCGGCCGCGGCTTCGGCCAGCACGGCCACCGCGACATGGAGATCATCAGCTACGTGCTGGAAGGCGCCCTGGGCCACAAGGACTCCATGGGCACCAGCTCCAGCATCGTGCCGGGCGACGTGCAGCGCATGAGCGCGGGTACCGGCGTGCAGCATTCCGAGTTCAACTACAGCGAAACCGGCACCACGCATTTCCTGCAGATCTGGATCATCCCCGACAAGCAGGGCGTGGCACCGTCGTACGAAGAAAAGCGTTTCGCCGCCGAAGAGAAGCAGGGCCGCCTGCGGCTGGTGGTCAGTCCGGACGGCGCCGATGGTTCGATCAGCATCCATCAGGATGCACGCCTGTATGCCGGTCTGTTCGACGGCGACGAGGCGGCGGTGCTGCGCCTGGCCGAGGGGCGCCTGGGTTACGTGCATGTGGCGCGTGGCGAAGTGACCGTCAACGGCCATACGCTGTCGGCCGGCGATGCGCTGCTCTACGAAGGCGAACCGCTGGTCAGCGTGGGCCAGGGCATCGGTGCGGAAGTGCTGGTGTTCGACCTGCCGCCGTTGAAGTAACAGGCGATGGGGCCCGGACGCCGCGGTCATGAGAAAGGGTGCGCGGATGCGCACCCTTTTTCGTTCGCGGGACGCGCGATCAGGCGAGCATGCGTTCGGCGACCAGGAAACCCGCCGTCATGGCGACCACCAGCAGCGCCCCCTGCAGCCGGGGCGGCGCCGGCAGCGGCACGTCCAGCAGGCGGCAGCCCATGCCGATGGCCAGTGCCAGCACCAGGCCGAGCAACGTCAGCATCATGGGCGTCCTCCCTGTTTCGTCTCACCGGTCGGTCCGCCGCAGTGCGCGACGTGGCGTGCCTCGCGGCGCGCCATGAAACGGTCGGCGACCACATACCCCAGCGTCATCGCCACCACCAGCAGTGCGCCCACCAGCACCGGCGGCGCGGGCACCGGGATGCCCATCCAGCGACAGCCGAACCCTATCGCGAAGCCCAGCAGCACGCCGGCGAGGAATTTCAGGTTCATGCCATGCCTCCGGGCGCCTGTGATGGCACCGACACGGGACTGCCCGGCGCACCGCCGATGAAATGCCGCACGACGGGCGCGTGCATCGGGTCCTGCAGCAGGGCCTTGATCGCATCCTGCAGCGCGCGCTCGTCTTCGGTGACACGTTCGTGCTGGCGCAGGTGCTCGTACCAGGAGCAGTCGACGAAGTATTCCAGGTAGGTGCCAGGCTGCGTGCTGTCTTCGGCCACGCCCCATTGCACGGCGCCGTTGCGACGGCGCGCGTGCCCCAAGGGCTGCATGCGGGCCAGGAATTCCTCGCGCCGTGCGATATCCACCCGGTACTCGACCGTCACCAGCACCGGTCCGCGGTCACCACCGACATCGCCCGCGACCACCGGTTGCGGCCAGTGGCCGGACGGGGTGACGTTGACCCGCGCGGCCTCGCCCAGCTTGAACCGCCAGCTGGCGAGTGCAGCGATCACCGTGCCGATCGCCGCCACGATCAGCGCCATCGGCGTTCCGTAGGCCTGCGCGACCGCGCCCCAGCCCAGGCTGCCGACCGCCATGCCTGCGGAAAACACCACGATGTAAAGCGAGAGCGCACGTGCCCGTACCCACGCCGGGACCGATGTCTGCGCGGCGATCTGCAGCGATGACAGCACCGTGATCCACGCGAAGCCGTTGAACAGCGACACCACATACAGTGCGGGGATGTCGCGCAGCAGGGCAAGCGCCAGCATGCAGGCCGCATAGACCACGGTGGCGGCCAGCACCATCGCGTCGGGATCGAAACGCGTGCGCAGCGCCGGCAGCAGCATGGCACCGGCGATCGCGCCGATGCCGATGCAGCCCAGCAGCAGGCCATAGGTGCCGGCGCTGGCGCCCAGCTCCTGCTTCACCACGATGGGCAGCAATGCGGTCAACGCGCTGGCGAAGACGAAGAAGCAGGCGGCCTTCACCAGTACCGACTGCAGCACCGACGCCTGCCTGGCGTAACGCAGCCCGGCGCGCAGCGCCGCGCCGAAGGTTTCCGGCGGCAACGCCGAGGAGGCGGGCGAGCGCCGCCATCGCCACAGCACGATCGCGACGCCGAGGAAGCTCAACGCGTTCACCGCGAATGCCCACGCGATGCCCGCCTGCGCCACGATCAGGCCGCCGAGCGCGGGGCCGATGGAGCGCGCGATGTTCATGCTCAGCGAGCCCAGCGCCACCGCCGGCCCCAGCATCGGCCGCGGAACCAGCTCGGGCGTGGTCGCCTGCTGCGCGGGCATCGCCATCGCCGCGCCGATGCCCAGCGCGAACGTCAGCGCCACCAGCGTCCACGGCCGCAGCATGTCCAGGTGCGCCAGCACCGCCAGCGTGCTGGCGACCAGCAGCATCCACAGCTGCGCGATGATCAGGTAGCGCCGCCGGTCGACGATGTCGGCCAGCGTGCCGGCCACGATGGCCAGCAGCACGACGGGCAGGGTGGTGGCGGACTGCACCGCGGCCACCATCAGCGGCGAACCGGTGGTTTCCGCCATGACCCAGGCGGCGGCGACATCATGGATCCACGTGCCGATGTTGCCGACCAGGATGGCCAGCCACAACGCGCGGAATGTCGGTTGCTGCAGCGGTGACCAGGGTCCGACGGGTGCGGGCGTCGCCATCGGTCAGAACGCGAAGCAGGAGCAGCCCATCGCGCCCCAGAAATTCCGCAGGTCATGCGTGGGCGTGGCGTGGTGTGCGGCATGACCGTGCTCGTGCACCTGGCAGTGCTTGCCATGGGCATGCGATACCGCCGCGGTCGCCTGCGCCAGGGTGCCGCCCTGGTAGCCGCCGAAGCGGTTGACCGGCGACCAGTCGGGCATGGGGGGCGGCAAGGTGGGTGCGAGCGGGGCATACGGTCCGTCGCCATGCACGATGCGTCCGCCCACTACCGTCAACACACAGGTGATGTCGGGGATGTCGGCCTCGGGCACGCTGAAGAAATCCGCGGACAACAGCGACACGTCGGCGAACTGTCCCGGCGCCAGCCGCCCCTTGTGGTCCTGTTCGCTGGAGAACCACGCGCTGCCCCGGGTCCACAGCGCCAGCGCCTCCTCGCGTTCCAGCCGGTTGTCATCGCCGTACATGCGCAGTCCGCCGAGCGTGCGCCCGCTGACCAGCCAATACAGCGCCACCCACGGGTTGTAGCTGGCGACACGGGTGGCGTCGGTGCCCGCGCCGACCGGCACGCCCGCCTGCAGCATGCGGCGCACCGGCGGCGTGTGCTTCAGCGCGTCGCTGCCGTAGCGTTCGGCGAAGAACTCGCCCTGGAACGCCATGCGGTGCTGGATGGCGATGCCGCCGCCCAGGGCGCGCACGCGGTCGATGTTGCGCGGTGAAATGGTCTCGGCGTGGTCGATGATCCAGTGCAGGCCATCGAACGGCACCTCGCGGTTCACGCGTTCGTAGACGTCGAGCACGCGGGTGATGCTCTCGTCATACGTGGCATGGATGCGGAACGGCCAGCGCTTCTCCGCCAGCAGGCGAACGACACTGTCCAACTCGCCCTCCATGCCTGCTGGCAGCTCGGGGCGCGGTTCGCGGAAATCCTCGAAGTCCGCCGCCGAGAACACCAGCATCTCGCCAGCGCCGTTGTGGCGCAGCATGTCGTCGCCCTGGCGCGGCGAGAGCATGCCCGACCAGCGTTGGAAGTCGGCCAGTTCCTGCCCCTTCTTCTGGGTGAACAGGTTGTAGGCGATGCGCACGGTCAGTGCGTCGTCCGCGTGCAGCTTCTGGATGATCTCGTAGTCTTCCGGGTAGTTCTGGAAGCCGCCGCCCGCATCGATCACCGACGTGATGCCCAGCCGGTTCAACTCGCGCATGAAGTGGCGCGTGGAGTTCAGCTGGTACTCGGCCGGCAGCTTCGGCCCCATGGCCAGCGTCGCGTACAGGATCAATGCATTGGGCTTGGCCAGCAGCAGGCCGGTGGGATTGCCTGCCTTGTCCCGCTGGATCTGACCGCCCGGTGGATCGGGCGTGTCGCGGGTGTAGCCCACCGCGCGCAGCGCGGCGCGGTTGAGCAGGGCGCGGTCGTACAGGTGCAGCAGGAAGACCGGCGTGTCCGGCGCCAGCGCGTTGATCTCCTCCAGCGTGGGCAGGCGCTTTTCGGCGAACTGGTGCTCGCTGAAACCGCCCACCACCCGCACCCATTGCGGCGCCGGCGTGCGATCCACCTGGGTCTTCAGCATCGCCATGGCATCGGCCAGCGAACGCACGCCGTCCCAGCGCAGTTCCAGCGTGTAGTTCAACCCGCCGCGGATCAGGTGCGTGTGGCTGTCGTTGAGGCCGGGGATCAGCCGGCGTCCGCCGGCGTCGACGATGCGCGTGGCCGCGCCCGCCGTGGCCATCACCGTGGTTTCGTCACCGACGGCCAGCACGCGACCGTCGGCGATCGCCAGCGCCGACGCCGACGGCGTGGCGGCATCGAGCGTGGTGATCCGGGCATTGCGGATGATCAGGTCGGCCATGCGGCGGTCTCCCGGGTAAGCGCGGCCGGACGTGGCCATGACGGCGGCCGCGGCAGCGCCTTTCAGCAGGCGACGGCGCTGGTCATCCACCGAAGGCATCGCGCGGGTTCCATGGGCGCCGCCGGCGTTGCGACAGCAGGTGATCGACGGAGAGCGAACCCGCGCCGGTCAGCACCAGCGAGACGCAGGCCAGCGCCCAGAACAGGGGATACTCGATGCCGCGGTGCATCCAGAACCAGCCCCCGTCCAGGTTCAAGACCACGGTCATGCCGAGGAACAACGCCGCGACGAGGGCCGACACGCGCGTCCATGCGCCCAGCACCAGCAGGATGCCGAGCGCGGTCTGGGTGCCGGCCAGCAGCAGCGGCAAGGGTGCCATGGCGGGCAGGCCGAAATGCGTCAGTTCATCGGCGAACCCGCCAAGCCCCGGGCCGCCGAACCAGCCAGCCAGCTTGCCCAGCCCATGCGGCAGCAGGAAGCCGCCGGCGGCGGCGCGCAACACCAGCAGGCCGGCGGCGCGCACATCGTGGCGCAGCACCTGCTCCGGCGCGCACGCTGGCGGGGAAACCACATCCACCCGTGGTGCCGTCCGGTTCAATGCCCGCCTTCCGAGGCGCCGAACATGCTCTTGGCGTACTGGATGCCCAGGCCATAGCCGCCGCCATGCAGCTTGGCGATGCCGGTGGTCAGGTCGTAGGTCGCGCTGCGCGCCCAGTCGCGCTGCAGTTCCAGCAGGTACTGCACGCTGGTCAGTGGGCGGACGCCGGCCTGGACCATGCGCTGCATCGCGCGCTCGTGCGCCTCGGCAGTGACATCGCCGCACGCATCGGCGATCACGTAGACCTCGAAGCCCTGGTCAAGCGCGGACAGCGCCGGCCCGACGATGCACACGCTGGTCCAAAGGCCGCCGAGCACGATGCGTCCCTTGCCGGAGGCATTCACCGCCGCGACGACCGCTGTATCTTCCCAGCAGTTCATGGTGGTGCGGTCGAGCACCTTCGCATTCGGGAAGGCCTCGGGGATTTCCGGGAACAGCGGACCGGAGAACGACTTCTCGGCGACCGTGGTCAGCAGCGTCGACACGCCGAAGCCGGCCGCGCCCTTGGCGACCAGCGCAACGTTGTTTCGCAGCATCGCCACGTCGATGGAGTGCGTGGCGAAGGCCATCTGCGACTGGTGGTCGATCAGGATGAGGGTGTGATCGTTCGGGGTGAGCAGGGTCTTGCCGGCGGCGGGGGTGGCGGTAGGCATGATGGTCTCCGTGCACGTGGGGGAAACGCCGACTTTCACCCGCCAGGGGCTACGCCGGCTTGCACCGGCGTGCGCGGGTTCAGCCGTGCAGCTTGATGGCGGTTTCGGCGACGCGCTGGCCCTGGTAGCGCGCGGCGTCGAGTTCGTTCTGCGTGGGCTGGCGCGAGCCGTCGCCGCCGGCGATGGTCGTGGTGCCGTACGGCGAGCCGCCGGTGACCTCATCCAGCTTCATCTGGCCGGCGAAGCCGTAGTCCAGGCCCACGATGACCATGCCGAAGTGCAGCAGGTTGGTGATGATGGAGAACAGCGTGGTCTCCTGCCCGCCATGCTGGGTGGCGGTGGAGGTGAAGGCGGCGCCGACCTTGCCGTGCAGCGCGCCCTTGGCCCACAGGCCGCCGGCCTGATCCAGGAAGTTGGCCATCTGCGACGACATGCGGCCGAACCGCGTGCCGGTGCCGACGATGATGGCGTCGTAATCGGCCAGTTCGCCGATGGTGGCGATGGGCGCGGGCTGGTCCAGCTTGTAGTGCGAGGCCTTCGCGACGTCCGCGGGCACCAGTTCCGGCACGCGCTTGATGTCGGCGGTGGCGCCGCCGGCGCGCACGCCTTCGGCGACGGCGTGGGCCATCGTTTCGATATGCCCGTAGGCGGAGTAGTAGAGGATCAGGACCTTGGCCATGGCGGAATTCCTGTGCAGGGGAGGGGTGCGCCGTTGGCGGCGCCACCGGGGACGTTACGCCGCGCGGGTTACCGGCGTGTGCAGGCGGCAGAACTCCCGCGGTGAGTAGCCGGTCATCCGCCGGAACGTGCGGGTGAAATGGCTCTGGTCGAAGAAGCCCAGCGACGCGGCGGTGGCGGAGATCTTCTGCGGCCCGCGCGTCAGCTGCTCCTTGGCCAGCGCGATGCGCTTGGCCAGCACGTATTCCATCGGGCTCTGGCCGGTGCTGATGCGGAACAGGCGCGCGAAGTGGAAGCGGCTGATGCACGCGGCCCCGGCGACGTCGGCCAGGCTGAAGGCATCGCCGATGTGCCGGTCGATGTAGTGCAGCGCCCGCGCCAGCGCGCGCTCGCTCAGCCCGCGGCTGTAGCGGGCTGGCGCCGTGCGCTCGGGAAGGCTCCAGTGCTCGGGTGCCTGCGGCACGGCATCCAGAAGCGTCGAGGGGTCGGGGAGGCCAGGCGAATGCAGGTGGACGTCCACGCGGGTCTCCTTGTGCGGTTCCGGCAGGGGGCGGTCGCGGCGGCATGTTCGGGGGAGGGGGCGCCGCCGCGCCGTGCCACCCATGGTCGACGTTCGTCCGGGCCGGGATAACCCCAATAGGTGCATCCGCTGTCTCACCCGTTTGGGGAGTGGTGCAGCCGCTGCACGCGTGCTGACGACCTGCAGCCAGGTCGGCAAGCAGTCCCGCCTTCCTTGCATGTCCCGGCAACGGCGATGGAAGTTGCCTGCAGGGATGCCGCGAACGTATCGTGGTGCCACCGGCTTCGCCACCTGGCCAGTGGAGGCCGCTGACACGATGGACACTTCCCCCATGCCCATCCGCATCCTGACCGTCGACGATCATCCGCTGCTGCGCGAAGGCATCGCCGCGGTCATCGAGGGTCAGCCGGACATGCGGCTGGTCGGCGAGGCGACCAACGGGCTGGAGGCACTGGAAGCCTTCCGTGCCTGCCGTCCCGACGTCACCCTGATGGACCTGCAGATGCCGGGCATGGGCGGGGTGGAGGCCATCGCCGCGATCCATCGCGAATTCCCGACCGCGCGCATCGTCGTGCTGACCACCTACCAGGGCGACGTGCAGGCGGTGCGCGCCTTCAAGGCCGGCGCCTGTGGCTATCTGCTCAAGAGCATGCTGCGCAGGGAACTGCTGGACACCATCCGCGGCGTGCACGAGGGGCGGCGGCGCATTCCGCCGGAGATCGCGAACGAGATCGCCGAACATGCCGCGGACGAAGCGCTGACCCCGCGCGAGGTCGAAGTGCTGCGGCAGGTGGCGTCCGGCAACGGCAACAAGCGCATCGCCACGCAACTGGCCATCTCCGAAGAGACGGTCAAGGCGCACATGAAGAACATCCTGGCCAAGCTGGCTGCCAACGACCGCACGCATGCGGTCACCATCGCCCTGAAGCGCGGCATCATCGAGATCTGAGGGCTTAAGGAGTTCTTAAAGACCAGGCGGGAGCATGGCAGCGCCGGATTGCCGGCCCCCCATCCCCCGAGGTCTTGATGAGAGCGTCGCACGCCTGCCTTCCGCTGTTGTTCCTGCTTCCCCTGGCCGCACACGCCCAGGTCGTCGAGCGCACCGACGCAACGGCCCTGGACCAGTTGCCTGTCCGCTGGAGCGCCGGCGTGGCGGCGGTATCGCGCGACAGCGAATACGCCGGGGAAGGCACCCGCACCCGCCTGCTTCCCAACATCGCGTTCGACGGCGACCGCTTCTACCTGCGCGGCGCCGCGTTCGGCTACCGCGTCCATGCCAGCGACCGCTTCGAACTGCGCACCTTCGTCGCCGGCCGGCTGGACGGCATCGATGCCGACGATTTCGGCAGGGCCGAACTCGCGCGCCGTGGCATCGACCGCGACCTGCTGGATGATCGCGACGACAGCGCCGATGTCGGCGTCGCGGGCAGCTGGAAGGGCAAGGCCGGCAAGCTGGAACTCGATGTGCGTGCGGACGTCACCGATACCTCCGGCGGCCACGCCGTCGCACTGGACTACAGCTATCCCTTCCGCTTCGGCCGGACGTCCCTGGTTCCGTCCGTGGGCGCGATCCGCCTGTCCGACGACATGGCCAACTACTACTACGGCACCCTGGACAGCGAGATCGCGCGCGGCGTGGTCGCCTACCGGCCCGGCGCCGTCACCGTGCCGCGTGCCGGCGTGTCGCTGGTCCATCCCTTCGCCAAGCGCTGGGCGTTCATCGCCAACGTGGAGTACCGCGTGCTGCCCGACGAGCTGAAGGACAGTCCGCTGGTGGAAGAGGGCATGGATGGCAGCGGCTCCCTGTTCCTCGGCATTTCACGCGGCTTCTAAGCGGCGCGTTCCCCTGCATCCCCCGATGGAGATTCCCATGTTGCTGAATCCCGATGTTGCCCGCGTGGTGTCCTCACTGCTGGCACAGGTCGATGACGATCCCTTGCAGGTGCAGGGGCTTCCTTTCGCACCGGTCGCGCCCGGAACGCGACTGGTCCGGGTGACGCGCGCCCACGCCAGTGCCCTGATGGCGATGTGCGACCGGCACGCAGCGGAAATCGCGCACGCTCGCATGCCGCCGACGACTTCGCACGGCAGCGTGCTGGAGCTGATGGAGGCCTTGTTCGAGCCGCCGCTGCGCGCCTGGGCGTGGCTCGCCGAGGACGACGGCCAGCCCGCCGGCTATCTCTTCGCGACAGTGGGCTTCTCGATGATCGAGCGTGCTTATTACTTCAACGTGGAAGCGCTGTTCGTTCCCGCCAGCCGGCGGCCATCGGGTGTCGCGTCCGCGTTGCTGACGCAGGCGCGCCGCATGGCCGCGGAACTGGGTTGCGTGGACGTGCGATGGCAGCTGCCGGTGTGGCAGCAGGCCGAACGCATCGCCTTGCCCGGCCACGGCGATGCCGCGGCGGTGGCGATGGTGCAGTACGTGTTCCCGACGATGGGCGGGGATGCCGATGTCCACTGACGGATCGGTCCGCTCGCGCCCGCCACGTCGCAGGTTGCGGCGGTTGGCGGCGGCCACCTGCGTGTCGGCGCTGGTCGCCGGCTATGCCGGTGCTTCCGGATGCAGCACGCTGCCTTACCCGGCCTCGCCGCAGTACGGCGACGAAGGATTCCGCAATCCGGCGCCGCCACGCGCGATGGGATTCCGCGAAACCGCCAGGCTCTGGCGGGATTTCCTGCTGGGCAGCAAGCCGGCCGGTACCGTGCCTGCCAGACCCATCCCGGTCACGCCCATCACGCTTGCGCAGCTGGAACAGGCGGCCGATGGCACCGTGTACCGGCTGGGACACTCCACGGTGCTGATCAAGCTGGATGGCCGTTTCGTGCTGACCGACCCGGTGTTCTCGCAACGCGCCTCGCCGGTGCAATGGGCCGGGCCGCAACGTTTCCACGTGGCGCCGATCGACATCGAGGCCTTGCCGCCATTGAGCGCGGTGGTGCTGTCGCACGACCACTACGATCACCTGGACAAGGCTGCGATCCGCATGCTGGTGGCCAAGACCGATCTGTTCCTGGTGCCGCTGGGGGTGGGCGATCGGCTGGTCCGCTGGGGCGTGCCGCCGGACAAGGTCCGCCAGCTGGACTGGTGGGAAGAGACCACCGCGGCCGGCATCCGGTTCGTCGCCACGCCCTCGCAGCACTTCTCCGGGCGTACGCCGTTCGACCGCAACGCCACGCTGTGGTCGTCCTGGGTGATCGACGGCGGCGGACTGCGCCTGTTCTTCAGCGGCGATACCGGTTACTTCGAAGGGTTCCGCACCATCGGCGAACGCTACGGACCCTTCGACCTGACGTTGCTGGAATGCGGTGCCTACGACCGCCGCTGGCAGGACGTGCACATGCTGCCCGCGCAGACGCTGCAGGCCCACCTGGACCTGCGCGGCGACTGGCTGCTGCCCATCCACAACAGCACGTTCGACCTGGCCTTCCACGAATGGCAGGCCCCGCTGGAAACCCTGACGACCCTGGCCGAGCAGGCGGACGTGAAGATGACCACCCCGCTGATCGGACAGCCGGTGGTGGTGCGCGAGGCGATGCCTTACCCGCGCTGGTGGCGGGCGATGCCGGAGTGATGCCGGCTGCGCATGTCAGGAGGCGCGGCCGCTCAGTCCGCGCCTTCCTGCGCCGCCGGGAAGCGGAGCGTGCAGCAGAAGCCGCGCCCCGCCAGACCTTCCGCCACGTGCACGGTGGCGCCATGCGCCTGCGCGATGCGGGCGACCAGCGACAGGCCGATGCCGCTGCCGCGCGCGCCGTTGCCATGGCTGCCACGGAAGAAGCGTTCGAAGATGCGCTCGCGTTCTTCCGGCAATACGCCCGGGCCGTCATCGCAGACGCTCAGTTCCGAGGTGCCGGGATCATCGCCGCGACAGCAGCGGATCTCGATGCGCCCGCCGGGCTCGCTGTAGCGCAGGGCGTTGTCGACCAGGTTGCGCAGCAGGATGCCCAGGTCGTCCAGATCGCCGTACACGCTGGCGGGCTCCGCGCGGATCGATATCGTCTGGCGCTGGCGCGACGCCATCGATTCGAACTCCCGGGCCACCATGGTGGCGACTTCCGCCAGTTCGACCGCCCGGCGGTCGTTGTGGCGTCGCGAGGCGTCCACGCGCGCGGAGTCCAGCAACTGTTGCGCCAGCCGCGAGGTGCGTTCGATGCCGTGCGCCAGTTGGTCGAGCGCGTGGCGCGCATCGGCCTGGCTCCCCGCGCGCAGGGCCACTTGTGTCTGCGTCAGCAACGCCGCCAACGGCGTGCGCAGTTCATGCGCGGCATCGGCCAGGAACTGGCGTTCGCCCTGCATCGCCTGCGACAGGCGCCCCAGCAGGTCATTGAAGGAATCCAGCAGTGGCTTGATCTCGCGGGGGATGCCGGCCGTGGGCAGCGGTGCCAGATCCATCGCGGCGCGTTCGCCGATGGCGCGGCGCAACCGGTTCATCGGCCGCAGGCTCCAGTGGATGGCAGTGCCCACCAGCAGCGCCAGCAGCACCAGCACGATGCCGCCGGTCAGCATGCTGATCTTGATCCAGTAAGTGAGTTCGGCGCGCATCGCCGATTGCGCCTTGCCAGCCTGCACCTGCACCCGCCCGCTGGCATCGGTGGCCGCGTAGACGCGCCACGGTTCGCCGCCTACCTGGGTGACCGCGAAGCCGGGGGCGAAATCGGGCCGCAACGGCTGGTCCGGCGCGCCGGCCGACACCACTACCGCCTTGCGCGGGTCCAGGACCCAGACCTGGTAGCGCAGCGTGTCGAACTTCTTGCCCTGCAGCGGGGTGGTCGGCAGCGTGAGGCGCGGTCCGGTGCCCAGCGCGTCGATTTCGGCCGGCATCGACATCAGGATGTTCTCGCTGACCTGCTGCAGGAACTGGTCGTTGTGCCCCTTCTGCTGGCGCGTCATCTGCGCGTACTGGCTGCCCAGCCAGCACAGCCAACCCACCACCAGCGGCGTCATCACGGCGAACAGCAGCTTGGATTTCAACGAATGCGTCATTCGCCGCCCCCCAGCCGGTATCCGAAGCCATGCACCGTGGTGATGACGTCCTCGCCCAGCTTCTTGCGCAACAGGTGGATGTAGACCGCGATGGTATTGCTCTCGATGGTGCCGTCGCCGCCGTAGACCAGCGACTCCAGCATGTCGCGCGCGACCACGCGCCCGGGGCGCTCCATCAGGGCCAGCAGGGTGCGGTATTCGTGCACGCCCAGCTTGATCGGGCGTCCGGCACGGGTGATGGAACGGTCGGCGGGATCCAGCACGATGTCGCCGTGGTGCAGCACTGGCGACACGCGCCCCTGGCTGCGACGTACGACGGCGCGCAGCCGTGCACTGAGTTCATCGGGCTGGAAGGGTTTGACGATGTAGTCGTCCGCGCCGGCATCCAGGCCGCGGACACGGTCGCTGAGCTGGTCGCGTGCGGTGACGATCAGCACGGGGGTGGTGTCGTAGCGCTGGCGCAGGGCCATCAGCACGTCCAGGCCCGAACCGTGCGGCAGGCCCAGGTCAAGCAGCACGGCGGTATAGCCATGGTCGACCAGCGCGAGACGCGCGGTGGCGACATCCTCGGCACGGTCGATCTGCCAGCCGTCCTGCACCAGCGCCGCCGCCAGCGCGTCCCCCAGCATGCGATCGTCTTCAACCAGCAACAGGCGCGACACGGGCAGCCCTCGGAAAGATGGAGGCCCCATCCTAGGGCGAAGCGATTAAACCGTTTTTAATGGCGTCCGCGGGCCCCGAACGCACAAAACCCCGCCGGAGCGGGGTCTTGAGCGGTCCACCTGCCACGGTTCTCAACCCGTGGCCCATGCCGGATGGCGCTCCCTAGGGGACTCGAACCCCTGTTTTAGCCTTGAGAGGGCCACGTCCTAACCTCTAGACGAAGGGAGCGTTTGGGTGATGCCGGCGTAGCGCATTAGTATATGCGGCGGCGCCGGCCCCGGGCAATCGTCCCGGCCGCCCGCCAGACCCTTCTGCATGGAACCGCCGCCATTACGCCGCACACCGCTCTGAGAACCATCCCGCGCGACCAGCACACCATTTCGCGCAAGGACATCAGCCCGAATGCGCTGCGCGTGCTCTACCGCCTGCGGGACGCGGGTTTCCAGGCCTACCTGGTGGGCGGCGCGGTGCGTGACCTGCTGGTCGGTGGGCACCCCAAGGATTTCGACGTCGCCACCGATGCCACCCCCGAGCAGGTCCGCCAGCAGTTCCGCAACTGCCGGCTGATCGGCCGCCGCTTCCGCCTGGCACACGTGGTGTTCGGCCGCGAGATCATCGAAGTGGCCACCTTCCGCGCCAACACCGATGACGGCAGCGGCGACCGCGAGATGGACAACGGCCGGCTGGTCCGCGACAACGTCTACGGCACGGTGGAAGACGATGCCGTCCGTCGCGACTTCACCGCCAATGCGCTGTACTACGCCATCGACGACTTTTCCGTGCGCGACTACGTCGGCGGGTTCGAGGACGTGATGGCGCGTACGCTGAAGCTGATCGGCGACCCCGAGCTGCGCTACCAGGAGGATCCGGTGCGTATGCTGCGCGCGGTCCGCCTGGCGGCGAAGCTCGATTTCGTCATCGATCCGGCCACCGCCGAGCCTATTGCCCGCCTGGCACCCTTGTTGTCCGAGGCGGCGCCTGCGCGCCTGTTCGAGGAAATCCTGAAGCTGTTCCTGTCAGGCCATGCCGTGGCGAGCTTCGAAGGCCTTGAGCGCTTTGGCCTGCTGAAAGTGATGTTGCCGGAGACGGCCGCCGCGCTGGCCTCCAACCGCAGTGGCGCGCTGCGGCGCATGCTGCTGGAAGGGCTGGCCGGCACCGACCAGCGCGTGGCCAACGACGAGCCGGTCTCGCCGGCCTTCCTGTTCGCGCTGCTGCTGTGGCCTGCCTACTGCCGCGCCCTGATGGGCCTGCAGGCGCAGGGCGTGCATGCCGAAGAGGCGCAGCGGCGCGCCGCCGACCGCGTCACGCTGCATCAGCTGAACACCATCGCGCTGCCGCGCCGTTTCTCGCTTCCGATGCAGGAAATCTGGCTGCTGCAGACGCGTTTCGCCAACCGCCAGCGCAAGCGCGTGATGCGCCTGCTGTCGCATCCGCGCTTCCGTGCCGCGTTCGATTTCCTGGCCTTGCGCCTGGCCGCATCGCCCGAGCACGCCGACGACGTCACCTTCTGGCGTGATGCGCAGACCCAGTCCAGCGAGGAACTGGCCGCGTCGCTCGGCGTGGCCGTGCCCGGCGACTCGTATGTGGAAGAAGACGCCGCGCCTTCCAAGCGCCGCCGTCGCCGTCGCCGCCGCAGCAGCACCACCGCACCGGAATGACCGGGCATGTGATCGCCCACATCGGCCTGGGAGCGAACCTGGGCGATGCGGTGGCGACCGTGGCAAGTGCGATGCAGGCGCTCGACCGCTGGCCCGGCATCGCGCTGCAGGCGGCCTCGCGGCTGTACCGCACGCCGGCCTGGGGCAGGGAAGACCAGCCGGACTTCATCAATGCGGTCGCACGTGTGCAGACCAGCCTCCCGGCGCCCGCGCTGCTGCAGGCGCTGCTGGCCATCGAGGCCGAGTTCGGCCGGCATCGTCAGGACGGCGAGCGCTGGGGACCGCGCACGCTGGACCTCGACCTGCTGCTGTACGGCGACGCGGTCATCGACCTGCCCGGCCTGCGCGTGCCGCATCCCCACCTGCATGAGCGAGCGTTCGTGCTGGTGCCGCTGATCGAGATCGACCCGGTGGCCCGCATCCCCGGTTACGGCGACGCGCGGGATGCTGTGTCCGCATTGGAAATGTCCAACATCCATCCGCTATGAGTGGATAATGCGGGGCTATGAGCACACAAGCCGACAGCAAGCCCTGGACCGTTCCCGCCCTGGCTGACGCCAAGCGCGAGGGCCGCAAGCTGGTCATGTTGACCGCTTACGACAACAGTTTTGCCCGGGTGCTCGATGCGCAGGGCGTCGACCTGGTGCTGATCGGGGATTCGCTGGGCATGGTGGTGCAGGGGCACGACTCCACGCTGCCGGTCACGGTCGAGGACATCGTCTATCACACCCGTGCGGTGGCACGCGGCCTCACCCGCGCGCTGCTGGTGTCCGACCTGCCGTTCCAGTCCGATGCCACGCCCGAGCGGGCACTGCAGGCGTCCATCGCGCTGCTGCAGGCCGGCGCGGAGATGGTCAAGCTGGAGGGCGCAGGCCACAAGCTGGACGTGATCCGCTTCCTGGCCGAACGCGACATCCCGGTCTGCGCACACCTGGGCCTGACCCCGCAATCGGTGCTGAAGTTCGGCGGCTACAAGGTGCAGGGCCGCGACGAAGCCGCCGCGGCGCGCCTGTTGGCCGATGCGCAGGCCGTCGCCGATGCCGGGGCGTCGCTGCTGGTGCTGGAATGCGTGCCGTCGGCGCTGGCCGCCACGATCACGGCTTCCATCGCCATCCCCACCATCGGCATCGGCGCCGGACCCGGGTGCGACGGCCAGGTGCTGGTGCTGCACGATTTCCTCGGCCTGGACACCGGCCATCGCCGTCCCAAGTTCGTCAAGGATTTTCTGGCCGAAGGCGGTTCCGTCGCGGGTGCGGTGCGCGCCTATGCCGACGCGGTACGCAGCGGGGCATTCCCCGATGCGGCCCATTCCTACTGACTGACCGCATCGCCACGCCATCGCCACAGGGGCCAAGATGATCGAGACCATCACCGAACTGGATGCCCTGCGCGCGCGCGTCAGCGGGTGGAAACAGCAGGGCCTGCGGGTCGGGTTCGTGCCGACGATGGGCAACCTGCATGCCGGCCATTACTCGCTGGTGATGCTGGCGCGCCAGTACGCGGACCGCGTGGTGTCCAGCGTGTTCGTCAACCCGACCCAGTTCGGTCCGAATGAAGACTTCACCCGCTACCCGCGCACGCCCGAAGCGGACATGAGTGGACTGGAGGGTGCCGGCTGCGACGTACTCTGGCTGCCCACGGTGGAATCGATGTATCCGTTCGGCGTCGAGCTGGCGGCCCGGGTGCACGTGCCCGGCGTCAGCAGCGTGCTGGAAGGCGCGCATCGGCCGGGACATTTCGACGGTGTGTGTACCGTCGTCAGCCGCCTGTTCAACCAGGTGCAGCCCGACGTGGCCGCGTTCGGCAAGAAGGATTTCCAGCAGCTGGCGGTCATCCGCCAGATGGTCACCGACCTGGCGTTCCCGGTGCAGCTGTTGCCCGGCAGCATCGTGCGCGAGCCTGATGGCCTGGCGATGAGTTCGCGCAACCAGTACCTGTCCGCCGATGAGCGCCCGCGGGCCGCCGAGATCCGCAAGGCCTTGCTGGCCATGCGCGATGCGCTGGTGGCGGGCACGCCCCGCGCCGGCGTCGAAGCCGCCGCGGCGAAACAGCTGGCCGATGCCGGTTTCGTCGTGGACTACACCGTGGTGCGTCGCCCCGACCTGTCCGAACCCGAGGACGGCGAAGCGGGTCCCAGGGTGGCCCTGGTGGCCGCCAGGCTGGGCCGGACCCGGCTGATCGACAACCTGGAATGGTGAACACGGCCCCCGGCGGCGCCCGGCGCTTCCGCTGCTAGACTTTTCTCCTCACGAACGACGAATCCCCCCATGCAACTCAGCCTGCTGAAGACCAAGATCCACCGCGCGACCGTCACCCATTCCGAACTGAACTACGAGGGGTCGATCGCCATCGACGCGCTGCTGCTGGAAGCCACCGGCATCCGCGAGTTCGAACAGGTGCACGTATGGGACGTCACCAACGGCAGCCGCTTCACCACGTATGCGCTGCGGGGGGAGCCGGGCAGCGGCATCATCTCGCTCAACGGTGGCGCCGCGCGCCACGTGCAGGTCGGCGATCTGGTGATCATTGCCGCCTTCGCAAGCATGAGCGAAGAGGAAGCGGCCAGGTTCCAGCCGACGCTGGTCTATGTCGATGGCCAGAACCGCATCACCCACACCAACCATTCCATCCCCACGCAGGCCGCATGAGCATGACGACGGGTCTTGACGCCTTGCAGTCCCACGCCGCGCGCCTGCGCGGAACGCCGTTGCGCGAACTGCTGGCACAGGACCCGCAGCGGGCACGCCAGCACGCGCTGCGCAGCGGCCCGCTGTACCTGAATTTCGCGCGCCAGTCTTACGATTCGGCGGCATTGTCGACGTTGCTCGCACAAGCGCAGGCGGTCGATCTTGCGGGTGCGTTCCGGCGCCTGTTCGACGGCGAGCAGGTCAACGTCACCGAGGGGCGTGCCGCCCTGCATACCGCCTTGCGTGGCCAGAATTCCGACGCGGTGATCGCGCGTGAAGCCTTCGCCAGCGCCAGCGCGGTGCGCCAGCGGATGGCGGCGCTGATCGCACAGCTGGAGGCCAGCGATGTCACCGACATCGTCAGCGTCGGCATTGGCGGTTCGGACCTCGGGCCGCGCCTCGTGGCGGATGCGCTGCGTGATCCGCTGCCGGGTCGCTTCCGCGTGCATTTCCTGTCGAACGTGGATGGTGCGGCCGCGCAACGCACGCTGGCTCCCCTGGACCCGGCGCGCACCGCGGCCATCCTGATCTCCAAGACGTTCAGTACGCAGGAAACGTTGCTCAATGGCGGCATCCTGCGTGACTGGCTGGGCGGCAGCGAGCGCCTGTACGCCGTCAGCGCCAATCCGGAACGCGCCGCGTCGGCCTTCGACATCGCAGCCGAGCGCGTGCTGCCGATGTGGGACTGGGTGGGTGGGCGCTATTCGCTGTGGTCGGCCGTCGGCCTGCCCATCGCGCTGGCGATCGGTTTCGACCGCTTCGAGGGCCTGCTGGAAGGCGCGGCCCGCTTCGACACGCATGCGCTCGATGCGCCGCTGGCGGACAACATCGCCGTGCGCCATGCACTGACCGCCGTGTGGAACCGCAATGTGCTGGGCCATGCGGCACAGGGCGTGATGACCTATGACCAGCGGCTCGCGCTGCTGCCGGCCTACCTGCAGCAGCTGGTGATGGAAAGCCTCGGCAAGTCGGTGAGGCTTGACGGCAGTCCGGTCGGCGTCGACACGGTGCCGGTGTGGTGGGGCGGTGCGGGCACGGATGTGCAGCACAGTTTCTTCCAGGGACTGCACCAGGGCACGCAGGTCGTACCGCTGGATTTCGTGGGCACGGTGCGCAACGACGATCCCTACGCCGAGAACCACCTGGCATTGATGTCGAACCTGCTGGCGCAGAGCGAAGCGCTGGCGAACGGGCAGGCCAGCGAAGATCCGCATCGCAGCTACGCGGGTGGGCGCCCCAGTACGATGATCCTGCTGGATGCGCTGACGCCGGAGTCGCTGGGTGGGCTGATCGCGATGTACGAACACAGCGTCTATGCGCAGTCCGTACTGTGGGGCATCAACGCTTTCGACCAGTTCGGCGTGGAGCTCGGCAAGCAGCTGGCCAACGGGCTGCTCCCGGCGCTGAAGGGCGAAACCGAGGCGAAGGATCCGGTGACGCACGCCCTGCTGGCGGAGCTGAAGGCGCGCGGCTGAGGCTCGCGCCTCGACCTGCTTCTCCTGTAGGAGCGACGTGAGTCGCGACCGGAGAAGTGAGCGTCATTGAACAGGCATCGTACGGATTGCTGCTCCCATGGTCTGCGCAGGATGTTTCTACGTTGATCCGTGTGATGCGAGGTCTGCGTAGGTTCTGTTCGTGCGGTCGCGACTCACGTCGCTCCTACAACGATGTGTGACGGTCCAGCGCCCAGGCCACGTGCTCGCGCACCACGGGTGACGGATCGTCCCGTCGGCTTGCCAATGCGGCGAGCACGTCGGGTGTCGTGGGCGCATTGCCCAGCGCGACGGCGATGTTGCGCAGCCAGCGTTCGTGGCCACTGCGGCGGATCGCCGAGCCCTCGGTGCGGCGGAGGAACTCGTCTTCTTCCCACGCGAACAGCTGCGGCAGCGTCGCCGTATCCAGGTCATTGCGCGCGCGGAAGTCCGGCTCGTCGGTGCGCTGGGCGAACTTGTTCCAGGGGCAGACCAGCTGGCAGTCGTCGCAACCGAAGATGCGGTTGCCGATGGCCGGCCGCAACGCCTCGGGGATCGCGCCTTCGTGCTCGATGGTCAGGTAGGCGATGCAACGCCGCGCATCCAGCCGGTAGGGTGCGGTGATCGCCTGGGTCGGACAAACATCGATGCAGCGCATGCACGTGCCGCAGTGCGCCGTGGCCGGTGCGTCCACGGGCAACGGCAGGTCGACGTAGATCTCGCCCAGGAAAAACCACGAACCACCGTCCTTGTCGATCAGGCAAGTGTGCTTGCCTATCCAGCCGAGCCCTGCATTGCGCGCCAGTGCGCGCTCGAGCACGGGGGCCGAGTCGACGAACACGCGATGGCCGAAGGCGCCCACTTCCGCCTGCAGTCTTTCCGCGAGCTTCTGCAGGCGTTGCCGCATCAGCTTGTGGTAGTCGCGACCAAGCGCGTAACGCGCGACATAGGCACGCTCACCATCGCGCAGCGTGTCCCAGGCGTCGTCACTGTCGTTGCGGCCGTAGTCCAGTCCCACCGAGATCACCCGCAACGTGCCGGGGATCAGTTCCTGCGGACGCGAACGCTTGTCCCCGTGCTGCGCCATCCAGTCCATCGACCCGTACAGGCCCTGCGACAGCCAGTCGCGCAGGTGATCCTCATCCTGGCCGAGTTCGATGCCGGCGATGCCGCAGCGCTGGAAGCCCATCTCGCGCGCCAGTGCGCGCACGCGACGCGCAAGGGCGGCGTAGTCGACCAAGGGGGCGGCAACGGGTTCCATGGCGCGATTATAGGAGGCCACGGTGCGCAGCCTCCGCTTCACCGCGTTACCAGGCCTGCAGCGCCGGATCCGTTCACTGTTCCACAACCCGGCAGGGGTCTAGAATCCGGCCATGTCAGGCACCTTGCCCCTCTACGCCACGCTGGCGGCACGCGAGCTGGACCAGCGTGCCACGCGGCTGCTCGGGGGCGATGGCTACACGCTGATGCAACGCGCCGGCCAGGCTGCCTGGCAGCATCTGCTGCTGCACTGGCCGCAAGCGCAACGCATCGTGGTGGTGTGCGGCCCCGGCAACAACGGAGGCGACGGCTACGTGCTGGCAAGGCTCGCGCACCGCGCCGGGCGTCTCGTGCAGGTGGTACATCTTCCGTCGCATGTCCCCGCCAGCGAAACCGCACAGCGGGCGTGCACCGACTACGTCGCGTCGGGTGGCAAGGTGGAGCTCTTCCGCGACACGCTCCCCGTGGCTGACGTAGTGGTGGATGCCGTCTTCGGCATCGGCCTGTCGCGCGCGCCGGAAGCGGATGCCGCAGCGCTGCTGGGCGCCATCAATGCGCAGCCGGCACAGGTGCTGGCCCTGGATGTGCCCAGTGGCGTCGACGCGGATCGCGGCAGCACGCCGGGGGCGGCCGTCGTCGCGACGCGCACGCTGCAGTTCATCATCCGTCATGCCGGATTGCATACCGGCGCCGCACTTGAATGCACCGGCGACCTGGACCTTGAAGAACTGGATCTTCCCGCCGGGGCATTCGATGACCTGCAGCCGCAAGCATCGTTGTTGAACCAGGAAGCCCTCGCGCTTTGGCTGTTGCCGCGCCGTCGCAACACGCACAAGGGCGAGTCCGGCCACGTGCTGTGCCTGGGCGGCGAGCACGGCAGCGGCGGCGCCATCATCCTCTGCGCGGAGGCGGCATTGCGCAGTGGCGCCGGCCTGGTGAGCGTGGCGACGCAGGCGGGGCACGTGGCCGCGATGCTGGCGCGTCGGCCGGAGGCCATGGTGCATGCAGTGGAATCCGGCGATGCGCTGCAACCGCTGCTTGCGCGTGCCCATGTCCTCGCCCTGGGGCCGGGACTGGGGCAGGGCGAATGGGGGAGGGCGTTGTTCCAGCTTGCGCTGGACAGTGGCAAGCCCGTCGTGCTGGATGCCGATGCGTTGAACTTGCTCGCGCACGCACCTCGTGCTTTGGATGACGCCATCCTCACCCCGCATCCCGGCGAGGCCGCGCGCTTGTTGGGCTGCAATACTGTCGAGGTGCAAAGCGATCGCGTCGCCGCGGCGCGGGCGATGGCGGAACGCCACGCCTGCGTTGTCGTGCTGAAAGGCGCGGGGACCGTGGTGGCCGCACCGGGGGTCTCACCACGCATCATCGATGCCGGCAATCCCGGCATGGCCGTCGGGGGCATGGGCGACGTGCTGACCGGCGTGATCGCCGCGTTGCGTGCGCAGGGCCTGTCGTCATTCGATGCAGCCACGGCGGGTGCGGTGCTGCACGGAGCGGCGGGCGATGCCGCCGCCTGGGACGGGCAACGTGGACTGCTCCCCTCGGACCTGATGCCGCACATCCGCCGGCTGGCCAATCCCTGACGCTTCACTGGCGTGCGCGAACGCTTAGAATCGCGCCATGCAGCAGATCCTTCTTCCCGACAGCGACGCGACCGATGCATTGGGGCGTGCGCTTGCGCTCACGCGCGTTTCGCCCGCGGTCGTGCACCTGCGCGGCGATCTGGGCGCGGGCAAGTCCACGCTCGCGCGTGCGTTGTTGCGTGCATTGGGCGTGCAGGGCGCGATCCGCAGCCCGACCTACACGCTGGTGGAACGCTACCCGCTGGAAGACGGTGAGGCCTGGCATCTGGATCTCTACCGCATCGGCGATGCGGGTGAACTCGAATTCCTCGGTCTGGATGAAGGCACGGCGGTCCTCTGGCTGGTCGAATGGCCGGAGCGGGGCGGATCCAGTCTGCCGAAAGCCGACCTCGTGATCGGACTTTCAGTGGAAGGGCTCGGCCGCCAGGCCCGGCTGGACGCCCTCTCGGGCAATGGCGAGGCCTGGCTGTCGCGACTGGCCGGATACCCCCATTTGACCCAGTTGCCAGCATCACCTGTCCGATCCAGTTAGGAATATCGGGCAGGTTGCGGATTATTAAGGGAAAAGTGGTTGCATTCCCAAGGTGATAGTGCTTGAATCCGCGGCATGAGCCTGGGGAACCCCACCACTGCCCTGTTCCGGTTTGCCCTGACGGGCATTCTGGCGTGCGCAGCCGGGGCCGCATTGGCAGGTGAAGTGACCACGGTCAGCCTCAACCAGGGGGCTACGGGCACTCGAGCGGAAATCCAGTTGGCGGGCAGCGGCCAGTACAGGACCCTGACACTGGCGGGCCCGGACCGCCTGGTGGTGGACCTGCCGGCGTCGCGTGCCAAGGCCGGACTGCGCCTGCCGGGCGCGGCCGGCATCGTGCGTTCGGTGCGCACCGGCCAGCCCGATGCCAACACCCTGCGCATCGTCTTCGATCTGGCGGCGCCGGTTGCGGCACTGAAACCCCGCATGGAGCAGGTGGAAGGCGGCGCGCGCCTGGTCATCGAATGGCCCGGGGATGGCCCCGCAAGCACGCCGGCTTCGACCGTGGCGGTCACCACGCCCGCGGGCACGACCGGCACTGCGGCGGCTTCCGTGCCGTCCACGTCGCCCACGTCGCCCGCGCCGAATGTGCAGAACGATGCCGCCCGTGCGACCGCCCTGCTGACCGCCAAGGTCGTGCAGGCCGGGACAGCGCCTGCGCCGTCGCCCCCGGCTGTCGGGGCCACGCCCGTTTCCCCGCCACCCACTGTGGTTTCACCGCAGGCGATCCTCAACGGACAGGCCGCGACCACTGCCGTCGCGACCATGCCCGCTGCAGGCTCACCCGGTTCGGTGGCCGCCAACCTCCCGTCCGCGACGACGGCGCCGGCGGCGGACGTGCCGGCGGTTACCGCCGCGCCGGCTCCCACGGTGTCGCCCGGGGTCGCCTCGCTCGCCGGCACGCGCCCGCTGGTGATCGCGATCGATCCGGGCCATGGTGGGCAGGATCCCGGTGCCATCGGCCCGACGGGACGCTATGAGAAGCATGCCGTGCTGGCGATCTCCAAGGAGCTCGCCCGCCAGATCAATGCCACGCCGGGCATGCGCGCCTATCTGGTGCGCGACAACGACGTGTATGTGGAACGCCCGCAGCGCGCGCGCAAGGCGCGGACGGCGAAGGCCGACATGTTCGTGTCCATCCACGCCGATGCGGCCGAGAACCGCAGTGCCTGGGGTTCGTCTGTCTACGTGCTGTCGCTGCGCGGCGCATCGTCGCAGCACGCGCGCTGGCTGGCGGACAAGGAAAACGCCTCCGACCTGGTCGGCGGCGTGCGGCTGACCAAGGACACGCTGTCCAACGTGCTGCTGGACCTGGCGCAGAGCGGCCACATGAAGGCCTCGCAGGATGCGGCCGGCCATGTGCTCGACGGACTCAAGCAACTGGGCAAGACCCACAAGCCGCAGATCGAGTTCGCCAACTTCGAAGTACTGCGCAACTCCGACATGCCGGCCATGCTGGTGGAGACGGGCTTCATCTCCAATCCCGATGAAGAAAAGCGCCTGTTCGATCCCGGCCACCAGCGCAAGGTCGCCGCTGCCGTGCTGAGCGGCATCCAGTCGTATTTCACCCGCCAGCCACCACCGGGCACGCTGTTCGCGGCCCGCGCGCAGGCTGCCGCGGAAGCCCGTGCGGCCGCCTCCGGCGGCTCCGCCGGCGCGCCCTGATCCGCCCGCTCGGCTATCATCACGGCTGATTCCCAGAGACGGCGCGCCTGCGCCGCCCGAACGTGCCGATCCGCCAGCTGCCTGACACCCTCATCAACCAGATCGCCGCGGGCGAAGTCGTCGAACGTCCTGCGTCCGTCGTCAAGGAACTGGTGGAAAACGCGCTGGATGCCGGTGCACGCCGCATCGACATCGATCTCGAGGAAGGCGGTGTGCGGCTGATCCGCATCCGCGACGATGGCAGCGGCATCGCACCGGAGGAGTTGCCCCTGGCGGTGTCGCGCCACGCCACCAGCAAGATCGCATCGCTGGATGACCTGGAAGCCGTGGCCACGCTGGGCTTCCGCGGCGAAGCCCTGCCTTCCATCGCCTCGGTCAGCCGTTTCTCGCTGACGTCGCGTCGTGCCGACGACGAGCACGGCACGTCGCTGCAGGTCGAGGGCGGCAGGGTGGGCAGTGCCGTGCCGAAGCCGCATGCCATCGGCACCACCGTGGAGGTGCGCGAGCTGTTCTACAACGTGCCGGCGCGGCGCAAGTTCCTGCGTGCGGAACGCACCGAGATGGGCCACATCGAGGAATGGCTGCGCTCGCTCGCGCTCGCGCGCCCGGACATCGAGCTGCGCGTCTCGCACAACGGACGCCCGTCGCGCCGCTACAAGGCGGACGAACTGGAATCGCTGGCGCGCCTGAACGAAACCCTCGGCGAGGACTTCGCCCGCAGTGCATTGCGCGTGGACCACGCCGCCGCCGGCCTGCGACTGCACGGCTGGATCGCGCAGCCCAGCTATTCGCGTGCCAGCGCGGACCAGCAGTACGTCTATGTCAATGGCCGTTCCGTGCGTGACCGCAACATCGCGCATGGCGTGAAGATGGCCTACCAGGATGTCCTGTTCCATGGCCGCCAGGCGGCCTATGTGCTGTTCCTGGAGATCGATCCCACGCGCGTGGACGTCAACGTGCACCCGGCCAAGCACGAAGTGCGTTTCCGCGACACGCGGCTGGTGCACGACTTCGTCTATCGCACGCTGCACGAGGCCTTGGCGGAAACACGCGCGGGCGTGGCTGCGCAGGAGAGTGCGTCGCCCTTCGCATCGCCGTCCGGTCCTGCCGTGCCTTCCGCATGGATGCCCACGCAGCAGTCACCCCTCGGCTTGAGCGTGGCGGAAGCGCCGGCGGCCTACGCGGCGCTGTATGCCGCCCCGCCTGTGTCGGGCCCGTTCACTGCGAGCAACGCGGCGTATCCGGCGCCCGTGCCCACCACGCTGCCGGCGCATGATCCCGACGGCATCCCGCCGCTCGGTTTCGCCATTGCCCAGCTGCATGGCATCTATATCCTGGCGGAGAACGCCGACGGCCTGATCGTGGTCGACATGCACGCGGCGCACGAACGCATCGGTTACGAAAAGCTCAAGTCCGCCCACGATGGCATGGGCCTGCGTTCGCAGCCCCTGCTGGTGCCGCTGGCGCTGGCGGTCGCGGAGCGCGAGGCCGAGGTGGCCGAACGCGAAGCCGACACGTTGGCGGCATTGGGTTTCGACGTGACGCGCAATGGTCCGCAATCGCTGACCGTACGCAGCGTGCCCGCGCTGCTGTCGGGCGCGGAGCCCGAGGCGTTGCTGCGCGACGTGCTGGCCGACCTGCGCGAACACGGCCAGACGCGCCGTGTGGCGGCCGCCCGCGACGAACTGCTGTCCACGATGGCCTGCCACGGCGCCGTGCGCGCCAACCGCCGCCTCACCGTGCCCGAGATGAATGCGCTGCTGCGCGAGATGGAAATCACCGAGCGCTCGGGCCAGTGCAACCATGGCCGCCCGACCTGGGCGCGCTTTTCATTGAACGAGATCGACCGCTGGTTCCTGCGAGGACGTTGACATGGGGATGAAGACTGCGTGGCTGGGGATGGCCATGCTGATGGCCGCGCTGGCGGGTTGCCAGCAGGCAGGTGAAGACGACAACCGCACCGGCAAGGTGATGGATGCGCGTTTTCTCGCCGACAACGCGGCCTGGCGCGAACAGCGCAAGCTCGAGCTGGTGGCGCCCGACGGCTGGACCAGCCTGGTGGGCCTGCACTGGATCGAACTGAAATCGCATTTCATCGGCAATGGCCCATCGAGCGGCATCAAGCTGCTGGTGGGTCCGCCGAAGCTGGGCATGGTGGCACAACGGGACGGGCGCATCTTCTTCACGCCTGAGAGTGGCGTGGCAGTGACCCTGAATGGCGAACCCGTCACCGGCCGCGTTGAATTGCAGAGCGACCGCGACGCCAGCCCCGGCGTGATCGGATTCGATGAAGGCAAGGGTGCGTTGTCGCTGATCGAGCGTGGCGGACGCCATGCGCTGCGCGTCAAGCATGCCGATGCGGAGTCGCGCATCAAGTTCGTCGGCCTGGACTACTGGCCGGCAGATGAGAGCTGGCGCATCGAAGGACGTTTCATTCCACACCCGCCCGGCAAGACACTCACCATCATCGACGTGATCGGCGTGGCCACCGAGTCGCCCAATCCCGGTGCGGTCGAGTTCGAGCGTGACGGCAAGCCATACCGGCTGGAAGCGTTGGGCCAGGCAGGGGGGCCGCTGTTCTTCGTGCTGGCCGACCGCACCAGCGGCCATGGCAGCTATCCGGCGGGCCGTTTCCTGGACGCCGCCGCGCCGGTGAACGGCAAGGTGGTGCTGGACTTCAACCGCGCCTACAACCCGCCCTGCGTGTTCACGCCATACGCCACCTGTCCGTTGCCGCCAGCCGAGAACCGCCTGGACCTGCGGGTGGACGCCGGTGAAAAAACCTACGCCAAGCCCATCAAGGTATTGTGACCATGGAGAGGACGATGAACCTGCGCAACCCGTTCAAGCCCGTGCTGCTTGGCTGCCTGCTGGCCATGGCCGCCACCGCCACGGCAGACACCGCCAAGCCGGCCGAAATTCCGGTGCCGCTGCTGTGGAAGGTATCGGACGCCGACAACGCCGTGTACCTGCTGGGCTCGTTCCATCTGCTCAAGCCCAGCGACTATCCCTTGTCGAAGGATGTCGACGCCGCGTTCGCCGATGCCGAGCGGGTGATGTTCGAAGTCTCGCCTGAGGAAATGCAATCGCCTGCCATGCCCCAGCTGATGATGCAGGCCGCATTGCGCACCGATGGCAAGACCTTGCAGCAGGATCTGGATGCCGCCACCTGGACACGCCTGCAGGCGTGGGCCGACAGGAACGGCCTGCCGCTGGCGAGTTTCGCGATGTTCGAGCCCTGGTTCATGGGCATGACCATCAGCATCATGGAGATGACCAAGCAGGGGCTCGACCCGAAACTGGGGCTGGACAACCACTTCATGGAAAAGGCGCGGGCCGCCGGCAAGCCCACCGCCGGACTGGAGCGTGCGCAGGACCAGATCGGCGTGCTGGATGGCATGGATGCGGTCGAGCAGCGCCAACTCATCGCGGAGTCGCTGGAACAGGCCGAGAAGGGTTCGCTGGAAACCGAGCGCCTTCACGAGTCGTGGCGTCGCGGTGACGCCGAAGGACTGTGGAACGGCATGGCGGCCGACATGAAACGCGAGTATCCGCGTCTCTACCAGCGCATCAACGTGGACCGCAACGACGCCTGGGTGCCGAAGATCAGGCAGCGCCTGACCGAGCCGTCATCGGATGACACGCTGGTGGTGGTGGGTGCGCTGCATCTGCTCGGCAAGGATGGCGTGGTCGAGAAGCTGCGTGCGCAGGGCTACACGGTCGAACGCGTGTGCTCGGCCTGCAAGGCGGGCGCCAGGTAAGCGGGTGCAGCAGGCACTCCGCCTGCTCTAGGCGATGCCTGAGGGCTGCATGACGATGCAGTCCACTGGGCATGCGGGCACGCACAATCCGCAGCCGGTGCACAGCGGGTCGATCACCACATGCATCTGCTTCGCGCCGCCGATGATCGCGTCCACCGGACAGGCCTGGATGCACTTGGTGCAGCCGATGCAGTCCGCCTCCACGATCATGGCGACTTCCGCCTGCCGGTGGACACCGCGGTTGCGGTCGTAGGGCAGGGCGGGTACGCCCAGCAGGCGCGCAAGAGCCCGGGCGCCAGCGTCACCACCTGGCGGGCAGTGGTCCACGCCAGCGTCGCCGCGCGCCATGGCCTGCGCATACGGCAGGCAGCCGTCGAAACCGCACTGTCCGCACTGCGTCTGCGGGAGGATGCGGTCGAGGCGCTCGACGAGGTCGGCGGTCATCGCCGTGGGCATCGCTACGTGCGTCAGCGCACCGGCATGCCGGCCTGGGCGCCGGAGTCCGCGTCAAGCAGCGCGAGCGCGCCGCCATCGAACCCCGCCGACAGGATCATGCCTTCGCTGGTGCCGAAGCGCATCTTGCGCGGCGCGAGGTTGGCGATGAACACCACGTTGCGGCCGACCAGTTTTTCCGGTTCGGCGTAGCTGGCGCGGATGCCGGAGAAGATCTGTCGCTTCCCCAGTTCGCCCGCATCCAGTTCGAAGCGCAGCAGCTTGTCCGAACCCTCCACGAATTCGCACACCAGTACCTTGCCGATGCGAAGGTCGAGCCTGGCGAAGTCATCCATACCAATGAAGGCGCTGTCGCCGGGGGTCTGCACTTCGGCAGGCTTGGCGGCCACGGCCTTGCTGGCGGGGGTCGCGGCAGGCGCGGCGGCGAGGGTGTCCTTGGAGGCTTCGGTCATGGCGTCGATCAGTTTCGGGTCGATACGGGTGAACAGTGGCGAATACGCCTGGATCGTGTGGCCCTGCAGCGGGGCAGCGACATCGCGCCACATCACCACCGGCGCGCTGAGGAACGCATCGGCCTCGGCACTGGTCCGGGGCAGCACGGGCTTGAGTGCGGCCGCGAGGATCCGGAACAGGTTCAGGCCCTGCGTGCAGACCGCCTGCAATTCGGCGTCGGCACCGGGCTGCTTGGCGATCACCCAGGGCTTTCTCTCGTCGATGTACTTGTTGGCTTCGTCCGCCAGCGCCATGGTCAGGCGCAGCGCGGCTGCGGCGTCGTTGCGCTCGTAGGCGTCCTGGATGGGTTGCAGCGCCTCGACGAAGCGCTGGTACATGGCAGGATCGGGCAGGGCATCGGCCAGACGGCCGTCGAAGCGTTTCTCGATGAAGCCGGCGCAACGGCTGGCCAGGTTGACGAACTTGCCGACCAGGTCCGCGTTCACGCGGGCGATGAAGTCGCCCAGGTTCAGGTCGAGATCGTCGACGCCGCCGGAGGATTTCGCGGCGTAGTAGTAACGCAGCGCTTCCGGTTCCAGCCCCACGTCCAGGTACGTGCGCGCCATGATGAAGGTGCCACGCGACTTGGACATCTTGGCGCCATCGACCGTCAGGTAGCCGTTGACATGCAGGCGGGTGGGCGCGCGCAGGCCCACGCCGTGCAGCACGGCGGGCCAGAACAGGCCGTGGAAGTTGACGATGTCCTTGCCGATGAAGTGGTGCAGTTCGGTATCGGTGCCGGCCTTCAGGTACGGATCGAAATTCACGCCCAATCGCGCGCACAGCGTGCGGAAGCTGCTCAGGTAGCCGATGGGCGCGTCCAGCCAGACATAGAAATACTTGCCGGGCGCCCCGGGGATCTCGAAGCCGAAGTAGGGCGCGTCACGGGAAATGTCCCACGCGCGCAGCCCGCCTTCCGCATCCAGCCACTCCATCAGTTTGGCCTTCACACCCGGCAGCGCCACGTCACCGGCCAGCCATTCGCGCAGGAACGACTCGAAGCGTCCGACTTCGAAGAAGTAGTGCTCCGAATCGAGGACCTCCGGTGTGGCGCCGGACAGCACCGACTTCGGTTCTTTCAGCTCGGTGGGCGCGTAGGTGGCGCCGCAGACTTCGCAGTTGTCGCCGTACTGGTCGGCGGATCCGCAGTTGGGGCAGATGCCCTTGATGTAACGGTCCGGCAGGAACATGCCCTTGGCCGGGTCGTAGAACTGCGACACGCTGCGCCGCGCGATGTGGCCACCTGCGTCTAGCCGCGCATAGAACTCTTCGGTCAGTTCGCGGTTGGCGACCGAGTTGGTGGAGTCGTAGTGGTCGAATGCGACGCCGAAGGCGGCGAAGTCGCGCTCGTGGCTGGCCTGGATGTTGGCGATGAAGTCCTCGGGCGTCACGCCGGCCTTCTCGGCCGCCAGCATGATCGGTGTGCCATGGGTGTCGTCGGCACAGACGAAGAACACTGTATCGCCCCGCATCCGCCGCGCCCGCACCCAGATGTCGCCCTGGATGTAACCGACCAGGTGACCGAGGTGGAGCGGCCCGTTGGCGTAGGGCAGAGCGTTGGTGACGAGGGCGGTGCGGCTCATGGCGGACTTCGTGCGGGGGGATCGCGATTATCGCATGGACCGTCCGGCGCCCCACGGATCCCTGAAACGCAACGGGCCCGGCGATGCCGGGCCCGTCGGATGATGCGCCGTGACCAGTACTACTGGCGCAGCCACGTCTGCGACTTGCAGATGAAGGCGATGCAGCCGGACACCTCCAGCTTCTTGCCGCCCTCGATCAGTTCCATCTTCGACTTGTACACCTTGCCCTCGTCAGGCTTCAGGATGGTGCCGCCGCTCCACGCGTTGGCGCCGTCGGCCTTCATCCCGCGGATGATCTCCATGCCGGTGATGGGCTTGTTCTTGCGGTCGTCCTTGCACTTGTCGCAGAGCGGATTCGGCTTGCTGGGGTTCAGCAGCTCGATGATCCGTCCGGTCAGCGTGCCATTGGCGGCGCGGGTGATCTCGACGATGGACTTGGGCTTGCCCGTGTCGCTGTCGATGGTCTTCCAGCGACCCACCGCATCGGCGGCGGACACCGACATCGACAGGCTCATCAGCGGGGCGGCCAGGCAGGCAGCCATCAGTGTCTTGCGCATATTCCCCTCCCAGGGACAGTGGTCCGGAACCCCCCGGCCAGGCGCCGGCGGGACCGCATCTTTATACCGCATCCGGTGGGGTATGGAAGAGAGGGTGGCTGAACGTTCAGGCAAAAAAAGACCCGGCGTTTCCGCCGGGTCCTTTCTTTCCTATGCGACGGGTCAGTTGAACTTGTAGCTGAAGTTAACGAACACTTCGCGACCGATCGGGCTATAGGCGCGCCAGAAGAACGGATAGGTATTGAAGCTATCGTCTTCAGGTGCCAGCTCATCCAGCACGTTGTTGATGGCCAGGCCCACCGTGACCTTGTCCGTGATCTTCTTGGATACCTGCGTATTCCAGATCACGTAGGAGCCAATGCGTCCGGTCTCTTCCCAATTGGGCAGCGAACCCCAACGGTAACCATTGACGTTGACATTCCAATCGTCCAGTTCCCAGTTCACTTCCCAGTTGACACGGCTGCGGAAATTGAAGAACTGCAGATCGTCGCGGATGTTGCGGATCTCATCACCCGGGAACTCCTGCTCTTCCAGCTTCAGCACGTGGGTCCAACCGATGCCGAAATTGAACTGGCCCAGGCGATCTGTATCCAGCGCGTAGCGCCATTTCGCATCGATACCCGAGGTTTCCAGCATTGACTGGTTGAAGGGGTAAGACAGGTAGGAGTCGATTTCGTCATCGTTGATCTGGTCAACGCCCAAGCGAGTCACGAGGCTTGTGAAGAACTCACACGAGCTCGAATTGCCATCCACCACGTTGCCGTTGCGATCGGTGCCGAGCAAGCACGCGGCTTCTTCGCGCAGCAAGTAGCTCGGTGCGATATCGCTGACGGCACCTTCAAGCTTGATGCGGTAGGCATCCACGCTGACCGACATGCTGTCCGTGACGTCCCAGACGAAACCGATGCTCGCCGACGATCCCTCTTCTTCCTCCAGCTCCGTGCTGCCTTGGCGGGTACCGAAGACGCTATAGGTATAGGCAGGAGTCGAGCAGTCGCCGCCGGCCTCGGTCGGGTCCAGTCCGTCGCGACGGCAGCGGTATTCATCCAGCACGGTTGTGAAGAAGCCAGATTCCTGTGCGAAGACATAGTGCATGTCCGGTGCACGGAAACTGGTTGCGTAACTGCCACGGAATAGCAGGCTATCGATCGGGCGATATTCCAGACCCGCCGACCAGGTGAACGCGCCATCGACATTGGTTACGTCATCGTACTTGTCGTAACGGCCTGCCAGGTTCATCTTGAGGGTTTCGAAGACAGGAATGCTGAACTCTACGCCCAGAGCGTAACGATCACGTTCGCCACCACCGCCGGTACCAGTCAGATTGTAGATAGGTTCCGGGCCGTTATAGCTGGGCGAAATGCGGGGATCATTCTCGAGGTCATAACTCTGGCGCGCGGCTTCCAGCGTCGCGGCCATACCAACCGCACCCGCCGGCAGCTCGAACAAATCGCCGGAGAAAACGAACGAACCTTGGGAAACTTCGGAGTCAGCGTCAGTCCTGACCGTCGTGATCAATGACTGGTAGGTTTCAGCACCCAACGGGCTGAAATACCGGTCGATATTGAAATTAACGACAGGGTAGGCGCCGAAGTACGGATCCAGCTGACCCGTCGCAGGTCCCATGAAGTACTCGTTGATCCTGTTTTCCAGGAAACGCGGCTGGGCAACCTTCAGGTTGTACTCGGCGTGGGAAAAGGTCGCTTCCCAGTCGAACCGGTCATTGAAAACCGTGCCGCGCAGACCAAACGCCAGATCAAACGAGCGCTCCTTGATGGTCGTCTGCTGCGCGCCCAAGCCGCCCAGTTCATCCGGAGTGAAGATGCGCTGCGAATCCAGGATGGTATCCAGGGTCGGGTCATAGACCAGGCCGGACTGCCAGAACTGGGTCGACGAAGCGATCTTCGCGTCCGCAGATGAGGCGCTCAACTGGGCGAACGCCTGCATGCCGTTGTCGAAATCATACGTGGCATAGGCGTAGCCGCTGAGGTTTTCGTCGGAGTTGCGGATCTGCTGTGTGGCGGGATAGCCGAAGTAGCCGCAGGTACCGCGCGACTCAAGCTCGAATTCGCTGAAGCGGGCGCAGGTGGAAGCCGCATTCTCGCCAGCCGGGTAGATGTAGGAGCTCAGCCCCGTCCCGATGAGGCGGTCACGCAGTCGGATGCCGACTACGGCGAGTGCATCCTCCGGCTCCACGGACGGGTCATCGCGATACGAATCCATGAAGTCGCGTTGGGACGCGAAAATCTCTTCACGATTCAGATATTCAGCGGCATACGTCACGCTCCAGTTGTCGCCGGTCTTTCCTCCCACCCACTGGAAGCGCGCACTGTCGCCGCCGCCGCGTGTCGTGGTGCCACCCCGGACGGTGAGCAGATCCCCTTCGTAGTTCGACTTCATGATGATGTTGACCACGCCGGCCACCGCGTCGGAGCCGTAGATGGCCGAGGCGCCGCCGGACAGCACTTCGATGCGCTCGATGGCCGCAGCGGGAATGTTCGCCAGGTTGACCGCATTGGATTGGCTGTTGTACGGCAGCGGATAGTCCGCAGTACGACGACCGTTAACGAGGATCAATTGGTAACCGGGACCCAGGCCACGCAGGTTCAGGAAGCTGGCATTGGGAGTGAAGCCGTTCTGGTTCAGTTCGTTCTGCACCGAGCCGGTGAACTCGGTCAGGGTGTTCAGCGCGTCATAGACGGTGGAGAAGCCCTGCTTCTCGATATCTTCAGCGGTGATGACGGTGACGGGAGCCGGGCCTTCAATTTCTGCGCGCTTGATGCGCGAGCCAGTAACCACGACCTTGTCCAGGGTGGTGGACTGCGAGGCGGACGATCCTGGTGCCGGAGAGGTTTCCTGCGCGAACGCAGAACCTGCCGAGGCGAGTGTGATGGCACTGATCAGGGCCGCACTCAGGCGGCTGCGCCGGGGCGCATGGTTATTGCGAACTGACATGTGGTGAATCCCCTAAACTGTCAATGGATGCGGCCCCCATGGACTGGTCCCTCAGTCCAACCGCACGTAAGCGTCCCTCGTGTCCCGACGTTAACACGGGATTAACGGGGCTGCCCATAACACACAAAAATGTTACTGGCGTTACTTTATAAAATGTGACGTACGTCTCAAAAAAAGGACCGTTTCGCGCGTGAATGTGCCAACTCTGTCTCAAATCACTCTTCCGGGTCTCCCTGCTTTCCTGAACAAAGCCGCGACGTGGACCGTCAGTTCTGGCCCGGGTGGGGTCGCGGTGACGGTGTCGACCGGTTTCCCTGCGCAGGGGCTGGTGGCAGGGCTCGAGACGGAGGTCAGGGAGTGGCTGGCAGCCGAAGGACAATCGCTGGCCAGCTTCTCGCTGGTCTCCCGGGTGGCGGCGCATGCGGTTCAGGGCAGCCTGTCGCCGCTGCCCCGCGTCCGCAACGTCATCGCGGTGGGGTCGGGCAAGGGTGGGGTGGGCAAGTCCACAACGGCGGTCAACCTGGCGCTGGCGCTGGCGGCGGAAGGCGCCCGCGTGGGCGTGCTGGATGCCGATGTCTATGGCCCCAGCATCCCGGCCATGCTAGGCCTGAGCGGGCGGCCGGACAGCCCGGACAACAAATCCATCGAGCCGATGCGGGCGTTCGGGGTGGAAGCGATGTCCATCGGCCTGCTGGTGGACCAGGACACGCCGATGATCTGGCGGGGCCCCATGGCGACCTCGGCGCTGACCCAGTTGTTCACCGACACCCTGTGGGGCGACCTGGACTACCTGCTGATCGACCTGCCGCCCGGTACCGGCGACATCCAGCTGACGCTGGCGCAGAAGATCCCGGTGGCGGGTGCCGTCATCGTGACCACGCCACAGGACATCGCCACGCTGGACGCCAAGAAGGCGCTGAAGATGTTCGAAAAGGTGGAAGTGCCCGTGCTGGGCATCATCGAGAACATGGCCGTGCATACCTGCTCGAACTGCGGGCACGTGGAGCATCTGTTCGGCCAGGGCGGCGGCGAGCGGATGGCCGCGCAGTACGGCGTGCCGCTGCTGGGCTCGCTCCCCCTGGACATCGCGATCCGGGAACAGGCCGACGCCGGCCAGCCGGTCGTGGTGGCCGCGCCGGATTCGGCGGCGGCTCAGGCGTACCGGCAGACCGCACGGGTGATGGCCGCCACGCTGGCGCTGCGGCCCCGGGCATCCGTCCCCATCGCATCGTCGCTGGTGTAGCCGCCAGCGGCAGACGGCGGGCCGGGGCCCGTCCTACAATTCCCCGTCCGCCGCGCGCACCGCTGCGCGGCTACCGTTCCCCCAGACCAGGAATTGCATGAGCATCAAGAGCGACCGTTGGATCCGCCGCATGGCCGAACAGCAGGGCATGATCGAACCGTTCGAGCCGGGGCAGGTGAAGCAAGTCAACGGCGAGCGCATCGTCAGCTACGGCACTTCCAGCTACGGCTACGACGTGCGCTGTTCGCGCGAGTTCAAGGTGTTCACCAACATCAACTCCACCATCGTCGACCCGAAGCACTTCGATCCGAAGAGTTTCGTGGACGTGGTGGCCGACGAGTGCATCATCCCGCCCAACAGCTTCGCGCTGGCGCGCACGGTGGAGTTCTTCCGCATCCCGCGCGATACGCTGGTGGTGTGCCTGGGCAAGAGCACCTACGCGCGCTGCGGCATCATCGTCAACGTGACCCCGCTGGAGCCGGAGTGGGAAGGCCACGTGACGCTGGAGTTCAGCAACACCACGCCGCTGCCGGCGCGCATCTACGCCAATGAAGGCGTGGCGCAGATGCTGTTCTTCCAGTCCGATGCTGACGATGTCTGCGAGACCAGCTACAAGGACCGTGGCGGCAAGTACCAGGGCCAGACCGGCGTGACGCTGCCGCGCACCTGATTCCTTCGCGTCCGCCTTCCAGGAAAGCCACGCCATGGCGACACCGCCACTGCCCGACGAACCCTACCTCGCGCCCCGCGCCGACCTGGCACCGCCGCCCCTGCAGACCGACCTGGCGGACCGCTGGGCGCGACTCGCCGCCGCCCTGATCGATGGCGCCGTCATGCTGGTCATCATGGTGCCGTTGATGTTCATGGGCGGCTACTGGGAGGCCGCGTTCGAGGCCGGGCGCTCGGGTGGCTTCGGCTTGATGCCGCTGGGCACCACCCTGTTGTGGGCGGCCATCGGCTTCGTGTTGTTCGTGCTGGTGCAGGGCTACCCGTTGCATGCCACCGCGCAAACGTGGGGCAAGAAACTGCTGTCGATCAGGATCGTCGACCTGCAGGGACGCCAGCCGTCTCTGGTCGATCTGTTGTTGAAGCGCTACCTGCCGACCCATGCCATCGCCAACATCCCGTGCCTGGGCTCGATCTACGTGCTGGTGGACGTGCTGATGATCTTCCGCGACGACCGCCGCTGCCTGCACGACCTCATCGCGGGGACGCGGGTGGTCGTGTCGCGCTGATCAGTGTTCCGCGCCGCCCGGCAGGCGCGCGTCCCCGCGCACGCGCAGAGCGGCCTGTAGCGCGATGCGGAGCGCAGCCGTCGCCGTTTCCACTGCAAGGCTCGGGGCGCCTGGATGGCGTGCGGCCTGCGCGGGCGAATAGGGAAGGTGGATGAAGCCGGCGCGGACCTGACGCTGCGCGCGCAGCGCATGCATCAGGCCGTAGAACACGTGGTTGCAGACGAACGTGCCCGCCGTCTGCGAAATTTCGGCGGGGAATCCTGCTTCCTGCAGTGCCTGCCGCATCGCCTTGATCGGCAGCGTGGTGAAGTAGGCCGCCGGCCCGCCGGCCGCCACGGGAACATCCACCGGCTGCCTGCCTGCGTTGTCGGGGATCCGCGCGTCGTCCACGTTGATCGCGACGCGTTCCAGCGAGATCTGCGCGCGCCCGCCGGCCTGGCCCACGCAGACTGCCAGCGTCGGGCGTGTTTCGCGCAGCGCGCCGCGCAGCACCTTCAGCGATTCTCCGAACGCAACCGGCAATTCACGCGCCACCACGCGATGCCCGGTGATGCGCGTGCCATGCAAGGAAGCAACGGCTTGCCAGCTGGGGTTTTGCTGTTCCCCGCCGAAGGGCTGGAAGCCGGTCAGCAGGATGGTGCGGGTAATGGCCACGTCAGCCCTCGCGGGAAAGATGCATCAACGGAAACACAGCCAGGCCATCAGCAGCACGTTGGTGCCCATCAGCCACAGTCCGGTAGCGGCCTGCGCGCGGATCACGCCGTACTGGTCGTCCAGCCCCAGCAGCACCGCCGGCACGATGTTGAAGTTGGCGGCCATCGGCGTCAGCAGCGTGCCGCAGTAGCCCGTCAGCATGCCGATCGCCCCCAGGATGGCCGGGTCGGCACCATGCCGTTGCACCAGCAGCGGCAGGCCGATGCCGGCCATCATCACCGGGAACGCGGCAAACGCATTGCCCATGATCACCGTGAACACCACCATGCCCAGCGCGAAGGCCAGCAGGCAGGCGATGCGGCTGTCGGCCGGAATCACCATCGAGACCAGCGATGCCACCGCTTCGCCCACGCCACTGGCCGCGAACACGCCGCCCAGGGTCGCCAGTACGAGTGGCAACAGCGCTGCCCAGCCCAGCGTGTCCAACAGCCGCCGGCCTTCGTCCGCGGCCTGCAACGCACGCTGGCGCGTCACCACGACCGCCGCCAGCGCGGAGACCGTGCAGGCCAATGCCAGCCCGGTCAGCGTGAGGCCGGCGGAAGCGAACAGCGGTGTTCCGCCAAACGATAGATGCGGCCCGGCCACCACCACCAGGATGGTCAGCGCGGGAATCAGCAGCGCGGGCAGGAACAGGCGATGTCCCAGCCGCAGCGCGGAGGCGAGGCGCTCGGTTTCGGGCGCTTCATCCTGCGGCTCCCGGCGCATGCGCGTGGCCAGCAGCGCGAGCGCGATGACCGCGGCACCGGCCAGCTGCGCAGGCAGCGGGTCGCCGGCCTTGCTGGCGCGCAGCACGTGCCCGCCGCCCGCGAACAGCAGCGCGATCAGGCCCCAGAACGCGGCGTACGCATACCGGTGCTGTCGGAGGTTCCGCCACCCTGCGTAGGCCAGGAAGGCCGCCAGCAGCAGGTAGAACTGGTCAATCGACAGCATCGCTGCGCTCCTTCGGCACGGCGTGGCGATCCAGCCGGCGCTGGAACAGCACGATGCGCACCGCGTGGATGACGAAGGCGGCAATCGCCGTCGGCAGCGCCCACAGCGCGATCTGCAGCGGCTCCAGCGCGATGCCGTGCTGGGCGTAAAAGCCCTGGATCAGCAGCACCGCGCCGAACGCCAGGAAGACGTCTTCGCCGAAGAACCGGCCGATGTTGTCGGTGGCCGCGGCCATCGCATGCACGCGTTGCGCTTCCTCGCGCTGCAGGGGCGCGCGGGTCTTTTCCGCGGCCGATTCGGCCATGGGGGCCAGCAACGGACGTACGGTCTGCGCATGGCCGGCGATGTCGATGAGTCCCACCATGCTCAGCCCCTGGCGCACCAACAGATAACCCGCCAGCAGCCGCGACAGCGTCAAGCCCCGCAACTGCGCGATCCAGCGCAGCGCATGTTCACGCAGGCCGGCGCGTTCCAGCAGTCCGATGGTGGGCAGGGTCAGCGCGAACATCAGCAGCGCGCGATTGGAGACGAAACTTTCCCCCAGCAACGCCAGCAGCTCGGGGATCGACTTGCCGGCGGCCACGCCGCTGACCAGACCCGCGCCGACCACCACGATCACCGGGTTGAAGCGCAGCACGAAGCCCACGACCACCACCGCAATGCCCAGCAATGGCCAGTAGGTCATGCGCGGCGCTCCATGGCGCGGACCGCGAAACCGGCCGCTTCGATGGCCTCGCGCAGCGCACGCGCGAAAGCCGCGGCGTCGGCGCGGTCGCCATGCAGGCAGATGCTGTCTGCGCGCAGGGGGACGGCAAGTCCGGTGCGGGATGACACTTTGCCCTCCCGCAGCATCCGCGTGACCTGCGCCACCGATGCTTCGACGGAAGGCAGGCACGCATCGGCATGGCTGCGCGGCGTCAGGCTGCCATCGGATTCGTAGCGGCGCTCGGCGAAGGCTTCATGCGCCACCTTCAGGCCCCGTCTTTCACCGGCGGCAGTGAGCGCGCTGCCGGAAAGGCCGTACAGCACCAGGGCGGGATCGTGGTCGTACACGGCCTGCGCGATGGCGTCGGCGAGCGCTCCATCCTGCGCTGCCTGGTTGTACAGCGCGCCATGCGGCTTGACGTGGTGCAGGCGCCCACCGGCGGCACGCACGAAACCATCCAGTGCCGCGATCTGGTACAGGGTGAGCGCATACGCGGCGGCGGGTTCGATCGTGTGCGGAATCCGGCCGAAGTTGTCGCGGTCCGCATGCGAGGGGTGTGCGCCGATCGCCACGCCATTCGCCAGGCACAGCGCCACCGTCCGTTGCATGGTGTCCGGCGACCCGGCATGGAAGCCGCAGGCGATGCTGGCCGAACTGATGAAGGGCAGGAGCGCGGCATCATCCCCGCAGTCCTCGCCCAGGTCGCAGTTGAAATCGATGTCGCGCGTGGCATGCATGCGTTGAGCGTACCGCAGCCTTAGAGGCGTTGTGCGATGGCCAGCCGCAAACGCGCCAGCCGGTGCTGGTGGCCGAGCGACAGCGCGCGGGCTTGCCGCAGGTCGATGGGTTCGAAGTGCACGGATTCGCCGGGCCGCAGCTGCGCCGCCCGGCCCAGGTCGCAGGCAACCACATGGCCGATTCGCGGGTAACCGCCTACGGTCTGCGCATCCGCCAGCAGCAGGATCGGCTGTCCGTCGGGAGGAAGCTGCAGCGTGCCCACCGCCACCGGCTCGGAGATGCCGCCGCCGTCCTGCGCTTCAAGCGGTGCCCCGTCCAGTCGAAGCCCTTGCCGATTACTGTTGGGGTGGACGCGCCAGCGCTGCGTGCCGAGCGCCGACGCTGCCGCGTGGTGCAACGGGACATAGCGCAGCACGTGCCGATCCACGGTCCACGGATCGTCGGGGTCAATCCACCAGCGCGGGAACCGCGGCTGCGCGGCGGCATCGGCGCTGCTCCCGGCCGGCAGCAGATCGCCGGCTCGCAGGACGCGCCCTTCATGACCGCCGAAGCCGCCGCGCAGGTCGGTGCTGCGGCTGCCCAGTACCGGCGCGACATCCAAGCCGCCGGTCATCGCCAGCCAGGTGCGCGCGCCGTCGCGCACCGCGCCCAGCTTGAGTTCTCCGGCCGGCACATTGATCGGACGTCCCATCGGCAAGGGCAGATCGTTCCACGAGGCCTGCACGCGCGCGCCCACCAGCGCGATGCAGCAGGGCCGCGGCAGGCGGAGGCGCGGCCCCTGCAGCACGATCTCCAGCCCGGCGCAGGATTCCGCATTGCCGACCAGCCGGTTGGCCAGTGCCAGTGCAGACGGATCAAGCGCGCCGGCGCGAGCCACGCCCAGGTGCCGCCAGCCGGTGCGGCCCTGGTCCTGCACGGTGGTCTGCAGGCCCGGGGACAGTACTTCCCAGCGACTCATGCGCTGCCTGCCAGTGCGGCGAAGGCTTGCGCATCGATCGGCACGAAGCGGACTTCGTCACCCGGCAGCAGCAACGAGGGCGCATCGCGCCGTGCATCGAACAAGCTCAGCGGCGTGCGCCCCAGCAGGCGCCAGCCGCCGGGGCTCGCATGCGGATAGATGCCGGTCTGCGCACCGCCCACCGCCACCGAGCCGGCCGGCACCCGTGCACGCGGCGTCGCCAGTCGCGGCAGCGCGAGCGCGGGATCCAGTCCCAGCAGATAGGGGAATCCCGGCGCGAAGCCGATCATCGCGACGCGATAGCGCGGTGTGCTGTGGCGCGCGATCAGCTCGGCTTCTTCCAGCCCGAGTTCACGGGCGGCCGCCGCGAGGTCCTCCCCGAAGCCTGCGCCGTAGCACACCGGAATCTCGTGGAGCGTCGGCGTCGCGTTTCCGGGAGCTACCGAAGGATCCGCCCACGCGGCCACAGCCTCCACGATCACGTCATGGGGATCCTTGCCCTGCATGCGCGCATTGTCGAAAAACACGCCGAGGCTGGCATAGGCCGGCACGAGGTCGCGCAGCCATGCGGGTGCCGGCTGGCGCAGGTGACGCGCCAGTGCATGGACGCGCTGGTTGGTGGCGCTGTCGATGGCATCGCCGAAGCGCACCAGCAGGGCGTCGTCGCCCAGCGGCTCAATGTGGGGCGCGCTCATCGCAGCCGGTGCTGCCAGCGGGCGACTTCCTCCGCCAACGCTTCGGGTGCGTGCCGGACCATCGCGCCGCTGCCCCAGACCGGTCCCGGCCATGCCGCATCACCGTCATGCCGCCCGACCAGATGGATATGCAGTTGCCGCACGATGTTGCCGAGTGCACCGATGTTGAGTTTCTGCACGCCATCCTGCGCGCGGATCAGGTGGCCCGCCTGGTTGATCTCCGCCAGCAGCAGGCGTTGCTGGCCACCTTCCAGTTCCAGCCATTCGGTGACGTCTGCGACGCGCGGCACCAGCACCAGCCAGGGGAAGCGGGTGTCATCCATCAACCGCACCTGCGAAAGCGGGCCATCGGCAATGAACACGCTGTCGGCGGCCAGGCGGGCGTCGAGCTGGAAACCGGTCATGCGAGATGTCGTCCGAAGAAGACCAACGTGCGTTCGCGTGCGAGTCGCGCGCTGGCGGGATCGTAGTCGGCGCGCAGGTCGCAGTTGAACCCATGTCCGGCCGGATAGGTATGTGTTTCCATCTGCGGCAGGCGCTCGCGATGCTGCTGCACCTTGTCTGGGGGGATGGAGGTGTCGTGCTCACCGAAGTGGAACATCACCGGTGCCCTGGGGGTCTCGTCCAGGAAGGGAACGTTGCGTGCGCCGTAGTAGCTCACCGAAGGCAGCCCGAGGCGCAGCGCCGCCAGCAGCGCGACGGTGCCGCCCCAGCAGTAGCCCACCGTGCCGACCTTGCCCGGTGACCCCAGGCTTTCCGCCGCCGCTGCCGTGATCGCCAGCGCCTTGTCCAGGCCCAGCGCGGTGATCAGCTCACGTCCGCGGGCGATACCCGCATCGTCGTAATCCAGCTCGACATTCAGTTCAAGCGGGTCGAAGTAGGCGGGCGCCAGCGCCACGTAGCCTTCCACCGCGAAACCCTCGGACACCGCCCGGATGTGCGGGTTGACGCCGAAGATTTCCTGCACGACCACCAGCGCCCCGCGCGGCGGACCGTGGGGTTCGGCCTTCCAGGCGGAAATGCGGCCTTGCGGGGAATCGAAGGTCGTCCAGTGGCCCATTCGGGGATGGCATCGGCGAGCAGGGGAGGCCAGTGTAGTCCCACACGCCAAGGGCGTCCCCCACGTCGGTCCGGAAGCCGGCGGGTCGGGGCGGTATAATCCGCCGCCCCTTTTTTCGTCCGCCATCCGTCCCATGTCCCTGCAGAACCCGAAAGTGGGTTTCGTCAGCCTCGGCTGCCCGAAAGCCCTGGTCGACTCCGAGCGCATCCTCACCCAGTTGCGGGTGGAGGGTTACGACATCGTGCCGACGTACGACGCTGCCGACGTGGTGGTGGTGAACACCTGCGGTTTCATCGACTCGGCGGTGACAGAATCGCTGGACGCCATCGGCGAGGCGATCAACGAGAACGGCAAGGTCATCGTGACAGGCTGCCTGGGCAAGCGCCCGGAGCAGATCCGCGAGCACTACCCGGATGTGCTGGCCGTCTCCGGCCCGCAGGACTACCGGAGCGTGATGGAGGCCGTGCACGCCGCGTTGCCGCCCCGGCATGACCCGTTCGTCGACCTGGTGCCTGACTACGGCATCAAGCTGACGCCGCGCCATTACGCGTATCTCAAGATTTCCGAAGGCTGCAACCACCGCTGCAGCTTCTGCATCATCCCGTCGATGCGCGGCGACCTGGTGTCGCGTCCCGTCGACGATGTGCTGCGCGAGGCCGAGCGCCTGGTGCGCGGTGGCGTGAAGGAACTGCTGGTGGTGTCGCAGGACACGTCGGCTTATGGCGTGGACGTGAAATACGCCGAGCGCGAATGGCGTGGCAAGGCGTACCAGACGCGCATGAAGGCGCTGTGCGAAGGCCTGGGCGAACTCGATGCCTGGGTACGCATGCACTACGTCTACCCGTATCCGCACGTGGACGACGTGATCCCGCTGATGGCCGAGGGCAGGGTGCTGCCGTACCTGGACATTCCGTTCCAGCACGCCAGTCCGCGCATCCTCAAGCTGATGAAGCGCCCCGGCGCCGTCGACAGGACGCTGGAGCGGGTGAAGCGCTGGCGTTCGATCAGCCCCGACATCACCCTGCGTTCCACGTTCATCGTCGGCTTCCCGGGTGAAACGGACCAGGAATTCGAGGAGCTGCTGCAGTTCCTCGACGAAGCGCAGCTGGATCGCGTCGGCGCGTTCGCCTATTCGCCGGTCGAGGGCGCGGCAGCGAACCTGCTGCCCGACCCGGTGCCGGAAGAGGTCAAGCAGGAGCGTCTGGCGCGCTTCATGCAGAAGCAGGCGGAGATCTCCGCCGCGCGCCTGGAGGCCAAGATCGGCACCGTGCAGCAGTGCCTGGTGGACCTGATCGAGGACGATATCGCTGTGGCACGTTCGAAGGCCGATGCGCCGGAGATCGATGGCCTGGTGCACATCCAGAATGGCGGCGAAGCCGGCCTGCGCGTGGGCCAGTTCGTCGACGTGGAGATCACCGAGAGCGACGAGCACGACCTGTTCGGCGATGCCATCGTCGGAACGGCGGGCAGGCCGCTCGATTTCAGGGTGCTGTGACCGCGCCAGCGACCGGTGCCCAGGCTGGCGATGGCCGGCGTCGTTTCGTCGCCCCCTTGCGTGGACAGGTGGATGCCGCGTGTTTCCGGCATCCCCTGTTCGACGGATACGACGCGTACCTTGACCTGGTGACGGCCGAGCGATGGCCGGAGATCGAAGCCCTCAATACGCGGATGCCGAGGTCGGGGCCGCGCTTCGTGATGCAGGACACGGCCCTGCTCGCCGACGGTCTGCACTACGAAGCGCGTGTCGCGCAGGGGCGCATCGCCACGCGCGCTGAGAACTGGCACGACCTGTTCAACGCGCTGGTGTGGATGCGTCATCCGTCCCTCAAGCAGGCGCTCAACCAGCAGCAGTGCCTGCACATGGGAAGAATGGGGACAGGTGAGCGCACTCCCGCCCAGCAGGCGCTGACGCAGTTCGACGAGTCCGGCGTCATCGTGCAGGTGCGTGACCCGAGGCTGCTGGATCTGTGGGACCGCCACGACTGGGCGGCGCTGTTCCATGCGAACGCCGGGCGCTGGCGCAACGGCGACATCGCGGTCGTTGCGGTGGTGGGACACGCACTGATAGAGCAGATGCTGGTGCCGGGGCGCCTGCTGGTCGGCAAGTGCGTGGTGGTGCAGGGTGATCCGGCCGACGGCGTCGAGCGTGTGGTCGAAGCGATTTCCGCCGATGCGATCCTTGCTGTGCCGACAGCGTTGCGACCGCTGCCGCTGGCCGGTATTCCGGGCTGGCATGCAGGGCAGGGCGAGGCGTTCTATGCGCAGGAAGACTATTTCCGGCCGCTGCGGGAGGGCCGCGTATACCCGCGGCCGTCGTAAGGATCAGCCGGCATAGCTGACGTCCACCAGCACGAAGCGGGTGATGCCGCCCGGCAGCTCCACGGCGAACTCGTCATCGATGCGCTTCTTCAGCAGCGCACGCGCCATCGGCGAATCGATGCTGATCCAGCCACGGGCCGCGTCGGTCTCGTCGGGGCCAACGATGCGATAGCGCGATGCCTCGCCGGTGGCGAGGTTCTCCAGTTCGATGGTGGCACCGAAGAACACGGCCTCGGGATCGCTGGGTGCGGTGCGGTCGTTGCGGTGGTGGGACACGCACTGATAGAGCAGATGCTGGTGCCGGGGCGCCTGCTGGTCGGCAAGTGCGTGGTGGTGCAGGGTGATCCGGCCGACGGCGTCGAGCGTGTGGTCGAAGCGATTTCCGCCGATGCGATCCTTGCTGTGCCGACAGCGTTGCGACCGCTGCCGCTGGCCGGTATTCCGGGCTGGCATGCAGGGCAGGGCGAGGCGTTCTATGCGCAGGAAGACTATTTCCGGCCGCTGCGGGAGGGCCGCGTATACCCGCGGCCGTCGTAAGGATCAGCCGGCATAGCTGACGTCCACCAGCACGAAGCGGGTGATGCCGCCCGGCAGCTCCACGGCGAACTCGTCATCGATGCGCTTCTTCAGCAGCGCACGCGCCATCGGCGAATCGATGCTGATCCAGCCACGGGCCGCGTCGGTCTCGTCGGGGCCAACGATGCGATAGCGCGATGCCTCGCCGGTGGCGAGGTTCTCCAGTTCGATGGTGGCACCGAAGAACACGGCCTCGGGATCGCTGGGTGCGGTGTCGACCACGCGCAGCACTTCCAGCCGCTTGCTGAGGTAGCGCACGCGGCGGTCGATCTCGCCGAGCTGTTTCTTCCGGTACGTGTACTCCGCGTTCTCCGAGCGGTCGCCCTCGGCGGCGGCCGCGGCGAGCGCCTTCACCACTTCCGGGCGCCTGGTGCGCCACAGATCGTCCAGTTCCGCCTTCAGGCGATCATGGCCTTCGCGGGTGATCAGGGCGGTGCTCTTCTCGCCCGGCGGGCGCCAGCGCGACACGTCAGCGTTCCCCGACGGTGTCCGCGCGCCGCAGCGTGCGTCCGCGCGGATCCTCGACCGGTTCGATGCAGCTGCCGGTGGTCAGGACCAGCAGGTCGTCGTCGTGGATGGCGAACTCCAGGGTGGCTGACGTGCGTGCAGCAGGCACCAGTTGCACGCAGGTGCCATTCCAGGTCTGCGACCAGGTGCCTTCCTGCATCGGCGATGCCTGCAGGTCATCCTGGCAGTGCGACTGCACCGCATAGCGGCCATCCGCCTGCAGCGTGAGCAGCATGTCGCGCGACGCGCACGTGGCGTCGGAGACGCTGCCATAGAACCTGCCGGCGAACGTCGCCAGCGCCTTGTCGCCCGCGCTTGCCCGCGGGCACGCAACCATCGAGAGAGCACACATCAACATGGCGGACACGATCTTCATGCGCAGCCAGCGGGCTCAGCGTTTGCCGCCGAAGATGCTGCCCATGATGCCCCGCAGGATCTGGCGGCCCAGCTGGTTGCCCACCGTGCGGGCGGTCTGCTTGGCCATGGTTTCCACCATGCCTTGGCGCCGCTTGGTACCGAATACCGCGTCCTTGACGGTCTGTCCGAAGCCGCCCGCGTCCGGATCGTCCTTCTCCGTCTTCGCGGCAGGTGCGCCCGCGTTCTCCATGGCCGACTCCGCGCGTTTGGCCAGCATCTCGGCGGCGGATTCGCGATCGATGGCAGTGTCGTACTTCACGCCCACCGGGCTGCCGTTGCGCACCTGCTGGCGCTCGGTCTCATTGATGGCGCCCATGCGGCAGCGTGGTGGCGACACCAGCGTCTGCTGCACCGGTGAGGGGATGCCCTTGTCCTGCAGTGTGGACACCAGCGCTTCGCCGGTGCCGAGCTTCGAGATGGCCTGCGCCACGTCCAGCTTGGGATTGGGCACGAAGGTCTGTGCTGCGGTTTTCACCGCCTTCTGGTCGCGCGGGGTGAAGGCGCGCAACGCATGCTGCACGCGATTACCCAGCTGGCCCAGGATGTTGTCGGGCACGTCGTCGGGGAACTGCGAGCAGAAATACACGCCCACGCCCTTCGAGCGGATCAGACGCACGACCTGTTCGATGCGCTGCTGTAGCGCCGGCGGTGAGTCGTCGAACAGCAGGTGCGCCTCGTCGAAGACGAACACGAGTTTGGGTTTGTCCAGGTCGCCGACTTCCGGCAGCGTCTCGAACAGTTCCGACAGCAGCCACAGCAGGAAGCTGGAATACAGGCGCGGTTTCAGGATCAGCTGGTCCGCTGCCAGAATACCGATCACGCCGCGGCCGTCGGTATTCGTGCGCATCAGGTCGGCCAGTTCCAGCGCCGGCTCGCCGAAGAACATCTCGCCGCCTTCCTGTTCCAGCCGCAGCAGCGCACGCTGGATCGCGCCTACCGACTGCGTACTGACCAGGCCGTAACTGGTGGAGATGTCCTTGCGTTCGGCGGCGACCAGGCCCAGCAGCGCGCGCAGGTCTTCCAGGTCGAGCAGCAGCAGTCCACGGTCGTCGGCCAGCTTGAACACGATGTCCAGCACGCCACTCTGGGTGTCGTTCAACTCCAGGATGCGCGAGAGCAGGGTAGGCCCCATTTCGCTCACGGTGGTGCGCACCGGATGACCCAACTTGCCGTACAGATCCCAGAACACCACGGGGTTCGCGCCCGGCGCATAATCGGTGATGCCGATGTCGCGTGCACGCTGCATGACGCGTTCGCTGCCATCGCCCGCGGCGGCCAGACCGGCCACGTCGCCTTTCACATCGGCCATGAACACCGGGACGCCCATCCGCGAGAAGCCTTCGGCAAGCGTCATCAGCGTGACCGTCTTGCCCGTGCCGGTGGCGCCGGCGACCAGTCCGTGCCGGTTGCCGAACTTCGGCTGCAGCGTGACGGGGATGTCATCGGTGATGCCCTTGCCCAGCAGGATCGGATCCATGGCGTTTCTCTCGGTATGAAGTGCCGATTCTAGCGGTTGAACCTGTCCGCAGGGACACCGGACATGCCGTGTCGACCTTGCCGATGCCGCGCTGCGGGGCTACCCTCCCGACTCACACTTGTGGATGCATTGCTGATGTCATTTGCTTCATTTTCCACGCGCGCCTGGCCACTGCTGGCCGCGCTGGCGCTGCTGCTCGCCTCGCCACAGGCTGTTGCGCAGCGTGTCTCCGCCCGCGACAAGACGGCCATCGACCAGCTCAACGCACGCATGGCGGCCGCCGAGAAGCGCTACCGCGACGGCCTGGTGTTGATCGCCAACAGCGACCCCAAGGGCGCGGCCGAGAGTGACGCGGCGCTGGAAGACATGGAGGATGTGCTGGATGCGTGCATCAAGCAGCGCGGCTGCCAGGTGCACACGTTGCTGGCGACGTACAAGCGCCTGCTGAAGGACAATGCGGACGGCGAAGCCTCGGCCTCCGGTGAAGAAGTGGTCGCGGACGCCCTGGACGACGGCACCGACCACTCGGTCCAGCCGGGCGGCAACGTGCCGGAAACCGCACGCGCGGCCGCGCTCCTGAACGACCAGCGGCATGCCTTCGATCGCATGGTCGAGTACAACCCCGCCGTGCAGGCCGGCATCCGCCGCTGGCTGACCGACATGCGCCCGGCGCTGATCGACAGCTACGAGAACTACCAGAACATGCGCGCCGAGATGTATCCCAGCTGGGAACAGCAGCGCCTGCCGGAAGCGCTGCTGTTCGGCATCATGGCGAAGGAGTCCAACGGTCGCGTGCATGCCACTTCGCGCGCGGGTGCGGCCGGCCCCATGCAGTTCATGTATGCCACCGGCCGCCGTTTCGGCATCGGCCCGGACGGCACCGGTTTCGATACGCGCTACGACCCGTACGCCTCGGGCGAAGCCAGCGCGGCGTACATCAACGAACGCATGCGCGAGTTGAACAACAACATCGAAATGGCGCTGGCCGCCTACAACGGCGGTGAAGGCCGTGCGGCGCGCGTCTACCGGCAGAACCTGGGCCTGGGTTTCTGGGATGACGTGGTCTACAGCCAGTTTCCCGGCGAAACCCGTGACTACGTGCCGATGGTGATCGCGGCGGCGTGGTTGTTCCTGCACCCCACGCAGTACGGCCTGGAGTTCCCAAAGGTCAACGTGCAGCCCGCCACGTTCAAGCTGGCGCGCGATGCCTCCATCTACGAGCTGACCATCTGCCTGGGCAATGGCGGCACGCGTGAGGGCTACATGCGCACGCTGCGCAACCTCAACCCGCGTTACCAGGCCGAGGCCTGGATTCCCGCGGGCACCACGCTGAAGGCCAATACGCGCATCGTCTCGCTCTACAATCGGCACTGCACCAGCGGTCCGCGCGCGGAACTGGCGCGCACGCTGGTCCTGGCCGACCCGAATGCCGCCATCCGCCGGGGCGCGCGCACCGGGAACGTGGCGGTCGGCGACGTCACGCCCGTGGCCGGCGTACCGACCACGGTGGCCACCGGCGAGCCGAAGCCCGCCGAACCCAAGGCGGAACAGGCCCGCGACTACCGCGTCGCGAAGGGCGACACGCTCGGCCGCATCGCGCAGCGCTTCCAGTGCGACCTGAAGAAGCTCGCACGCGCCAACAACCTCAAGGGGCCCGCCTACGCCGTGCGGCCGGGGCAGGAGCTGAAGCTGGAGAGTTGCAGGAAGTAGCTGGAGGTTGCCGGCTTGGAAGAGCGCACGCGTCGCCTCTGGACGCTCGCCATCATCATCAGCGCGTCGGCCGCGATACTGGGAGCGGAGGTCGATGGGCTGGGCGGGTTGCACTATGCCTTCAAGCCACTGACGACGCTGCTGATCCTCGGGATGGCGTCACGACTGACGTCGGAAGTCCCCGGTTATCGACGCCTGGTCATCGCGGGGCTGTTGTTGTCCACGCTGGGCGATGTCTTCCTGATGTTGCCGTTCGACGGTTTCGTATTCGGTCTGGGCAGTTTCCTGTTGGCTCACGTCGCCTACCTGTTTGCGTTGCGCAAGCGCGGGTCGTGGTGGGCCGTGCGCTGGCCCATGGCGGCATACGCCATCATCGCAGCGTTGGTGTTTGCCCAGCTGTGGCCACGGCTGCCGGTTGAATTGCGGGTGCCTGTCATCGTCTATGTGCCCGCGCTGGCCGGCATGGCGGCGCAGGCGGCGAGCGTGTGGCGGCAACAACCTTGTGCCATGACGCGCATGGCCGCCATTGGCGGTGCGTTCTTCGTGTTATCCGATGCCATGCTGGCGCTGGATCGCTTCAGCGTGCCGATCCCGCATGCGCCGGCCTGGGTGCTGGTGACGTACTGGATCGCGCAGTGGTGCATCGCGCGCTCGGTCGCGTCAAGCACGCCGTGATACGTCGAACAGCGTCCGGATCCCGCCGCTATCGAACGAGACGTGCCAACAGCTGGCCCAGCCTCACCGGTGATTCTGCCTTCAGGCCGGGATCCAGTTGTGCCACGCCGGGCGGCAGCAGGATGATGACGGTGGAGCCATAGTTGAAGCGCGCCATCTCGTCGAACCGGCCAAGGGCGATGTCTTCGCCCCGGTAGTCCTTCACGGTGATGGCGTCGCCATAGCGCGGGATCTCCTCGCCGCTCCAGACCGTTTCCACGCCGGAGACCAGCAACGCGCCGACCATCACCGAGGCCATGGGGCCGAAGTCGGTGTCGAAATGGCAGACCAGCCGCTCGTTGCGCGCGAACAGGCGCGGCACGTGGGCGACGGCGGCGGTGCCCACGCTGAAGAGGCGGCCCGGTACGTGCACGGTTTCGCGCAGCTTGCCTGCCCAGGGCATGTGCACGCGGTGGTAGTCGCGGGGCGACAGGTAGACGGTCGCATACAGGCCGTTGCGGAAGGGTTCCGCGGCCGCTTCGTCGCCGAGCAGTTCCTCCGCGGTGAACGACTGGCCCTTGGCCTGGAAGATGCGGCCATCGACGATGGCGCCGCACTGGCTGATGTGGCCGTCGGCCGGCATCACCAGCGCCGACGGATCCGCATCGGGCACCCGTGCCCCGGGCTTCAGCGCACGGGTGAAGAACGCATTGAAGCTGGGATACGCACGCGGATCCGGCTCGGCCGCTTCCGCCAGGTTGACGTTGAACTTGCGCACCACCGTGTCGATCAGCCACTGCTTGACGCCGGGCGAGGTGGAATACGCCAGCCGGCGCGCCAGCGAGGAGAGCAGGCGATGCGGCAGCACGTAGGTCAGCGAGGTCAGCAGGCTCATTTCGCGGACGCCTCCGTCAGCGCGCGCAGGTCCGATGCGATCGCCTTCGGCTGGAACGGCGGGCGGATCAGCCCGGCCAGCCGACCCTGCGGATCGAGCACGCCGATCGCCGATGAGTGGTCCATGCTGTAGTCGTTCGGGTTCTGTTCGAAGCCCTTGCCCGGCACCTTCATGAAGACGAACCCCAGCGACTTGGCGAAATTCTCCAGCGTGGGCGTATCGGCGGTGGCCGCCAGCGTGTCCGGATGGAATGCATGGGCGTATTCGCCGATGCGGGTGGGGGTGTCGCGTTCCGGGTCCACCGACACGAACAGCACGCGCGGGCGGGTGGTATCAGGCAGGTCCTTCCACTGCGCCTGGGCCTGGGCCAGTTCCGCCAAGGTGGTCGGGCAGACGTCGGGACAGAAGGTGAAGCCGAGGAACACCAGCGTCCAGTGGCCATTCAATTCGCCCGCCGCCAGTTGCGTACCGTCGGACTGGCGCAGCGAGAACGGCGGCAGCGCGCGCGCCTGCGGGAACATCGTCACCGTCTGCAGCGCTGGCCATTGCGGCGCGCGCGTGGCGGGGCCGAAGTACTTCTGCGCGGCCAGCAGGCCCAGGCCCGCGGCCAGCGCCAATACCAATATGAAGCCGATTTTCTTGTTGAACATGGGGCAGGGGTCCGGCAGGTCAGAGGAAAACGGCCCGCCCGCGGCACGCCTGGGCCACGGAAGCCCGGCCGGACCTGCGTCCGCCGGACGCGCCGACAATGCCGCCATGATACCGGCGCAGCGCCTATAATCGGGAGCCGAACCGCCCGGGCGCACCCCACAAGCCTTGCCATGACTGCCGAAGCAGCCGCAGAACTGCACACGATCATCGACCTGATCCGTTACGGCGCCAGCCGTTTCAACGCCGCCGGACTGACCTTCGGCCACAGCTACGACAACGCGCTGGACGAAGCGTCGCACCTGGTCCTGCATACGCTGCACCTGCCGCCGGACCTGGGGCCGGCCTACGGCCAGGCGCGCCTGACCGGTGCCGAGAAGGCGCAGATCCTGGCGCTGTTCCAGCGCCGCGTGGACGAGCGCATCCCGGTGGCCTACCTGACCGGGGAAGCCTGGTTCGCCGGCCTCAGCTTCAAGAGCGATGCCCGCGCCCTGGTGCCCCGCTCGCCGATCGCCGAGCTGATCGAAGCCGGCTTCGAGCCCTGGCTGGGCGGGCGCGACGTGAACCACGCGCTGGACCTGTGCACGGGTTCGGGCTGCATCGCCATCGCGATGGGCCACTACAACCCCGCATGGCATGTCGACGGCGTGGACATCAGCGACGATGCGCTGGCGCTGTCGGCGGAAAACAAGGCGCGCCTGCATGCCGACAACGTGCAGTTCATCAAGTCGGACCTGTTCAACGGCCTGACCGGCAAGCATTACGACCTGATCGTCACCAATCCGCCCTACGTCACCAACGACGAAACCGATGCGCTGCCCAAGGAATATTCCTTCGAGCCCGAACTGGGCCTGCGCGCCGGCCACGACGGCCTGGACCTGGTGCTGAAGATCCTGCGCGACGCGCCGTTGCACCTGAGCCAGGACGGCCTGCTGATCTGCGAGGTCGGCGAATCCGAGCGCGCGCTGGTGAAGCTGCTGCCGGATGTCGAGTTCGCCTGGATCGAGTTCAAGGTCGGGCAGATGGGTATCTTCGCGGTGGAATGCGCCGAGCTGATCCGCCACAACGCGCAGATCCGCGCACTGGCCGACGCACGAAAATGAAACGCCCGCAGCATCCGGGCGCGCACGCGCCCTTCTGACGCCGGGCTTGCTCGGCGCCCCTTCCGGCAAGCACCGGAGCAGCGGAGAACCCTCCGCTCCACGCGAGAGCCCGCCTTGAGCAGCAACAGTTTCGGAAAACTCCTCACCGTCACCACGTTCGGCGAATCGCACGGGCCGGCCATCGGCTGCGTGGTCGACGGCTGTCCGCCGGGCCTGGAGATCACAGCGGAAGAATTCCGCCACGACCTGGAGCGCCGCGCCACCGGCAAGTCGCGCCACACCTCCGCGCGCCACGAGGCCGACGAGGTCGAGATCCTCAGCGGCGTGTACGAAGGCCGCACCACCGGCACGCCCATCGCGCTGCTCATCCGCAACACCGACCAGCGCAGCAAGGATTACGCCAACATCGCCCAGCAGTTCCGGCCAGGCCATGCCGACTACAGCTACTGGCAGAAGTACGGCATCCGCGATCCGCGCGGTGGCGGTCGTTCGTCCGCCCGCGAAACCACCATGCGCGTGGCCGCTGGGGTGATCGCCAAGAAGTGGCTGGCGCAACGCTTCGGCGTGACCGTGCGCGGTTACCTGTCGCAGCTGGGGCCGATCACGCCGGAGGGTTTCGACTGGGAGGCGGTGGAAGGCAATCCGTTCTTCTGGCCACATGCGGCGCAGGTGCCGGCGCTGGAAACCTACATGGATGCGCTGCGCAAGTCGGGCGATTCGATCGGCGCACGCGTCAATGTCGTGGCCGACGGTGTACCGGCGGGCTGGGGCGAGCCGATCTACGGCAAGCTGGACGGCGAACTTGCCGGCGCGCTGATGAGCATCAATGCGGTGAAGGGCGTGGAGATCGGCGACGGCTTCGCCGCCGTCACCCAGAAGGGCACCGAGCATCGCGACCTGATGACGCCACAGGGCTTCCTGTCCAATCATGCAGGCGGCATCCTCGGCGGCATTTCCACCGGCCAGCAGGTCACCGCGTCCATCGTGCTGAAGCCCACCTCCAGCCTGCGCCTGCCCGGGCAGACCGTGGATGCGACCGGCCAGGCCGTCGAGGTCATCACCACCGGGCGCCATGATCCCTGCGTCGGCATCCGTGCCACCCCGATCGCCGAAGCCATGATGGCGCTGGTGCTGATGGACCAGGCCCTGCGCCACCGTGCGCAGTGCGGCGATGTCGGTGAGGTGCCGCCGCTGATTCCCGGTGACGTGCAGTCGGGAAGCCTCGATGGCTGAAGCCCGCCGCCGCGTCTGGGTGTCGCAGCCGCTGTTCGACGACATCGTCGAACGCTTGCGTGCGCATTTCGACGTGACGCAGGTGGATGCGGTAACCGAACATGCGCGGCAGGCCATTGCCGAATCATTGCGCGACAGCGCCGGTGCGCTGGTCACGCTCAACGAGCGCATCGGCGCCGCCGAGATCGCGGGCGCGCCGCAGCTGCGGGCCATCGCCAACGTGGGCGTGGGCTACAACAACCTCGACATTCCCGCGCTGACCTCCGCCGGCATCGTCGCGACCAACACCCCCGATGTGCTGACGGAAACGACCGCCGACTTCGGCTTCGCATTGCTGATGGCCACCGCACGCCGCATCACCGAATCCGAACGCTGGCTGCGTGAGGGCAAGTGGCAGCAGTGGTCGTTCGGCACCATGCTCGGCGCCGACCTGCACGGCAGCACGCTGGGCATCCTGGGCATGGGGCGGATCGGGCAGGGCATCGCCCGTCGCGCGCGCGGCTTCGGCATGCGCGTGCTGTACCACAACCGCAGCCGCCTGCCGGCTGACGTCGAGCGCGAGACAGGCGCCGCGTACGCCAGCTTCGAGGCCCTGCTGGCGCAGTCGGACCATCTGGTGCTGGTGTTGCCGTATTCACCGCAGGTCCACCACCTGATCGACGCCGTCGCGCTGGCGAAGATGAAGCCCACCGCCACTCTGGTGAACATCGCGCGCGGTGGCCTTGTCGACGAGGCGGCACTGGCCGACGCGCTCGCCCACGGTCGCCTGGCCGCCGCCGGGCTCGACGTGTACGAGGGTGAGCCCACCGTCCGTCCCGAGCTGCTGGCGCTGCGCAACGTGGTGCTGACCCCGCACATCGCCAGCGGCAGCCTGGCCACGCGGCGGGCGATGGTCGCGCTGGCGGTGGACAACCTGATCGCCGCGCTGGGCGAGGGCCCGCGCGCGGGCGACCCGCCGACGCCGGTCAATCCGGAAGCGCTGGTCGCCGGCAAAACCATCATCGCCAAACGACAGGGAGCCTGAGGCACGTCCGCAGGTTCCCCGAACACAGCCACCTTCCGCTGTCTTCATTCCCCACTTTCCAAGAAACCATCTTCCATGAGCAACCAGAACCGTAGCTTCACCGTCGCCGTCGTGGGCGCCACCGGCGCCGTCGGCGAAACCATGCTGTCCATCCTGGCCGAGCGCGACTTTCCCGTCGGCAAGCTCATCGCGCTGGCGTCCGAACGTTCCGCCGGCGGCACCGTCGACTACAAGGGCCAGAAGATCGCCGTGCAGGACCTGGCCACCTTCGATCCGGCCGGCGTCGACATCGCGCTGTTCTCTGCGGGCGGCGGCGTGTCGAAGGAATACGCGCCGAAGTTCGCCGCCGCCGGCGCGGTGGTGATCGACAACTCGTCGGCGTTCCGCTACGACGACGACGTGCCGCTGGTGGTCAGCGAAGTGAACCCCGAGCAGGTGCAGAACCGCCCGCGCGGGATCATCGCCAACCCCAACTGCTCCACCATGCAGATGCTGGTGGCGCTGGCGCCGATCCACCGCAAGGTGGGCATCGAGCGCATCAACGTGGCCACCTACCAGTCGGTGTCCGGCGGCGGCCGTTCGGCGCTGGAGGAACTTGGCAAGCAGACCGGGCAGCTGCTCAATTTCCAGGAGATCGACCCGCAGCGCTTCCCGGTGCAGATCGCATTCAACCTGATCCCCCAGATCGACGAGTTCCTCGACAATGGCTTCACCAAGGAAGAAATGAAGCTGGTGTGGGAAACCCGCAAGATCCTCGGCGACGACAGCATCCAGGTGAATCCCACCGCGGTGCGCGTGCCGGTGTTCTACGGCCATTCCGAGGCCGTCAACATCGAGACGAAGACCAAGATCACCCCCGAGGAAGCGCGCGCGCTGCTGGAAAACGCGCCGGGCGTGGAAGTGGTCGACGACCGCGCACCGGGCGGCTACCCGACGCCGGTCACCCATGCTTCCGGTACCGACCCGGTGTACGTGGGACGCATCCGCGATGATTTCTCCCATCCGCGTGGCCTCAACATGTGGATCGTGTCCGACAACATCCGTAAGGGCGCGGCACTGAATGCCGTGCAGGTGGCGGAACTGGTGGCGAAAAACGGCTGAAAGGCTATAGTCGTGCCCGGGAAACTTGGGGGAGCGCCGTGAAACCGACGCAAAGACATCGGACGGCAAGACACCGCCTGGCCGGCATGATCGGGCTGGGGCTGGCGTTGCTGAGCAACGCCGCCCTCGCGCTGGGCCTGGGCGAGATCAGGGTCAAGTCGCAACCCGGCCAGCCGCTGCTGGCCGAGATCCCGATCATTTCCAGCGAGCCGGGCGAACTCGAGCAACTGCGTGCACGGCTGGCGTCGCCGACGACCTTCGAGCGCGTCGGCCTGCCGCGCCCGCAGGGCCTGGTCAACGAGCTGGATTTCACGGTGGCCCTGGACGATTCCGGGCGACCGGTGGTGCGCGTCACCAGCCGTACGCCGGTGGACGTGGCCGCGGTCAATTTCCTGATCGAGGTGGACTGGGGGCAGGGCAGGCTGGTGCGCGAATACTCCGCGCTGGTCAGTACGCCCGGTACGCTGGCCGCCGCCGAGCAGCCCCTGATCGACGCACCGGTGGCCGCGCCCACGGATGTCATCGAACGGCTGCCGGAACCGGCGGTCGCCGCCGCCGAGCCCGAAACCCCCAAGCCGACGGTCCCGGAGCCGGCCCCCGAGCCGACGCCGACGCCCGTGGTCTCGACGCCCGCGCCCGTGGCAACTGCTCCAGGGGCGCCGCCGGCGTCCGACATCGTGCCGGGCGACACGCTGGCACCGGTGCGTCGCGGCCAGACGCTGTCGCAGATCGCCCAGCCGCTGGCGCAATCGCAGGGGTACACGCTGGACCAGGCGATGGTCGCGCTGCTGCGCGCCAATCCCGAGGCCTTCATCAACGGCAATCTGAACCTGCTCAAGCAGGGCGCCGTGCTGCGCGTGCCGGAGACGGCCGCAGCCCAGACGCTCCTGGAGAGCGAAGCGACGGCGCTGGTGCGCACGCAGATCGCCGAATGGCGGCGTGCCAGGCAGCCCATCCCGCAACCGGCGGCGGTGGTCGAGCCGGCATCGCCGCGTCCGGCGACGGCTTCGACGGCACCGGCGGCGCAGGTCGCCAGTGCGCGACTTGAGATTGCACCCCCCGCGGCAGGCGCCGCGGGTTCTGGAACCCAGTCCGGCATCAACGCCGGCGGTGAGGGCGAGATGTTGGCGAACGAACAACTGCAGCAGTCCAAGGAAGACCTGGCCGCGCGCGAAGCCGAAGTGCAGGAACTGCGCTCGCAGGTGGAAGAACTGGAAAAGTTGAAGCAGCAGCAGGCGCAGCTGCTGGCGATGAAGGACAGCGACCTGGCCGCCGCACAGCAGCGCCTGGCGCAGTCGCAGGGCAGCGATGGCGGGGTGCCGGTCTGGGCGTGGGCCGGCTTCGGCCTGCTGTTCGCCGGCTCGCTGGCCTGGGGTTTCGCCCAGCGCCGCAAGCGCCTGTCGCCGGCCCCCGTGCCCCGCAGCCATGTGCTGGCCGAAGCACCCGCCAGCACCAGCCGTGCCGCGGAACTGGCCGCCGGCATCCCGGCCCCGGCGGCACCGGTGGATGAGATCGTCGAGTCCCCTGCACCGCTCGAACCGGTGATCGTGGCCCCCGCCGCGGTGGTGCCGAAGGTGGCACCGGCCGCACCGCGCCCGGCAGCCGTCGCCAAGGGCAAGGCGGGGCCGACCTGGCATTCGGGCGATGCCGCCACCTCCGTGCCGCCGCTCAATGCCGCGTCCGCCGGGCGGGACCGCCTGGAACTCGCCGTCGCCTACCTGGACCTCGGCGACGTGGTCACGGCACGCGACCTGCTGAATGAAGTCGCCGCCGGCAACGATGCGAGCGCGCGCGACGAGGCCCTGCAACTGCTGCGCGAGATCGGCTGACCGGGATGGGGCGCTGATGCGTTACGCGCTGGGCGTCGAGTACGACGGCGGCGGATTCATGGGGTGGCAGCGGTTGACGCCCTCGGGCACGCCGGATGACACCACCGTGCAGGCGGCGCTGGAAGGTGCGCTCTCCTCGGTGGCGGATGCGCAGGTCAACACGATCTGCGCCGGTCGCACCGATGCCGGCGTGCATGCGCAATGCCAGGTGGTGCATTTCGACAGCGAAGCCGCGCGCGATCCGCGCAGCTGGGTGCTCGGCGCCACGTCGCGGTTGCCGCCTGGCGTGTGCGTGCGTTGGTGCCAGCCCATGCCAGACGATTTCCACGCCCGTTTTTCCGCACGCGCGCGGCGCTACCGCTACTCGCTGGTCAACCGCTTGGCGCGGCCGGCCTTGGAGCGCCAGTACCTGAGCTGGGAACGCATTCCCCTGGATGCCGATGCGATGCACCGCGCCGCGCAGGCCTTGCTGGGCGAGAACGACTTCAGTGCCTTCCGTACGGTGCACTGCCAGGCCCCGCATGCCATGCGCAACCTGCAGGCGATTACCGTCCGCCGCGACGGTGAGCGCGTGGTGGTGGAGGTGCAGGCCAATGCCTTCCTGCACCACATGGTGCGCAACATCGTCGGATCGTTGCTGGTGGTCGGGCGCGGGGAACAACCGGAGCACTGGATCGCCGAGCTGCTGGCAGGTCGGGATCGCACGGTCGCCGGGCCGACCGCGCCGCCGGACGGACTGGTGTTCGTCAGTCCGCTGTACCCCGCGGAATGGGGGTTGCCGGCCGAGGTGACGCTGGAAGAAGCACGCCCTCATTCCGTGTCCGGTCCGGGCTCTCCGGAAGACCGCATCGAGCGGTAGAGTGCCGCCGGCGTTGCCGCCACGGCGGCGACCAAAACAGGCTACGCTCCAACCCGATCTCCGCTCCCGATCGCCCTCCATGCATACGCGCATCAAGTTCTGCGGGCTGACCCGCGCCGAAGACGTCCGCCTGGCGGTCGAACTGGGCGTGGACTATGTCGGGCTGGTATTCGCGCCGCAGAGCCCGCGGCGGTTGCTGCTTGGGCAGGCGCGGATGCTGCGCGACCTGGTGCCGGAAGAGATCGCCGTCGTCGCCCTGGTGATGGACAACGTGCGCGGCGAGGTCGAGAAGGTTGTCGAGTCGCTGCAGCCCGACGTGCTGCAGTTCCACGGCGATGAAGACGATGCGCTGTGCGCGTCGTTCGGACTGCCGTTCTTCAAGGCCATCGCGATGGGCGGGCAGGCGGAGAGTGCGTTTTCCAGCATCGCGCGCTACCCGTCCGCCAGTGGCTTCCTGTTCGATGGCCATGCGGCAGGCGAACAGGGGGGAAGCGGCAAGCGTTTCGACTGGAAGCAGATGCCCACGGCGCTGGACAAGCCCTTCCTGCTGGCCGGCGGTCTGTCGCCGGAGAACGTGGGCGTGGCGCTGCGCACCGCGCGGCCATGGGGGGTGGATGTCTCCAGCGGTATCGAAAGCGCGCCCGGCATCAAGGATGCCGAGAAAATGCGCCGCTTCGTCGACGCGGTGAAGCACGCCGAATCGACACTGTAGGCCCGCGCAGCACGCGCTAGGCGAGTTCGCGCTTCAGCCAGTCGACCAGCGGGGCGATCCGTGCATCGCGATTGCCCTGTGTGGTGCACAGCGCCCATTCGCCGCCGGTTTCCGCGAAACCCCAGGGCGCCACCAGCCGTCCCGCGGCGATGTCGGCACTGACCAGTTCCTCTGGGGCGATGGCGACGCCGAGCCCGGCGGCCGCGGCTTCCAGCAGGTAGGTCAGATGGTCGAAGCCGGTGCCCAGCCGCAGCTGGCCGGCCTCCAGGTGCTGTGACGCAAACCAGCGCGACCAGGCCTGCGGGCGCGAGGTGGTGTGCAGCACCGCTTCTTCGATCAGTCCCGCGGCCGGCGCGTGCTGCAGACGGGCAACGGCGGCATGGCGTGGACTGAGTACCGGGCCGATCCGTTCGGGTGCGAGCGAGTGCACCCGCCACTCCTCGGGCCAAGGTGCTTCGCCCAGCAGGAGCGCCGCATCCAGTCCGCCAAGGCGCAGATCGAAGCCACTTTCCTGCGCCGACAGGTGCAGCTTGACCAGGGGCAGTTCGCTGCCGAGCCGTTCCAGCCGGGGAATCACCCAGCGCGCCAGCAGGCTGCCCGGGCAGCCCAGCACCAGCGCCGCCGGGGTGCCGTCCCGGCGCAGGCGCGTGTAGGCATCCTGCAGCCTGCCGAAGGCATCGCTGGCCGCATCGCGCAGGCGGACGCCATCGGCGGTCAGCGCCAGTCCGCGACCTTCGCGGATGAACAAGGGACGGCCGAGATCGTCTTCAAGGGCGCGGATATGCCGGCTGACCGCCCCGTGGGTCACGTGCAGTTCGGCCGCGGCCTGGCTGACGCTTCCCCGCCTGGCGGCCGCCTCGAAGGCGCGGAGGGCATTGAGCGAGGGCAGGGCATGACGGGTCATGCCGTGAGTTTATCTCACATGTCCGTCCGGTTTAATCGCTTTCTGATGCCATTGTGGTGCGCTAAAGTGAGGAATCCCGGTGGCCTCACGCTGCCCGTTGCCCGGACTTCCCATGAGTGTCACCCCTACCGATTTCCATGCCTACCCCGATGCCGCCGGCCACTTCGGGCGCTACGGCGGTCGCTTCGTCGCCGAAACCCTGATCGGCCCGCTGCAGGAACTGGCGGATGCCTACGAGGCCGCGCGCATCGATCCGGCCTTCATTGCCGAGTTCGACAAGGACCTCAAGCACTACGTCGGCCGCCCCAGCCCCATCTACGAAGCCGAGCGGCTGACCCGCGAGGTCGGCGGCGCCCGCATCCTGCTCAAGCGCGAGGACCTCAACCACACCGGCGCGCACAAGATCAACAACACCATCGGCCAGGCGCTGCTGGCCAGCCGCATGGGCAAGACCCGCATCATTGCCGAGACGGGCGCCGGCCAGCATGGCGTCGCCAGCGCAACCGTCGCCGCGCGGCTGGGTCTGGAATGCGTGGTGTACATGGGCGCCACCGACATCGAGCGCCAGAAGATCAACGTCTACCGCATGAAGCTGCTCGGTGCGACGGTGGTACCGGTGACCAGCGGCTCGGCCACGCTGAAGGATGCGTTGAACGAGGCCATGCGCGACTGGGTGACCAACGTGCACGACACCTTCTACATCATCGGCACGGTCGCCGGCCCGGACCCGTACCCGCGCATGGTGCGCGATTTCAACGCCATCGTCGGCCGCGAAGCGCGTGCGCAGATGCTGGAGGACTACGGCCGCCTGCCCGATGCGATCACCGCCTGTGTGGGCGGTGGCAGCAACGCGATCGGCCTGTTCCATGCGTTCCTCAACGATGCCGGCGTGCGCATCGTCGGTGCCGAGGCGGCGGGCGACGGCATCGAAACCGGCCGCCACGCCTCGTCGCTGGCCGCCGGGCGCCCGGGCGTGCTGCATGGCAACCGCACCTACGTGATCTGCGATGACGATGGCCAGATCATCGAAACCCACTCGATCTCCGCCGGCCTCGATTACCCGGGCGTCGGGCCGGAGCACGCCTTCCTCAAGGACACCGGCCGCGCCGAGTACGTCGGCATCACCGACGACGAAGCCCTGCATGCCTTCCACACGCTGGCCCGCACCGAGGGCATCCTGCCGGCGCTGGAGTCCAGCCATGCCGTGGCACAGGCCATGAAGCTGGCGCGCGCACTGCCGAAGGACGCCCTGGTGCTGTGCAACCTGTCCGGTCGTGGCGACAAGGACGTGCATACCATCGCCGCGCGGGAGGGAATCACGCTATGAGCCGACTGCAGACGACATTCGCCCAACTGAAGGCCGCGGGCCGCAAGGCCCTGATTCCCTTCATCACCGCAGGCGACCCGTCGCTGGAATCCACGGTGCCGGTGATGCACGCGTTGGTGCAGGCCGGGGCGGACGTGATCGAGCTGGGGGTGCCGTTCTCCGACCCCATGGCGGATGGGCCGGTCATCCAGCGCAGCTCGGAACGCGCCTTGGCGCGCGGAGCAGGGCTGCGCTACGTGCTGGAGGCAGTGGAGGTGTTCCGCCAGCAGGATGACGGCACGCCCATCGTGCTGATGGGCTACCTGAACCCGGTGGAGATCCACGGTACGGAACGCTTCGCCCGCGAAGCCGTCGCCGCCGGCGTGGATGGCGTGCTGCTGGTCGACCTGCCGCCCGAGGAGTCCGCCGATACGCGGGAGATCTTCGGCCGCCACGGGTTGGCACTGATCGCGCTGGCGTCGCCGACCACCTCGCCGGAGCGCCTGCGGATGCTTTGCGAAACCGCCCAGGGCTACCTGTACTACGTCAGTTTCGCCGGCGTCACGGGCGCGTCGGACCGACTGGACACGGCAGCCGCGGGCGGGCGCCTGCGGCAGCTTCGTGCCGCCTCGCAGGTGCCGGTGGTGGCCGGGTTCGGCATCAAGGATGCCGCCAGTGCCGCCGCCATGGCGGTCGATGCCGATGGGGTGGTGGTGGGCAGCGCGCTGGTCGCGGAACTGGCGGGAGAAGGCGCCCTGGCGGCGGCGCGTGCCTCGGCCTTCCTGGCCCCGTTGCGGGCTGCGCTGGACGCCTGACGGACCATACGGTCGTGCATGGACGACTAGGCTAAACTGCCGCGCTAATCCATTCGGCCCCGCCCGGGGCAGGAAGCAAGACCAAGCATGAGCTGGCTCAGCAAACTGATGCCGTCCGGCATCCGCACCGAGGGTAGCGGCGGGAAGAACAAGCGCAGCGTGCCCGAGGGCCTGTGGGAAAAGTGCGACCGTTGCGGCGCCGTCCTCTACCGGCCCGAACTGGAGGAAAACCTGGAAGTCTGCCCCAAGTGCAGCTTCCACATGCCGATCCGCGCGCGCGCGCGCCTGGCTGCCCTGTTCGACCCGGGCGAAACCCATGAGATCGGCGCGGCGCTGGGCCCGACCGACGTGCTGAAGTTCAAGGACCAGAAGAAGTACGCCGACCGCATCAAGGCCGCGCAGAAGAGTACCGGCGAACGCGATGCCCTGGTCACCCTGCAGGGGAAGCTGAAAGGCCGCGACCTGGTCGCCAGCGCGTTCGATTTTGCCTACATGGGCGGTTCGATGGGCTCGGTGGTCGGCGAACGCTTCTCGCTGGGTGCCGAGAAGGCGCTGGAGATCGGTTCACCTTTCGTGTGCTTCTCCGCCAGCGGCGGTGCACGCATGCAGGAGAGCCTGTTCTCGCTGATGCAGATGGCGAAGACGTCCGCGGCGCTCGGCCGGCTGCGCGACGCGGGCCTGCCGTACGTATCGGTGCTGACGCATCCCACCACCGGCGGCGTGTCCGCCTCGTTCGCGATGCTGGGCGACATCAACATCGCCGAGCCGGAAGCGCTGATCGGCTTCGCCGGCCCGCGCGTCATCGAGCAGACCGTGCGCGAAACGCTGCCGGAGGGTTTCCAGCGTTCCGAGTTCCTGCTGGCGCATGGCGCCATCGACCAGATCTGCGACCGTCGCGAGATGCGCGACCGCCTGGCCGACCTGCTGGCGCTGATGATGCGCCAGCCCAAGCCTGAAGAAAGCGCACTGGTGGACGCCGCATGAGCCGCAAGTATTTCGGTACCGATGGCATCCGTGGGCGGGTGGGTACCAGCCCGATTTCCGCCGACTTCGTGCTGCGGCTGGGCAACGCCCTGGGCCGCGTGCTGTGCGAAAAGGCGGGCGACGCGCGCCCGGTCGTGGTGATCGGCAAGGACACCCGCATCTCCGGATACATGTTCGAGGCCGCGCTGGAGGCCGGGCTGGTCGCCGCCGGCGCCGACGTGCAGCTGATGGGTCCCATGCCGACCCCGGCGGTGGCGTTCCTCACCCGTACCCTCGGTGCCGACGCCGGCATCGTCATCAGCGCGTCGCACAACCCGCACCACGACAACGGCATCAAGTTCTTCTCCGCCGAAGGCGAGAAGCTGGACGACGCCACCGAGCTGGCCATCGAGGCCGCGCTCGACGCGCCGTTCTTCACCGCTGAATCCGAGAAGCTCGGCAAGGCGATCCGCACGCGCGACGCGGTCGGCCGCTACATGGAATTCTGCAAGGCCAGCGTGCCGCGTCGCTTCGACCTGCGCGGCATGAAGCTGGTGCTGGACTGCGCGCACGGGGCGACGTACCACATCGCGCCGCTGCTGTTCCGCGAGCTGGGCGCCGACGTGGTCACCATCGGTGCCGAGCCCAACGGCATCAACATCAACGATGGCGTGGGCTCCATGCACATCGACAATCTCGCCGCCAAGGTGCGCGAGACCGGCGCCGACCTCGGCATCGCCTTCGACGGCGATGGCGACCGCGTGCTGATGGCGGACGGGCAGGGCACGCCGGTGGACGGCGACCAGCTGATCTACGTGCTCGCCCGCGACTGGCAGACCACCGGACGCCTGCGTGGCCCCGTGGTCGGCACGCTGATGACCAACTACGGTCTGGAGCGGGCGCTGGGCAAGCTGGAGATCCCGTTCGTGCGCACCAAGGTCGGCGACCGCTATGTGCACCAGGCGTTGGTCGAGGGGAATGCGGTACTGGGCGGCGAAGCGTCCGGCCACCTGCTTTGCCTGGACCGCACCACCACCGGCGACGCCATCATCGCTGCGCTGCAGGTGCTGGAAGCGCTGAAGCGCCGCAAGGTCACGCTGCGCGACGCGCTGGACGGGCTGGTGATGCTGCCGCAGAAGACCATCAACGTGAAGCTCGCCAACGGTGCCAAGCCCACCGAGGCCGCCAGCGTGCAGGCCGCCCTGGTGCAGGCGCAATCGGCCGTGTCGGGCCGGGGGCGCGCGTTCCTGCGTCCCTCCGGCACCGAGCCGGTGGTGCGGGTGACGGTGGAAGCCGACGACGACGCGCTGGTGAAAAGCACGCTCGAAACCCTGGCCGACGCCGTGCGGGCTGCCGCCGCGGCTTGAGCCTGATCAATGAACATCTGGCGCGGAGACGTTGCAATGGCGTCCCCGCGCGACCCACCTGTTGGAGCAGACCCGCATGAGTGCCCGTATCCCCACCCTGGACATCACCCGTTTCGACAGCGATCGCGACGCCTTCGTGGCCGAGCTGGGCGCTGCCTATCGCGAATGGGGGTTTGCCGGCATCCGCAACCATGGCATCCCGCAGGCGCAGATCGATGCGGCCTACGATGTGTTCAAGCGCTTCTTCGCCCTGCCTGACGAGGTGAAGAAGCAGTACCACGTGCCCGGCGGTGGCGGTGCGCGTGGCTACACGCCGTTCGGCGTGGAGACCGCCAAGGACTCCAAGCATTTCGACCTGAAGGAGTTCTGGCACGTCGGTCGCGAGATCCCGGACGATTCGAAGTACCGCGACGTCATGCCGCCGAACCTGTGGCCTGTCGAGGTCCCCGGCTTCCGCGAACACGGCTACGGCCTGTATCAGGCGCTGGACCAGCTGGGTTCGCGCGTGCTGTCGGCGCTGGCGTTGCACATCGGCCTGCCGGAGACGTACTTCGCCGACAAGACCGACTCGGGCAATTCGATCCTGCGCCCGATCCATTACCCGCCGATCACTGCCGACGACATCCCGAACGTGCGCGCCGGTGCGCACGAGGACATCAACCTGATCACGCTGCTGGTGGGTGCCAGTGCCGCCGGCCTGGAGGTGAAGTCCAAGCAGGGTGAGTGGGTGCCGTTCACCTCCGACGCCGACACCATCGTCGTCAACATCGGCGACATGCTGCAGCGCCTGACCAACCACGTGTACCCGTCCACCACGCACCGCGTGACCAACCCGCCGGGCGAACAGGCGCGCCAGCCGCGTTATTCGGTGCCGTTCTTCCTGCACCCGAACCCGGACTTCCTGATCGATGTGCTGCCGTCCACGGTCACCGCCGACAATCCCAGCCGCTACCCCGAACCGATCACGGCGCAGGGGTATCTGGAAGAGCGCCTGCGCGAGATCAAGCTGAAGTAACCCGCCGCCGGCGGGCCGTCACCTACGCCCGCATGCATCCGAAGAGCCGGCATTGCCCGGCTCTTTTTTGTCTTGTGCCGACTGCCATTCCGGCGATCTGCCGCCATGCTGGCTGGATCAGTCCGCCTTGCGGATCTTCGACGAGTTGCGCGCCATCAGTTTCAGCCGCGTGTTGTCCGGCAGGTGGCGGGTGATGCCGTGCAGCAGCCGGTAGCGCCAGCCGGGTACCACGATCACCTGGCCGCGCTCCAATGCATCGATGCCGGCCCGGGCCACGTCGTCCGCGTCAAGCCAGAACCACTTCGGCAGTTTGTCCATCATGCCGCGGGTGCCGGTCACGTCGTGGAATTCGGACCAGGTGAAGCCCGGGCACAGCACGGTGACACGCACGCCGCGATCCGCGTTTTCCTGGGACAGCGATTCGCTGAACTTGATCAGGAAGGACTTCACCGCACCATACAGCGTCTGCCCGTTGGCGCCGGGGATCAGCCCGGCCACCGACGACACGTTGAGGATGCGGCCATCGGGAAAGCCACGCAGCGACGGCAGCAGCCGCCAGGTCAGTTCGCATACGCTGCCGATCATCACCTGCAGGAAGTCGGCGTGCACCGGCCAGGCATTGGCGTGGTAACGGCCCGGCACGCCGTAACCGGCGTTGTTGATCAGGATGCGCACCTTCACGCCGCGGCGCTCCAGTTCCGCCACCAGCCGCGCGGGCGCGGCGGCGTCGGCCAGGTCGGCGGCCACCACTTCCACCGGCACCTGCGTGCGCAGTTCCTGGGCCAATGCCTCCAGCCGGTCGATCCGGCGTGCGGTCAGCACGAGCGGGACGCCGCGGCGGGCGTACTCACGGGCGATCTCGGCACCGATGCCGCTGGAGGCGCCGGTGACCAGGGCATGGCCGGCGGAGGCCTGTGAAGCAGGGGCAACAGAGGAGGGCATGCAGCGTTTTCCTGGCGGACGCGGAGGCGCGTGCCGCGCACGATAGCGTGCACCGCAGGCCGTGGCGCGCCTGCCGGGCGGGAACATGGGCTAGACTTGCGCGCCCAACTGGACAGGAATTGGTCTTATGCGTCGCAAGCTCGTAGCGGGAAACTGGAAGCTCCATGGCGACCGGGCATTCGCCACCGCATTGATGGACGAGCTGGTCGCGGGTTTGCCGCTGGACGGGGTGGACGTGCTGATCCTGCCGCCGCTTCCCTACCTGGGCGAACTGATCGAGGACTACGGGAATCGCGGCGTCTTCTTCGGCGCGCAGGACGTCAGCAGCAACGAAAAGGGTGCCTACACCGGCGAGGTGTCGGCGCGGATGCTGGTCGACGTGGGCGCGCGTTATGGCCTGGTGGGCCATTCCGAGCGGCGCCAGTACCACAACGAGAGCAGCGAATTCGTGGCGAAGAAGTTCCTGGCGGCCAAGCACGCCGGGCTGGTCCCGGTGCTGTGCGTGGGCGAGACCGAACAGCAGCGCAAGGACGGACAGACCGAGTTCCGCATCCAGAAGCAGCTCGAGGCCGTGTTCGACCTGGTGGGTCCCCAGGCGTTCGATGGGGCGGTGATCTCCTACGAGCCGGTCTGGGCCATCGGTACCGGACTGACGGCCACGCCGGCGCAGGCGCAGGCGGTGCACGCATTCATCCGTGGCGAAGTGGCCGCGCGCGATGCTAGAATCGCCGATTCGTTGCCCCTGCTGTATGGCGGCAGCGTCAAGCCCGACAACGCCGCGGAACTGTTCGCGCAGCCCGATGTCGATGGAGGGCTGGTGGGCGGCGCCTCGTTGGTCGCCCGGGATTTCCTGGCCATCGCGCAGGCGGCGGCCCACCGGGGGTAACCCCGGCACGACCCATCCCGTGGGGATGGGGCGACTCAACCGGTTGAGACTGATTCGAAATGTGGATGTTGATCCTGAATGTGGTTTACGTGCTGGTCGCCATCGCGATCATCGCGCTGGTGCTGATGCAGCGTGGTTCCGGTGCCCAGGCGGGCTCGGGCTTCGGCGGGGGCGCTTCCGGCACGGTGTTCGGCGCGCGCGGCGCGTCCAACTTCCTCTCCAAGAGCACCAAGTGGCTGGCCATCGCATTCTTCGGCATCAGCCTGTTCATGGCCTGGTACGCGACCCATAGTGCCCGTCCGGTCACCCAGCAGAACCTGGGCGTGATGACGCAGGTGCCGGCCGCCGGCGCGGCCGTGGGCGAACTGCCCAAGCCGTCGTCGGTCCCCAGCGCCCCGGTACAGGCACCGCCCGCGCCGACGTCGGTTCCGGTGCTGCCGCAGGACGCGGCGCCCGCTCCGGTGGTGCCGCCGGCCACCGCGCCGGCACCCGCCAGCGGCGAGCAGGCCCCGGTCACGCCGCCGCAGGGCGGTTGAGCAACGCTACAATGGCGCGGCACGCCAGTCGCGCAGGTTTCAAAGCCCAGGTGGCGGAATTGGTAGACGCACTACCTTGAGGTGGTAGCGACGTAAGTCGTAGGGGTTCGAGTCCCCTCTTGGGCACCAGCATCAACGGCATCCGCGCCCGTCAGCGCGGAGAGCGGCGCAAACCGCCGATCGCAATCGAAAAGCCCGCCGCACGGCGGGCTTTTTGTTTTGCCGAATGCGTCTTCCCGAGCCGGTAATCGTTTACTAGCGAGTTCACCAACCGTTACAATCCCGTTGATTCGTTGCAGGCCCGGTACGTGTTGCGGAAGGGCGGCAGCGGAACGGTTCCGCCGTCGGGAGAGCCGGCGGCGGTTCCAGTGGTGGATGCTGGCGGGATGCCCGGCCAACCCGGCTCCCATGCGCACCCGCGCAAGGTCGTGGCGATGGCCCGGCCCCTGGCGACATGCGAGTCCTTCGCGGTCCGCACGCATGCTGCGTGTAGACTTCGCGCGGGACGATAGGACAAGAAGAGACGAGCGAGTGCTGGCCAATTACCTGCCCACCCTGTTGTTCCTGGTCGTCGCCACCGGCATCGGCATCGCGTTGATGGTGGCCGGCCGCTTCCTGGGGCCGCGTCGCCCGGACATGCAGAAGCTGTCCCCCTACGAATGCGGCTTCGAAGCCTTCGAAGACGCGCGCATGAAGTTCGACGTGCGCTATTACCTGATCGCCATCCAGTTCATCGTCTTCGATCTGGAAATCATCTTCATCGTTCCGTGGACGCTGGTCTTCCAGGAACTCGGCCCGCGTGCGCTGGTCACGATGGGCCTGTTCGTGGGCATGCTGTTCCTCGGCTTCATTTACGTTTGGAAAAAGGGAGCGCTCGAATGGGAGTGATCCAGACCATCGACCGTCTGATGACCAACCCGATCCCGGAAGGGCGGGTGGATGACATCCTGCGCCCCGAAGGCGACAACCCGCTGCTGGAAAAGGGCTACGTGACCACCAGCGTCGATGCGCTGATGAACTGGGCACGCACCGGCTCGATGTGGCCGATGACCTTCGGCCTGGCCTGCTGTGCGGTCGAGATGATGCACGCCGGCACCTCGCGCCTG
>JAESGS010000113.1_pt1 | contig 127845 bp, 124 predicted proteins | sample 9269761 | NCBI WGS metagenome assembly JAESGS01 (sample SAMN15741799, study PRJNA653493) | algae metagenome | isolation source: Cyanosarcina radialis HA8281-LM2 and co-occurring heterotrophs from damp... | place: USA: Makauwahi cave, Hawaii | collected 2011-01-06 | reverse complement strand
ACTCAGTGAGTTTGAGTGCTGATAGTCGATTTGCCCTCTCTGGGAGCAGCGACAACACTCTAAAGCTGTGGTCAGTAGCCACGGGGCAATGCTTGCGTACCTTTACTGGTCACACAGGGCTGGTAAACTCAGTGAGTTTGAGTGCTGATAGTCGATTTGCCCTCTCTGGGAGCAGCGACAACACTCTGAAACTGTGGTCAGTAGAGACAGGGCAATGCTTGCGTACCTTTACTGGTCACACATGGCCGGTAAACTCAGCGTGTTGGAGTGCTGATAGTCGATTTGCCCTCTCTGGGAGCAGCGACAACACTCTGAAACTGTGGTCAGTAGCCACGGGGCAATGCCTGCACACTTTTACAGCATCTACAGGTTACACAATTGGTGTGTTCTCAGTGTGTTGGAGTGCCGATGGTCGATTTGCCCTCTCCGGTAGTAGCGGCAACACCATAAAACTCTGGAATCTAGACTGGGAATTGGAAGAGCGACTGCCTGCCGACTGGGATGAAGGAGCGCGACCTTATCTAGAAAATTTTCTGGTTTTGCACACCCCTTATGCTGCCGCCTTGCCAACAGACCGCGAACCCACAGAAGAAGAAACTACCTTAGCACTTACTCGCAGCGGCATTCCCACTTGGACTGAGGAAGACTTCCAAAACCTACTCTATACTCTTGGCTGTGCGGGGTACGGCTGGCTGCGACCCGAAGGCATCAAGCAGCAGTTAGAAGCAATGGCTGCTAATGGGTACAATTCATCAGTCAGCCCTCACCCCAACCCCTCTCCCAAGCTTGGGAGAGGGGCAGAAGAGCATTCTTCTAGCCCAACCCCAACTAATAAACGATCGCCAGTCATCTCAACTTCAAATAACAGGCGATCGCCCATCACCTGGACTCCAACTAATAAGCGATCGCCCATTACCTCAACTTCAGCTAAGAAACGAGCGTCTACTACCTTAACTCCAAAAAATAGCAAACAACTGGCGATCCTAATATTTTGGGGCTTATATTCGTTACTGTTTATGATGGCAATTTTCCTAAATCTCAGCTTTTGGGCTACTGCAATCTTGCCTGTAATTCCAACTTTGCTGTTAACCTGGTTTTGGGTTCGGCGAAGTCGTTAGCAAATCGTTCCCATAGAGAAATCACGTCTCGAAGTTGCGATCGCCGTGCCTGATTTTCGATCGCAGACGATCGCTTATTTAATCGATTTCCATTGCAATTGTGACATTTCCACAACTCTTTTTAACCACTGTTCGGCTTGCTGGGCGACTTGCAATTTTTCTTGGCGATCGCTCCAAGTTTTTTCTAAATTAAACAGCCATCGGGTCAAAACCCGTCCTAAATCTACCAATTCTGCCGCTCGATCGATGTCTATTTTTACTAGATCTGGAACAGTCCACTCAATAAAATACCTACTTTCTTTAATCAGATCGAACATCAGCGATCGCGGCGATTCTGAAGCACATAATTTTTGCATCTGAGATAAGTTTTCTGCTAACTGATGCAAGCGATCGGGGAGATCTTGTTTGCCAAAATCTTGTTGCTTTAAACTAAAATCTGTCATAAATTTCCGAGAAATTTGATAATTAAGTATGGTAATTGATGGCGATCGCTACAGCCGCTATCGGTTGGATGCAATACATTTTGACCTCTCCCCAAACCCCTCTCCTGCAAGGAGAGGGGCTTTCCCCCTTCCCTCGTAGGGAAGGGGGCTAGGGGGTTAGGTCTGCCTTCTACTGAATTGAGAATTGCTAAATATTTGCTACAAATAGGATAAAGTTTTCAAAGTAACAGCTAATCTTTACCTATTATCTATTACTTATTACCTATTACTTTCCCCAAAATGCCAGCCCAAGTTACCCTTACCATTATTTCTGGCAGCCTTACAGGGCAAAAATTTATCTTTGAAGAACGCACCACTTGCATCATCGGTCGCGCTAACGACGCTCATCCCAAACTACCCAACGATGAAGCTCATGGCACCATCTCTCGCTATCACTGCCTCCTAGACATCAACCCTCCAGCCATCCGCGTCCGGGACTTCGGCAGTCGAAACGGCACCTACATCAACAGCCAATTAATCGGACAGCGCCTACCCGATCAAACCCCAGAACAAGGCGCTCAAATGAGCTTTCCAGAATACGACCTCAAAGCAGGCGACGAAATTCAACTCGGTAACACTATTTTCCAAATCGGCATCGAAGTCACCAGCGAAGTTGAAGCCGCTCAAAAAGCCTTTGCCGCCAGTTCTGCCCAAAACTCAGATCCCAGCGAGAGTATGCAACGATTGGTGCAACAAGCCAACGCAGGCGATCCTAATCTGATTGCCATTCGCGGCTACACCATTCTCAAATTACTGGGTAAAGGAGGATTTGGAGCCGTTTATCTCGCTCGCCACGATCGAACAGATGAGTTAGTCGCCCTCAAAGTCATGCTACCCCAAGTAGCCGCCACCCCAGGAGCGATCGATCTCTTTCTGCGAGAAACCGAAAACACCAACGCCTTAAACCATCCCCATATCGTCCAACTGCGAACTTACGGTCACTTTTATGGCAACTTCTTCTTCACCCTGGAATATTGTGACGGGGGCAGCATTGTTAATTTCATGCAACAACAGCGCAGGCGATTGACGATCGATGAAGCCCTACCGCTTATCCTGCAAGTTCTAGAGGGTCTGGAATACGCCCACAATGCCGAAATTCCGTGCGTCAAACAAGCCGATGGCAGCTTTGCCAAAGGACGGGGTTTGGTACACCGCGACCTCAAACCAGCTAACATCTTCCTCGCCAATGTTGGTAATCAGCGCCTTGCCAAAATCGGCGACTATGGATTAGGCAAAGCCTTCGATCTCGCTGGATTGAGCGGTCAAACCATGAGTGGCACTCTGGCAGGTTCCCCAGCTTTCATGCCCCGCCAGCAGGTAATTAATTTCAAGTACGCCAAGCCCGAAGTAGATATTTGGGCAACTGCTGCCTGCCTGTATTTTATGTTGGTTGGTGCTTTCCCTCGTAACTTTGGCAACACCGATCCATTTCTCGCCGTCTTACAAACCGATGCCGTACCCATCCGCCAGCGAGATCCGGCAATTCCTCAAGGGCTGGCAGAAGTAATCGACTTGGCACTGCGCGATAAGCCAGAAATCCACTTTAAAACTGCTGCTGCCTTCAAGGAGGCATTGCTAACAGCAGAAGTTTAGGAGTTCAGTCGTAGGGGCGTTGGCGCAGCCTGTGCCTTGCACTTAGCATTTGGTTAATAACCCTTAAATTTGACCATTAAGTTATTGCCCAAATGCTTTGCCCGTACAAATGTTAAGCGTGGAGTGTGGAGTTAAAAATTCTCCCCATCTCCCCATCCCCCCATCTCCCCCTCTTCCCCCTCTTCCTCAATCCTCAAACACTGGGACCGTGAAGTGAAACCGACTGCCTTGGTTTTTTCCGGCTGATTCTGCCCAAATTTGTCCGCCCCAATTGCTGACGATTTGACGGCAAATCGCCAATCCCAAGCCCGTACCGCCAGTGCTGCGCCGCAATGCCCCTTCTTCTTGATAAAAGCGATCGAACACTGTCTCTAGGCGTTCGGGAGCGATCCCTCGCCCGGTATCGGCTACGATAACTTCGAGCGTCCCACTGTCGTTACTTTGAGCGATAACACTGACGCGACCTTCAGGAGGAGTGAATTTGCAGGCATTATCTAGCAGTTTGACGATCGCTTCTACCAGCCATTCTCCATCAGCTTTGACTAGCGGCAGATCGACTGGCAATTCCAGAACGATTGGCGGTTGTTGTTCTTGAGTTCTATGAGTGCGAATGCTGCTCATCGCCAGTTCGGCACACTCAGTTAGATCGATCGGTTCAAAATGCCATTCGACTCGACCGCTTTCTAAGCGGGAAAGGGTGAGGAAGTCTTGGATCAGTTTCCGCAGGCGTTCGGCATCAGCTAAAGCCGTATCTAGCATTAACTGGCGCAACTCAGTAGCCATATCGGGTTCGTTGGCTAAACTCTCTAAGCAAACTTGAATAGTAGATAAGGGAGTGCGGAGTTCGTGGCCGGTAATGGCGACTAAATTGGCGCGAGTGCGATCGAGTGCTTCTAGCTGTTGATTGAGGTTTTCTACGCGAGCGTAAGCTTGGGCTTGAATTAAGGCCACGCCGATTTGAGTGGCTATAGCCGACACCAAGGATAAATCTTCAGTTGCTAATTGGCGTGGGCTAGTACCGCAATGGTGTAATTCCACCATTCCTAACAATTGGTCTTGATATAGCACGGGAACCATCAACCAAGAGTTAATGCTAAATTTTCGTACCAATTTTTGCAGGGTCGATGACTGAGCGATCTGGGGGTCGGTTTGGGCATCAGCGACGTATAGAGGTTCCCGCTGCTTGACTACTTGCTGAAACAGAGGATTGTCTTGCAAGGGCCAAATTTGCCCTAGAGTGGAAGCAATCCCAGCCGTTCGAGCGCTAGATTGCAAGAATTCATAGTCGATCGTCGCCGTAGCATCGGTGGCTTGACAGCAATAGATCGGGCAGCGACAAGCTGCCAGTTCTTGTCCTAGTTCCTTGACTGCTACTTGCAAAATTTCATCGGGATCGAGCGATCGCCTAATCGTATCAGTAATCGAATTGATCAGCCGTTCTTTCTGCTCTTGAGCGGCGATCGAGCGATAAGCTTTGAGTAATTTGTACTGACCTGCCTGCAAATAAGTCAGCAAGCGTTGGGCAAAAGCCCCTGGGTTGGGGATAGTAGAGTGTGGAGTGTTAAGTGTTGAGTTTTGAGTTAATCCAGCTTCGATCTTGACTGAGTTTTGCCTTATTTTTTGAGCGGGACTTTTTCTTTTGGGTGCGAGAGAAACAATCCCGCAATCGCGTCGTGCTTGTTCGATTTTATTGGCTAACTCCGGTCGGTACGATAAGATTCGCTCTAGCAACAGATCGGCAGCCACACTAGCTACTTGGCGATCGAACGTCCAAATACCTTCAAATCGACGAGCCGTGTCTATTTCTGCTCCACCACAGGTGTTAGTGGCTTTATTTGAGGGACGAATTGGTTTTTTCTTAGCTTTAGCATCCTCTGGGGCTAATTTTTCTCGGCAGATCAGGCAAGCTCCGTATTGCTGGCCGATTACTACTAAATGCCATTCTTGGCTCAAACCGTCGTGAGGATCGAAAGCTACGGTTTCGCAGTCATGGGAGGCGCTTTTAAATTCTGTTTCTGGTGCTGCTAGCACGTATACTTGGGGCGTGCGTTCGGCAATGCGTTGATAGCGGTGTGCTTCCTGACGATAGAATCGTTCTCTTTGGAAGTTAGCAATCACTAAAAGCCGTTCGTCACCAGCTAACACCTGATCTTCCATGGCGTGGGACAGCGCAGTTAAAGAAGGCTTGAAATAAAGCTGTGCCCTCAGATGGGGTATGGCTTTCAGCAAGTCTGCTAGCACGGAATTCGGGTTGCTTATCGATCGCTCCATCTGAATTATGAATAATGAATTATGAGTTATGAAAGGGATCGAGGAATGATGAATTTATTTTAATAGTTGCTCTAAGAGCGAACTCAGGGCGGCGCTGCCCAAGGGAACGGTGAGATTATCAATTCCTAGTTTAGAGAAAGCTTCTAACCCTGTAGCTACTAAAGCCACAAAAATTGGTATCGTCCAGGTTTGCCAGATGCTGCCCTGAACTGCTAACAAAATCAGACTGCAAACGATATAACTGACGACAGCCATGGTTAAGGAGCCTTCCCAGCTTTTTTGACTCCCAGCAATTTTATAGGGATGTCGGCCAAATCTCTGTCCGATCAATGCTGCTAGTCCATCCCCCCAAGTCATGACCAAAATTCCAATCGCGGCATACTGGGGCAGATCCAAAGGCCAAAACCAACCTATGAGGATGCCAACGCTGAGGGCATAGAAAAACGTTCCCAGACTTTGACGGCCGACACTGTTAATTCCAGGGAGAATCGAAAATTTGTAAGATAAAAGAGCGACGATACTAGCTGCGATCGCGGCTCCAATTCCTACCCAAGCCGGAATTTGCAACCACCAAGCTAATAAAATGACGTTGCCAGCACCGATGTGAACCACTTTCCGCACCTGTTCTGGTTGGAAGAGTTGGTAGCGATGCAACAATTCTGCTGCTAGGACGATCGCCCCTAAGTAGACTGCTACTATACCAATGTGAAGCCAGAGGGGAGAGAGGGTGAGGGGGAGATGGGGAGAGAGGGTGAGGGGGAGAAGCAGGTGGCTCATGATAGCTTGCGGGCAGGCTAGACCTCAATGGTTCGCAGCAATTACCTACGAACCATCAAACTAAAAACGATTATTAGCATTACCAAAATCTTCGCACAAAGGCCAGTAGCTCAAGCCAGCAGCAATGTCAAAATATATTTCGCTAGAATGAATCGATGAAAACTCTATTAATGTGGTTAATTCGGGGGTATCAAATCTTTATTTCGCCACTTTTTCCCCCTAGTTGCCGATTTCAGCCGACTTGTTCCCAATACGCCTTAGAAGCGATCGCTCGTTTTGGCATCGGACGCGGTAGTTGGCTGGCAGTTCGCCGGATATTACGCTGTCACCCGTTTCATCCAGGGGGTTACGATCCCGTTCCTTCAGATGTCGAGTCGGAATTGAAGTCAAAGCCGAAGCCTGAAGTCAGACATTAAAACTTACCGATCTTCCAGCTACCATCTTCTTTTAGCAGATCGGCGTTGTCGTTCTGCGGTCGGTCGTTTTTCAGCACTACAGAGTATTCAACTCTTGCTACTTCGCCCGTAATTTGTTCGTTTTTGGTTTCGATCGATTTGATGCCCCCAGCTTGCTTGATTTCGTTCGATATCTGAGCCAAACCTGCATCTAATTTGCTGCCTAAGGCTAACACGCTTTTGCTTACCAGTTCCTTAGCTTTCTCGATCTCGCCTTTTTCCAGCCGTTGAAAAAAGAGTTTGACGGTTCCAGATGGAGTATTGGCAAAGGAACAGCCTGCTAGAGATGTCACCAAGCAGCTAGATACGCCGATCGAGATAAATTTACGTCTCTTCATCAAGACCTCCGGGAAACTACATCCCCTTTGTGGGTAAGAAGGGGAAAAAGATAAGTAATCGACTTACACTTTACCATTCTTTGTAAAGCTAGTTTAGCAAAATTATTCCTCGGCTTTAATTGAATGAACTTCTACTAAATTACTACTTTTAGTAAGAGTATCGGGCAACAAATATTTTTTGCTCCCCACTAAAGGTAAATTTAAGATATCGAATCGCTCTTCCACTAAATCTACCCCGGCTGCCAGATAAGATTGCCAAACTAGCTCGGTGCAGTAAATTCGATCGGGAGTATCGAGATCGAACTCGGCATCAAAAGGAGTTGCTTTCAATACGTATCGATCGGCTATCTTTATCGCTTTTTTCTTTAGGTTTTCATCGACTTGAGGGCGATAGATACTGACAGCTAAAGTTGGCACTTTCTGTAGAAAGTTTGATAAAGGTTCTTTCTTGACTTGTCCCTGTCCCTGGCTGGGGTTTTCTAAGGCAGCGTGGATGACGAAGGGTTGGCCGTTGACTAACTCGATCAGACCGACGTGGGAAAATCTTGACTGTTTGAGAACAGTAGATAATGCTTGACTGGGGATATTACCATCTAAACGGAAGATAAGATCGCCAGTTTTTAAAGATGAGTAATCGAGCTTTTGAATGTAGCGATCGCGGTGAGATTTCGCCTGAAAAAATCGACGATCTGATGCTAGCAAAAATCCCCCAATTATTAACAAAAACACTCCGCAAATAATACCGCTTGTCCTCAGAGGACAACTCAGCCATCGGTAAAATTTTTTCACCTCTTTACGGTTCAAAATATTACTTAAATCTCAGTTTCATCATCTCTTAGAAGTTGGACGAAATATATGAGTGTGTTCGGGATGGTAAAGACGCGATCGCGCTCGATCGTAATTTTTGGTTAATGCCGGACTGATTAGATACAGCGTCGTCCGCACCAAGTTTTCTCGTTCCGTTGCGACTGCCATTTCTTCTAGGGGAACTAGGCAAATTTTTTCATCCGGCCAGCCCAAGCGGTAGCAAATAGCTACAGTCGTGTCGGGAGAATAATGTTGCAGCAATTTTTCTTGGGCAGATTCGATATGGCGGGCGCTGAGGTAAAGACACAAAGAAGCTTGATGGGCTGCTAGCGATGCCAATTCTTCTGCTGGTGGAACCTCTGTGCGTCCGCTGATGCGAGTCAAGATAATGGTTTGTACCAATCCTGGTACAGTGAGTTCGACTTTGAGTGTGGCAGCGGCGGCTTGAAAGGCGCTAATCCCTGGAATCACTTCAAAGGGAATGTTCGCGTCAGCTAAAGCTTGCATCTGCTCGCCGATCGCGCTATACAAGCTAGGATCGCCAGAATGGAGGCGGACGACTGCCCGGTGCGATCGCACTCTGTCAACCATGACTGGCAGAATTTCTTCTAAGGTTTTATTGCCAGTGCGGATAACTTCAGCATCAGGGCGAACCCCTTGCAAAATCTCGATCGGCACTAAAGAATCAGCCACAAGAATTGTATCTGCTTGCGCCAGAATTTTTTGCGCTTTCACTGTCAATAAATCTGGATCTCCCGGACCTGCACCAACAATGTAAACTGCTGGTGCTAATTGTTTGTGGTTCATCTCTGGTAGCTGATGAGTTCGAGCTAAGCTTAAAGCTTGATTATACGCTTGCTTCTACCGCGCTATCCTAAGTAACGAGTCTCGATCGCTTCTTCTATAAGCATTCCATCTACTTCGATCGCCCTGTAAACTTTAGCGTGAGGGCGCGAACTGACGGCATAAGCCAACTCACCATCAATAAAATGGGCTGCGGCTCCGTCATCTGCTGCATACCCACTGGCAATTTTATTTTCCCTTAATAACCGATGCAGAGATGGTCGTCGCTCGACTTCTCCATCGTAGTGGGGGCAAAAGCTCCCTCTAACGATCCCCAAGCATGGCAACACCGTTAACTGTCCGGGTACGGAGTCGGTAAGACTACGATTCTGTTCTCCACCATACTCTAATGGCAGGCGATCGATTTTGCCGTGCAATTAGCCGTGGGTGCGACCATCAAACCCAAACACTATCTATAATGAGGGTCTACGGTGCTTGCTTAAGGATTAGCAACAGTAATGGAAGAAGAAATCCGCGCCACTAGGCTGGCTAAAGTCGAACAACTCAAGCAGCTAGGGTTGAACCCCTACGCTTACCGTTGGGAATCTACCCATCATGCAGCAGAATTACAAGAAAAATATGCTGACTTATCCAGCGGTGAAGAAGTTGACGAAGAAGCAGCCATAGCTGGACGCATCCTCGCCCGTCGAGTATTTGGCAAACTGGCATTTTTTACCCTGCAAGACGAAACGGGAATAATTCAACTTTATCTAGACAAGAATAAAATCTCAGCGGGCATGGCAGATCTCCCAGATGCTTTTACTCACCTGAAGCAACTGACAGATGTGGGAGACATCTTAGGAGTCAAAGGGACGATCAAGCGGACGGAAAAAGGCGAGTTATCTATATATGTCAGCCAGTACGCCATCCTGACAAAATCGCTGCTACCATTACCCGACAAGTGGCACGGACTTACAGATGTGGCCAAACGCTATCGCCAACGCTACGTTGACTTGATCGTCAATCCGCAAGTGCGAGAAACCTTTCGCCGTCGCGCCCAAATAACGGCTGCCATTCGCCGTTACCTAGAACGGCAAGGTTTTATTGAAATCGAAACGCCCGTACTGCAAGCCGAACCCGGTGGGGCAGAGGCGCGTCCGTTCATCACCTACCACAACACTTTAGAAATGGAGTTGTATTTGCGGATCGCTACCGAACTTCATCTGAAGCGGTTGATCGTCGGTGGATTTGAAAAGGTGTTTGAATTGGGACGGATATTCCGTAACGAAGGGGTTTCTAGCCGCCACAACCCGGAATTTACCACGATCGAAGTCTACCAAGCTTATGCCGACTACAACGACATGATGGCCCTGACGGAAAATCTAGTGGCGGCTGTCACCCAGGAAGTTTTAGGGACGCTGAAAGTTAGCTATCAAGGCGAGACGATCGATCTCACCCCACCTTGGCGACGAGGGACGATGCACGACTTGGTAAAGGAAGCGACCGGACTCGATTTCACCGAGTTCAAAACTCTGGCTGAAGCCAAAACTGCCGCCGAAAAGGTGGGAATCGAAGAGTTAGCAGGTTGCGAATCTATTGGTAAAGTCCTGAACGAGGCGTTCGAGCAAAAAGTAGAATCTACCTTGATGCAACCGACGTTCGTAGTGGATTACCCAGTAGAAATTTCTCCTCTAGCTAAACCCCATCGCCAGAAGGCAGGGTTGGTAGAACGCTTCGAGTTGTTTGTCTGCGGGCGGGAAATAGCTAATAGTTTCTCGGAACTGACAGATCCAATCGAGCAACGCCAGCGACTAGAAGCACAAGCGGCGCGAAAAGCCGCTGGAGATTTAGAAGCCCACGGAGTTGACGAAGACTTTTTGACGGCGCTGGAATACGGAATGCCGCCCACTGGCGGTTTAGGAATTGGGATCGATCGCTTGGTAATGTTACTAACAGATTGTGCCAGCATTCGAGATGCGATCGCTTTTCCTTTACTCAAAAGTGCCAGCAGCTTTATTAAAGCCTTTGACTACAATGCCAGCAGTCAAACTCTGCGCATTGAATTCGATGATGGCAGCATCTATGACTATCAAGAAGTTCCCGATAATGTAGCTCAAGGTTTGAAAAGCGACACTTCTGCGGGTCAATACTTTAATGCCCATATCAAAGACAAGTACGGCTTCGATAAGGTCAAATAGGTAGTCATATCAAATCCGGTTCTTAAACGCCGAATTGCTGCCCTCACCCCCAACCCCTCTCCCGTGGGAGAGGGGAGCCGGAGATGGGCAATTGGAAACCTGCTTTTGCTAACCAGATTTGAGTTGTTAATTTTTTCCTCTGCTCCACCCTCTCCTCCCTCTCTCTGTCTCTCCTACCAGCGACCGTAAAAAACCCTAGCATCCATACCGTAAGAGCGTAAATAGTTACTCCAAGATTCTGCTTCCTGCCTGGTGCGGAAAGGCCCTACGGCGATGTGCAATCCTCGCGGATTCTGTTTGATGCGAAAGGCATCGGGGCTGATGCCCAGCCAGACTAATTGTGCTTCTCTACTGGCTAGATCTTCTTTTTTTCCTGGAACGATCGCATAATAAAGCCTAGATTTGCTGGGGGCAGCCAAACTCTCAGGTCTATCTATAATTATATCGTTAGAATTATTATTACCAATATTGTTAGAATTACCGCTGCCTAATTTGGTTATTTGCGCTTTGATTCCTTTCGATTGTAATTGCTGCAATAGCGATTTTGCTCGCCATTCTTCGACGAATAAGCCTGCCTGAATTACTCCCTCTTTTCGTCTCACAAAAGCCAGCGGTTCCACGCTTCTAACTTGCTGTAATAGTTCTGGGCTGCTTCCTTTAATGTATATTCGATATAACTGAGAATTATTATTGGGACGCTCGCTCGATGGTGGTGGCGCGGTAAATTCGATCGTTCGATCGGCGATCGCTCTTTGACAAAAAATCCCCAAACAGCCCGATAGAAATACCAAGGCGATCGCCGTTTTTCCGTTACTTAAATTTAGGAGGGAAGAGAAAGGTTTTTGGTTCATGGTTCCTACCTCGTAGTTGATAGTTGATAGAGGATGGCAATCTCAGGTGTGAAGAGTTTTGAGCGAACCATGTTGCTCTTAGCGAAGCCTGTGCGAGGCGCGAAGGCAAAATATTAGTAGTGGATGAAATCGTTGATGTTAAAACTTCTGACTTCTGACTTTTGACTTAGTTGGACTCCTGCTATAAGTGTTACTCTAGGAAAGTAAAGGTTGTTTTGATATATCTAATTGTCCCATGAATAAGGTCGTTGTAGGTCTTTCTGGTGGAGTCGATAGTTCTGTCGCTGCTGCTACCCTACACCATCAAGGATATGAAGTAGTTGGACTCACCCTTTGGCTGATGAAGGGTAAAGGTCAATGCTGCTCTGAAGGTATGGTCGATGCGGCTTTTATTTGCGAGCAATTAGGTATTCCTCATTATATTGTCGATCGCCGGGATGTATTCCAAACTAATATCGTCGATTTTCTAGTTGCAGGTTACGAAACTGGAATTACTCCTTTGCCGTGTTCGCAGTGCAATAAAACGGTGAAGTTTAGTCCGATGTTGCAATATGCCCGTGAAGAATTGGGAATCGATCGCATTGCTACGGGTCATTACGCCCGCATTAGATTCGATGCGGCTAGCGATCGCTATCAACTACTGAGGGCGGTCGATCGAGCTAAGGATCAATCTTACTTTTTATACGATCTGAGCCAAGAGATTTTAGCTAGCGTCTTATTTCCATTAGGAGAACATACTAAAGCTGAAACCCGCCAGATTGCGGCCCAATTTGCCCTCAAAACCGCTGAGAAGCCCGAAAGTCAAGATTTATGCTTGATCGAACATTACGGTTCGATGCGGACATTTTTGGACAAATACATTACGCCGCAAACGGGCGATATCGTCGATCGAGACGGTAAAGTTTTGGGACAGCATACGGGCATCCATCACTATACGATCGGTCAGCGCAAGGGGTTAGGAATTGCTGCGGCCGAACCGCTATACGTAATTGGCTTAGATGCTGCCAACAATCGAGTAATAGTCGGCGATCGAGATCTGACTCTCCAGTCAGAATGTACGGTGAGTCGAGTCAATTGGGTTTCGATTTCTCCTCCGGTAAATCCGATTCGGGGGGAAGTCCAAATCCGCTATCGATCGGCTGCCGTACCAGTTAGCGTCATTCCTTTAGAAGGCGATCGGGTCAAACTGGTGTTTGACGAACCCCAAGCCTGCGTTACCCCCGGACAAGCTGCCGTTTGGTACGACGGAGATGTGCTGTTAGGTGGTGGCATCCTCGAAAGAGAAACTTGAAGCTTGAAGCGATCGACTTGAGAAACCCAACATTCCTGGGGTGTTGGGTTTCACTGCGTTCAACCCAACCTACAACTCAATGTATTTTGCCTGTCCTCAACAGACGACGGGCCGGATGTTCTCCTCGCAATTACCAATCATGAGTCCGAATCAAGCGTTCGCTCTCTTCGTCCGATCGATGGAGTTGTCTAAGCTAGCGGGTAATTAGAATAGAGCTATGGCACTGGTGGGGTGATTATGCTAGCTCAAGAAGAATTAAAACGGATTGGTTCGGTTGCAAAGGAAAGCGGGCTGCCAATTAAAACCATCCGCTATTATGAAGAGTTGGGATTACTCAAGACCTGCGGGAGAACGAGGAGTAACTATCGGTTATTCAACTCAGATGTCTTTGGTCGATTGCGCTTCATCAAACGCGCTCAAAGTTTAGGATTGAGCTTGCTAGAGATCGAAGAGCTTTTAGAAGTACACGATCGAGGTGAATTGCCGTGCGATCGCATTAAGGTCAAGTTAGAAGATAAGCTCTCGCAGATCGAGCAACAAATTCAACAATTGCAAATTCTCAAGCAGGAGCTAACAGGGGTGCTATCTGGTTGGGAAATCGTGCCGGAGAAGCCTGAAGATACCATCTGCCCGATTATTGAACAGGCTCGAAGTAGCGCGTCGGTTTGAGGTGGTATTTTGACTAAGAAAACGTCGTTTCGGGCCTTTGACTACACCTTAGACTTCGATCGAATCAATTTCAGAGAGCGTCCTGACTTGTATCGCATCGGTAAAGGAGAGCAAGGGGTATTGTTGGTAGAGCCTTACAAAAGCGAGATCTTGCCGCACTGGAGATTCAAGACTCCAGATATAGCACGGGAATCGGCTCGCCAGATTTACCAAATGTTTCTCGAATACAAGCAGGCATCAGACTTTGTGGGCATGGACATGGCGCGTAAGTTTTTACAAATGGGTTACACGCGCTCTCGACGTTATGCCAACCACAAAACTGGTCGGAAATATACTGACAGCGGTGAAGGTAAAAAAGAGCTACCTAGAGAAGAAGATCCCGTTAAAGCCGCCAGTGCCAAAGAGTTTTACGCCGTGTGGCAGAAAGCTAGGAACGACGAGACTTATTTGCAACTCAAGCGATCGCATCAAGAGCAGTACGAGCGATTGGAGGAGAATTAGACTTGGTTGCTGTTACTAAAGTTAATATTTGAACGGCGATCGCCCATAACATGGTTGCGTTTTCTGTAACAACTTATTTATCTAAGAACTACCCATGTTAAATTCCGGTCTAGAGTAAATCTAAATCGGTTTTTAATTAAGGGGGGATAGTGCTAAAAGATGCCAGAGATTATCAAATCCTGTTTCTCTCTCTGTTCTTAGTTTTAGGGATTGGAACTAGAGACTGGACTCTACACCCTGAATTTATTTTAGTAGCGATCGCTACTTGTTGTCTGACTCAGTGGGTGGCTGCATCGCTGAAGTATTTCATAGAAGTAGATAACAAAGATGCACGGGATAATGGAAATACCGAAGGTTTAATTGACACTAAAAATTTAGCTGACGTATTTAATTTTAGTTTAGTTAAACCAGCATTTCGCAGTGCGATTATCACCTCTTTAGGACTTAGTTTATTGCTGCGAGTAGACCATTGCTCGACGATGGTTTTGGCAGGTGCGATCGCGATTTCTAGTAAGTTTATTTTCAAAATTAAAGACAAACATTTTTTCAATCCAGCAAATATCGGCATCATTGCGGTTTTAGTTTTAACTCAAGATGCTTGGGTTTCTCCCGGACAATGGGGAGAAGATTGGTGGTATCTGCTTTTGTTTGCTGGTACTGGCGGCTTAATTGTCAAAAAAGTAGGGCGCTGGGATACAACGGCTGCTTTTTTGGGTGCTTATGCCTTACTAGAAGCCATTCGCAATTTTTGGCTGGGATGGACTTGGGACGTATATTGGCATCGCTTGATGAGCGGTTCGCTGCTGCTGTTTGCTTTGTTTATGATTACCGATCCGCGATCGATTCCCAATGCCAGAATTAGTCGCTATCTGTGGGCGATATCTATAGCCTTACTAACCTTTATTTTACGCAACTACTTTTTCATTCCCACTGCCGTTTTTTGGGCATTGTTTGCCTTAGCACCGCTGACAATTGTTTTCGACTCGATCTGGCAAGCACCGAGATTTTCTTGGCAAGAAACGTCTCCTAGTTTCACAGAAAATCTGACTTTAGATCTAGCGATCGCTCCCAAATCTGCGCCTCAGATGGAAAGAGAAAAATCACAGGTCGGATGAACTATTTACTTATCTGAGGAGTTGTTCGTGAAAGTATTTCGTATTGTATTAAGCTGCATTCTCGCGTTTGTTATCTTTATTAGCTTCCCTCCAAATGCTTGGGCATTCTGCGGTTTTTATGTAGCTAAAGCCGATGCCAAGTTATATAACCAAGCCTCGCAAGTTGTTTTAGCTAGAGATGAGAATCGCACCATTTTAACCATGGCAAACGATTATCAAGGAAATGTCAAAGACTTTGCGATCGTCGTTCCGGTTCCGGTAGCTATCCAAAAAGAACAAGTAAGAATTGGCGATGCCAAAGTTATCGAGAGGTTAGATGCTTTTAGCGCCCCTCGATTAGTAGAATACTTTGACTCCGATCCTTGTCAACTCGAAGAAGCCGAACAGGATCTCCGATTTTTTTCGACCGGATCTGCTCTTAACGGCGCAGTAGCCCAGAGGTCCTCAGACACGGCTTTGGGGGTAACTGTAGAATCTAAATTTAATGTCGGAGAATATGAAATCCTCATCCTCAGTGCCAAAGAATCTAATGGTTTAGCTACTTGGCTCAAACAAAATGGCTACCGAATTCCCAAAGGAGCAAATCAATTATTGCAACCTTACATTCGGCAACAAATGAAGTTCTTTGTCGCTAAAGTCAATCTGGCAGAATTTAATAGATCGGGCTATCAAAATTTACGCCCTTTGATGATAGCCTACGAATCTCCTAAATTCATGTTGCCAATTCGCTTGGGTACGATTAATTCCACCAGCGAACAAGACTTAATTGTCTACGTTTTATCCCCTAAAGGACAAGCAGAAGTAACCAACTATCGCACCGTCAAAGTGCCATCGGGTGACGAAATCCCCCCATTTGTCAAAAACGAATTTAGCGACTTCTACAAAGCCATGTTCCAAAACAGTTACACCAAAGAAGGTAAAAAAACAGCCTTCTTGGAATATGCCTGGGATATGGGGAGTTGCGATCCTTGTTCGGCGGAACCGTTAACTGTTGAAGAACTCAAAAAAGCTGGAGTATTTTGGCTGAAACCAGATGAAGGTAGTAATGCCTTTATTTCGCGAATTCACGTCCGCTACACCCGCGATAAATTTCCCGAAGATTTGATGTTTCAAGCAACAGCTAATCGCGAACAATTTCAAGGACGTTACGTACTGCGGCATCCGTTTAAAGGATCGATGACTTGTCAGGCGGGCGAACAATACAAGAAATCGTTAGCTAAAAGATTCGATCGAGAAGGAGAAACTTTGGCTAAGTTGACGGGCTGGAAAATTCAAGATATTCGCCAAAAGATGGATCTGGCACAAACTCAAACTGAACCTTTTTGGAGAAATATTTGGCAAGAAGGTAATTAATGCAGAAGTCAGGTAGAGGTGTTTCATGAATCACCTCTACCTCAATTGATGTTGAAGATAGGTAGTTAACCATGAAACCATTTCGTCTTTTATTTAGTTTGATTTTAGCAGCAATTATTTTTGTTGGTTTTACTCCTAACGCTTGGGGCTTTTGTGGCTTTTATGTAGCCAAAGCCGATGCCAAGTTATATAACCAAGCATCGCAAGTCGTTCTGGCTAGAGATGAGAATCGTACCATTTTAACTATGGCAAATGACTATCAAGGAGATGTAAAAGATTTTGCGATCATCGTTCCGGTTCCCGTAGCCATTCAGAAAGAACAAGTAAGAATTGGTGATGCCAAAGTTATCGAAAGGCTAGATGCTTTTAGCGCCCCGCGATTAGTAGAGTATTTTGATTCCGATCCTTGTCGGAGGATATTATACCGAAGTCGAGAGGGATTGAGTACGGATTTGCCCAGACCTGTAGCCCCAAGCAGAAGGGCTGATGCTAACGCTCTTGGAGTTACAATTGAATCTCGTTTCAACGTGGGCGAATATGAAATCTTGGTTTTGAGTGCCAAAGAATCTAACGGTTTAGCTACTTGGCTCAAACAAAATGGCTATCGAATTCCCAGAGGGGCAGATCGACTCCTGCAACCTTATATTCGGCAACAGATGAAATTCTTTGTAGCTAAAGTCAACCTCGGAGAATTTAACAAATCTGGTTATCAAAATTTACGCCCGTTAATGATAGCTTACGAATCGCGCAAATTCATGCTGCCAATTCGCTTGGGTACGATCAATTCTACCAACGAACAAGATTTAATCGTCTACGTTTTATCGCCCAAAGGACAAGCAGAAGTTACCAACTATCGTACCGTTAAGGTGCCCACAGGCGATCGCATTCCTGTATTCGTCAAAAATGAATTTAGCGACTTTTATAAATCCATGTTCCAAACTTCATATACCCGTGAAGGTAAAAATATCGCCTTCTTGGAATATGCCTGGGATATGGGCAGTTGCGATCCTTGTTCGGCCGAACCGCTAACGCCCGAAGAACTGAAGAAAGCAGGAGTATTTTGGCTGAAACCAGATAAGGGTAGTAATGCCTTTATTTCTCGAATTCACGTTAGGTACACTCGCAATAAATTTCCCGAAGATTTGATGTTTCAAGAGACATCTAATCGCGAGCAATTTCAGGGAAGATACGTCCTCCAACATCCATTTAAAGGAGAAGCTACTTGTCGCGCCGGACAAGAATACAAACGTTCTTTACCGAGAAGATTCGAGCAAGAGGCCCGAACTCTAGCTCAATTGACGGGATGGAATATTCGGGATATTCGCAGCAAAATGAACGTCGTTTCCAGCAATTATTCCCCGAATCCCAATCCCACACCTTTTTGGCAAGATATTTGGGGAGAATAAGCACATGATTTTTAGCCGTAGGTTGGGTTGAGCGAAGCGAAACCCAACGAACTCAACCATAATACCTCTCAAATGTATAGGAGTAAGTAATGAAACCATTTAGGATCTTATTAAGCTGTATTCTGGCTTTAGTTATCTTTATAAGCTTCACCCCAAATGCTTGGGCATTTTGCGGATTTTATGTCGCCAAAGCCGATAGCAAGCTGTATAACAAAGCCTCGCAAGTCGTCATTGCTAAAGATGATAAACGCACTATTTTAACGATGGCAAACGACTACCAAGGAGACGTAAAAGACTTTGCGATCGTCGTTCCCGTTCCTGTAGTTTTACAGAAAGAACAAGTTAAAATTGGCGATGCTAAAGTTATCGAACGATTAGATGCTTTTAGCGCCCCCAGATTAGTAGAATACTTTGACTCCGATCCTTGCCAACAAGTTTATTACGATGGGGCAATACCTGTACCACAATCGGCACCAGCAGCTAATGAAAGTCTACGCCAAGAACGCAAGACTTCTTTAGGCGTTACCGTCGAAGCGCAGTTCAACGTAGGCGAATATGAAATTTTGGTTTTGAGTGCCAAAGAATCTGACGGTTTAGAAACTTGGCTCAAACAAAACGGCTACCGAATGCCTTCAGGAGCGAGTTCGCTGCTGCAACCTTACATTCGGCAACAAATGAAATTCTTTGTTGCTAAAGTCAATATTGCCGAATTCAACAAATCTGGCTATCAAAATTTACGTCCTTTGATGATAGCCTACGAATCGCCCAAATTCATGCTGCCAATTCGATTGGGCATGATTAACTCCACTAGCGAACAAGATTTAATCGTCTACGTTTTATCGCCTAAAGGACAAGCAGAAGTCACCAACTATCGTACTGTCAAAGTCCCGTCAGGTGACGAAATCCCCGTGTTTGTCAAAAACGAATTTGGCGACTTTTATAAATCGATGTTCCAAAATGCTTACAGTAAAGAAGACAGAAAAGTAGCCTTCTTAGAATATGCCTGGGATATGGGCAGTTGCGATCCATGTTCTGCCGATCCTCTAACTCCTGAAGAACTGAAAAAAGCTGGGGTATTTTGGCTCAAACCAAACGAAGGCAGTAATGCTTTCATCACTCGAATTCACGTTCGCTACACCCGCGATAAATTCCCTGAAGATTTGATGTTCCAAGAAACAGCTAATCGCGAACAATTTCAAGGGCGTTACGTACTGCGGCATCCCTTTAAAGGATCGACTACTTGTCAAGCTGGTGCTGAATATCAAAAGTCTCTACCAGCGCGTTTTGAACGAGAAGCCCAGACTTTATCTAGCTTAACTGGATGGAATTTGCCAAGTATTCGTCAAAAAATGAATTTAGCTGAATACCCCTCTACTAGCGTTAGTCCAACTCCATTTTGGGAAACTATTTGGGATAAGCAAAGTAATTCTCAAACTCAAACTACTGATGTCGCTCAAAGTAATTCCCAACCGCAAACTACTCAAGTAGCTTTGTCAGAAGATGCTAGCACGTCAAATCCTTGGAAAGGAATGTATATCTTACTAGCTCTCTTGGCTATTTTGGGATCGATCGCTATATATGTGATGTTTGTTTTATAGCCATCATCGATTCTCAGTAGCAACAACCGCCAGGGGTGCAAAACCCCTGGCTCATAGCTAAAGTCCTCTAAAGAAGACTAGGTAATATTTGGTATATATCCTAGTTGTAACTTTTTACGTTTTTCTCTTTTCATGCGTACTATCTTGGCGCAAGAATAGATCGTCTAATTATTGCATCTCGATCGGAGCGAATTATGAACCGACTTCGCATCTCATTAAGCTGTATTCTGTCCTTAATAATTTTTATTGGATATACACCGAATGCCTGGGGATTTTGCGGTTTTTATGTCGCTAAAGCCGATACTAAGCTCTACAACCAAGCCTCTCAAGTAGTCATAGCTAGAGATAGCGATCGCACCATTTTAACTATGGCCAATGACTATCAAGGAGACGTGAAAGATTTTGCGATCGTCGTGCCCGTTCCTGTAGCCATTGAAAAAGAACAAGTTCGCATTGGCGATCCCAAGATTGTGGAACGATTAGACGCTTTCAGCGCCCCGCGCTTGGTGGAATATTTTGATGATAATCCTTGTCAAGTTTACCCTGCTAGCGAGACACCACCACCATTACCAGCACCAGCAGGAGGTGCTCCCCAGTCGCCTCCGGCTCGAAGTACCCTTGGTGTCACCATAGAGGCACAGTTCAACGTTGGGGAATATGAAATCTTGATTTTGAGCGCCAAAGAATCTAGCGGTTTAGAAACTTGGCTCAAACAAAATGGCTATCGCATTCCTTCAGGAGCCAGTCAATTGCTACAACCTTATATCCGACAAAAGATGAAATTCTTTGTCGCTAAAGTAAACCTGAAAGAATTTAACAAATCTGGGTATGAAAGTTTGCGTCCGTTGATGATAGCCTACGAATCGCCCAAATTCATGTTGCCGATTCGCTTAGGGATGGTTAATAGTAAGACCGAACAAGATTTAATCGTCTACGTTTTATCTCCCAAAGGACAAGCAGAAGTCACTAACTATCGCACCGTCAAAGTACCATCTGATAGTGAAATTCCCCTATTTGTGAAAAATGAATTTAGTGACTTTTACAAAGCGATGTTCCAAAATGCTTACACCAAAGAAAGCAAAAAGGTTGCTTTCTTGGAATATGCCTGGGATATGGGCAGTTGCGATCCTTGCTCGGCAGAACCGTTAACTGTTGAAGAACTCAAAAAAGCCGGAGTATTTTGGCTCAAACCCAATGAAGGCACAAATGTCTTCATTTCTCGAATTCACGTTCGCTACACTCGCGATAAATTCCCTGAAGATTTGATGTTCCAAGAGACAGCCAATCGCAAGCAATTCCAGGGAAGATACGTTTTACGCCATCCCTATACTGGCGAGATGAAGTGTCCGGCAGCGGCAGAATATAAGAGATCTTTGAAGCAACGCTCCGAGGAGCAGGCGCAAACTCTATCGCAGTTAACAGGCTGGAGGGTTGAAGATATCCGTCAGAAGATGAAATTGGTATCAGATCGGTCCGAACCCTTTTGGAGAAGCATCTGGACGGATTAAGAGAGGGAGAGGGAGAGAGGGTAGACAGCGGGGAATTTTTAACTCCTGACTTCTGACTCCTGACTTCTGACTCCTGAACTCCTTGGCTTGGCACTAGAGCTTCGCTGAAGTAGCCTATATACTATGTGGAAACAGCAGCACGATCGATCGATTCCCTGGTTAGGCATCGGCATCATCGGTGTCTTTTTGCTCTCAGTCGCCTTGCGCTTTTGGGGACTGGGGCGGTTTAACTCTTTGGTATTTGACGAAGTTTACTACGCCAAATTTGCCAACGACCTCTTAAACGGCAAATACGTTTTCTACTCGCATCCTCCCCTCGGTCATTATTTCGTGGCCGTGGGGATGTGGATCGGCTCGCACCTGCCATTTGGTAGCGATACCGCCAACAATTTAACTGGTTCTTGGCGCTCCACCTTCAGCTACCGCTGGATGAATGCCGCAATCGGCTCTTTAGTTCCTTTACTGGTAGCTGGGATTGCCTATCAACTCACTCACCGCCGCAGCTACGCCTTGATTGCTAGCTTATTTGTCGCTGCTGATGGCTTGTTATTGGTAGAGTCTCGCTATGCCCTCAACAACATTTACTTAGTTACTTTTGGTTTACTAGGGCAGTTGTGCTTTCTGCTGGCACTAAACCGCCAAGAAAGACAACGTTGGCTGTGGCTGGCGCTAGCAGGAGTTAGTTTTGGCGCGTCAATTTGCGTCAAATGGAACGGTTTGTGGTTTCTCCTCGGTACGGTGGCAATTTGGCTGGTGGCGAGGTTGATGCCATCGGTAACTTACTTAATAAGTAACAGCTTCTACGCTGCGATCGCAGGCTTGTTTGCTGTTGGTGATTTTTGGTTGCTAGCTGAGTATCTTTATGCCCCCAAGATTTTTGCGATCTCTGGCGTGCAAAAATTCGTCGCTTTGTGTTTGCTAGGGCAATTGAGCTTCCTACTAGCCTTAAATCCTCAAAGAATTAAACGTTGGGATTGGCTGGCGATCTCTGGAGTCAGTTTCGTCGCCGCAGTCGGCCTTAATTGGAACGGTTTGTGGTTAGGTTTGGCTACTGGCTATGTTTGGCAAACTGGTTTGTGGTTGCTTGTAGTGGCTTGGGTAATTTGGGTAGCTGCTTGGGCAATTTGGGCATATACCTGGTTCGGGGAAGAGAGGGCGAGAGGGCGAGAGGGCGAAGAGGTCGGAGAGAGAGGAGAGGGCGAAGAATTTCTCCCTCCACACTCAACACTCCACACTTCAGACTCTTTATCAACTCAACACTCAACACTCAACACTCCACACTTCCACAATCCTTTGTCGAAGCTGACGCAAATAAATGCCCTTCAGATGGTGGGGAATTTGGGAATTATTCCAGTAGTAGTCTACGGAGTGCTTTGGATTCCCTACCTCCTCGTAGAAACGGACTCTAAATTGAGCCTGTGGGATAACTTCTGGGAAGAACAACAGAAAATTTTGAATTATCACCAAGGAATTAAGGACGGCCCGAACGTCCATCCTTATTGTTCCAGGTGGTTTACTTGGCCATTGATGTTGCGACCTATAGCCTACTTCTACGAAGTTGCTCGCAATACCACAGACCCAGTGCCAGCTTTTCCCCCATTGCCTCCTAGTGCTGGAAGGGTGATTTATGATGTCCATGCTATGGGCAATCCGATTTTGTACTTGCTCTCGACAGCGGCGATTTTAATCTCGCTCTGGCTGTTGGCAAAACAATGTTTTCAAGGGACGGGTTGGAAGTTTGCTCCCACTCCAACTACTTGGATTCTCTTTTACCTAGTGTTGAACTACGCTGCTAATTTCCTGCCTTGGGTGCGAGTGACTCGCTGCACGTTTTTGTACCATTACATGGGAGCTTCGATATTTGCCGCTTTAGCCCTTGCTTGGCTGGTCGAAAATTGCCTGCACAGTTTTTCTCCCGATCTTCGAGCCATAGGAGTTACTGCCATCTTTTTGGTGCTACTGGCTTTGGTCTACTGGATGCCAGTGTATTTAGGGCTGCCTTTATCGCCTGATGGATATAAAATTCGGATGTTGCGAATAACTATGGAAGATTTGTCCTATTGGTTGCAACCATGGTTGCCTAATTGGGTTTGAGGGGAGAGGGAGAGAGGGAGAGAATAACCCATGTCCCATGCCCTATGCCCTATGCCCCCATTATTCACATGAATCGCGTTATCTTGTGCGACTTTGATGGCACTATTACGGTTGAAGAAACCTTTGTCGCCGTTCTCAAGCATTTTGCCCCAGAACTGGCGGCTCGACTGTTGCCGGAAATGTATCATCGACGGCTGACGCTGCGGCAAGGAGTGCGGGAAATCTTAGAGTCGATTCCCTCATCTCGCTACCCAGAAATTTTGGAATTTAATAAAGATCGAGAAATTAGACCTGGATTTACCGAATTATTGGATTTTCTTGAATCTGAAGCCGTGCCTTTAGTCGTGGTATCTGGAGGTCTGCGAGGCATGGTAGAAGTCGTTCTCGGTGCTTTAAAAGAGCGAGTTCGAGCTATCCATGCAATAGATGTGGATTTGAGCAATTCTCATTTGCGGGTAATTTCAGAATTTGAAGGCGAGACGGATTTGATGGACAAAGTACGAGTAATGTCCCAGTATTCATCTTTAGGAGCGATCGCGATCGGCGATTCCCTGACGGATTTGAACTTGGCACTAGCGGCTCCTGTAGTCTTTGCCCGCGATCGCTTGGCGTATTATCTAGAACAACACCAAAAGTCCTACATTCCATGGAACGACTTCTTCGAGATTCGATCGCATCTTACTCAGATGTGGAAGTAGACGATCCTCTAATAGTCTGTAGATCGAGCTTTAGACGGCATCTTCAAACACTCGATCGCCTTTTCCAGCTAGTCTGCCAGTCGCTTGAGGAGTTGGATTAACCGCAGGTTGAGAGGCCAGCGGGGTTGCAGTTCGCATTAATTGTGAATAAGATTCTTAAATAAGATTATTGACTGATTGGTTCCTAATTTGCTATATTGATTTTTGTAGAGCAAAGAAACTGAAGCCAATGGCTCGCCTGCGAGAGTTTGACACCGAAGAAGTGATGGAAGCGGTCATCAACGCTTTTTGGAAACGGGGCTATGAAGCCACCTCCTTAGCGGACTTGATGGCAGTGACGGGGTTGCAAAAGGGCAGCATCTATAAAGCCTTTGGCGATAAGCGATCGCTGTTCCTTAGAGCACTCCAGTCGTACCTCGATCGGCTCTACAGCCTCACCCGTCAAGCTTTGGACGATCCCGATCCAGATCGGGCGATCGCAGGTTGGTTTCAACTTCTGGTAGATACCGCTGCGGTTCCAGGGGAAAACAAAGGTTGTTTTGCCATTAACAGTCTGATCGAAATGGCTCCCCAAGATGCAGATGCGGCCAAAATGCTGGAATCTCAATACTCCCGCGTCGGCATATTGCTAGAACGGACGATCGATCGAGGTCAACAAGCAGGAATTTTCCGCCAAGATTTATCGGCCAAGCAGTTGCGGCAAATTTTACTGGTCGCAGCCAATGGGGCGCTGGCTTGGGGTCGGGCAGAGTTTCTCAAACCAGATCTGCCCGAAGCGATCGAATCGGTTTTGGCGGTACTCAAGCGGTAATTTTTTTTGCTCGATTATTGACCAATTGGTCAATAATTCTCATTAATTTAAGGAGATAAACTCATGAACGCTACGCTGTTACACCTGAGCATCATTACCGGAGTTGCCACTTGGTCGCTATTGTTTTGGATTAATTGGGACTGGATAAAACAAGGCGGCCGCAAACGCATCTTTACCGTTCTCGCTAGCGTCCATACCTTTCGCTACATCGGCTTAGTTGCTCTAATTCCCAGCTTTTTCAACCCAGAACCCTTCAACTTCAGCCACACCTATTTGCAACAAGTTGCTTATGGCGATTTTATCGCTGTCATTCTGGCGATCGTTGCTGTTATCGCAGTCAGAAAAGAGTGGAAGACGGCGGCGTTCTGGACGTGGGCGTTCTTTTTAGAAGGAACCGCAGACACCCTCAACGCCGGTCCCAACTTTGCCCTCCACATTACCGACCAAAATTTAGTGGGGGCGATGGGATGGCTGATTCTGACGGTTTACGTTCCCGCGTTGGTGGTGACAGAAACGCTATTAGGAATTCATCTCGTCCGTGGGGCAATTGTCGATCGGAAAACCCGTACCACCTCTGTCAGCCAGTAAAAGCTGCGATCGCCTTGAAATCAACCAAAACCAATAACGACAGTAAATACAAAGGAAAGAAAACCATGTCTAAAGTTGTGAAATTCTACGAGTTTGGCAGTCCTGAAGTTCTGAAAGTTGAAGAAGAAGCGCCCCGCGCACCCCAAGCTGGAGAAGTAAGAATTCAGGTTCGATCGCTGGGACTCAACCGGGCAGAAGTCATGTACCGCACCAATACTTATACCGAACGAGCGCAGTTTCCGTCGCGGATTGGCTACGAAGCTGCCGGAATCGTCGATGCTGTAGGCGAAGGAGTAACCGAATTTCAAGTTGGCGATCGCGTCAGCACTATTCCTGGCTTCAGTCTGAATCAATACGGCGTGGCTGGAGATAGCGCGATCGTCCCGGCAATGCACGTTGCCAAGTACCCAGAACAACTTTCCCCAGAAGAGGGTACGTCGATTTGGATGCAATACCTGACCGCCTATGGCTCTCTAATTGAATTTGGCAAGCTCAAATCAGGCGATGTGGTGGCGATTACTGCCGCTAGCAGCAGCGTCGGACTCGCAGCGGTTCAAATGGTCAACGATGCTGGGGGAGTCAGCATTGCCATTACCCGCAAGGCCGAGAAGCGGGAAGGGTTGCTCCAAGCGGGCGCTCGCTATGTCATCGTCACTGACGAAGAGGATATGGCCGAGCGAGTGCAGGCGATTACCGCTGGCAAGGGTGCGAATATTGTTTTTGACCCAGTAAGCGGCCCTTATCTGGAAAAGTTGGCAGACATCGTTGCTCCTGAAGGTCTGATCGTGGAATACGGTTGGCTGGCTGAAGGTACGCCTATCTTCCCGGTAGTGCCAGCCCTCGTCAAAGGGTTTCGGGTACAGGGTTTCCACCTGAGCTTTCATGTCGTCGCTCATCCCGAAAGGCTGAAGGCAGGAATTAGCTATATCAACCAAAGATTGCAGTCAGGTGCGTTTCGCCCGCTAATTGCCGAAAAACGCTTCACCCTCGATCGCATCGTCGATGCCTACCGCTACATGGAGTCGAACGAGCAACTGGGAAAAATCGTGGTTGCAGTTTAAAGACTAACAAGCAAAGCTCTGGGCAGTTTTTCAGCCAAACTGTTCGAGCTAACCAACAAAGAGATGCAAAGCCAATTTAAATTCCCAACTAGGAGTCAAAGCCATGTTAGAGCAAATCCAAACCAAATCGGCAACAGATACAGCGATCGCTTGGTTCGATCGGTATCGCGATCGAGATGTCGATGCCATGATTGCTATGTTCGTGCCAGATGCCATCATCGACTATGTTCCCCTCAACTTAACAGCAACCCCCGCCCAGCTTGCAGAAAATGGATGGCGCGTTCTGATTGATGCCTTTCCAGATCTTACTAATGAAGTCAAACAAATTTGGCAAGATCCGAGCGCAAACACTGTCTTTGTTGATGTCTATATCGGTGGAACTCAACGCCAAGATGCCTTCGGCATTCCCAACCAAGGGCAAAAGTATTGGTTGCGTCATCTGTTTGTTTTGCAAATAAACGATCGGGGCAAGATCGCCAAAATGACTACTTTTTGGGACAGCGCGAGTTGGTATCAACAACTGGGCAAGACGCAACTTCCTTGACTCAATGCTGCTAGCCGTAGCCCTAATTTCTGCAAAACTACAAACGGGAAAACCATCATGTACTCGATCGATCTAACTCAATCAATTTCACCCCGCACGCGCCACAAAGTTCGAGGGGGACAAGGCGTGACTCTATCGGTTCAAGAATGGGGCATTCCCAACGGTCAACCCCTGCTCTTCGTTCATGCTTATGCCATGAGCCATCTAGGATGGCTGCCGCAAGTTACCAGCGATCTTTTAACAGAGCGATTTCGGCTAATTACCTTCGACCATCGCGGTCATGGAGAATCGGACAAGCCTGCAATTCCCGAAGCTTACAACCATGGCGAGCTATTTGCGGAAGATCTCAATGCCATTATTACCCAATTAAAATTGACCAAGCCGATCCTGGTGGCTTGGTCGATGAGTGGGGCGTTAATTGGCGACTATCTGACCAAATATGGTGAGGACAACGTGTCAGGGGTGGTGTTAGTGGCAGCAGCGAACAAACTGGGGACACCGATGTTTCAAACCCAAGCGGGCGACGTGTTCGTTCGGTCCCAAGCCCAAGGAATTTATGCTGAAAGCATTTACGACCAAATTGTTGCCTTTAACTTTATCAATCGGGCGCTGACGACGAATCCAGTTAACAGCGATGCTCGCGAAGTCATCTCGGCCACCAGTATGCTGACACCCTTGGCAATGCGAACCACGATCTTGATGCGAGATATCGATTATTTGCCCCTCTATCAAGGGATGCAGATCCCAATTTTGTTAGTTCACGCTCAAGACGATCGCATTGTCTTACCTGCTGCATCTGAGGAATTATTAGCGGTCAGACCGGATGCCAAGTATGTTTTGTATGAATCAGGGGGCCACGCACCACACTGGGAGAACGCCGATCGTTTCGATCGAGAGTTAGCTGAATTTGCTCGCCGTGTTTTCGACGATTCGCCAATAAGATTGTAGGTCCTAGTTGAACGGAGTGAAACCCAACGTCCCAGGAATGTTGGGTTTAGCGATCGAAGCGGCTAAAAAAAGTAGGAGTAAATTTGATGCAAGCTGCGAACCGAGAACCAACAATATCAGATGTGTTGGAAGAACTGCGAAGTCTCAAGGCCGATGTCGAAAAGTTAGATTACAAATTCGAGGTTTCGCAGTCAGCAGGAGAGCGTTTGGAGCGGTTAGCTACAAGTTTGATTGCTGGTGCCACAATTAGCATCATTGCTGGAGTCATTTTGCTCCTACTCAGGTAGTAAGGATTCGGACTAATCTTCAAATACTCGATCGCCTCTATGCAATCTATAGGCCATTTGATAGGTTTGTCCTTGCGATCGCATGGTAGGTGCGTGGGCAGCTAAATAACGAGATGCAGCTACCAAGACGTTAATTCCTTCGGGAGTATTACCTAACAAAGAATATTGCCGAAAAGCAGCTTCGATCTCTTGGATAACGTGAAATTGCCGATCTTCACGTAACAGCAATTTCCCTAACATCGCCAGAAGTTGTTCTGGTTTGCCCCCGCTGTAAAGATAGCTGCCTACTAATTCTCCCACTCGATTTACTTGCTGTTGTCGATCGAGTAAATCTGGTAGTTCCTGCAATAATTCTGCGGGATTTTCTACGGTTTTATCTGGATTGGGCAGGCGGGCGGCAGGGACGTTGAGAAAGCGATCGAGGTATACGCTCATGGCAGCATCAAATACTCCCCGCAATAGTTCTGGTGAGGCTAGCCGCCTGAGTCCTTGGTGGACTGCATTAGCAAATGTAAACGTGTGATGAGCGCTATCCCAATCGTTAAAGTCGTTGTTGGTGCTGAATTGGGCAATTCGCAAAGCGGCGGCATAAGCCACAGTTCCCGCTAATTCTTCTTCGGTGCAACCCTCGCGTAAAGCTGTAAGTAGGGCATCGGCGATCGATTGGGCATTGTCGCCCAATAATACTGGGATAAGTTGGGGGCGATCTTTCCAATTACCCTGTTTATCTCTCCCTGTTGCCAAAGCGGTTGGCAAATCCTCAAAAGCCTGTTGCAAAATTGCCACCAAATCCACGGGAGAACGCCAAGATCTAGATTCTTCCATCCGCGTGGCACTGGCGTAGCCAGAAACTAAGCTGGTTAAAACGATCTCGGCATTTTCCCAACCTGTAGCATCTAGGGCCTCTAACGCTTTGTTAGTAAAATCTAAAGTATGACCGACATCAATGTAGCGGCGATCGGTAACAGCCGCAAACAGCATTCGAGCAATTTGTTCTGAAGACGCACCCGCCCGAATAGCGGATGCCAAACAGCGTTCTGCCCCTTCTGCATCTCTGACTTCAATAAACTCGCGAAACCAATTTTGCAGGATGGGAAGCTTTTCTAGACTGTCAGATTCAGGCAGAGGTTTTACGGGAAAGCGAGGGGGTTGATTGGCAGAATCTCTGGCAACTGCTGCTAACCCGTGATAAATCGCCCTCGCTTTGTCTTCAGTATCGAGATACGGCAGCAGGTTCATCATGCAGGTGTGAATCGTCAAACCCGTACCCCAGCCGCCCTGTCGGTAACGTACCCCAAAATCCAATCCCATGCGAAACGGTTCGGTGGGATTAACTCCCTTATCGAGTAGGGCAATGACAGACTTGCCAACTACCAAAGAAATGCCTTGTTCTAAACCATCCTGGAGGCGATCGCGGTGATGAGTCAATGGATCGGCATGAGGGGCGATATCTACCCACACTTCATCATCCCGAATTTGTACGGGGAAAGCTGGCAAGTCATCTGCCCAAGAATCGAAGGTTCCCCCGCTAGTTAGATCGAATCTGGCGTAGTGCCAATCGCAAGTTAGAATACAATCTTTTACCGTCCCCTTGTGGAGCGGAAAGCCCATGTGAGGACAGCGGTTATCCACCGCATAAACCTTGTTATCGACGCTAATTAGTAATAACGTATGTCCGGCGATCGCTACTACTAATCTGCCAGTTTTACGGACATCTTCTAACTTAGCCGCACGGACGTATTGTTCGGGTTTTGCAGACATTTTTTTATTTAATTTATTTAATTATTTTGGCTTTTTACGGTATCGATCTGACCTTTCTCCTAAGAGGAGAGAGGCTTTGAATTCCTCCCCCTTCCCTCCCAGGGAAGGGGGCTGGGGGGTTAGGTCGCATTTTCACCAATCGATCGGCTGGCGATCGCGCCAAAAAAGACCGCTAGGACTGCCATCATTTAAAGTTGCTAACCAAACAATTGTCTCGACACCTTGCTCTATAGTTCTAGTAGCATTGGGGCCGCCCATATCAGTTCTTACCCAACCGGGACAAAGTGAATTAATCAAGATATTTGTCCCTTGTAATTCGTTAGCGAGAATTCGGGTGAGGGCATTGAGAGCAGTTTTTGACATTCGATAAGCCGGATAACCGCTCTGCATATCAGATAGCTGGCCCGCACCAGAAGAAACGTTAACTACTCGCCCGTAGTTATGCACTTTCATCAGGGGAATTAAAGCCTGACAAAGATAAAACGGCCCGTATAAATTAGTTTCAATTGTTTCTTGCAACGTACTAGTTTTGGTGTCGAATACGCTGGCAGTCCAACTATCTATTAATTTTCCGGCATTGTTGACTAAAATATCTAGATAGCCAAAGCGATCGCGAATAAACTTAGCTAGGTTTTGAACGCTCTTATCATCTGTGACCTCAAGCTGACAATATAAAACATTCAATCCTTCAGATTGCAATTTCTCAACCGCGCCTTTCCCTTTATTCTCGTCGCGGCTGGTGAGAATTACTTGGATTCCTCGTTCGGCCAATTGGCGACTAGTTTCTAATCCCAATCCGCGATTAGCACCCGTAACCACAGCTATTTTTTGGCGATCGCTCATCTTTTTTTCCTATCAATTGCTGGAAAATATCGACATTTAAAATCTATCTAAGTAGGTGTAGCCATTGAAGTTAAAGTTGGAGAAATTTCCATTTCTGGTTCGTTTACCTCGATTAGTTCCGGTTCTTCAACCTCAAGATGTTGTTCTAAAAGTGCCAAGTTCCGAATGTTAGATTTATAGAAAGCATCAAACAGATCGCCGATGAGCGGAATTGCGCCGATTACAAATTCTAAAGCGACGTTGAAAATCATCCATGCTAAGACCTTAAGTGGGAGATTGAATCGGGCGGCTAAATAAATAATGTAACCCGAAAAAACGGTACTAACTAAATCTCCAGCCCCAGGAATTAAACCGATAATCGGGTCCCAGCCAAAGCGAAAACCAATACCTGGGATGCGGAAGGCGCTATCCATCAAACGGGTAAATTTACGAATGCGATTGAGAGCAATTAGGCGTTCGGTAACGTTCATCTAGTTAAAACTCAAATATCTAAAGAAGAGCAAAGTATGCTGTTTTTACTAGCTCTATATACTAGTGTGCCACGATCGCCTAACTCAGTCTTATACCGAAAAGTAGAGATTCCCCTACTTTAATGCGTAATTTGAATTGTACTCGACTAATTCGACTTCATTACCATCGGGATCGGTAACGTAAATTCGGTGCTTGGTTTCAGGTGATGTCATGGTGTAGTATTCAATCGCATTTTTGTCTAACCAAGATTTCATAGCTTCACCATCATCGATGACGAAACCAACGTGGTTAATGCCGATGTCTTCGTAAATTCTATGTACTCGTTCTCGGTCAGGATTAGCTTGCATCGCTAGATAAAATTGGTTATTCCCTAAGTGCATCCAGCGAGTACCGTCGCTTATGCCTTCAACCCGCACGTACCAGTCAGGAAAAATAGTTTGATAAAACTGCTGGGTGCGATCGAGGTCGTGGCAGGAAAGATTGATATGTTCAAAGCGAATAAGATTCATTTTTTCTCCTATTACCTACCAAATAGAACGACGCTCTAAATAGTAATTTTCTCTAGCTTGACGAAGTTGTTCGGCTAGTTCGATTTGTCTGTGGTCAGAACGTAAAAGTAACGACATAGCTTGGGTTCCTGTTTGACTTGGATTGGATTGGTTTGCTGTTTCTTAAGTGTAGTCATAACGACTATGAGATGTCAACGAGGAATAAATACTCAATTAGCGCTCGCCAATTGCGAGGGCATATCGTTCTGTGCCAAGCTGAAGACAGGCAAACCAATTCGCAATTCACAATTCGCAATTGGCAATAAATGCCTCTGGCACGCTACATTTATCATTCATAATTGCTGATGACCGATCTCGGACTAACTCATATCGCCCTGCCTGTAAGTAATGTAGAGCGCAGCATTGCGTTCTACTCGAAGTATGCTGGGATGAGCGTCGTCCATCATCGCGTTGACAAAACTAACTCCACATCTACCGAGGTTGCTTGGATTACAGATAAGACTCGCCCGTTTGTCATCGTTTTGATCCAAAAGCCCAAAGTAGAACCGATTCTCTCGCCGATCGCTCATTTGGGTGTAGGTTGTATCAGTAAGGCTGAAGTCGATCGGTTGTGCGATTTAGCCAAAGCTGAGGGGATCTTGCGAGATGGTCCTTGCGATTCGGGATATCCGATTGGTTATTGGGCTTTTATCAGCGATCCTGACGGACACACTTTAGAATTGTCTTACGGGCAGGAAGTCGCTTTAACCGTGGAAAGTGTTGAGTGAGGAGGGCAGTCGTAGGGGCGCAAAGCATTGCGCCCGTACAGAAATGTTGGGAAATTTCCATCTCCCCATCTCCCCATCTCCCCATCTCCCTATCTCCCCATCTCCCTATCTCCCCATCTCCCCATCTCCCCATCTCCCCATTCTTCCAGATGCACCATCGATCGCAATTTCCCGCCCTTACTAACAAAGCCTATTTCAATTACGGGGGACAAGGCCCGCTGCCCCAGGTGGCATTGGAGGCAATCCAGCAAACCTATGAATATATTCAACAGGCTGGGCCGTTTTCTCAGGAAGTAAACGACTGGGCGACTCAAGAAGCCGATCGCACCAGGGAAGCAATGGCCGCCGAACTGGGGACTACACCTGCTACCATTGCTTTGACAGAAGATGTCACCATCGGCTGCAATATTGCTCTGTGGGGAATTGATTGGCGATCGGGCGATCGCTTGTTAATGTCTGATTGCGAACATCAAGGGATTGTCGCTACCGTGCAAGAACTCCAGCGGCGATTTGGCATTGAGGTCGATGTCTGTCCGTTGATGGCAACTTTAAATGCGGGCGATCCAGTCGCAGTCGTCACTCAATACTTGCAACCTCGTACTCGCTTGTTAGTCGTCAGCCATGTTTTCTGGAATACCGGGCAAGTCTTACCCTTGGCAGAAATTGTGGCAGCTTGCCGTCAGGCTAACACTGCCCAACCTGTAAGAATTTTGGTCGATGGCGCTCAATCGGTGGGATTGCTACCAGTAAATTTAAGCGAATTAGGGGCAGACTTTTATGCTTTTACCGGGCATAAATGGTGGTGCGGACCGGAAGGAGTTGGCGGTTTGTACGTCAGACCGGAAGTTTTAAGTGAGTTACATCCTACCTTTATCGGTTGGCGCAGCATTCTGGTAAATAAATCCAATCAACCTGTAGGCTGGCAACCCGACGCTCGGCGGTTTGAAGTGTCAACATCAGCCAGGCCGCTTTATCCTGGATTGAGGGCTGCGATCGCTCTGCACCAACAATGGGGAGATTCTCAAAAGCGTTACCAGTGCCTTCTAGACCTCAGTAAGTACCTTTGGCAAAGTTTAATTGCAATTCCAGAGATTACTTGCTTGCGAACCTCACCACCAGAATCTAGTTTGGTTTCTTTCCAACTCGATGGTCGATCTCACCTGAAGCTAGTACAGTTTTTAGAAACCGAAGGCTACTTTCTCCGCATTATGTTAGATCCAAATTGCGTGCGTGCGTGCGTTCACTATTTCACCCTCGAAGAAGAGATCGATCGCTTGGTGGCAACGATTCAAAAGTTTTGCCAAACAGGGGCATAGGCTTCGACAAGCTCAGCGGCTCGACTGAGGCTTCGCCGAACGTCCGAACGGGCATGAGAATAGCCAAACAGCATTTTGCACCTAATCGATCGCCTCTTTAGATCTCTTTGTGCCTTTGTGGTTCGTTAGAATTGAATACTTGCCCAACTCCTGGCAAGACGCGAGATCTCGCCTCTCTACAACTCCGAACACATTTCTTCATGGCTAGCAACAACCAAAAACATCCGCACGCTAGATATCCGCTACAGCGTTTGTTGCATTATGGGCGTAATTATCGCCGACAGATTTGGTTAGCGATCGCTTGTTCTATTCTCAATAAAATCTTCGATCTAGCACCACCAGTTTTAATCGGTATTGCCGTCGATGTAGTGGTGAACCAACAAAATTCTTTAATCGCTCAATTGGGAATTAAAGATACTTTTGGACAATTTTTTATTCTTTCTGCGTTAACAGTAATTATTTGGATATTAGAATCGGCTTTTGAGTATGCTTATGCCAAGTTGTGGCGCAATCTCTCGCAGGCGATCGAACACCAATTGCGGTTAGATGCTTATCAACATTTGCAAAATTTAGAACTAGCTTATTTTGAAGAAAGCAGTACGGGCAGTTTGATGTCGATCCTGAGCGACGATATCAATCAATTAGAGCGATTTCTCGATATTGGTGCCAATGAAGTAATTCAAGTAGTTACCACTGTAGTCGTCATTGGGGGAATTTTCTTCATCATGGCTCCCAGCGTCGCGTGGATGGCCATGTTACCGATGCCTTTTATTCTTTGGGGTTCTGTAGCTTTTCAACGCCGCCTGGCTCCTCGCTATGCCGATGTTAGAGAAAAAGTGAGTTTGCTTAACTCTAGGTTGACTAACAATCTGACTGGAATTACTACCATTAAAAGTTTTACCGCCGAAGCTTATGAAACCGCACGAGTAGCAGAAGAAAGCGAAGCTTATCGGCAAAGCAATCGAAGAGCGATCGCTCTATCTGCTGCTTTTGTGCCCTTAATTCGGATGATTATCTTAGCCGGGTTTACCGCCTTACTATTTTATGGCGGCACTGAAGCTGTAGCGGGCAGAATGACGGCTGGAACTTACAGTATGTTGATATTTCTAATTCAACGGTTGTTGTGGCCTTTAACCAGATTAGGCGAAACCTTCGACCAATATCAACGGGCGATGGCTTCAACCAACCGAGTGATGAATTTATTAGATACTCCGATCGCAATTCATCCTGGAAATATTAGCTTACCCGTGTCTTCAGTTAAGGGAGAATTGCAATTACACGATGTTACTTTTGCCTATCAAGGACGCAAACCAGTAATTGAAAAGTTATCTCTTCATATCCCCGCTGGAAAAACGATCGCGATCGTCGGTTCTACTGGTTCTGGTAAAAGTACGTTAGTAAAACTTTTACTCAGACTTTACGAAATTGAAACCGGAACGATTACTTTAGATGGCATCGATATTCGAGATTTAAAGTTAGAAGACTTGCGCCGCTGCATCGGCTTAGTCAGCCAGGACGTGTTTTTATTTCACGGCACGGTATCAGAAAATATTGCTTACGGCAGCTTTGAAGCCAGCGAGCGAGATATAGTTGCTGCTGCTAAAATTGCCGAAGCCGACGATTTTATTCAGCAATTACCCTACGGATATGACACCATTGTCGGCGAACGGGGGCAAAAGCTATCTGGCGGACAAAGACAAAGAATTGCGATCGCCCGTGCGATTTTGAAAGATCCACCGATTCTGATTTTGGATGAAGCTACTTCCGCCGTTGATAACGAAACCGAAGCTGCCATTCAGCGATCGCTAGAACGAATTACTGTAGATCGAACCACGATTGCGATCGCCCATCGCCTTTCTACTATTCGCAATGCCGATCGAATCTACGTTATGGAACGGGGCAAATTAGTAGAAAGTGGACGACATGAAGAATTACTAGAACAGGTAGGAATTTATGCTAGCTTATGGCAAGTTCAGTCGGGGATAAAATTGCCAATTCGCAATTCGCAATTCGCAGTTGAAGACTAACAAGCAATTTTCAATTCGCAATTCGCAATTCGCAGTTGAGGACTAACAAGCAATTTTCAATTCGCAATTCGCAATTCGCAGTTGAGGATTAACGAGCGATTTTTCGTTTTTCTTTAAGTTTTTTGGTGGTAGAAATGAGAATTCTGCACAGTTGTTTGCACTCATTGACTAAATTATTTAATCGATTGGGAGTAACAATGCCTGTGGAGACTAATAGTTCTAACCAGTATTCAGTCTCTCTTGCTTCTTTAAGTGCAATTTCAAGTTTATGAATGAAATCTCGATCGGATTCTGCCGATTGAGCTTCTCGGATATTCGCCCCAATTGAAGTGCCCGATCTCAATATTTGCTTGGATAAAGTTCTTGCAACTCCAGGTTGTCCGTCTAGAAAGGTACATAACTTTACAATTCTAATAGCAAATTCATAAGTACGACGGCAAATATCTGGATGAGAATATTCCATTTTTATTGTCAATAATTTATTTTATTATATGTGATTTTTTTATGAATACAACAGTTTGTGAAGACAAGCTATATTTTTGCTAAGATTCTTTAAATTGCGAATTGTAAATTGCGAATTGTGAATTGCTAAAATAGATTTATCTGCATGAGGCTAGAGCCAAAATGGATATTATTATTCCTACGATCGTTATCCTGGGGATCTTATTTTCCGGTCTGAAGATCGATCGCGAATACCAGCGAGGTGCTATCTTCCGCCTTGGGAGAAGCAAGGGGGTGAGAGGACCGGGGATGTACTGGATTATTCCGCTGGTAGATCAAAAGATGCAGGTAGATATCCGCACCAAAACGGTAAATATCGAACCGCAAGAAACCGTTACTGCCGATAGCGTCACGATTCGAGTTAATGCGGTACTGTACTACCGCATTCTCGATGCTATGAAAGCAATTACTAAGGTGGAGAATTACCAAATGGCAGTTTATCAAGCTGCCATGACAACCTTGCGGAATGTAGTCGGTCAAAACATCTTAGATGATGTTTTACAAAACCGCGATAAAATTAACAATAAAGTTCAAGACATTGTTGATGAAATCACCGAACCTTGGGGAATTGCGATCGAACGAGTCGAAATGAAAGATGTAGAAATTCCCCCCAGTATGCAAAGAGCCATGGCTAAAGAAGCCGAAGCAGTTAGAGAAAAACGCGCCCGCTTCATTAAAGCTGCGGCAGAACAAGAAGCATCGATGAAACTCGCAGAAGCTTCCCGAATTATTGCTGCGACTCCAGCCGCGTTGGAATTGCGACGAATGCAAATGCTCACTGAAATTGGAGCCGAAAATAACACGACTACAATTGTCATGATTCCGTCGGAATTCATGGAAGCAGCTAAGAATTTAGCCGCAGGTTTGGCTAGCAGCGATCGCTCAGAAGCAAATCTCATCGAAACCGAAGTGTTCCCGCAAACCGATATATTTGCTCAAGAAGCTAGTAATGACTCACGATCTACAACAGACCGTAGCTAACACTCTGTACTCCTGAGTTGACTGTCGATCGCCGATCGAAACATCTGCGTTTATCCGCGTTTATCTGCGTTATGAATCCAAAATATAGATATTCGCTAGAGGTCTATTGTTGGGCTAACTCAGGAGGACGACCCCGCAGTCCAGTCATTAGCTGCAAAGCATAAATTTTGACATGGGGAATTCGTCGCAACATCCATAAACCTAAACGACGCATCCCCACTATTGGCAACCAATTATTAGAAAATATTCGATCGAGAAAATCAGTAAAACCCAAAATCATCAGATTTTCTGGTTTGCGCCAGCGTTCGTAGCGCTGCAAAACTTTAATATCGCCAATATCTTCACCTTGTTGGCAGGCAGATTGCAAAACTCTAGCTAAAGCCGCAGCATCTCGAATACCCAGATTCATTCCTTGTCCGCCCACTGGATGGCAACAATGGGCAGCATCGCCAATTAGGGCCAGGCGGGGTAAGACGTAGCGATCGCTTTGCATCAGTTGTACCGGAAACAAAATGCGATCGCCCAACAAAGATAAACGTCCTAACTTACCGCCTGTATGGAATTCTAATTCAGTTAAAAATCGCTCCTCGTCCCACTCTTTCATCTCTTTCGCCTTGGCATGAGGAGCAGTCCAGACAACCTGACAGCGGTTGCCGGGTAAGGGCAAAATCCCCATCGGGCCGGTGGGCCAAAAGCGTTCGTAAGCAATATTTTGATGGGACAGTTCGGGTTTAATGGTTGCCACTACACACGATTGCCAGTAAGGCCAGCCGTAAGTGCGAATTCCAGCGGCTTGGCGGATATGCGATTTGGACCCATCTGCTCCTACCAACAAGCGAGTGCGAATTACAGATTTTTCTCCGCCTCGATTCAACTCGATTTCCACCGCATCCGCTTCATATTGGGTACTGACCACTTCTACCGGACACAACCACGAAACGTGAGGGCAAGCTTGTAATTCCTCTTGTAAAGCTTCTAACAAAACTCGATGTTCGGCAGCATAACCGAGTCCATCTCTGCCTAAATCTTGGGGATGGAATTTGACAACACCGGGATCGTCGGCATCAGAAAGGTGAATTTGGGAAAACGTCGATATTTGAGTCAATATCCGCTGCCAAACGCCAATTTGCGACAAAATTTGACCGGACATCAAAGAGATTACATACGCTCGTCCTTGACTGACAGCCAGCGATCGCTTTTTGGCCTCAATTAACGCCACTCTCAACCCAGAATCTTTTAAAGCCGCAGCTAGGGTTAACCCCACAATTCCCCCCCCAACAATAGCTAGGTCATAATCGACGGTGCGCGAGCAGGGTAAAACTTGACTAGATTGAGATGTTCTCATGGCGAATTGCGAATTGCGAATTGCGAATTGGGATAAGCATATTTACTCCACATTCCATTGTGCCGCGAATAGGGGAGGAATGGCGAAAGTGCGATGCGTGCTATCGCACAGGCTGTCGCCAACGCATTTATAGCAGTGGCATTTACAGGACTTAGACGAATCGAGAGATGATATACCCCGGTAGGGGCGCAAAGCTTTACGCCCCTACTATATATTTGGAACGACATAGCTAAATTCGTGCATTAGAGTTGGGTTAGTTGATGAAAATTTTGGTGCTAAATGCCGGATCGAGCAGCCAGAAAAGCTGTCTCTACGAGATCTCAGAACCAAGACCGCCCGATCGCCCGCCAACTCCTCTCTGGGAGGCTACTGTAGACTGGACTCACCATCAGGGCATAGCAGAGATCGAGGTGAAAACTGCTAAAGGGGAGACTTTAAACCTAGAAATTCCTACTCAGGATCGCGCAGAAGCGATCGCCCGGATGCTCGATACTTTGTGGGAGGGTAAAACCAAAGCGATCGATAACCCTTCAGAAGTAGATGTAGTAGGACATCGAGTAGTCCACGGCGGGCAAGATTACCGCCACAGCGTCAGAATAACTGCTGATGTCAAGGCTGCGATCGATCGGCTGACGCAATTGGCTCCCGTCCACAACCGCGCCAACTTAGAAGGGATAGAGGCGATCGATCGGATTTTCGGCCCCAATCTGCCTCAAATTGCCGTGTTTGACACCGCCTTCCACAGTTCCCTGCCCGATGCCGCTGCCATTTATCCCGGCCCTTATCGATGGGTAGAGAGGGGCATTCGCCGCTATGGATTTCACGGCATCAGCCATCAATATTGCGCTCGAAGAGCGGCTCAACTGTTAAATCGCGACTTACAAGATCTGCGATTAATAGTGTGTCACTTGGGCAATGGCTGTTCTCTCTCGGCCGTCTCTGGCGGAGAAAGCATCGATACCACCATGGGTTTTACCCCCCTAGATGGCCTAATGATGGGTACTCGTTCTGGGGCTGTCGATCCGGGAATTTTAATTCATCTAATGCGGCAAGAAGGCTATAGTGTCGATCGCTTAGATCGAGAACTCAATCAAGAATCTGGTTTAAAAGGCATATCTGGAGTGGCAGCCGATTTGCGGCAGATTGCGACTGCCATCGAAACTGGAAACGCCCAAGCCCAACTGGCCTTAGATATCTTTATCCATCGGTTGCGATCGAGTATAGGTGCGATGCTGGCCAGCTTAGGCGGACTTGATGCCCTAGTTTTTACTGCTGGCATCGGCGAAAATTCTGCCCTAGTTCGTGCCCTAGCTTGCCAAAACTTTGATTTTATAGGGCTGAAGCTAGAGCCTGAAAAAAACCAAGATCGTCCGGTAGATCGAGACATCGCCGCACCAGACTCCAAAGTGCGGATACTAGTAATTCACACTCAAGAAGATTGGGCGATTGCCCAACAGTGCTGGCGGACGAATCATCAAGTGCAATAGACATATCCAACAATTCTTGTGTGGTAGGCATCCTGCCTGCCCTCGATCCTAATTTCTGGAGATGTCTAATGATGAAATGCAACAAAGATTAATCGATCGATCGATTAGGTCATAGCGATCGAAAATGATTTAATGGGAAGAATTGAAGTATTAATAGGAGTTCAGGAGTTCAGGAGTTCAGAAGTTCAGGAGTATAGAAGGCAGAAGTTTAGAAGTTTAGAAGTTTAGGAGTTCAGTTGTTAATTCCCCCCCTGCCTCCCCTGCTCCCCCTGCTCCCCCTGCTCCCTCTCCCTCTCCTCCTCTACCCATGTCTATCAATCTCTGCATCAATCCCCGCTGCCATCAGCCCAAAAATCATCTTCGAGATTTGTTTTGCAAGGCCTGTGGCTCTCAACTATTACTAGAAGGTCGATATTGGGCGAAAACGGTATTGGGAGAGGGGCGTTTTGGCAAAACTTATGAAGTCAGTCATAACGGCGTTTTCAAAGTATTGAAGGTTCTCAAGCTCGATCGCGTCTCGCCAACCAATCAAGCTAAAGTTCTATCTCTGTTCCAGCAAGAAGTGAAGGTATTGATTCAACTCGATCGTCCGGGGATTCCCAAAGGCGATCGATACTTTCAGTATTGGGCCAAAGATAGCCAAGAACCCTTGCATTGCCTGGTAATGGAAAAGATTGAGGGCATGAATTTGTGGTCGTATATCAACCAACAAGGACACCCGATCGATCGCATATTGGCAGTGAGATGGTTGGTGCAACTGACGAAAATTTTAGAGCAGGTACACGAGCAAAATTTCTTCCATCGAGATATCAAGCCCACTAACATCATGCTCAAACCCGATGGCGAGTTGGTCTTAATTGACTTCGGTACTGCTAGAGAGTTGACCGACACCTATTATGCCAAACAGCATTACGGCCAGATTACTGGGGTGGCTTCTGCTGGTTACACTCCCCCAGAACAACTCAGCGGGCGAGCCGTGCCCGCATCAGATTTCTTTGCCTTGGGACGAACCTTCGTTTATTTGCTGACGGGCAAAGAACCGACGACCATGTACGATCCTTACACCAACGAACTAGAATGGCGCGATCTCGTTCCCGATTTACTGCCAGAACTAGCAGATTTGCTCGATCGCTTGATGGCATCCGAACCTGAAGCTCGTCCCATCAATTCTCAAGAGATCGTGGAACAGCTATCAGAAATTTGGCAGATTTTACATCCCGGATCGACAGCAACTCTGCCAACCCAGCCGATAATCCGCGATCGAGCCGCGATCGCTTGGCAAAATGCCCAATTAGACCGAACTTTGGCAGGTCATTCCCAATCGGTTAAACCCACTACTTCTAATGCCAGTAACAGCTACGCCAATATCTCCTTAGCCCCAGACTGGAGCAGCGGGAATTGGAAAACCACTATCAACTTATGCTCTACCGTCGCTGGAGAAGAAATTAGCGCCCTTAAAGGGCATTCCGGTTGGTTGGCAGGAGTGCGTTGCGTCGCTTTCAGTCCAGACGGGCGGTTGCTAGCTAGCGCCAGCGAAGACACTACGATTAAGGTCTGGAACCTCAAAACCGGAGAAGAACTTTTTACTCTCAAAGATCCAGTAAAATTCTTTGCCGGAGTGCGCTGCGTCGCTTTCAGTCCCTCGCCGCAGCAGGTAGCCATGGCATCGGGCCGTTCTGTAAAAGCACCCTTCCCCAATCTCTATTCTTCGGGAGAAATCTTGGTCAGCGCTGGGGAAGATCGAAACATCAAGCTGTGGGATTTAACCACCGGGAAAAAAATCCGCACTCTAGCGGGGCATTTAGACGCAGTTACTTGCGTCGCTTTTAGTCCTAACGGCAAGATGCTAGCCAGCGGCAGTAATGACAAAACCATCAAGCTGTGGAATCTAGTCGCAGGTTACGAACTTTGCACCCTAGAGGGATATTCTGGCTGGATCAATGCTGTGGCTTTCAGTCCCGATGGACGCATCCTCGCTAGCGGCGATATGGATGGCAACATTAAGCTATGGGATCTGAGTACGGCTCAAGAAATCTGTACCCTCACCGGGCATTTAAGTTGGGTTGAATCCGTTGCTTTTAGTCCAGACAAAGAAACCCTAGCTAGCGGTAGTGGCGACAATACGATCAAACTCTGGAATTGGAAAACCCAGCAAGAAATTGGCACTCTCACCGGGCATTTAGGCTTATTGGCAGTAGTCAACTCTGTAGCTTTCAGCCCCGACGGACAAGTGCTAGCTAGCGGCAGTTGCGATCGCACCATCAAGCTCTGGAATTTAAAAACCAGAGAGGAAATTCAAACCCTGACAGGGCATTTAGGCTCGGTATTTTCCGTTACCTTCAGCCCCGACGGCCAAACCCTGGCCAGCGGCAGCCACGACGGTACGATCAAAATTTGGCAAGTGTTTTCTTGAAGGAGTTCAGAAGTTCAGAAGCTTTGGAAGTGTTGAGTGTTGAGTGTTGAGTGTGAAGTTAATAAGGTTTCCATCGCCCCATCGCCCCATCTCCCCATCGCCCCATCGCCCCATCGCCCCATCGCCCCATCGCCCCATCGCCCCATCGCCCCATCGCCCCATCGCCCCATCGCCCCATCGCCCCATCGCCCCATCTCCCCATCGCCCCATCTCCCCATCTCCCTCTCTCTACCTATGCCGAATGTAATCGTAAATCCCCAAATACTTCTCGCCAGGATGGTTCCAGGAGTAGTCGTATTTCATCCCCTGGATCGCCAGTTCGCGGAATTCTTGAGGACTTTCGTACCACAAGCCAAAAGCCCGATCCATGGCCGATTCTAAGGCGTGGCGATCGCTTTGATAGAAAACAAAACCGTTGCGTTCTTCTGGCAGGTGATTTTCATCGTAGTCTCGATCGAAAATGGTATTCACCAAGCCGCCCACGCCCCGCACGATCGGTACGGTGCCGTATCTCAAGCCGATCGTCTGGGTTAGTCCGCAAGGTTCGTAATTGCTCGGAACGACTATCATGTCTGCCGCAGCGTAAATTAAGTGAGCTAGCTCTTCATTAAATCCCAGTTCTAAATGACAATCGGGGTTGTTATTGAGGTGATTTTTTTCGTGCCAGAACCACGAGCCAATTCCTGACTCGGTAGGCGAACCCAAAAGCACGAATTGCCCTCCTCGACTGAGGGTGTAATACATGGCATGATGAACTAGATGCACCCCTTTTTGATCGTCCAAGCGCCCGATAAAACAAACGAGAGGTTTATCGCTATCTCCCAGCAGCAATCGTTCCCGTAAGGCTTTTTTATTATTGGCTTTTTCAGCGAAGTTATCGTAAGAGAAGTGATGGGGGATGTAGCGATCGCCTTCAGGATTCCATACTTCGTAATCGATGCCGTTGAGAACGCCGCCAAACTTGTGATGGTGCAGTTCTAAGGTATGACCCAATCCGCAGCTAATATCGCTGTAACGGGCTTCCCAGGCGTGATGCGGCGAAACCGTGTTGACAAAATTTGAGTAGACGATTCCCCCTTTCATGTAATTGATCGCCAAGGGGTTAAAGTTATCTAGCAGGCGATCGTATTGAAAGTAGTACGATTCGTTATTCAATCCAGTGGCGTTCAGAACGTTAGCCCCAGCAATTCCTTGGTGTTTGAAGTTGTGAATGGTGTAGCATACCCGTTGAGTGCCCATGCCGTGCCATTTGTACATTTCATAGAGCATGACTGGAACTAGGCCAGTTTGCCAGTCGTGGCAATGAATGATGTCGGGACGCTTGTTGCTAACTAACAAAAATTCCAAGGCGGCTTTGCTGAAGAAAGCGAACCGCATATGATCGTCGAGAGCGCCGTAATATTGACCTCGATCGAAGAAATTATCGCCAGAGTGAGGTCGAATGAAGAAGCATACTCGTCCGTGAACCCAGCCGCAGAATACAGAACAATGAACGCGATCGCCATCCCATGGCACCCATAAGTCGCGGTAAGCCTCGTGGAGTCCCCAAATGTGGTCGTAGCGCATACAGTCGTACATGGGGAGGATAATTTCAACGGTATTGCCCCGAATTTCTAATTCTCTACTGAGTCCATAAACCACATCTCCTAAGCCTCCGGCTTTGATTACTGGGGCGCACTCCGAGGCAATTTGGACGATGTACATTTTTACTCCTTAATCTCGATCGCTGTTCACAAAAGTATACACGAGGGAGGAGTTCAGAAGTTCAATAGGCGATCGCCTAAGATGGGGCTATTGACTTAGAGGTTTCTGATGACTTATACCTCACAAAAACTTTTCACCCTAGAAGAATTTCTGGCTCAATACCGAGACAACCCCCGCTACGCTTTGTCAATTGATTGACGAAGACTATACTAAGCAGCTATTTCGTCTAGGTCAAGCGTTCGCGCAGCGTGTGCGGTAGCACGTATCGCTTCTCCCATCTTGCCCCAACTCGAAATTCGTCTAGAAGATATTCTGCCTCGTTAACTTTCCAATTCATCGATCGCTAACAACAGTACGGCTCATTACGTAAAGGTTATGAGTTTTATTACCAAATTGTCGCGGTTCTGTCTGCCGGATAATCTCGAATCCCAAGCTTTTCCAAAAGCGCAGTCCTAGCTCGTTAGCTTCAATTACAGACAACGATACTTGTTTGACTCCCTGTATTGTTACCCAATTTTCAAACGCCCGATAAAATTCCGAACCTAATCCTTGGCCTCGGCGATCGGGACTCAACATCATCAATCCCAACCACCACGTTCGATCGTCTGGATAGTGTCGGATCGATTCGATTATTCCTAACAAATTATTTTGCAGGTCGAACAAGCCCAAAATATATTTATCATCCTGGGTTTTTCCTGGCGGCAAAGCGTCAAATTCTTCCAGTGCTGCCGTTGGCGAAGGAGGTTGACCGTCAGTTAAAAGAGCAAAATCGGTACAGCGATCGTAGAGAGTTTGCATGACTGCTGCATCCTCTAATTTGAGGATTTTTACTGAATATCCAGGACGATTTAGAGCAAAATTGACTGAATCGTTCATATCTCATGGCTAACAATATTGTTGGGTTCAACTACATTGATAATCTTTTCTCTTTAACATAAGCTTTAGTTGGGTTTCACTACGTTCAACCCAACCTACGCGGTTTCGATCGCTCATAATTCATCATTCCCTAATGCCTTAATTTTTCTCCAACTTAGATAACTGGAGAAAAACATCAGGATTGTAGAGCCGCAAGTAATTCCAGTAATTGCCAAACACATTTTTGACATACCATTGGGTTTCGTCAAAGGGAATGCTTTCGACAAATTCATCTGGATCGATCGCTCCTTTGGATCGCAACCATTTCGCTACATTTCCAGGCCCGGCATTGTAACTAGCAACCGCCAACATGGAATTATCTTTGTGAAGGTCGTGGGTGTGTGCTAAATAAGCCGTACCTAGCTGAATGTTGTTTGAAGGATTATCCAGGGCGTATTTATCTAAGTTGAGTTTTTTCGCTTCCTCAGCCGCCGTTGTCGGGATTAACTGCATCAAACCAACCGCACCTGCGATCGATTTAATGCCGCGCTCGAATCGAGATTCCTGCCTGATCAGCCCCATTACCAGTAGGGGGTTGAGTTGGCGTTGTTGCGATCGGTCTTGAATAATATCCAGATAAGGCAACGGATAGAGCGCGTACCAATAATCCATCTGTTGGCTGAGCTTGCGGTATTGAGCTTGCTCTTTGGGCGATTCTCGATCTTCTAATTGGGCTACTAAATCGATTCCAGATTTATATCTACCGCTGGCCAAACGCATCAGTCCGTCGGTAAACTGCTCTGCCACCGTCGGCTGCTGGCGATTAGTAAATTCTGCTTGCCATAAAGTCCAGGCATCTCGATCTTGACCGATTTGGTAAAGTTCTTTGAGCGTTGCCGAACCAGCGGGAGGTTGCGATCGCTCTGAGGGAAAAGACATCTGCGGATTGAGTTGACGCACGGTATTAAAATCGCCGACATCCCAGCCTAAATGCACCGCCGAACGCCAAGCATAGTAAGACCAAGGGTATTGCGCGATCGTCTGCTGAAAAGCAGTTTTGCCCTCGTCGGCCTTGCCCAATCGATTTGCCCATTTGCCGAGCCAAAATTTGGCTCTAGGGCCGTACTTGCCTTGGGGATTTTGCTCGGTAATTTGTTTCGCCCATTCCCAGGCTCCTTGAAAATCGCCAGTCGCTGCCCGCTTTTGAGCTAAACTCCAGCGATATTCAGCGGCAGCTTCAGAACGGCTATAGTTTTTCACCAACAATTGATATACTGGTTCGGCTAGCTGCGGTTGGGGCGATTTCTCTAAGATTTTCCCTTTGGCTAGCAGGGCCTCATCGGCTAAATCGGGATATTTAGCGCTCGCTTGGTCTAAAAAAGTTAAAGCTTCGGTTGGCTCTAAGATCTTGAGGAACCGTCCCAAGCCAATAGCAGCTTCCTCCGACTTCGGAAAGCCATCGATGAGGACGCGGTAGGCGGTGTTAGCTGCTGGTTTTTTGTCTGTTAGTTCCAGTCCCCTAGCAATTCGGTAGGCTCTTTCTGGTGTAGAGGGTGCTTGACTGTAAGCAGCCACGGCGCGATCGTAAATTTGATTTTGCCAGTAGATCTGACCTATAGCTTCCCAATTCTCTGGCTTAAACTGGGCTGAATGTTTTGCTGCTACCCGATCGATCGAAGAGACGATTCCAGGGGAATTAGGCGCATATTTAAGCAACAACCAGAGTAACTCTGGGCGATCTCGATCTTGCTTTAAGCTTTGGCGAATAATTTCTATAGTCCGAGGATGACTGGGGAATCGCTCGATCGCTTGCTGCCAAAGCTGCGGTTGTTTTTTCCCCAAAACGTATAATGCTTCTGCGGCTACGGGCGATTTAGGATAGCTTTTCAAAATATTGTTTAAAGTTTCATCGGCTTTGGCTCGCTCTCCGCTAGTCTCGTATGCTTGGTAGCGTTTGAGGGCGATATAAGGTGCCATCTCTGAATACGACTCTTCCAATCCTTCTAACCACTTGAGGGCCTTTTTTCCCTGTTGTTGCTCGATCGAATCTGCTGCTAGCAGGTAGCGGGCGCGATTTCGCTCTAAAGATGGCGAACCTTGAGCTATAGCTTCTAATTGTCTGGCTCGTTGGGCGGCTGGCTGCAATGCTAAAACTTGAACTCCAGATCTAGCTTGAGTTTGAGAGTTTTGTAAAAACAATCCTCCCGATTTAGTCCCTACCCACAGCCCTAAAGCTAAGGCGCACAACCCAATGCCAGCAACCAATCCAGCTTTTTTGCCAGATTTTTTTGGTTGCGATCGACCTTTAGAGATAATCGGAGGTGAAAGTTTCATATATAGTTTGGCTGTAAAGTTGCTAGATATAGTAGCTTGCTATTTGCAATTAGTCATGGGGCATTTATCAGAAGTTCAGGAGTTCAGAAGTTCAGAATGTCAATTGTCAGTAGTCAGTAGTTAATTTTTTCCTCTGCTCCCCATCTCCCCCTCTCCCCATCTCCCCCTCTCCCCATCTCCCCCTCTCTCCCCTCTGAGTCATACTAGTAGATAGGTTACTTCTATCTTGCATAAATAATGGAATTTCGATCGCTTAATACTCCTCGTTTAGACTGGACTGGCGATGTCCTGGCAATTGGCGCTTTTGAAGATGCCGTGGAATTGACCGACGATCTGGCTCAACTAGATGCTAAACTATCTGGAACTTTGCAGGAACTGATTGCCGAAACCGAATTTAAGGGCGCTGTCGGTAGCAATGCAGTAACGCGAGTTGGTGGTGGCAGCGCGATTCGGAAAGTTATTTTAGTCGGGTTGGGCAAGCCGGATACTTTCAAGTTAGACAGCTTGCGACACGCCGCCGCTGCGATCGCCAAATTAGCCAAAAAGGAAAGGTGCAAAACCGTCGGGATTAGTTTGCCTGTATGGAATAACGAGCCTGCAAGTACCGCTGGCGCGATCGTCGAAGGAATTATACTGGCTTTACACCAAGATCGGCGGTTTAAGTCAGAGGTAGAAGATAAATCGGAACCTCCAGAAACTTTCGATCTGTTGGGATTAGCAGGGCAAGAGGCAGCCATTGCCAAGGCTCAAGCAATCTGTAATGGCGCGATCTTGGCGCGGGAACTGGTAGCCGCACCAGCGAATGAATGCACTCCAATAACGATGGCAGAAACCGCCCAAGAAATTGCTACTGCGCCCAACTTCAATATAGAAATTTTGGAACGAGAAGCTTGCCAGGAACTAGGAATGGGCGCTTTTTTAGGCGTGGCTCAAGCTTCCGATCTGCCGCCTAAGTTCGTTCATATCACTTATAAGCCACCCGGTACGCCCCGTCGGAAATTAGCGATTGTCGGTAAAGGTTTGACTTTTGACTCCGGCGGATTGAACATTAAAGGGGCTGGTAGCGGCATTGAAACCATGAAGATGGATATGGGCGGGGCGGCTGCTACTTTTGGGGCAGCTAAAGCGATCGCTCAACTTCAACCCGATGTAGAAGTCCACTTCATCAGTGCAGTGACCGAGAACATGATCGGCGGTAACGCCCTCCATCCCGGCGACATCCTGAAAGCTTCTAACGGCAAAACCATTGAAGTTAACAACACCGATGCTGAAGGCAGACTCACCCTAGCCGATGCTTTGGTATATGCCGAAAAATTGGGAGTAGACGCGATCGTCGATTTAGCTACTTTGACTGGCGCTTGCGTCATTGCTTTGGGAAACGATATTGCTGGAATGTGGACTCCAGATGATGCGATCGCCTCTCAACTAACTCAAGCCTCAGAACTAGCTGGGGAGAAACTCTGGCGTATGCCTTTAGAAGATAAATATTTTGAAGGCTTAAAATCTCCTATTGCCGATATGAAAAATACCGGCCCTCGCGGTGGTGGAGCCATTACAGCGGCGTTATTTCTCAAGCAGTTCGTCAAGGAAACCCCTTGGGCGCACCTAGATGTCGCCGGTCCCGTGTGGACGGACAAAGATAACAGCTACAACAATTCTGGTGCTACTGGCTTCGGGGTGCGAACCTTGGTTAACTGGGTTCTCAGCTAAGTCTAAAGTGGTGTCGAGCCAGTAGTGGCGTGTCAACCTTAATTTGTTGCATTAGGTAGAGTGCGTTAGGCGGCAATAATTCCTGCTCTGAGTTAAGTTCAACAGTCCGCCGCAGGAGCACCATTTTAGGCTTGACACGCCAGTAGGGTGCGTTACGTTGCGCTAACACACCCTACTGGCTCGACACAGGAAACCCAACAAACCCAACCATCTGGGACTCACGCTATCAATTTGAACCGGAGATGGGAAAGTGCTTGGCAATTAAGTTAGGGATTTGGGCCGGAGAAACCTTACTGTAGCGAGTTTTATCTGGCATAAAAACTAGATTGGGGCCTGCCTTGCATTGCTTGAGACAACCAGTACCCTTAATCTTCACTTGCTCTGATAAATTGCGATCTCGCAATCCTGCCTCTAGCGCCTCACAAATCGCTTTTCCACCTCGTTTCTGGCAATCCGATTTCTGACAGATCAAAATGCTGGCATTTTTGCTTAATTCTGTTCTCTCCCTCTCTCCCTCTCTCCCTCTCTCCTCCTCTCTCTCTCCTGCCCTTTTTACCTCATAAGCTTTCAATTTCAGCTTGCCGCTTTTGAGATCGCGTTTGCCTTCGCCACCGATCTCGATCGCATCGCCTGGATTTAAATATCCCTCCAGCACTGGGCGTAATTCTTTGGCAGGCTTAAACCAAAATTCTCCTTGGGGAGTACCAAGTCGCAAGTATTCGATCTTATAGCCATCTTTAAATAAAAATCCTAAAAACTGGCCTGCGACCTTAAGTTCTGCTACTTGAGTGTACTTACTCATATTTTCACTTCCCCATAATTGCTATTTATAAACTGCGCTCTCACTCTGCTTGCCAGCAACGATGCAACCAGAGGACTAGCTCCCGCCGAGGCGCTGTCGTTTGTCTGACGACGCTCCAAACTTGAACCACTGCTGCTGGACTGGTAATCTGCGCCTTTAATGGCTGGTTAGTCGCACACTGAGCCGGGATATCTAGTTGCTGCAAGCGCCAGTAAATTTCCCAACGCTCCGCCCCCTTTACCCCCAATGTCTGCGCGGCTTCTGAATCTGCTTGTAAAGATTTCATTCCTTCCATAATTGCAAGTAATTATCAATTAGTATAAAACTAGGGTCGGACATATGGCAATATCTACAGATATAATTTGTCAATTTTGAAACAAAAGCAGTGAAGGTAAAGAACTTAGATCTAGAGGCGATCGCTGGCCGTCACACCTGAGATTATCGAAAAATTACGATCTCTAGCATCTCGATCGAGGTACAGATGAGACGAACTTCGCTCCCCTACTTCTGCTTTACCTTGCTGCCGATGGATATCGCTTAACCATAATCAGTGCAAAATATTCTCATTCATATAGTACCCAGAATGGGGCAAAAACTTTAAAAAACTGCAAAGATGTTGTTAATTAAGCGTCATATTTGGTTCTAACTCCTAGAATTGATATAGATCGATCCACTCCAAAACGATCGTTTACCGGAAAGAGAGGAGAACCATGGCTGACACTCAAACCTTATTACGCTCCTTTGGTGAAGTTTCTGATAATCCAGTGTTGCTGGATAAAAGCGTCACAGTGCCAGTGTGCGAGGGGTTAAACATGGCCTTGGCGAGTTTTCAAGCACTGTACTTGCAATATCAAAAGCATCACTTTGTGGTTGAAGGAGCAGAATTTTACTCTTTACACGAGTTTTTTCAAGACAGCAGCAAAGAAGCCCAAGAATACGTCCATCAATTGGGAGAACGTTTAAACGGCTTAGGCGGCGTACCAGTGGCTAGCTTTAGCAAATTAGCGGAATTATGTTGTTTTACGCCAGAAATCGACGGCATCTATAACTGTCGGCAGATGGTAGAACACGATCTAGTAGCCGAGCAAGCAGTCATTCAATTGCTGCGCCGTCAAGCGGGACAAGCTGAAAGTTTAGGCGATCGCGCTACCCGCTATATGTACGAGCAAATGCTTCTGGAAACTGAGGAGAGAGCTTACCACTTGTCTCATTTCCTCGCTCCCGATAGCCTCACCTTGGGGTTCGTGCAAGCCGCTCATAATTAGAGTGGGGAGAGAGGGAGATGGGGAGATGGGGAGATGGGGAGATGGGGAGCGTTTAACACTCAACACTCCACTCTTCTCACTCCAGGCTTCCAAGCACTCAACACTTCACACTTTTCTTAGCCGCCGCTGATTTTGGCTTTGTAGCCCAACTGGGTAAGAATTTGCAGTAGCTTTTGTTTGTGGTCGCCTTGAATTTCGATTTCGTTATCTTTAACCGTACCACCAGCACCGCATTGGGTTTTTAGCTGTTTCAGCAAAGCCTGAAGACTTTCTGGCTTCATTTGAAAACCGCTAATTACAGTTACAGTTTTGCCCTTGCGTCCTTTCCGGGAAGCTTGCACCTTGAGATTTTGCTGTGCTGGGGGTAATTCTAAAGCTGGCCGTTCGATCGCTTCTGGGTTGTCAGCGTTACCAAATTCCTGATAGATAATTTTCTTTTGGGCAGAAGCTTTGGGATTTGAAGAAGCCATATTACCGACTATGATTTGAATGATTGATTGAAGACTATGATTGATTGAAGACTATGATGAAGGCGTTTTCGATCGTAGTTATCATTTAATCAAACAAATCATAGTAACTATTACTTGTTCACTCGCAGCCTAGACTTTCGCGGGTAGAAACACCTGTAACGGGATTAACTCCATCAGCGCGTTCGCACATCCGCGTCACTTCGTAGGGATCGAGCAAAGCGCCGGAAAAATCTGCCCCAGTAATTTGGGCTTCAAAAAAATTGGTACTGGTAGCGATCGCATCGGTGAAGATGGTGTTAGTTAAGTCGGCGCGACTAAAAACTACTCGATCGGCCAGCGACCCCGCTAAATTAGCTCCTTTCAGGTTAGCTTGTAAGAACGAACTCTTGGTGAGGATGGTTGCTTGCAGGTTGGCTTCTTCAAAATTTGCCTCCTGCATATTACCGCCAGCAAAAGAGGTACCAGATAAATCTTTGTGAGAAAAGTCTCGATGCTGTAAGTCAGTAAGGGTGTAGTTAACTGTATTTTCTTGAGCGATCGCACCAGGTACGGTAAGCAGCCAGAAACCAGCTACGCACAACAACAGCAATCCTTTCATCAGATGTTGGAGGAGCGATCGCTTTGAACGTCTCCTACCATCATGTTCTACTGCCAGCGTTGGCGCAGCCTGTTGCGGAGCAACGTATCGCCCTTGAGAGTTCATAGCTTTTTATATCCAAGTTTCCCACTCGATCCAGTCTATCAAATTGATACTCTCTGCCCTAAAATTGCGAACTGCGAATTGCGAATTGACAATTGTTTCAGCTTCGATCGAAAATCCGCTCTAGTGCTTGTCTGATGTCATCTTTGTTATCTGGCAGTTCTGTTAAGGGGATCTGTTGGCGATCGAGTTCGTGGGCGGTGTATTGTTGGACGATCGGATTGAGTTGGAAATCGGCTTCGCCTTGAACGAGAGATCTCCTCAGTAACGATTCGATCGCTTCTAGGAGTTCTGCACCCGATATCTCGATGCTCTCTTGCAATTCGGCAAACGACATCGGCTGACGGCTAATCGTCAACCAGTACATCACTTTTTGCTCTAAATCGGATAAGTTATGAAATTGCCGATCGACTAAATCGAAAATTTGAGCCATTTCGATTCCCCTCTGTTGGAGAAACTCAGACACCTTGCCCCCAAAAGAGCGCTGAATGGTGGCGGTAGCAATTTGCAAAGCTAAGGGATTGCCTTGATAGATTGCTATTAAATCTTCCCAGGAAGAGCGATCGGCTAACCCTTTAGCTGCTAGTAACTGATAAGCCGCTTTGGACTCCAAACCAGGCATAGCTAGCAAGCGCACTGGGAACCCTTGGGCCGATAGTTCCACCAGTTGTTTGGTGTTTTCTCGACTGGTTAATAATAGGCAACTTTTATGTCTTTCCGTACCCACTCGCCGCCATAGTTCGCGGTAATCTTCGTAGCCAGTTTGATACGTCCCAGCAAATTTATCGCCCTGCATCAGGGATTCAGCATTATCCAAAATTAACAAGCAGCGGTGCTGGCGCAAACGCTCCATTAATAGTGAAAGTTTGCCTTCCACTGTTTCAGGTAAGTTGGTTCTCTGCTGTTGGGAGAAAAAATTAATGATGTCGGCTAACAAATCGGCCAGCGGGGGAGAAGGAGAACGGAGCGATCGCCAAATGACGTACTCAAACTCACCTTGAATTTCTTCAACTAGCTTAACCGCTAGGGTAGTTTTGCCAATTCCCCCGATTCCTAGCAGAATTACTAGCGGATCTTTGTCCTGCAAAATCCATTTTTTCAGTTTTTCGAGTTCGTTGGTGCGTCCGTAGAATGTTGGTAAAAGAGGGGCTTCTCCCCAATCTAGCCGCTTCTTAGAATTTTTGTGAGCTATTTCTGCTTGCATTTCTTCCATCGCATCCCACAAGACCGCGCATTCTTTAGAAGTTGCACCTTTCTCCTTGCAGGTAGCGCGAGCTTGTTCGCGCGTTTGCTCGATCTTTTGCCGGAGTCGTTCTAATTGGTAGCGGCTATGTCGTTCTAGTATGGCTCGCAAGTTAGCTTTACTGACTTTCTCTCCAAATACCTCGCTCAGCAGCTTCCAAAAGTTTGGACCGGCATCGTTTTTGAGGTAGTTAAGGGTATAACCAGAAGTTACCGTCATCTCGTCATAGGTTTTACCCTCCCAAGCGCCGCGCAAAACCGTCTTTTCTGCTTCGCTTAGCTGCTTCTCGGTTTTAGCGGCTACTGCTGACTTAACTACATTCAGTGCTTCTTTATAATCCATATCTCTTCCTCGCTAGCCATTTCAGAATGCGTCAGCGAGATTTACTACCTTAATTATAGCCATAACAGTTTAGGGCTTACTAAGTTATGGCATAACAAATTATGCTCTATTTTGTTAGAGGGCGATCGCCTTTACTCCGATCTCTTATCGAATCCCATCGAGCAAAAGGCAGCGTAACGCTATGTCGTCCCCAGGTTTTAGGGGATCGCACTACATCATGATGCCGGATCTTTTTTCTCTGTTATGGCCTCATGGTTGACGAAATGTGTCAAAATGTAAAGCAGACTTATTGCCTCTGCCCAAGTCCCTAGTTAAAAATGGGGCAGATTTAATGAAAAGTGGTGAACCGATCGACGGCCGAGCGCAACTTCTCTATAGAAACAGCTTTAACGCCAACTGCCATAGCTTTGGGAAATTTTGATGGCGTGCATCGGGGCCATCAACAAGTAATTCGACCGATTTTAGCTCGGCAAATTCCCAGCAACGGACAACAGACTACAGACCAACGCCAACCAGGACATCCCACAGTAGTAACTTTTAATCCCCATCCGCAAGAGTTTTTTAGCGGGGAAAAGCGAACTTTGCTGACACCACTAACCGAAAGAGAGCAAATCTTGCGATCGCTCGGCGTGGGACAGTTAGTAGTGATACCATTCGATCGCACCGTGGCGGCAATGAGTCCGCAGGAATTTGTCGAACAGATTTTGGTGCAGCAGTTGCAAGCTACCGACATCAGCATCGGCGAGAATTTTCATTTTGGCTGCCAGCGTTCCGGTACCGCTGCCGACTTAAAAGCGATCGCAGCTACCTTTGGTATTGAAGTAACGATCGTCCCCTTGGAAAGCTGTCAAAACGAAAGAATTAGCAGTTCTGGCATTCGCGCCGCCCTCCTGGGGGGAGATTTGGAGACGGCCAACCGATTGCTAGGACGCTGTTATACTTTGACAGGCAAAGTAGTTGCAGGGCAACAGCTAGGCAGAACGATCGGATTTCCTACCGCTAACCTTCAGCTACCGCCAGAGAAGTTTTTACCCTGCCATGGCGTTTATTGCGTCAAAGTTTCGCTGCTGGAAGAGGGAGGAGAAGGAGAGGGGGAGATGGGGAGATGGGGAGAGGGAGAGCAGGGGGAGCAGGGGAAGCAGGGGAAGCAGGGGAAGAATTTTCAACTCCACACTTCCCACAACACTTCACACTCCTACATCGCTGGCGTGATGAATATCGGTCAGCGCCCGACGGTAGATGGTACGACTACTACAGTAGAAGTACACTTGTTGGATCGATCGCCAGATTTATACGGGCAGGTTTTAACCGTCAGTTTAGAAAAGTTTTTGCGACCCGAACAGAAATTTGCTAACCTTGCTGCACTCAAAGACCAAATTGCTGCCGATTGTGCGGCAGCTAGAGAATTTTTTGCTTGAGTATGTTACCTAATATTCTGGCTCTAGACTTTGATGGGGTGGTGTGCGATGGCATCCAGGAATATTTTGCTACCTCCTGGGACACCTACTGCGAAATTTGGCATTCATCTAGCGTCAAACCGCCAGAAAATTTGCGCGATCGCTTTTTTCGCTTGCGTCCCATCATCGAAATTGGCTGGGAAATGCCAATTTTAATCCGTGCCTTAATGCTAGATATTCCAGAAACTAAAATCGAGCAAAATTGGCCAGTAATTGTTCGAGAATTGTTAGAAACAGAAAATTTAAATGCTACCGATATCGGCAGCAAATTAGATGGAATTCGAGATCGTTGGATTGCTAGCGATTTAGATAGTTGGCTGGCGCTGCATCGGTTTTATCCAGGGGTAGCACAACGGCTGCAAGAATTACTTGCCAGCGACGTGCAGCCGATAATTGTGACTACCAAAGAAGGGCGATTCGTCCAGCAACTATTGCAACAGCAAGACATCTCTTTACCCGCCAGATGGATTATCGGTAAAGAGGCGCGGCGGGCTAAATCTCAAACCTTACGAGAGCTATTAGCCAATTATAGCGATCGCCCCCCGACCATTTGGTTTGTAGAAGATCGGCTGGAAACCTTGCGATCGATCGAACAGTTACCAGATTTAGCAGGGGTGCAATTATTTCTAGCAGATTGGGGCTACAATACTGCCACCATGAGAGAATCTGTTAGAAGCGATCGCCGCATTCGACTTCTTTCTCTTTCCCAGTTCGGCCAGGATTTCTCTACCTGGTGTTAGCCTCAATGCCAGAGATTCTGCTTTAATTACCGGCCAAATTAGGCGCACCAGCCTTGCCGTAAGAAGGAAAATCTTTGCGTTGATGCCATTTACCGTCTTCACCTCGAACAAATTCTTGAGAGCGCTTAATAGTCTGCCAAGCGACGCGATTTGCTGCTTCTTCATCACCGCTTCTTTCGGCAATACTATTGAATGCAGCGATGAATACTCGTTGACCGTATTCGGGTAGTTGCTCTCTCACTTCTTGAGGTAGATCTTCAATTTTTTGGTAAGCCATGGAAAAATCTCCTTATTCTTTAGTCTGCGCAGGCAGACGAGTGTTTGTATAGCCGCGAATACATTCGCCGCTCAACCGTTAATGACCGTGCCGCCATTGGGGTGTAAGATTTGTCCGGTCATGTAAGACGAATCATCTGATGCCAAAAAGACATAGCTAGGGGCAACTTCTTCTGGCTGTCCAGCGCGTTGCATGGGAACTTGCGCCCCAAAACTTTCTACCTTCTCTTCGGGAAAAGTAGAAGGAATCAACGGAGTCCAAATCGGACCGGGGGCTACGCCGTTGACGCGAATCTTTTTCTCTACCAGGGCTTTTGAGAGCGATCGCGTAAAAGCGACGATCGCCCCTTTGGTGGCAGAGTAATCTAATAGTTTGGGGCTACCTTGATAGGCAGTTACCGAAGTGGTATTGATAATAGCGCTACCTTCTTTGAGGTGTGACAAAGCTGCCTTTGTCAAGAAGAACATCCCAAAGATATTGGTGCGAAAAGTCCTCTCTAACTGTTCGGCGCTAATATCTGCAATGCTTTCTTGCGGGTGCTGTTCGGCAGCATTGTTGACCAAAATGTCCAAATGCCCCAAGGTTTCTACCGTTTGGTCGATCGCTTGCTGGCAAAATTGTTCGTCGCCAATATCGCCAGCAATAGCCAAACAGCGCCGTCCTTCGGCTTCTACCAAGCGTTTGGTTTCTTCGGCATCCTCGTTTTCATTGAGATAGACGATCGCTATATCTGCCCCTTCTTTAGCATAAAAAAGAGCCACCGCCTTACCGATCCCGCTATCGCCGCCAGTAATTAACGCCACCCGACCGCTAAGTTTCCCGCTGCCGCGATAGTGCCGATCGTCTGTTTTAGGCTTAGGAGTCATTTCGGCCTCTACCCCAGGTTGGCGATCTTGATGCTGGGGGGGTTGCAGTGTTTGAGTTTGAGTCATGGTCGTATTTCTGGGAAAAAGGTTAAGACTTGCCCTCACCCCAGCCCTCTCCCACGGGAGAGGGAGCAAGAGGGGGAGCAGGGGAGCGTTCTTCACTCAACACTTCACACTTCTCATACCAAATCCGGTTGCCAAAACCATCTTTCTCTCAAGGAGCCTCCGGCTCCCCTCAGATAACAGAAACTTCCTTTTCCCTCTCCTCGTAGGCTACCGTGTATACATAAGTCCCTCAGAGCTTTGCTAGACGTGGTTTGCCCACCCTACGGGAAGCCGAAGAAAGCGTCTATATCCCCGGTGCCCCTTCTCCCCAGGGAGAAGGGGAGCCGGAGTCGAACCAGTTCCCAGTTCAGCCGCCAGCAATTCTCTATGACCAATTCAGGCGGTTAGAGTCTTTCGTCCCTCTCCCGTGGGAGAGGGATTTAGGGTGAGGGCTGAAAGGATGATATGAGAACCGGATTTGGTATCACTTCTTGAACTCCTGTAGAGATGCGAGATCTCGCGTCTCTACCTTCTGAAATTCTGTTGGCGCAGCCTGCGCTCGGCGCATACTCCCGAACTTCTGTATTCTGAACTTCTCGGACTTATTACCACCAAATCCGATTGCCGTTCTCGTCCATCCGGGCTTGGCGAATGACATCAGAAATTTCTTGTGCGTCTCTGACGTGGTGTAAGGCTTTGGTTTCACCGTTGGGATAATTGACCACAAAGTAAGTCGGCACTGTAATATGGTCGCCCGTGATATCGGGGGCATCTACAGCTACCTGTTTGGCTTTTTCAGCTAAACTTTTGGACTCATCAATGCGATCGCCTGGATTAACGGTTGCAGAGCTTCCCTTGCTGGCCAATTCTTCTTTTTGCTGCTGTTTTTGTTGCGGATCGACTTCTTCCGGCTGCATCGGTTGTTTGAGATCGAGGCGATCGTTTGCGCGGTCTAATCTTTCATTAGTTTTCATAAGTCGCAGCTTGTTCTCAAAAAGTTTTTTCTTGCTGCTGTCGATCCTAAAAACACAAACCCAGATCTCCCATCCCACCCCAGAGATAACCTCATCGACTAATCTGCCGTCTGTGGTGCGATCGCTAACTTATAACCGAGGCGAATTTATCTACCAGATCGATCGGTTTTCTCTATCGAAATGTAGATAAATTGCTGCTGGAAAATAGCCTAGAGTATGGCCGGTAATCATATAGGAGACCGCTGCATGAGTCAGGATCGGGGTGACTTAGGAGAGCAAACCCTAAGCAAAATAGCCGAAGTTGCTTTAAATAGCCAGGTAGACGAGGCCGAGAGCCTCAATGTCGATTTAAGAACCGATCCTTTGAAGCTAGTCCAAGGCGAACTAGAATCAGTAGCGATCGAGGGTCAGGGAATTGTCGTGCAACAAGAGTTGCGGATGGAAGCAATTCAACTGCAAACTAACGCCGTGGCCATTAATCCCTTAAGTGCGGTTTTAGGCAAAATCGAATTAACTCGTCCCACCGAAGCCAGCGCTGAAATCGTATTAACTGCTACCGATATCGATCGGGCTTTTAATTCTGATTACATTCGGCAAAAAATGCAAGGTTTAAAAATTCCCGTGGATGGCAAACCTGTAACGATCAACTTTTTGAAAGTCGATTTCGATATTCCAGAGAATGGCAAAATATCTTTGAACGCCGAAATTTTTGTTCGGGAAACTGGCGAACTAAAACAAGTCGCTTTTACAGCAGTACCAAAAGTAAGTAGCGATCGCCAACAAGTTTTGCTAGAAAACATCGAATTTCCAGAATCTCAAGCAGATTCTCAAGAGTTAACCTCTCCGTTGCTAGCACAAATGCGCGACCTGCTAAATTTGCAGAATTTTGAGCTACAAGGTATGGATCTTCGCCTGGAAAAAATTCAAGCCGAAGCAGGCAAGTTAACCATGGTCGGTAGCGCATTAATCGAAGAATTTCCATCAGAAAAGTGAAGGCGTAATAAGTTTCGTAAGCGTCGAGTGTGGTGTGAGAAATTCAGAAGTTGTAGAGACGCGAGATCTTTTATCTCTACTTTAGAGCGACTATAGGAGTAAGAAAATGGCTCAAACATCTAGAACCGAACCTTTAATTGAAAATATCGAGCGAGATTACCAGGACAGCGGCATTCCCAGTACGGCTGCGATCGCTGGTCATCCTCTACATCCATTGTTGGTAACTTTTCCGATTACTTTTCTCGTCACAGCTTTAGGAACCGATATCGGTTTTTGGCTGACTAAAGATCCGTTTTGGGCAGAAGTTTCTGTGTGGCTAATTGGCGCGGGATTGCTAACAGCAATTCTGGCAGCAATTACTGGACTGATGGATTTTTTTAAAATCGGGCGAGTGCGGAAACGTCAAGCCGGATGGTTCCATTTAATCGGTAATGTGGCCGCTTTAATTGCTACCGCAATCAACTTAGCACTGCGATGGAACAATCCCATAGATAGCGTTTTACCTACAGGTTTAGCTCTTTCGCTGGTGGTTTCAGCCTTGTTAGGAATTACAGGTTGGTATGGAGGGGAACTCGTTTACCGCCACAAAATTGCTGTAGTTGGTAGCAGCGATCGCAATTCACCTTAAGGCAAGGTCGATCGTTCGTTGGATAACAAAAATTTGTAGGAGCAGATTGTAGAGCATTTGTGTCAAGTTAACAGTCAAAAGCACGATCCGGCAGGGGTTTTCAACCCCTGTCTCAAAGAGAAAGTCCTCTAAAGAGGACTCGCCAATCTCTGCGTAATTTAGTTCCTTAGTCCATTTCAATGGACTTGCGCTATTAGCCAGGGGTTTTGAACCCCTGGCGGTTGTAGCTGAAGTTCATGGTACAGCGACAGCTTTAACTCAATGGTCGGCGAGTTTAGCCAACCAGTGGCGGAACGCACAATTAACTTTCAAATCAAACCCGCCCAGCCTCACCGATAACCCGAACGAAAAAATTAAACCCGTTGCCACATTAGACATGGAAACTTACGACGTAATTATCATCGGCGCAGGTCATAACGGACTGACTTGCGCTGCTTACCTCCTGAAAGCAGGCTACAGCGTCTTGCTGCTAGAAAAACGACCCGTTCCTGGGGGAGCAGCAACTACCGAGACGCTAATGCCAGAAACAGCACCGGGTTTTCGATTCAATCGTTGCGCGATCGATCACGAGTTCATTCATCTAGGCCCGGTAGTCGAGGAGTTAGAACTCCACAAATACGGACTCGAATACCTCTTCTGCGATCCGATAGTATTTTGCCCCCATCCAGATGGCAAATACTTTTTAGCTCACAAATCGATCGAAAAAACTTGTGCCGAAATTGCCAAATTTCACCAAAAAGATGCCGAGCGCTATGGCGAATTTGCTCGCTACTGGCAGCAGTTCATCAGCATGGCGATTCCCATTTTCAACGCCCCACCTAAGTCGGTAATCGACATCTTGGGCAACTACGACATCAAAAAGATTAAAGACCTCTTTTCATTGCTAGGCGCACCTCAGAAGACGCTGGATTTTATCAGAACGATGCTCACCAGTGCTGAGGATATGCTCCACGAGCAGTTCGACTCGGAATTTTTGAAAGCACCTCTAGCCAGATTGGCTTCCGAACTGGGAGCGCCTCCTTCACAGAAGAATCTGGCAATCGGAGCGATGATGATGGCGATGCGCCATCACCCCGGTATGGCCAGACCGAAAGGCGGTACTGGGGCGTTAGTAGAAGCACTTCTAAATCTGGTTCGCTCCCATGGCGGTATTGTTCTCACCGACCAATCTGTTAAAAGAGTTCTGATCGACAACGGCCGGGCAGTTGGGGTTCAAGTCGCAGATGGTAGCGAATATCGAGCCAAACGAGGAGTAATTTCTAACATTGATGCCAAGCGCCTGTTCTTGCAATTAATGGAGCCAGCCGATGTCGATGATGCTGATGGCGCTTTACGAGAAAGACTGGAGCGGCGGATCGTCAACAATAACGAAACCATCTTGAAAATCGACTGCGCTCTCTCCGAACCGTTGCGATTCGATCGCTACCAACACCAAGACGAATACCTCATCGGTTCGGTGTTGATTGCCGACACGATGAGGCAGGTAGAAATCGCTCATTCCGAGCCATCTATCGGCAATATTCCCGACTCCGATCCTTCGATGTATGTGGTCATGCCGACAATGCTCGATCCTTCCATGGCCCCACCAGGCCAGCATACCCTTTGGATCGAGTTCTTTGCCCCCTATCAAATTGCTGGGAAAGAAGGTACGGGGTTGCACGGTACGGGTTGGACGGACGATTTGAAAAATAAAGTAGCCGATCGCGTTTTAGATAAACTGGCAGAATATGCCCCCAACCTCAAATCGGCCATAATCGATCGAGCGGTAGAAAGTCCGGCAGAACTGGGAGAGCGATTGGGAGCTTATAAGGGCAACTATTACCATATCGATATGACCCTCGAACAAATGGTGTTTTTCCGTCCCTTGCCAGAGCTAGCTAACTATCACACGCCCATTGAAGGACTATTCTTGACCGGAGCGGGTACTCATCCCGGCGGTTCGATATCGGGAATGCCCGGTCGAAACTGCGCTAGAGTTTTCTTGCAAGGTCAGCAACCCCTAAATCAGGCAGTAGCAGGCGCTAGCAAATCCCTCAAATCAATGACCAAAAGCGTGCTGGGAATATGATTTCTATAGACTTGTGGGATAGCCCTCTGGGCTGTCCCAGTGGAGCGATCGATTGAGAATGGCGATGAAAAAGGTGGCAACATGGCTCTAGTTTTGATTATTGGCGGCAGTGGGAGGATAGGCAGCAGCATCGCACGAGACGTACTGAATTATACTCAAGCCGATGTGGCGATCGCTGGCCGCAATGTCAGTAGGGGAGAGGCGGCGCTCGCCCATTTGGGATCGAGAGTGAAGTTTAGAGTTGTCGATTTCAATCACCCAGAGCAAATTCAGCAAGCGGTGGCAGAGGCCGATTTAGCGATCGATACCGCTGGTCCTTTCTACCACCGGAAAATGGACGTGCTGCAAGCCTGCATCGATCGCCAAGTAAATTACCTCGATGTCAGCGACGAACGCAGTTTTACCATCAGAGCCTTAGCTTTGCGCCCCGCTGCCGAAGCTGCTGGCATCACAGCAATAATTAACACGGGCGTATTTCCCGGAATTTCTAACAGCATGGTGCGTCAGGGAGTCGAAAAACTCGATCGCCCCGATTCGATCCATCTCAGCTACGTCGTGGCGGGATCGGGAGGAGCGGGGGTAACGGTGATGCGAACCACGTTTATCGGCTTGCAAAGACCCTTTGAAGCGTGGCTGGACGGCCGCTGGCAAGAGGTTAAGCCTTACACCGAAAGAGAAACCATAGAATTTCCGCCTCCTTACGGGCGAGCGCAGGTTTATTGGTACGATATGCCCGAAGCTTTTACGCTAGCAGCAGCGTTTCCAGTCAAACAAGTGATTACCAAATTCGGGATCGTGCCAGATTTTTACAACCATCTCACCTGGATAGCGGCTCGATTTTTTCCCCCACCCATGTTAAAAAGTCCAGCGACCGTGGAATTTCTAGCGCGAGTCAGCCATCAGATGACTCAAGTTACCGATCGCTTTAGCGGTCAAGGGGTGGCCGTGCGCTCTGAAGTCTGCGGTCAAAAGGACGGACAGCCTGCTTGTTATCGATCGACTTTTTTCCATGAAAGCGCCGCCGTCGCCACTGGCTGCGGCACTGGCAGTATTGCCCAACTAATGTTAGAGGGCAAGTTGCATCGATCGGGAGTCTGGTCGGTCGAGCAAGTGCTTTCGACGGAATTGTTCGATCGAGTAATGCAACAGCGCCAGCTACAAATCCCCGGACAAATGATTTATCAATAAAAAGGCGATCGATTAGAGACGTGCCACAGCACATTTTTCAACCCAGTAACGTGTCTGGCGCTCGAATGAAAATGTTATGACGATTGCAGACAGTCTCCTAATGCAAATGTTTGGACGGCCCAAAGGGTTACTGGGTCGATTGGGAGGTTTCATTTTAGCCCGCACGAAACGCGATTTTACTCGATGGGCGATCGATCTCCTCGAAGTTCAACCGGATGACCGAGTGCTAGAAGTTGGATTCGGTCCCGGAGTGGGCATTGAGATGCTGGCGACGATGGTGTCAACCGGACGCATAGCGGGCGTAGATTATTCTCAGGAAATGGTCGAACAAGCCAGTGCGCGGAATGCTAAAGCGATCGAAACTGGCTTAGTCCAACTTCAGTATGGCTCGGTTGAAGCCCTACCGTTTGCCGATGACACCTTCGATAAAGCCTTGGCGATTAACTCCCTGCAAGTTTGGTCAAATGCAATGGCTGGACTGCGGGAAATGCAACGGGTAATCGAAGTCGGCGGCCAGATTGCCCTTGGGTTTACTCCCCAATCGGGACAGACGAGTGCTGGATTGACCGAGATGGTGACGGCAGCGGGTTTTAGAGACGCACGTTTGGTGGAGAGGGAGCGGGGTTTCTGCGTGCTGGCGATCGCATAATCGACCAAAACAATTGACAAAACCTGCCTACTTATATCGATCGCTTCATCCCTGGGAAAGAAGTCTGGTTTTGCTAGGCAACGATAATATCGGGCTACAAATATTTTAGGAGGTGAGCTACACGCTAGCGATCCGAGAAATATCGTGAGACACTTGACTGAGCAGTAAAACACGAGATAAGAGCGTTTCTATATTTGGATCTGTTGTTTTTTCTTTCATTCTGCCCTTCGCACTTTACACTTTTATGTTTGTCAACGATCCTTTGCTACTTTCTCGTTTGATGCTTTTGAGTTTGGGGACGCGCCAATCTCTTTACCACGCCGATCGCATTCCTCCTCCAGAACGCCCAGTTTTGGTGGTGAGCAATCATCGTAGTTTTTTAGATGCCCCGCTGCTGATGACGGCGCTGAATCGTTCCATTCGATTTGCTTGCCATCACTATATGAAGCAAGTACCGATTTTGCGAGAGTTGGTGCAACAGTTCGGCTGCGTGCCGCTAGATCCTACCAACAGCAGACAGCAGGGCTTTTTGCAGCAAGCAGGCCAGTTGCTGCAATCTCAACAAGTAGTCGGCATCTTTCCAGAGGGTGGAAAAGCGATCGTCGAGGTAACACCCCCAGATCGAATGTGGCAGTTCCAGCGAGGGTTTGCTCACTTAGCCTTGCGATCGCCCGTTCCCGAATTAGATATTCTGCCTGTCGCGATTTCAGTAAGCGAGGAAACAGTTCACTACTCGCTCCCGTTGCAAGTATTTCATTGGTTCGACCCTTCAGAGCCTTTGTTCGATCGGCCGGGGTTTCATCCGCTGGTAGTTTATCATCAAGCAAGCGTCCTCATCGGTCGTCCTTATCGGATTACCGAGCGCGATCGCCAGCAATACCGGGGCAAGTCTGCCAAAATAGTTGTGGATAACTTGACCGATTACTGCCAAAGTGAAATTACTAGCCTTCTGAAGATCGCCAATTGAATACCCCGTGTAGGTTGGGACAAATCCAATCTTTGGTGGGTTACGGTAAATATGAAATTAACAAATTAGCGTTACGCGAAAGCCATGTTGGGTTTCGCTGGCGCTCAACCCAACCTACGTTTATTGCACTATTCTGAACTCCTGAACTCCTGAACTCCTATATTCTTCTTCGCTCGTGTCTAAAATTAAAAGTCATCCTTGCTTTTTAACTCCGACCAAACTTCAACCTACCTACCCGCTATTTATATTTTTGCCAGGAATGGATGGCACGGGAGAGCTATTACGGGTTCAAACCGCCGGATTAGAAAAAGCATTTGACGTGCGCTGCTTGGCTATTCCTAGAGACGACCTCAGTTCTTGGGAGGTGCTAACCGAACGGGTAGTGCAACTGATTCAAACAGAAATAGATAAAACACCAAAAGCTCGTCCGGTTTATCTTTGTGGCGAGTCCTTTGGTGCTTGCTTGGCTCTCCGAGTGGCAACTCATTCGCCGCACTTATTTACTCAGATATTGTTAATCAATACCGCTTCTGCCTTCCAGCGGCGCTATTGGATGGCTTGGGGAGGACAGGTTATTCGCTACTTCCCTCACTTCCTCTACCAAATGTCGTCATCTTTGCTGTTGGCTTGTTTGGCCAATCTCGAACGGATAGCACCAGGCGATCGCCAAAGCTTACTAAAGGCAACCCAATCTGTTCCCCAAGCTACGTCTGTTTGGCGGCTGTCGTTGCTCTCTGGGTTTAATCTCGACGATTTGGATTTAAAACGTCTGACTCAACCAATACTAATTGTGGCCAGCGGTAGCGATCGCTTGTTGCCTTCAGTCGAGGAAGCCCAAAACTTAGTCCGTCGGTTGCCCCAGGCTCGAGTGGTAATTTTGCCCGATAGCGGTCATGCTTGCCTGTTAGAAGCCGATGTCAATCTCTACCAAATTATGCAGCAGCAAAATTTTTTAGCTCCCGAATTCGTCGAGAGTTAAGATATCCCTCGCTATTTGCTAAATCTGAGCGACCGCAATCGGAAGAATATCGACCCGGCGATTGAATAAGACACGAGGGCGGAACAAAGTTTGAAATAGGATAAATAGAGATCTCAATTCTCCTGGCGAACAACGGCTTTTCCACTGACCGGGACGACAAAATAGCATTTCCACTAAACGTCGATGTTGAGGTAATTGCACTTCCTCAAATTGCACGCGCACTATGGAAAATCCCTCTCGGAAACCCATCCAGTTAATTGATGCTGTTAACTTTAACTTTTCTTCCATAATTGTCAAACTTACTGGCAAATAATCCCCAGGCGAAATTGTTGGTAATCCTCCCTGAGTAATGGCAATTTCAGCGCCTGCTTCAGAAATCATGGTCGTGCTTCCCCAAAACGCGCGATCGCCGACGTTGAAGCGCACAGTTCTCCTCAGATCGAACCATTCATTTACATCTAGTTTGGGGACATCTAAAAGAATTAGTAAGGCTACCCAAATTACTATTAAATTATACCCGCTCCACAAACATCCCAAGCTCAAACCCTTCAAGCGTGCTGCTACTTCTAGAGGATTATCTAATCCCCCATGAGTTTGTAGCATACACATTCCCCAATTTCGCCACAAACTGATAGCTGAAAGCACAAATATTAAGATTAATGGACAAGCTAAATTCCAATTAAAAAAGTAGCGATCGCTTCGAGTACCTTTAGGCGTAACTTTAAACCCCTTAGCAAAGGGATTAAACATAACTTGGATCGTAGTTAATGCTAAAGGAAAAGTGAGAATTAAAGAGTAAACATCGGATAATAAAGCCGAACGACTGCGATAATTTAACCAAGAAAATGTAGTTAAGTTAACTATGTAATAAGGTAGAAAAAAATACATTAACTCCATCGGGGTTGCCCGCACGGGGATGACACCTAGAAACGAGTAAGCTAACGGCATTAATAAGAAACCTAAGCGAGAAATGCTAGCAAACCAGTGCAATAAACCTTCAGAATGTGCCAATCTTTGCCAAAAATTCAGGCCTTTAATTGTTAAAGGATTAGCATCAATAAAAAAAGCTTGCAGCGTTCCTCTTGCCCATCTCAATCGTTGCGTAGCATGAGCAGAAATATTCTCGGCGGCTAAACCCGCACTCAATTTCTCATCTAGATAAACCAGGCGATAACCTCTAGCAGATAAACGCACTCCGGTAAAGTAGTCTTCGCTTAAAGAATCAGTAACAAAGCCACCAGCTTCTTCTAAGGCGCGGCGACAAACGACAAAAGAAGTGCCAGAACAAATGACGCTACCAGCCGCATCTCGTAAGGGTTGGATTTGACGATAAAATACTTCTTCTTCGGGAGTAAGAACGTTATCTAAGCCTAAATTTCTGGCGATCGGATCGGCATTATAAAAACTTTGAGGAGTTTGGACTAAGGCTACTTTACTATCTTGAAAAAAACCGATTGTTCGAGTTAAAAAGTTTTTTGTGGGGACAAAATCTGCATCGAAAACCACAATCAGATCTCCTTGGGTGCGGTCGATCGCGTGATTTAGATTTCCAGCTTTTGCATAAAGATTATCGGGACGAGTCAGATACTCGCAACCTAATTCCTCAGCTAGTTGTTTAACTTCCAGTCGTCTGGTATCGTCCAACAGATAAACCTTTTTGTGGCTATATTCTAAAGCTTGACAGCCAATTACAGTCCGCTTTAAGATAAAATTTGGCTCGTTGTAGGTAGGAATTAAAATATCTACTAATGGGGTAAAGTTACCATTGATAACATCAACAGATAGCCGATCTGCTTCGCGGCGACGATCCTTAGTATTGAGCATGAAAACTAGCTGGATAGTGCTGCTGACTAAGATTAGCATTTCTAAACTAAATAACCCGACGCTGAAAACTCCATTCAAAGGATCTGTCAGGTTCAGAGTAGAGAGCGATCGCCATAATAAATAACGCCCAGTCAAAATTAGTAAAAGACCGACAACAATCCACCGCGACCAGCGACGAGGTTGAGGAGAAATTTGCATGACCGCTAATACTATTAACATCAGCAACACTGTTGGAATTGTTAAGTATTCTCCTGCAACCATTGGTACTTCTAACCACATAGGTGGATTTTCTTGTAACAATTGCAGGTTTTGAAATATTCGGCTAATCCGACCTTCGCCTCCAAACCATGCCGTTACAATTACGGCGGAAAAGCCCATAAATCCCAACATCACTAATGTTGCTGTTTGAGGGGAATTAATTCGAGCGCTGGCAAAAGGTTTTATCCGATTATTATCAAAATTTGAAGCAGTCATAATTAGAACTAAATTTTGCTCTTTTCGCCTTTAATCAGGAATAGCATCTGCTTTGGTGAGAAAGATTAGAATTTGCTGAAAATTTGCTGAAAGATATTGATAGCTCGTCGCCAGCACTAAGAGGGTGAGATTTCAGCAACTTCTCATCGAAAATTCATTTAATCCTCGTCACTAGCCTCTAAATTAGGAATCGATGTGACTGACATAAGGATTCTCAAACCATGAAACTCAACTATCTATCTGGTCTAGGTCTGGCTTCCTCTCTGTTGATTGGTAGCGTAGGAGTAATAGCAATCTTCGATCGCAATCCTGCGTTAGCCGATTGTAACAAAAGGGCTAGCGGCCAAATTGCCGCAGCGCAGTCAGGTATTGCTACTGGTAACTTTGTTAAAGGCGAACATCCTACAACCGGAACGGTTCGGATTATTAATGAAAATGGCAAAAGTTATCTAGAGTTTAACGATTCCTTTAAAACTAATGAAGGACCAGATTTATTTGTCATTTTGTATCGCAGCAGTACCGTTCCTGTTAGCGGTATTCAGGAAGCAGATTATGTCAATATAGCCAAACTTAAAAAAGTTAGTGGTTCTCAACGTTATGCTATTCCCAGCAATGTTGACATTTCTCAATTTGCTTCAGTGGCGATTTGGTGTCGCCAGTTTAACGCTACATTTGGCTACGCCACTCTAATGTAATTAGATCGATTAAAGAGGAAACAGGAAATAGGAAAAACTGTTCCCTGCTCCCTCTTCCCTGTGCCCTTATTGGATAAGGTTAATATGGCAGACTTTTTGACTCTAATTCACCCAGCGATCGCGATTGCAGTCGTGTTTCCTTTAATTGGCATCGTCATTAATTTTGCTTGGCAAACTCGTCAACGGCGATTGCAAGCCGATCGAAACCAGAAAATTCCACCCAATGTAGGAAAAGAACACGTTCAAATTGGCAAAAAACTAACTGGGGCAGTTGTGGGCATATCTATTTTAGGATTGGCTCATCCTACATTTGATGCAGCTATTAAGAATCGGGCTTTTAGCCAGCAACCAGGAGAAACGGTCTTTCTAATTCTGATGTTTGCCGCTACGATCGCTTCATTAGTCTTTTTATATAAATCTCAACCGAGATGGTGGCGAGCAATTTTTACTCTACTTACAAGTTTAGGAATTTTAGTTATCGGCTTCCAAGATCTGATTTTGCAGCGCCAGCAGGCATGGATTTACCGTCGAGATGCTGAGTGGTACTATTCTCATTTTTACTATGGAATTGCCGTAACTTTATTGATGATTGTTTCTCTAGCAATTATTCCCGAAATTTATCGCGATCGCTCCCATCGCTGGCGGACGATCCATGTAGTTCTTAACTGTCTGGCACTGTTGTTATTTATCGGTCAAGGAATGACAGGTACGCGAGATTTGCTAGAAATTCCTCTGAGTTGGCAAAAGAGTTACGTCGAACAACTTTATATCCAAAACTGTCAAACTCAGCCTTGCGATGTGGTAGCTAAACCAATTGGTAATAAGTAATAGGCGTAGGCTTTTCGGGATCGAACTGGCGCTCGCATCCAGCAGTCGATCGTAAAAGATATGTGGAGAATCAGCGGGTTAAAATCCTTCGTGCCTGCTTCTATCCCCTCCTGGAAAGATCGGGACTTCTCAACCTCCCACATGAGTTTGATAGTATTGGATATCCCCCCAAGAGTCAAAACTCTTCCTCAAGGTTGATGAACCCCATTTATTGCAGCAAAGGACACGAAAATCCGACCGGAAATCGCTTTTGCCAGCACTGCGGCGAACAGTTGAACCTTTCTGGTGGCAACAATTTAACGACCGGGACGATTTTGAGCGATCGCTATCGCATCGTCGATCGACTCGGAGAAGGCAGCTTCGGCCGCACATACTTATGCGAAGATCTCAAGCGATCGAGCCAATTGCGGGTTTTAAAAGAATTTGCTCCCCAGATTCAAGGTAATTATGCCTTGCAAAAGGCTGAGGAACTATTTGCCAGAGAAGCTGGGGTTCTCTACAAGCTGCAACATTCTCAAATCGCCCAATTTCGAGAACTGTTCCGCACCGCCCCGCCCCACAAAGAACAACTGTTTCTGGTGCAAGATTACGTCGAGGGAGAAACTTACCGCGAACTCTTGGAATTGCGGAAACGGCAAGGGGTAAAATCTACCGAAACCGAAGCCGCCCAGCTTTTGTTCCAAATGCTGCCAGTATTAGATTACTTGCACTCTTTATGGGTAATTCACCGCGATATTTCCCCAGAAAATCTGATCCGCCGTCGCCAAGATGGATTGCCAGTATTAGTAGATTTTGGTGGAGTCAAGCAAATTGCCTCTCGGTTAGAATCTCAGTTCAGTCAAGCGGCGATCTTGGGTGGTGTATCTCCTTTGCAAACCAGGGTAGGTAAGCCCGGATATGCGCCCCTAGAACAAATCCAAAGGGGGACAGTTTCTCCCCAAAGCGATCTTTACTCCCTGGCGGCCACGGTAATGGTATGGCTGACGGGTAAGGAACCCCAACAATTAATCGATCCGCAAACCCAAAAATGGGAGTGGCAGCCACAGGTTAACCTGCACCCGATTTTGGGAGAGGTGCTGAGTAAGATGTTGCAACCGAGGTTGAGCGATCGCTACTCTAGCGCCCGCGAGGTCATGGATGCTTTGGCTGGTTATTCCGTACCCGCAGGGAATCAGCCTACTCAGTTAGCGACACCACCGACACCTGTAGCGAGCAACCAACCAACTCAACCTCTAGCTACGTCCGCGCCGCCCTTGCCCAGCAATCAACCGACTCTACCTCTAGCTACACCTGCACCCCCGGTAGCGAGCAATCAACCGACTCAGCCTTTAGCTACGCCTGCGCCCCCCTTGCCCAGCAACCAACCAACTCAACCTTTAGCCACGCCCACTCCCCCAGTAGCGAGCAATCAACCGACTCAACCTTTAGGCTCGCCGCCCACAGGAGCGACATTAGCAGTCGCACCCTCGGCTCCGGCTCCCAGCCCAGACAAATCTAGTCAACCGTGGGGTTTATTGGCCAAAACTTTATTCGTCTTGCTGGTAATAGGTGGTGCTGGGGCGATCGGTTGGTGGGCCGGTAATTATTACATCCAGTCTCAGGTAGCGCCACAAACGCCATCTCCTACTACCCCGTCAACTCCATCTCCTGAAGGCAGTGTCGAGATTTCCCCGACATCTTCACCCTCGGCCAGCGCCTCTCCAGCACCTTCCACGCCATCGGCTTCTCCTGCTCCAGACGAACAGCAAGCAGCCCTCGTAGAGCAACGCCTGACAAGTTTAGGGATTAACAAAAGCTTGTTCGATCGCATGGTGAATCAAGCTTTTGAGGCCAAAAATCCCAGTCAAAGAGGGCGAATTATCGGCAGCGATGGGCCGGAAGCAGCGAGATTGCAAGCTCAAAGAAATCAGATTGCCACCGACTTGCTAGACAAAATCGAACAGGCCCAATTCAGCGGCGAAGCCCGCGAAGGGATGGGCAATTTCAGGAACGACGATCGCCAGCGGTGGGCGCGAGAAGCCAACCAGCTACGTCTCAGCAGTCGATCGGTCAACGATTTAACCGATGCCAAGTTTTTGACTTTGTTTCCCGACTATTCGGCTTCGGCCTTAAAGTTGAAGTTCGACGATTGGCTCAATACTCCTTTGGGGCAACTATGGCAAGCGACCTCCTTAGACCAATTAAGATCGTTGCAGGTAGGAACTAATTTAGAAACGATTACCTTCAACGGAGGAGTAGCTAGCAAGCCCATTGCTGGGAATCTCAAACCAGGAGAAGGCAAAGCCTACATCGCCCAACTATCTCAAGGGCAATTCATGCAACTCCAGTTGACAACTCCTGAAAATGTTTTGCTGTCGGTTTACAGTCCTACAGGCAAATCGAATCTGCTACAAGATTCTAAAGAACGCATTTGGTCGGGGCAATTACCAGAATCTGGTTATTACGAATTTACCATCATCTCTAATGCCTCTGCGCCTGTCGATTACCAGTTAGGAGTAACAATTAGCGATCCTGCGGCTGCACCGGAACCAGCACCAGTAATCCCCTCTTCCCCTCCACCTCTTCCTCAATAAATAAGTAATAAGTAATAAGTAATAAGTAATTTATCCGAGGTTTCAATGGTTTCTGCTACTCCCAGAATTGAAATTTTTGATGGCATTTCCGAAGAACTGAGCGATGTCAGCTTGAGACGAGTGAAAGATTCTGCGACTAGAAGAGTGGTGATGACTTTTAGCAGTTTGCAAGCTTTAGAAAAGCTCAACAGTTTTACCAAAGGCTCTTCTAACACTCTACGTTTAATCGATGAAGAAGGCGTAATTGCGATCGAACCTCAATCGGTGCGATCGATCTATGGTGGTGAAGAAAAAGACGAATTAAAAGCTATAGAATGTCGATTCGACATCGATCGCGAAGACCACTGGGAAAGATTCATGCGATTCATGCACCGCTATGCCGAGGCTAATGGCATGGCTTACGGCGATTCATCGAAATAACCTCATCGAATGGAGGAGGGCAGCAATTATGAGATCGGCGATACGTTGTTTCACAACAGGCTGCGCCAAGGCTAGCGAACCCATGGGTAAAGTTACCACTACTATTAAAGTGACTAATCGGATCGATGAAATCTTGGCAGCACGAGGATTTATCGATGTCGATCGAGTTCGATCTATTACCTTAGAAAACGTTTTAGTCGATACAGGTGCTACTCGTCTCTGCTTGCCAGAAGAAATTATCAGTCAATTAGGTTTGTCTCTTCAGGGAGAAGCTGACGTTAAACTAGCCGTTGGAGTTAAGAAAGTTCGGATATTTAGGGAGGTAAGCCTCACTGTTGCTGGGCGCGAGGGAACATTTAATCGTGTAGAATTACCAGCCAACGAAGAACCCCTACTAGGTTTGATTCCTCTAGAAGATTTAGGTTTAGAGCCAGATTTGCAGAATCAAAGAGTGAGAGTTTTACCCTTAGAGGGCAAAGATACATATCTCAGTGTCATGTAAGTTCGATCGAACATCAGGCCTTTCTTGGTATAAGTCCGATTTTTGCCGTGGATGAATCCAAGAATGTAAAAATTGCGAATTGCCAATTGCGAATTGACAATTGTTTTTGTCGATCTATCTAGTTCGCGCTAGATTAACAGATAAGCGCCTGGGAGGAAAGGGCAATGTGTATTTGCGTTAACTGTCATTACGTAGACTCGTGCGTTACCTACCACGCAGTCGAAACACAGCATCAAGAGCCTCACTTAACAGACAACCCCACTTTTGAGCCAGTCGAACCCACCATCAACGTCAACATTCGCACTCGTGGAGATGAGATCGAAATGGAATGGGATGTTGTCGGTTGCCAGAGTTTCAAGCGAGAAGCTGGCAAATGGTCTAAGTTGCGTCCTGGCGAACTAGTACCGACTTGAACGAAAGGGTGGCGATCGACTAGCTTAACTGCAAACGATCGCCATTTATTTTTGTCCCTGCCCCTTCTTGATTAATTGGTATCGCCCGCTACACCCGCTCTAAAGAGCGATCGCAGCGATTATGATAGAAGATGTAAAAATATGTAAACGCTGCGCTGCATGTCCTTAGAATTTGTATCGCTGGAAAAAATTCAAGAAATTGCCCGCGACTTCGGCTATTTGGCAGTTTTCTTAGGAGTTTTACTCGAAAACGTGGGCTTGCCCCTACCTGGTGAAACCTTTACGATCGTCGGTGGTTTTTTAGCTGGTAGCGGCGAACTGAATTACTGGTTCCTGCTTGGTGATGCGATTCTCAGTGCTTTTATCGGTGCTACCTGCGGATATGCGATCGGCAGATATGGCGGCTGGCAAATGCTCTTGAAGATCGGTCAGTTTTTCCGCCTGCCGGAAGTGCGGTTAGTAGAATTAAAAGACAAATTTAGCGATAATGCCAGTAAAGCCGTCTTTTTTGGTCGATTTGTCGCTTTTTTGAGAATGTTTGTCGGACTGATGGCCGGAATCGTGCAAATGCCGTTCGGCCAATTTTTAGGGTTTAATATCGCTGGCGCTACGGTTTGGGCATCAGTGATGGTCACTGTATCTTTCTTTATCGGTCGCATCGTCTCTCTAGAACAATTGGTGAGTTGGGCGGCTCAATTTGCCCTGGTGGCTTTAGTCATAGCGATCGCGGCCATCGGGATTCCCCTGTGGTTGGAGTCTCGTCAAACCAAGCGATCGGTAGAAAAAGACTAGAAGCCTATTTTGTAAATGTCTATCCCAAAAAAAGGCACGAGAAAAATAATTGTCGAACAAGAACCATTCATCTGGCTGATTCGCAGACAAGCTACTAATATGCAAGCAGACTATCCAGAAGGGTGTCTGCACGTTGCCGTCGAACACGCTTTAGAACCTGGCTCGACATTAATAATCGAAACAGATCGCCTTCATCCACAAGGGTATACATTGGTTGGAGGCAAACTTTCACCCTTATCCATTCAAACCGACTTAGGAGAGATTAAAGGTTGGGAAATCGAACGGAAATCTCCCCTAATTCCAGTCAAGCCTTCAGATGTGGCCTTGTGGATAAAACAAGCGATGCAGATGGGATGGTTGCCTCAAAAATCTGGTATTTCTTTTACAGTTAGGGTTACAGGAAAATGCTTAGAGAAAATCTGAGTCTTGTCTGCCAATAGCGACAAAGAGCGATCGACCAGCGGGGAAATTTCACAGGTTGCGGAATCCAACTTAGCAGCTTTGTATTAGCTGAGGTCAAAAAGTTCCTAACCGCTTGAAGTTGTAGGATCGCATGACCAAGCAAATGTTTCGCTTATACAGGGAATTGATACGGGAATATCCCTGGCTGCAATCCTCAGCGAATCGAGTCATTATGGTGACTGCCATGCTGCTGGTGAGTGGAATCGTCGTGCTAGCGATTACCAGTTATCGCGAAAATACCGCGATCGCACAGTGTAAAGCTAAAGGAGGCACGCCCATCTTTGTCACTAGAGTTCGGGAAATTCCTACTGATTTGCAGGGTGACAGCATAACCCAAGAGCATCGGGAGTTCGATCGCTGTCAATTGTGAAATCGATCGAGTTGAGAGTATCATTAAGCCTCATATCCACTAGAAATTATAGTGGTGGCACATGGTGTTGCCCAAAACCATAGCAATTTTGAGCGGAGGTAAATTTGAAATCACACACTCTCAAATCGACTCTGACCATTTCTGCCCTAACTCTCAGCCTCGCCTGGGCACAGCCATCGGCGGCAGAAGGTTCATCCTTCCGGCGGCTGTATATTTTTGGCGATAGCCTTTCCGATCCAGGCAACGTCTACACCCTGACAGGTCGTACCGTTCCCCCCAGTCCGCCTTACTTTCAGGGGCGCACCTCCAACGGCCCGCTGTGGACAGAATATTTCGCTTCCAACTTAGGATTACTTCCCACCAACTTAGTGGATGTCGATCGATTCCCACCGACTGAGGGTATCAACTTCGCTTTCGTTGGGGCTACATCGAGCAGCAAGAACGTCCTCAATGGGTCTTTATTCGGCTTGCAACAGCAAATAGCAGCTTTTAGCCAATTACCGCGCCCCCGTCAGACCCGAACTCTTTATGCCGTCTGGATTGGTGCCAATGATTACTTAAGCTTGTTTCCGGCCGATCCCAACCGCTGGAACTTGAGGCAAACGCCGCAAGAAACGGTGAGAAATATCTCAGTGGCGTTGACGGCGCTGGCAAAAGCTAAAGCCAAAACTATCTTGGTATTTAACTTATCAGATTTGGGTCAAACTCCTTTTGGCAGAAGTAACCCTTCCCTATCCCAGCAACTTACTCTTTTAACTAAGATTCACAACTGGGTGTTGAGAGTCGAACTTTTGAGATTGAGGCAGCAATTTCCAGGAACAGAATTTATTTTAGTTGATATCGATCGCTTGTTTAAAACTGTCGTTCGCGAGCCGCAGAAATTTCACTTTACTAATGTCACAACTAGTTGCTTAAATCTGCAAGTTAATCCTCCTCAAATTTGCGATCGCCCAGACGAGTATTTATTTTGGGACGGGATTCATCCTACTCATACGGGACATCGAATTATCGCTCAAAAAGCTTTCCAAACTCTAAATTCTCAAGACTCCGAGCGGCAATCTGAAAGTGCAGTTAACTTTTAGATGTAATAGCGCGTCAAGCTTAATTTCTTGCATTAGGTAGGGTGCGTTATACCAAATCCGGTTTACAAAACCCTCTTTGCTTCAAAGGAGCCTCCGGCTCCCCTCTCCCTTGGGAGAGGGGTTGGGGGTGAGGGCTGAATGGATAGTATGAAAATCGGATTTGGTATTAGACGGCGATAACCTTTGCTGTGACGGAAATTTAACAATCCGTCGTAACGCACCGCTTTAGGAAAATGAATAGTTATCCCAGTCAGAGTCGATTGATCGCTTCCTAATATTCGTAAAAATTTTGCAGTATCTTGAAAAAAGGTACGCGCGATCGAATCCATGACAACTAACATTTATCCCCCCACCTTAAATGCCGATTCAAACCGACTCAAGCGTTGGACTGTAGAAGAATACCATCGCCTGAGTGAGTTAGGAATTATCGATCGCCACCAACGAACCGAACTGATTGCCGGACAAATTTTTCTGATGGCTGCTAAAGGAACTCCCCATGTAGTGGCGCTACAAATCTTAGCCGATACTTTACGCGATCGCCTTGGGAATGAAGTCTTAATTCGTACCCAAGATCCGATTCAACTCGATAATTTCTCCGAACCCGAACCCGATTTAGCGATCGTGCGCGGAACCATCCTGGACTATACAGCACATCATCCGTATCCCCAAGATGTTTATCTAGTGGTAGAAGTAGCAGATGCAACGCTCAAAGATGACTGCGAAATTAAAGATAAACGCTACGCTGAAGCCGGAATTACTGAGTATTGGGTAGTAGATCTCAAAAATCGGCAACTGCACGTTTTCCGGCAACCTACACCCACAGGCTATGCTACTCATCTCATCTTGGCAGAACCTAACGAGTTTTCGCCCTTAGCATTCCCCAACCTCACCCTTAACCTCACAGCCATCCTTCCACCCGTTAACTGAGCGGTAGTTGCGATCGCTCAGCTTAATTTTGCTTGGGTACTCAAATAAAATTCAAACCGCTCCCGGAGTCGATCGACAGTCAGATTTTGAGTCCAGTATTCTACGAGGGCGTGACCGAATGCCCAAGCATTTCGATCGGGAGAAGCAGAATTTTCTAGTAGCAAGGGCCAGAGCGATCGCAAATCGAAATCGATCGAGTTAGCATTACTCGGACTCAGCAAGGAAAACAGTTCGTAAGCCATTTGCAACTTGCCGATGACCAAGGGTAATTGCTCTACTGGAACTTTTTCTGCCAGCAAGTAAGCTAAAGTTGGGGAGCCAGTCGTCAGAGTAGAAACGAACTGAAGTACCGGACTTTTCAGCAGGGCAGTCAATCCCTGAGAAGTCGTCATCTGGAAGGTGTAGCGATCGATGATTCGGGCAGCAGCAACACTGCGGGCATCTAAGTCGCGCAAAAACCGCGCTAAACGGAGTTGCTTGGCAGGAGCGATCGCTTCTAGCAAGGCTACCGATAGCGCCTCAATGCCCCAAGCAGTGCGTCCCGTTTGACTGTCAGCCGTGACTATAGGCAAAACTCGATAGCAAATATCTCCCAATACTCCAGCGCGATAGCTAGTCGCCTCTCGAATTGCCACCTCTTTCGGGCGTTCTCCCGTTTGCCAGTCGTAGGGCGGTTCCCACTCGCGGATCGGCCGCAAGCGATCGACTTGAGTGACAACTGCGATCGCTTTTAAATCGGCTACTTCTGCCTTCAAAGATGCCAGAAAGTCCACATCCATTTGCAATGCCGGATCGAGCGCCGGAGTCACTAAAAGCAATAAATCGGCAATTTGGGCGCGATCGAGAACCAATTCGCGCAAATCCTCGCGATCGACTTGTTCGTAACCTGGAGTGTCCCACAAGGTTAGGCTCTCTCCCGTTTTGGTTTCCCATCGGTAATCTTGCAGGCGATCGGTACTAGGTAAAAGATCTACCACCGCCAGATCGGCTTGAAACAAAGTATTAATCAGACTGCTTTTTCCGGCTCCCGTGCGCCCCACCAGCATCAAATTGACTGGTTTTTGTTCTATCTCTTCGACGGGTTCGGCGTGAGCCAAAATCTCTTTTAAAGTTTGGGTTTGGGCTGAAGGTAGCTTTGGGTTATCAGGAGCGAATTCCGCAGTTGGGAGTGTATTGCCGCTGTAGAGAGCGATCGCTTGCTGACATAAATTTCTCAGGGCAGCAGCACGCAACAATTGACTTAAATTCACCAGCAGTTGTTGGTTGGCTCGGTTGCCGTAACTCAGGCTGGCTCGTCTGGCTAAAGCTGCTACCGGATTTAAAAGCCACTGCGCCCAGTTCCAAACCTGCCAAAGCTTGCGAGCAGATGGTTCTAGTTTCCGGTACACCTCATAGGCTTGATATGCCTGTCCGACTGTCACTCGATCGAGTACCGGAGATAACTTTTGCATCCACGAGTCCAGATCGTCTACCGTTCCCCGAATCAACCCGTAAGCCTGGGGCACGTAAATATTCAGCAAGGGATACTTGACTTCTGGATGGTAAATCCGAGCGATCGCTACCACTAGATCTTGACATCGCTGCCAAAAAGTCGGCCAGTCTTCCCACAACGGGCGATCGTCTTGGGCGCTGTTGAGGATTTCTTCTAAAGCCGCTTCCGCTTGGTTAGTAGGATCGCCACTCGATTTTGGATTTTGGATTTTAGATTTTGGATTTGCTCCGCCTTGGTCCAATTCGAGTTCTAGATTTACTCGAGCGATCGCCGCTTCAATTTCAACTATGGCTGGTTGCGTCCATTTCACTAGCAGCCAACGCCATCCCACCAAGACTAGAGTTAAAACCCCCCAGATCCAATTAATTCCCCAAGTGTGGATTTGCCATCCTGCCGCTACGAGTAAAAAAGCGATCGTCGTAGCGATCGGCGTTGCCAAGACGATCCACTGCCACAGTTGTAATCGCACCATTTTTAGGAGTTTAGGAGTTTAGGAGTTTAGGAGTAGGGGCGCAAGGGCTTGCGCCCGTTCAGGAGTTTAAAAGCAAAAGCGAGGAATTTAACAAATATTATGCGCCCGATCGCCTAAACCCTATAAACCAAGTTAACCGATGGAGAGATAGTTTAGAAACATGATAGAGTAGCGAAAACTTGAAAATTTTTTCATATCAATAGATTTTCAATCATGGCGATCGCGAACGATGAATCGAAAAGCTGTGCCGAACGGCTCAAAGCGATAGCAGATACCACTCGTTTATCAGTTCTCCAAATCCTGATGGCAGGACCCAAACACGTTGGAGAAATTAATGCGGTTTTGGGGTTAGAGCAGAGTTTGTTATCTCACCATTTAAAAATTTTGCGGCAAGCGGGTTTGGTAGAGGCAACTAGAGATGGGAAGGCAGTTCTTTATCATTTCGTGCCGACGACCAGACAGCACGACGGCAGCCGAGCGATCGATCTAGGCTGCTGTCTGCTTTCTTTTGAATGACAACTAGGAAAATTTCTCAGTGAAAAAACTCAAAAATTTAGCCTTGATTTCGATCGCCCTCGGTATTGGCTTAGGCATACAATCTTGCAATCCATCTTCTCAAACCGCTGCTCAAAAACCAGATGGATTGCAAGGAAAATTAGTTCTAACTGGCTCTAGTACGGTAGCGCCGTTAGTAGCAGAAATTGGTAAGCGGTTTGAATCAGAGCATCCTGGGGTGCGGGTGGACGTGCAAACAGGCGGCTCGTCTCGCGGTATTGCCGACGCTCGCAACGGGGTGGCTAATATCGGCATGGCCTCTCGCAGCCTGAAACCGGAAGAAAACGATTTACAAGGGTTTGCTATTGCCCGCGATGGCATTGGCATCATCGTTCATAAAGAAAACTCTGTTAGCTCTCTTTCCAACCAGCAAATTATTGATATTTACACTGGCAAGATTAACAACTGGCAGCAAGTTAAAGGCAAAAATGCACCGATTACAGTTGTCAATAAGGCTGAAGGACGTTCTACCCTGGAATTATTTCTAGCCTACTTCAAACTCAAAAATAGCGATGTTAAAGCCTCAGTTGTGATTGGAGACAACCAGCAGGGGATTAAGACAGTAGCAGGCAATCCTAACGCCATCGGTTATGTATCGATCGGGACGGCAGAATTTAGTATCAACAATGGCATTCCGATCGAGTTGTTGCCCCTGAATGGCATCGCCGCCACTACAGAGAACGTCAAGAATGGGAAGTTTCCCCTTTCCCGTTCCCTAACTTTAATTACTAAAACCCAGCCCCAGGGTTTAGATAAAGCATTTATTGAATTTGCCCAGTCGCCGCAAGTCCATGACATTGTTAAAAGCCAAGATTTTGTCCCCATCTCAAAGTGATGCGATTTTGCTGTGGATATTGCGGGGGCTTGCCCTATCTACAGGTATTATCGTCGTCTTAATAGTTGTCTTTTTATTGCTGGAAGCATGGCCGCTACTGCAACGGGTAGGATGGTGGCGGTTTGTTAGCGATCGATCTTGGCATCCAGCCGAAGGACTCTATAACCTGATGCCGATGCTGTGGGGTAGCCTGTTGGTAACGCTAGGCTCAGTGCTGTTGGCTGCGCCTTTGGGCATTGGCTCGGCCATATTTTGCCAGTATTACGCCCCGCCTTTGGTGGCAAGAGTTTATCGACGGCTAATCGAGTTACTGGCAGGTATTCCTTCTGTAGTTTACGGGTTCTGGGGTTTGGTGGTTCTAGTGCCGCTAATCAACCAAGTCCATCCGCCAGGAACTAGCCTGCTAGCCGGAATTGCCATTTTGACATTAATGATTCTGCCGACGATCGCTCTCACGGCAGAAGCCAGTTTTGCTGAAGTTCCGGCTGAATACATCCAGGGTGCAGCCGCCTTGGGAATTTCTCGCTGGGGAACGATCTCCAAGGTGGTTTTAACTGCGGCTAAATCCGGTCTACTTACAGGCTTAATTCTGGGAACGGGACGGGCAATTGGGGAAACCATGGCAGTGTTGATGGTATGCGGTAACGTCGTCCAAACGCCTGCTAGCCTATTCGATCCCTTTCGTACCCTGACTGCCAATATCGCTTTAGAAATGGCTTACGCCACCGGAAATCACCGCGCGGCGCTGTTCGTCAGCGGGTTGCTGCTAATGGTAGCGATCGCAATTTTAGTTGCCGCTGCCGAAGGTATAGAAAAAGTCAAAAGTTTTTCTTCATAGGTGGCAACTTTCTGGATCGAGAGGAGAAGCATTGATGGGCGATCGAGCTAAGATTGACAACCCGCTACCCAGCATCATTATTTGGGCGATCGCTTTATTCGTCACTGCCGCTTTCTGTTGGATTTTAGGGGATCTCCTCTGGCACGGTGTGGGGAAACTATCTTGGGCATTTCTGACAACTGCACCTCAAAATGCTGGGCGCGACGGGGGAATCGGGCCGATTCTGGTTTCTACTTGTCTGATATTAGGGGTTTGTATGGCGGTTTCTCTCCCCCTCGGTATTAGTACCGCCATGCTATTAGCCGAGTTTACAAACGATGAAAGCTGGTTTGGGCGTTTAGTTCGTCGCAGCTTGGACGTACTGGCAGGAGTGCCATCCATTGTCTTTGGCTTGTTTGGTAATGCCTTTTTCGCGGTGAAGTTAGGATTGGGATTCTCGATTTTGTCCGGCGGCTTGACTTTGGCTTGCATGGTGCTACCGATCCTGATTCGTTCCACCGAAGCCGGACTGCGGGCGGTTCCGGCGGATTACCGCTTGGGGGCTGCCGCTTTAGGATTATCTCGCACTACCACCTTATGGAAACTGTTGTTGCCAGCAGCGACACCGGGGTTAATCGTGGGTTTGGTGCTGGGGATCGGCCGGGCAATTGCCGAAACCGCCGCCCTAATTTTCACTAGCGGCTATGTAGATCGAATGCCAGAGTCGTTACTCGATTCCGGGCGATCGCTATCGGTTCACATCTTCGATTTATCGATGAATGTGGCTGGCGGGGACAGTAGTGCCTACGCTTCTGCCCTAGTGCTATCGGTCTTATTGTTGCTGGTAAACGGGATTGCCACCTGGACGGCACAGTTTTGGTTAGCTAGAAGGATTACCCCGTGATGGCAATCCGAAATCCACTTCGCAAAACTTGGTTTGCCCTCATCCTCCAGCCCCTTCTCCCACCTCACCCTGCCCTCTCCTGCAAGGAGAGGGAAAAGGAAGTTTATTTTATCGGAGAAGGGGAGAAAGTCAAATTTTGGTCTTTCTTCCACCTCCCCTCTCCCACGGGAGAGGGGTGCCGCAGGCGGGGTGAGGGCACCGATTCAAAACTTTTAAAACCGGATTTTCATATGAAATCTCAAGCCCGACAAAATTCTCGATCGTCTTTGCCAGCCCTCCAAACTGAAAAACTCAGTTTATATTACGGGAAAAAAGCTGCTTTTAGAGAGATCGCCATGCCGATCGAGGCGGGGAAAATTACTGCCATAGTCGGCCCTTCTGGTTGTGGCAAAAGCAGTTTTTTAAGCTGTCTCAATCGCTTAACCGATTTGATACCGGGCACCAAAATTTCGGGAAGCATTCGCTTAGATGGATTAGAAATCGCCAACGAGAAGATAGATGCGATCGCCCTCCGGCGGCGGGTTGGTACGATTTTCCAAAAACCCAATCCCTTCCCCTTTTCGATTTGGAAGAATCTGGCATTTCCTTTGCAAGAACACGGAATCAAAAACCGCGATCGACTCGATCGATTAATTGAAACCGCCCTTCAAGATGTCGGATTGTGGAACGAAGTCAAGGATAGACTCAATACCTCTGCCTTATCTTTGTCTGGCGGACAAAAGCAGCGTTTGTGCATTGCCCGCGCTCTAGTTTTGCAGCCAGAAGTTTTATTATTTGACGAACCCTGTAGCGCCCTCGATCCAATTTCTAGCGGAGTAGTTGAAGATTTAATTGCCAGTTTGCGGGGACGTTATACGGTGGTAATCGTCACCCACAACCTCGCTCAAGCCAGGAGAATTGGCGATTATGCTGCCCTGTTTTGGGTGCAAGAAGAGGTGGGCAGATTAATCGAGTACGGTACGATCGAGCAGATTTTTACTGCCCCGCAAGACGCTTTAACTGCTGCCTACGTCAATGGCATTCGAGGTTAATATCATTTTGCTCGCATACCTGCTACACATAATTTGCTGGTAGGGGCGCACGATCTCCAAAATCAGCTAACTATACCTTCGATCGCCATAATCATTAATTTTTTTTATTTTTTCTAGAAACTTTTAGGATTGTTAAGCTGATAGTTAGCCAAATATAGCCAACGCCATAACCAGCAATGATATCCGTCGGCCAATGCAATCTTAAATACACGACACTAAAACCCATTAAAAGCATAAACAGAGTGGTGATACTATAAATGTATTTGGTAAGTTTAGGAAATCGCTCTGCTAGCAAATAGGCTAAATAAAAATAGAGAATAAAATTTCCAGAAACATGACCGCTAGGATAACTCGAACCCGTAATTTTTTCGATCGCATAGTCCAGAGGGCGAGGGCGATCGAACAGTTTTTTGAGGACGAGATCGATAATTATGATAATACCCAGCGTGCCAAATGCCAAAGCCTTGGCTTCTTGGCGACGGTGTTTCCAATAAAGGATCGCTAAATTGAATATAACTACTGTTGCCGCAGAGTATTCCTCACCAGCCAAATAAAATAATTTGGCAATATTAATAAGAATAGGATTGCGATACTGATGCAGCCAATCTAACACAAAATTATCAAAAGCAAGAGTCTGATTTTGCACTACTGCTGTAGAAAGCCAAATCAAAAGAAAGAGAATGAGTAGACATAGAATTATCCTTATCCTATTAAACTCACCAATTAATGAATTTGACCTAGTATTATTATTACGATTCATTATTATTCGATCGCCAATGAGATTGTGATACCAATTCTCATTAGTCGTTGGAGACATGACTGGGCTGGGAGACGTAGCACTGCTACGCCTCTACTTTTGTTTCTGTCGTACTTTGCTTAACATCGTAAAGCATGATGAGATGACCGTCGCGATCGCAGAATGCCTGTTCGGTAAACAACAGATTGGGCGGTACTTGAAAATAATTCGGTTCGATAACCTTAAGTCCTAAATCTTGAATAGTTTGAATTGTTGGTGCCAGTTCTCGCACTTGAATAACTACAGCAGCGCGATGAGGAGTGGTAGGAGGGGGAAGATCGACACCTTTGACTTCAGTTAGAGCTAGCGCCCGTAATTCGTATTCCGTACTCAGGGCAGCAAATTTGAGTCGAGCGTGTTTGGGAAAGCCGAATAAGCTATACAAATAGGATTCGGGCGAAGCATCGCTGAGATAATCTAACCTAAAGCCCAGAATATCTCGATAAACTGCCAGCGATCGCTCTAAATCGGCCACGGCTAAACAAGGTCGCTTGATATGTAGTCCCCGTTCGTCAACTGACTGGGGATTGCTGGACGAGCGATCGATTTCCATTACTTGTTCCATTGATAGTGTCTCTAGACAGATTAACCCCAACAGCCCTACATCCCTCATAAAATAAAGTCAGAGGTTCAATCAAAAGGAAGAAAATGACGGAAATTGTCACTCTCGAACTTCCTGAAACGCTGGCACAGCAAGCTAAAGAAATTGCGGCTCTTAGCGTTGGCGTTAGCCTGTGCGATAGCACGTATCGCTCCCTTGAAGCTGTGTTACTGGAATGGATCGATTGCGCTATTACCGAACAGCCTGTAGAGTCGTTACCCGATAGACAAGTTTTAGCATTATGCGATTTGCAAATGGAGAACGATCGGCAAGAAGCTATAAGCGACCTTTTAGTTCGCCATCGCCGATAAACGCAGATGATTTTGTAGGTTGGGTTGAGCCTTGCGTTGGCGTTAGCCTGCCGTTAGGCATAACCCAACATTTCTAGGGTGTTGGGTGTCTAAGCGATCGACTTCTGCCAGAGTTCGATCGGCTTTTTCTCAGGACAAATTTATTCTGACTCAGCGATCGTCTCAGGCGAAATTCAACTAGTTGCGACTTAATAGTAAGCGATCGCCTTATCCGAGCAAAATACCATGACAGCAGAACGACAAAGGTTAGAAGCATCTCGCACCCACCAAGCTCATTGGCGCAGATGGGGACCGTATTTGAGCGATCGCCAATGGGGCACTGTTCGCGAAGATTACAGTCCTGACGGTACGGCTTGGGATTACTTTACTCACGAGCAGGCCCGTTCTCGCGCTTACCGCTGGGGTGAAGATGGCATTGCTGGAATTTCCGATAACCATCAAAGATTGTGCTTGGCGATCGCCCTTTGGAATGGTGAAGATCCAATTCTCAAAGAGCGGCTGTTTGGCTTAACTGGTAGCGAAGGCAATCACGGGGAAGATGTCAAAGAATATTACTTTTATTTGGATAATACCCCCACTCATTCTTACATGAAGGTCCTTTATAAGTATCCGCAAGCAGCATTTCCCTATTCTCAATTAGTTGAAAAAAACAAATACCGCAGTCGTCAAGAACCAGAATTTGAATTATTAGATACGGGGGTATTTGACGATAACCGCTACTATGACGTAGTAGTAGAATATGCCAAACATACTGCTGAAGATATTCTGATGCAAATTAAAGTTACCAATCGAGGGCCGGAAGCAAAAACGCTACACCTGCTGCCGACGATTTGGTTTCGCAATACTTGGGCTTGGAAAAACGACGAAAGCAAACCGACTCTGCAAGAAATTAAATCTGGTAATGGCTTGAGTATTATTGGTGCTTTTCATCCCATACTAGGCAAGAGGTGGTTATATTGCCAAGGAGAAACAGAACTACTATTTACAGATAACGAAACTAATTATCAGAAATTATATGGTTCTGTCAATGGCTCTAATTATGTCAAAGATAGCATAAATGACCGTGTAGTTAATGGGAATAAAAAGGCAGTTAACCCAGAACAGATCGGCACTAAAGCCGCAGCTTACTATTTAATTAATCTCGATCCTGGAGAAACTAAAACCGTTCGAGTGCGATCGAGCGACATTCCACCAACCCCCCTTTTTAAGGGGGGCGAGGGGGGATCGCTATTTGGCTCTGAGTTCGACGCGACGTTGATACAAAGAAAACAAGAAGCTGATGAATTTTATCAGGCTCTTACGCCCTTCCCCCTTAGCGAAGAACTGCGTAACGTGCAGCGACAAGCATTTGCTGGGATGCTGTGGAGCAAGCAATTCTATCATTACGTCCTCGAAGATTGGCTGAAGGGAGATAGCCAGCAATTGTCACCGCCTACAGAACGAAAAAATGGCAGAAATCATCAATGGATTCACCTGCACAACGAAGATATCCTCTCCATGCCCGATAAGTGGGAATATCCCTGGTTTGCTGCTTGGGATTTAGCATTTCATACTATTCCCCTAGCCGCGATCGATCCCGATTTTGCCAAGTACCAGTTAGATGTACTAACTAGGGAATGGTATATGCACCCAAACGGGCAAATACCAGCTTATGAATGGGCGTTTGGAGATGTCAATCCTCCCGTTCATGCCTGGGCGACTTGGCGAGTCTATAAGATCGAACAAAAAATGTATGGCAAAAGCGATCGCCAATTTTTAGAACGAGTATTTCAAAAACTGTTGCTCAACTTTACCTGGTGGGTAAATCGTAAAGATGCTGATGGCAAAAATATCTTTGAAGGCGGTTTTTTAGGCTTAGATAATATTGGCGTATTCGATCGCAGCGCCCCTTTGCCGACTGGCGGTTCTATCGAACAAGCCGACGGCACTAGCTGGATGGCGATGTATTGCTTGAACTTACTGACAATTGCTTTAGAACTAGCCCAAGAAAATCCCGTTTACGAAGATATCGCCACTAAATTCTTCGAGCATTTCCTCTACATTGCCGCCGCCATGAATAACATCGGTGGCAGCGATACCGAACTTTGGGATGACGAGGATGGCTTCTTCTACGACGTGTTGCACTTCCCCGACGGACAAAAACAGCGGTTAAAAGTGCGATCGATGGTAGGGTTAATTCCCTTGTTTGCGATCGCTATTTTAGAACCAGCGGTTTTAGAGAAGCTACCGAATTTCAGCAAACGCTTGGAATGGTTTATTGGCCATCGCCCAGATCTAAAACAGAATGTAGCTTGTATGGAAACCCGTGGAGTTGGTGCCAGAAGATTGCTAGCCTTGTGTTACGTCACACCCAAATCTCTCAACTTGAAAGATCGATTTCGCCGAATTCTCAGCAAGCTACTCGACGAAAACGAATTTTTGGGCCCCTACGGGATTCGGGCACTGTCTAAATATCACGCCGAACATCCATACATTTTTGCCATTAACGGACATGAATATCGAGTAGATTACGAACCCGCCGAGTCCAGCACTGGCTTATTCGGGGGCAACTCCAACTGGCGCGGGCCGGTATGGATGCCAGTTAACTACCTAATTATCGAATCTTTGCAGCAATACCACCACTACTTAGGCGACGACTTCAAAGTTGAATGTCCTACAGGTTCGGGTAAGTGGATGACACTCTGGGAAGTGGCTAGCGAACTCTCTCAACGACTGATGCGGATCTTCCTGCCAGATGCCGCTGGCAATCGGCCCGTTTATGGCGGCAGCGGTAAATTTCAAACCGATCCCCACTGGCGCGACTCGATCTTGTTCTACGAATACTTTCACGGCGACAACGGTGCCGGGATTGGTGCCAGCCATCAGACTGGTTGGACTGGGTTAATTGCCAAATTAATCCAGCAGCAGGGCGAATACCAATAAAATACAAATAATACCAAATCTGGTTTGAAAAACATTTAATCGGTGCCCTCACCCTAAATCCCTCTCCCACCTCAAAGAAGCCCTCTCCTACGAGGAGAGGGAAAAGGAAGTTTCTTTTGGTTAGAGGGACGAAAGACTCCGGCTCCCCTTCTTCCTGGGGAGAAGGGGCCGGGGGATGAGGGCAAGCCCCATAGAGCAAAGCACTTATGAGCGATTTGCTAGGACAACATCAGTTAGAATTTCAGGTACTTAAACTACTGATGTGGGCTATAGAGCATCCGATCGTCAGCTTTATAGCTTTCATCGTCATCGCCGTAGTTTTAGGAAAAATTGTCAAACTTATCGATCGCTTCATCGAGATCGCGGGCTTGTCAATTCTTAAAGTGCCAGTCAAATTGATTCGAGTTTTAATTGGCTGGATTTTTCAAGTATTCAGCAAAATTTTTGACTTCTTATTTCAACGAATATTTCTCAAGGGCAATGAAGAAAACCAAACTTTACCGATAATTTTAGACCCCCCTATTAACGAATCTTTAGAACAGCAAAAACACCAACGACTATTAGAGATTTCCAGCCGACTAGAGGCGATTAGGGAAGAACAAACCGAGCTATTACAAGAAGCCGCCAATCTGCTAACGCCCCCAAATGAAGTCCGCGAATCTGTTAAATCGGGTAAGTAGGAAACAGAACCGATCGAAGAGAATGCAGAGAAAGAAAATATTCCCATGTCCTCTTTTATGTTTTTCAGCAAAGAGCGAACGGTCTTCAGCAGATAGAGTAAGACTTTGGCGATCGATCTCGGTCTGAATCTCTCATGCAATCGCGCCTTGAAGCCTTCTTCAATTTTTGTCAAGTTATGCAAAGATTCTGCAAAGAACCCAGGCTTTTCTCTATGGAAATATTACATCTAAAGCTATACTCGTAGCACTAGTAGTAGAGATTCCAGCCTAGTAGTTAACGCTCTCTTCTACTGAAGCAGGAGGGTAGTTCGATGTCGCTCGGACATCGATCGAGTGCTCTCTCAAACTAATAAGGTTCTTTGAGGAATCGAGTTATGCAACTTATCGGAACAATACTTGCTTGGATAATTGTCGGTGGTTTGGCAGGCGCGATCGCCAAAGCAATTATTCCAGGCCGTCAAGGCGGTGGATTTTGGATAACTGTCCTGCTGGGGATCGTTGGTGCTTTCATCGGCGATACTATCTGGAGTTCCATCAAGCTGAGAACATTGGCAATAAATTTGAGCGGTCCTAGTTTGGAAGGAATAATCTTGGCAATTATTGGCGCAATTATTGCCACCTTCTTATGGAGTTGGATCACCGGACGCAAATCCTTTGATTAGCTCCCCAAAAATCGATCGTGCCCCTAGTCGTCTTTTACCTAATAGGTAATATAGGGGCAATCTCCCTCCTTCCAGTCCTCAGATCGATCGCCTCAACTAAATAAATGAAAAACTCCACGCCACTTGCGGGATGGAGTTTTTGGGCATGGGGAATCGAGTATGGGGCATGGGAAAGAACCTGCCAATGCCCTATGCCCCAAGTCGGCAGGCGGCTGTCCCTCTCTACCCACAAAGGAATGGAGTTTCCCGCCGACTTCCAATAAAACTCTTGTGGGATAGCCCTCTGGGCTGTCCCTGCGAGGCAAGCATCCCCATCAAACCCTCTCTAGAGATATCTTTAGGCTTCGTCGTAAGCCTCTAAATCTAACAGATGGATGTAAGGTTCGATCGACTCCGGACGTTGAAAAGCAATAGCCCGCAGCAAGTGCCAATCTTGCAATCCTTCAAATGGATTGGTGTAATCGTCTCGTTCTAAACGATTAGCTAGTTCTTCTATGTCTGCTGCTGTCAGAGCAAAAATATCTTGGCTAGAAATAGTGAAAGTAGTCATCGCTTAACATCCCATCAGAATCTACCCGAAAAACAAATTTGGATTGGCGGAAATAAAGGAGCGATCGGCTGCCTCTAAAACTCTGCCCTCCTAGCTTCTCTTATAGTTCCCAGTCTCAGGTATTAGTTTTAACAAAATTTTGGATTAATGGCAGCACTTCTGGGCGAATTTCGTGTCCCATATCAAACTCATGATACTCTATGCCTACCCCAAGAGTCGTTAGAGTATCTTTGGCTTGGCGAGCGACGCTGAGAGGGACAACAGTATCTTGTCTGCCATGAATCGCTAATACTGGGGGAAAAGTTCGAGATAATTGGCGATTGCTAATTTTCTCTTCGATTCCAGTAGGTGGTGGATCGATCGAGGCTTGAGAAGAAAAGCGATCGAATCCCAAAATCGGCAGTTTAAACCCGACAATTTCTGCCTCATCGATCGATGCGATCGTGTGCATATAGCCACTGAGAACTATCAGCCCAGCTAGAGGTAAATTGAGTCCCACATCTAGCGTCATCGCGCCACCTTGAGAGAAACCCATCAAAATGGTGCGTTCTAAAGGAATGTTGGTTTCGGTTGATAGCGATTGCAGCCAGTCTTTGACGATTTGCTGGCTAGTAGCTAATTGAATATCGCTATTTTGAGACGGTTGCTGGTCGAAAGCATACCACATCCTGCCGATCGAGCTATAAGGATGGGGGAAAGGCGCATCGGGAACGACAAACTGGTAGTCGGGCAAGTTTAAAAATGGCACTAAGGATGCTAAATCTTCTCCATTAGCACCCCATCCATGCAAGATCGCCACTAATCCCCCTGGCGATCTACCTGCGCTTGGTGGAATGTTAATAACTGATAGAGATTGCACTGAATTTCTAACGCGATCGACAAGGGCTACATCTTTACCATAATCGAAAACATTCATCTTTCAAAATGATGTGTCGATCGCCATCGATAGCGATCGTTCCTTCCTGCTGTAGCTTCTTGAGGATGCGGGTAATAGTCACGCGCGTCGTCCCGATAGCATTGGCGAGATGTTGGTGCGTCAGGCGGTATTCCAGGCGGGTTCCGACTGGGCTGGATTGACCCATTTCCTGTTTTAATAACAGCAGCAGTTGGTGCAAGCGATCTTCCACTCGCCTTTGTCCGGCGATCGCTAAGAGCGATTCTGTTTGTTGAATGCGTTTGACTAAATAAGGTACGATCGACTGCGCTAGAGCGCCAGAAGACTCGATTTCGTCGATCGCATACCACCTGAGATAAACATCTGAGAGGGCGCGGTATGAAGCATACAAACTAGACTCAGGATGTGGATGTATTCCCGCGATCGTTTGGCTGTGAAATAACCACTTACCAAAGAAACTGCCAGATCCCACCCAGCCCAGCAACGCCTCTTCTCCGTTAGGGCAAAGCGTACTCGCTTGCACCATTCCCCGATACACCTGCCAAACACCTTGCGTCACTAAGGGAATCTCTTCTCCTCTGACATAAAAGTGCAAACGCCGTTCTTCGTTAGCTTCAGTTTTCTCTAGTTCCAGAGTTGGTAGAGTTGGTGTTGTTGGGGGCATGATTTATCAAAAATCCCAATAATGAAAAGCAATTCGCAATTAACAGTCCGCAATTCGCAATTACCCCATGCTCGTTCGCGTTAGCGCCAAAATCTCGATCGCAAGCAAAACCGCTTGTACTGCCGATTATTGCGATTGCTTCGATCGGATTCGATCTAACAATTGCGAATTACGAATTGCGAATTGACAATTGTTTCGGTCAGCCTCAATCTAATCTACTAAGGTAAAGACTGGGTAATCGATTGATTACTGACAAGCTAAAACTATCTGTTCGCTTACTCTTAGTATCGATTACCCAAACCATTGCTACAAATCTCTCCCCTGCCTCCCCTGCTCCCCTGCCTCAATCTACCGCACCTAGCTCAACCAGAGTAGCTCTTTGGGCTGGTGTCAAACCCGTAGCGCCAGTAATTTTCATCCCTTCATAAGGTCTAGGACTGTATAAGATTTTGAGGCATTTCCCAGTTTGAACGTCCCAGAGCCTCACGCTGCCATCTTGGCTGGCGCTGATGAGTCGGCCGTCAGCGCTATATGTCAGGGCAAACACCCAATTGGTGTGTCCTTGTAAAACTTGCAGGCATTCACCTCGATCGATATCCCACAGTTTGATGACCGACTCGTTGCCGCTACTAGCCAAGGTTTTGCCGTCTGGGCTGAAAGCGATCGATAAAATCTCATCGCTGGCAGCTTGCCAGCTTTGCAGGCATTGACCAGTATTAACATCCCATAATTTCAGGGTATAGTCTTCGCTGCCGCTAGCTATGGTTTTGCCATCGGGACTAAAAGCGACCGCTCGCACTCGACTAGTATGTCCTGGAAACGTTCGCAAGCACAAACCAGTATTGACATCCCACAATTTGACGGTGCAATTATCGTGACTGCTGGCTAAGAACCCCTCTTGTTTGGGTGATGGCGAACCTGTCAACCTAACTCCAGCAGGAGCATTTTTTCTGCCTTTCCTGCTGGCAGAGCTATCTGTTTGGGAGTTTTGGGTATCAAGGGGACTAAAAGCGATCGCCCACACGTTTCCTCCTTCTCCTGGTAAGGTTTTCAGACATTGACCGCTGTTGACATCCCAAAGTACGATCGTTTGGTCCGCGCTGCCGCTGGCAACGATTTGACCGTCGGGGCTAAAAGCCACTGCCATGACGTAACTGTGATGCCCCTGTAAAATTTTGAGGTTCTCTCCAGCGGCCAGATTCCATAACCTCACTGTGCCGTCGAAACTGCCGCTGACCGCTATTTCTCCTAGCTCCGGTCGCTCTGGGTTGGCGGGAATGGGACTCAAGGCGACCGACCAACACCAATTGGTGTGTCCTGCCAGAGATTGCTGGTATTTACCTGCAATTGCATCCCAAACTTTCACGGTACAGTCGGTGCTACCAGCCACGATCGTTCGACCGTCTGTGCTGATGGCCGCCGACCACAAGGCAGTAGATTGCCCTTGTAAGGTTTTGAGGCATTGTCCGGTGCGGGTATCCCAGAGTTTGACTTGGCGATCGAGGCTACCGCTAGCCAGGATTGGGCCGTCGGGACTGAAGGCCACAGACCAGACTGTACTGCTGTGCCCCTGCAAAACTCTCAAGCGCTGGCCGGTGAGGCTGTCCCACGCGACGATCGTGCCATCTTCGCCCCCACTAGCTAAGATTCCCCGCTCTTGGGTGGTTTCACGGCTATCGATCGTCGGGCTGAAGGTAACGCAACGAACTTGACTGAGATGCCCTTTGAGAGTTTGCCGACACTGACCTGTATCTACATCCCACAGCTTGACGGTCCGATCGTCGCTACCGCTGGCTAGGATCTGACCGTTGGAACTAAAAGCTACAGAACGGACTCGATCTGCATGACCTGTAAGGGTTTGAAGGCATTCACCCGTGGCTGCATCCCACAGCTTGATGGCATTATCGTCGCTACCGCTAGCAACGATCCCCCCAACCCCCCTTAATAAGGGGGGCGCAGGGGGGAATTCCCTGCGGGAACGCTGCGCGAACGGGCTAAAAGCCACTGTCCGCACCCAACGATCGTGCCCTTTTAAGGTTTGCAGGCAGTTAGCGGTGCGAACGTCCCAAAGTTTGACGGTGCCATCTACACTGGCGCTAGCGATAGTTCGACCGTCTGGGCTAAAAGCGATCGAACTAGTCCAGGCAGCGTGGCCGGAGAAGGTTCTCAGACAACGACCCGTCTTGACATCCCATAACTTCAACGTGCGATCGCCGCTGCTAGTTGCTAGGGTTTGACCGTCTGGACTGAAAACCACCCCAGTTACCCAAGAAGTATGTCCTTTACAGGTCAAAAGCTGTTTGCCATCTGGTATTTGCCACAGGCGGATCTCGCAATTAATATCGGCAGTTGCTAATAGCTGACCGTCAGGACTAAAAGCCACCGACCAAATTCCATTTAAGGTTTCAGCAAAAACCGATTTTGATAAATCCGATCGACTGAAGTTGACGCGGTGTAACTTGCTATTAGCTAAATAGGCTTGCCAAATATTTAAGTCAGAAAAATCGCAGTCAGATAAATCGATTTTTAATCGTTCTAATAAGTTGATGATATTTCCGGCTGCATATCCTGTAGATAGCGAATACCTTCTGAGTTTGGTTAAAATGTCGCCCAGTTTCTTTTCGATTGCTGCTTTAGATTTAAACCCATTCCATAATTTCTCGATTAACGGGTCTAAAATAAAGCGAGTCTGCGCTTCTCTAATATAATCTTTAGATTGAGCTTTAACCAAAGCATTTTTAGTCAGTATTTCTAATTCTTCGTTGACGATCGCTCGCTCGAAATTTGCCACCAGCTTTTGAATGGCGTATTCCATAATTACTGGTTGCTGAGAAAATCCCGATGAATCGCGCTCGATCAGCGATCGCCGTTGTAAAGAAATCAAAGCTTTCAGTAATTCTGGTTGCAATTCCGATTGCAAAAAGTCGGCTTGCAATTCTGTTAGCTTGACTGGCTCTCGATTAATTGCCAGCCAGTACATTACTTCCATCTCTAGTTCAGATAATCGCTCGAATTGGCGCTCTAAAATATCGTAGATGTCATGAAAAATAAATCTATTGCGTTCGATTAGCTCTGCCAGTTCGGAAATGCTGCCAGAGGCAAAATCTTTAATTAGCGGCGCGATCATTTTTAATGCTAGAGGATTGCCCGCATAATGTTCTACAACTGTTTGCCATTCAGTTTCTAAACCAAAAAAGTCGCCTTTAGCAGCAAAAAATATCTTGGCAGTATCGACTTTAAAGCCAGATAGCTTCATCGATCTAATTGGCAGATTTTCTCCTTCTCTGGCAGCTAGACCTGTAGGAATTTCTCGACTAGTTAATAACAAACAACTTTGATGCGCTGTTTCTCCTACTCGTCTTAATATTTGACCGTAATCTTGATAGCCATCTCGATAATGTCCCAGGCGATCGCCACTTTGTAAAATACTTTCTAAGTTATCTAAAATTAGCAAGCAACGGCAGTTGCGTAACTGCTCGATTAAATACGATATCTTGCCTTCAATAGTAGTAGGTAAATTCATTACTTCATGCCCTGAAATAAATTGCACTATTTCAGTTAAAAGCGCATCTGGTGTCGGGGCTTGACGGAGAGAGCGCCAAATTAAGTAATCGAATTCACCTTGAATTTGCTCCGCCAATTTGATTGCCAAAGTGGTTTTACCGATTCCGCCCATGCCTAAAACTGTCACTAGACGGCAGCGATCTCGAACGATCCATTGAGCTAGCCGTTCTAATTCTTGGTGGCGATCGTAAAACACTGAAACATCCGGTGCTTCGCCCCAATCTTGACGGTAATTAGAGAGAAGTTTGCGTCCTCGATCGATATCGGCGGTTCGATCGTTATTCAGGAAGGAATTGGCATCGCGATCTGCCGCATTAACCAATGTTTCCTGCATATACCGTCTCAGCACGGCTCGCACGTTATTGAGCGTCACTCTTTCGCCCAATGCCTGCGACAGCAACCGCCATATCTGAAAGCCGATCGACCTAATATATACGGGGCTGTAATTGGTAAGTTCGGCAATCTCTTGATATGTCTTACCTTCCCAACATTCACGAAATACTAGCTGTTGTCGATCGGTTAATCGTTTTTCTCCTAAAATTATGTCTGCTATTCCTAGCGCCTCTTCAACAGTCATTTGTCAATAGCGATCGACGATCGTTTATTTACTCCTCTCCACTCTGCCTCTAATGACATTAGCGATTGCCCTCTCCCAAGAAGTTATCGAAGATCGGCATTTTCTCATCAGATCGCTGGTTGCCAACAGGGACTAATAATTGCCAATATTATTTGGCGAGAGCGATGCAAAAAGGTTAACCCCTGCTTAATACATTCTCGTAGCGATCGGCTACCCAAGATCGATTTGTTAGGGAGACGTAACAATTACCTCGATCGGAAACAGGAGGTGGGAGTAAATTTTGGGAACTTTTTGTCACTGACAAATTGAGAAAAGGTGTTTACGATCGCCAAGGCGGAGATGGCAATTTGCCCATAAATAATAGATCTCTCCATTAAATAAACTCAAAGGCAGGCTCCGATGCCTACCTGACAATAAGTGTTGAAGGTGTCTAATGAGGTATCTGATTACCCTCGAACTTCAAACTCCTAATAATTCTTTGGCTTACGTCGAGCAACTTGCCGGATTCGACGACTTGGAGATCGATATCGATCGCGGTTTGGTTTTAATTAGTCCAAAGCGCAATTTGTACGCTATCTACGTTTTGGGAAATCTAGACCCTGCTGGTCTGATGTCTGCTCAAGCTGCGGTCAAGGGAGTTTGGTGCGATCGCCAAATTTAACCCTGTTAGGAGGGAGGGGGGAGAAAAGTCAAAAGTCAAGCAGCCAGACGATTTTCGGGAAACTAGGCAAAATTGAATTTAATCATCTAATGTAGTTTTCACCCTAGTTCAAAATCCATGAGCGATCGAAATCAATACTTACTGGAATTAGCCAAACGCAATGCTCAAGCCTATATCGCCAACCCAAAAACTAAAGCTGTCATGGTCGCAGGTTCAGTTGCAGAAGGACTGGGCGATGAATATTCTGATTGCGACACGAGCATTTATTACGATGAATTGCCTTCCGAAGAGGAATTGCAGATCGCACGCCAACAAAATCGGGGTTCAGAACGACTGTGGGTTTTAGGCGAACGCAGCGAGGGCGGTTTTGCCGAGAGTTACTTAGTTGATGGGATCGAATGTCAGTTCGGTCATGTGACGATCGCCCAATGGGAGAAAGATATTTCACAGATTTTGGAACAGTTAGATGTTGGATCTCCGCTGGTGAAAGCCCTCTCTGGAACGTTAGCAGGAATTCCGCTGTACGGGGAAACTCTCATTCATCAGTGGAAAGCTAAAGTAGCCAATTATCCCGATCGATTTGCCCAGGCGGCGGTCGAGCATTACTTGAAGTTTTTCCCGATTTGGGGAGTGCGAGAAAAACTCGCCCAGCGGGATACAACGCTTTGGTACTATCAAATCCTGGTAGAGTCAGCCCAAAATCTTCTTGGGGTGCTGTCGGGATTGAACCGCTTGTATTACTCAACTTTTCAATTCAAGCGCACTAGCAGATTTATCGATCGCATGAAGATTGCCCCCGGAAATCTGGGATCTCGTCTCGAAAGCTTGTTTCGCGAAGAAGCCGCTGTCGCTGTCTGCCAACTTGAAGCCTTAGTTCGAGAAACCATAGAGCTAGTCGAGATCCATATGCCTCAAGTGGATACTTCACCTGTAAAACAGAGATTGGGGTGGAGACAGCAGCCTTGGGAATTTAGTAACGAGGAGCGATCGAGTTGAAAATCGCTCCTACTGCCTTAAACTTCTACCTTGTAGTTAAGTTGATGCTCGTCGCCAGGTAAGCCGCGAAAACCCCAATTGTGTTTCGGAGTTTCAAAGATGGTAATCTCCAAGTCTGACGGCAAAATTCCTACTGTCGGAACGCGATCGAATAATAATCGAATTAGGTGTTTTTTGGCTTCAATACTACGTCCTTCAAACATACTAAACTCGACGATCGTATATTTCTCTGTGCGCCCTGAAGGATAGAAGAAGTCGGTGACATCGAGCGGAAAAAATCGATGAGCGCGTTTATCAGCAGGATATTGCAGTGCCTCTACAACGCACGAATGAATGATGTCGGATAGTTGTTGTTTAATCGGATCTAGATGTACTCTCAGTCCGTAAATTTTGACTTGTGACATGGCAATATATCGGATATTTTTGCTATCCAAACAATCTATCAGCTTAGCTTATTTGTACTAAGCACATAATACCCAATTACTTTGCGATGAGACAAGTAACAAAAGTTCTTGTTGCATTACTGGTTTGATTAGCAAATGCTCGACGCTTTAACCGATCGTCAAGTGCAGCAATTCCACAGGAAAAATCAGTATAGGAATGATAACTAGCGAGAGGTTCTGGTAGTGTTAAACTCATTCCTTTCCCCAAGGTGGAGTTGTCTGCATGGTTTGGCGCAGACGTTCGTTAGGTTCTGGTGGTGCGTCTAAAAGCATAAGAAATTCTGCATATGCCTCTGGACTAGCCCAAAAAATGGTGCGTTCTAGCAAAGTTTCTTCCGCCGCATTTCGCGCGGATTCCAAGATGAAATCAGTTCTGTTATTACCTTTGACTCTGGCTGCCATATCTATTAAATTGCGTTCTTCTGGCTTAATTCGCAGATTTAGCGTGTTACGCGGAGTCGTACTTTTTGTTTTACTAGCCATGGTTATTTTATGGACGTGTAATACCAAATTAAATTATTTTAGCATTCGCCGATCGAGTAAACTGGAAAATTAAAGATGGCTAATCGCAATTTATTGGGGTATTGATGAAACGAATTGGTGTAATTGGTGGCGGTCAGTTAGCCTGGATGATGGCAGATGCAGCTAAAGATTTAGAGATCGAATTAATAGTCCAAACCCCCGCTCGAACCGATCCAGCAGTAGGGAATGCGGCTGGTGCTATTATCGCTGCAATTACTGACGCTAAAGCTACGGAACAACTAGCAACTCAATGCGATCTAATTACTTTTGAAAACGAATTCATCGATCTCGAATCCCTTTTACCTTTGGCAGATCGAGGAGTTTGTTTTCGTCCGAGTTTGCAGGCGCTAGAGCCACTTTTGGATAAATATTCTCAGCGATCGTATTTACAAAAGTTGGGATTGCCCACGCCTAAATTTACCGAGCTAACGGGCGATCGCTTATCGGCTATTTTGAATGCCAAATCGGGTGAATTGCTGCCATGGAGATTTCCTGTAGTTATAAAAACTCGCCGTCACGGTTACGACGGACAAGGAACTTTTATTCTTAAGGATTTGCCTCAGTTACAAGCAGCTTTAGAACCGCTGTCAGAGGTTCCTTTACTGATAGAAGAATTCGTGCCGTTCGAGCGGGAATTAGCTGCGATCGCGGCTCGTGCGGTTACGGGTGAAGTAGTAGTCTATCCAGTGGTAGAAACTCAGCAAGCAGCCCAAGTATGTCGCCGCGTTTTCGTTCCAGCCGACATCGCTCCCGAAATAGTAACAGAAATAGAGGCGATCGCTCGCACTCTATTAGATAGCTTGCAAGCTGTGGGCGTATTTGGCATCGAGCTATTTTTGACTCCCGCTGGCAAGGTATTAGTCAACGAAGTTTCTCCGCGCACCCACAATTCAGGACACTTTACGATCGATGCTTGCGAGACTTCCCAATTTGCCCAACATTTGCGGGCTGTTTCTGGTTTGCCGTTAGGAAATCCGGCTTTAAACTGCCAAGGAGCGGTGATGGTAAATCTTTTGGGTTACGAACATTCTCATAGCGATTACGCTGACAAACGAGAGCAGCTAGCCCAAATTCCTCGCGCTTCCGTTTGTTGGTATGGCAAAACCGAATCTCGTCCCGGTCGCAAACTCGGCCATGTTACGGTTTTATTAGATAATTCCCAGAGATCTCAAGCCCAAGCGATCGCTCAGACGATCGAATCTATTTGGTACGACTAGGCGAGGAATATAGTAATTAAGAAATTCTCCCCATCCCCCCATCACCCCATCACCCCATCACCCCATCCCCCCATCCCCCCATCACCCCATCCCCTCTCGCCAATATGGAAAAAACGATCTAGAATTAATAAACAGGTTCCACTGCGACGTTGGTGACTGCCAATAGCGTTTTTTGATCTACAAATTTGAATGACGCGGGAGCCGAGATTTTCTGGCAGCAGTAGACTGGGCAAGTACCCAGAAACTTTAAGTCGGAACGAAGGTACCCACCTGGATTTATCCAGGTCATAAACTGAGGTAAAACGGCGTTGCGGTGAACCTCCAGGATTTTGCTCCTCTAGCTCTTTGAGCTAGAGGATTTTTAAATATTAAGGTAGTAAAAGATAGTTTGCGCTCGCAGAAACTTTGAATTTGTATCAAAACATTCCGATTTATCAACCGATAAGCGATAAAGTATTATAGAATAATCCTCCGGGATTAACATCCATATATCCAGGTGAGAGATTAGCTAGTTTGTCTCAAGCTGTTTTAAACCTTCCAGCTAACGTGATGAGGCTGGAAAATGGGTTAACGGTCATTCATCAATATATTCCCGCCACACCTGTGGTGGTAGCAGATGTCTGGATTAAAGCTGGTGCGATCTCCGAACCGAGAGAGTGGAACGGAATCGCTCACTTCTTGGAGCATATGGTGTTCAAAGGCACCAAAAACCTGCCTCCAGGTGCTTTCGATCGCGCGATTGAAAGCAAAGGCGGCGTAACCAATGCTGCTACCAGTCACGACTACACCCATTACTTCATTACTACAGCCGCCCCGTATTTAGAAGATACTTTACCAGTATTGGCAGAACTGTTATTAAACGCCGAAATTCCCGAAGACGAATTCGAGCGCGAACGGGATGTAGTGTTAGAAGAAATTCGTTCTTGTCAGGACAATCCCGATTTTTTAGGGTTTCAAGCCCTGACGGAAAGCGTTTATCAGTACCATCCCTACGGTCGATCGATCTTGGGAACCGAAGCGGATTTAATGCAAAGATCGCCAGAACAAATCCGCAGCTTTCACCGCTCTCACTACCGACCGGAAAATATGACGGTAGCGATCGTCGGGGGCGTAAAAGCAGAAGAAGCTGTAGAAGTCGTAAAGCGATCGTTTCAGTCGCCTACTCGTAATAGCAAATGCGCTCAAATAGTAGCAGAAGCCGAACCCCCGATCGCCGAAATTCGCCGCCAGCAAATATCCTTACCCAGAATAGAACAAGCCCGCTTGTTAATGGCTTGGATGGGGCCGGGAGTAGAGCGATTGCGAGACGCTTACGGTTTAGATTTACTTTCGGTACTCCTAGCAGAAGGCAGATCTTCTCGCTTGGTGCGTTCTTTGCGAGAAGAGGACAAATTAGTCCACAGCATTGGTAGCAGTTTCTCGCTCCAGCGGGACTCAAGTTTGTTTACCGTCAGCGCGATCCTCGAACCCGAAAATCTAGAACCAGTTGAGGCATTAATTATAGATCGCATCGCTCAATTGCAAGAGAAACCGATATCAGATGCCGAACTCAATCGCTGCAAGCGCGTCCTCTGTAACGATTATGCTTTTTCGACCGAAGCCCCCAATCAACTGGCCGGTCTTTACGGTTACTACAATACGATTGCCAATATCGAAGTAGCTGTAACTTATCCCGATCGAATTGCCAGCTTTCAGGCAGCAGAATTGCAGCGGTTAGCACAGCAGTATCTTTCCCCAAATTATTACGCCGTCACGGTGCTTAAACCATGTTAAAGTGCGCAAATCCAGGTATAACATCGCATTGGTAGGGGCGCAAAGCTTTGCGCCCCTACTGCCTATTGGTTTTGTAAGTATTATCGGTAGTCCTATACCCTATTACTTATTACTTCTTAAAAAAGCTGCTGAGAATTCCCGCCTCCCTTCTCCTTTACGGGATGAAAAGCTCCTTTAGGCGGAGGTACGGAGCCGAACATTCTACTGCGACTGAAATAACGTGGTAGAATTAGAAAATGTTAACTATAAATTACACTTATCGAATCTATCCAGATGCCATCCAGCAAGACCAAATACTGGAATGGCTTGAGACGTGCAGAGGCGTATACAATTACGCTTTGCGCGAACTCAAAGATTGGATCGCCTCGCGTAAGTGTTTGATGGATAGATGCTCGTGGGATAAGGAATACATTATTCCTGCCGATGAGTCGTTCCCCTCTTATCAACTTCAACAGAACAATTTGCCCACAGCCAAAAAAGAATTTCCCCATTTGGGCAAAGTGCATTCTCAAGTATTGCAAACTACGATTCGGAGATTGCACGACACTTGGGATGCCTTCCAAAAGCGAGGCTTGGGATTTCCTCGCTTCAAAAAGTTCGGTCAGTTCAAATCCTTTGTGTTCCCACAATTCAAGAGCAATCCGGTCAATGGTTTTACTATTAAGTTGCCGAAGATCGGAGAAATGCCCATCAACCTGCATCGTCCTATCCCTGATGGGTTTGAGATCAAACAGGTCAGGGTATTGTCGAGAGTGCGAGGAACGCAATGGTACGTGGTGGTCACAATTGAATCGGAAGTATCGGTTCCCGATACTTCGGCACACGGTAGAGCCATCGGGATTGACCTGGGGTTGGAGCGTTTTTTGACGGTTTCGGATGGCAGTTTCCAAGAGCGCCCTAAGTTTTTCAAGTCGATGCAAAGCCAGATGAAATTGCTGCAACGCAAAGCGGCTAAAAAACAGCAGGGTTCTAATAATCGGGAAAAGGCCCTGACGAAAGTGGCAAGAATGCACCATCGCATCAACAATCGGCGCAAAGACTTTCACCTGAAAACGGCGCATAAACTTTGCAACCAAGCCCAAACCATTTTTGCTGAGGACTTGAACGCTAAAGGACTGACAAGAGGGATGTTGAGAAAGGACTGTGTTGATGCAGCCTTTGGGCAGTTCCTCTCTTTGTTGGAATGGGTGTGCTGGAAACGTGGTGTGTACTTTGCTAAAGTCAATCCCAACGGCACGAGTCAAACTTGTCCGAGTTGCTTGGCCACTGTTAGCAAAGATTTGGGCATCAGAGAACATCATTGTCCTGAATGTGGTTATCAGACTCATCGGGATTGTGCGGCCGCCGAGATGGTTTTGCATCGTGGAATTGAATTTGTAAGTAGCCAGGGACTCTGGCGAAAGGAAACAGCCTGTCAAGTCGATCTGTCGGGGGTCTTAGACCTAGATAAGTGGCGTGGGGCAGGAATTTCTAGCCGTGAGGCTCTCGAAGCCCGTCTGCCTTTAGGCGACGGGAGATGTCACTTGCTAAAATAAATGTTTTAGTTTAGTTAAACAGAGGGACAATTGCCAGCAGTAGATCCTACCGGGCGCACAGTTTTAGACAATGGAATTGTAATTTTAGTAATAGAAAATCCAGCCGCCGACATTATAGCTGGACGCTTGTTCGTGCGCTGCGGCAGCCGTTGGGAACCCAGAGAAAAGGCAGGAATGTCTCATCTATTGGCTACCACAATCACCAAGGGCACAGAAAAACTATCTTCTTGGGAAATCGCCGATCGAGTCGAGTCAACTGGGGCCAGTCTCGGTGCCGATGCGGCTACCGATTACTTCCAAATCGGGATGAAAACCGTCTCAGCAGATTTTGCCCATATTTTACATTTAGCCGGACAGTTGTTGCGATCGCCCACATTTCCCACCGCCGAAGTCGAACTCGAACGGCGGATCGCCATTCAAGGAATTCGCTCTCAATTAGAACAACCTTCTACCATTGCTTTCGACCAGTTGCGGCAAGCCATGTACCAGCAACATCCTTATGCGATGTCGAGCTTGGGGGTAGAAGCTACCGTGGAAAAGCTCAGCAGCGAGGATCTCAAACAGTATCACCAGACTTATTTCCGCCCCGATAACTTAGTCATCAGTCTGGCTGGCAGGATTACAGCCAAAGAGGCCGTAGACTTAGCGATCGAAGAATTTGGCGATTGGCGATCTCCAACGGAATCGATACCAGTCCTCAATTTGCCATCGGTAACACCGCAACCCAAGCAAATGGCAACAGTTCAGGAAACCCAACAGTCAATGGTGATGTTAGGTTATCTAGCTTCATCCGTGCGAGAAGAGGATTATGCGGCGTTGAAACTGCTCAACACTTATCTGGGTAACGGTCTTTCCAGTCGATTATTTGTCGAATTACGGGAAAAACGAGGTTTAGCTTACGATGTCTCAGCTTTTTATCCGACACGGTTAGATGCCTCTCAGTTCGTAGTTTATCTGGGAACAGCCCCAGAGAATACCGCGATCGCCTTGGAAGGATTGCGTCATGAAGTCGAACGTCTGTGTCGCGAGCGATTGAGCGCCGAGGAACTGCAAGTATCTAAAAACAAATTGCTCGGCCAGTACGCTTTGGGCAAACAAACCAATGCTCAACTAGCTCAAGTTTTCGGTTGGTATGAAACGTTAGGTTTGGGAATTGAATTTGACACTCAGTTTCAGGCAGAGATCGAAGCTGTAACGCCAGAAATGGCACAAGAAGTAGCCGATCGCTATTTTATCGAACCCTATCTCTCTCTGGTAGGTCCGGACCGAGGAATGCTCTGAATGATGAATGATGAAAACCCGTAGATGAATCTGGGGCTGGAGAATATCGAAAGATGTCTATTAATTCGATCGTTCGATCGGGAAGACAAGACAATTTATCGGTTCGCACTTATCATGAGAAGGAAAATAGCTATGAAAGCGTAAAACCCTATAGCGATCGCTAGGTGATTCGACCGAGCAGGAGTGAGAGTGATGTTAACAATCTGGAGCAAAAATTTAGCTAAGACCAAAAACATCTCGATCTGGTTGTTCTTTAGCAGCGCATTGGTATTATTGACGATCGATTTGGGCAGTAAGATTGCGATCGTTAATGCCCAAAACTCAGACCAACCAACGCCCGCAGCAACAGGAGAGCGACCTACCCTCGGCCCTGGTAGTAAGGGAACACAAGTATCGGAATTACAGGCGGCTCTGAAACTATTGGGCTACTTCAAGGGAGAAGTAAACGGCATTTATGGAGATACAACCGTCAGCGCCGTCTCTAAATTTCAAGAAGCCGCTGGTTTAACGGTTGATGGCGTTGCTGGCCCTCTAACTTGGAAGCGATTGTTCCCTGCCACCCCTACGGCTCAAGCAGCTACCCCATCTCCTACTAATACCCCTAACACCACTCCGTCTCCACAGCCAGCAAGTACCCCTTCTCCTTCTCCTCAGCCGTTACAAGTCCAACCGCCCCCTCAACAAGTTGAATTACCGACTCTGCGATCGGGAATGCGGGGGCCAGCGGTGATTAGCTTGCAACAACGACTGCGGACTTTAGGTTTTTTTAAAGGAACAGTAGATGGGGTTTTTGGCAAACAAACCGAAGATGCGGTTAAAGCGGCTCAAAAGAAGTTCCAACTCACTCCTGATGGCGTTGTAGGAGATTCTACTTGGAGGGCGCTGTTACGCTAGAAAGGAGAGCGGGAGAGCGGGAGCAGCCCTTCGACAACGCTCAGGGCAAGAGGAGCAGGGGAAGCAGGGGAGCGTTCTTCACTCAACACTCAACACTTCACACTTTTCTATAGTGAGGCAGAAATTTTTGCTCAGAGGACTCTTAGGAGTTGGTTTAGTAGGTGCGATCGCCTACCTCAGTGTTTGTTTGTTGCTTTACTTTCAGCAATCGCGTTTAATTTTCGTGCCGTCAGCCGTTATTGAGAAGACACCAGAGTTTTTTAATTTGAAGTACGAAGAAGTTTGGTTGCCAGTAGCAACTAAATCCGGCCGGGTAGAGCGCATACACGGTTGGTGGATTCCCTCATCAAGGGAACAGCAAACTCCGGGAGCAAAAGGGAAAGTATTGCTGTATTTGCACGGCAATGGCATAAATATTGGTGCTAATGTGGCTCATGCCAATCGGTTTCACCAGTTGGGTTTTTCAGTTTTGTTAATCGACTATCGCGGTTACGGCCTTAGCGAAGGCAGCTTTCCGACTGAAGCTAGCGTATATGAAGATGCAGCAGTAGCTTGGAATTATTTGGTGCAGCAGCGGCAGATTTCTCCGGATCGCATTTTTATTTACGGACATTCTTTAGGTGGGGCAGTCGCGATCGATCTAGCTGTAAAACACCCAGAAGCGGCTGGATTAATTGTCGAAAGTTCTTTTACTTCGATCCGCGAGATGGTAGATTTGCAAAAAATCTATTCTTTCTTTCCGATCGATTTAATTTTGCAACATCGGTTTGAGTCGATTCAGAAAGTGCGATCGCTACAAATGCCAGTTATTTTCTTTCACGGCACGCTCGATCCGCTGATTCCTTCTCAGATGAGCGAAAAACTATTTGCCGCCGCTCCCGAACCGAAGCAATTAATTTTGATTCCTGGTGCAAGGCACAATAATGTCGCAGAATTTGCGGGAGATAAATATCTGCAAGCAGTTCGCCAGTTTATCGAGCGAGTAGAAGGCGATCGAGCTAAGCTGAAGCGGATTTAGATAAGCATATAGCCCCGCCGCTGGAACAGGCTGGAAGCCATTGGTGTCAACTTAACGGTCAAAAGCTTCATCCGACAGGGGTTCAAAACCCCTGTCTCAAAGCTAAAGTCCTCTAATGGAAGTTAAAAAAATAATTGGGTAATTCTTGTGGGACAGCCCAGAGGGCTATCCCACAAGATGCCCGCCCCACAATTACCGAATTTAATTCTTAACCTTCATAAGAGGACTAACTGTAGTCAAGGTAGTCCATTTCAATGGACTTGTGCTATTGCCCAGAGGTTGAAAACCTCTGGCGGAGATGGCTGAAACCCATGATTTAGCAACGGTTATAGCCTTAACTTGACACCTATGGCTGGAAGCCTATCCCACAAGAATGTAGTTCACTCAATTGAGAAATGCTATGTATCATTGGTAGTAGGATACAACGGCGGGTTGGCCCGTATAATTGGGTCCCAGGCTGTCATCTGCTCCCAAATACGAGAGATTAAAAGCAACTTGCTGGCGACCGACGCGCCGAATTAGCCGCTGCCTTGAGTTGTACTCGAACCCGTTGTGACGTAGCTCCGCAGCCACCCGTCGCGACAGGATCTTCTCAGTCGGAGAGCGAAAGCTAGCCAGATCGAGATGGGCAATTAGCAGGCCGTCCTCGGTCAAGGTATCTGCTGCCATAGCCAGCGTCCGCAGCTTGTCGCCGATGTAGTGCAGACCGTGAATGCAGGTGATAAGGTGGTACTGACGCGGAGGTATCCAAGCTTCTAGGGCACTCTCGGTTAGCGTCAAAATGGCAGGAAACGGATTCTCGTCAAATAGACCTGCTAGATCGATGCCGTCGATGCAAACGCCCCCCGTATGGTTCAGATTCTGGAGTTCCCCCGCTGCTTCCACCAAGGCCGGTCCGCTACCACAACACAAATCTAACCAAGCCGCATCGCCCTCCTGCAAGTGCTGGCACAGGTAAGCTACAGGGTTGAATCCGAGTTCCCGTTCGTACCTATGAGACGGCGATCGCGGTTCATCGTACAATTAGCCACGATCGCAGACTGTTCGAGTTCTGTTTGGTTCAGCAGGCGCACCCGATCCTCGCTTTTGCCAAAATTCTAATCGCTGACCTCACCAGTGCGCCACTCTTGAGCTATGGCAAACGACCACCACAAAAAACCGATTAGCGATAGTCCTGAAACTGCATCCAGCCAAATCAAACCGTGCATTTTGAGCGACATGGGAGTCACCATCGGGAAAAAATAGTGACCCGGACTCGAAATGCTGGTAATTGAGTACGTACCTAAAAATAAATACGCCAACCAGAATGAGGATCTGGCGTACAACCAGTATCCTAGTAGTCCAATTGGGGTCATGACGATTACAGTTACGACAATACCAACAGGTGTAAACCAGTCCGGGCCAGGGTACTGACTTAAAAATAGGGCGTTATCGGTGTAGTGCAGCCAGGTGGAAACGAGATTGAGAAAGAGGATCGCTAGCAGAATTTGTTGAGGGCGTTTTGAGAGGTTCATCAAAAACTCCTGGTTAATTTTTCAACAGACGCGCCATAGCGCGTCTCTACAAATCCTGAATTCCTGTATTCTTGTCGATCGATTTTAATAGGGGGGATTTGCTGGCCCGTCGTAGCCGCACATTCCCAACCGGGGAGAATTGACCAGAGGAATTGGTTCGCCGTAGTCTTGATGGGGATGAGTTTGGGCGTGTTTGTCGCACAACGTTCCCCACGTCTCTTCTTCAATCAGGCATTCGTTACATAGATAAGTAGCTGGTTCTCCGCATTCAATACATTTTTCCTCTGGCATGGTGTTTCGTGCCATCAAAACGATCGGGCGAGTAGTGGTGGGTTTACCTTCTCGTGCATCCACTAACTTCACCAGCGTTTCTGAAGATGTGCCGAAATCATAGATATGGTTGATTTCGTTCTCTTTGGCCAACACTTCGCTAATTTTTCGCCGCATACCGATCTCCTCGGCTAACCCCCTGCCTAGAGAAAACTGGCTCATGTGACCGCAGCATTCTAGCCAAATTGCCCGTAAGTAATCGTCAAGGTCTGCTAAAGTTTTGCCGCCGCGCATCTCTAAATCTAGCCAAAACTCGCTCCGGAAACCATCTTGCACTCGCAGGTGATAAAGCGTTTCGCTTTTAGTTTTCTTTTGCTCGACTTTGGCAATTACTTCTTGACGTTGGGGGCAAGAAGCTAGGTGTTTGGCGACTCCGCCTTTGGTGATTTCTTGGCCGCAGTAGGTGCAGGTTCCTTTCGATTGTTTTCTCTGAGGCATTAGCGTCCTCCTCACGCTGCGATGGGCTGTTAATGGTTGGTTATCGGTGTGGCAGGGCGGGTTCGATCGAATCGTCGATTGCTGGGGAATAACGGGGCTGATGTTATCGGTGGGGTAGGGCGGGTTTGAATGAATGTTAATGGTATTTAGCAAAAACTACTGGCAAAACCCGCCCTACAAATTTGGGGCAATTTAATTTGGCCTAATTTCTTGCCCCTACTGGCGAGGCATGGTTGCCAGCGGCGTTTTCTGCTGATGAATCTAATCCAAATACTCGATCGAATGATTTTTGCACTTTGTAGCCTGAATCGATCGCTTCTAGGGGGTCTTTCCGCAAGCGGTGGCGCAAGCACAAGACGATCGCGCGACGGATATCATCAACCGTTACTTCTTGGCGACACTCAAAAGCAGCTAAAGCTTTGGCCGCGCGATTGGTAACGATATCTCCCCGCAAGCCATCGACATCTAGTTCGGAGCAGACTTCAGAAATTTTCACCCGCAGATCGTAATCGATTGTCACGGATGGTAGCAATTTTTGGGCTTGAACTAGACGTTGTTGCAACTCTTGTTGCTGAGGTTGGTATTTTTCGAGAAATTCTGGGGGATTTTGGTCGAATGCCGCTCTTTGTTCGACAATTTCCACCCGCAAGTTAGGCTCTTTCACAGTGCGAATTTCGGCGTGCATCCCGAAGCGATCGAGCAATTGGGGCCTGAGTTCTCCTTCTTCGGGGTTGCCAGAACCTACTAAAACAAAACGGGCGGGGTGACGAATCGAGATTCCTTCTCTTTCGACGGTGTTCCAACCGCTGGCGGCTGAGTCTAGTAACACGTCAACTAAGTGGTCGTCTAGCAGGTTGACTTCATCGACGTAGAGAATGCCGCGATTGGCTTTGGCTAGCAGTCCCGGTTCAAAGGCTTTAACGCCTTCAGATAAAGCTTTTTCAATATCAATGGTGCCGCACACCCGATCTTCGGTCGCGCCCAAGGGCAAGTCAACCATGGGCACTTTTTTGCTCTCTAGTGGCAATGATGCTTGCTGTTCTACTGACTGCCTGACTTCATCGCTCATCAAGTCTGGATCGCTGGGATGGCTGTTAAAGGGGTCGTTAGCTACGACTTCAATTTCTGGTAATAGATCTGCCAGTGCCCGAATCGTAGTCGATTTGCCGGTTCCGCGATCGCCCATAATCATTACGCCGCCAATGTAAGGGTCGATGACGTTTAGCAACAGGGCTAATTTCATCTCTTCCTGACCGACAATGGCAGTAAAAGGAAAAACGACGCGGCGAGGTTTAGAGGGGGCTTCGACTGTCAAACTCACTTTAATTACCTATTTTTCAAATCTTCGATCGCTATTTTATTATTTTGCCATACCTGGGTGAATTATGAATTATGAATTATGAATTATGAATGAAAGAGAAATTATCTATGCTTCATCGCTTTATGAATATGGCAATTTTACAATTTATAATTCTATGTTGTAGTCGTCCTTGGGGTAATAATTTAATCCAGAATGCCATACAGGTTTGACGAGCGCCCTCATCGCTTCGATCGAGATTTTGCATTAGTCGATCTATTCGATAGCTAAATATACAGATTTTGCAGTAAAACCTGGTTGCTGATGCTTGCAAACAAGCTTGTTCGTAACGTGCTAGCTCGGTTATCTAAAGGCGATCGCTAGCGGCTATCTCGGCATTTTTGACAATAAATGTGGCAAATGCGATCGCATCATTATGATGTTTTCTAATTCCCTCCGGCATATAAGTTTCGGCATATTGCCAAAACAAACTATTAAATTTTTTACCTAGTTTCCATGCTGTCAGTGGTAATAATTCTCGAACTTCTCCTAGTCGCTTGTGTTTTAAAGAAGTAGCGAATAAGTTAACTTGGCTAGGCGATAATGTAGATAATTCTAGTACCTTTTGCTCGCTTAAACCTAATTCTTCTTGCACTTGTAAGGGATTGGCAAAGAAACGCGATCGCAATTTGCTGTCGGTGTAAAATAGAGCTAAAGATTTTTGAATTACTGCTAATTCCATCGTTGATTTTGCCTCCCGATCGATCGCGCTCGTTCTAACTCATTAACTAATTCGCTAAAAGGCGGTAGGTTTTCATCTCTTTCTAACACGATTCCTTTGACGGCAACACTAGCAACGACTTCAGCTATCAATTGCCACACTTCACTAGGAGTCGATCGCGAATGACTATCAATTAGTACGCCATCTTGCCAATGTCCGCCTACAAAATGCAATTGCACGACTCTTTCTAAAGGCAATTCATTGAAAAAATCTCTCACATCATAGTTGTAGTTGACGGCATTGATATGTAAGTTGGTGACATCTAATAACAACCCGCAATCAGAACGCTCTAAGACTTCAGCAATAAATTGTGCTTCCGTCATTTCAGCGCCAGGAATTGCCATCATATAAGTGATGTTTTCTAGAATTAGCGGTACGTCAATATAACGTCGCACTCGATCGATATTCCGACAAAGTACGTCTACAGCTTCGCGAGTATGAGGCAGAGGCGATAAATGTCCGATATCGATGCCGCCAGCTTTGGTAAAACAAATATGTTCGCTCCACCAGGGCGGATTTAACCGTTTAATTAATGCTGCGAGTTTCCTCAAGTAAAGATCGTCTAAGCCTTCAGCACTACCAAGCGAAAGGCCGATCGCATGGGGAATAATCGGAAAGTGTGCTGCTAGTAATTCTAATTCTTGTTCCTGGTGAAAGGAAGCATCTAGATAGTGTTCGGCAACTATTTCTAGAAAGTCAACCTGTTGCTGCTGTCGAAATAGTTCGCTGCGAAAAGGGTGGCGAAAACCAATGCCAACGCCTAATGTAGGTAAATGAGAGAACATAACTAAAACAATTGTCAATTTACAATTCGCAATTCGCAATTAAAATACAAATAATCTCATCGCTCGACCTCTTAGTTAAATCAGATTTTTGAATCAAAACCACAGATGGACACAGATAAACACAAATTCAAGCTGCCATCGATCGCAATTGCAAATTGGTTTGATTTTTTATCCTCCACAACCGCCGCACCCGCCGCCGCACCCGCCGCCGCAACTACTACCACAACCGCCGCTGCTACTGCTAAATGTCGAACTAGTAGTTGGAGTAGCGAATATTTGTTGATAAAAATCGTAAGGAGTTCCGGTTAGTACGCTAACTCCAAAGAGTGCCACGATTAAATTGTAATCATCAAAAGAATTTGTTTCTCGATCTTTAAGCTGGGCGAAAGCTGCTTGAAGTTGGTTCAAATAATTTCGTCCTCGATCGCTCAACCGAAATGACGAGCTACAGACAATATTCCACAGTAAAAATGGTGAGAAAATCATCATTGTAATGAGAAATCCCACATTATGGTGTCCGTTAGCTAAAGCTGCGGTTAATTTATAGAGTCCCAATCCTAAAATAATTAGGATGCCGATCGAGCCAACGTAACTATTTTGAACTTGCCATTCATCTAAAGATAAGAATTGCTGGGCTTGCAGTCGTCGTCGATAAACTTCACAGTGCGGTTGAAAACTAGCAGGTAAAAATCTCGTTCGCTGTTGAGCAAACCAATCAAAAAGTTCTCGTTCGCTTGGTGTTAGCAAACTGATATCGGGATGAGTAGGCGATCGCTCTATACTGTTGTCCTCAACCTGCAAGTAATCACGTACTAATAAATCGAACGTTACTAGCTGCATGACTCCGGTATCGCTATTCCGCAAATAAGCTATTTCGTAAGGATCGGGGTTGCTAGGAACTAATGGTAAGGGTAAATTAGCGGTCAAATCTTTAGTGCTTAAACTCCAGCAAACAAAGATTGTAATTGCGATCGCACAGGCATAAAATAGCAGAAAGTAAGGTCCGTACATTTCTGCAATGGGATTGTGCAGCCATATATTCATCAGTCGGTTCTCCTAGTTTTGTGGCTTTCTATTGAGTTATCGCGCTCAAATCTAGGAATTATGAAAAAAATGTTTTTGCCCTCACCCCCTTCGGCAGAGCTTCAGGGCAGCGCCCTTCCCCTCTCCGTTCGCGCAGCGTGCGCTTTGCGCATTCCCCCCCCTGCCCCCCCTTAAAAAGGGCTACCGTGTATACACATCTGTGGGAAAACTTGGAGGCCCTGCATTAGATCCCCCCTAGCCCCCCTTAAAAAGGGGGGGTTGCGGCGAGGTTCCCTCGCTGTGCAGCTTGCACCAAACAGGGGGAAGTTATCAAAGTCCCCCTTTTTAAGGGGGATTTAGGGGGATCTTAGTGTGAAACGGCAAATCGATAACTTATGTATACACGGTAGCCTTAAAAAGGGGGGTGGGAGAGGGGTGTCCGCCAGGATGGGGTGAGGGCTGTGTCTATGCCCCATAGCCTATATTATTTAGTTGCTAAACTCTGCCAACGATCGATCGACTTTTGAATCCCTTCATAGTGAGCGCCCTTCCAGTAAATGCGATCGCAATTCAAGCAGCGGGCAAACTCGTCGTAATATTTCTGCGTTAAAGGTGGCAAGCGATCGCCAATTTCTGCTTTTGTCACCGATTCGAGCAAACCGTTACAGCGCACGCAACGACGCAAAGGAGCGATTGCTCCAAACAGATCGAAACGCCGCAACACCTCAACTACCTGCTGTTGCGGATCGCTAGAGCGCACGTAATAGCCATGAGTAACGATACTGCGCTTCAACAATCCTCGATCTTGGGTAAGTAAAATTCGCTCCTCTTGACTGGAAATTTCAGCCAATTCCTCATCGTCGTAGTCGTTGCGATACAACGCGTCAAACCCCAGCAAGCGTAGAGACATTGCCAGCTTACCCAAATGAACATCTAGGACGAATTGCACCTGCTGTAGCAGACTGGGGCGAACTAGAGAGTCAAGCTCGATATCCCTAGAAGCCGAAACTGGATATACAGCAATGCGATCGCCATCTCGTACTAAATAAGAAAAATCGACTGATTCGCCATTGACCGCAATTAGATCGACCTCAGTATGAGGTACGCCTATAGCTTCGATCGTATCTTTAATCGATGCCCGTTCTTTGAGGTGATAGGTAAAACTTACTTGCCTTCTCTGAGGTGGCAGAAAATCGTTGAGTTCGGCATAGAAAGAAAATTCAGCTTGAAGCATCTGGAGAAAGTTTTGAGTTTTGAGTCAATAGACCTCTGGCACAAATCGATCGCCCATTAACTCCATCTGTGTGCATCTGTGTGCATCTGTGGTTTTATTAAAACTTCCCTCATAAAGCTAAGGAGAAGTGTTGCGTTTGGTCCGAATCCAGTTAGTTTGAGGCTTAAATAAAAAAGTCAGATAGAGAGGAATCTTCCAAAGGACGTAAAGCGGAACGGCTAAAAGCTGGAGTAGGGGTAAATCTTGGCGGGCAAACTTAGCCCAGGCTGTAATTATTGCCCCCAACAGCAACAAGCCCGCGATCGCTAACACTAAACTCGGCAGCCACGACGCTCCTAAAATTGCTGCTAGTAAAGCCACTCCAAAACTAGCCACCCATAAAAAGACTAACAGCGATAGCGGGGGAACGCATAAATCTAGAGCGATCGCTAATAGCTGCCCGCTTCTCTGGCTGAGACTCTCTTTGAGCAATCTGGGAACTTGTTGCAGTAAAGTTTGTAAGTGCCCGTGTTCCCAGCGTTTTCTTTGCTCTAACGATGCCGATTTTAGTTCGGGAAAAGCGCCCGTGACTCGGGCATCAGCGCAAAATCTAGGCGGATATCCCGCGATCGCTAAATCGATGCCAAGCTGCATATCTTCGACGATATTGCCGCTAGCTAAGGGAGCCGAGGAAATTACCGACCAAGGAAATGCCATCCCCGTACCCGCTAACAAGCAAGGCATTCCCAGCGATGCTAGCCCTTGAGAGCGAACTAAGTTTTTCACCTTAAAAGCTAGAGCCGAAATCCGATCTTTCAAGCTGGGATCGGCGGGCGGAGCTAGCAAGTAAGTCGCCTGCACCGGGTTCCCCGAAGCTGCTGCTAGTCTGGCAATTCGATCGATCGCCCCCTCACCCACCACACAATCTGCATCCACCATCACTAACACTGCTGGCGGATTGGTTTCGAGGAACCGCAAGCCAAAGTCTAAGGCGTATCCTTTACCGCGTCGATCGCGATCTTGTCTCTCTATGACTGTAGCGCCCTGCTGACGGCTAATTGAAGCTGTATCGTCGTCGCAGTTGTCGGCAATAACTATTAGTCGATCTCCATCGCTCAATTGTGGCTGTAGCGATGACAGGGTGGTATCAATCCCCGCTGCTTCGTTGTGAGCAGGAATCAAAACCGCAATTTCCGGTCGTGGGCTGCTAGTATCCGAGCTATTATCTTGACGGTTCCAAAGAGCAGCAATGACTTCAATTAGTAGCACGGCGATCGGAAGAGAAATGGCGATCGCTAATAGTAATAAGACGAGATCGAGCATACTTTGTAAGAAAGCGGAAACCAGGCTACCATTCCCAATCGATCGAAAGCTGATGGTATCGACTTTTTGACTTTTGACTTCCGCGTAGCGGTACTAGTCTTCTAACTGTCGAGCCGATACTTCAATCGCTTCGACATCAATGGTTCCAGGAGGTGTCAAGCGTTGAAAATGTCCTTTTTCTACTTGTAAAGGTTCGCCACAGCTAGGACATTGAAACTGGGTGTTGTTAAATCCGGTAAATTCGTGAGTGCAAACCGGACAGCGATCTGCGACAAAATTTCGCTGCCACCACCAACGCAGCCCCACGAAGGCAACAACTGGCAGCAGAAAAATAAATCCCATCAATACTAGAAAAGACTTAACCAACCAGCCCAAGCCGATCGTACCTAAAAGCCAAGCGATCGCCAGCAGAGTGAGCCAAAACTTCGCGCCTGAAAGGTCAAACTGTAAAATTTTGGTGCTGTTTTGATTCACGATACTCTCCTACTGGGCTTGTCGATCTCCATACCATTCTAACTGTCGATCGCAAACGAAGGAGGAAGGCTAAAACTATTCGCCCTCCATCCTTCATTTTTTGCGATTAGATAGTAGCAATTTTTAGAACAGGCCTAAAGTTAAAGACTTGTCGATGGGGAAGGTTGCGCCTATACCCAACCACAAAGTCACCAGCGTTCCAAACAGAAAAACTCCCATAGCCACCGGGCGACGGAAGGGGTTTTGGAACTTATTGACGTTCTCAATGAAAGGAACCAACATCAGCCCCAAAGGAATACCCGTCATCATGGCGATTCCCAGCAATTTATTGGGTACGACCCGCAAAATTTGGAAAACGGGATAGAAATACCATTCCGGGAGAATTTCTAGAGGGGTAGCAAAAGGATTAGCAGGTTCGCCAGACATAGCTGGATCTAGCACTGCCAGGGCAATGCAGCAGCCAATTGTTCCCGCGATCACCACTGGGAAGACATAGAGTAGGTCGTTCGGCCAAGCAGGTTCGCCATAATAGTTGTGCCCCATCCCTTGGGCTAGCTTCGCCCTTAAATCTGGATCGGCCAGATCGGGTTTTTTGTGAGTTGCCATGGAAAATTATCTCCTTCATCCAAACAGAATCGGCGGACTTAAAAAAGTGTGGAGTGTGGAGTGTTAAGTGAAATCTTGAACTCATCACTCAACATTCAACACTCAACACTCAACACTACTTACAACGGACCAGAAATGCCTTGCTTGCGAATCATCAAGAAGTGCAACAACATGAAGACGGCTATAAACCAAGGCAAAACAAAGGTGTGCAGGCTATAGAAGCGAGTCAGAGTCGGTTGACCGACGCTGGCACTACCGCGAATCAGTTCGACGATTAAGGGACCGACTACAGGAATGGCTTCAGGTACACCAGAGACAATCTTGACCGCCCAATAACCGACCTGATCCCAAGGTAGCGAATATCCAGTCACTCCAAAGGAAACAGTAATTACTGCCAAAACTACGCCAGTCACCCAGGTCAACTCGCGAGGTTTTTTGAAACCGCCAGTGAGATAAACCCGGAAGATGTGCAAAATCATCATTAATACCATCATGCTGGCAGACCAGCGATGGATCGATCGGATCAGCCAGCCGAAACTTACATCCGTCATCATGTACTGCACTGAAGAAAACGCTTCAGCGACAGTAGGTTTGTAATAAAAGGTCATGGCAAATCCAGTGGCAAACTGGATGATGAAGCAAGTAAGGGTAATTCCACCAATGCAATAGAAGATATTAACGTGGGGAGGTACGTACTTGCTGCTAACGTCGTCAGCTAGTGCCTGAATTTCCAGGCGTTCCTGAAACCACTGGAATGCTTTTGAATCAGTTACCTGCTTAGTGAACATTGAAACCAAAATTCCTAGGAATGTATTTCTAAGGAGCATCGCATCCGGGATCGGGACTGCTAAGACCACCAAAGAGTTAGAGTATTTTGACATTCTCGTACCGCCACCTGAGAGTTAGGGGGCGGGGTTTTCCTCAGATCGGTTTCTCGTTCGTCCTTCAAACCTTGGTTTTACGCTCTTAGATTTATCTATCTTAATGTATATAGTAAACTACCTAGACTGACTCCATGGCAACCGAAGAACGACGATCGACTCGATCTCCCCTTGCGCTATCTTGAGAGGATAAACGATCGCTCCCTATCCCCTTATGGTTACTGACTCCAATACGTCATTACTGCGTCCGGTTCAAAGTGACGAGTTTCTGCCGCCTATCAGCCTGTGGACGACCATTGGCGGATTTGTCCTCCTCGGTACAGTGGGGGTAGCCTTCGTCTTAGCGGGAGTGGTCAAGTACAACGTCAAAGTTAGGGCTAACGCTACCGTGCGGCCGGCGGGGGAAATTAGGATAGTTCAAGCGGCGACCCCAGGCCCGATTAAAACCATTTTGGTCAAAGAGAACCAACCCGTAAAACAAGGAGATGCGATCGCAGAAATTGACGACGCTCAACTTCAGATTAAACGGAACAAACTCAAAGGGGATATTCAACGCAGCCAGCAGCAATTCAACCAAATCAAAGCGCAGTTAGAAGCCACAGAAAAGCAGCGCCAGTCTGAAGCCAATTTGATCGATCGATCGATCGCCTCAGCCGAAGCCGAACTAGAACGCACCCAGCGAGAATATCAACAAGATCGAGTTAAAGCCAAAACTGAATTGCAAGAAGCCCAAGCCGCTTTCAATCTAGTTAAGGAAGAATTAAACCAATACCAGCAGTATTTCTATACCGGAAGCGTTAATTCCGAACTGACGCTGAAGCAGAAACAAGAAGCTGTACAAGCAGCTAAAGCCAGATTGGAAAGAGCTAAAGCGGCATTCAACCCCACTAGAGCACCTGTCACCATCGCCAGAGAACAGATTGCCAAGGAAAAAGCCAAAGGCGAATCTAATATGGCTAGTTTGAGGAAGGAAAAAGAGAGCTTGCTCCGCAGTCAGGTCGAAACTCAAAATCAAATTAGTAGCGACCTGCAAGAACTCAAACAGATAGAAACCGACTTGCAAAAAGCGGTAATTCGCGCCCCTGAGTCTGGGGTAATTTTAAAACTAACACCGCGAAATCCCGGTCAATTAGTAGACCCCGGACAAGAAATCGCCCAAATCGCTCCCAGCGGCGTACCGATGGTGGTCAAGGCCCGCGTTGCCGTTCAAGATATTTCCCAGGTACAAATCTGCTCGCAAGAACTGGTAACAGACTGCAAGCAGGGGAGAGTACAACTACAAATTTCTGCTTATCCTTATCCAGATTACGGCACGCTTAATGGAGCGGTGAGAACTATTGCTCCTGATGCGATAACTTCTTCCAATAGCAGCAGCGCTATAGATGGAACCTACTACGAAGTTACCATTCAACCAGAGAGGCCTTATTTACTTAAAGGCGATCGCCAGTATCCAATTCAACCAGGAATGGAAGTTACGGCCAACATTGTTTCTAGAGAAGAAACTTTCCTCTCGTTTATTTTGAGAAAGGCCAGACTGCTGACGAGTTTGTAAGCCAATTTACCCCATTTTTACACCAACTCTGGGGCTAAACTTAGCAAAGTTCTGCCAGAAAATCTTACAGGATAACAGAATTGTTGATGCTCCGAGCCTTTGATTAATAGGTATTTTAGGCTTGGATTGTTTGAAGGCGGCACCCAGATTTGAACTGGGGGATAAAGGTTTTGCAGACCTCTGCCTTACCACTTGGCTATGCCGCCGCGAGCGCGAATTTACATTATACCAAAATATAGGAAACTGCACCAGCATTGCCTCTACGAGCCAGCGTGCTAGCGCAGTTTTCTCTCCGATTCAAAGATATACTTTCTGAGTTAGCTATTTCAGAATCTAGACTTTAACGGCTCTCTACTTGCCAGAAGGATCTCCACCTTGAGGGGCTGTTAAGGTCGTAGCGCGGACGTTAGCGCAAGATGAAACTCGCGTCGCCGACCAAGCACCGCTGCTAGATGTGGTCACACCGTTCGCGGCCGAGAAGTGAATAAACTCTCCAGTTATGAGGTTGGCAGATGCGGTGAATCCCGTGCTTTCTGCTGTGGCGAGAGAACCCGTAAAGCCATACCACCGAACGTGGTCGGCTTCTTGAATCCATTTGCCTTGCCAACCAGGAAAGGTAGTAGAGAACCAACGTCCGCTAGCTGGTTCGCCAACTTGAATGGGGTTTTGGACGAAAGTAACACACTGACTTGCACCTACAGTGTGATTAGGCTCTAGATAAAAAGTTACTCGCCAAGAGCCGACAATACTAGGAACGGGGGCTGCCATCGCGGGCAGAGAAGTAAACATCAATCCGCCAGCTAATAATAATCCTGCTTTCCATGTACGTTGCATGGGATTTCCTCCAAAATAAGCTAGTGGGTTTTCACCCTGTCGTTGGCTAATAGGTTGGTTTTTTTGGATTTATGCACTCCGATCCTCAATGGTTTGAAAAACTTAACCAAAATGCTTATGCCCTCCATCAGCAATGGATGAGAAAAGCAATAGCTCTAGCTCGGTCAGCAGGTGATGCCGGAGAAGTGCCTGTAGGGGCAGTAATTGTCGATGCTAATGGCAACTTAATTGCTGAAGGGGAAAACCGTCGCGAACGCGATCGAGATCCGACGGCTCACGCTGAAATCGTTGCCCTCAGAGCCGCCGGACGAGTTTTGCAATCCTGGCATCTCGATCGATGCACTCTTTATGTCACGCTAGAACCTTGTCCGATGTGCGCTGGAGCGATCGTTTTGGCTCGCATCGGGTGGCTAGTTTACGGAGCCGACGACCCGAAAACGGGTGCAATTCGCACTGTCGCCAACATCCCAGATAGTGCTTGCTCTAACCATCGCCTATCAGTTTTGGGAGGGATCTTAGAATCTGCTTGTCGGCAGCAATTGCAAACTTGGTTCAGCCAACGACGCATCAAAGAGAACAGTTGACAATTCGCAATTCGCAATTCGCAATTAATGCCTTGCAAGTTGAAAATTGCCAGTTGTAAAAGTGTCCATTGAGGAAACCACGATCGAGCTAAAAGATTTAGGGTAGGTATAGAAGAAATTATTAAGACGTTGAAATTCTATACATGATTCAGTTAGATCGCTCTCTCAAAATATTAAATTCATCCACGCCGTCTAAGTTAGTTGCGGTTAATTCTAGAGTTGTTCCTTGGCTGACATCTATTGCCTATCCCTTGGGGCGTTATGGTTTGCTGCCATTTTATTTCAATCGCATAGAAGTTAAAGGACGCGAGCATTTACCTACCACTGGTCCAGTAATCCTCGCTCCCACCCATCGTGCCCGCTGGGATGCTTTGATGGTGCCTTACGCTGCTGGCAAAGATATTACAGGTCGCGAACTGCGGTTTATGGTTTCTGCCAATGAAATGACAGGGCTACAAGGTTTTTTAATTCGGCGTTTAGGTGGATTTCCCATCGATACCGAACAACCAGGAATTAGTAGCTTTCGCCATGGGGTAGAATTGCTGCTCGATGGGGAAGCGATCGCGATTTTTCCAGAGGGTAATATTTTTAGAGATGGTCGCGTTCACCCCCTGAAACGCGGAGTCGCTCGCATTGCCTTACAAGCAGAACAAGAAGCTCGATCTTCAGGTAGTTCTGGATTGGGAGTAAAAATCGTTCCCATGAGCATCAGTTACAGTCAACCCATACCAAAGTGGCGATGTCAGGTAAAAATTCAGATTGGTTCTCCCTTACTAGCGGCTGATTATTCCCAGATGTCAGCCAAAAGAGGGGCTAGACAACTGACTGCTGACTTAGAAACTGCCCTGAAAGAACTCGAAGCCTAATAGCAATCTTGTGGGGCAGGCATCCTGCCTGCCTGTGGGACAGCCAAGATGGCTATCCCACAAGTTTATAACTATCTCTAAAATTGTTGGCGCTGCCTACCCAAAGACGATCGCTGTGCCATAGTCAATACTAATGCGGGCACACTCAAATAGGTTAATCCACACCATTTTTTCTGTAGCGTAAGGCTCTTCGGAGAGAGCTTCATCGTTTACTTTCTCTGCTTCGTCATCAGTGAGAATTCCCCCAGAGAGATCGATATTCAAAAAAGGGGCAACAAACAGCAATTCAGCCATCAACTTTTGACTCGAACCGATAAGTTCTCCGATGACATCAGAATCGAAAATGACCTCGCTAAACTCAATAGGAACGTAAAATCCGTCGCAATCAGAATGATAGAGCAAGTGATGTGCAGGAGATGAAACCATCTCAATAACTGGATCTTCAGCGGCCCGTTCTCCTTCCATTAATGGTGGAGGAACTTGCAAATTAGATCGCAGGTGAGCATAGAAGCGTCTAAGGTAGTGTAGATCGCGATATGGAAATCCCCATACTCCATGGCGTAGGGTAATGTTAGGGAGAGATTCGGGTTCCCGATATCTAGTAAGCCCCTGACGTTGTAGTGCTGCTTGGAGAACCGCAAAGTCTTCCCGATAGTCCTCAAGGAATTCAGGCTCGTCTTCAGCGATAATCTCTGCTAGATTGAAAACTTTTATAGATAATCCCATCTAGTTATCCACTAACACGATCGACTTAGCTTGACTATTTTTTTGTTTCACCTTTTGTAACTGCGATCGCTCTGGCTGGAATTGCTGTTTATAGTAGCAATAACTTCACTATTAAATTCAACAATGAAACAGCCATTATTTATTCTTTTAGCATCTTTAAGCTTGCTGACTATTGCTCCTGTTGGGGTAGTAGCAGCAGAACCTTCTTTTTCTCAAACTCGTAGCGAACAACCTCTAGACAATAATACGATCGCTAAAATTTGGGTTGGAGGTGGACTGTGTGCGGGCGAATGCTTCTCGCAACTTACCATTACTGCCAACGGGCGCTATCAATACACCAACAGTTCGGGCCAAAAAATATCTGGGGTTTTGCCTCGCCAAGACGTGCGCAACCTGCGTCGGTTAGTTCGTCGCACTGACTTCGTGCAAATCAAATCTCGGCCATCTCAAGGTTGCCCGCTAGCATTCGACGGTCCAGAAAGTAGATACAGCTTCCGCACGTCAAGTGGGGTAGAAGTGGTTTCTAATTGCCAGCATGGGGTAGATCCCCAACATCCCTTGTTTCAGCTAGCAGACAGGATTTTTCAACGGGTGCAAGAGAGAGCGATCGCGCCTTAGATTGCTACCGGGGAGAGAAACCGAGCGATCGCTCTGAAGTCTTCCCAAAGCTTGGCTTTTGACTTAATTCAACTGGGGTGCAAGGATTCGAACCTCGGAATGGCTGGACCAAAACCAGCTGCCTTACCACTTGGCGACACCCCATCGATTTTACCTTTGTTATATTAGCAGTTTCAGACCAGGAATTGTCAAGAGGGAGCAAGGGCAAACGCACTTTTTGATGCAGCGGTTCGATCTCTCGATTGGTGAGAATGCGATCGCCTATTCTGGCTTCTCAGCCATTGCGCCACCCTTCAACGATCGCCATGCCCACATTGACGTAGGGATTATCGAGAAATTCTTCGATCGCAGCTTTACCTCCAGCTTCGAGTGCAGCCACAGCCCGCTGTCGGACAGTAACGGGAATCGCCGCCGTGACAAAGGCTTTTTGTTCGGCTTCGGTAGCTGTGGGGTTGGTTTCCTCTAATTGTTTGAGGAGCTTTTGGATTTCAGCCGCCGCTTCCGCCAGGGATTGCTTTTCCGGTGAAGCATTGACAATCATATTTCCAGCTACCTTCCCAGCAGCACCGTAAACTGTACCTGGAAAGTTCATTTCGACCTCAACATTCTTAGGTTGGTTATTAGCCATTGTTTCTACAATCCTTTCTAGATTTGTATTGCTTTGACGTAAAAATTTCACTTGGTCTTTGTATTCTGTAACTCGTTCTTCTAACAGTTTAAGCTCTTTCTCATAAAGTTCTTTAGCTCGACGCTCGATCGCTCCCTTATCAGATTCTGCTGGTACTTCCAAGCGAATGACGAAAGCTCCACCGCTTTTCCTTTCGATCGCTTGGATGGTGAAGTTGTCGTCTTCATATTGCGAGCGCAGTTCTTGAAAAGATTGGAAAAAGGCTTTCCAATCAAGCCCATCAACAAAGATCAGATCGACGGTTTGTACGGCTTTCTGGAATAGAGCCACAAACTCTCCAGGCTTGAAGCTACCGCTGCGAGGACGACGTTCTTGTTTATTTTGCCTCTCATAGAAATACTCGCAAATCACATTATCCAGCTTGGTTTCACTGTTTATATGCCAGTTTTCTAAACAAGCCCCAGTTAAGTTTGCACCTGTAAAGGTAGTTGCTAGTGCTTGAGTTCTAACGAGGACAGCACCGCTGAGGACAGCATCGCTGAGGTCGGCACCGCTGAGGTCGGCACCGCTGAGGGCAGCACCACTGAGGTTGGAATTGCTGAGGCTGGCATCGCTGAGGTCGGCAACTCTGAGGTTGGCATTGCTGAGGTCGGCACCATCGAGGCCGGCATCGCTGAGGCTGGCATCGCTGAGGTCGGCAACTCTGAGGTTGGCACCGCTGAGGTCGGCATCGCTGAGGAAAGCACCACTGAGGTCGGCACCGCTGAGGTCAGCACCGCTGAGGTTGGGGCGGCTGAGGTTCATATTTTTCCAGAAATTCTCAGATCTCCACTGATTCCAAACCTTCACTCCTTTTAAAAGCAAAGCTAGCTGTTCTCTATCTGCCAACGTCTTTCCCTCAACCTCTAGAATTTACCTTATTCAATCCGATCGCACCTCATCCTTAAATTTTTCTCCAGCAAATCTAAAGTAACATCGATCGCCCTACATCAACAGCGATCGCGACCGGGGGATTTTGGGGAAAATGGGAGGAGCGATCGCCCTTTATTGGTTTCACCAAATAGTTTCTATATCTGATAATTGAATTCGGCGATCGCGACTAATGAGAGGCAAGTTGAGAGCCAAAGCTGTAGCTGCAATCATCCGATCTGGCAAATCTGGGATCTGCGATCGCTCGACTCGACCTAATGCTTGAGCTATACGGCGATCGAAAGGAATTTCAACCAGTAGAGCATTTTCGCGATCGACTGCGCTCAACAATCTTTCCATAGTGTTTTCATGAATCCGCCCTCTTTCACTCAAATAGACAATTTCAGCTAAAGTAATCGATGAAAAAGCCACTTCATTTCCTTCAGCAGCTATCTCTTCTATCAGATTTCGGGCAGTAAGAGAAAGTCGATCGGAAGCAAATATGTACCAAATAATTGCGTGAGTATCAGCTACAGCCCGCAGCACTAAATATCCTCCTGTGGGAAAGTAGCCCATTCTTGCTGGCGAATCCCATCGATTTCTTCAGCCGATGGTGCAGTTCCCAAATCGGCGCATAAACCCCACAGCGACCGCCCAGCAGTAGAACTAGCAGCCACTAATTCTTGTTCTATTTTAGGGGCTAGTCGCTCAATTAAACGCACCTTATCTATCAGAGAAAGTTGCTGTACGAGATTGAAAGCTTCTTCTAAAGTCATACTTTTTTTGATCTAGCATTTTTAGCGTCATTTCTATAGTAATTCTTTCAGTCATGGGGGACGGGCAATAGCAAGAGGGCAAAGGATAAGCGATCGCCTTGAAGTTGTTGGCAAAATGACAGGTGCGATCGCCATAAAATTAGGATCTATAGAAAAGATAGCGATCGAGGTTAAAGATGAGCCAAAAATTCAACGTAGTCGTGGAGAGAGATTCGGAAGGCTACTTCGTTGCTTCTGTGCCCGGTCTTCCTGGATGTCATACGCAAGCTAAATCTGTAGACGAACTCATGAACCGCATTCGAGAAGCGATCGAGCTTTGTCTATAAGTGGCAGAAAATCCGGCCGAACCGCCCAAGGAAAATATCTGGACTTGGGCAGCCAATCGGCATTATTTTTGAGGTACTCATTGTTTGCCTTGTACCATTAAGGAAAGAAAGTTTTGCTGACCGTAGACCAAGCTTTTGCCTGTGCCCGCGTCTGCCAGATGCTCTCAAATTTTTACCAGGACATTCATCTGTTTCGCTACGATGAAATCAGAAAAATCGTGTATATCCTAGCAGGAGACAACGACGCATTCAAAATAATCGTTCCATCTGACGGGATTTGGGAATTAGATAATGACTAAACCAAATTTTGAGCAAATGACTCGGGCCGAACTGCTGGCTTACCTGAAAGAGCATAGAGATGACAATGAAGTTTGGGGGATTTATTTAGATCGTCGAAACCCCAATGCCAAAAAATATCCACCTCCTCTAGATGAGGAAGGTATGAGAATTATGGAAGAAGCTTTTCGTCAGAAGTTGCAAGAGATTTCCCCCAATCAACCTCCAACTAAATAGAAAAATCGAACTAGCTTCTGAGGCTGATGCTAAACTTTTCAGTTAGAGCTTCCCGGACTTTTTGATGCACGGGTTCGATCTCTTCATCGGTGAGAGTGCGATCGCTGCCTCGATAAATTAGCCGCCAGGCCAAACTCCGCTGTCCGGCGGGGACGTTATCGCCCCGATACTCGTCAAACAATTCCACCGCTGCTAGCAAGTTACCAGCAGCTTTAACGATCGTTCGTTGAAGTTCGGCCACAGATACGTCGATGGGAGCAAAAAAGGCCAGATCTCGATCCGAAGCGGGATAAGTCGAAAAGGGCTGAAATTGAGGTTTGAGATTGGCGTTCGTCTCCAGGTAGTCGAAGATTACGTCTAAATTGAGTTGGAAGGCATAGACAGCATTTGGTAAGTCTCGTTCCTGGCAAAGTTGGGGGTGCAATTGCCCAAAAGTCCCCAAACTTTCGCCTGAGAGCCATAAAGATGCGGTGCGTCCGGGATGGAGGCGCGGATCGCGGCGATCTGGCTGATACTCTACCGACAGTCCCAGTCGTTGAAATACACTTTCTAGCACCCCCTTGGCTTCAAACCAAGTCATGGGCTGTTCTCGACCTCCTCTAATCCAGCGTCCTTGAGTCGGATCGCCGCCTAGAATCCCTGCTAGCGCGTCGGCTTCGGCTAACCCTTCTTCGTCCCGCCAGAAGACTTTGCCGATCTCAAACCCATTTAAAGCACCGTTTCCTTGCTCTAGATTGTACTGAAAGGCATTAATCAACCCCGAAATTAATTCCGTTCGCAAGGCGGAATATTCGCTAAACATGGGATTGATAATCTCTACCAAATCTCCATCTTCAGACTTCGAGAGGGAGTAGGAATAGTGCATCAATTCCGTTAGTCCAGCGGCGCGAAAAGTCGATCGCACCTTCCGGGTTAGTTCTTCTTCCCAAGATAGATACCCCGCTTCAGTTTTCTCTGGCAGAGTCACAGAGAAGTTATCGTAACCGTAGAGCCGGGCAACTTCTTCAATTAGATCGATTTCCCGTTCTAAATCGCGATAGCGATAGGGTGGAACTTTCACCGTCCAAACGGGTGCGTCGGCTTTCTTTTTCGACTTTGCCCGTTCTACCTGACAACCCAAAGCTGTTAAAGTGCGCTCGACATCAGCAGGTTGAAGTTCGCTCGTGCCCTCTTCTAACTCCACCGAACCTAAAATTCGATCGATTTGCTCTAATCGCAATTCGATCGATCGCGTCCAAGTCTCTCGATGCGGGCGAAAGTCGGCAATTTCTTGAGTAATAGCTTGCCCGCCAGCTAGTTGAGTTATCAAATCGATCGCTCTTTGAGTAGCAACCTCTAATTCGGCCAAATTTACTCCCCGTTCGTAGCGATTTGAGGCTTCGGTGCGTACCCCTTGGCTGCGGGCAGAACGCCGGGTGGTAGCAGAATCGAAGATAGCCGCTTCTAAAACCAGATTTTGCGTGCCTTCATAAACTTCCGTTTCCTGCCCGCCCATGATGCCAGCTAAAGCCACTGGGCGATCGTTGGCGGTAATTAACAAGTTTTGCGGTTGCAGATTTCTGGTGCGATCGTCTAGGGTTTTCAAAGATTCCCCAGTTTCCGCGAACCGTACCCCAATCTGTATGGACGTTCCAGGGGCGATCGATAATAACCGTTCGCGATCGAAGGCGTGTAGCGGTTGACCCCATTCCAACAAGATGTAATTGGTGGCATCTACCACGTTATTAATCGGTCGAATGCCAGCCGATTGCAGGCGAGTTTGCAACCATTCGGGAGAAGGAGCAATTTTGACTCCAGTAATTACCGTGCCGATGTAAACCGGACAAGCTGGAGGGCGATCGATTTTCACGCCCAGATTGCCTTTGCCGGAAGGAATAGGAGTTTTTTCAGCGGCGGGCAATCTAACGGTAGCACCCGTCAGGGCTGCCACTTCCCGCGCTATCCCCACCATACTCAAAGCATCGGCGCGATTGGCGGTGGAGGTCAAATCGAGAATGACATCTTCCAAACCGAGAAGCGGCCGCACGTCGCTACCTAATTGCAGGTTATCGCCCTCAAAAATGTGAATGCCAGCCGATTCTTTGGCTAGGCCCAATTCTGCTAAAGAGCAGATCATGCCCTCGGAACGCACGCCCCGCAGTTTAGCTGGTTTAATTTTCAAATCCACGATCGGCAGATACGTCCCTACAGTTGCCACGGGCACGTAGATATCCTCGCGGACGTTAGCAGCACCGCAAACTATGTTCAATACCTCCGCGCCATTGCCGACATCTACCTGGCAAACGCTTAATTTATCGGCATTAGGATGAGACTCGCGACTCAGGACTTTTCCGACTACGACACCATCAGCCCAGGTCCTTCGATCTTCAATATCTTCGACTTCAAACCCAGCTAGAGTTAGCTTTTCGGCCAATTCTGCGGGAGCGATCGCGATGTCAACTAATTCTTGTAACCAGTTCAGAGATATACGCATTTATCGGCCAGTCAAAAGTCAAAAACAAAAAAGCAGCCTGTCTATTTTACTGTAGCCGATACTCCGTCTTCACCTTTGACAAAATCGGGGTGAATTTTACTGGCGATCGAATGGTTACTTATTTACTCAACAAGTTCCTACTTTTTATGACTTTTTCTTACCGACAACCCTAAAGCAATAAATTAACTTAGATTTAGGGTTAACACCCACCCGGCGGCAGGACGCTCACCCCCTTGACCTGCCGCTCTTTTTTATAATTCACCCCTTAAATTAGGCGATACGTGCTAGCGCACAGGCTAGCGCCAACGCGATGACGATCTATGCCTATTCCTAACTTATAGCAGAAAAAACCAAAAGCGCCCCCAGAAACTGGGAGCGCTTTTAGTTAACGGATCGCTTAGCGATTATCCACGGATGGCTGGAGCAGTCAATGCTACAGGGGTAGATTCGCCAGCCGCTAAGTCTAAGGGGAAGTTGTGAGCGTTACGCTCGTGCATTACTTCCATTCCTAAACCAGCGCGGT
>JAESGS010000112.1_pt1 | contig 128408 bp, 117 predicted proteins | sample 9269761 | NCBI WGS metagenome assembly JAESGS01 (sample SAMN15741799, study PRJNA653493) | algae metagenome | isolation source: Cyanosarcina radialis HA8281-LM2 and co-occurring heterotrophs from damp... | place: USA: Makauwahi cave, Hawaii | collected 2011-01-06 | reverse complement strand
AGCAGATCATCGCTGCCAATCCCGCCCAGATCATTATCACCGGCGGCAACTGGCAGGGTTATGTGCCGGGCGGTGCCTGGGTTGGCGTCGGCTACGGCGCCGATGAGAAGGAAGCGGCCCGCAAGCTCGAAAACCTGACCAAGCGCCCGGCTTTCACCGGCGTTGAAGCCGTGAAAGACGGCCAGGTCCATGCCATCTGGCACCAGTTCTACAACAATCCCTACCAGTTCGTGGCCATCCAGCAGATCGCCAAGTGGCTGCACCCGGATCTCTTCGCGGACCTTGACCCGGAGGCGACGTTCAAGGAGTTGCATGAGCGCTTCCTGCCGCTTCCCTACAAGAGCGGCTACTTCGTCTCGCTGACGTCAGCCAAGTAAGCGCATCGACAGCTGGAGGAGGGGAGGACTCCGGCGTCGCTACCGAAAGGAATGAGAATGTCGATCTTCGGGAAAATCGCGTCGGCGATGGTTGCAGTCTTCGTTTTGGCGGTTCTGCCCGCAAGTGCGGCTGAAATCGTCGACGTCACCGGCCGCCGGATCGAAATCGCCCTGCCCGCCAAGCGCGTGCTGTTGGGCGAGGCGCGGCAGATCCACGTGGCCGCGGCGCTGAAAGGCGATCATGTCTTCGACACGATCGTCGGTTGGCGCGATGATCTCTTGAAGAAGGATCCGGACTCCTACGCCGCCTATGTGGAGCGCTTCCCCGAGATCGAGAAACTGCCGCGTTTCGGCTATATCCCCTCAGGCGATTTCAGCCTCGAGGCAGCCATTGCGCTCAAGCCTGACGTTCTGACGCTCAATCTCGAAGCGCAGCAGGCGGTCGAAGAATCAGGTTTCATCGAAAAGGCCGCTGCCGCCGGCATTGCCGTCGTCTATCTCGATTTCCGCGTGGATCCTGCCGCCAACAGCGAAAAATCGGTCGAAATACTCGGCCAGCTATTCGGTGCCGAAGCGAAGGCCCGCGAATTCATCGACTATCGCAATGCTCAAATCGCGCTGGTGACCGACCGCCTCAAGAAGGCGGGGGAAGTTGCGCGCCCGAAAGTCTTCATCGAGCGCTCTCCCGGCATCACCGGCGACGTTGTCTGCTGCCGCACCTTCGGTCCGGCCAACTTCGGCAAAATGGTGGAAGAGGCCGGCGGCCACAATATCGGTTCTGACGTCATCAAGGGGACCTTCGGCGACCTCAATCCTGAGCAACTGATCGTCAGCGATCCGGATCATGTCATCATCACCGGCAGTAACTGGTCGGCGGAATCCGATCTCAACCAGTTCGTTAGCGTTGGACGCGGCGCCGATGCGGCGGCGGCAGAAGATCGCCTGCGCGGCCTTATGCAGCGCCCGGGCTTTCCCGGCCTGAAAGCGGTGAAGGAGGGCAATGTGCATGCCGTCTGGCACCAGTTTTACGGTGCCCCTTACGAGTTCATTCCGATCCAGCAGTTTGCCAAGTGGTTCCATCCGGAGCTCTTTGCCGACATAGACCCGGACCGGACTTTCCGCGAGTTCCATGAGAAGTTTCTGCCGGTGACCTACCGCGCGGGTTACTTCGCCTCGCTTCCAAAGAGTGGTGAATGATGGTTGCCATGACCGAACAAGTATCCGGCGTTGAAGGGCGAGCACGCTACCGTTCCCTCGTTCTGCGCCGCTTGGTGTTGATCTTCTGTCTCGTCGGCGCGCTCTTTGCGTCGGTTGCAGTCGACATGGCTCTCGGGCCTGCGAACTATCCGCTCGCCGATGTGCTGACCGCGCTGTTTCGACCGGAAACGGTGAGCGACCAGCTCCGGGTGGTGATCTGGGACATTCGTATGCCAATCGCCCTGATGGCCGTCACCGTGGGCGCATCGCTGTCGGTCGCGGGCGCACAGATGCAGACGATCCTTGCCAATCCACTGGCAAGTCCATTCACGCTCGGCATTTCGGCCGCTGCCGGCTTCGGCGCGGCCCTTGGTCTCGTTGCCGGCGTGGCGGTTTTTCCCGTCGCCGTCCAATACATGGTGCCGATCAACGCCTTCCTGATGGCAATGCTTGCCGCGCTCTTCATCCATTTCGCCTCCACCATGCGCGGCGTTACGGTCGAAACCATTGTCCTGCTCGGCATTGCGCTCGTCTTCACCTTCAATGCCGCGCTGTCGCTGCTCGAATATCTCGCCTCCGAACAGGCGCTGGCCGCCGTCGTCTTCTGGACGATGGGCAGTCTCACCAAGGCAACCTGGCCAAAGGTCTGGATCACCGGCGCCGTGCTGCTGTTCGCCTTGCCGCTGTTTGCACGGCACGCCTGGGCGCTGACCGCGCTTCGGCTTGGTGACGACAAGGCCGCGAGCTTCGGTATCAATGTTCGAAGGCTCCGGCTCGAAGCAATGATGACGGTCAGCCTGCTTGCGGCGATCCCGGTCTCGTTCGTTGGCACGATCGGCTTTGTCGGTCTCGTCGGACCGCATATCGCACGCATGCTGGTCGGCGAGGATCAGCGCTTCTTCCTGCCAGCTTCCGTGCTTTGCGGCGCGCTCCTTCTTTCGGTCACTTCGGTCGTCAGCAAGATGATCATTCCGGGCGCCGTCCTGCCGATTGGAGTCATCACCGCGCTCGTTGGCGTGCCCTTCTTCTTCGTGCTGATTTTCACCAACAGGAGGCGCGCATGGTAAGCCTGTCGCTGGAAAAGGTCGGCGCGAATTATGGCCGGCGCACGGTGCTCTTAGATGTCAACACCGGTGTCTTGCGCGGTGGCGGCCTGACGGCGGTGATCGGTCCTAATGCGGCCGGCAAGTCGACGCTGTTCAAGCGCATCGCAAACCTGACCTCCGGTCCCGGCACCGTTCACCTGTCCGATACGGCCAAGGGGTCCGAAGGCATTTGCTATATGCCGCAAGATACCGGCGCCAATGCCGTGCTGACCGTCTACGAGTCGGTGCTGCTGTCGGCCAAGCAAGGCTCAGGCTGGAAGGTGAAGGACGCCGAACTCGCCGAGATCGACCGGGTGCTGGGCGAACTCCGGATCGCCGATCTCGCCTTTCGCGGCCTTGGTGAGCTCTCAGGCGGCCAGCGTCAGCTCGTCTCCATCGCTCAAGCTCTCGTGCGTAAGCCCGAAGTTCTATTGATGGACGAACCGACCTCGGCGCTCGATCTCTTTCGCCAGATCGAGGTCCTTGGCTTCATGAAGCGTTTGTCGGCGCAGTCGGGCATGGCGGTGTTGATCGCGCTGCACGACCTGAACCATGCGCTGCGCTATTGCGACGACACGATCGTCATCAGTGGCGGGTCGGTGCTGGCGAGTGGCCCTACCCACGACGTCATCACCGCGGATATGCTTCGCGCGGTCTATCGCGTCGAGGCGCGGGTGGAGGCCTGCTCCCTGGGGAGACCGGTCGTCATTGTCGACGAGTCCCTTTGAGGGCGTGGACGCGCGGGTCGGTCACGTTCGAGCTCGTCACCCCTGCAAATCTGAGCAGCTACGAAAGCCGCAACTAGAACGTCCTCAAAAGGGGCTGAACGGCGCGGCACGCGGCCAGACCGCGTCGCCGTGCCGTGCCGAAGACATTGAAATAAGAACTCCTGAAGGAGGGCTTGCAGCAGCAGCCCCGTGGCGCGTCGACGCCAGGCGCCGGATTGTCAGTCGCGGCTCGGCATGATCGTTTCATGAAACGCGCGCAGGTTCGGGCCCCCTCTCGGCGTGAAACGTCGCTTCACATACGCAATCGGCCCCCTGGAGCCGATGCAGCACCCTTTTCACGGGGGCGCCGCCGTCTCTTTTTGTTGGTGATTGGTGCCCGAGCGGTCGGTCGGTTGGAGTGCTTGGCCGATAAAAACGATTAGTGAAAACTAAAAAGCGACAAGAATGGACGGATTCGCGGCAAAGCGTACTGGACAGTACTCTCAAGGTTTGCTTGTTCTGCTGTCGCATTGTTGAGGGACAAGGCATTGCCTAGTCGGCAGGAGAGGACAGACAAGCATGGCGATTAAAATTGGCGCGCCGCGGGAGGTAACCGCAAGCGAGGCGCGCGTGGCGCTGACACCTGACAGCGCGGTGCAACTTGCGAAACTTGGCTATAGCAGCATCATCGAAACAGGCGCGGGCGTTGCGGCCGGTTTCTCCGATGATGCCTATCGGGCCGTGGGCGTCGAGGTGGCCCCTTCGGCAGAGACGCTCTGGGCTTCGGCAGATGTGGTCGCCAAGGTACGGCCGCCCGAGCCGAGCGAGGTCGCTTATCTGTCTGCGGACAAGACGCTGATCTCGTTCTTCTATCCTGGCCAGAATGCCGAACTGCTGGAGCTTGCCAAGGCGAAGGGCGCCAACGTCATCGCCATGGACATGGTACCGCGCATCAGCCGCGCCCAGAAGATGGATGCGCTGTCGTCGATGGCCAATATCGCCGGCTATCGCGCGGTGATCGAGGCCGGCAACAATTTCGGCCGCTTCTTTACCGGCCAGGTGACGGCCGCCGGCAAGGTGCCGCCGGCGAAGGTCCTGGTGATCGGTGCGGGCGTCGCCGGTCTTGCTGCGATCGGGGTCGCCACCTCGCTTGGTGCCCAGACCTATGCCTTTGACGTGCGTCCCGAGGTCGCCGAACAGATCGAGAGCATGGGGGCCGAGTTCGTCTTTCTCGACTTCGACGGCGCTCAACAGGATGGCGCTGCAACCGGCGGCTATGCGGCGCCCTCTTCACCGGAGTTCCGCGAGAAGCAGCTTGCCAAGTTCCGCGAGCTTGCGCCTCAGATCGATATCGTCATCACCACGGCGCTGATCCCCGGCCGTGATGCACCGAAACTCTGGCTTGCCGACATGGTGGCGGCGATGAAGCCGGGATCGGTGGTGGTCGACCTTGCCGCCGAGCGCGGCGGCAACTGCGACCTGACGGTTGCCGATCAGCGGATCGTCTCCGACAACGGCGTCGTCATCATCGGCTATACCGATTTCCCGAGCCGCATGGCCGCGCAGGCATCGACGCTCTATGCCACCAATATCCGCCATATGCTGACCGACCTGACGCCGGGCAAGGATGGCAAGCTCGTCCACAACATGGAAGACGACGTCATCCGTGGCGCGACCGTCACCTTCGAGGGTGCGATCACCTATCCGCCGCCACCGCCGAAGATCGCCGCGATCGCGGCGCAGAAACCAAAGGAGAAGGTGAAGGAACCGACGCCCGAGGAAAAGCGTGCTTCAGAGACCGCAGCCTTCAAGGCCCAGACGCAGAGCCAGCTGACGCTTCTGGCCGTCGGCACGGCGCTGCTGCTTTTGGTCGGCGCGTTTGCACCGCCGGCCTTCATGAGCCACTTCGTCGTCTTCGTGCTCGCCTGCTTCGTCGGTTTCCAGGTCATCTGGAACGTCTCGCATTCGCTGCACACGCCGCTGATGGCCGTCACCAACGCGGTCTCCGGCATCGTCATTCTCGGCGCTCTGCTGCAGATCGGGTCTGGCAACTGGCTGGTGGTGCTGCTTGCAGCGCTCTCGGTGCTGATCGCCACGATCAACATTGTCGGCGGCTTCCTCGTCACGCGGCGCATGCTCGCCATGTTCCAGAAATCCTGATCGGGCAGGGGTAAACATCATGATGATCGGTATCGTATCGGCCGCCTATATTGCGGCAGCCGTTCTCTTCATCCTCTCGCTCGGCGGGCTCTCGGGCCAGGAAAGCGCCAAGCGCGCCGTCTGGTACGGCATGACCGGCATGGCACTCGCCATTGTCGCCACGGTCTTCGGGCCTGACGTCGGCAACTGGTTCATCATCGTCCTGATGATCGCCGGCGGCGCTGTGCTCGGCCACTTCGTCGCTTCCCGCGTCCAGATGACCGAGATGCCGCAGCTGGTTGCGGCACTCCATTCCTTCGTCGGTCTTGCCGCCGTGTTCATCGGCTTTAACGCCCATATCGAGGCGGCTGACGTCGCCGGTCTCGATGCGGCGGCCCGCTCTGCATTGACCGGCTTTGCCGCGATCCTTGCCCACAAGGAACCGGTGGAACTGTCGATCATGAAGGTCGAGGTCTTCCTCGGCGTCTTCATCGGCGCCGTCACCTTCACCGGCTCCGTCATCGCCTTCGGCAAGCTTGCGGGCAAGGTCGACGGCAAGGCAAAGAAGCTGCCGGGCGGTCACCTGCTCAACGCCGGTGCTGCCCTTCTCTCGCTCGCGCTGCTGGTGCTCTACGTCAATGGTGCCGGCACCTGGACGCTGCTCGTCATGACGCTCGCCGCTTTCTTCATCGGCTATCACCTGATCATGGGCATCGGTGGCGCCGACATGCCGGTGGTGGTGTCGATGCTGAACAGCTATTCCGGCTGGGCGGCCGCGGCCATCGGCTTCACGCTCGGCAACGACCTGTTGATCGTCACCGGCGCGCTCGTCGGCTCCTCGGGTGCGATCCTCTCCTACATCATGTGCAAGGCGATGAACCGCTCGTTCCTGTCGGTCATTCTCGGCGGCTTCGGCGCGACCACCGGCCCACAGATGGAAATCACCGGCGAGCAGATCGCCATCGATGCCGATGGCGTGGCCGCAGCCCTTAACGACGCCGACAGCGTCATCATCGTGCCGGGCTACGGCATGGCGGTGGCGCAGGCACAGCAATCCGTCTCCGAGCTCACCCGCAAGCTGCGGGCGGCCGGCAAGAACGTGCGCTTTGCCATTCATCCGGTCGCCGGCCGGTTGCCGGGCCACATGAACGTGCTTTTGGCCGAAGCGAAGGTTCCCTACGACATCGTGCTCGAGATGGACGAGATCAACGAGGACTTCCATGAAACCGATGTCGTCATCGTCATCGGCTCCAACGACATCGTCAATCCGGCCGCCCAGGAAGACCCGAACTCACCGATCGCCGGCATGCCGGTGCTGGAAGTCTGGAAGGCCAAACAGGTGTTCGTCTCCAAGCGTGGCCAGGGAACCGGTTACTCCGGCATCGAGAACCCGCTGTTCTACAAGGACAACACCCGCATGTTCTACGGCGACGCCAAGAAGAGCATCGACCAGCTGCTGCCGGCGCTGGCGTGATGACACCTTGAAACGAGAACTCATCGCTCCGCACATAGGGGCGGTGAGTTCAACTCCGTTGATGTGTGACCGTTGCGGAGAAGCCGTCAGGGCGATGCGCACCCTGCGATGCGTCCGATGGCGTCGCCCTAGACGCCGAAAACGCCGGGTAGGTCGGGTTTGACGACCATCAGCGCTATTATCAGAGCGAAAAGCGAGATCGATGCCAGGCGACCACCCAAAGCGCGCCTGTTTCCAAGAAGCGCTCGGACTTCCAATTTGTCGATCGTGCCTTGAAGGGCTGGATGCACCTGTGCCTCCCATGGTCGCACGACCCTGCTTTCGACAATCATCAAGGCGGCGATCAGGGTGAATGACATCAGTAGCCAGGGTGTCGATAGCGGCCACCCACCCAAAACGATGAGGCCAATGCCTCCGGCAACCCCCAAGCCAGTGAGTAGACCTGCAATCCTGTTTGCGGTCAGGGCCAACTTTGCGGCCCCGATTTGCCCTCGCCAGGCAGAAATGAAAAGGAGCTCCCTTGCTGCAAAAAGTAGAAATGCCGTGCTCATGGTCGCGGCATGAATCATCACGACGTTTGCGTACATCTCTTGTTACCTTGGTCTGGAGCTTCGAGAAGCGGTTGCTCGACCGCTCTTGCTGCATTTGATTTCAACACGAGGTTGGCTGTCGGAATGGCCGCGTGCAGTCTCAATTGTGAGCGATCACTCGCAAAAATCTACTCGCGTTCGAGAAGCTGTCTCTGCGAGCGCTCCCCGTTGATATTCCCGCGGTAGTTCGCTGAGTTGGCCGTCGGCGTTCATGGAGCGACGTCAAGTCGCCCAAGACCCAGCTCGCATCTTGGATGTCTGCTACCCCAAGGACGTTACTTGAGATAGCGCGTGATCAGCGTCGTCACTTCGTTGATGAAGGCGTCGACGTTCCCATCGTCTAGCTTCTCTGGACCATCGACCACCGCGCCGTGCGTCAGCGCCTCCGTGCAGCTGACGCAAATGTAAGCGGCCAGATCCAGATCCATCGGCCGCAGTTCTGCCTTGTGCAATTCGAGATAAGCCCTGACCAACCGGTAGAACTCTCTGTCAAAGCCGTCGATCGTACCGATCCGCCCTGCTCGTGGCGTTTCCTCGACCAATACCCGATGAAGGTCCGGGTTCACACGATGAGCATCGATCATCGTCTTGACCAGTTCGCGCACGGCACTGTCGAGCGGCAGCGTCGCCACTTTGGCCAGCGTCCCCCGCAAGACATCCACCATCTCGCTCTTGTGCCGTTCGATGACGGCAACGACAAGCGCTTCCTTGCTCGGAAAATATTGATAGACAGAGCCGATGCTGACGCCGGCCTCCTCGGCAATCCGATTTGTGTTGGCGCGCTCAAATCCTTCTTTGATCAATGCTCGCGCAGTCGCTTCGACCAAGGCCTCGATCATCGCTCGCGAGCGTTGCTGCGAAGCGGCCTTTCGTGGCGTCAGGAGAGCTTTCTTGTCCATTCGGCTTTGATCCGGTCGCGGCGGTCCACTCTCAGTTAGCGATCGATAGCGACTGACGCGGCGTTTCCATTGGCGAAAACCCGAAGCGCTTCTTGTAACAGGTGGCGAAGTATTGGCTCGATGAGAAGCCACAATCAAAGGCGATGTTGGTGACCGATTGCACGCCACTTTCAAGGAGCAGCCGTGCGGCGTTGAGCCGGAGCGTCTGGAGGTAGCGGACAGGCGTCATGTTGGTCAGTACCTGGCAATGCTGCGAAAACTGCGTGCGGGAAAGATTGCACTCCGCCGCCATGTTCTCGAGCGTCCAGTCCTCGTCGAGCGCATGACGCAGCCGCTTCAGGAAGATCTCGACCGTCCGCTTGGAACTTGCAAGGGCAAGATCAAGGACCGGCGCCTGGCTTTCCAGCATCTGGCGGAATTGCAGCAGCATCATCGAAATCAAGAGGCGCAGGTGCGCTTCCCCGCCCTCGATATCGCCGCCTGCCACCACGTCGTGGATATCGAGGAAGGCGCGGGCGACCTCGCGTGAGGCGTTGTAGGAAATCTGTTCGTTCTTCGACAGAAGTTCGCTCAGCCGTTTTCTGTCGCGCTCCGGCCAGCCGATCCAGTCGGGCCAGAGCCAGGTTTCGTGCGGGCGGCGCACGCCCATATCCATGAGCACCCAGATGATGTGGCTGGCGCCGACATTGGGATCGCCGAGTGCATGCAACTGCCAGGGCCGCACGACGAACATCTGGCCTTCATTGATCGTCGTCCTGCGGCCATCCATGGTGATCGTCAATGAGCCGCGCGCCAGATAGGCGATCTTGACCCCCTCGTTGCAATGTTCGCGCAGGCCCCAGTCCTGCGGGGTCGTCGCATCCCATCCGCCAACGGAACAGACCTGCGGCAGCGCCGCGCCGAGGTCGATGCCGGGATAGCCGCGTCGCGTCCAGGCATTGAGCGACACCTGGCCCGCGAGCGAGGCCTTCATCAGGTCCTGGCAATTGCCGGCATAAAGCAGGGCGCCCGGCTCGCGGAAGACCGCGGGCCGATTGACCGCCCGTTCGTTGCTGCTCTTCGTCATCCCGCTCCCCCGCAGATGTATAAAATTTACCAGTCGTCTATTTCGAACGCAGGCAGCGATTTATTGCGCAATGCTTAGACATCATCAAGCGGCATTTGGAGGCGCTGGTGATTTGCCGTTGAAACTCAATGGCATGGGGGAGAATTGGGAGGATTTTGCCGGTGCGGATAGGCTTCCACACGGATGCGTTCAACTCGGCCTATTGGTCGTTTGAAAAATGCTTGCAGTGGGCAAGCGACAACGATTTGCACTTCATCGAGTGTGGTCTGATCGACGGCGTGAGCTGGATCCACGGACTGGGCTACCATCCGCATGTCGCGCTCTACGAGGATCCTGTCCTGTTGCGCCGCAAGATGGAGCGTTACGGCTTGCGTTTTTCCCAGGTCGATGCGGCCTATCCGCTGTCTGGCGAGGATGGGCCGCTCAGAGGTGTGCCCTATGTGCTGAAGTCGATTGCCTGGGCCGCGCAGGCCGGCAGTCCCTGCGTCGACACCACCGACGGGCTTCATATGCCGCCCGGACTTACCGAAGAAGAGTCGATGGCGTTGATGAAGCGCAGCTACGAAAAGATCGTCGAAGTCGCCGAAGCGCACGAGATCGTCGTCAACATCGAGCCCCATGGTCATTTCACGACGCGTCCGGAATTCATGGAGCGCATGCTCGCCTTTGCAGACAGCAAGTGGCTGCGCATGAACATGGACACCGGCAACACCTTCATTGCCGGCCAGGAGCCGCCGCAGTTTCTGTCGCGGTTCATCGACAGGGTGTCTCATGTCCATCTTAAGGACGTGTCGCCGTCGCTGGCAGCGGCTGCCCGCGGCGGACAGACCGGGATCGCGGTCAGCCATTGCGCGCTTGGCGATGGCGTCAATGCAGAGAATATCAAGACCTGTCTCGCCATGCTTCGCGACCATGGCTACGACGGCGTACTCAGCCTCGAATGCGAAGGCGCCGCTGGTCCGATGATCGAAACGTCACTGGCCTGGATCCGCGCGACGTGTCGCGATCTCGGCATTTCGCTGAGGTGAGCGCGTCATGAAACTTGGTATCAATCTCCTTTGCCTGACCGATTTCGTCGAGGAAAGGCATCTCGACAATATCGGCCGGTTGCGCGATCTCGGCTATGATGGCGTCGAAGTGCCGGTTCTCTCCGGCAAGATAAGTCACTACGAACGCCTGGGCCGCGAACTGGACGGGCTTTGCCTTGGCCGGTCCACCACATCAATCGTCCCGACGCCTGAGGCAAACCCCGTCAGTTGCGATGCCGAAGTGCGGGCGCGCGGGCTTTCCCATCTCGACTGGGCGCTGGACTGCGCAATAGCGCTGGGTGCCGAAAGCATGGGTGGGCCGTTTCATGCGCCAATCGGCTTCTTCACCGGCCGAGGCGCCAGTGAAGACGAGTTGAAGTATGGGGCAGACGCCCATCATGCGCTCGCAGAGCGTGCCGCGGCCAACGGCATGCATTTGAGCCTCGAGCCGCTCAATCGCTTCGAGACCTATTTTCTCAACACGATGGAGCAGGCGCGTGCCTATGTGGATCGAGTGGCGCATCCTGCCTTCAAGATCATGTACGACACGTTCCATGCCAATGTGGAGGAGCGGCGGCCGGAGGCGGCGATCCGCCTGATTGGCCAGGATATCGGGGTCTTCCATGTCTCCGAGAACGATCGTGGCATTCCCGGGCGAGGGCATATCGACTTTGGCGCGATGTTCACGGTGTTGAAGGAGATCGGCTATGACGGTTGGCTGACGCTTGAGGCATTCGGCGCCGGGCTGCCGGCGATCGCGACGGCGACCCGCGTCTGGCGGCCGCTGTTTCCCGACTTCGATACGCTCTTTTCCGAGAGCGCGACATTCATCCGCAAGACATGGGCTGCTGCATGAACACGGAACACCCGGCAATAGAGATGCGCGGCATCGCCAAGAGTTTCCCCGGTGTCAAGGCGTTGAAAAACGTCAGCTTCTCCGCGCATTGCGGCGAGGTCCATGCGCTGGCGGGAGAAAACGGTGCCGGCAAGTCGACGCTGATGAAAATCCTCTCCGGCATCTATCGGCCGGACGCAGGCGCGGTTGTCGTAAACGGTGAGGAACGGCATTTCACGCATCCGCTTGCGGCGATCCGAGCGGGCATTGCCGTCATCTATCAGGAATTCTCCCTTCTGCCCGAGCGAACCGTCGCACAGAACATCTTCCTCGGTCGCGAGCCGACGCGCCGCGGTCTAATCGACCACAGGGCGATGAACGACGAAGCGCGGCGCGTGCTTGCGCTCTTCGGCTCGGCGCACCGGATCGAGCCGAGCACTGTTGTCGCCGACCTCGACGTCGCCAGCCAGCAACTGGTGGAGATCGCCAAGGCGGTGTCGCTCGAGGCAAAGGTGATCGTGATGGACGAGCCGACGGCAGCGCTGAACGAGGCCGAATGCGACGTGCTCTACGGTCTCGTCGACACCTTGAAGAAAAGCGGTGTGGCGATCGTCTACATCACCCACCGCATGCCTGAAATCACGCGGCTGGCCAATCGTGTCACCGTGCTCAAGGATGGTGAAGTGGCGGTTCGCTTCGACCATGTGCCTGAGCCCGAGGCGATCGTACGCGCCATGGTGGGCCGCGACCTTGGCGATTTCTATGCGGAACCGGCAGCCCCGCAGGAGATCGGCGATGTCGTGCTCTCAGTCCGCAATGCCGGCAACGAACGGCTGAAAAACGTGTCTTTCGACCTGCGCGCCGGCGAGATTGTCGGTTTTTCCGGCTTGCAAGGGGCAGGGCGCGTCGCGCTCGCGCAAGCGATATTCGGCCTTTCGCCCTTCAACGAGGGGGAGATCACCCTTGCCGGCAAGCCCGCGCGGTTCACCAGCCCGCGTGAGGCAATCCGCGCCGGCGTTGGCCTCCTGCCGGGCGATCGCAAGGCCGAAGCGCTGGTGTTGATGCAATCGGTCGTCGACAACGGCATGCTGACGTCCCGCGCGCTGTCCGGCCTTTCCGGCAGTGCCAATGCGACGTCTTTCGCTTCGGCGGAAGCGATGGAAAAGCTGCTGCGTGAACTCGACGTGCGCGCCGGCAGCTTTGCCCAGGACATCAAGGCACTATCGGGCGGCAACCAGCAGAAAACCATCGTCGGGCGCTGGCTGGCGCTGGCGCCCCGGCTGTTGATCTTCATCGAGCCGACACGCGGCATCGACGTCAATGCCAAGGCCGGGATCTACCACCTGATGCGCGATCTCGCGCGCAAGGGCACAGCCATCATGATGGTCTCGTCCGATCTTCCGGAGGTTCTCGGCGTATCCGATCGCGTCCTTGTGATGCGGAACGGCGAACTCGTCGCGGCGTTTTCGCGCGGGGCCTCTGAAGCCGACGTGATGTTGGCGGCAACTGGCGAGGAGGCGGTGGCGGCATGAACAAGGCAACTCTCACTAGGCGTCCGGCCTGGCGCATGGAACACTACGCCCCGGCGCTACTGCTCGGGCTGGCCGTCCTGATCTATGCGGCGATTGCGCTCAGCCTCGGCCTGACACGCTTCCTGACACCGGAGGCGACCGTCTCGATCCTTAACCGGTCCATCGCGCTCGGCATCACCGCCGTTGGGCAGACCTTCACCATCCTCGTCGGCTCGATCGACCTGTCGGTGGCCCATCTCATTTCGGCCTCGGCCGTGGTGTCCTCTGCGATCATGAACGGCGACCCGGCGATGATGGTGCCGGCCGTTGCTGCGGTGCTCGTGATGGGGGCGGTGGTGGGAACACTCAACGGGCTCCTGATCACCCGTCTCGATGTCAACCCGCTGATCGCGACGCTCGGCATGGCGCTGATCATTCAGGGCTGTCTTGCCTCCTTTCATGGCCGGTTCGGCGGCTCGGTGCCGGATGCGTTCCAGTATTTCGCCTATGGCGAGGTGCTCGGGCTTCCGGTCAGCCTGATCGTTCTGGCACTGCTGGTCCTTGGTGCATGGATCGTGCTGCGCTTCACGCGCTTCGGCTCCAACATCTACTCGGTTGGTGGCAGCCGCGACACGGCGCGCGCGGCCGGTATCAACACGACGCGGGTCGTCATGGCGAGCCATATTATCTGCAGTCTTTGCGCGGCGCTCGCCGGCCTCTATCTGGCCAGCCGCCTGAAATCCGGTTCGCCCTGGATCGGCACGGAAGGCGCCTATGATCTGGAATCGATCGCCGTCGTCGTCATCGGCGGCACAATCCTCTCCGGCGGCAAGGGTGGGATCTGGGGCACTGTTGCCGGCGTGATCATTTTCTCGCTGATCGATTCCATCTTCAATCTCGCCGGCATCGACGCCTTCGCCAAGCAGGTGATGCGCGGCATCATCATCGTCGCCGCCGTCGCCTTTTACGCAGTCCGTTCAAAGAGGATAGTGGCATGATCCAGGAAACCGTCGGCTCCGCAAAGACACGCGGCGTGGCAAGCGTCGGGCGGCTGCCGAAGATCAATCCCGTCTTCTTCGTGCTGGCAGCGCTTCTCGTTGCCATCACGTTTTCGAACCCGAACTTCATCGAGCCCACCGGCTACATGAATTTCCTCAAACGTGCCGCTCCTCTTGCAATCCTCGCGGCTGGCCAAATCTACGTCATCGTCTCCGGCGGCTTTGACCTTTCCGCAGGCTCGCTCATCACGCTGACGGTCGTCGGCTCGTCGATGCTGCTCGACAACAGTGCCGATGCGACCTGGTGGGTGATTGCGGTCATGTATGCGGTGGGGCTCGCCGTCGGCGTGGTGAACGGCCTGGTCGTTTCCTACCTCCGGGTGCCGTCATTGATCGCCACGCTCGGCATGATGATCACGCTCAATGGTGCTGCCTTCATGTGGTCGAGCGGTTCACCGCGCGGCTACCTGCCGGAGACGTTCCGCTTCTTCGGACGCGCCAGCCTTCAGGGCATTCCGCTGATCCAGTTCCTGCCGGTGGCATTGCTGGTGCTGTTGGTCGTCGGCTTCGTCTTGTTCTGGCTCATGCATCGCACCAATCTCGGGCGCATGCTGCATGCGCTCGGCGACAATCCGAGGGCGGCACAAATGTCGGGTGTGCCGATCGAGAGGGTGCGCATCATCGCCTTTGTCGCCTCCTCGCTGAGCGCGGTGACGGCCGGCATCCTGCTCGGTGGATTTGCGGGCGTATCAACCGATGTCGGCGTCGGCTACGAGCTGCAGGCGATCACTGCTTGCGTGATCGGCGGAGCGCAGCTTCTCGGCGGCCGCGGCTCCGTGTCGGCCTCGATTGCAGGCGCACTGACGCTGACCGCCATCTTCACGCTGCTCAACTTCATCGGACTGCCGAAGCCGACGCGCGATGTCGTCCAGGGCTTGATCCTGATCGCCGCAGTCGTGCTTGCAACCTATCGGCGCAACCGCGTCGGTTCGACCTGATTTCGAGGGCCAGAGCGGGATGCGTGTGTTTTCCCCATTCCGCTCCGGGCCATCGGGAGGAACTGAAAAATCATGATCAATGGGAGTGAGACATGAAAAAATTGCTGACCGCCGCACTTTCGGCTGCGCTCGTCGCCGGCACGGCGCATAGCCAACAGCTGAACTTCGACGATACTGCCGAGTTCGACAGACAGCGGACGCTGCTGACGGCCAAGGCCAATGGTCCGGAAGGGGAGCCGTGGGAACAGTACTACGGCGACCAGATGGCAGACACCGCAAAGTACAAGAAGCCAGGTCCCTACACGATCTGCTTTTCGAACGCTGGCGTGAACAATGCCTGGCGGGTAACTGGCTGGACGAACATGCAGGCCGAGGTAAAGCTCCATCCGGAAATCAAGGAGCTCATTCACGTCGATGCAGAAGGGTCCGACGACAAGCAGATCGCCGACATCGACGACCTCATCAATGGCGGCAAATGCTCGGCCCTGATTGTCTCGCCGAATACGACGGCAGCCCTGACGCCTGCAGTCGAGAAAGCCTGTGCCAAGCTGCCGGTGATCGTCTTTGACCGCGGCGTCAACACCAAATGCCCGGTCACCTTCATCCATCCGGTGGGTGGTTACGGCTTCGGTATCCAGGCAGGCGAGTTCGTGGCGGCCACGGCATCCGCGGGCGCCGACGTCCTGATGCTGCGCATCGTACCGGGTGTCGATGTGCTCGAGACCCGCGCGTCCGCGGCCAAGCGCATTTTCAAGGAGACCGGGCTGAACGTCATCGGCGAGGAGTTCACCGAGGGCGACAATGCCAAGACCAAGTCGATCGTCGAAGACTACCTGCAACGCGGCAAAATCGACGCGATCTGGATGGACGCTGGTGCCACAGCGGTTGCAGCCCTCGAAGCCTTCGAGGATGCGGGCCTGCCGCCTCCGATCATTACCGGCGAGGACCAGCAGGACTTCCTGGTCAAGTGGAAGTCGGAAGGCTTCAAGGCGATAGCCCCGACCTATCCGACCTACCAATGGCGCACGCCAATCATCGCGGCCGTGAAGGTGCTGCAGGGCGAGGCGGTGCCGGGTCCGGAATGGGTAATGCCGCAGCCGGCGATCACGGCAGAAACGCTCGATCAATATGTCGACGCCAAGATGCCACCGCTGCATCACGCCATGTGCGGCTGCGAGAAGCTGCCGGACTATCCGGCCGCCTGGGGTGGAAAATAAGCTTGCAGACCGAGCCGCTTGCGGCTCGGTCTCAGTCCCATCAGCTGAGTAGCAAGCCCAGCTTTCTCTTCGTTTTGAGCCGCATTGGGCAAACGATCGAAACGTGCAGGCGCTATGGCCGTGTCAACAGCATCGAAATGCCCTGTCCGACGCCGATGCACATGGTGGCGATCGCACGCTTGGCGCCCTGCGCTTCGAGCTCCAACGCGGCGGTCAATGCCAGGCGTGCACCGGACATGCCGAGCGGATGGCCGAGCGCGATGGCGCCGCCGTTCGGATTGACACGGGGCGTATCGTCGGAAAGGCCAAGTTGCCGCATGCACGCGAGCGCCTGCGCTGCAAAGGCCTCGTTCAACTCAACGATATCGATGTCGCCGATGCCGAGACCAAAACGTTCCAGGAGCTTGCGCGTGGAAAAGACCGGACCGATGCCCATGATGCGCGGGGCAACACCGGCCGTTGCCATGCCGTCGACGCGGGCCAAGGGCTGAAGTCCGTAGCGCTCGACCGCGCCGGCTGAGGCGAGAATGAGCGCGGCCGCGCCGTCGTTGACGCCCGATGCGTTGCCCGCGGTTACCGTGCCATTGGCGCGGAACGGCGCTGGCAGGCTCGCAAGCTTTTCGAGCGTCGTCTCGCGCGGATGTTCGTCGTGTTCGACGTGGGTCGTCTCGCCCTTGCGTCCCTTGATCGCGTAGGCAGCGATCTCGCGGGCGAGACGCCCGCTCTTTCGCGCAGCTGCCGCGCGCGCCTGGCTGCGCAGTGCAAAGGCGTCCTGATCTTCGCGGGAGATGGAAAATTCGGCGGCGACGTTTTCGGCGGTCTCCGGCATCGAGTCGATGCCGTATTGGTCTTTCATGGCCGTGTTGATGAAGCGCCAGCCGATCGTCGTGTCGTGGATCTCGGTGCTGCGCTGGAACGGGCCTTCGGCCTTCGGCATGACGAAGGGAGCGCGCGACATGCTTTCGACGCCGCCGGCGACCATGATTTCGGCTTCGCCCAGCCGGATCGCCCGGGCGGCGTAACCGACTGCATCCAGCCCCGAACCACAGAGCCGGTTGATCGTCGTTCCGGCAGCGGTCTCCGGCAATCCAGCGAGCAACGCCGCCATGCGGGCGACGTTGCGATTGTCTTCGCCCGCCTGGTTGGCGCAGCCAAGCACGACCTCGTCGATCGCTGCGACTGGAATGGACGAAACGCGCGTCAGCGCCTCGCGGATTACATGCGCTGCCAGATCATCCGGACGGGCACTCGACAGCGCACCACCGTAACGACCGATGGGCGTGCGCACGCCGGAGACGATGTAGGCTTCAGCCATGGGACTTGTCCTTGCTTTGCGCGGCTGCAAACATCGGCCCGCCCTTGCGCGCGGGAAATCCGTAGCCGTTGATCATCACGAGATCGATGTCGCCGGGACGCGCCGCGATGCCTTCGGCGAGCAGCGCCTTGCCTTCGTCGCACATGGCGTTCAGAAGCCGGCTCATGATCTCGTCGGATTTAAAGGCGCGCGGCGTGATGCGCTTGGCTGCCCGCGCCGCCTCGATCATCGCCGTGACATCGGGATCGACGGTGCGCTGGCCATCGGGATAGGCGTACCAGCCGCGGCCACTCTTGCGGCCGAGACGGCCGGCCTCGCAGAGCCTGTCGGCGATTTCGACATAGCGTTCGGCAGGATCGCGGGTCGCGGCCTGTCGCTTGCGCCGTGCCCAGGCGATCTCGAGCCCTGCCATGTCGTTGACGGCGAAGATGCCCATCGGAAAACCATAGGCCTCGAGCGCGGCGTCGATCTCCTGCGGGAGTGCCCCATCCTCCAGCATGAACTCCGCCTCGCGGCGATAGGCCGAGAAGATGCGGTTGCCGATGAAGCCTTCGGTGACCCCGGTTACGACCGGCAGCTTGCCGAGCCGCTTGACGAAGGCGAGTGCACTCGCAAGCACATCCGGCGCCGTCTCGGCGCAATTAACGACTTCGACGAGCCGCATCACATTGGCGGGCGAGAAGAAATGCAGGCCTACCACTCGCGACGGATCGGCAGTGGCCGCCGCGATCGCATCGGGGTCGAGGTAACTGGTGTTGGTCGCGAGAATGGCGCCGGGGGCGACGATGCCGTCGAGCTTTTCAAACAGTTCCGTCTTGACCTTGACGTCGTCGAACACCGCTTCGATGACGAGGTCAGCTTTCGCGAGCTCCGCGGCGTCAGCCGTCGTCTGCAGCCGCGCAAGGCATTCGTCGCGTCCTTTAGCGGTCAATCGTCCAGCCCGCACGGTCTTGTCGAGCGTCTCGGCAATGCGTACCCGTCCGCCGGCTGCGGCTTCTTCCGTCTGCTCCAAGGCGACTACGCAGTAGCCGGAGGCCAAGGCGGAGACCGCGATGCCTGACCCCATCAGCCCGGTGCCGACGACACCGACGATCGCGATCGGCCGAGGCGAAACCTTGTCGAGCCCTTCGACCTTGCCGGCGGCGCGCTCCGCAAAAAACACATGCCTGAGGGCCGCTGACTCGACCGAATCGCGCAGGCGCAGGAAAGTCGCGCGTTCCTCAGCCAGTCCCTGCTTCAGATCGAGTTCACCGGTTGCCTTTAAGAGGCGGATTGCCTCGGCGGGGGCAGACTGGCCGCGGGCCTTTGCCAGAACCTTCGCTTCCACTGCGCCGACGGCTGCAGCGTCCGCAGGCGGGACGGCGATCATGCCGGTCCGACGGAGTGGCTTGCCAGCTTGCTCGTGAACGAAAGCCAGAGCAACAGCGACAGAATCGGCGGCAAGGCTGTCGGCAAGCCCAAGCGCCACAGCTTCGGTCGCCTTCACGGCACGGCCGGTTCCGATGAGATCGATCGCCGTGACCGTGCCGATTAAGCGCGGCAACCGCTGCGTCCCGCCAGCGCCCGGGATGAGACCGAGTTTTACCTCGGGCAGGCCGAACGACGCCTTCTCGCCGGCAATCCGGCCGTGGCAGGCAAGCGCCAGCTCGCAGCCGCCGCCAAGGGCGGCGCCGTTTACGGCTGAGGCAACAGGCTTGTCAAAGGTCTCGATGCGCTCGATCACTTTAGGAAGCGCGGGTTCGACAGGTGGCTTGCCGAACTCCCTGATATCCGCGCCGCCGATGAAGGTATTGCCGGCGCCGGTGATGACGAGACCCGCAATCGTCGGCCGTTCGGCAACATGGTCAAGCGCCACCATCAGGCCGGAACGGACATGCGCGGAGAGCGCGTTGACCGGCGGGTTGTCGATGGTAACGACGAGAACGCCACCTTCAAGTCGGGCGGAAACGCTTTCGGAAAATCGGATCTCGGCCATGCTGCCAAACCTCAATCGGGGACGACGGCCGTTGCCTGGATCTCGATCTTGGCGCGGTCTTCGACAAGCGAGACGACCTGCATCGCAGCCATGGCCGGGAAATGCCGGCCGATGATGTCGCGATAGGCCTGTCCGATCCCGCGCAGATTGCCGACATATTCCTGTTTGTCCGTGAAGTACCAGGTCATGGTGGTGATGTGCTGCGGCTCGGCACCGCCGGCCGCAAGCACTGCGACCACGTTCTTCAGCGTCTGGCGCACCTGCTCAACGAAATCGTCGGTCTCGAACTCGGACTGCGCGTTCCAGCCGATCTGGCCGCCGATGAAGACGGTGCGGCCTTTGGCCGAGACGCCGTTGGCATAGCCGATGGGCTTCGCCCAGCCTTCAGGTTGCAGGATGGTGTGCATCAGTGGTCTCCAGATGTTGTGTCAGCGCGGCGCGGATATCGTCCGGCCAGGCACAAGAAGCGTGAGTGTCGAGCGAGGTGGCAACGACCCGCTGTTTTGCTGTCCAAAGCACGGTGCCTCTCGCCGAGACCGTGTGCTCCATGTCGAGCGACGAGCGGCCAATGCCGCGCACCGCCAGTGCGAAATCCAGTTCGTCGCCCTGGAAGCCCGGTCGAGAGAAGGTGAGATCGAGGCGCACCGTCGGAACCCCGATCCGTCGCTCGTCGTTCATGGCTTTCCAGGGAAAGCCGAGCGAGGCGAAGAAGTCCTCCGTCACCCCGACGAGGATGTTGAGATAGGACGGAAAGTAGGCGATCCCCGAGGGGTCGCAGTCTCCGAACCGCAGCGGTCTCTTGGTCCTGAACATCGATGCCGGACCTCAGTTCGCAAAGGCGGCAATGCCGGTGATGGCACGGCCGAGGATCAGCGCATGGATGTCGTGCGTACCTTCATAGGTGTTGACCACCTCTAGATTGACGAGGTGCCGGGCCACCGGAAATTCGTCCGAAATGCCGTTGCCGCCGAGCATGTCGCGCGCAGTTCTGGCGATTTCCAACGCTTTGCCGCAGGAGTTGCGCTTGAGGATCGAGGTCAGCTCGACCGGCGGATTGCCTTCATCCTTCATGCGCCCGAGGCGCAGGCAGCCCTGCAGGCCGAGGGCGATTTCGGTTGCCATGTCCGCGAGCTTCTTCTGGATCAACTGGTTGGCGGCAAGCGGCCGGCCGAACTGCTTGCGGTCGATCACGTATTGCCGCGCCGTGTCATAGCAGGACTCGGCAGCACCGAGCGCGCCCCAGGCGATGCCGAAGCGCGCCGAGTTGAGGCAGGTGAAGGGGCCCTTCAGTCCGCTGACCTCAGGCAGCATGTTTTCGGCCGGCACGAAGACCTCGTCCATGACGATCTGGCCGGTGATCGATGCCCTCAAGCCCACCTTGCCGTGGATTGCCGGCGCGCTGAGGCCCTTCCACCCCTTTTCCAGGATGAAGCCGCGGATGGCGCCATCTGACGTCTTTGCCCAGACGACGAAGACGTCGGCGATCGGCGCATTGGAGATCCATGTCTTCGAACCGGAGAGCAGATAGCCGCCATCGACCTTGGCGGCCTTGGTGATCATCGATCCGGGATCAGAACCGTGGTCTGGCTCGGTCAGGCCGAAGCAGCCGATCTTCGTGCCGGCAATCAGGCCCGGCAGATACTTGCGCTTCTGGCTTTCGCTGCCAAACGTATAGATCGGCACGATCACCAACGACGACTGCACGCTCATCATCGAGCGGTAGCCGCTGTCGATGCGTTCGACCTCGCGGGCGATCAGCCCGTAGGAGACGTAGTTGAGGCCCGCGCCACCGTATTCCTCCGACACCATCGGACCGAGCAGGCCGAGTTCGCCCATCTCGGCAAAGATCGACGGATCGGTTTTCTCGTGGCGGAATGCCTCCTGGACGCGAGGAGCCAGACGGTCTTCGGCATAGCGCGCAGCGGTCTGGCGCACCATGCGCTCTTCTTCGCTCAACTGCTGATCCAGGTTGAACGGGTCCTGCCAGTCGAATGACGCCTTCGAACCATGCATGTTCGACACCCCTTGTTATCGTCCGGTGCCCTTCATCAGCTCGCGGCCGATGATGAGCTTTTGAACCTCTGTCGCACCCTCGTAAATTCTGAGCGCGCGGATCTCGCGATAGAGCCGCTCGGTGATCTCGCCGACGCGCACGCCGCGGCCGCCAAAGAGCTGCAATGCCTGGTCGATCACCCATTGCGCGTTCTCGGTCGCCGTCATCTTGGCCATCGCCGCTTCCCGCGTCGTCGGTCGTTTCTGCACGTCGCGCTGCCACGCCGTACGGCTGGTCAAAAGGGCTGCCGCGTCGATGGCGGTTGCCATCTCGCCAAGTGTGCTTTGCGCCGTCGGCAGATCTCCAAGGGTCGCGCCGAACATCTTGCGGCTCTTTGCGTGGGCCACCGCCTCGTCGAGCGCGCGCCGGGCAAATCCGATCGCGGCGGCTGCCACTGACGGGCGGAAAATGTCGAGGGTGCGCATGGCGATCTTGAAGCCTTCGCCAGACGCGCCCAGAAGCTGTGACGCCGGGATGCGGCAATTGTCGAAACGAAGGCGGGCGAGCGGATGCGGCGCAATCGTCTCGATGCGCTCGGGGATGGTAAAGCCCGGCGTATCGGCGAAGACCACGAAGGCGGAAATGCCGCGCGTGCCGGGCGCCTCGCCTGTACGGGCAAAGACAGTGTAGACGTCGGCGATGCCGCCGTTCGAGATCCAGGTCTTTTCGCCGTCGAGTACGAAATGATCGCCATCGCGGTGCGCAGCGCATGCCATCGCCGCGACATCCGAGCCGGCCTCGGGCTCGGAAAGCGCAAAGGCGGAGATCCATTCGCCGCGGGCGACCTTGGGCAGGACGGCCTGTTTCAATGCCTCGGAGCCGGACAGGCTGATCGCGCCCGTCCCAAGGCCCTGCATGGCGAAGGCAAAGTCGGCAAGCCCGTCTGCGTAAGCGAGCGTTTCGCGGATGAGGCAGAGCGACCGGCTGTCGATCTCGTCGCGAATACCGCCGAACGCCTTTGGCACGCAATGGCGAAGCACGCCTGCAGTACCAAGTGCTACGACCAACTGCTTGCAGGCGGCATCGACATCAGCGTGATCGATCTCGCCGAGGCCGCCACGGGCCACGAAGGCGTCGAGCTCCGCGGCGAGCGCACGGTGGCTGTCATCGTAGAACGGCCAGTCGAGATGATCGCGGGAAGGTGGGCGCTGCGCCGGCTCATGGGAACTCATACTCAGTTCCCCTTGAATTCAGGCTTCGCCTTGGCGGCAAAGGCCTCGAAGGCGCGACGGAAGTCGCCGGTCGCCATGCAGATCGCCTGCGCCTGGGCTTCGGACTCGATTACCTGGTCGATACCCATCGCCCATTCCTGGTCGAGCATCTTCTTGGTCATCGCATGGGCAAACCAGGGGCCGTCGGCGATAGTGCGTGCGAATTTCTGGGCCTCTCCAAGCAGCGACGGACGCTCGTGCAGAGCATTGTAGAAGCCCCAGGCGTGGCCTTCCGCCGCGGTCATGACGCGGCCGGTGAAGAGCAGTTCGGCGGCGCGGCCCTGGCCGATAATGCGGGGAAGAATGCCGCAGGCGCCCATGTCGGCGCCGGCCAGCCCGACGCGGGTAAAGAGAAAGGCCGTCTTCGCCTCGGGCGTTGCCACACGGAAGTCCGAGGCCATGGCCAAAATGGCACCAGCGCCGGCGCAGATGCCGTCGACCGCTGCTATGACCGGCTGCGGGCAGGCGCGGATCTGGCGCACCAGTTCACCGGTCATGCGGGTGAAATCGAGGAGGTCCGGCATCGACATGCGCGTCAGCGGTTCGATGATCTCGAAGACGTCGCCGCCGGACGAAAAGTTGTCGTTGGCGCCGGTCAGCACCACGGCGCGCACGTCGCTGGCGCGGGCAAGCGAGCGGAAAAGATCGCAAAGTTCCTCGTAGCTTTCGAAGGTCAGCGGGTTCTTCTTTTCCGGACGGTTGAGGGTGATCGTGGCGACGCGCCCGTCGGCATCCGTTTCGAACAGGAAGTGCTTGGCCTTGTGGTCTTTTAAGGCGCGCTTCTTGGCCTGCATCGGGTTTGTCATCTCTATCCTCCGAGAACTTCGCCGCCGGCGACAGCGATCGCCTGACCAGTGATTGCGGTCGCTTTTTCCGACACGAGCCAGGAGACCGTGTGGGCGACTTCTTCCGGCGTCACCAGGCGTCCCTGCGGGTTGGATCGAGCAAGGCTGGCGCGCGCTTCCTCGCGCGAACGGCCGGTCTTTTCGCTGATCGTATCGAGCGCGCCGTCGATCAGCGGCGTGTCGGTGAAGCCGGGGCAGACGGCATTGACGGTGACATCGGTGCGCGCAAGCTCAAGCGCAAGTGCACGCGTCAGGCCGATGACGCCGTGCTTCGATGCGCAATAGGCCGAAACATAAGCGTAGCCGGTCAGGCCCGCGGTGCTCGCGACGTTGACGATCCGGCCGTTGCCGGCCCGCCGCACCGAGGCAAGCGCTGCCTGTGTCACCAGATAGACGCCGGTGAGGTTGATGGAAAGTACCCGCTGCCAAAGCGCGAAGTCGGTCTTTTCGAACGGCGCCGAGGGCGCTTCGCCGGCGCAATTGACGAGAACGGCGATGTCTCCCGCTTCAGCGATCGCAGCCGTGATACCTTGCTCGACGGCCTGCGGGCTGGTCACATCGAAGCCGTCACGGACAAAGGCCCGTCCGCCGGCAGCAAGGATTTCGCCCCGTACCGCTTCAAGCGGCGCTGCGCGTCGACCGGCGAGGCTGACGATGTGGCCATCGGCGGCGAGCCCAAGGGCAATCGCCTTGCCGATACCGCTGCCGGCGCCTGTGACGAGGGCGTGCCTTCTCATGGCTTGCCTGCCGTCGTTGCGGCGCGTGCCAGGTTGTTCACGTACTGGGCCCGAGCCGAATGGTACTGTTTCGGCCAGGGCTCACCGTCATAGCCAATCTTTGCCGCCTCGTGCATCACGAAGGACGGATCGGCCAGGTGCGGGCGGGCAATCGCGCAGAGATCGGCACGACCGGCTGCGATGATCGAATTGGCGTGGTCGGCCTCGGAAATCGCCCCGACAGCAATGGTCGGAACCTGGATCTCGTTGCGGATCTTGTCGGAAAACGGCGTCTGGAACAGGCGGCCGTAGACTGGCTGCTCTTCCTTGACCACCTGGCCGGACGAGCAGTCGATCATGTCGGCGCCGGCCTCCTTGAACAGACGGGCGAAAATTGCCGCATCCTCGGGCGTGTTGCCGCCCTCGTGCCAGTCATGGGTCGACAAGCGCACCGACACCGGTCGGTCCTCGGGCCAGACTTTACGGACAGCGTGGAACACTTCGAGCGGGAAGCGGGCGCGGGCGGCATGATCGCCGCCATAGTCGTCCGTGCGCAGATTGGTGAGTGGCGACAGGAAGCTCGAAAGCAGGTAGCCGTGGGCGACATGCAGTTCGAGGATATCGAAACCGAGGTCCCGGGCGCGCTCGGTGGCACGCACGAAATCGACGACGACCCGGTCCATATCCTCCCGCGTCATTTCGCGCGGCATGTCCGAATGCTTGAGGTAGGGCAGAGGGGACGCGGAAATCAGCGGCCAGCCGCCTTCGGCCAAGGGCTGGTCGATCCCCTCCCAGGCGACCTTCGTCGCGCCCTTGCGACCGGCATGGCCGAGCTGGATGCCGATCTTGGCGGGGGTCTGCTGGTGTACGAAGTCGACGATGCGCTTGAAGGCCTGGGCCTGCTCGTCGCTCCACAGCCCCAGACATCCGGGCGTGATGCGGGCATCGGGCGACACACAGGTCATTTCCGGGAAGACGAGCGCCGCACCGCCCATGGCGCGCGCGCCGAGATGAACGAGATGAAAATCGTTCGGCACGCCGTCGGTTGCCGAATACATCGCCATCGGCGAAACCACGATGCGGTTCTTCAGCGTCAGGCCGCGGAGCTTGAACGGTGTAAACATCGGTGGCGGAACCGCTCCGCTCGCAGCCGGCTCGACACCGGCGCGTTCGGCAAACCAGCGCTCGAAACCTTCGAGCCAGTCCTTGTCGCGCAGGCGAAGGTTTTCGTGGCTGATGCGCTGCGAGCGGGTCAGCATCGAATACATGAACTGCTCGGGCTCCAGCGTGTCGGCATAGCGCGTGCCGACCACTTCGAACCATTCCATGGCGTTGCGCGCCGCGTTCTGGATGCGGGCGACGTCGACGCGGCGCACCTCTTCGTAAGCCGAGAGCACGGCGGGAATGGTTGCCTTGTCGTGGCCCAGAATATCGAACTGGCGGGTGAGCTCGATCGCGTCATCGATCGCAAGCTTGGTGCCCGAGCCGATGGCGAAATGGGCCGTGTGGGCGCTGTCGCCCATCAGCACGACATGGCTGCGGCCGTTGAAATGGCTCCACTTTTCGCAGATAAGCCGGCCGAAGTTCAGCCAGGCGGAGCCGCGCAAGTGCCGCGCATTGGTCATCAGCTTGTGGCCGTCGAGCGTACCTTCAAAGAGCTTTTCGCAGAACGCGATCGACTGGTCCTGGTCCATCTGGTCGAGGCCATGGGCGCGGAAGACGTCGTCGGTGGTCTCAACGATGAAAGTCGAGGTGTTCTCGTCGAAGCGGTAGATATGCGCCTGGAACCAGCCATGTTCGGTGCGCTGGAAATCAAAGGTGAAGGCGTCGAACTTCTTGTCCGTGCCGAGCCAGACATAGCGGTTCGGCCGGATCACCATGTCCGGCTTGAAGACGTTCGCGTATTTGTTGCGGATCCTTGAGTTGACGCCGTCGGAGGCGATGATCAGATCGGCGTCGGCGAACTGCTCGTCGCTTTCCACGTCTTGCTCGAACAGCAGTTCGACGCCAAGCTCGAGGCAGCGTTCCTGGAGGATGTTGAGCATCTTCTTGCGGCCGATGCCAACGAAGCCGTGGCCGGTCGTCCTAATCTTGCGACCCTTGAAGACCAGCTCGATGTCGTCCCAATGGTTGAAGGAAACCTCGATCGCCTCGGCGGTCTCCGGGTCCCATTGCCGCATCGACTGCATGGTCGCGTCCGAAAAGACGACGCCCCAGCCGAAGGTGTCGAAGGGGCGATTCCGTTCGACGACCGTGACGTGATGCTCCGGATGCTGCCGCTTCATCAGCAGCGCAAAATAGAGGCCGGCAGGCCCGCCACCGATACAGACGATCCGCATGTCGTTCTCCTCCCGAGTTCCGGCTGCGCGCGTCACCGTCGAGCTGGCACAAGCGGCCATGCTGGACTGTTGCAAGCAGGGTGGACTCGTTCAGGAGAAATTTCAAGCTTAAAATTGTTTTGGGCAGATGGGATGCCGACGCCAGGCGCTCGCAGCGCGGCCGAGCGGCGTCGCATCGCTTCGAGGCCGGTGCGGCAGAAAGGAAGGCAGTTGTAGGGAGAAGCCCGTGAACTCAGGAATTTCGCGCGAGCGAGGCGATGATCGAGCGCTTGAGTATGGCAAGCTCATCCATCAGTACGCCGCTTTCCTTGGCCGGAAGGCCGGCAAATAGATCCGAGATCCAGTCGGCATGCCTTGCTGCCATCTTCTCGAATTCGGCGCGGCCGAAGGGGGTAAGCGCGATGATCTGAACACGCCGGTCGGTCGGAAGCGTCGTGCGGCTGATGTGGCCGCTCTCGGTCAGCCGTTCCACCAGCACCGTGATGTTGCCGGGGGAGACCATCATGCGCTTGGAGACTTCGCCAAGCACCATGCCGTCAGGCGCACGCTCGAGCTGGGCCATCAGGTCGAAACGCGGCAAGGTCGAGTCGAATTCTTCCCTCAGCCGCCGACGGATTTCGCTTTCGACAAGTGTCGAACAGGTCAAGAGACGCAGCCATAGCCTGAGCTCTGCACGGTGATCGCCCGGAGCTTCGAGCGCCTTGGTCTCGCCATCGACCCATTCCGGCGAGGTGTCGAACTTGTCTTCACCCATCATTCCCAACGTCCGCTTCCAACCCTTAGCCGCAAATCAGCGGCTCTTTCGTTTTTCTGCTTTTAAAGAGGTAAGCAGGTCTTGGACAGGTTGTCACGGGCCGTCATTTGGACGCAAGCCCAGGTGTCGACTGGGTGAGCTGCGGCGACGCGCGACCGCCATCCTCGGACTGGACGTAGACGTTGACGGTAAAGCCGATGTGCTCGGCCATCAGGGTGCGGGCACGCTCGATATCGCGATCGAGCGCTGCCTCCATCAGCTCGGTATGGTGCTCGATCGCCATCGCGTCCTCAAGTGCGGCGACGGCCTCCTCGTAGCCTGCACTCATACCGGCGGCGGCCCTAATCGTCGGCGCCAGGCTTAGGAAGCGGTGGTGACGGCGAAGCTGGTCGGAGATCGTCGCCTGAAAGCGTGTGAGCCAGCGCGACCTTGCAGCGCTGATCAAAGCGGTATGAAACCCGGCATGCTTTTCGTCCCACTCGTCGACTTCGCTCTCGGAGAAGCGCTCGACGGAAACCCTGCAGCGCGACAGCCGGTAATGTGCTGTGACGACGGCGGATTCCCAGGCGCTGTCGCCGTTCTCGATCGACTCGACGAGCAGCGGCATTTCGACGGCAAGGCGGGCGCGGGTGAGGTCGTCGAGTTCCTCGCGTGATACCGGCGCAACGGCAAAGCCGCGATTGCTGATGGCGGTCACCAGCCCTTCCGCCTCCAGCCGCGACAGGGCCTCGCGTAGCGGCGTCCAGCCGATCCCGTAGCTTTCGCGCAGCGTGCTCAGCTTCATCGGCGCGCCCGGCTTCAGCCGCGTCGAAAGAATGTCGCGGCGCAGCAACCGGTAGGCCGATTCCGTTTTGGTCGACTGTTCGTGGTCTTGCATCAGGTTCCCTTAGCGCCGACACCGGGTCGAGACAAATATATATAGTTCTGCGCCTCATGTGAAAATATATATATTAATTTGACAAGAGGCCGGAGCGGTCCCATGATCCGCGCAAGCCGCCGAGGAGGGCGGTAACGCTCGTCAAATTCTGGGAGGGATGTATGAGCAGGCTTAAGAGCACGTGGCTTTCGGGATTGGTTGTCGCCGGCGCAATGGCATGGGGACTGGGAGCAGCGGCGGCTGATCCGATCCGCATCGGCATCGCCAATTTCGGCGAGCATCCGCAATTGAGCGCCTCGATCGCCGGCTTCAAGAAGGCGTTGGCCGAAAACGGCTTCGTAGAGGGCAAGGACGTCGTCTACACCGAGAGCCACACCAACTTCGACGCCTCGCTGGTGCCGCAGATGATCGCCAAGCTGCAGGCCGAACAGCCGAAACTGGTCTACACGATCACCACGCCCGTCTCGCAGATCGCCAAGAAGGCGCTCGCCGGCTCCGGCATTCCGGTCGTCTTCTCCGCCGTTACAGATCCGGTGGCCGCCAAGCTCGTTCCTTCATGGGAGGCCGGCGACGACGGCATGACCGGTGCGACCGACCTTCAGGACGTGGCCGCCGTCATGGCCTTCACGCACAAGCTGCTGCCGAACGCGAAGCGCTTTGGCGTGCCCTATAATCCGGGTGAGGCGAACGACCAGGCCCTGCTCGACAAGATCAAGGAAGCAGCGCCTGACGCAGGCTTCGAGGTCGTGGAGGTCGGCGTCGACAATGTCAACGACATCCAGCAGCGCATCGCCTCCTTCGCCGGCAAGGCCGACGTGATCTATACGCCGGCATCCAACCTGCTGCAGCCGGCGATCGGTGCTGTGTCGGCCGCTGCGCGCCAGGCGCAGATCCCGATCGTCAACTCTGACGACGGTGCAGTGCGCGACGGCGTCGTACCGGCAAGCTTTGCGGTCAACTATGAGCAGGTCGGCGTCAATGCCGGCAAGATCGCTGCTCAGATCCTCAAAGGTGCAGACCCGAAGACGATCGCGCCGTCGCGCCCGGCCTATGAGGATCACGCGCCGCTGATCTCGAAGAAGGCTGCCGCTGCCTTCGGCATCGAAGTGCCGGCAGCGCTCGCGACCGAATGCAACTGCGTGGTCGATTGATCTCCGTCTTGTCTCTTCAGTGACGGCGCCCCGAGCGCCGTCATCTCATAAGTTAAGGGGGAGCCAATGCTGGAAATCAGATCGGCCCGCAAAGTTTTCTACAAGGGGCAGCCGGACGAAAAAGTCGCGCTCGACGGCCTCAATCTCAGCCTTGCCACGGGCGAATTCGGCGTGGTTATCGGTTCCAACGGCGCCGGCAAGAGCAGCATGCTCAACGCCATTTCGGGTGCATTGGTGCTCGATACCGGCCAGATCGTCATCAATGGCGACGACGTGACCGCAACGCCTGTGCACAAGCGCGCGATGCGGCTTGCCCGCGTGTTCCAGGACCCGATGCGCGGCACCGCTGCCTCGATGACGGTGGCCGAAAACATGCTGCTTGCCGAACTGCGCAGCAACAAACGCACCCTGCGGCGCGGCCTGAACGCGACGCGGATCGCCACCTACAGGGAACGCCTGTCGCTGCTCGGGCTCGGTCTTGAAAACCGCCTCGACACACGGGTGGAGCTGCTTTCCGGCGGCCAGCGGCAATCGCTGTCCTTGATCATGGCGGTCGGCGGTGAGCCGGAACTGCTGCTGCTCGACGAACACACCGCAGCGCTTGATCCGCGCACCGCCGATATCGTCATGCAGGCGACGATCCGTGCGGTCGACGCCCTGAAGCTGACAACGCTGATGGTGACGCACAACATGCAGCACGCGGTGGATTTCGGTCACAAGGTCATCATGCTCGACGCCGGGCGCGTCCGTCTCGAAATCGACGGCAAGGAAAAGGCGCAGACGACCGTGCCGGATCTGATCGGCCACTTCTCCGTCAAAACCGACCGCATGTTCCTGGCGAGCTGACGATCATGGATATTCTTCAAAACACCGTCGCGAGCTTCATCTCGCTCGTTCCCGTTACCCTGGCGCAGAGCCTGATCCTCGCCTTCGTCGTGCTCGGGATCATGATCCCGTTCCGCATGCTGAGCTTTCCGGATCTGACCAGCGAGGGCGCGTTTCCCCTCGGCGGTTGCGTCTGCGGCGTGCTGATGGCGGCGGGCATGTCGCCGCTCGCCGCGATCGCCATCGCACTTCTCGCCGGCTTCCTCGCCGGCTGTTGTACGGCCTTCATCCATCTGCGGTTCCGGATCCACACGCTGCTCGCCGGCATCCTGATGATGACGATGCTTTATTCGATCAACCTCAGGATCATGGGGCGCTCGAACCTCTCGGTCTTCGGTGCGTCAACGGTGTTCGACTGGGCGCCGGGGCTGCAGCCGGGCTTCCCCGCAAGCAAGATCGTTGTCGCGGGCCTGATCGCACTCATCGTCTTCTTCCTCCTCTACCATTTCTTCCGCACGGAGAAGGGCACGGCCGTTCGCGCCGTCGGCGCCAATCCCGATATGGCCGAAGCCCAAGGCATCAATGTCTGGATGGCGACCATCGGCGGCGTCGGACTTGCGGGCGCGTTTTCGGCGGCAGGCGGCGCGCTAATGGTGCAGTCGCAGGGCTTTGCCGACGTCAATATGGGCCTCGGCATCCTGATCAACGGCCTTGCGGCGTTGATGATCGGCGAGGCGATCGTCGGCAAGCAGAGCGTGGCGCGCCAGCTCGCTGCGCCGTTCGTTGGTGCGATCGTCTACTACCAGCTCGTTTCCTTCTGCCTGGCCGCCGGCATGCCGCCGCCGGACCTGAAACTTGCGACCGGCCTCTTCGTTCTGGCCATGCTGGCTCTTCCGAGCCTCAAGCGAAGCCGCGGCCCTGCGCCCGCCCGCGAAACCGTTCGCGAATAAATGAGGACCACCTTCATGAATGCAGTTCCTGATCTTGCAGCGATAAAGGCCATGGATGCGGCCGATGTCCTCAGCCCGATGCGCGAGCGTTTCATTCTGCCGCCGGGTCTCATCTATCTCGACGGCAACTCGCTCGGCGTTGCCTCGACCGCAGCCTTCGACGAGCTTCGCAAGGCCGCGACCGAAGAGTGGGGGCAGGACCTCATCCGCAGCTGGAATACGGCCGGCTGGTTCGAGATGCCGCTGACCCTCGGCGACCGGGTCGGGCGGCTGATCGGGGCGGCCGCCGGCCAGACCGTCGTCTGCGACACCACGTCGATCAACATCTACAAGGCGCTCCATGCGGCCATGGCCTTGCGGCCCGATCGGTCGGTGATCGTCAGCGAAGGCGGCAGTTTCCCGACCGATCTCTATATGGCCGAAGGCGTGGTCTCGACGCGTCCCGGCGCCTCGCTCAGGCTCGAAGGGGTCGATGCCCCTGACATCGAGGATCTGATCGATGGCAGCGTCGCCGTCGTTCTCGTCAACCACGTCAACTACAAGTCCGGCGAGCTGCGCGACATGGCTGCGCTGACCCGCAAGGCGCACGAACATGGCGCCCTGGTCATCTGGGACCTCTGCCATACGGCTGGCGCCCTTCCAGTCGATCTTGACGGCGCCAATGTCGATTTCGCGGTCGGCTGCACCTACAAGTACTTGAACGGGGGCCCCGGAGCCCCCGCCTTCATCTACGCAGCCACCCGTCACCACTGTGATATCCGCCAGCCGCTCACCGGCTGGTGGGGCCACGCCCGTCCGTTCGCCTTCGAGAAGCACTATGCTGCCGGTGAGGGCATCCGCCGTTTCCTCTGCGGAACACAGCCGATCCTGTCGCTGCGGGCGCTAAAGGGCGCGCTCGACGTCTGGGACGAGGTCGACATGAAAGCGCTGCGCGAAAAGAGCATCCGGCTCACGGATCTCTTCATCGCGCTGGTCGAGGCGAAATGCGGCGCCCACGATCTCGCGCTCGAAAGCCCGCGCGACGGAACGAAGCGCGGAAGCCAGGTGTCGTTCAACCACCCGCACGCTTACGAAATCATGCAGGCGCTGATTGCCCGTGGCGTTATCGGCGATTTCCGCGCGCCGACGACGATGCGCTTCGGCTTCACACCGCTCTATGTGAGCTATGCCGACGTCTGGCAGGCGGTCGAAATCCTGGAAGACATCCTCAAGACCGGTGCATGGCAGGATGCGCGCTTCGCGGTCCGTGCGGCCGTGACGTGAATGATGGCACCGAAGGGCAGCGGGCGTTGTTCTCCCGCTGCCTCGTGTTCAGACACATACTGAGGCTGCCGCCCCGCAGCGGATTCTTTCAGAGCCACTGTGCCTGAGGCGAGAGGACGGCTAACGGGGAATTTAAGCAATGATCGCGCCACACCGCCCGACCCCGGACGAAATCGCCGATGCTCGTAAACGCATCGCGCCGCATTTCGCGCGCACGCCGCTTGTCAGGCTCGATCTTGGGTTTCCGGACCGTCGGATCTTCCTGAAACTGGAGACGCTATCGCCAATTGGCGCATTCAAGCTCCGCCCCGCCTTGAACGCTGTGCTGTCACGCGATCCGGCCGAACTCGAACGCGGCGTCGCAGTCACCAGTTCCGGCAATATGGCTTATGGCATGGCCTGGTCGGCACGCCTCATCGATGTGCCGATGGTTGCCTACATGTATCGCGGCGCACCCCAGACCAAGATCGACGGTGTGCGTGTGCTCGGCGGAGAAGTACGGTTCGTCAGTGCCGAGACCTGGTGGGACTACATCACTGGTGCCGATCATCCGGATGCGCCGGAACTGCTGATCAATCCGGTGACCGATCAGGCGGTGCTGGCCGGAAACGGCTCCATCGGTATGGAGATCATCGAGGATCTGCCCGATGTCGACGTCGTGCTTACCCCGTATGGCGGAGGAAGCATGACCACCGGGGTGGCCAGCGCCATCAAGGCCGCTTCCGACCGCTGCCGTTTCTTTGCGGTCGAAGATGACAGCGCCGCCCCTGTTTCGGCGGCCTTGGCCGCTGGCCAAATCGTGACAATCGAAACCCGCCCCTCCTTTATCAAGAGCATCGGCGCGCCATCGCTGGTGCCCCAGATCTGGCCGGTGGTTAGAGACCTGATCGATGGGGCGATTGCTATCAGCCCGGGGCAGGTGACCGAAGCGATGCGGCTTCTCTTCAAGAAGGCGAAGATCGTTGCCGAAGGCGCGGGGGCTGCCTCGCTAGCCGCCGCTATCGAGCGACCGGATCTCAAGGGAAACATCGTCTGCGTGGTCTCGGGCGGCAACATCGACGCGGCTGCCTATTCCACTGTGCTCGGCGGTGGCATTCCCTCGGCCTGAGCGACCGATCAAACGCCGAGATAGCGATCCTGGAGTTCTGGCGTCAGCGCAAGCGGCGCTCCCTCAAACACCGTCGCGCCCTTTTCCAGGACGAAGCAGCGGTCGGCAACGGGCAGCAGTTCCGAAAGCGTCTTGTCGACGACGAGGATCGACTGCCCTGCCGCCTTCAGAATGCGGATCGCCGACCAGATATCCTGGCGAATGACCGGCGCCAGCCCTTCCGTTGCCTCGTCGAGAATGAGCAGGCTGGGATTGGTCATCAAGGCCCGGCCGATCGCAAGCATCTGCTGCTCCCCGCCCGAAAGCGTGTTGGCATATTGATCGCGCCGCTCGCCGAGGCGAGGGAAGAGCGCGGTCACTTTCTCGAAGGTCCATTCGTTGCCGCGAGCCGTGGCGACGAGGTTCTCCATGACGGTGAGATTGGGAAAGCAGCGCCGTCCTTCAGGGACGAGACCGAGGCCGAGCCTTGCAATCCGGTGCGGGCGCAGGCCGGAGATGGTCTTGCCGGCGAAGGCGATGGCGCCTGAACGCGGGCGCACGAGCCCGAGGATCGAGTTGATCGTCGTGGTCTTGCCCATGCCGTTGCGGCCCATGAGCGCGACGACCTCGCCCTCGCGCACATCGAGGTTGACGCCGAAGAGCGCTTGGGATGCGCCGTAGAAGGTTTCGAGACCCTTGAGTTCGAGCAGGCTCACGCGGCTTCTCCCAGATAGGCCCGGCGCACATCCGGATCGCTGCGGATTTCATCAACCGTGCCTGATGCGATGATGCGGCCGTAGACCAGCACGGAAATGCGATCCGCCAGCGCAAAGACCGCATCCATGTCGTGCTCCACCAAGAGCATTGGCGCTTCGTGACGCAGGCCATCAAGGAACGAAGTCAGCCGCTTGGAGCCTTCCGGTCCCATGCCGGCCATGGGCTCGTCGAACAGGAAGGCCTTCGGCGACAGCGCCAGCGCGATGGCGATTTCGAGTTGCCGGCGCTCGCCGTGCGAGAGTTCGGCCGCCGGCACATGGGCACGCGCCGCAAGATCGACGCGCTCCAGCATCGCCATCGCCGGTTCGGTCAGTTCCTTGTCGTTGCTGACCTGGCGAAAGAAGCGGAAGCTGCTGCCGTGGCGCGCCTGCACCGCCAGCATGACGTTGCGAAGGGCCGAGAATTCCTGCGCGAGCGACGAGATCTGGAAGCTACGCGCAAGGCCGAGCCTTGCGCGGGCGGCCATATCGAGACCGCCGATATCCTGGCCGAGAAAGCGGATGGTGCCGCTGTCGGCCTTGAGCGAGCCGGCGATCTGGTGGATCAGCGTGCTCTTGCCAGCGCCGTTCGGGCCGATCAGCGCATGGATCTGCCCGGGGCGAAGTTCGAGGCTGACGCCGTCGGTCGCCTTGAGGGCGCCGAAGGATTTTCTGAGATCACGGATTTCGAGAACGGGCTCAGACATGGCGAGGCTTTCCGCAGAGCAGGCCGAGAAATCCGCCGCGGGCAAACAGCACGATGCCAAGCAGGATGAGGCCAAGGAAGAACTGCCAGCGCTCGGTGATGCCGCCGAGCACATATTCGAAGAAGACGAAGATCATCGCGCCGGCAACCGGGCCGAACAGTCGACCTTTGCCGCCGAGGATGATCAGCACGATCAGTTCGCCCGACATGTGCCAGGAGAGCATAGAGGGACCGACGAAGCGGTTGAGGTCGGCATAGAGCGCGCCGGCAAACCCGGTGATCATCGCCGAGACGGCAAAGGCGACGAGGCGGATGTTGAAAGGCGCGATGCCGACTGCGGCAAGGCGGATCCCGTTCTGTCTCGCCGCCTGAAGCGCGGCTCCGAAGCGTGAACCCTCGACCAGGCGATAGAGAAGCAGCACCGCCATCAGTGCCGCGTAGCAGATCAGGAAATAGGGCAGGGGCTTGGCCGTGTTGACGCCGGGAAAGGCGTTGCGCATCGATATCGACAGGCCGTCCTCGCCACCATAGGCCGGCCAGGAGATCGCGAAGTAGTAGATCATCTGCGCAAAGGCGAGTGTGATCATGATGAAGTAGACGCCTGAGGTACGCAGGCTGATCGCCCCGATCGGCAGTGCGATGAGGCCGGCGACTGCAACGGCGGCGACCCAGATCAGCGGCATGGATGTCGTCGCCGGAATGCCGGCAAAGAGCGGCTCGGCATTGAAGGCGTGCGTGGCGAGGATGCCGGCGACATAGCCGCCGAGGCCGAAAAAGGCCGCATGCCCGAAAGAGAGCAGCCCACCAAGCCCAAGCGCCATATTGAGGCCGACGGCGGCAAGCGCCAGCACGACGATGCGGGTTGCGAGTGTCACGTAGAAGGGTTCGCCCAAGCTTGCAGCCAAGATCGGTGCACCGAGAAGCAGAAGGGCGAGCATCAGGTTGATTGTGGTTTCGCGGGTCATCTTGGCCTCACGACTGTGCCGAAAACAGGCCACTCGGCCTGAAGGCGAGGATGAGGGCCATGACGACGTAGATCAGCATCGAGGCGAGCGCCGCACCGATCGTGGTCGCCTGCGATGCGGGCATGGTGAGTGCCAGAAGCGATGGGAGCAGGAAACGGCCCATCGTGTCGACGACACCGACGATGACAGCGCCGACGAGCGCCCCTTTGATCGAGCCGATACCGCCAATGACGATGACGACGAAGGCGAGGATGAGGACCGGTTCGCCCATGCCGACCTGCACCGATTGCAATGCGCCCACCAATGCGCCGGCAAGCCCGGCAAGCGCTGCACCGAGTGCGAAGACGACCGTATAAAGCGTGCCGATGTCGACACCGAGCGCTCCGATCATCTCTCGATCGGACTCGCCCGCCCGGATGCGCATGCCGAGCCGGGTTCTGGAGATCAAGAGATAAAGGCCGATCGCAACGGCGACGCCGACGCCGATGATCGCCAGGCGGTAGAGCTGGTACTGGCCGCCGCCCGGCAGCGGCACCGCACCCTGAAGCAAGGGCGGAATGTCGAGGTAGAGCGGGAAGGAGCCGAAGAGCCAGCGGGCGCCTTCCGACAGGATCAGGATTAGCGCGAAGGTCGCGAGCACCTGGTCGAGATGATCGCGGTCATAGAGCCTGCGGATGACGGCAACCTCGATGATCGCCCCGACGCCGGCGGCAGCGGCAAGGCTGGCGATCAGCCCGATCCAGAAAGAGCCGGTTGCGGCCGCAACGGTCGCACAGGCAAAGGCGCCGATCATGTAGAGCGAGCCGTGGGCAAGGTTGATGAGGCCCATAACCCCGAAAATCAGGGTCAGGCCGGCGGCCATCAGAAACAGCATCACGCCGAGCTGAAGCCCGTTGAGCAGTTGTTCGATCAGGAGTGCGGTGAACAAGAGACCGGTCCAAGCTTCATTTCGGGAGGACATGGATCATCGACCGGATGCCGGCACCGGGGCCGGACATCCGGGCGACAGCAGCAAAAGTTACATGCTGCACTTGTCGGCGTAGGCATCCTTGTGGTCTTCGAAGGCGGTGGCGATGATCTTGTTGGTCAGCACGCCGTCGGCTTCCTTCACCACCTCGCGGACGTAGATGTTCTGGATCGGGTGGTTGTTATTGTTGAAGACGAATTTGCCGCGCACCGACTGGAAGTCTGCTGCCTTAAGGGCTGCGCGGAAGGCGTCCTTGTCTTTGACGCTTGCCTTGGACAGCGCGGCGAGGATCAGGTTTGCGGTATCCCAGCTCTGCGCCGCGTAGATCGAGGGCAGGCGCTTGTACTCGGCCTTGAAGGCTTCGACGAACTTCTTGTTTGCCTCGTTGTCGAGGTCCTTCGACCAGGTGGCCGAGTTCTTGACGCCGAGCGCGGCATCGCCGATCGCCGGCAGGACGTCCTGGCTGAAGGAGAAGCCCGGGCCCGTGACCGGGATGTTCACGCCCGACTGGGCATATTGCTTCATGAAGGCGATGCCCATGCCGCCGGGCAGGAAGAAATAGACGGTGTCGGCGCCCGAGGCGCGGATCTGGGCGATCTCGGCAGCGTAGTCCGTCTGGCCGACCTGCGTGTAGATCTCGCCGGCAAGCGCGCCCTTGTAGTAACGCTTGAAGCCGGTCAGCGCGTCCTTGCCGGCCGGATAGTTGGGCGCCAGGATGAAGGCGTTCTTGTAATCCTTGTTGGCGTATTGCCCCATCGCCTCATGGAAATTGTCGTTCTGGTAGGCGACGTTGAAATAGTTCGGATTGCAGTTTGCACCGGCAAGTGCCGAGGGACCGGCGTTCGGCGAGAGATAGATCACGTCCTGCGCCACCGTGTTCGGCACGACGGCCATCGCAAGGTTCGACCAGATGATGCCCGTCATCAGGTCGACCTTGTCGCCCTGGATCATCTTCTCGGCGATCTGCACCGCAAGTTCCGGCTTCTGGGCATCGTCCTCGATCACCAATTCCACGTCCTTGTTGCCCGACTGCTTCATCGCCAGCGTGAAGGCGTCGCGCATATCGATGCCGAGGCCGGCGCCGCCGCCCGACAGCGTGGTGATGACGCCGATCTTCACCGGCTCGGCATGGGCAAGGCTTGACGTTGCAAGCGAAAGGCCAAGAAGGCCTGCTGCCAGAATGCGGTTCATGCTGTTCTCCTCTTTGTTGGTTCCCTTTTGGGTTGTGTTCTATCAGAGACCCGTGCGCACGTGCCAGAGCTCGGGGAAAAGTTCCACTTCGAGCATCTTTTTCAGATAGGACGCGCCGGATGTGCCCCCGGTTCCGCGTTTCATGCCGATGATGCGCTCGACGGTCGTGACGTGGTTGAAGCGCCAGCGACGGAAGTAGTCCTCGAAATCGACCAGTTTCTCGGCGAGCTCGTAGAGCATCCAATAGCGCTCGGGATCGCGGTAGACGATCTGCCAGGCGGCGAAGACCTTGTCGCTTTCGGTGCGCGTCTCGCGCCAATCGCTCTTGTCCGCTTCCGCGCCGACATCGAAGCCGTTGCGTGAAAGAAGCCGGATCGCTTCGTCGTAGAGCGACGGCGCTGCCAGGATCGCTTCCAGCTTTTCCATGATGTCGGGGCGGTGCGCATGCGGCCCGAGCATCGCAACATTGCGGTTGCCGGCGAGGAACTCGATCGCCCGGTACTGCCAGGACTGGAAGCCGGAGGATTGGCCGAGCGATTCACGGAACGTGGTGTATTCGCTGGGGGTCATCGTGCGCAGCACATCCCAGGCGCTGTTCAACTGCTCGAAGATGCGGGCGACGCGCGTCAGCATCTTGAACGCGGGCTCCAGCCGGTCGTCGCGGATCGAGCGGACCGCCGCGTTGATTTCGTGCAGCGCGAGCTTCATCCAGAGCTCGGACGTCTGATGCTGGATGATGAACAACATCTCGTCATGGGCTTTGGAAAGCGGCTCCTGCGCATCCAGTACCTTTTCCAGCATCAGGTAGTCGCTATAGGACATGCGTCCCTTGAACGACATCTGGGCGCCTTCTTTCGAAGGGTCGTATGATTTGCTCATGTTTTCAGTTCTCCGACCGCAATCGGAACCGCTGGATCTTGCCCGTGGCTGTTTTCGGCAGGTTATCCAGGAACTTTACCGATCGCGGATATTTGTAAGGCGCGATCGTCGCCTTCACATGATCCTGCAGACGCTTGATCGTTGCGTCGTCTGCCGACACGCCAGATATCAGAACGACATAGGCTTCGACAATCTGGCCGCGCTCCTGGTCGGGCGCACCGACGACGGCGCATTCTGCGACCTCCGGGTGGGAAATCAGGGCGGCTTCAACCTCGGGACCGGCGATGTTGTAGCCGGCGGTGATGATCATGTCGTCCGAACGGGCGGCGAAATGGAAGAAGCCGTCCTCGTCCTGGTAGAAAGCGTCGCCGGTCAGGTTCCAGCCGTCGCGCACATAGTCGCGCTGGCGGCTGTCGGCCATGTAGCGGCAGCCGGTTGGGCCACGCACGGCAAGCCTGCCGATCGTGCCGCGGGGGACTTCCTGCATGTCGTCATTGACGATGCGAGCCTCGTAGCCGCCGACCGGCTTTCCGGTCGAGGCGGCCTTGCGGTCCTCGAAGCGGTTGGAAATGAAGATATGCAGCATCTCGGTCGCGCCGATCCCGTCGAGGATCGGCTTGCCGGTCTTGGCCGTCCATTCCTCGAAGACCGGACCTGGCAGCGTCTCGCCCGCCGAGATCGCGACGCGCAGGGATGAAAGATCGGCGCCGTTATCCATCGCCTTCATCATCGCCCGATAGGCGGTGGGGGCGGTAAACGAGATCGTCGCTTTGTACTTCTCGATGATCTCCACCATGTTGGCGGGCGTCGCGTGTTCGAGCAGCGTGGCCGCCGCGCCAAAGCGCAAGGGGAAGATCGCAAGGCCGCCAAGGCCAAAGGTGAATGCGAGCGGCGGCGAGCCGACGAAGATGTCGTCAGGCGTGACCCCGAGCACTTCGCGGGCATAGCCGTCGGCGATCGCCAGGAGATCGCGGTGAAAGTGCATGGTCGCCTTCGGGATCCCCGTCGTGCCCGAGGTGAAGCCGAGCAGCGCCACATCGTCGCGACCGGTATGCACGGCCTCGAAGACCACGGATTTGTCGAGTGCGATCCGGTCGAGTTCGGCGTCGTGGTTCGCCGTCCCGTCGAAGCTCACGACCTGCTTCAGGAAGCGGCTGTCCTTGGCGCAGGCGATCATCTCTTCCATCAGACGGGTATCGCAGAGCGCCAGACTGACTTCGGCCTTGTCGACGATCTTGGCGAGCTCCCCGGATCTCAGCATCGGCATCGTGTTGACGACGACGGCGCCAGCTTTGGTGGCCGCCAGCCAGCAGGCAACCATGGCTGGATTGTTGGCCGAGCGGATCAGCACGCGATGCCCGGGCTTCACGCCGTAATTTTCAACCAGCGCATGGGCGAGACGGTTGGTCCAGTCGGACAGTTCCTTGTATGTCCGGCGGCGGCCATTGCCGATCAACGCGGTGTGGTCGCCGAAACCCTTGGCCACCATGGCGTCCGTCAATTCGACGGCGGCGTTGAGATGATCAGGATAGTCGAAGCCTTCGAGGAGAAACTCCGGCCATTCTTCCGGTGGCGGAAGATGGTCGCGGGTGAACGTATCGACGTGCGAAGTCGGTCCAAGCATGTGGCGGCTGTTCCCTAATTTCGTTCGTGCCCGTTGCCCAGGCATTGTTCAAAGCCGGCTGAAAGTCTTGCGGTGGTTCAAAGCCCTGGTCGGCGGACAAGCGGCGAGCGTCGCGGCACTATTCAAAGTGACACGGGCCGTCGCCGACGCGACTCCAGTTATGGCGATAGGCACAGCGAGACCTCCACTTCTCGGCTGAACATGGGGCAGCATCGCACCAGTCCAAAATTATTTCAAGCCTAAAGTTTTTTTCGATTTCCAGCATTGCCTTTGCCGGTGGGGCAGGCGATTGCTATCTGTGAGGAGACATCAACGGGAGGATGAAATCGATGCTGGAACACCACATTTCCGACTGGGACGACGCCTACGCGAACGGCTCGAACATCGCGCGCGGCGATCGCTGGCCGGAAGCCTGGGTCAAACCGGCCGAGGCGTTCCGCAACGCCCTCTTGAGCCCCGGACGCGCCAAACTCGACCTTGCCTATGGCGATCGGCCGAGGAACCGCATGGATCTCTTTCTTCCCGAAGGTTCGCCCAAGGGCCTGGTGGTCTTCGTTCACGGCGGGTATTGGCTGCAGCTCGACAAGAGCTTCTGGTCGCACCTGGCGGCCGGGGCAGTGGAGCGCGGCTATGCCGTCGCGATGCCGTCCTACACGCTCTGCCCGGAGATCCGTATTGCCGGGATCGTCGAAGAGGTCGCCGCCGCTATCGGCGAGGCATCGAAACGCGTCGAGGGTCCCTTGATGCTGACCGGCCACTCGGCTGGTGGCCACCTCGTCAGCCGAATGATCACGACGACCGCGCCGCTCTCACCGGAGGTCCAGGCCCGGATCCGCAACGTTGTCTCGATTTCCGGCGTGCATGACCTGCGCCCGATCATGTCGACGGCCATGAACGAGAAGCTCGCAATCGACGAGGCCGAGGCACTTTCACAGAGCCCGGCACTGCTGCGGCCGATGCAAGACGCCCGCATCACCTGCTGGGTCGGCGGCGGCGAGCGTGCGGAATTCCTGCGTCAGAACGCGCTTCTCGCCAATATCTGGACCGGATTGGGTGCAACGACGGCTGCTGTCGCGGAACCGGACAGGCACCACTTCAACGTCATCGAAGGCCTTGCCGACGCCGGGCACCCGCTAGTTCGGACATTGCTGTCGGACGTGTGAGCGGCGGGCAGGGCCGCTCCCGTATTCCCTCGATAAGGGTATGAAGCGCATCTATCCGCGCCATATTTCGGTGTTTGTATCGCTACTATATCCGGAAGGTATGCTCTCCAACCCAAATGGTGTTGGACGGCTCCCCGCGCCTGTTCGATCTTGTGAACCTGGTTGCGATGACGCGGGAGGAAAACATGAGCGGTGATAAAGGCAAGGCGCTTCTGCAGGAAAGGCATCTCGGCGGTGTCCTGTTCGATGGCGAGTGGCGCACGCCCGCAAGTGTGACGGACGCCGTCGAGCCGGCGACGGGCGTGACATTGGGACGGATCGGCATGGGCAGCCCTGCCGCGATCGCCGAGGCGGCGGCGCGCGGTCGGCAGGCACAGCCTGCCTGGGCGGCGGCGGCCTATGACCGACGGGCGGAGATTTTGCGCAAGGCGGCACAGATTGCCGAGGACAACCGTGCCGAAATCGCCGGCTGGATCGTGCGCGAGTCCGGGTCCGTTCCGGCGAAGGCCGAGTTCGAGGTCTCGCTGACGATCAAGGCGCTCTACGAGGCGGCTGCGATGCCCTCCCAGGCGGCCGGTGCCGTGCTTCCGTCGCAGCCAGGCCGGCTCAGCTTTGCCAAGCGCCGGCCGATCGGCGTCGTCGGCGTCATCTCGCCGTTCAATTTCCCGCTTTACCTCGCCATGCGTGCGGTTGCGCCTGCCATCGCTGTCGGCAATGCCGTCGTGCTCAAGCCTGATCCGCGCACGGCCCTTTGCGGCGGTCATGTTATCGCCCGTCTCTTCGAAGTGGCTGGACTCCCTAGGGGCGTGCTTGCGGTGCTGCCGGGTGATGGCGCGGCCGGAGCGGCACTCACGGAAGATCGAAACATCGGCATGATCCAGTTTACCGGCTCGACGGCGGCCGGGCGCCGGGTCGGCGAGGCGGCTGGGCGCAATCTGAAGAAGGTGTCGCTGGAACTCGGCGGCAAGAATTCGTTCATCGTGCTCGACGATGCCGACCTCGACCTTGCCGTCAAGAACGCCGTCTGGAGCGTCTATCTGCATCAGGGGCAGATCTGCATGTCGGCGGGGCGGGTGCTGGTGCAGGCAGGCATCGCCGGAGAGTTCACCTGCAGGCTCGCAGACCATGCCGGTAGGCTGTCGGTCGGTGATCCGGCCTCGGGCAGTGTGGCGCTTGGCCCGCTCATCAACCGTGCCCAGGCCGATCATGCGCTTGGCATCGTGAAGGCGGCGGTCGCAGGCGGTGCCAAGCTCGAAACAGGCGGAAGCAGCGACGGTCTCTTCTTCCGGCCGACAGTGCTCTCGCAGGTGGCGCCCGGCAATCCGGCCTTCACCGAGGAGATTTTCGCGCCGGTGGCGGTGGTCACGACCTTCGATACGGACGAAGAGGCGGCCGCGCTTGCCAACGATACCGACTATGGCCTTTCGGCAGCAATCGTCTCGCGTAGTGTCGACCGCGCGATGGCGCTCGGCGAAAAGCTGAATGTCGGTCTGCTCCATATCAACGATGCCACGGTCAATGACGAGGTCGTCAATCCGTTTGGGGGCGTGGGTGCCTCCGGCAACGGGACGAGCATCGGTGGCCCGGCCAACTGGGAAGAGTTCACCCAGTGGCAGTGGGTGACGATCAAGGCGGAACCGCCGGCCTATCCGCTCTGAAGCGGCAAGAACCACGGAGTTTGTGCCCGTTACGGAGGGCGCGACATCCTTGGTTCTTCGACATTCGATGACGTTGCTTGAGGGCACTCTTCTGAAGCCGGCCGAATTTAACGGTTTTTGACGCTGTCAAAACTGATTAGAGTGCTGCTCCCGGTCTCGCCGGAAGCGAGCGACGCAAAATGAAGGCACGCATGGAGACACCGTCGACCGTCATAGATCTCGCTTCGATCGTCCAAACCTCGCTGGCGCCCGTCTTTCTTCTCGCCGGCACTGCCGGCTTCGTCAGTGTCTATGCCTCCCGCCTTGGCAGGGTATCCGATCGCGTCAACGAGATCGGGGAGAAAGACGAGCAGAGCGACGCGCGGCGGATGCAGCTTGACTATCTGCGCCGGCGGACGCTGGCGCTGGAGATCGCCGTTGCCTTGGGGACTTTTGCGGCGATCTGCACGGGCTGCGCCATTCTCAACCTGCTCGCCGGCGCGCTTGCCTTCGGGTTTCGCGAGGACAACCTTTTCTGGTTTTTCGGCGGCGCGATCGTCTCGCTCATCGGGTCGCTGTTGGCCTTCCTGTTCGAGATGCTGATCGCCGGGCGGAACATGCTGCGCCAGATGCGCACGGATCAGGCGCCGGGCCGCGACTGATGCCGGTGCCGCCGTCAGCTTTCAGGCGAATTCGACCGTCGCCTGCGCCTCGTTGACCACCCACTCGATAAACACCTTGGCGAGCGGCGAGCTGTCCCGGTTCTTCTGCGTGACGATGTAATAGCCCTTCGTTCCCGATTTGATGAAACCCTTGAGCGGCCGCACGAGCGCCCCTTGGGCAAGCTCTTCGGCTGCGGTGATGTTGTCGCCCATCGCGATGCCGATGCCGCAGCGCGCGGCAGCCAGATTCTGGTTGAAGTCTTCGAAACTCAGCCGGCGAACCGTTGTGGGAATTTCCTGGCCGTGATGCTTGAACCAGTCGTTCCAATGGGTGGAGCCGACGCCGTCGAGGAGCACGTGCCGGGTCAGGTCCTTGGTGCGCTTGATGTCGCCATCGCGGTTGATCAGGATCGGGCTGCAGACCGGAAAAAACTCCATCTGCTTGAGGGGTGTCGCTTCGCCCTTTGCGACTGCCGGATCACCGAACATGATGGCGAGATCGGCCTGGCCGTCGGGGAACGGTTCGCCCCATTCCGGCATCGAGAGGATCTGCAATTCGACGCGTTCGTGGCGGTCGTAGAACTTGCCGAGTCGTGGCACCAGCCATCGCGTTGCAAAGGCCGGCATGCACCTGACGGCAAGCCGCCCGGCGATCGGATTGCGCTGAAGGCCGAGCACCGCATCGTTGAGGGTCTCGAAGGATTGGGTGAGCTTGGAGAATAGCTCCTGGCCCTCAGGCGTCAGGACGAAGCTGTCGCGTGATTTGACCGCAAGCGCAAAGCCGAAATGCTCCTCCAGCTGCCGGAACTGTTTGCTGACCGCTCCCGGCGTGACGTGCAGCTCATTTGCGGCCTTGGTCAGGCTTTTGTTTCGGGCGCTCGCCTCGAAGGCGCGCAAGGCGTTGAGTGGCGGCAGTCTTGTCACTGATCTCGCTCCCCGATCTCGTCATATTTGAGAAAACCTCAACTGGAGGCGGAAATCAATTCGTTATGAGGGAGGAAAACGATCCGTTAGCATCTGCTTTAACGAAACGGCTGGCTGATATGACAACCGGCCAACACCAAGGAAACCAGACATGAACGCCGTGCCGCCGAAGAAAAAGGATCTCTACTCCGCGACGATCAAGTATTTCGGCTCTGTCGCCGAACCCGCTTTCGAGGCGCCCGAGCGGCTGAAAAATCTCTGGGGTCGAAACTGGGGGTGCAACAACGACGTCGGGCAGCTTCGCACCGTCCTGATGCATCGCCCCGGCGACGAGTTTTCCGTCATCGACCGCACCAAGCGCATCGAGGAAATCGGCACCTATGGCGACCTCGAGACCGGCTGGTATTGGCAGAGCGACAGCATCCCGACGCTTGAGGAACTGCAGGCCCAGCATGACGGCCTCGCCGATTTGTTGCGGGACGAAGGCGTCGAGGTCGTTTATGTCGAGGGCGTTGATCGCGGTCGGTTCAAGTCGGTCTACACCCGAGACTCGTGCATCGCCGTCAAGGGCGGGGCGATCATCCCCCGGCTGGCACCGCGCATGCGTCATGGCGAGGAACTCGCCGTGACCCGGACGCTGGCAAAACAGGGAATGCCGGTGCTTCGCACCCTGCACGGAACGGCCATGGCCGAAGGCGGCAGCTTTGCCTGGCTCAACAGCCGCACCGCTGTCATTGGCCGCGGCATACGCATAAACGACGACGGCATCAGCCAGATCGCCGAGGTCTTGCGCTACCAGGGTGTCGAGCTTCTGGTCGTCGACCTCTGTGGCTACGACATTCATATCGACGGCCATTTCCTGATGATCGACGTCGACCTCGCGCTGATCTGGCCGCGCGGTCTCTCCTTCGTCTTCCTCGAGAAACTCCGCCAGCTCGGCATCCGCACGATCGAGATGAACGAGGATGACAATCCCTGGATCGTCAACGGTCTGGCGATCGCGCCCGGTCGCGTGATCATGCCGCGCGGGCTTTCCGATCGCACGCGCGAGGCGCTTTCCAGCAACAATGTCACCGTGCTCGAGATCGATTACGACAAGGTGCAACTTAACGGCGGCGGTATCCATTGCTCGACGAGTCCGCTAATCCGCGACAGCGTCGATTGATCGGAGGCAGCCATGCCAGCCCATATTTCCATTCGCAAAGCCTGCAAGTCTTTCGGGAGCTTCGAGGCACTGAGAAACGTGTCGCTCGACATCGAGAAGGGGGAGTTCCTCACCTTTCTCGGCCCGTCCGGTTCGGGCAAGTCGACACTTCTCAACGCGATCGCCGGCTTCGAGCCGTTGTCGTCAGGCGCTATCTTGAAGAATGGCGAGGACATCGGTGACACGCCTGCCGACAGGCGCAATTTCGGCATGGTGTTCCAGGGCTATGCGCTGTTCCCACATCTGACCGTCGCCGAAAACATTGCCTTTTCGCTGCGCGTGCGGAAGGTGGCGCGGGCGCAGGTGGATGAGCGGGTGGCCCGCATGGTCGACCTTGTCGGCCTCAGGGGACATGAGCACAAACGCCCCTCGGCGCTGTCGGGCGGCCAGCAGCAGCGTGTGGCGCTTGCGCGTGCGCTGGTGTTCGAGCCGGAGCTTCTGCTTTTGGACGAACCGCTCTCGGCGCTCGACAAGAACCTGCGCGAGCAATTGCAGGACGAACTGGTCGATATCCATCGCAAGACGGGAACGACCTTCCTGTTCGTCACGCACGACCAGATGGAAGCGATGGCGATGTCGGATCGGATCGCGATCTTTGATCGCGGCCACATTGTCCAGCTCGACCGGCCGAACGTGCTCTACGATGAACCCAACACCCGGTTTGTCGCCGAGTTTCTTGGGACGATGAACACGTTGCCGGTCTCGCGGCAGCGCGCCGTATCCGGCGAGTTTCATGGGCATGTCGGGAAATTCGGCGTAAGGGCGGCGCTCCCCGATGCCGAACAGTTGGCGGGCGCGCCGGCCGTGCTCGCCATTCGACCGGAAAAGCTGACGCTTTGCCGCGAGCGACCAAAGACCGACCACAATCTGCTGCCGATGACCGTCGATGGCGTCGTCTTCCAGGGTGGTACGACCATCGTCAAAGGCAGCGCGCCGGAGGGAACGGGCCTGACGGTAACGGCGACGCGAGACGCGCTCGGCGTGCCGCCGGCGCGCGGCGAACAGCTCTGGGTGCACTGGGGCCATATGGACGGGCGGGTGCTCGCCGGCTGACACGCTTCAAATGCATGCGAACCAAACAACAACAAGGGGAAATGCAATGAGTAACGATCTGAAAGCGGAATGCCTTGAACTTCTGAAGGACGGTCATCTTTCCGGTCGCATTGACCGGCGGACGTTTCTGACCGGCCTCGTTCTGCTGGGCGTCGCACCGCATATTGGCAGCCGATCGGCGCGGGCGGCCGACGGGCAACTGGTCGTCACCAATTGGGGCGGGGACGCCGTCGGCGCTTTCGAGACAGCGCTGACAGGCAACTATGCCGAACAACAGGGCATCGCGGTGAAGATCGACGGCTCTGGGCCGACCAAGGGCGCGATGAAGGCGCAGTTCGAAAGTGGCGCGGTCTCCTGGGACGTCTGCGATGCGGACCCGGGCGCGACGAAATCGCTCGGGCAAGCAGGCATGATCGAGCCGATCGACTACAAGGTGGTCGATCGCGAGAAGGTGCAGTCGGGCTTTGCCTATGAATACAGCGTCGCCAACTATTTCCTGAGCTATGTCATCGCCTATGATGCCAAGAAATTCGGCGACAACCGACCGAGGTCCTGGGCGGATTTCTGGAACGTCGAGAAATATCCGGGCAAGCGCTCGCTCTACAAATGGATGTCGGGCTGCATGGAGGCAGCACTTCTGGCCGACGGCGTGCCGATGGACAAGCTCTATCCGCTCGATGAAGATCGGGCGATCCGCAAGCTCAACGAGATCAAGCCGCATATCGTCAGCTTCTGGGATTCCGGTGCCGAGAGCCAGCAGCTGATGCGCGACGGCGAGGCGTCGATGGCGCTGATATGGCACACGCGCGCCAATCTGGTGGAGAAAGACACAGGCGGCGAGGTCAGCTGGACCTATGCCGAAGGTATCCTTGCGCCGTCGGGCTGGGCTGTGATCAAGGGCAATCCGGCGGGGTCCGCCCGGGCAATGGATTTCATCCGCTATTGCCAGGATCCGGCCCGCCAGGTCGAGTTGCTGAAAGCACTTGGCTGCGGCCCTTCCAATCCGCTTGCGCATGATCTCGTGCCGGCGGAGCTCAAGCGGCTGGACTGCAGCTCGGCTGAGAACATGGCACAACAGGTGCTGATGGACATGGACTGGTATTCGGCCCGCGGCGATGCGGCGCTCGAAAAGTACCTGGCGATGACTGCGTCATGATCGAGAGGCGTTTCTTGTTGCTTAGGCCTCCCGGCGCGAGCGGATCGCTCTTGATGCTCTGGGCATTGCCGGTGATCCTCTTGCTTGCCTATGTGCTTCCCTTTGCCGGTGTGACGCTCTGGAGCGTCACAAGGCCTGAGCTCGGCGTCGGCAACTATCTCCGCATCTTCACCGGTGCGGACTTCCAGGCGATCTTCTTGAGGACATTCTGGGTGTGCTTGGTGAGCACCGCGATCACGATCCCGATCGCCTATCTGCTCGCCTACTACTGGGTGATGGGCAGTGCGCGCCGCAGCCGGCTAATCGAGATCTGCATCTTTATTCCGTTCTGGATTTCGGTGCTGGTGCGCGCCTTTGGCTGGGTGGTCATCCTGCGCAACAACGGGCTTGCCAGCGACGTCGCGGCGGCCTTCGGCCTAAGTGGACTTTCGACGGGCCGAAACGTCTGGTCGGTGATAACCGGCATGGTGCACTTCATGGTGCCGTTTGCGATCCTGCCGATGGCCTCCGTCATGCGCAAGATTGACAGGCGTGTGCTTCTGGCCGCGCTCGGCCTCGGCTGCCGGCCGCTTGGCGTGTTCTGGCGGATCTATCTGCCAATGTCTCTGCCGGGGGTGTTTTCGGCACTGGCGATGACCTTCATCTTCTCGCTCGGCTTCTTCGTCACCCCGATGATCCTCGGCGGCGGTCGGGTGGTGATGACGGCGGAATCGGTGTTCGTACAGATGTTCCAGACGGCCAACTGGGGGCTCGGTGCCGCCCTCGGCGTCGTGCTGCTCGTCGTCGTCTTTACTATCCTCTGGCTGTCGCAGCGCGTCATGCGCATCGAACAACTCATGTCGCGGTAGGTGGATCATGTTTGGCACATCACGTCTTGGCGGCATTCTTGCCGGTGTGGCTGGTCTCTTCCTGCTCCTGCCTCTGGCCGCCGTCATCCCGTTTTCCTTCACGGCCAAGCGCTTCCTGTCGATGCCGGATGGGGAGTATTCGTTCAGGCATTACCTGGCGATTTTCGATCCCGATACCTGGCTTTCGAGCATCGGCACGAGCACGCTCGTCGCCCTTCTTTCAAGCGTCATTGCAACGGCGCTTGCTGCAGCCTTCGGCATCGGTGTCTGGCTGCGGCGGCCGGCGAGCGGACGCTTCCTGATCGGCCTCGTTCTGTTGCCGATCATCGTTCCGCCCGTCACCTCCGCGGTTGCGCTCTATTTCCTGCTGGCGCAGATAGGCCTGCTCGACACGATCCCCGGACTGGTGCTCTCCCATGTTGTGATGATCGTACCGTTTGCCGTCATCGCCATCCTCGGCGCGCTCAGTCGGCTGGACCGGAACCTCGAGCTTGCCGCCCGAAACCTCGGGGCAAGCCAGTTGCAGTCGATTTTTCGGGTGATCCTGCCGAACATCCGCTTCGGGCTGTTTGCCGCCTGGTTCGTCAGTCTCGTCATGTCCTGGGAGGAGAGTTCCGTCACTCTGTTCGTCAGCGGCGTCAACGTCATCACACTGCCCAAGCGCATTTGGGACAACCTGCGTCTGGATCTCGATCCGGCCGTGGCCGCCATATCCGTCATCATGATCGTGGCGACGACGATTGTGATCCTTCTCAGGAAGACGGAGACCTAGGTCGACCGCGGGGTCGCTGGCGATGCCGGGAACGCAAACCGTGCGCGCAAGCACCTTCGTCGGCATGGAATGAACGGGGCGGCCCATCGAGGCCGCCTTTTGCATTTCTGGGGTGCAGCGCGCAGAGAAAGCCCGGCGCCACCGGCGGTACCCCCTCTGGGGGACTAACGCCCCACGACGGCGCCACGCATAGTTTCTCCATGCCGAGCGGTATGTCGCTCCCCTCGGCTCAAGTGGAGGAGAACCATGCAGCGCGCCGTCAAACACCCTGATCCAAGGCCGCGGGCCGAAAGCAACATCGTGCCAATGGCTGGTTCCGATCCGGTGCAGCATCCAAACAGCGTCGCCGCTGAGGTTCGAAACCTGCGCAAGACCTACAATGCAGGCACGCCGCAGGCGCACGAGGCGCTGAAGGACGTCAATTTGTCCATCCGCGCCAACGAGTTCTTCACCCTGCTTGGCCCCTCCGGCTGCGGCAAGACCACCTTGCTGCGCATCCTCGGCGGTTTCGAAATGCTGACGTCAGGCTCCTGCCGCATCTTCGGAGAAGACGTCAGCCGCCTCCCGCCGGAAGCGCGGCCGGTCAACACCGTGTTCCAGCAATATGCGCTGTTTCCGCATATGACCGTGCGCCGCAACATTGCCTTCGGGCTTGAAATGCTCGGCAAGCCGCGGGCCGAAGTCGATCGCACCGTCGAGCGCATGCTCGATCTGGTGCACATGCGCGAATATGCCGATCGCCGCCCGGACACGATGTCGGGCGGGCAGCGCCAGCGCGTCGCACTTGCCCGCGCGCTTGCACCACAGCCCAAGCTCCTGTTGCTCGACGAGCCGCTGTCGGCGCTCGACCTGAAGCTCCGGCAGAAGATGCGGCTGGAACTGAAATCCCTCCAGCGCGAAACCGGCATTACCTTCATTTTCGTCACCCATGACCAGGAAGAGGCCCTTGCGATGAGCGACCGGGTCGCCGTCATCAGCAACGGTCTCCTGCAGCAGGTCGGCACGCCTGAGGAGATTTACGAACAGCCACAAAGCCGCTTCGTTGCCGATTTCATCGGCGAGTCGAACCTGATCGAGGCGAAGGTTGCAGGGACCGCTGGCAGTGAGGCAGCTCTCGACATCGAGGGTTTTGGCCAGGTGCATGCGCCGATCGCTGAGCACATCGAGGACGGGCAAGAGGTCTGGCTCTCGATCCGCCCTGAGCGGCTGGTTCTGGGCGTCGGTCAATGTGGCGGACAAGCGTCGGCAACGGTTGCCGATCGCACTTATCTCGGCAATGCGGTTGAATATCACTTGCGCGTCGGTAAACACGCGCTCACCGCCCGCTCGCCGCGTGGCGGCCTGCGCGGGCGGCAGGACTTTGCGCCCGGCGACGTCGTCAGCATCGGCTTCGAACCCGGCTCCATCAAGGTGCTCCTGTCATGAGCGCCCGGCCTCTTGCTCTTTCCTCGCGCATCCCTCCGGGGCTTGCCCATGCCAGCCTTCTGTGGCCATCGCTCGGTATCATCCTGGTGTTCATGGTCGCGCCGATTGCGATCATGCTCACCTATTCCTTTCTCGTGCCGGGCGCCTATGGCGGCGTCGAGTGGACCTTTACCACCGCCGCCTACGAGCAGATCCTGTTCGAGCGGGATTTCCTCGACGACAGCCTGACCTTTACACCCGACTATCTGATCATCGTCGCCCGCTCGCTCACACAGGCAACCGTCGCGACCCTTCTCTGCCTCGTGATCAGCGTGCCCACCGCCTACTACATCGCCACCCGCTCCAACCGGGTGAAGAACATCTGGCTGTTCCTGATCACCATTCCTTACTGGGTAAACCTGCTGATCCGCACCATCGCTTTGCTTTTCGTGTTGCGTGACGATGGCCCAATCAACAGCGCTTTGATCGACGTCGGCGTCATCGGCCAGCCGCTGGCACTGAGCTACAACGGCTTTGCCATCTCGCTCGGGCTGATCTACTCGTTCCTGCCCTTCATGGTGCTGCCGCTCTATTCGGCCTTCGAACGCTTCGATTTCCGTCTGCTGGAGGCGGCCTACGATCTCTATGCGAGCCGCAGGGTTGCGTTCTTCCGCATCGTGCTGCCGGTCATGCGACCGGGGCTGATCGCCGGCAGCCTGCTCGTCTTCATTCCCTCCGTCGGCTCCTACCTGGCGCCTGACATTCTCGGCGGCGGCAAGACGCTGATGATCGGTAACCTGATCGGTACGCAATTCCAGGCGGCGCGCAACTGGCCGTTCGGTGCGGCGCTGTCGATGATCCTGCTCACCATCACCCTCATCGTCCTTCTCTGGCTGGCGCGGCGCGCCGCCCAGCAGCAACAGCAGAACTAAGGAGAGGTCCGCCATGTCTACCGCCCGCTTGCGCGACCTCCGTGTCTTTCCCGGCTTCGGCCTTCTCTCCGTCGGCTGCGTCGTCTTCCTCTATGCGCCGATCGTCGTTTTGGCGATCTACTCCTTCAACGACGGCCGGTCGGTCACCCGTTGGGCAGGTTTCTCCTTCCGTTGGTATCAAACGGTCTTTGCCAACCAGAACATCCAGACTGCCGCCATCAATTCGGTGGTGATCGCCATCATCGCCGCGACCGTCGCCACGGTCTTTGCGCTTGGTGCCGCGATAGCAACCGTCAACCGCAAGAAGGGCGGCGGCGAGGGCGCCTATGTCGTTCTCACCTTTCCGCTGATGGTGCCGGAAATCGTCACCGCCGTCGCCTCGCTCGTCTTCTTCGTGGCCGTCGGCATCAGCCTCGGCTTTGCCACCATCCTGATTGCCCACATCGTCTTCTGCATCCCCTTTGCCTATCTGCCGATCAAGGCGCGGCTCGAAAGCATGGATGCGACGCTGCCGTCGGCTGCGGCCGACCTCTATGCCTCTCCGGCCAAGGCCTTCCTGCGCATCACGCTGCCTCTGCTGCTGCCCGGTCTCGTCTCCGGCTGGCTGCTCGCCTTCATCATCTCGCTCGACGATTTCATCATCACCGCCCTCGTTGCCGGTCCCGGCGCCACCACCCTGCCGCTGCACATCTACGGCATGCTCAGGCTCGGCATGACGCCCGAGGTCAATGCCATCTCGACCTTGATGCTGGCCGCCTCGACCGTGCTGGTGCTGATTTCCGGGCTTCTGGGGCAGGCGGGCCGCAAGCACTGACGCCTGCAAACACATTCGAAAATCAAAAAAAGAGAAAGGGAACATCAGATGAAAAAGACTGCCATCTTCGCCGCCCTCTTTGCCTCGACCGTGAGCGCACCCGCCTTCGCGGCCGGCGACCTCTTCATCTACACCTGGGGCGAATACACGCCGCCCGAAATGGTCGAGAAGTTCGAGAAGACCTATGGGGTGAAGGTCCATATCGACACCTACGATTCCATGGAGACCATGCTTGCCAAGCTGAAGTCCGGTGCTGGCGGCTACGACATCATCGTGCCCGGTCACGATACGATGACGATCCTGATCGGCGAGAAGCTGCTCGAGCCGATCAATGTTGCGGCGATGCCGAACTATCAGCATGTCGACGAGGTGTGGCGAGACGTCTTCTGGGACAAGGGACGCCTCTATTCGGCACCCTGGGCCTGGGGTTCGACCGGTCTTGCCGTCGACCGCGATATCGTCAAGGGCGACGACACCTCGCTGAAGATCCTGTTCGAGCCGGATGACGCGGTGAAGGGCAAGATCAACATGCTTCGCGACGTCAACGATGTCATCAACATGGCGCTGCGCTATCTCGGCAAGCCGCGCTGCAACGATAATCCCGAAGACCTGAAGGCGGTGCTCGACCTGTTGTCGACGCAGAAGCAATTCGTCAAGAGCTACAACTCCGAGACCAAGGAACTGCTGGTTTCGGGCGAAGCCGCCGTTTCTATGAGCTGGAACGGCTACGCCATGCGCGCCCGCGATGAGCGGCCGTCGATCGAATACATCTACCCGAAGGAAGGCTACACCGGCTGGATGGATAATGTCGCGGTGCCGAAGGGCGCACCGGACATCGAGAACGCCAAGCTCTGGATCAATTTCATTATGGATCCCGAAAACGCGGCGATGATCACCAACTATGCCCGCTACGCCAACGGCATCAAAGGCTCCGAAGCCTTCGTCGACAAGGCACTTGCCGGTGCCCCTGAACTCAGCCCGCCCGAAAGCGCGCCGGCGCCCGAATTCCTGACCGCCTGCACGCCTGCCGTCACCAAACTTTACGACCGCGTCTGGACCAAGCTTCTGCGTTGACGCCGCGGAAACCACGCCTCATGCCATTCTGGAGAAGAAAATGACCATCGTTCAATCCGTTGCAGCCGTCGGCTCCGATCGGCCGAACAACCGCTCGGCCTTCGAGAAGGACCGGGATCACGTCCTGCATCCCTATACCGATTTTTCGACCTTCGCCGCGACAGGCAGCCAGATCATCGAGAAGGCCGAGGGCGCCTATGTCGTTGACAACACCGGGCGACGGCTGCTCGACGGGATTGCCGGCCTCTGGTGCGTCAACATCGGCCATGGCCGCCGCGAGATGGCCGATGCCATCGCCGCCCAGGTCATGGACATGGACTACTACAATCCCTTCGGGGCATCGGGCAACGTGCCCGCAGCCGAGCTTGGCGCGCGGCTCGCAGAGCTTTCGCCCGGCAGCCTCAACCATGTCTACTACACTTGCGGCGGCTCGACGGCGAACGATGCGGCGATCCGCATCGTGCATTACTACTTCGCCATGCGCGGCAAGCCCGGCAAGCGCAAGATCATCTCGCGCAACAACGGTTATCATGGTGCAACCTACGTGGCGGCCGCGCTGACCGGCATTCACGGCACGAAATACGGCTTCGCTCAGGTCGGGGAGGATTTCATCCACCACATCTCAGCCGCCGATTGCTACGCCCGTCCTGATGGTATGACCGAGGAGGCCTATTGCGACCTCCTGGTGCGGGAATTCGAGATGCGGATCGAGCAGCTCGGACCGCAGAACGTCGCAGCCTTCATCGCCGAGCCGATCATGGGGGCGGGGGGCGTTCTGGTGGCGCCCAAGGGCTACCACAGCCGCATGCAGACGGTCTGCCGCCGCAACGATATCCTCTACATCGCCGACGAGGTGGTGACCGGCTTCGGCCGTCTCGGGGAATGGTTTGCATCCGACGCGATCTACGAGACGCAGCCCGACATCCTGGTGTCCGCCAAGGGCATCACGTCGGGCTACATCCCGCTCGGCGCGACGCTGATTTCCGACGAAATCTACGACGTCATTAGCCGTCCGCAATGTGAGGGCGGCGTATTCTCCATGGGGCTTACGTATTTCGGCCATCCGGTCGCCTGTGCCGCAGCGCTCACCAACATCGACATTATGGAGCGGGAGCGCCTGCTGCCGCATGCGGCCAAAACCGGTGCACATCTGCAGAGCCGGGCGAAAGCGTTGCTCGCCCACGACATCGTCGGCGACGTGCGCGGTGCCGGCCTGATGCTCGGCATCGATCTCGTTGCAGACAAGGTCACGAAGCAGCCGTTGCCGGTCTATGAGAAGGCGAGCGAGGCGATCTTCCAGGGCTGTGTTGCCCGCGGCGTCATCGTGCGTCCGGTCGGCAACCGGCTCATCGTATCGCCACCTTTGATCGTCACGGAGGCCGAATGCGACACGATCGTTTCCGCCCTGTCGGAATCGATCGCCGCTTTCATGGCATCCCGCGCTTGAGGAGCATTTGAGATGAGCGAAGTCACGGTCGCAGCGACCCAGATGGCCTGCAGCTGGAACATCGACGAAAACATCGAGAAGGCCGAGGAACTGGTGCGGCTTGCCCATGAGGACGGCGCCCAGATCATCCTTTTGCAGGAACTGTTCCAGACACCCTATTTCTGCCTGGAGCAGACGATCGACCACCTCGATCTCGCAGCGAGCCTCGGCGACGACAGGGCCGTCCGGCATTTCCGCGCGGTCGCCAAGGAACTCGGCGTCGTGCTGCCGATTTCCTATTATGAGAAAGCCGGACCGGCGCAGTACAACTCGCTCGCGATCATCGATGCCGATGGCGAGATCCTCTGGAACTACCGCAAGTCCCATATCCCGCAGGCGCCGGGCTATGAGGAGAAGTTCTATTTCAGCCCTGGCGATACCGGCTTTCGGGCTGTCGATACAAAGTACGCACGGATCGGCTGCGGCATCTGCTGGGACCAGTGGTTTCCCGAGACCGCCCGGACGCTCGCCTTGCAAGGGGCGGAATTTCTGTTCTTTCCGACGGCGATCGGCAGCGAGCAGAACGTCGAGATCGACAGCTCCGGCCATTGGCGCCGCACGATGCAGGGGCATGCGGCCGCCAACATGATCCCGGTGATCGCCTCCAATCGGGTTGGCCGAGAGGGAGCCGGAAATAGCGAGGCCCTTTTTTATGGCACGTCCTTCATCGCCGACCAGACAGGTGCGATCGTTGCGGAGGCGAGCCAGACCGACGAGACTTATCTGACGGCGCGGTTCGATCTCAACGCCGTCCGCGCCTTCCGGCGCAGCTGGGGCATCTATCGCGACCGAAGGCCGGACCTTTACGGTGCCATTCGCACCCTTGATGGCCAGACAGCGGTTGGCTGACGGGCCGTCTGAAAAATATCTCAACTAAAACAGGAAGAACCAGGTCTTCGGTCCTTCTGCGATGTCGCAGACGCCAGGGCCGGGCGAGAAGGATATGAAATCATGAAAAACCAGACACCACGCGAAGCCGGGTTTCGCATGCCGGCCGAATGGGAGCCGCACCGCCGCACCTGGATGATGTGGCCATGCCGTCACGAAGTCTGGGACGATATTGCCGCCACCCGCCGCGATTATGCGGCCGTCGCCCACGCGATCCGCGAGTTCGAGCCGGTGACGATGGCTGTGCGTGCGCAAGACATGGCCGAGGCGCGCGCCATCCTCGACCCGTCGATCGATCTCGTCGAAGCCGATATCAACGACAGCTGGGCGCGTGATGCGGGCCCCTGCTTCGTGACGGCGGCCGACGGCCGGCGCGCCGGCGCGCGCTTCAAGTTCAACGCCTGGGGAGGCAAGTATCATCCGTTCAATGGCGATGCCGCCTTTTCCGGGCTGGTGCTGGAGAAGGCCGGCGTTGCCGGCTTTGTCTCGAACCTGATTGCCGAAGGCGGCGGCGTCAGCGTCGACGGCGAGGGCACGATCATCACCACCGAGACCTGCTTCCCCAATCGCAACCGCAATCCCGGCTGGAGTCGCGACGACATCGAGCGCGAGCTGCTCGACATGCTCGGCGGCGAAAAGGTGATCTGGCTGCCTGGCAATCCGCTGGAGGACGAGACTGACGGCCATGTGGACGGCATCGCCGTCTTCGTAGCACCCGGCGTGGTTTTGATGGAAAGCCCTGGTGAGGGGGGTAGCAAGGAGGAAGATGAGTGGAACCACTACATCCGTCTGAACCTGAAGGCGATGCAGGGCCAGACCGATGCCAAGGGGCGGCCGATCCGGATCGTCACGGTTCCCGAAGCCGTCGACGCGCCGTCGGATCATTCGAAGTTCTGCCGCTCCTACGTCAATTCCTACCTCGTCAACGGCGGCGTGATCATGCCGTGCTACGGGATTGAGTCCGATACGGTCGTACGACAGATGTTCCGTTCGCTGTTCCCGGACAGGCGGGTGCGTGAAGTTCGCATCGACGCCATTGCCATTGGCGGCGGCGGCATCCATTGCATTACCCAGCAGGAACCGCTTTGATCGTCGAAGGGAATTTGACGACAAGGCGGGGAATGACGGGATTTCCGTTTGAACAGATGACATTGATCGGCAAGGCCGTGGCTGCGATCGGCAGCCCGGCCTTTCCCGATGCGCTCAGGCAACTTTGCCTCGACGTCTATGGCTTCGACAGTCTGTTCGTTTCGGTCTTTTCCGCCGACCAGCCGCCGCTGCAGCTTTATAGCGATCTCGATTCCGAGGCGACCCGCCGCACCGTCGGCCCCTATCTCAGCTTCGCCTATCTTCTGGATCCGTTCTACAGCCTCTATCGAAGCGATCCCGGCGACCGAGTGGTGAGCCTCGACGACTGCGCCCCGGACGATTTTCGCGAGAGCGAATACTACCGCATGTTTTATGCCGAAACCGGGCTCTACGACGAAATCGTCATGCTGGTCGCAAGCACCGAGGGCACCGCGATCGCGCTTTCGCTCGGCCAGCGGACAGAGGACTGCCGTCCCGGGCCGCAGGCTCGCGCCCACCTTGACGGTCTGTTGCCGGTCGTCTCGGAGCTTTGCCGCAAGCACTGGCCGCAACCGGTGTCAGGGTCGGCTGCAAGCGAGCCCGCGGCCGATATGGTCTTTGCCACACTGTCGCAGTTGAAGGTGAGCACGCGCGAGGGAGAGATCATCCGGCTCATGCTGAAGGGTCATTCGACCAAGAGCATCGCGCGCATTCTCGGCAACAGCCCGGAGACGGTGAAGGTTCACCGCAAGCGTATCTATTCCAAGCTCAAGATCTCCTCGCAGGGCGAGCTGTTCTCGCTCCTGCTTGGAGGTGCCGGCGGGTAGGGACGCCGCGTTCACGCAGGGCCCGCGCACGGCGGAGCCAAGCAACCATGGTCATAGCGCCGTGCGTTCACATGAACGCACGGCGTTTTTAACGATCAGTTGCCCGAGAAGAGACCTTCCGCGTCATAGACAGGCTCACCCTGCAAAAGCGTCGCTTCGACGGCGGCCTTGCCGATCTCCTTGACCGGGAGCTCGAAGATATCCTTGTCGATGACGACGAGGTCCGCAAACTTGCCGGGCTCGATCGTGCCTGTCTTGTCGTCCTGGTTGAGCAGCTTCGCCGGGTTGATCGTCATCCATTTGACAGCCGTTTCGACATCCGGCGCACCATCCTTCTTGCGCTGAAGGGCCGTCTGGATCTTGACGAGCGGTGACAGCTCGTCGGCGTCGAAATCGCTGCTCATCACGACTGTCGCGCCTGATTTCTCGATGCTTCCGGCTGGCATCATATGGTCGGCTCGATCGCCGATGAACTTGCGGATGAAGGCGTCATATTCCCGGCTGAGCGAACTCGGCGCGAGCTGGAAATCGGCAACGACGCCCTCGTCCTTGAAGCGGCCGTAATCGGCCTTGTCGATCAGGTAGATATGCGTGAGCCGGTGCGGGCCTGGCTCGGGGTCGGACTGCGCAATGGCGTCGAGCGCCAGGCGCGCACCGCGGTCGCCGGTCACATGATAGTGCAGCTTGAAGCCCTTTTCAGAAAGCACCTTGGAGTAGCGGTCGAGCGTCTCTTCGTCGAAATAGAGGAAGCCACTGTCGAAACCGTGATCGATACCCGGTCCCTTGTTATAGGGTGCAAGCAGGGCGCCGGTGCGCTGCTCGAGTATGCCGTCGACATAGATCTTCACCTGATTGAATTTCAAAAGTCGGTTCGGATCGTTGGTGTAGTGGCTCGCAAGCTTTTCCACCTGTGCGTCGAACGGCAGGTCAGGATAGACGTAGAGCGCGTTGGCGGCTCTCAGCGTCAGCGTGTCGTTCTTCTCTGCCATCTCCCAGGCCTTCAGGTGCCCCTGGGGCCAGAACCCACCGGCGTCGCTGACGGTGGTGATGCCGTTCTCGGCCATCGTCTTCAGCGTTGGCAGCATGCTTTCATAGGCAAACTTGACGTTTTCAGGCGTATCCGGAAAGGCGAGGTTGCGCAGCTTCTGCTGGGCGTTTTCAAGCACGATCCCGTTCGGAGCGCCGGTCTTCTGGTCACGCAGGATGATGCCGCCCGGCGGGTTGCCGTCGATCTTGTCGTAGCCGGCAGCCTCAAGCGCGACGCTGTTTGCCCAGGCGCCGTGGCCGATGTCGTCAAGGATCAGGATCGGCCTGACCGTCGAAACCTCGTCCAGCACGCCGACCGGGTCGTCGGTTTCGTCGAGCAGGTTGGTCATGCTGACGCCCGAGCCGACAACCCATTCGTTGTCGCTCTGCTTGACGCAATCGCGAACGGTGTCTTTGGTCTCTTCAAGAGAGGCGAAGGCTTCGAACTCGCAGAGGCTTGCGTTGACCCCGGCCTCGATCAGATGCACATGGGCATCCTGGAAACCCGGCAGGAGCATCCGGCCGCCGAGCTTGACGACGTGGGCGTCCGCTCCGGCTTTCTCAAGCACACTCGCCTCGTCACCAACGGCAAGGATCACCCCGTCGTCGTCGATTGCCACTGCCTCGGCCAATGGGGCGGCGGGGTTCATGGTGCGGACCTTGGCGTCGGTGATGACGAGCGTCTCGGCGGCGGCGCCGACAGCGCCGTTGCAAAGTGCCGAAGCTGCGAGGAGCAGGCCGGTCAGCGACTGCAGCGTTCTCCTGGTGATTGGGGCCATGGGGTTCGTACCTTTCCTGTCGAATGTTCTAAGTATCACGCCCCTCACATCAATGCAGGTGAACTGTCCGGTAATCGATGCTGCGAGCGCTTGGTGCCGACGGCCACCTGTCGTGTGCTGTCGGCTGTCGGCTGTCGTTGGCGCTCAGTCGAGCGTCACCCAGACGGATTTGGACTGGGCGTTGTCGAGGAGGGTCTGCAGACATTTGTCGCGGCCGTGGCCGGAGAGCTTCCAGCCGCCCCAGGGCTGGCTCATATCACCGTTCATGTAACCGTTGATCCAGACCATGCCGCATTCGAGATCGCGGGCGATGCGATGGGCCTTGCCGAGGCTCGACGTCCAGACGCCGGCCGCCAGGCCATAGGGGCTGTCGTTGGCGATCCTGACGGCGTCCTCTGCTCCGTCGTGGGCAATGATCGCACCGACCGGCCCGAAGATTTCTTCCCGCGCGATCGTCATGCAGCTGTCGACGCCGGCAAAGAGGGTCGGCGCGACGAAACATGTAGTGTCCGGGCTGCAATCGCTGGCGTCACCACCGATGACAGGCATCGCGCCTTCCTTGCGCGCGCCGTCGATGTAGTCGAGCACGCGGCCCTGATGAGCCTTGTTGACGAGCGGTCCCATCGTTGTCGTCGGGTCGAGAGGATCGCCTGGCCGATACTTCCGGGACGCGTGTGCTGCGAGGAGCTCACAGAATTCGTCGTGGACGCTCCGCTCCACCAGAATGCGGGAACCGGCCGAGCAGACTTCTCCCTGATTGCCGAACAGGCCGTCGGCGACCTTCTCCGCAACAGTCGACAGGTCCTCGACATCGGCAAGCACGATCTGCGGCGACTTGCCGCCGAGCTCGGCCGAAACCGCCTTGAGGTTCGTATCCGCGGCGTAACGATACATCTGCCGGCCGATCGCCGTCGAACCGGTGAAGGCGATTTTTTCCACCTGCATCGAGCGCGCCAGCGCCTGGCCGGCGACCGCGCCGCGTCCCGGTACGACGTTGAGAACGCCGTCCGGGCCACCCGCCTCCAGAAACAGGCGGCCGAGCAGCAGCGCGCTCAAGGATGTGTCTTCGGCCGGCTTCAAGACCACGCAGTTGCCGGCGGCAAGTGCCGGGGCGATCTTCCAGACGGCCATCATCAGCGGATAGTTCCACGGCGTGATGCAGCCGACGACGCCGAGCGGCTGGCGCAGGATGTAGTGCAGCGCGTCCGGATTGGTGACCGGGGCGGAGCCTGCGATCTTGTCGATGCTCTCGGCCATGTAGCGCATGGTCAGCACCGCGCCGGGCACGTCGATCGCACACATTTCGGCGATCGGCTTGCCCATCTCCATCGTGTCGAGCACCGCCAGGATGTCACGGTTCTCGGCGATCAGTTCGGAAAACCGGATGAGGATGTCTGTCCGCCGCCGGAGCGGCATGCGCGACCAGACACCCTGTCGAAACCGCTTGGCCGCTATATCGCAGGCGGCCTCGATGTCGGCGGCGTTGCCGCAGGCGACATTGGCGACGAGAGCGCCGGTTGCGGGGTTGATCGACGCCAGCGTTTGATCGCCTGCGGCGGCGCGAAACTGCCCGTCGATCAAAAGTCGCGTCTCGGGGCGAAGTGCCTCCGCAATGCGGTGCCATCGTCTATCCGGTGTCGTGTCCATGACCTGCCTCCACGGTTGACCTTGGCATGCGTTGTAGCGAGCGGGGGAGAGCCGGGCACAGTCCCCCTCATGGGTGACTGGCGCTCTCTCCGATAGCCACGGACCTTGGTGAGCGGCGAATACATGCGTGCGGAGGACAAGATGCGAAGCAGGATCGACGGGGATCGTTTGTGGGCTCGATTGATGGCGATGGCCGAAGTCGGTGCGACGGCGGAAGGGGGCTCGTGCCGGCAGGCGCTTTCGGATGCGGACGAAGCCGGCCGCGCCCTGTTTCTCGGCTGGTGTGGGGCGCGTGGATACGGCATCCGCAAAGACCGGATCGGCAATCTCTTCATTCGCCGTCTCGGTCTCAATCCCGAAGCGTTACCGGTTCTGATCGGCAGTCATCTCGACACCCAGCCGACCGGCGGACGCTTCGACGGCGTGCTCGGGGTCCTCGCCGGGTTTGAAGTTTTGGAGGCGCTGGACGATGCGGCGGTGGAAACCGTCAGGCCGATCGATCTCTGTGTCTGGACCAATGAGGAAGGCTGTCGCTTCCAGCCGGCGATGATGGGTTCGGGCGTTGCCTGCGGCGTGCTGGATCTGGAAAAGGCCCTGTCGGCGTGTGACGGCGCCGGGATCGCGGTGGCCGACGAGATCGCCCGGCATGGCTACGATTGCGAGGTTGCACCCGGCCTACCTGACGCGGATTGTTACATCGAGCTTCATATCGAGCAGGGCCCGATCCTGGAAGCGGAGGCAAAGACCATCGGCGTCGTCACCGGCGGCCAGGGTATCCGCTGGTATGAGATATCGGTTCGCGGCGAGGAAACCCATGCCGGTCCGGTGCCGATGGCGCTTCGCAAAGACCCGGTGCCGGTGCTCATGCATGTGATCGAGCTCGTGCAGGCGATCGGCGGGGTCGACGAGAATGCGCGCTGCACGATCGGCCGGATCGATCTGTCCCCCGGTACGATCAACGTCGTTCCCGGGCGCGCGGACATGACGGTCGATCTGCGACATCCCGACGAAGCCGTGCTCGACAGGATGCACCAACGGCTGATGGACGGGCTGGAGACACTTCGCCAGCGCCATGGCGCGATCGATCTTCAGGGACGTCTGACCTGGCACTCGCCGGTGATCGCTTTCGATCCCGATTTGATCGCGGCCGTTAGAGCAAGCGCAAGAGAGCGCCAACTCTCCCATCGCGACATCGTTTCCGGCGCCGGCCATGACGCGTTCAATCTGGCGCGCCGGGTCCCGGCCACGATGATCTTCGTGCCCTGCCGCGACGGGATTAGTCACAATCCGCGCGAATACGCGTCACCCGGCGATGTCACCGCCGGCGCGAACGTACTCCTCGACGTCACTCTGGGTCGTGCGTCGGCGTGATGCGTAAGGAAGAGGTAGTGGGCCCGGGACCGGGAGAGAGTGCCGTTCTTGATGGGAGCGGACCCGTCGGGTGAGCCGTAAAGCTGCCGTGGAATGGTCAGCAAATGGCCCCGATACGGCCGCATCGAGCCCATTCCAGCGTTCCATCGTCGCGGCGCATTCGGTATCCGGCCGACCTTAGGGGCGATTGAAAGTCAGTGTCGCTCCTGATCACGTCATGCGCATCAGAGAGGAATGAATATGATCACCGGTTACAAACCCGTGGCGTCGCTCGCGGCGGCAGTCCTTAGCTTCATGGTCGTCAGCCCCGCATCCGCCCTTGAGATCGCTCAGGCTGAAACGACCCAGCCGACGCAGGGCCAGGCTGGCAACAAGGGCCCTGACGCTGCGATCAGCGACCAGAAAATCGAGGCCTTCGCGGTTGCCTATCTTCAGGTCGACAAGGTGAGGCAGGAATATTCCGCCAAGATAGAAGCAACGTCGGATGCAACGGCGAAGAAAGACCTGGAGACCGAAGCCAGCAAGAAAATGGTCGAGGCCGTCCAAGCCTCACCGGCCATTTCGATCGAAGAGTATTCGGCAATCCTTACAGCTGCACAGAGCGATCCGGCCGTCGCCAAGAAGGTTCAGGCAAAACTCCAAGACACCGCTCCGGCACAGCAATAACCGGGCTCGGACGCAACCAGTCTGACAAAGACGAATGGGTAGCCCGCACCGGGTGCGGGCTACCCGCTACGAAATGGATCTTCGCCGATCTGCCTGGCAACGGTCCAGCCGCTTGAAGATCGCCTGATTAGCCTCTTCCGCTTTCCTGTTGTCCTTTGCCGATCACCTACGCCCAGTTCGCGATCTACCTCGCTGAAACCGACAATCCGGCAATAAGCGCGTCAGTTCGGGCTCCTGGCAAGAATTCCGGCGAGCGCTGTAATCTCGCGCTCCAGCACCTCGGGCGTTATTCCTATGAACCGTCCTTCGAGGCTGAGAGAGATTACACCATGAACGGCAGCGAAGAACGTGCGGGCACGAACTGCGACGTCTTCTTGAGCAGCATCCGGAAATTGCTGCGCGAGCGGTGCTGCGATGAGACCGATCAGGAAGCCGTGTTCGGCAAGATGCCACTCGGGGACCGGGGCACCCTCGGGCATTCTGTGTTCGAATAGCGCCGACCATAGATTTCGCTCTGCGAGCGCAAAACGGAGATAGGCGAGCGACAGGCTCAGGAAGGTCTCCTGAACATCTGCCGCCGGCTGGATCGCAGCATTGAGGGCGGCTTCCAGGCGTTTCAATGTACCTGAGTTGATATGCAGGATCAGTCCGTCGAGATCATCGAAGACGGTGTAGAGCCCGCCGAGTGCCGCACCTGCACGCTCGGCTATATCGCGGGCGCGCAGGTTCTTTAAACCTTGCTCCCGGATCAGCTCCGTGCCGGCGGCAATAAGCCTCGATCTCAGATCTTCCTTCTTCGCTTCACGCTTTCCGGCCACTGGCCACCTCTCTTTTGTTGAACGATGTTCATTTTTAATATTGAACGATGTTCAGTTTTGTGGGAAAACAATATTGAACATTGTTCATACATGGAGGTGAGGAGATGTTCAAACAAATCGTAACGCTTTTGCGCGGTCGCGCTCATATGGCGGAGGAGGCCTTTGCCGATCGGCATGCGCTGCCCATTCTTTCCCAGCAGATACGCGATGCTGCCCGCGGTGTCGAAAGCGCGCGGCGGGCTGTCGCTTTGGCCATAGCGCAAAATCGCCTGGAAAAGGAAAACGCCGAGAGGCTTTCCGCTCACATCGAGGAGCTCGAAATCCGCGCCATTGCAGCCCTTGAAAAAGGGCGAGAGGATCTGGCCGCGGAAGCCGCAGCCTCGATCGCGCGGCTGGAAACCGAACTGCAGAATGCGCGCCAGGTTCAGGCAGAATTTGCAGACGGAATAGATCGGCTGAGGCAAGCGGTGCGGCAGAGCGAAACGCGCCTGGCGGCGCTGCGGCGCGGCGAACGCCTGGCCGCAGCACGTGACCGGACGCAGCGCCTTTCCCGAGAGGTGCCCGGCAACGATCTCGCGACACTCAGCGACGCCGAGGCAACGCTCACGCGGCTCGAAACGCGCCAGCGCGAGGCCGAATTGACCGCCGAGGCGCTGATCGAGTTGGAAGAGCGGCCGGATCCGGCAGCACTTGCGCAGAAACTGGCTGCGGCGGGTTGCGGACGCCCTCTCTTGACAAGCGCCGACGATGTGCTCGAGCGCTTGCGCGCCAAGATGAACCTCACGCTTTAGACCCTCTGTTTCTCAAAGGACACGACGATGAACGACAGCCTGATGAAACACTCCCCGGCCTGGACCTCCTTCTCCTATGTTAGCTTCGGCGTGGCCGCCTTCATGGTGGTGATTGGCCTTTATATGATGCCGATCGACCTCTGGGGCAAAGGTTACCTGGCTATGGGCATCCTGATGCTGCTGCAGACGGCCGTGAACGTCACCAAGACGCTGCGCGACAATCTGGAGGCAGAAAAGCTCATCCGCAGGATCGATGATGCCAAGACCGAGAAATTGCTGCTCGGCATCAAGGCCGACGAAGCTTAATCGCTCATTAGCCTTGTCGCCATGGCGAACAACCGGTGGACGAGTGCGTAACTATTTTCATCTAGAACGCTCAAAAAAGGGAGATTTCATCTAGAACGCTCAAAAAAGGGAGACGTTCCGTGAAAACCAATCTCATGACTTCCCGGCGCTTTGCGCCGCTCTTCTGGACGCAGTTTCTATCGGCGTTCAACGACAATTTTCTTAAGAATACGCTCGTCTTCCTCATCCTCGCAACCGTGGCGGCCGATGATGCGGGATCGCTGGTCACGCTGGCTGGCGCCGTCTTCATGGCGCCGTTCCTGCTCTTTTCCGCACTCGGCGGCGAACTCGCCGACAAGTTCGACAAGGCGATCGTTGCCGAGAGACTGAAGCGCTGGGAGCTTGCTGCCGCAGGCGTTGCGGTTGTCGGGATCGCATTCTCCTCCATCGCGGTGCTACTGGTTGCGCTCTTCCTGTTCGGCGCCATCTCCGCGCTCTTCGGTCCGGTCAAATACGGCATTCTTCCCGACCACCTGGAGCGCAAGGAATTGCCGCGCGCCAACGCCTGGATCGAGGGTGCGACGTTCATCGCCATTCTCAGCGGCACTCTCATCGCAGGGATCGCCGCAGCCGATGGCGTCAATCCCTGGCTGTTTGGTCCCATGATGCTCGGCCTGGCGCTCGCCTGCTGGCTTTCGAGCCGCTACATTCCGCGTCTTGGCGCCAAGGCGCCGAACCTTGTCGTCGATCGCAACGTCTTGCGCTCCACCGGCAGGCTCGTTGCTTCGCTGCGCAGCGACAGGCGGCTTTGGCGCACGGCGCTGATGGCCGCCTGGTTCTGGCTGGCGGGCGCTATCGTGCTGTCGCTGCTGCCGCCGATGGTGAAGAACCATCTCGGTGGCGACGAAACCGCAATTACCGCCTATCTCGCTGTCTTTGCCGTGGCCATCGGTGTCGGCTCCGCTATTGCGGCCTGGATGTCTGCGGGCCGTATCGTGCTGCTGCCGGCACCAGCCGGCACGTTGATCATGGCGCTGTTCGGCCTCGATCTCGCCTGGTGCGTCGGGCATGCCGGTGTGGTCGCCCCGACTGAGACGCTCTCCGCCTTCTTCGCCGGTCCCTATACGGTACGGATCGCCATCGATCTTGCCGGCATGGCGATTGCCGGGGCCTTCCTCGCAGTACCCACGCTCGCAGCGCTTCAGGCCTGGGCGCAAGAGGACCAGCGTTCGCGCGTCATCGGTGCGTCGAACGTACTGTCTGCAGCCTTCATCACCAGTGGTGGTGGCCTTGTCGCGATCCTGCAGGCATTCGGCATGTCGACACCGGTGCTCTTTGCTGGCCTCGCCTTTGCCAACGCCGTTGCGGCCTGGGTTATGCTGCGCACGCTGCCGACCAACGCATTCCGCGATTTCGTCTCCATCCTCTTTCGCGCCTTCCTGCGGCTGGAAGTCGAAGGCCTCGACAATCTGAAGAAGGCCGGTCGCGCACCGATCATTGCGCTCAACCATGTGTCCTTCCTCGATGGTGCGCTGGCGCTGGCACTCACCGAGGAGGAACCGACCTTCGCGGTCGACTACACGATCGCCAAGGCCTGGTGGGTCAAGCCGTTCCTGAAGATGTGCAACTTCCTGCCTCTGGATCCGTCAAAGCCGATGGCAACGCGCACGCTCATCAAGACAGTCAACAATGGTGAGCCGTTGGTGATCTTTCCTGAGGGCCGCATCACGGTGACCGGGGCGCTGATGAAGGTCTATGACGGCGCCGCGATGGTGGCCGACAAGACCGGCTCCATGGTCGTGCCGGTGCGTATCGATGGCCTGGAGAAGAGCTACTTCTCGCGCCTCAGTTCCATGCACGTTCGCCGCCGCCTGTTCCCGAAGGTGAAGGTCACCATTCTGGAGCCGGTTCGCCTGTCCGTGTCGGAAGAACTGAAGGGCCGCAAGCGCCGCATGGCTGCGGGTGCTGCGCTCTACCAGGTCATGTCGATGCTGATGTTCCGCACCACCGACACGAACACCACCGTGCTCGACAAGGTGATCAAGACGGCCAGGGAGCGCGGGTTCAACAGGCTCGCCGTGCAGGACCCGGTCACCGGTTCGCTCACCTATGGCAAGCTATTGACCGGTGCGGCCGTGCTCGGCGCGAAGTTCCAGTCGCTCTTCCCGAACGAAAAGGCACTTGGCGTTCTCCTGCCCAACGCCAACGGTGCGGTTGCCACCATCCTGGGCGTGATGTCGGCCGGTAAGGTACCGGCCATGCTCAACTTCACCGCGGGTGCAGCCAACATCATCTCGGCCTGCAAGGCAGCCGAGGTCCGTCATGTGCTGACGTCGCGTGCCTTCGTCGCCCAGGCGAAACTCGGGCCTGTCGTCGAGGAGTTGTCGAAGACAGTGGAGATTGTCTGGCTCGATGATCTGCGCCAGACGATCGGTCTTGCCGACAAGCTGCGTGGTCTTTTGCGAAAGGGGCGGCCGCTCGTCCGGCGTACGGCCGACGAGCCGGCGGTCATTCTCTACACTTCGGGATCCGAGGGAACGCCGAAGGGCGTGGTGCTGACACACCGCAACATCCTCTCCAATGCGGCCCAGGCCGCTTCGCGCATCGACTTCCACTCGGGCGACAAGGTGTTCAACATCCTGCCGGTGTTTCATTCCTTCGGTCTCACGGCCGGAACGGTCCTGCCGCTCATCTCCGGCGTGCCGGTCTATTTCTATCCGTCACCGCTGCACTACCGGGTCATCCCGGAGCTAATCTATGCGTCCAACGCGACGATCATCTTCGGGACCGACACCTTCCTGAACGGCTATGCACGAACGGCGCACCCCTATGACTTCCGCTCGATCCGCTACTGCTTCGCCGGCGCTGAGCCGGTCCGGGCAGCTACCCGAGCGCTCTACATGGAAAAGTTCGGCGTCCGCATCCTCGAAGGCTATGGCGTGACCGAGGCCGCGCCGGTGATCGCGCTGAACACGCCGATGTTCAACAAGGCCGGCAGCGTCGGCAAGATCATGCCGGGCATGGAATACAGGCTCGATGCCGTGCCGGGTGTCACCGAGGGCGGACGGCTCTTCATCCGCGGCGCCAACGTCATGGCCGGATATCTTCGCGTGGAAGCGCCCGGCGTGATCGAACCGACGCCCGACGGCTGGCATGACACCGGCGACATCGTCACGGTCGATGAAGATGGCTTCATCGTCATCCGCGGGCGGGCCAAGCGTTTCGCCAAGATCGGCGGCGAGATGGTTTCGCTTAGCGCCGTGGAGGCGCTGGCGGGCGAGATGTGGCCCGGCCAGTTGACGGTCGTCGTGTCGCTGCCCGATCCCAAGAAGGGTGAGCGCCTGGTCATGCTCACCGACGCTCCGGGTGCGACGCGCGCCGCCTTCCTCCGCTTCGCCAAAGACAAGGGCGCCATGGACATGATGGTTCCCTCGGAGGTGAGGGTAGGTGCCGTACCGGTGCTCGGTACCGGCAAGGTGGACTTCGTCAGCGCCCAGAGGCTTCTCGCCGAGACGGCAAAGACCGAGAACGCCGCCTGAGGATGTCGAAAAGGAAGCCGGCCCTTCAGGCCGGTTTCCCGTCCAGCACGAGATCGCCTGCCGGAAGGCGATACTTCGGAACCGTCGACGGTGCCGGGCCCACGCGCAGCACGTTGATGAGCCGGTGTCCGGGGGGCAGCGGGAAGCGCTCTCGCAACGCCTGCGCAGCGGATGGCAGGTCGGCAAGCACCGCCATCGGCCAACCGGCAAAACCCAAGCGGGTGAAGCTCAGCCAGAAACGGTAGAAGGCTTGTCCCGAGACGATCGGGCTCTCATTCTCCGGCCGGTGAAACAGGAGACAGGCGGCTGCCGTCATCGTCTTTTCCGATTCCGCGACGAGAGCTTGGCCAAGCCCCAGACGGTCGGCAATGTCGAAAAGCGGTGAGGCCAGAACATGTCCCGCCAGTGCACCTTCCAGTCGTCCCATCTGCAAAGCAGCGAGGTTGAGGCCGTCAGTGGAATAGGCCGGATGCCGGGGCGACAGTCGCATCCATCGTACGAGTTCATCGCGGAATGCGCGTCCTCGCATGATTGCGAGGCTTGCGCGGTCGTTGAGCGACGCAACGAAGGCAAGGTCCTCGCGCCCGCACACAAGCCTCACATCGACCGCCTGAGCGGCCCAGTGCTCGAGCCTCTTAATCTGCTCAGGGGAGGTTGGCGAGAAACGCGCCCGCCATGTGAAGCGCCTGGCGGTCCACTCACAAAGCGCCGGCGGCACCGCGTCCTCGCCGGTAAGCTCTAGCCGTGCGACCAACCGATAGCCGGGTCTCCAAGCGAGTAGATTGTGCGTCCAGAGATCATCGATCGCCACACCGATCCTGCGGGCTGCGAGCGCCATCGCCATGCCCTCAAGTGCCGCCCCACAGGAAAGCCCCATATCGCGGCTGGTCGGATCGCCGACGCTCAGATGCCGGGAGAGGTCGGCGGCAAGCAGGACGCGCCCCTCCTCGTCGAGCGCCCAGCGCGCGGGCTGGGTGTTGTGGACGGAAGGGGCAAGGTTGGCCTCCGCCGCGAGAACGGTGAGCATGGCGGCATCAACGCGTTTCATAGCGTCTTTCCGAAGAGATGCAGGCGATGAAGCGGCCTTGCGCCCGCCTTCTCCGCCTGTCTCAGGCTCGCCGCATTGACGTCTGCGATCCAGGTGCCACCGGCGGTGTCATAGCTGGCACGGCGCATCTCGCCCAGCACATGAGCAAGCAGCAGTGGGTTGAGACCGCGTCCCTGGTGTTCCGGTTTTACACCCTGAAATATGATCACGGCGCGGCGGCGCTTCAGGCGATGCTTGAGCAGGTGCCAGGGCGAAGTCAGCCCCAGCCGTGAGCCCATCGCCTTCAGCATCGGATTAACATCAGGAATGGCGATCACCGCGCCGGCAGGCGCGCCGTCCTTTTCCGCGACCGCCGAAATGCGTGGATCCATGATCCACTTCATCTCCTTGGCCTGAAACTGGAACTCTGCGCGGCTGACGGGCACGAACATCGGATTGTCTGCGAAGCTCTCGTTGAGGATCAACCGGGAGTCTTCCAGCCTTTGTTCGAGCGTCGATCGTCGGATTGGCGAAAAGCCGAAACCGTCGTCGAAAAGAGCGCGCATCTGCGCGCTGGCAAGCAATCCGTCGATCGCCACGGTGCGAATGTCGATTTCGAAAGTGGTCATCGGGAAACAGGGCGCATAGCCCCGGCTTTCCAGCAAGCGAGGCAGATAGGGCGGTCCCCAGATCTGGTCGGTATAGGGCGCGTTTTCGAAACCACCGGTCATGACGCCCACCTGCTGCATGGCCGTCAGGTTGAAGTTTCCAAGGATCTCCCGAAAGCCCTTCTCCCGCGCCCAATCCTCTGCTCGCTCCAGGAGGGCGGCTGCGACCCGTTCGTCGTCGGCACAGTCAAAGTAACCGAAATAGCCGCGCTCAAGTGCGAACTGCGCGTTTGATGCGCGATGCACATGCGCCGTTATGCGCCCGCGCACGGCACCATCCTCATGGGCCGTGAAACAGGCATAGTCGGCAGCCGTGTCGAAGAGCGGATTCGTCTCGGCGGAAAGGAAGCGCTTGAGGTCGCTCGACATCGGCGAGACATAGGGTGTCCGAGCGCCATAGATCTGAAAGGGCGCTGAGAAGAACGCGTCGATATCGCCGGTGCGGATATCAATCATGAAGCGGGCTTCTTTCGGAGATCAGCATGGCCATGCGCTGGACGACCTTCAATTCGGTTTCTGCACCCGGCGTGGCCGAGACGGAAGGCATGTTGAGCGCAATCAGCCGGAACGGCCGGTTGGACACCAGCATGATGTGGGTTGCCTCGTATTTTTCGAGCAGCCAGGACATCTGCTCCGCCTCTTCTTGAGGAAGGCCTCCCGTTTCGGCAATGCGCAGCAGCGGGCGGGCCGCAAAAAGCGCCTTGACCGTGGGCAAGTCGAGCTCGGAGAGTCCATCCTCGCCAAGCAGAAGTGCGCCGTCGACCAAAGGATGGTTCTGCAGCTCCTTGAGAAAGCCCAGCGTGTCGTCGATGCGGTCCTCCGCCAGATGCCGGATCAGGCTCTGCCGTCTTTGCTCCATGCGCAGGCTGATGCTGTCCTTCCAGATCACGCCGAGCAGGGCGGCACTGAGGATGACGCTTGCCGCTCGCACCAGCGCGGCTGGTTCGAGGCTGTTTTCGACGCCGATAACAAGGGCTGCAAGGAGCGCAACGGAAAGCAGGATGACGAAGGAGACCACCGTGTCACGGTGCCCGACGGCGCGCTGGCCAAGGCTGATCAGCAGCCAGCACAGGAACAGGATGGCGACCCCGCCGAGCCGCACCGGCTGGTCGATGTAGACAGAGCGAAAGTCTGTCACGAGCAGCGGAAGGATCAAAAGCAGCGAGAGAGCGATGCGGTCGACGGCCTGGTTTTCCGCCTTAGACAGGCTCGTCCGATCGCGCGTCACTGTCATGTGACCTGCAAGGGCGAAGGTGATCAGTTGGTAAAGGAACAGCAGTGCGACCCGCCAGGGTTCAGCGAGCGATGCCGGCAGGAATGCAAGGAGGAAGAAGGTGGCCGCGCCGCCGGCCGCGATCCACTTCGTCGTTCTCGGCGCGTGCCGCCGCAACAGGCCCTCAGCAAGCAGAACGGTCGCGAGCGGGACGAGCCCCGCGGTTATGATGGTCGCGGCCTTGAAGATGAAAAGATCCGTCCACCAGGCGAGCACCCGGCTCGCCATCAAGGCCGCCAGCACCTGCAGACCGAAAAGGAACCGACGGTTCAACGGGCTCTTGGCGTCGAAACTGCGTATCACGCCGATGAGCACGAGCAGACCACCCAGTGCCGCCAACGAAACGAAACTATCGGCAACAAGCGAGGTGTTCATGGCGTCGCCGCAGCTGCAAGTCGGGTCAGGTAGCGCCTTACCAACGGGCGTAGCAGTGCCGCAACGAGCGCACTGCGCGGTCGCTCGACGCGTCCGGCATGCGGGTTGAAGAACCAGCCGCGGCAATCGGCGGACTGTGGGCGGCCAAGGACCGCATGGATCGCCTCATAGGCCATCAATGTGCCTGTGGAGATCACCATCGGCGCGAAAGACATGCGGCTGCGGGTGCCGGCGATCACTTCCCCGGCGAGCGACAGGTCGACATGGTGACGGGACGACGAATGCACCATCACATATTCCGCCTCGCGCAGGAACGCGTCCGCCCGCTGGTCCGGCGTCAACGCGTTCCAGGCGGTGCCGACAGTCGGATAGTCGAGCCGCTCCTCGGGCATCGGATCCTGCGGGCGGGTCACATAGACGGAGGGCAGCGGGGAAGCGTAGGCGTCGATCACCGCCCGGCCGTGGTCTCGCGAGGTGCGATAGAGCAGCAGGCTGGCGCCGAGATCGTCGGTTCCGTTGATGACGACATCCGCTTCGGCAATGATCGCATCGGCATGGTCGGTCCATTCGGGCCCGTAAACGGTCACGTCCAGGCCAGGATTGATCTTGAGGCAAAGGTCGCGGGTCGCCTGCGCCTTCGGCATGCCGATCGTGTCGGCGAAGCAAAAGACCTGCCGGTTGAGGTTCGAAAGCTCGAAATCATCGATATCGGCAAGAACCAGGCGACCAATCCCGGCACGCGCGAGCGACTGGATACAGGCGCCACCCATGCCGCCGGTTCCACAGACGAAAACGGTCGCCTGGCTCAGGCGCCGTTGTTCCGCTTCGGTGACGAAGCCGATGTTGCGTGTGGTGAAGGTCTCGTAGGAAAATTGGCTGCTCATCGGCTGGGCCTCAACACGCCCCACTGCCGGCGGCTGTCGGCCCAATGCAACGCCGGCAGCACGAGCCTTTGTACGAGGATGACAATACTTGCAACGGCAAGGCGGCCAAGCGCGTTGCGCGGCACGCTTTCCATGAGGTAGCGCTGAGCCGCATTGAGATCCAACTGTCCGATTTGCAGGAGGTCGTCACCGCGCTCGTAGTCGAGTTCGGCGGCGCAGAAGTCGTTGTACTCCGCCTTGCGGTGCTTCGGGGCCGCCTCGAACGTCTTCTTCAGGTTGTCGGAACCGCCAGTATAGGCATTGGTGATGACGAAACGATCGGCATCGAAGCCGGCGTCAGGGCCGACCCCGAAGACATGGCGATGTGATTCCATGATGGCTGTGGCAATCAGTTGCTGGCGCAGCGATCTGCGTGCGCCACGCGTGGGTGCGGGAAAGACGCCGCTGAAGGTCTCGGCCACCATGCCAGCAACGGCTGGCACCTGGGTAACATTCGAAATCCAGAGCGGGCGAAGCTGGTTGCGCAGAAAGAGAAGGAAACAGGTGAGGCCGTAGAGGATCCAGGAAAGCCCCTGGCTGCGAACCGCTGGGTCGATCATCACGAGCCCCAGGTGGAGGACTTCGACCGGTTTGCCGGAAAGAGAGACCTGGAGGACAGGCAGTGCATTGAAGGCAACCGGCTCACCGTCGGAAACCCGGTAGACGAGCGTTACGATCGTTCGGGTGAGCGCATCTTCACGCTCGGAGAAGATGCCGTATTCGAGCTCCCCATCGGCAACCGACCGTTGAGCGACTTTTCGCAGGTCCTGCCGTAGCCTGGCGACCTCGCGCTCGTTCATCCATAGCCCGGGAGCTTCCACGATCCTTGCGCGGAAATCTGGCGATGTCTTGAATGAAAGATCGAGGCGCTTCTTCAGAACGACCGATATCAGATTGTACAATGTCCCGTGTCCGCAGCTTCAATTCTGGGGTGGAGCTTCTGCAAGCTTCGGTCGCATCCTTGCGGAAGAGGACAAACATTTGGTTTAATTCCTGGAAGAGATGTCGGGGCGAGAGCAATCATGTTCCCGCCCCACTGATAGTGCTTGGACGTCTGACGCGGCCTTAGAGGCCTGTCGTCTTCAGCAACTGTTCCGGATAGCGCTCCCCCTCGATCGGGATTGCCGCGGCCGCCGTTTCGATTTCGGCGAGATCGGCAGCCGTGAGCGCGACATCGACCGAGGCGAGGTTTTCTTCCAGGCGGTGAAGCTTGGTTGTGCCGGGGATCGGGACGATCCATGGCTTTTGTGCCAGCAACCAGGCAAGCGCGATTTGCGCAGGCGTGGCGCCCCTGTCGCCCGCGATCCTCTTCAGGAGATCGACGAGCGCCTGGTTCTTTTCCATTGCCTCGGGCGTGAAGCGCGGCAGGATCTTGCGGAAGTCGCCCTCGCCGAGCCTGGTATCCTTGCTCATCGCACCGGTAAGAAAGCCCTTTCCGAGCGGGCTATAGGGCACAAGGCCAATGCCGAGCTCTTCGCAGGTTTCGAGGATGCCGTTCGTCTCCGGGCCGCGGGTCCAGAGCGAATACTCGTTCTGGAGCGTGGTGACCGGCTGAACTGCATGCGCCCGCCGCACGGTTTGAGCCCCGGGCTCAGACAGGCCGAAGTGCCGAACCTTGCCTGCCGCGATGAGATCCTTCACAGCGCCTGCGACGTCCTCGATCGGCACGTTCGGATCGACGCGATGCTGATAGAAGAGGTCGATGACATCGACCCCGAGGCGTTTCAGCGATGCGTCGCAGACCGAGCGGATGTGCTCCGGCCGACTGCTCAAACCCGACTGCTTGCCGTCAACGATGTTGAAGCCGAACTTTGTGGCGATGACCACGCGGTCGCGCACGGGCTTCAGGGCCTCGCCAACCATCTCCTCGTTGGTGAAGGGGCCGTAGACCTCTGCGGTATCGAAGAAGGTCACGCCGCGATTGACTGCCTGGCGGATCAGCGTAACGCCCTCCTGCCTGCTGACCTTGCTGGCATAGCCGAAATCCAGGCCCATGCAGCCAAAGCCGAGGGCCGAGACTTCCAGGCCGGCTCTTCCGAGAATTCGCTTCTTCATGTCTTTTCTCCGTTCGTGATAGCGGCGAGCGCGCACGAGACCAGCCGGCGCTCTCTTGAAGAGGGCACGCCGGTTCAACGCGTCCTGGCCCCAATCTAGATCTCGCGGAGAAATTCGATTAGATACTAAATCAAGAATGAACCTATATTGCAGATTCATGAATGAAGCGAGATGAACTGGGTGATCTTGTCGCGTTCCTGACGGTTGGCGAGGAACGAAGCTTCACCCGAGCGGCCGCCCGCCTCGGCACGTCCCAGTCGTCGCTCAGCCATACGGTGCGACGGCTGGAGGAGCGCATGGGCGTGCGGCTGTTGACCCGGACGACGCGCAATGTCGTGCCGACCGACGCAGGGGAACAGCTGATGGAGACGCTGCGCCCGGCCTTCAACGACATTCGCAGCCGGCTCGACGCGCTGAGCGCGATGCGCCAGCAGCCGGGCGGCACCATCCGCATAACCTCGAGCCGCCACGCGGGCGAGACGATCCTCATGCCCGCCGTGAAAAGGCTGATGGCCGAGTATCGCGAGATCAGCGTCGAGATCTCGATCGACCACCGCTTCGTCGATTTGGTCACTGAGCGCTACGATGCGGGCGTGCGGCTGGGCGAAAGCATCGAAAAGGATATGATCGCCGTCCGCATCGGTCCGGATCTCAGAATGGTGGTGGCGGGGTCACCGGACTATTTTGCACGCTACCCCAGGCCTCAGACACCCAATGACCTGACGCGGCACAATTGCATCAATCTGCGCCTGCCCACGCTTGGCGGACTGTACGCGTGGGAATTCGAACGCGACGGTCGCCCGCTCAATGTGCGCGTCGAAGGGCAATTCGTGTGTAATGACGTGCCGATGATCATTGACGCGGCTCTGGGCGGCCTGGGCCTTGCCTGTCTTCCCGACGATCACTTGGGGCCGCTCGTCAAATCGGGGCGGCTGGTGCAAGTGCTGGAAGATTGGTGCCCGCCTTTTCCCGGATTCCATCTCTACTATCCAAGCCGGCGGCTAGCGTCGCCCGCGTTTGCATTGCTGGTCGAGGCGTTGCGCTTTCGCGGTGCCTAGCGCGCCTCGCGCCGACTATCGATGGTGTGGGATTGCGCTCGTTTTAGCGACCGCCGAGGAGTGAGGGAGCCGGGCAGGGCTCGGCTCCCCCTTGGTCCGTAGCGATATCAGGGCTGGTAATCGGCAGGGGCGATGATCTTGCTGAAATCGTAGGAGGCGACCTTTTCGCGGGTCACCAGCAAAGCGGGGGCTTCGATGCGGCCCAGCACCTTGCCGCCTTCGATTGCGGCGGCCGCCTCGCGCATTGCATCGCGTCCCATCGAAACTGCCGGCTGAAGCGACGCGCAGGTGAGCGTGCCCTTTTCGAGGGCGGCGCGAGCCTCGTCGTTGAGGTTCGAGGTCGAGACCGTGATCTTGTCGGTCGCCCCAGCCTGTGTCAGCGACTTGATCGACTCCACCGCCATGGTGTCGGCCGCGGTGAAGATGCCATGGATATCCGGGTGGCTCTTCGTCCAGTCGGTCGCCGCGATACCCGCATCCTTGGTGCCGCCGGCCTTCTCGGCGACGATCCTGATCTCGGGGAAATCGGCTTCGATGGTGCTCTTGAACCCGTTGACCCGAAGCTTGGCCCACATTTCGTCCGGGCCGGCGAAAAGACCGATCTCACCCTTGCCGCCGATAGCGCGGCCAAGGCAAATGCCCTGCAGGCGGCCCATGCCGATGTTGTCGGCGCCGACGAAGGACGTCAGCCGGTCGGATTTCGGTGGGACGGAGAGGGCGATGACCGGAATACCCTTGTCGATCGCTTCCTCGACGGCCGGTCCGACGGCCGCAGCATCGGCCGCGCCGATGATGATGGCGGCGACTTTCTTGTCGATGAAATCGCGGATCTGCTTGATCTGGACATCGGCGGTGTCCTTGGCGTCACCCTTGATGATGACGTAGCCCTTTTCCTTGCCCGCGGTCTCGACGCCGTAAAGGCCCGCCTTCCAGAACGGGGAGCCAAAATAGGGGACGGTGACGCCGATGGTCTTTTGCGCCTCCGCCAGCGCTGGGGCGGCAAGCGCGCTCGAAGCGGCCATCGCCAGCGCCAATGTCATGTACCGTGCAGTCTTGCCCATGTTTTCTCCTCCAGAACTAGGGTCGTGAACTCGGTCGGTCAGGCGGCAATACCAGTATCTGGTATCCATTACGGCAAATATGTATGCACAGATTCAATATGGAATGCAAACATATAAGTTTGCGCACCGGTATTGGGTGAACCCCGGCGCGATAATTTGAGAAGAGCGGGAGGGCAGAGCGGGATCGCTTAGGTCCAATGCCGAGGGATCGCGAGGTGGTGCCCATGGGCGCGCGCGCTCGGAAATGCTGCGTTGTGAGATTTCGAACAGGGACGCGGGCGCGTGGAAGAGGCGCCCGACCGGATCTTGGTGTCGGGCGCGCCTTTGGTCTATGCGGTGAAATTGTTCAAACGGCCGGCCGTGCCGAAGATGTCAGCGCTATTTTGCGGCTTCGGTGAAGCGGCGCATGACGCCGGCGCTCAGGCGGGCGTTGTGTTCCGACAGCGCCGCATAGGCGCCGGCGGCGTCGTTGGCCCTGATCGCGTCGACGATCTTCTGGTGTTCGTCGAGCGACTGCTGCAGGCGGATATCGGCCGGGCCGGCCTGATGCTGGCGGAACGGCGCGAGCCGCGCGCGAAGATCGACCGCCATGGCTGCGATCGTCTGGTTGTGGGCGCCGCGGCAGATGGCGTCGTGGAACTTGCGGTTGATGTCGCGTGCGCCTTCGATGTCCTGGTTTGCCACGCAGTCGGCATAGAGGCGGTGCAATTCATAGAGCTGCTCGCGTTCCATGGCCGTCATGCGCTGCGCGGCAAGCCGTCCGCAGGATGCCTCGATCTCGCATTCGGCCTCCAGCATGTCGGCCATCTGCTCGACATCGATACGGGCGACGATGCCGCCACGGCGCGGGTTCATTTCGATCAATCCGCGTGCGCCGAGTTCACGCATGGCTTCGCGAACGGGGGTCCGCGACACGCCGAACTTCTCGGCGATCGTCTTTTCCTCGAGCTTTTGCCCAGGCACCATCACGCCCTTGGCGATCTCGTCGGCAAGTTGCTGGTAGATCTGGGAGGCAATCGTTGTCATGCGTGCAGCTTTCCTGTCTTCACGACGCAGTCAAGGCCAGCTACGGCCAGGAATCGGTTTAATGACCGCATCCAATTTATGCAAGTTGCGCCGTCAGGGCGCCACCTGCGCTTGCCGCCGCGAGGTTGTTGATGAGGGCATCTATCTGGGCCGCATCCGAGGCGGGCGAACGGCCGGCCATATGCGGCGTGACGACGAGGTTGACAAGGTCGCGAAGCGCAAGTGGCAGGGTCGGTTCGCCTTCGAAGACATCAAGCGCGGCTCCGGCAATCGTCCTGCCGCCGAGCGCCTGGACAAGGTCCTCGGTGTTGACCACCATTCCGCGGGAAATGTTGACGAGAAAGCCTGTCGGGCCGAGTGCGTCGAGTACGGCGCGGTCGACGAGGTGGCGCGTCGAAGGCCCACCCGGGCAGGCGACGACCAGAAAGTCGCTGACCGTTGCCAAGGACACGGCGTCCGGCAGATGGGGCTGGGTGACGCCTGGCATCGGTTCCGGCGTCGTATAGAAAACCTGCATTCCGAAAGCCTCGGCGCGTCGGGCGATCGCCTGGCCGATATTGCCGAAGCCGATCACCCCCAGCCTTGCGCCCGACAGTGTCGGCCGCGGCGACCGGATCGTCGACCAGTTGCCGGCGCGCAGGGCGCGATCGCGGTTGCAGATGTCGCGGGAGACAGCAAGCATCAGGGCGAGTGCGTGATCGGCGACCGTTTCCATGTTGGTGTTCGGGGCGTGCGTGACGCGCACGCCTTGTTGTCGTGCCGCCTGAAGATCGATGTTCTCGTAGCCGGCGCCAAAGGAGCAGACCAGTTCGAGCTTCGGCAGGTCAGCCATTTGTGTGGCGCTAAGGCCGGTGCTGCCATTGGTCACGACAGCCCAGATGGCATTGCCATCGAGCGACGGTGATCCGCTGCCCAGTCCGTTGGGCAGCGCGATCACGTCGTAGTGGCTGGATAGTCGTGACAGGCAGGCTTCCGAAACCGGTATGGAAACCACGATCGTCTTTCTGGTCATGTCACTCTCTCCAGTCTTGTTGTCCCCCTCGCCTGGCGAAGGGCATGGTTTGCTTCACCGCGCCATTTTGGGCTGACGCGATGTCACTGAGGTCTTTCAGGCGGCGTTGACGTTCTTGACCGCACCCTTCCAGCCATTTTCCGTGACGTCGAAGACAATGCCTTCGGGCGTCTTGTACTTGACCTCGTAAAAGACGTTCGGGTTCTTTTCCTTGCGGCCGGCCATATAGGAGCCGCCGGCGGCGCGAACGAGCTCGTCGGTTTCCTCGACGGAATCGACCCACATGCCGAAGTGGATGAGACCGTTGTAGTCTTTCTCCGTTTCAAAGCCCGGAACCGGCTCTTCACCGAAGTTCAGGAGGGCGACGTTCATGATGCCGTCGGTCATGTAGACGCCGCGCATCGCCTGGCCCGCGCGGGTCATGCCGAATGCCTTTTCGAAGAACTGTGCGGCCGCTTCCGGGTCGGAGACGGCGATGGCGAGATGGCGCAACTTTGCCATGTGAAGTTTCCTTTCTCTGCAGATGAGCGCGGCGCGACATGCGCCGGGCAACACGGCTGAAATCGTTCCGTGTATGCAAATAGTAATCTGTGTATGCAAAATGGTTGTCAAGTGTGATTTTGAGTGTTATCGAAATGCACGCTGATGACGACGCAGGATTTCGCGCCGTCAGCGAGACTTGGAGGAAGTCGATGCGGTTTTCAGGGTTGTCGCCGGCGGAGAAGGACCGGTTGCGGCAGGTTGGGACAGTTTGGAACGACGATCTGGCGGCAAGCCGTAAGGTCGTTCTCGAGGTTTACCGGCCGCATGCCGAAGCGAGCGTTGCGCGCCAGCCGCTGGTGGAGCATCGCGACATTGCCTATGGAGATGACGGCGCCCATCGGCTCGACGTTTTTGAAAGCGCCCATGTTTGCGCCGGTGGCCGTGCGCGTCCTGTCGTCGCCTTCGTCCATGGCGGAGCTTTCACGCGCGGCTCAAAGAGCGGCGACGGGCTGATCTATGACAATGTTCTGCGCTGGTTTGCCCGCCAGGGGTTCGTCGGCGTCAACATCGAGTATCGGCTCGCACCCGGCGCGCAGTATCCTGAGGGCGCGCGCGATGTCGCCGCAGCGATGGACTGGATCGTCGGTTCGATCGGCGACTATGGCGGTGATCCGCAATCCATTCTTCTCATCGGCCACTCCGCCGGCGGCTGCCATGTCGCAAGTTATCTGCTGGATCCGGCCGTCGGGCGGCTGCCGCATCCGGCGATCAAGGGGGCCGTGCTGATCAGTGCTCGGCTGAGGGCCGATTGCCTGCCGGACAATCCGAACGCCGCCAATGTGCGCCAGTACTTCGGTGAGGATGCCGGCACCTATGACGAAAGGTCGCCGGTGACGTTTGCCGGGTCACGCGATCTGCCCGTGTTCATTGCCGTTGCCGAACATGAGAACCGATACATCGATGCCTATGGCGCGGAGTACGCCCAGCGCCACGCGATGCGCCGGGGCAAGGCGCCGCGTCTCCTTCAGCTGAGCCGGCACAACCACACCTCCATCGTCGCCCATTTCGATACCGGCGAGGACGAGCTCGGACGCGAGATCCTCCATTTCGCCCGGGAGGAGTGCGGCTTCTTCCCCTGCGGATTATCCTGTCAAAAGGGAAAGTGAACGCCATGAAGCCAGAACTGCTTTCCGTCTATGCGCCGGTGCTGACACCGTTCAGGCCGGATCTGAGCTGCAATACACCGCGGTTCATCGAGCACTGCCGCTGGGTCGTCGACCAGGGTGCCGGCCTTGCCATCTTCGGCACCAACAGCGAGGCGGCGTCGCTGTCGCTGCGCAAGAAGCGGCAGTTGCTCGACGATGTCGTCCAGGCGGGGATCCCGGTGCGGGCCCTGATGCCGGGTGTGGGCGCCTGCAGTCTGGAGGAAACAGTCGAGTTGGCGCGCGCGGCCGTCGACGTCGGCGCACCGTCGGTACTCGTGCTGCCGCCGTTCTTCTTCAAGCCGGTTTCGACAGAGGGGCTCGCCCGCTACTACGGGCATCTGATCGAGGCGGTCGGTTCCGATCGCCTGTCTGTCGTGCTCTACCACATCCCGCAGTTTACAGGCGTGCCGATCACGACCGAGCTGATCGAGACGCTGCGCCGGCGCTATCCCGCCAATATCTCGGGCGTGAAGGACAGTTCCGGCGATCGCGACACCCTCAACCGCTATCTCGAGGTCGGCAACGGCTTCAAGGTATTCCCGGCTTCCGAAATCCTGCTCGGCGAAACCATCGAGCGGGGCGCGGCCGGCTGCATTTCCGCCACTGCGAACGTCAATGCCAAGGCGATGGTCGATGCGGCCGCAGCCAGCGCGAAACATGGCGCGACCGTCGCCTTTTCGCCCGTCGGACCGGTGCGCGCGCTGTTCCAGCAGTTTCCGATGATCCAGGCGATGAAGGTTGTGATGGCGCGCCACACGGGCGACGCGAGCTGGCGCACGGTGCGGCCGCCGTTGATGGAACTCGATCAGCAGACCGAACAGAGGTTCATCGCCGCCTGTACGGAGATCGGCTTTAGGCCGTGGACCGTCGTCAGGGAAGACGCGTGAGCGCGCCGGGTTCTGCCGCAGTCAGGCCGCTTGCCAACTATGCGGAATTGCGGCGGGCAGGTGGCCTTCTCTTCCTGTCGGGGATCAGCGCCCGGCAGGCGGACGGCACGATTGAAGGCACGCAGGTGACCGTCGACGGCAAACGCGTCCACGACGTCGCCGTGCAGTTGCGGACTATCCTGCAGAAGGCTTCGGACACGTTGCAGCGAAACGGCGTTCGCCTCGATCACCTGGTGGACGTCACGATATTCCTGACCGATATGGCCGACTACGGTGCCATGAACGAGGAGTATAACCGGTGGTTTGCAGCAGGCGGTCCGGCGCGAACGACCGTCGGCGTCCACGCGCTCCCGCATCCCGACATGGTGGTGGAGTTGAAGGTGGTCGCGTCCGCGGCCGAATAAACGACGGCCGCTGAAATTCCTAACCCCCGGCGCGACGGCGCCGGGGGCTTTCTGTTTAGAGGACCGCGCAGACCTCATCGAAGGCGAAGCGGGGATGCCGGGGAAAGAGCTTTGACGGATCGCCATGTCCGATGCCGCAGATGAAGTTTGATTTCGTCTGAGTTCCCGCAAAGAAGATGCCATCGACCTCAGCGGCGTTGAAGCCTGATATCGGGCCGCAGTCGAGCCCGACGGCACGGGCCGCCAGCATGTAGTAGGCGGCCTGAAGCGTGGCATTGCGAAAGGCCGTGTCGGCGACGAGATGCGTGTTGCGCTCGAAGAAGCCCTTGCCGTCCGTATGCGGGAACAGGAAGGGTAGATGCTCGGCAAATTCGAAGTCGGTCGCAAAGATAGCAACGACGGGGCAGGTCATTATCTTGTCGACATTGCCAGCGGCAAGCGCCGGCCGCAGTCGCTCCTTTGCCTCCTGACTGGTGAGATAGAGGATCCGCAAGGGTGAGCAGTTCATGCTGGTCGGGCCCATGCGGGCAAGCTCGTGAACGTGCTGCAGCAGCTCAAGTGGCACCGGCTGGTCGAGCCAGCCATTCTGGCTGCGTGCTTCCGTGAAAAGTCTTGCAAGCAACGTTGCGTCAGTTGGAGCGTGCTGCATGCGTTGGTGGTCCATGGGATCTCCTTGGGGTCAGGGGTGGTTTTGTGGATGGCCGTCGGCGGCGGCCACGAGCTTGTCGACGAGAACACGGTTGACGAGTGGGTCTGGGCGCTCGGCCTGTGGTCCTTTGGCTGCCGCGAAACTCGACCGCTGCCGGATCCGGCTCGCCCAATCGGCGACGCGCGGAAACGGAGCGACGAGCGCATCCATGGCGAGCCGATCCAGCCTGTCGACAAAGGCGGCCATTGCCACATCGGCAAGCGTGAAGTGATCGTCGGCAAGCCAGGGCCCGTGCGACAGATTGTTTTCCATGCGCGCGAGCACGGATTGGAAGACGACGATCGAAGCGACGACGGCTGCGCTATCGATCGGTGCAGCGGCGGCCTGCCGGTAGGCTTCGGCGCGGGCGGCAATCGGGTGCGCGTCCACCGCGGCCGCGACCTCGGCGGATGAAAACTGGCGAAGCCGTGGCTTCAGGATGAGATTGAATGTCGGCGGTCTCACCGCCGGGTGAACGACCGTGTCCTCGAATTTTGTCCAGTTGCGCACGCGCCAGCGGATCGCGGCATCGTCCGGCAGCAGCGCGCCTGAGGCGAGCGCATTGAGGCGTTCATTGATCTGCGACGACTCGATGATGATTTCACTGTCGATCCGCAGAGCCGGAACGAGGCCTTGCGGGTGGATCGAGAGATAGCCGGCATCAAGATTTTCGAAACGCGAGAGATCGATCCGTCGCGATACCCAGGAAAGGCCGAGTTCCGCGAGGCATAGGCGCACTTTGAAAGATTGGATCGATCCCCACTCGTGGAACAGTTCGAGCTGTCGCTTCCGCATTCCGTCCTCAATTCGTGTGCACTTGTTGCTTGACAAGAATACATAAAGACGAAATTGTATGCAAGACAGATACCGATAACGAGGGAAGGAGATGTCTGGTGGTTTGGCATGCGCTGGGGCAAAGGCTCATTAGGGAGGAAGTTCGGCCGGTCATCGTGACCGAGCAGGGCGTCTATGATCTCGATCTGGTTTCTCGGGTTCTGCAGCAGCCGGGCGAAGCCTGGACCAAGTGGCTCGCAGGCGGGATCGCGGGCATGCTCAGCGCCTGGACCGACGTCGAACCAGCGCTCGCCGGTCTGGCCGAGCGTCTTGTCGACAGTGGCCGCAAATTCGAGCCGTTGGGCACAGGCACAAAGCTCTGTGCGCCCTATCGTCCGGTCAGGATCTTTGCTACCGCTTCGAACTATGTCGAGCATGCGCAGGAGATGGGTACGGTGCTGGCCGCCAAGTCCGAGAGTCAGCCCTTCGTCTTCATGAAGGCAGATTCAAGCGTCATTGGCCCGGACGAAGCGATCATCCTGCCGGCACGCGCCGAAAAGGTCGACTGGGAGGTCGAGCTTGCAGCCGTGATCGGCATTGGCGGCCGTGACATCCCGGTCGAGCGTGCCCTCGATCACGTCGCAGCCTACACGGTCATCAACGACATCACGTCGCGTGATCTGACGCGGCGCACCGATTTCCCGTTCAAGCACGATTGGTTTCGCGGCAAGAGTTTCGACACATTCGCGCCTCTCGGGCCATGGCTGGTGCCGTCCGACTGCGTCGGCGATCCGCAGGATCTACGCCTGACGCTCGACGTCAACGGCACGCGCAAGCAGGACGACAGCACCGGATCGATGATTTTCTCGGTCGCAGAGCAGATCTCTTACCTGTCGTCCATTTTGACCCTTCGGCCGGGCGATCTCGTCGCGACGGGAACGCCCGATGGGGTAGGCATGGGAACCGGGGAGTTCCTGAATGCCGGCGATATCGTGACGGCCGCCGTGGAGAAGGTCGGCACGATCACCAATCCGATCAAAGGAGCTCGGATCGAATAACCAAGGCCAACAATGGCCGAGCTGAGGAGGAGACAGTATGGCTAGGAAGTTTGGAAATTCATTGCGGCTAGCCGCGTTTGCCGGTGCGCTCGCATCGATGGTGACTGCCGCCTCGGCGGCCGACAAGATCTCGTTCAATATGTCATGGTTGCCGCAAGGCAGCGTCGGCGGCGTGCTTGTGGCCAAGGCCAAGGGCTTCTACGACGAGGCCGGGCTCGATGTCTCGGTCTATCAGGGATATGGCGGCCAGCGCACCGTTAACGAAATCGACCAGGGCCTGTTCGATATCGGCTACGGCGACCCGGTCAGCGTCATCCTGAACCGCGCCAATGGCGGCAAGGCCGTCTTCGTCGGCTCGATCAATACCGTCTGGCCCGGCGCGCTTTGCTACCTGCAAAAGGACGGCGGCAAGGAAATGACGCTCGCCGATTTCAGCGGCAAGTCGGTCGGCGGCGGCGCCACGTCGCCGGTGCAAAACATCGTTCCGGCCTGGCTGGAACAGAACGGTCTGCCGAAGGATCATTTGAAACTTCTGCGCATGAACCCGGCCGTCATCACCTCGTCGTTCCTGGAAGGACAGGTCGATCTTGCCGAGTGCTGGGAAGGCGCCAGCCTTGCCATCCTCAACGAGAATGCCGGCGAGACCGGCAAGAAGATCGGCATGATCAAGTACCGCGATTTCGGCCTCGACATGTATGGAAGCGGCTTCGTTACGACCGAGGCGCTGCTTTCGGAAAAGCCCGAGGTGGTCGACAAGTTTCTCGACGCTTCCTATCGCGGCTACGACTACATGGCCGAGCATCCCGAAGAGGCCGCCGACCTGATCGTCAAGCAGTATCCGACGCTCAAGAAAAGCGTGGTGCTGGAACAGATCCGCCAGATCAATGCGCTCGTTCGCGACCCTCAAGCAGAAAACAAGGATCTCGGTTTCGTGCGCGCCGATCGCATGGAAAAGACGATGAACTTCGTACGCGAAGCCTTCGTCGTCGATGACAGCATCAAGACGACCGACCTTTATCGCAACATCAGTCGCTAGAGCATTCTGCCTTCAAGTGAAATCACTTGAAGGCAGAAAGATGCTCTAAAATCAGAGTGCTAGAGCGTCATTCTCGCGTTCGTGTGAACGCAGGGCGCTCCAGAAAGACCGTCCGGTTCAGGGAAGAGGAACATGAAGAAGAAGATAAACGTGAGGAAGCTGGGCCACATGGTCCTGATGGTCCGCGACATCCACAAGTCCGTCGACTTCTACACCAATGTCGTGGGGCTCGAGGTGTCCGACTGGATCGAGGACAAGATGGTCTTCCTGCGCGCAGGCGCCGATCACCACGATCTTGCGCTCTCGCAGCTTCCGGCGGATTCACCCGATTTCGACGACCTGCCACGCTACACGCGGCCCGGACTGGAGCATTTCTCCTACCTGGTCGACAGCCTGGAGGACATGGAAGCTGCGGCCGAGATGCTTCAGGAGCGGGGTGTCGAAATCGTCCGCGGTATCGGCAAGCACGGTCCCGGGGCCAATTGCTTCCTCGTGTTCAAGGATCCCGACGGCAACAATTGCGAAATCTACTGCGACATGATCCAGGTCACGGAAGACAATCCGCATACCGCTCGGGTGTGGGAGCGCAACATCGATGCCTTCGACCAATGGCGCTTCAAGCGCTTCGTCGTGCCGCCGCCGCATCAGGTGGTCAAGGACAAGCAAGGACAGTGACCTCCAGGCGTCGGCCTAGGCCGGCGCCTCTCGCCACCATGCCTGCCAATTCTGTCGTCGGAGGCCTCCATGCCAGGCTCTTATTCGCGGCTTGTCGCCTATAGCCAAGTCGTCCTCTTTTTCGGTGCGTTTCTGCTTTTCTGGGAGTATGGCGTCCGATATTTCGAAGTCAAAAGCTACATTCTGCCGCCCTTGTCCTCGATCGTCGTTGCCGTGTGGGAAGCACGCGGCGAAGTGTTCGAGCATTCGATGTATACGCTTGCCGAGGTGCTGATCGGCTTCGGTGCGGCGGTCGTCATTGGCGTCATGCTCGGCATGGCCGTCTATGTGTCGCCCTTTGCCCAGCGCACCATCTACCCGCTGGTCACGGCGCTGCAGACCACACCGAAGAGTGCGCTGGCGCCGCTGATGATCGTCTGGTTCGGCTACGGCTTCATTTCCAAGGTGGCAATGGCGTTCCTCTTCGCCTTCTTCCCGATCGTCGTTGCGACGCTCGGTGGATTTGCTGGGACGGCCAAGAATCTCGAAGAGCATTTCCGCGCGCTCAACGCCGGTCCCTGGCGCACCTTTACGACGCTCCGCCTGCCGAGCGCCTTGCCGAGCTTCATCGACGGCTGTCGTGTCGCCATGCCGCTCGCGATGATCGGCGCGATCATCGGCGAGCTCGTCGGCTCCGAGCGCGGTCTCGGCAATCTCATCATGATGGCGACCGCATCGTCACGCACCGACCTCGTGTTCGGCTGCATCATCGTCATCACTTTGATTTCGCTTGCCCTTTATGCCCTGATCGAATTCGCGGCCAAGGCGGTCTGGTGGCGGGGTATCCAGGTATGAATATTTCAGTTCGGGAGGAAAAAATGGCGTCGGTAGCCACTGCCGGGGTGCCCCAAAAGCAAGAGGGCACCCGCCCTGTGGCGGACTCGGCCGCCAACCACATTGAGGCACAGGGGCTGAACAAGACCTTTGGTCAGTTCAAGGCGCTCGAAGACATCAACTTCGGCATCAGGCCCCAGGAGTTCGTTTCGGTCCTGGGTCCAAGCGGCTGCGGCAAGAGCACGCTGTTGCGCATCGTCGCCGGCCTCATTCCCTATGAAACGGGCACGGCGACGATCAAGGGCGAGAAGATCCGCTCGCCACGACCGGATATCGGCGTGGTGTTCCAAACCAACAACATGCTGCCGTGGCTGACCGTGCGCGGCAATGTCGAGCTCGGCGCGCGCATCCGCAACATGCCGGCCGAGGCGCGTAATGTGGCGGTCGACAAGATCCTCGATGTGCTGTCGCTGACGAAGTTTGCGGATGCGCACCCGCACCAATTGTCCGGCGGCATGCGCCAGCGCGCCTCGATCGGCCAGGCCCTGGTACTCGATCCGCCGATCTTGTTGATGGACGAACCCTTCGGTGCGCTCGACGCGCTGACGCGCGACAAGCTCAACGTCGAGCTCTTGAGGATCTGGCAAGAGCACCGCAAGACGGTCATGCTGATCACCCACAGCATAGCTGAGGCTGTCTTCCTATCGGATCGGGTCCTCGTCATGGCGGACCGTCCCGGCAAGATCATCGAGGAAGTGACGATCGACCTGCCGCGCCCGCGCGACGCAGCCACGACCCGTACCCTGCCGAAGTTCGGAGAGTACGTCGCCTATCTCGGCAAGGTTATGGGCGTCACCAACTGAGGCAAGCCGGCTCGCGCTTCGGATCTAAGGCTCTAAAGCGCGGGCTCGAGCGTTCTCCTGCGCGGCCGGATCAGCCTGTTTTTTGAGGTTCGGCCGGCCTGGCCATTGGTGGCGGAGATTGGGGCTTTTGCGAATTCCTGGTAAGAGCAGCGCGGTGAATGCTCCACCAGGAAAGGCAGCGCGTGATCATACAAACCGTTCGCATCGCGAGGCCAAGCGACGATCTGGATGCACTCTTGCGGTTCTACCGCGACGGGCTCGGATTGGAGCTACTATCGCAATTCAAGGACCATGACGGATTTGACGGCATCATGCTTGGCCGTAACGGAGACCCGTATCATTTCGAGTTTACGAGGAAACACGGGCATCCGGTCGGTCGAGCTCCAAGCCAGGATAACTTGACGGTCTTCTACATCCCCGACGCCGATGAATGGATGGCCGCGGTTGAGCGAATGCGCGAAGCGGGCTTCTCGCCTGTTCCGTCGTTCAATCCCTTTTGGGACCGCAGCGGAACAACCTTTGAGGATCCTGACGGCTACCGAACAGTGTTGCAGAACTCGGCCTGGCGATCGGCGCCCGAGGCCGGACGGACTGGGTGACCGGCTGCCGCCGTTTCGCGCTGGATTGACAATATACATACGTATGTATAGTTATAGTCGGTATTGCGGAACGGCGACCAGGAGACGGCATGAAGGCGAACGACAAGCGGAAGGAGCGCGGCGATCGCGCCCGGGCGAACATCCTTCATCACGCGACGCAGATTGCGTCGGTGGAAGGGCTGGAGGGGCTGACGTTCGGACGGGTAGCAGCCGATGCCGGTGTGGCGAGAGGCAACGTTCAGGTTCTCTTTGGCGACCGGGAAGCCTTGCAGTTGGCGACGATCGAGAACGGCGTGACACTTTATGCCGAAACGGTGGTTGGCCCCGCGATGGCATTCCCGACAGCGGTCGAGCGCCTGATCGCTGTAATTGAGGGATGGTACACATTCGTTGAGCAGCGAACGCTGCCTGGCGGCTGCCTGGTACATGCGCTCAGCAGCGAGTATCGCACCCGGCCGGGAGAGATCCGCGACCGCGTGGAGCATCACCGGGCCGAGGCGAGACAGCGTATAGTCGATCTGGCAAACGCGGCGATCAACGCAGGCGAGCTTCAAGACGGCATTGATGTCGGCCTGCTGGCCTTCGAACTGACATCCTACCAGGCATCGGCCAACGTAGCAGCGCTCATGGGGGAGGCTGAGCAGTTCGAGCTGGCACGGCGTGCGTCCCGGGAGCGCCTTGCCGCGGCGCGGGGTGTGTGATGGACAGCGACCCCTTTCACGCCGGAGAGCGGCAACTCCAAAGCCTCTTTGGCGTCCGTGAGCAACTGGCCGGATCGCGCGCGGTACAGGCGAGCCTGCCACCCGGCTTTGCGGGTTTCCTTGCGGAACTGCACTATGTCGTTCTTGCCGTGCCTGACCGGGAGGGGCGCATCTGGGTCACCATGGTCTTCGGTCGCCCCGGCTTTCTGAGCGCGCCAGATGCCATGCATGTGCATGTCGCAGCACGCCCTGACGCCGCAGATCCGGTGGCTCGCGGCATTGTCGAGGGAGCTTCGATCGCGATCCTTGCGATCGATCTATCGACCCGGCGGCGCATCCGCGTCAACGGCAGCATAGGACGAGTGGGTCAAGGCGATTTTGTCGTCGATGTGCGCCAGGCCTTTGGAAACTGTCCGCAATACATTCGTCCGAGGGACCTTGAGCAGGCGGTCGGCGCTGGTGGAGAGCCGCTACTGATCTCGGCCGATACAACGGTGGCTCGGCGTATCGTTGCTGGTGCCGATACGTTTTTCGTTGCGACCCGCGCCGCCTCCGATGCCGGCGGCGATTTGGATGTTTCCCATCGCGGCGGTCCGGCCGGTTTCGTGCGGTGGGACGGCGACTGCCTGATCTGGCCGGAATATCGCGGCAACTCCTATTTCAACACCCTCGGCAACCTGCTCCTCGATCCTGCCTGTTGTCTGCTGTTTCCCGATTTTGGGACGGGCGAGATGGTGGTCATGACCGGACACGCCGTGCTCGACGGCTTCGACGGCCGCCTGAGGCGCTCGCACGAGGGCATGCCGATGAACGGGCTGGTTCGCTTCAAGCCCGAACTCCTGATGAGCCGCGCTGCGCTGCTGCGTCCGTAGTTCGATCCTGTTCCAGTCTTGTCATTCACATCTTGGCGCCGGTCGTAACATGGCCGTGCTCGGTGTGGCAGCAGTCGGCATCCATTTCGGTGTGGCGCTCACGGCGGGTTCGCAAGTGCAGACCGCGCGTTACGCCTTGGCCTTCGTCTGCGGCATGAGTTAAGACGTGGCGGCCGTCGCAATCGTCGCGGTCCTGTTGGCGCGACTGGCGGTCCATGGCGCCGGACGAACGCAATGTGCTTGTCTTAAGGGTGCGGCGGTGACCTCCGCGACCGAAGCATTGCCATCGATCGGGACGCTGATCCTGCCACGGTCGGCATTCGCAACGCGTCAGCCAGGACGGCGGCTGTTCTGAGCCTTGCCGGACGTTTCGGCCAGATGCGTCTTCTCCACATTGAGTATCCAATCCCGGAAGGTCGCAATCTTTGGATTGTCCTGGGCGTGCTCGGGACACACCAGGTAGTAGGCAAACTCGTCTATCAAAGCCGCGTCCAGGAGCTGTACCAACTCACCGCTGGCGAGTTCCGCTGCAATCATTGCAGCGGGCAGCAACCCTGCGCCCTGGCCGGACAGGATCGCCTTCAAAATAAGGCTGCTATCGTCGAACGACGGACCGCGGGGAGAACGGAACTCTTCCACGCCATTTGCCTGGAACCAAAGGCTCCATCCCTTGCGGTCGGCATCATGGACATGCGGCCAGCGGGTGAGATCGGCCGCGCATCGAGGGGCGCCGAGGCGATCGACGAGATCAGGGGCTGCCACGGCGACCATCTCGACGGTTACGACGTGGTCGCTGCGCAAGCCCGGATACCGTCCGGCACCATGACGCACCGCGACATCGACGCTGCCGCGGGAAAAATCGGCAAGCGTGCTGCTTGCGACGATTTGGAGATCGATTTCGGGGCTGATCTCCTGGAAGGAATGCATGCGCGGCACGAGCCATGCCGATGCGAAGAATGGCGTGACGCTGACTGTCAGCATGCCGTTGTCGTTGGAGGCCATGACGCGTCGCGAGGCTTCGGCAATCTGGCGAAAGGCATTGCGGACCGCTGGCAGATAGTCCCGGCCCGCATCGGTCAAATAGATGCCGCGTGTCACGCGTTCGAACAGCTTCACCCCAAGATGTGTCTCCAGCGATTTCAGCATCTGGCTGACAGCGCCCGGAGTGACGCAAAGCTCGTCGGCCGCCATCTTGACCGAGAGATGGCGGGCGGCGGCCTCGAAAGCCTTCAGGGCATTGAGCGGGGGAAGGTGGCGGCTCATGATTTAGGTTTTCTAAGTTATAACGCTGATTAAATCTGGTTTGTCGGCTGAGTATGACGTGCTTTATCACATTAAACGACGCTTGTCTCACTGCTCACGAGGAGCAGGAGGTGCGATTGGATAAAGACAGATTTTCTAATGTATGTCGCTCACCGCAGTCGGGAAAAATTGAATGACGATAGTTTCGGATGATCTCACTTTGCTCAGCCTCACGGAGATCGGAGACAGAATCAAAAGAGGGAGCGTTTCCTCGCTGGCGATCACCGAGGCGCAGCTTCGGCGCATCGCGCGACTGGAACCGGACCTCCACGCCTATGCGCAGGTGATGGACACAAGCGCGCTGGAACAGGCGAAGGTGGCGGATGAGGAAATCGCCGCTGGACGCCATCGCGGCCCGCTGCACGGTGTTCCGATCGCCGTCAAAGACCTGTGCTGGATCGAAGGCGTGCCATCAAGGGCTGGCACACTCGTCCATGGCAGTTTTGTTCCCGACGAAGACGCCACTGTCGTCAGACGCCTCAGGCAAGCAGGCGCGATCATTGTCGGCAAGACGCAAATGACCGAGGGCGCGTATTCGGACTACCATCCGGCAATAACCCCGTCTGTCAATCCGTGGAACGCGGACTACTGGACCGGGATTTCCTCGAGCGGTTCCGCTGTCGCGGCGGCAGCAGGCCTTTGTTTCGGTGCGATCGCGTCCGACACCGGCGGCTCGATCCGCTGGCCGGCGGCCGCAAATGGTGTCACGGGCCTTAAACCGACATGGGGGCGGGTCAGCCGATATGGCGTCTTCGATCTCGCTCCCTCCCTCGACCACATCGGCACGATTGCGCGAAGCGCCATGGATGCGGGGATCATACTTGCCGCCATCGCGGGAAGTGATCCGAAGGACCCGACAGCGGCGGCGCAACCGGTGTCGGACTTCGCTTCCGCTTCGCGAAGCGGGATCGGAGGTCTGCGGATAGGCTTTGATCCACGGTGGAACAGCGAGGACGTGGAGCCGCAGACACAGGCCGCTCTCGCCGCTGCCTCGGACGTTTTTTCCGATCTTGGCGCGCACATGGTCGAGATCAGGTTCCCGGACGTGAGCCAGGCCGTTGCCGATTGGGTGCCGAACTGCGCCGTGGAGGCGGCAGTCGTTCACGAGCGAGACTTCGCTGCGAACAAAGACTTGTACGGGCCTATCCTTGCCGGCGTCATTGAAATGGGCAAAGCCGTCTCGGAGGCGCAGTATCAGCAGATCCTTCTGCGACGCGCGATTTTCCGCAGTGACGTCGAAGCTTTGTTTGCATCGGTAGACCTGATCCTGACCCCGGTTCAGCCGTTCGCTCCCCTGACACTCGCTGCCATCGCGACACTTGGTGAGCAGCCGGATCTGATCGCCAGGCTGCAACGCTTTACCTGCCCCCTCGATATGAGCGGCCATCCGGCACTGACTTTCCCTGCAGGCATCGCAAAGGACGGGATGCCGATCGGCCTTCAATTGCTGGCTGGTCAGTTCAAGGAACTAACCCTTGTGCGCGCCGGAGCGGCATTCCAGGGGCATACGGCTTGGCACCAGAGACACCCGGGAAATGGCTGACGGAGAAGAACGATCATGAACGCTCACCGCCAGCGCCAAGGCATCTTCTACGGATGGGTCGTCGTCGCCGCGACGTTTACGCTGACATTCGTAGGCTTTGGTAGCGCCTATACCTTCAGCGCCTTCATCGAGGTGTTGCAGCAGGATCTCGGGGCATCGCGTGGCTCCGTTTCGCTTGTTTTTTCTTTGGCAGGTTTTTTGTACTTCGCCCTGGGCGTGATTTCCGGTCCCCTTGCGGATCGCTTCGGAGCAAGATCGCTTTGCGTTGTCGGCATGGTGCTTGTCGGCCTCGGCCTTGCCTTGGCGGGCCAGGCGCGCACCATCGCCGAGGTCTATGCCGCCTATGGGCTTGGCATAGGTCTGGGCGTGGGATGTGCCTATGTGCCGGCCCTTGGGGCCGTGCAGCGCTGGTTCGTCGCTCGACGTGGCCTGGCATCGGGTCTTGCGGTCAGCGGTATCGGGTTAGGCACGCTTGTCATGCCGCCGCTGGCGACGTGGTTGATCGCCGCTTTGGGCTGGAGAGAGGCCTATCTGGTGCTCGGTGGAGCGGCCGCGGCCTTCGGCATAGGCGCCGCATTGTTGCTCGAAAACGATCCGGGGCGACGTGGTCTTCGGCCAGACGGGTTTTTCGTCGAACCGGGCGTCGTGAATTCGGCGGCAAATGACGAGGTTTCGGTCAAGGATGCGATACGGACGAGGCAATTTGTCGGCATGTATGTCGCATGCCTGTTGAGTGCAATCGGCGTGTTCGTTCCCTTTGTTCATCTCGTTCCGTTTGCAGTCGATCACCAGATCGCTCCGACGGTCGCCGTCCTCCTCCTGAGCGCGATCGGTGTTGGGAGCACGGCGGGGCGCTTCTGCCTTGGGGGGCTTGCCGATCGTTTGGGGCGCGACACTTTCCTTGCGGCAATGTACGCGGGCATCGCCGTGTCGCTCGCTATTTGGGCCTTTGCGACAGGGCTTTTGGCCCTTGTTGCCTTCGCTCTGCTGTTCGGATTGTTCTACGGTGGCTGGGTCGCGGTGCTGCCGGCCGTGGTTGCCGATCATTTCGGCCGCCGCAATGTGGGTGGGATCATCGGGCTTCTTTACACGAGCGTTGCAATCGGCACGCTGACCGGCCCGAGCCTCGCCGGCTTTATCTACGATGCCAGCCACACTTACTTCCTCGCCATTGCGATCAGCGGAGGTGCCAACGCGGTGGCCGCGCTTGTGGCGACCGTGACGATCGGCCTCAAGTCAAGAACGGCTGCGGAAGGGCTTTGAACTGGCGGTGCAGTTTTTCCGTCCCCTTGACAATTGGATGTCGCAGCCATCCGTTCGCACGATTGCTTGCATTGGCTGTTATATATTTCCAATTATTCAACCGAATAGATGTGGTCGAAGGTGCCGGAACGAACGCCGTTCGACCCTTTGCGTGTTTCGTTTGCCGTCACGCATGGCCCCAATCGAAGCAGGCCACCTGCCGGGTGGGATTGCAAAGGACGAACGCAGTGAAGGATCAATCCGGAGCGCCAATCGCGCCCCCCTCCGTTCGGAGGGAAGTCGACGCCAGTCGTGGCGGTGCCGATGCGATGCTCCTGGAGAGGATCGTTGTGGAACTTGGCTTGCCATCCGAGCCTCCGGCTGTCCTCATCGGCTCGGGACAAAACTCGCTCGCCTATGAGCTTGCCGGAAGGATCCTTCGATTGCCGCGCCATTCCGGCGCTGAACGCGACCTGGTACGCGAAGCCACGGCGCTTCGCGCGGTGCGGCCGTTTCTCCCGGTGCCGGTACCTGATCTTGAGGTGCGCCGCATCGATGGCCAATGCGTCTCGCTGCACGCCAAGATCTTGGGTGAACCTCTTTCGGACCTGACCGGCCTGAGGATAGGTTCACAGAGGGTTTTGGCCGCGGACCTCGCCGCCTTTCTAAAGGCTCTGCATGCGGTCCCCATCGACAGCCTGGAGGCTGAGCCTGCCGAGGCGTCTTCATCCGAGTGGCATGGCCTTCTGGCGCAATGCGAAGCAGCGGCCTTTCCTCTGCTTTCGCCTGATGTCGTCACCGGTCTGCGGACGCGCTTTTCCTCCTTTTTGGCGACCTGCGACGCACTTCCGCAGTGCCTGATTCACGGGGATTTTGGGACCGGAAACATCCTTGTCGATCGCGGCCGACTTTCAGGCGTCATCGATTTTTCCGGCTGCGGCCCCGGCGACCCAGCTTACGATTTTGCGAGCCTTGCGGCAGGGCTAGGTGACCCGTTCGTCGACCTGGTACTCGCGCACTTTTCGCCAGACCCGGCGGCAAGGGACCGTATGGGCTTCTATCGAATGACGTTTCCGCTTCTCGACATTCTGTACGGCGTCGAAAACCGCGACCCGGAGACAGTCCGCGCGGGCGTGCACGCCTTTGCGGCGTAGTCCGCTCATCCTCTCACCGGAATTTGCTTCGGTCCACCTCATCCGAACGCGGTTCGATGTCCGCCATTGGGCGCGCGATGTAGACTTCACTCGCCTCGGTTTACAGCATGGAAAAAAGCCGTTCGGCGCTCGTCTTTTTTGCGTAATCGTGGAACAGCGGGCCAAGCCTATTTCGTTAAGTGAAACGGGAGGATGTGTCGGAACGAGGAGGGTTTCGCGAAGCAATGTCGGGTGAGCCATCAAATCGCCTCGGGGCGTATGTTTCGTTTCCCTATGACCGAACCATGCTGGGAGAGTTTCGACGGGCATTTCCCCGGGCCAGATGGAGCGACGATAGGCGCAATTGGTTCATTCCGGGCAAGACTGCCGATCGCCGGTTTACCAGATGGATGGACCGCCAATTGTCCGAACGAGATCCGTTCGGTGAAGCAAAGGGCAGGGACGCTTACGACTTCGATCCCATCGGCAGCCCGTATCTGGAGGCAGGCGATGACCTTTGCCTGCGGACACCTTTCTCCCGTACCATCGTTGACGAATTGCGACAGGTGCCGTGGGCGCATTGGGATGACAATTCCAGGACGTGGCATGTTCCGTTCCGCTCCTACGAGGAATTGCGGAAACGGTGGCCTGTGATCGAAGCGGCCGCCCGCCGCAGTGAACCGGATGCACGAAAGCAACGCCGACTTGCGTTGCGGGGGTCCGCCGAGGAACTGGAAGCGAGACGTCGCAGCGTCGAACGGAGAAGACGGCGATATCCTGTTCCTGCGGCTTTTCCACCACAGCTTGGGCGTGCGGTCTCCACTGAAACCTACGGCGTCATTATATTCATCGGGATTTCACAGGAGATTGTCCCTCGAAGTCTCTCCTGCTCGTATCCATTCATGAACAATAGCCTGATGGAGTTTGTCTGGGCCTCCTGGCGGCTCGCAACACTGTCGGAATTGGTCTCTGTATGGCCGGCACGCACCGGTCCCGATCATCGAAGCGGCTGGTGGTTTCCAGATCTGGAGGAATTGCGGGCTTCCAGGAAACAGGCCCGATCTCAAGAGCGCCAGCGCGCGGCATCCAGTTCCCATCGGGCGATTGCCGACGCGGGACGACCAAAGGCGCATTGATCGCTTTTGAAGCTGCGTCGTCTACAATTGCGGGAGGCAAGACGTGGCGGAGGGTGCACGATCCATGGGAGATGCACTTCAGTCTGTAGCAAGAAGATCAAGAGAGCATCTTTGCGTTTTCGCTTTGTGTGCAGAGCAGTGAGAAGGCCATCCCCTGCCGACACGCCACACCACATTGCCCACATCGTCGGCAACCAGCAGACTACCCGTCTTGTCGATCGCCACGCAGACTGGCCCCTCTCATCGTGAGACGCAACGGCGCCTCGCAACATTCCAACCACAAAACAGCAAGGGTTGCGACTTGTTCCCGGCGGCAGGAACGTTTGCAGAACTTTCCCCTGTCACAATGCCTGTAAGCGGCCTATAAGACACGAATGGTTCAGCGAGCTGGAAGTGCAGATCTCCCTCTTCATGGCGGCAGGGTTCCCCCGTGGCTCGGAGAGCGCATGACCAAGCTCGGGACGATCATCACCGAAGCCATCGTCATCGAATACGGCCGTGACGAATTTCTGCGCCGTCTGGCCCATCCTTTCTGGTTCCAGTCCTTCGGCTGCGTTATGGGCATGGATTGGCACTCATCCGGCATCACCACCAGCGTCATCGGCGCTCTCAAGCGCGGTCTCGCTTCTCGTTCGCGGGATCTCGGAATAAGCGTCTGCGGCGGTCGCGGACGACATTCGCGGCAGACGCCAGACGAACTGATTGCCATCGGCAACCGCGTCGGCATCGATGGTGCCGGCCTTGCGGCCACCAGCCGGCTTGTTGCAAAGGTCGATAGTGCCGCGGTCCAAGACGGCTTCGACCTCTACCTGCACGGTTTCATCGTCGCCGACGATGGCAAATGGGTGGTGGTGCAGCAGGGCATGAACGGCGATAAACGCCAGGCCCGGCGCTATCATTGGCTGTCGGAGGGCGTTTCCAGCTTCGTCGACTCTCCCCATGCGGCGATCGAAGGAAAAGGTCAGGGGGAAATCGTCAATCTCGCAGACCGACGGGCTGCCGCATCACGCCACGGGCAGCTTGAGCTTTTGGCATCGCTTGGGCCTGACCGAATTGTCAGGGAAATCGTCGCTCTGGATCCAAAGGGTAAACCGACGGAGGCCGATCAGCCGTTGCTCCCACACCTCGTGATGCCGGCACATCACGACGTACGGGAGGCAAACGTCAACATGCGACGGCTGCATGCGACACTTGCTGCGGCTGCCGATCGCGGGCCGGAAGATTTCGTGCAGCTTTTGATGGTTCCGGGCGTCGGTGCCCGCACGGTAAACGCGCTCGCGATGGTGGCTGAAGTCGTTCATGGCGCGCCTTGCCGTTTCGCCGATCCGGCCCGGTTTTCGCTTGCGCACGGCGGCAAGGATCGCCATCCGTTTCCAGTGCCCCTCAAAGTGTACGACCACACGATCGCCGTCATGCGATCGGCCGTGACGAAAGCGCGGCTCGGACTTGGCGAGGAGATGGAGGCGCTGAAGCGTCTGGACGACCAGGCACGGCAGCTAGAAAGATACGCCACCGGCCCGGACCTCAAGGAAATCGTTGCCGGAGAGTTTCGCCGCTCGCCCGAATGGGGCGGCCGCAGCGTGTTTGGATGGGAGGAGACTGGCGGATCGACCGAACAGACGTCCCTGGGTTCGACGCGCCGGCAGGCGCGCTGAAAACTCGAGTGGCCGGCGTTCATCGCGGCGTCATGCCGCGTATCTTGAGGTCAAGGGATGTTCCGAAAATTTCCTGTGTCGGGGAACGATCATCGCCCCCGGCCATGGGAGTTCGAAAGGATCCGATGACCAGCGACATCAGAGCGGAGACGTTTTAGGTCGAGCGAAATGGACCCGCTGCCACGATCGATGCATACCCGTCGATTTTTGAGGAGGCCTTCGAGCGGGCCGAGCGGATCATCGACGGCGGCCGCTGAGGTGAGCTTCAGTGGAGGGGCGGGAGCGAGATATTCCTTGGGGAAGGAGGCCTTAGCCGAGTTCCTCTCCCACCTCCAATAGATAGGCGTCATAGCCGAACAACAAATCCTGGCTCAGGTCCTTGCCGTCGTACCGCGCTATAAAGTCGTCAAGGTCGGCCTGACGCGAGAAGCCCATCGCCATGGCAGACATGCTTTCGATGTCGCCCTCTTCGTCCTCGTAAGTCGCGCTCATCTCCAGGACGCCCAACCGATCGAAGTTCGCTTGCATGTGGAATGAAAGCCAGACCAGGTATTCCAGCGGGTAGCCGGGGTTCCTCTCATATGTCACCACAAAGGGATATGCTGAACGGAACCGGCTGGCCAGAGCTTCGCCATCGGTGGCAAAGACGAGCAGATCGCTATCCTCCTCGAGGTTGTGAAGTTCGATTGTCAGATCATGTTTGCGCAACGCGACGTAGCCGCCAAGTCGGTCCCACGGCAAGGACGTCAAGATGATCTCGCGCCATCGTGTGATGGCGACATCGAGATCGGTGTGGACCAAGAACATGAAGGAACCCTACAGCGTCACGACACAATCAAGAGCTTTCAGCCTTGCATAGTGCACGCAGTAGTCAATAGATATTAGCGCCACCTAAATTCATGGTAACGAGGGAGTTATCGTGATTGAGAGGCGCCGGCGAACATCAGCTTCGCCGGCTGGCGGATCTATCGCCAGTATCCCCGCCCGGTATCGACCGATGACCGTCCCACGACGTAGCCGATGGTAAAGGCCAGCGCGCCGATCAGCAATCCGAGAGTGGTCGCGGTGTGAGGATGATCTGCTGCGGCAGTTGCGACAGCGGTCGTCTCTCTCTTCACTGCTTCGGTGGCTGTCTGCGCAGCTTTGCGCACGCCAGCGAGAGGTTCTTCGGGTGTGCCGGTAAAGCCGGCTTTTAGATCGTCGCCTTTGGCCATCGCCTTCTTCTCCTGTCCGTATGCAGGAGAAACCGAGGACAGCGCCATCGGTTCCGAACCCTTGGAAAGATCTTGCTTAAAGCACCGTTTTGTTACCGATCTTGTGCCCAGAATTCTTCGGCAAAGTCCTAGTGGGTCGACAAGATCCGGTTGTTCAACGCTCCGCAATACGTCTTCCTGGTCGCAATCTTGTTCTCCAGCGACTCGAGGATGTCTTCGCAGAAGTCGACGTCGTAGAGTTCACGAATGGTCTGGAGACCACCGGGCGTGAACACGTTTATCTCAAGCAGCTTGTCGCCGACGATGTCGAGGCCGACCAGGAACATGCCATCTTCGACAAGCTTCGGGCGCAAGGTCTCGGCGATCGCCAGCATTTCCTTTGTCACATGCGCCCGTTTTGGCGTCCCACGCGCGTGAATATTGGAGCGCACGTCTCCCTTCGCGGGAACGCGCCTGAATGCAGCGTAGACGTCGCCGCGCTGCAAAGGTCGCCCGTTCATGAGAAACAATCGTGTATCTCCTTCCGACGCCTTCGGAAGGTAACATTGCGCGATGAGATAGCCGACCTCACCCACCGCATCGATGATTTGATTGAGGTTGGATTCAGTGCTGCTTCCGACCCTAAAAACGTTCTTGCCGCCGGATCCCTGGAGCGGTTTGATGATTACGCCGTCTGAATGATCGTCGATAAACGCCCGGATCTCCTCGATGTCCTTGGAAATCAAAGTGGTCGGACGAACGATGGCCGGGAAATCCTGGAAGTAAAGCTTGTCCTGCGCCAAGGCCAGACCACATGGGTCGTTGACGACGATCGTGCCTCTTTCTGCGGCAAGCCGACCGAAATTTGCACCGGCATGCGCGGCCCAGGGGCGAGTATCGGCATCCAGCGACGGATCGTTCCGTAAGAACAGAACATCCACCTCTTCAACATTGACAAGGGTTCTTTGCTGTTCGGGCGCGATCAAAGCACGTAGCAGCGTTTCGGACTTCTTGGGGCGCGCATCGCCAAGATGTGCCGCCCGGATCATCAATGCGTCGTCGGGGCCAAGTATGAAGTCACCCGGCGTGAGGTAGAGGACCTCATGGCCACGAACAAGCGCGGCAAGCGCCAGGGATGTTGTCGTATAGGATGGCTTTTCGGTTTCGATCGCGTTGACAAGGAAGGCGATGCGCATGGGGGCTCCTGGCTTGAAACAAGGTGAACCGGCCACACCCGGTAGAAAAGCCGGTACAATGGCCCCGAAGGCGATTTAGCGGCCCGAAGAGTGCGGGGCTCGCGTTGGACCCGACCGGAAGACGACATGAAAGGTCCGTTTCCATTAACGCTCCTCGCTGCTACTGGTTCCTGTCAGCCTTGATTGTCTCCGCAGACGCGCCAAAACCCAGGAAAAGGCGTGCTCATTCATTGTGGCTCGGAGGCTGGACGTATGGCTCAACCGCTTCGGCCGAACTACAGCACATCGAAGGCGGCGATTGCTCTTTTGTCTAAGGCGCTTGCCCGGGAATTTACGCGAAGGGTATGCGCTCGGCGCCTGTCCAAGTGCCTGCACGCGGACGCACCGACAGGCAGAGGGCGCATATGCGCCCTCTGCCTCTTTAATGGTTCAGCGCTTGTGATGGACGCTTTGCAGGCCGTAAACCGGCGTCTGAATACCTTCCAATCGTGCCTTCAGTTGCAGTGAGAGGTACTGCGAATAATGGCGCGATTGGTGCAGGTTGCCGCCATGGAACCACAGGGCATCCTGTTGCGTGGGCTTCCACATGTTGCGCTGCTCGCCCTCCCAAGGGCCGGGGTCCTTCGGCGTATCGGAGCCAAGTCCCCAGACCTTGCCGACCCTGTCGGCTGTCTCCTGGTCGATGAGATCGGCGACCCAGCCATTCATCGAGCCGTAGCCCGTCGCATAGACGATGACGTCGGCTGCGATCTCCTTGCCGTCAGCCAGTTTTATCGAGGTTGCGGTGATCTCTTCCACCTGTCCTGCGGCGAGCTTCACCTTGCCATCGATGATCAGCTGTGACGCGCCGATATCGATGTAGTATCCGGACCCGCGGCGCAGGTACTTCATGAAGAGACCTGAGCCATCCGCGCCCCAATCGAGTTGGAAGCCGGCTTTTTCCAGCGCCGCGTAGAATTCGGCGTCGCGCTCGCGCATCTTGTCGTAAAGCGGGATCTGGAACTCGTGCATGATCCGGTAGGGAAGCGAGGCGAAGATGAGGTCCGCTTTGCCCGTCGTGACGCCGTTGGCCAGAGCCTGTTCCGAATAGAGCCCGCCAAGACCGATATCCATCAGAGTGTCGGACTTGACGATATGGGTCGTCGAGCGCTGGATCATCGTGACGTCGACGCCTGCCTCGTACAGCGCGGCACAGATGTCGTGGGCCGAATTGTTGGAACCGATCACGACGACCTTCTTGCCCTTGTAGCCATCCGGCCCCGGGTGCTGCGAGGAATGATGCTGGTCACCCTGAAAGCGCTCACGGCCCTTGAAATTCGGAATGTTGGCCTTGCCGGACATGCCAGTCGCAAAGACGAGCTGCTTTGGCCGCAACACCACTTCTTCACCGTCGCGGTCAACGACGATGGTCCATTCCTTCGCGGCTTCGTCCCATTTTGCCGATTTCGCGGTGGAGCGTGTCCAGTAGTTCAGCTCCATCACCTTGGTATAGAATTCCAGCCAGTCGCCGATCTTGTCCTTCGGTGCGAAGACCGGCCAGTTCTTCGGGAAATCGATGTAGGGCAGGTGGTCGTACCAGACGGGGTCATGCAGGCAGAGCGACTTGTAGCGCTTGCGCCAGCTGTCGCCTGGCCGGTCGTTCTTTTCGAGGATGATGGTGGGCACACCGAGTTGGCGAAGCCGGGCGCCGAGCGCAATGCCGCCCTGTCCGCCGCCGATGATCACGACATAGGGTTGCGTCTCATAGCCGAGCGTGCGCTCCTCGTGCTCGCGCTCCTCCTTCCAGGTTTTCGCGCCGACATTCTGGCCGTGCTTGGCGCCAAGCGGGCGGGTAAAGCCGGATTTCTCCTCGTGGCCCTTGAGTTCGGCCAGTGCCGTCAGCAGCGTCCAGATCAGGCCGTTCTTGATGCGCACGAGGCCGTAGCCGCGTCCAGTTGCCGTCTCGAACGAGATCCAGCTTTCGAGCACGCCATCCGCCTCGCTTGCTTCTTCGCCGGCGGCGACACGCCAGTTGGAGGGTTTTGCAGAGGCAAGCTGTGCCTTAAGCATGTCGCGTACCTGGTCCCGGCCTTCGACAGTCTTGAGGTTCCAGGTGAAGGCGACGAGGTCGCGCCAGTAGCATTCCTCTGCAAAGAGGTTAACCGCATCGTCGATACGGCCGGTTTCAAGTGCAGCGCCAAGGGCATCAAGCTGTGCCTGAACGCGGGTGGTGGGGGTCTTCTCGAGCATCCTTTATCCTCCTGCTCTGTGATGACAAACGGAACGGCTCCTCAACCGTCCCGCAATGCGGACCGGCCTAACGCTTGAGGTCGATCAGGATTTTCAGTTGAGTACCGGCGGGATCGAGCAGCTTGTCGAAGCCTGCGGACACCGCCTCGTCGAGCGAGACATATTTGGTGACGATGCGGCGGGCCGGAATCTGACCGCTCGCGATCAGACGTGCGACGCGCGGCCAGTAATGGGTCGGATAGGCCCAGGAACCGCGGATATCGATGTCCTTGAAGGTCACGTCGAACCAGTTCAGCGGGTTCTCGCCGGGATGAAGGCCGGTCTGCACGACGACGCCCTGCTTGCGCACAGCGCTCGCGCAGTTCTTGAGCGCATGTTCGTTGCCGACGCATTCGATGGCGACGTCGCAGCCGACGCCACCCTCGGTCTCGTCCTGGACGACATCGCTGACCTTCTCCACCTTCGGATTGATGGTGCGAACGTCGCCGAGCGCCTCCTTCGCGAGCGACAGCCTCGTGTCGTTGAGGTCGGAGAGGAAGATTTTCGACGCACCGGCGGCTCGTGCCGCCATGGCAACGAGAATGCCGATCGGCCCTGCGCCGGTGACCAGCACACTGTTGCCGGCGGTGACGCTGCCGCGATCGCACGCATATACGGCGACCGCGGTCGGTTCGATCAGCGCGGCTTCCTCGTCGGATAGCGCATCGGGAATGGGCTGGACATTGTAGTCGTTGAGAAGGGCTGCTTCCGCCATCCCTCCGGAGTGCCAGGATAGGCCGGCCAGTGCGAGATTGGCGCTCAGGTGAAATAGACCACGATCGGCATAATAGTCACCGCGGCGCGGCATGATCAGTGGCTGGACGGAGACCCTGTCGCCCGGCTTCACATGGCTAACCCCTTCACCGATCGCCTTTACGACGCCGCCGAATTCATGGCCGAGGATCTGCGGTCCATGAGCACCCGTGAAGGGATGCGGTTCCTTCGGGATGAAGATCGGGCCATAGGCGTATTCGTGCAGATCGGTCCCGCAGATGCCGCAGAAGCGATTTTCTACCAGGACCTCGCCCGGGCCAGGGGCAGGCGGGGCGTCGACGTTGTCAATGCGTAGGTCCTTGGCAGCGTGAAAGCGCAGAGCTTTCATTGTGTTTCCTCCTGTTGTTCTTGCACAGGAGGGCAGCAAGCAGCATGCCAGATCGCAACAGCGTCTACTTTGTTCGTGATTTCAAAGGCTTGGATGGTGACGCAAGCGAAAGTCACCGAAAATGCAACAGGCGCGGTGCAACAGGTGTTGCAGGCGTTGCGTCAGTTGAGCCGCTTCAGACGGCGGTGGATCGTGGAACGGTTGACGCCGAGCTTCCTCGCAAGTGCCGAAACGTTGTCGCCACAGTCCCTGAGTGCCTGGCGTAACGCATCATCCTCGCCCGGCAACGAGTGGATGGCGTCGGAGAAGAGATGTTCCGGCAAGCACTCGCTATCGATGAGACCATTTTCGGAAAAGGCCGCGGCCACGCGCAGAACATTGGAAAGCTCACGCAGATTTCCGGGCCATTCATGCGCGAGCAAGGCCGCCCGAGCCGTCTTGTCGACGCGGTAGGACTCGTGGTTCTCCTTCTCGACGCGAGCGAGCAATTGGTCGATCAGCCAGCCAAGATCCTGACGCTCTCGCAAGGCGGGGAGCGAGAGCGTTGCGGCGTTCAGGCGGTAATAGAGGTCTTCCCGGAAACGGCCCTGCTTCACCAGTTCCGCCAGATCGCGGTGGGAGGCGGAGACGACGCGCAGGCGGATCGGCCGGGCCTTCAGCGCCCCAATCGGCTGGATCTCATTTTCCGAGAGCACGCGCAACAGCCGGCTTTGCAGCGTGAGCGGCATGTCGCCGATCTCGTCGAGGAACAGGGTGCCACCGTCCGCATCCTCGATCAGGCCGCGCTTACCTTTCTGGCTGGCGCCCGTGAAGGCACCGGGTGCGTAGCCGAACAGTTCGGATTCGATGAGGTGTTCGGGGATGGCTGCGCAATTGACTGCGACGAAATTGCCATTGTCGCCGCAACTGTCATGGATCGCGCGAGCAAGATACTCCTTGCCGCTACCCGTCTCCCCGTGAATGAGAATTGGGATGCGGCGGGTGGCCAGTTTTGCGGCGCGTGTCTGCACCCGTTCCATTGTCGCGTCGCCCTGGCTGAGATCGCGCAGGGCTCGGGGGAGGCGCGCTTCGGGCGCGGCGGGCGTGCGCAGGCTGACGACAGGCGCGATGGCGCTGGCGAATAGGACTAGGCCGCTCTTGGCTCTCAGCAAGCGTTCGCCATTCGGACGACCGCGCATGAAGTTTGGCAAATCGTCCACGTCGATATCGAACACCTCCGAGAGCGGAAGGCCGAGGAAATTGCGTGTCTGGAGGCCGCGGATGTTCATCGAGCGGGCGAGTGCGCCGAAGCCACCATGGGTCATACCGGTGATGCGGCCGCTGCCATCGAGCGCGATCGCGGCGTCCGGGTCGACATCCAGGAATTCCGGGGAGCGGGCAAGCCGCAGGACCCAGTCGTTGCGGGTGCGGGTCATGAGGTTGGCAAGCTCGATCCGCCGCGCAGTGGCGGATACCAGATGCAGCGCCAACTGCTGGCTTGCCTTGGCAGTGGGCGACCGGAGCTGGGAGATGTCGAGCACGGCGGTCAGATCGCCGAGCGTGTCGAAGACCGGCGCCGCCGTACAGGTCAGCCCGATATGGCTCGCGTCGAAATGGTCGTCCTGATGGATGATGACCGGCTGGCCGGAGACGATGCACGCCCCGACGGCACAGGTGCCCGCCCGGCTCTCAGACCACTCCGAGCCGAGATAGAGGCCCGCCTTGCGCAGCTGATTGTCGAAGGTCGGATCCCCCATGAAATCGACGGTGACGCCGCGGGCATCGGACAGCAACAGGACATAGTTCTGTTCGGCGACTTGGTTGAACAGCCCTTCAAGCCCGGAACGCCCGATGCGGATCAGTTCTTCCGCCTGTTCGCGATGCTCGCGCAGCTTCGATCCCGGAACGATATAGGCTTCTTGCGCGATCGTCGGATCCAGCTTGTAATCATTGAGGCAGCGAAGCCAGGATTGGACGACAGGCTCGTCGCGCGGGCTCGAGGCCCCGGAGGCGACTCGTTCTATCTCACGAATATGCGATAGCGACGTCGACATCGAGCGCCCTCCTGACGGGAAAGCTGACACACTCTCATCGACGACGTCAAGCCAACGGTGGGCGGCGACGTGCGTCAGCCGAGCGCTTGCCGACGTGGCCTATTGAGGTCTGGGCTGCACGTGGCTCCCGCCAAAAGCGGCTTCGACGGAGGCCTGCGCGGCGATGTCATGTGCGCCTTCGTTGAGATCGGCAGCGTTGTGGCATTAACACCCTTGTTGCCTGAGTGCTTCCCATCCCATTCGCGACAGCCCTAGGATATGGGGTTCTCTGCCCCTTCCTCCGTCTGGAGGTAGCTGATCACGGCGTCGGCGATCATGCGGCGATGGCGGCCGATCGTGGCCGATTCGGAGAGATCCCTGCGAAAGATAGTTCCGAATGTATAGCGGTTCGAAACCCGGAAGAAGCAGAAGGCACTGATCAGCATATGCACATCTATCGGGTCGGCTTTTCGCTTGAACGCACCCTCAGCGATACCGCGTTCCAGAATGCCCGCGATCGTTTCGATGACCGAGACATTCAGATCGCGTATCGCTTCCGACCGCAGCATATGCGCTGCGTGGTGGATGTTTTCGATGCTGACCAATCGCACGAAGTCGGGATTGGCCTCGTCGTGGTCGAATGTGCTGGAAATTAGCGTACGCAACGCCTCTTCCGGGGCAAGGCTTGAAAGCTTCAGGTCTTCCTCGAGCGTGCGGATCTTGCGATAGGCGCGCTCAAGCACGGAGAGGTAAAGTCCCTCCTTGCCCCCGAAATAGTAATAGATCATGCGCTTGGAGGTTCGGGTCCGTTCTGCGATCGCGTCAACGCGTCCGCCCGCAAGGCCGTGTGTGGAGAACTCTTCCGTAGCGACGACAAGGATGTCTTCCTTTGTGCGTTCCGGATCGTTCTTCCGACTTGCCTCAACCCGCCCCGCCATTCTTTTTGATCACTCCCCTGGCACTCGCCGAAATTTTCCAATGAAACCAAATCGAAACGGGCGAGCGCAGAGGCCCGCCACACCGCCTCCCGTGAGATTCATATTGAGGTTACGGGGGTCTTTCAAGAGAGTCTGCTTGACATACGTACTAGTTCGTACATTTTGTAATGGCGAAGACGACTTGAGGAGGATGTGTTCGCACCGGTGCCCTGACGCCGCCCCGCGACGCCAATGTGATGCGCGGGCGACAAGACGGCACTCCGCTTTGGGAGGAGCGCATGATCCGCATTATCGATTTCTATTTCTTCGCGCTGAAGGTGACGATTGCCTTGTTGCTTGCCGGCATGGTCGTCCTCGTCTTCGGCAACGTCGTTTTGCGTTATGCGTTCAATCAGGGCATCACGGTCTCTGAGGAGCTATCACGCATCTTCTTCGTCTGGCTAACGTTTCTTGGGGCTGTGGTTGCCTTGCGCGAACACGGGCATCTCGGCGTTGATACGCTCATCAAACGCCTGCCACCGGTCGCCGCGAAGATCGCGGTGCTTCTTGGCCATGTGCTGATGCTCTACGCTACCTGGCTGATGATCAGCGGCAGCTGGACGCAGACGCTCATCAACCTACATGTCGGCGCGCCTGCGACGGGGCTTTCCATGGGCTTCTTCTACGGGGCCGGTCTCGCCTTTGGGGTACCCGCATTCCTCATCCTGCTTGCCGACGCTTTCGCCATCGCGACCGGACGCATCGACGTGACGACGGCGGAACTGGTGCGCGACAGCGAAGACGAAGTTGCGCTTGACCCACCCCCGACGGCCACGCTCGGGCCGCTGCCCGTCAAACACTGAGGACGAGCCGATGACCGTCACCATCTTCCTTGGCGCACTTCTCGGCCCCATGGCGCTCGGCGTGCCGATTGCATTTGCGTTGATCATCAGCGGCGTCGCGCTGATGCTCTTTCTCGGGCTCTTCGATGCACAGATCGTCGCCCAAAACGTCTTGAACGGCGCCGACAGCTTTCCGTTGATGGCCGTGCCCTTCTTCCTGCTGGCGGGCGAAGTCATGAACACCGGCGGGCTTTCCCGCCGCATCGTCGCCTTGGCGATGGCCATGGTCGGTCATATCCGCGGCGGTCTCGGCTTCGTGGCGATCTTTGCCGCCTGCATTCTTTCCAGCCTCTCTGGTTCAGCTGTCGCCGACGCGGCGGCCCTCGGCGCGCTGCTTCTGCCGATGATGCTGAAGAGCGGTCATGACCCGGCGCGCGCCGGAGGGCTGCTTGCCTCTGCATCGATCATCGGGCCTATCATTCCGCCGTCGATCGGCTTCATCCTCTATGGTGTGGTTGGTGGCGTCTCGATCACCAAGCTCTTCCTTGCAGGCATTTTCCCGGGTTTGATGATCGCCGCGGCCCTTTGCATCACTTGGCTTATCGTCGCTCGCAAGGAGCAGTTCGAGCTCCCGCCAAGACAAAGCGCCCGCGTGCGGCTTGGAGCGCTGCTCGACAGTGTCTGGGCGCTCCTGTTGCCGGTGATCATCATCGTTGGCCTGAAGTTTGGTGTTTTCACGCCAACCGAAGCCGGCGTTGTTGCGGCGGTCTACGCCCTGTTCGTGTCGATGGTCATCTACCGCGAGCTGACGCCGGGCCAGCTCTTCCATGTCTTCGTAGCGGCCGCGAAAATTACATCCGTCGTGATGTTCCTGGTTGCCTGCGCTGCCGTTTCCGCCTGGCTGATTACGGTTGCAGACGTCCCCGGTGCGCTTGCCGCGCTTGTCGAACCGCTTATGGGCAACCAGACCCTTCTGCTCATCGCAATCATGGTCCTGATCGTTGTCGTCGGGACAGCAATGGACATGACACCGACGATCCTCGTCATGACGCCGGTTCTGATGCCGATCATCAAGCAAGCGGGGATCGACCCGGTCTATTTCGGCGTGCTGTTCATCATCAACAATTCGATCGGCCTGATCACCCCGCCAGTGGGCACCGTTCTCAACGTTATCTGCGGCGTCTCGAAACTGACGATGGAGGACCTGATGAAGGGCGTGTGGCCCTTCCTCATTGCCGAACTGATCGTCCTTTTCCTGCTCGTCCTGTTCCCAGAACTGGTGACCGTACCGGTCTCCTGGTTCGGGCACTGACGGCAACTTTTTATTGCGCTTCAACAGGCCGGCGGGATTACCGGCTCAATCTGGGAGGATAACATGTTGAACCGATTGACAAAAATGGCACTGGGCGTCGCCCTGCCGATCGTTTTGTTTGCAGCAGCGCCAGCGCTTGCAGAGATACGCGACCAGACCATCAAGTTCGCGTCAGCCAACAACAAGGGTCACCCCCAAGTGACGGGCATGGAGAAGTTCGCCGAGCTCGTGAATGAAAAGAGTGGCGGCAAGATCGAGGTGAAGCTGTTCCCCGGCGGCACGCTTGGTGGTGACGTGCAGACCGTCTCCGCTCTCCAGGGCGGCGTTATCGAGATGACCGTGTTGAACGCCGGTATTCTTGCCAACAACGTCAAGCAATTCGGTGCCGTCGACCTTCCTTTCCTCTTCAATAGTGGCGAGGAGGCGGACAAGGTGATGGATGGCCCCTTTGGGGAGAGCCTCAGCAAGCTTTTGCCCGATACCGGCCTAGTCGGACTTGGATACTGGGAACTCGGCTTCCGCAATCTCACGAACAATCGCCATGCAGTGACCAAGCTTGAAGACATCAAGGGTCTGAAGATTCGCACCATCCAATCTCCGATCCCGATCGAGCTCTTCAACACGCTCGGCGCGAATGCTGTGCCGCTGCCTTATACGGAACTCTACACCGCGCTAGAGACTGGGACGGTCGATGGGCAGGAGAACCCGGCGGCAAACATCCTGAATGCCAAATTCTACGAAGTGCAGAAATACATGACGCTGACCCGTCACCAGTACAATCCGCAGATCGTGCTCGTCAGCAGGAAATTCTGGGATGGCCTGAACGACGAGGAAAAGACCGTCCTGCAGGCGGCCGCGACCGAGGCCCGCGACTATCAGCGCAAGGTCTCGCGCGAGGCGGATACCGCAGCCCTTGAGGAAATTCGCAAGACCGGCATGGAGGTCAGCGAATTCAGTCCCGAGGAAACGCAGAAGCTGCGCGACGCCGTCAAGCCGGTGATCGAGAAGTTTAGCGCCGAGATCGGCGCTGACACGGTGCAGTTGTTGTTCAAGGAGATAGGTGCCGCGCGGGGCCAGTGACCGCGCGAATACTTCGGCCCGCCCGCGAAGTCGCGGCGGGCCGCAGGCTGGCTGCCCTTTGCAACGGGCTCAGAAGATGGAAACGGGAACAATGTCCGAAACGCTTGTAAGACCCTTGAAGGCGGGCCTGATCGGTGCAGGCATCCAGGCTTCGCTGACGCCCGCCATGCACATGGCCGAAGGTGCAGCCCAGGGACTCGCCTATGCTTACGAGCTCATCGATCTTTCCGAAATCGGTGCGACGGAAAATGATCTGCCGCGGCTGCTCGCCGACGCTGAGAGGCAGGGGTTTGCCGGCCTCAACATAACCCATCCGTGCAAGCAGGCGGTCATTGCCCATCTCGATGAACTCTCGCCAGACGCACACAGGCTCGGTGCCGTCAACACGGTCGTGCTCACGGGAGGGCGACGATATGGCCACAACACCGATTGGTGGGGCTTTGCGGAAGGCTTCAGGCGCGGATTGCCCGATGCAGATCTTTCCTCGGGCGTGCAGCTGGGAGCAGGAGGTGCGGGCGTCGCAACAGCCTATGCCGCGCTTTCGTTTGGCCTGAAGCGTCTCATCGTTTTCGATCGCGAGCCGGAACGGGCGCGATTGCTTGCCGCGATGCTGACCGCCTTGTTTCCAGAAGCCGACATCACCGCCGGTACGGACCTTTCTGTTGCGATGCGGTCGGCATCCGGGTTGATTCACGCCACGCCGACCGGGATGGCGAACTATCCCGGGATGCCGCTTGACGCCGAACTTCTCGATCCGCGGCACTGGGTCGCCGAGATCGTCTATTTCCCACTCGAAACGCCGCTGCTTTCAGAAGCGAGGCGACGCGGATGCCGCACGCTCGACGGTGGAGGAATGGCGGTATTCCAGGCAGTTGGCGCTTTTCGCCTGTTCACAGGTCTTGAGCCCGACACAACGCGGATGCTTGCCCATTTCAAGGCAATGACCGGCTGATTTCCGAAAAATCCAGCGAGGAGCGAGTGATGAAGACCTCGATAGCAACGGTTTCGCTCAGCGGCGACCTCAAGGACAAGCTGCGTGCGATCGCCAAGGCGGGCTTTGCCGGTGTCGAAATCTTCGAGAACGATTTCCTCGCCTTTGATGAGAGCCCGCGTCAGGTCGGCCGCATGGTGCGAGATTTCGGTTTGGAGATCAGTCTGTTTCAGCCGTTCCGGGATTTTGAGGGCATGCCGGAGCCGCTGAGAGCCCGAACGTTCGACCGTGCCGAGCGCAAGTTCGACTTGATGGAGGAGCTCGGCACCGACCTCGTTCTTGTGTGTTCCAATGTCTCGCCGGCTGCCGTTGGTGGCATTGACAGGGCGGTCGCGGACTTTAGCGAACTCGGCGAAAGGGCCGCAAAACGGGGCTTGCGTGTTGGTTACGAGGCGCTCGCCTGGGGGCGCCATATCAGCGATCATCGCGACGCCTGGGAAATCGTCCGACGCGTCGATCACCCGAGTATCGGGCTGATCCTTGACAGCTTTCATACGCTGTCGCGCAAAATCGAGATCAACTCGATCCGCTCCATCCCGAAGGAGAAGATCTTCATCGTCCAACTGGCCGATGCCCCACTGATCGACATGGATCTGCTGTATTGGAGCCGGCATTTCCGCAACATGCCGGGCGAGGGCGATCTGCCCGTCACCGACTTTACCCGCGCAGTGGCGGCGACTGGCTATGACGGCTATTTGTCGCTCGAAATCTTCAACGACCAATTTCGTGGCGGCAATGCCAATGCGATCGCTGTCGACGGATATCGCTCGCTGATTTATCTCGGGGATCAGGTCAAGCGCGCCGAACCGGATATTCGTTTGCCAGTCCCCATAATGCCCCCTCGCGTCGACGTAAGAGGTGTATCGTTCGTCGAGTTCAGTGCCTCGGAAGAGGAAGCAGGCGAACTCGAAGCGTTGCTCGTTTCAATCGGCTTCACGAAGACAGCACAGCATCGGACGAAACAAGTGGTGGTTTATCGCCAGGGCGCCATCAATTTGGTGGTCAACACCGAGCGCGAAGGCTTTGCCAGCGCTTCCTATCTCGTCCACGGCACGTCCGCCTATGCCTTCGGCCTCATGGTTGAGGATGCTGCGGCGACGGTGGAAAGGGCACGGGTGCTTGGAGCAGAACCGTTCGAGCAGCCGGTTGGTCCAGGCGAGCTCGTGGTTCCGGCGATCCACGGCGTGGGCGGAGGGCTCATCTATTTTCTGGACGACAAATCCGAGCTCTCCAAGATCTGGGAGACCGAGTTTGAGCCAGTGCGAGACGGCGGCTCGGTCATCGCGACCGGATTATGCTCCGTGGATCACATCGCTCAGACCGTGAAATATGACGAAATGCTGACCTGGCTGCTCTTCTACACATCGCTACTCGATGCTCACAAGACGCCGATGATCGACATCGTCGATCCGGCAGGCCTCGTTCGCAGTCAGGTCGTGGAAAATGATGCCGGCACGTTGCGCCTGACACTGAACGGCGCGGAAAATCGCAACACGCTGGCCGGTCGGTTCATTGCCGAAACCTTCGGTTCCGGCGTCCAGCATCTGGCCTTTGCCACCGATGACATTTTTTCGACTGCGCAGGCGTTGCGCGCCAATGGTTTCAAGGCGCTACCGATTTCGCCGAACTACTACGATGACGTTGAAGCGCGCTTCGGTCTCGACGTTCAACTCATCGAAAGGCTGAGGTCCGAAAACATCCTCTATGACCGCGACGAGGACGGCGAGTATTTCCAGCTCTACAGCCCGACCTTTGGCGAAGGTTTCTTCTTCGAGATCGTCGAAAGACGGGGCTATCGCGGCTACGGAGCCGCCAACGCGATTTTTCGCATTGCAGCGCTACGAAAGTACCTGAGGCCAGAGGGGCTGCCAAAAGGCTGACAGCGAAGGTTTCTCTGGCAAGGGCAGCCCGCATCGTTGTTGCAGCCGAAAACCGGCAGCAAGGTCGCCGCCGGTTCCTCAACGCGAAGCTTAAAAGTTTCTTTGGAAGCGCACGACACCACCGAAGGCATCCTCGTGTCCGCGAAACCCGCGAAAAGCGGTGTAGTCAAGCTCCGGCGTGATCTTGAAGCCCGGCGTGATCTCATAGGCAACATTGAGGGCTGCGTTCCAGGTGCCGTCCTCCTCAAAGTCGATCTGGCTGTTGATGGTTGCTTTCTCGCTGACCTTCACGGAAGCACCGCCCCACATCGCCCAGTCGCCATACCAACTGCCGTAGTAGTTCGGCCGGCTCGGGTCGGACTGGTAGGCAGCCATCACGAACAGGGAGAACGCGTCGGTGACGTCGAGGTTGACGCGCGCCTTGAAGGCCCAGGCATCGTAGCGTGTGTCATAGGCCGCCATGCCGAAAAGTGTCATCCGGTCCGCTTCGTATTTCACCCCGCCGAGGAGGTGGGGAATGCTGTCGGCCCGGAGGTCAAACCACTCGCGGCTTGCCACGCCGGACGCGTCGACCGCCTCCAGTTCCCAGGAGCCATTGCCTTCCTCGGCGCCCACCATGGCGGAAAAGCCGTTGCCGAAGTCGTGGGTATAGCTCGCCTGCATCGTGCGGTCGCCCGAGTAGTAAATGACGTCGTCGTAGATGACGTTGCCGGCACCCCAGGTCCAGTTGGCAAAGAGCGAATCGGCGATGCCGACCGAGAAGCCGGCAAGCTCGATAAGCGCTTCCGAAATGTAGATGCGCTCACCCGATGCCTTGTGCTCGAAGCGCGTCTCCAGATAGGAGCGCAGCGTGCCGAACTCGGTTTCATTGCGAGCGTCGAAGCGCAGTGTCGCCCGCGCCTTGCCGGGCAAGCCATCGAGCGAGCCGCCCCAGTAGACATCGTCGCCGGCCGCAACCTCGTGGCGCAGGTAGCCGCTGATCTTCAGGCAGGTCTCGGTCCCTGGAACATAGAAGAAGCCGTTGCCATAGGCATCGCAGACGCGGACATATTCGACCGGTTCCGCGTCTGCAGCCGTTGCCGCTTGGGTGGCGGCCATCAGGCAGAGCGCCGCTGCGGCACCTTTCAGGAGGAGAAGTGGCGTAGCACTGGTTGGTTTGTACATATCGAGTTCGTTCCCTTGTCGGTTCTTGAAAATTGGCAAAGCTTCGCCGGCTCCGTCCGTGGCGTGCGGGACAAGCGGGTGCTGAGCGGGTCTGTATGGAATGAGAGCAAAAAGGGCCGGTATTGTTTGCGATACCGGCCAGTCGGGGGTTACCCGCGCGGCGGCCAGACTTCGCCGGCAAGGCCGGTTTTCGGTTCACCGAGAAGCGGCGTCTTCAGGGCGCGGATGCCGTCGATGCTGATCAGCCAGATGATGTTGCGGTCGTATTCGGTAAAGACCGCGAAGCTGGCGTTTTCATAGGTGTATTCGGGCATTTCCTCAGGCTTGGGGAAGCGCGGCACATAGTAGCCGGCGATCTTCGGATCCTTCGGGTCCTTGACGTCGAAGATCTGCAGGCCGGCGTTGTAGAAGGCATAGGGCAGGATGCCGTCGCGGCTATGCCCCGGTTGATGCGTCGTGCCGGAGCGCTTCGGACCGAAGCTGCCGCGCCGCTGGCAATAGTCGGTGAATTCGGCCTCTGCCGGGGGTGTCGGACGCGGGAAGGTGGCGACCACCTTCGGGTCCTTCGGATCCTTGGCGTCGATGACCAGCACGTCCTTGTAGGGCTCGTAGCAGTTGGAGTTCATCGGGTAGCCGTTGGCAAAGACATAGCCGGTGCGCTCGTACTGGCTGGTGTCGGCATTGTCGAACTCGGTGCCGGCAAAGCTCGGCGGAATGCTTAAGTGCCCCATCATTTCCGGCGTACCGGGATTGGTGAGGTCGAAGGTGTAGAAGCCGAGGCCGCCCATGGCGCCGAAACCGATGTTGCCACCTTTTTCCACCGGCTTCGGCAGGAACAGCGGCATGCGCGAGCCCATCCAGGACGTGCGGTTGCCGGCGCGCGGGTTCATCAGGTAAGCGTCCTCGCTCGCCTTGTCGCCGACGACCTGTCCGGGCACGGTGACCTGGCTGACGAAAAGAGGATTGGCCGGGTCCGTCATGTCCCAGGCCTGGTAGCCCGGCGAATGCAGGTAGTCCGGGTACTCGGTCAATGCGTAGCTGTCGTCGGGCGCCGATGAGAGGTACATGTACTTGCCGCCAAACCAGGCGGGTGCGTCGAGCGAGCCGGAGCCCTGCTGCTTGCCGATGGGCGCGTCCGGGTTGTTGATGTCGGTCGTGCGGGTGGCGATCAGCGTCCAGTCACTCGGCAGCGGCCCGTTCATCTCATAGACCTTGAAGCCCTTGAGCGAATTGTAGTGGCGTAGCGTCTCGACGATGTCGGGCTGGGTGCGCTTGTTGTCGAGAATGCCGAAGCGGCCGATCTCGTAGGAGGCTACGACGACGTTTTTCTGGAGCTTTTCACTCCAGGCAATCGTCATACCGCCGAAATAGTCCTGGACTGTCTTGGCGTCCCAGTCTTCGCTTGAACCGTCCGGTCCCCAGACGCCGCCCTTGGAATAGACGACCTTGGCCTTGGCCGGGTCGGTGATGTCGAGCACGCGCATGTAGTCGCGGTCATGCAGGTACATGTAGCGCTTGCCGTCAAAATCCGCGACGTCGGGCCAGGCATGCCAGGGCGACGTGATGTGCGGGTAGAAGGCGATTTCCTCGACGTTGCTCTTGTAGGTTTTGTCGTCCCAATGGGTGAGCTGGCCGGGGAAGTTCGGCGATGCGCCGAGTGCTGTGGCGCGCGGCGCGTTGAACTTGCCCGTCGCCGGATCCATGCCGTAGTCCTTGCCCGGTGTCAGCGCCGGCGGCTGCTTGTCGTAGGTCAGTTCCGACCAGCGCTTGAGGTGGGGGTCCTGGATGTTGATCTCCGTCGGTACTTCCTTTTCCCAACCCGCGGCAAGCGCAGTGCCCGCGGCCAGACACAAAATTGAGCACGTGATGATCAGCCTTCTCGGCATGTTGGTCTCCTCCTGGAATATCGGTGAACGGACGCGTCCAAGGCTGGCAGCGGCGCAGGCAAACGACAGTGCGGCGGCGAACACACCCTGTGTCGCGTTCCGAATTCTTCTTTCGTCGTGTCAGTTGATCGCGCAGGCCTCCTCATGCCCGCGCAAATCACGCCGCTTCCGTTTGCTTAGGCGCCATGAAACAGGGTCGCTTTCCCTATAACAATCGCCTTAATCAGCATTAATTCATGCGGATTTCTTATGAGTTCCCGGGCGAGTTGATGGTTTGCGGGATGCAGATGACGCGACTTCCCCTTCCTCGACGGCGTAGACTTCGAGCGGATAGCCGAAATGCTCGTCCATCAGGATCCGAGCGCGTTCGGGGTTGCGGTCGAGTACGGCCTCCATCAGCTCGGTGTGCGGACCTATTGATTGCGCCTTATGCAGCGCGGCCATGGCCTCTGCGTAGCCGGCCGTCTCTCCGTGTGCCGCGCGCAGAACAGGGGCGAAGGCGAGGAACCGGTAGTGGCGTTGGAGCTGGTCGGAGATGGTCGAGCGGAAGTGCATCAGCCAACTCGATTGCGCAGCGCTCAAGAGGGCGGCGTGAAATGCCTCGTGCCGTTCCATCCAGGTATCCACAGCAAGGTCGGAAGAATCCTCGACGATCGTCTTGCAGCGAGACAGACGGTAGTGCGCCGTGACGATCGCCGATTCCCATTCCGAGCCGCCGCGCTCCATGGCTTCCAGCAACAGAGGGATTTCGACGACTGCGCGGGCTTTTGTCAGATCCTCCAGCCCCTTGCGCGACACGGGTGCAACGGTGAAACCGCGATTGGAGATCGCCACTACCAGCCGCTCGGCCTCCAGCCGCGACAGCGCCTCTCGAAGAGGCGTCCGCCCGACATCATAGGTTTTGCTCAGAAGGTCGGGCCGCAACGGCGCCCCCGGTTGCAGACGGGCCATGAGGATCTCGGTTCGCAAAATCCTGTAGGCGACCTCTGTTTTTGTGCTGTTTTCCTGCTCGTCGACCAAAGGCACCTCCAAAATTCACCGCCCGAATGTCGGTGATCATATATGCGAGAATAATATATGATAATCGCCAATTGCTATAATTGTATACTATATCGTTGACTTTGTCGTTGGGCTGCGCTTCCTCATCCCTCGTGCTGTCACTGCGACAGCTGGAGGAGGAACACATGGCCACGACAAAATCGAAACTCATCACGGGCCTGATGGCAGCCGGTCTGGTGCTTGCCGGCATCGGTTCGGCGGCTGCCGATCCGATCCGCATCGGCATCGCCAATTTCGGCGAACACCCACCGCTCAACGCCGCCATCGCCGGCTTCAAGGCGGCGCTCGCCGAAAACGGCTTCTTGGAGGGCAAGGACGTCGTCTACACGGAAAGCCACACCAATTTCGACGCCTCGCTGGTGCCGCAGATGATCGCCAAGCTGCAGGCCGAACAGCCAAAGCTCGTCTACACCGTCACCACGCCGGTGTCGCAGATCGCCAAGAAGGCGCTCGCAGGTTCCGGCATCCCGGTGATCTTCACGGCCGTGACCGATCCGGTCGCTGCCAAGCTCGTCCCGTCCAAGGAAAGCGGCGACGACGGCATCACTGGGGCGACCGACAGCCAGGACATGGCGGCCGTGCTCGCGTTTACCAAGAAGCTTCTGCCGAACGCCAAGCGCCTCGGCCTTCCCTATAACCCGGGCGAAGCCAACGACGTTGCGCTGCTTGAAGCGGTGCGCAAAATTGCTCCGGAACAGGGTTTTGAAGTCGTCGAAGTCGGCGTCGACAATCTCAACGACATCCAGCAGCGCATCACCTCGCTCTCCGGCAAGGTCGACGTCATCTATGGCCCGACCTCCAACATGATCCAGCCGGCGATCGCGGCGGTCGCGTCGGCCGCGCGCCAGGCGGGTATCCCGGTCGTCAATGCCGTCGATACTGCCGTTAAGGAGGGTTTCGTGCCGGCAAGCTTTGCCGTCAACTACGAGCAGGTCGGCAAGAATGCGGGCAAGATTGCGGCTGAAGTCTTGAAGGGCAAGGACCCGAAGTCCATTGCTCCTGTTTTCCCTGCCTATGAGGATCACCAGGCACTGATCTCGAAGAAGGCGATGGCCGCCTTCGGCGTCGAGATCCCGGCTTCGCTCGCCGACTGCAACTGCATCGTCGAGTAATCCGACGCCAGCAACGGCGGCGGCCACGAGGCCGCCGTCCATGTGCGCGCCGCGCGCGCCCTGTCCATTCGTATTTACATGAATTCCGGAAGCAAGGCTGCGGAGGCGGCCTCTACGGAATTGCTCAGAGGAGGAACGGATGCTCGAAATCCGATCTGCACGAAAGGTCTTCTACAAGGGGCAGCCCGACGAGAAGATCGCCCTCAACGATCTCAGCCTGACGCTTCCGACCGGCAACTTCGCCATCGTCATCGGATCGAACGGCGCCGGCAAGAGCAGCATGCTTAATGCCATTTCCGGCGCGCTCATGCTCGATTCAGGCAAGATCCTCATCAACGGCGACGATGTGACGGCGCTGCCCGTGCACAAACGCGCAACACGGGTCGCCCGGGTCTTCCAGGATCCGATGAAAGGCACCGCCGCTTCGATGACGGTTGCGGAAAACATGCTGCTCGCCGAATTGCGCGGCAAGAAACTCGGCCTTAGCCGAGGCCTCAATGCCAGGCGGCTCGCGAGCTACCGCGAACGCCTCGCGGCGCTGAACCTTGGGCTGGAAAATCGGCTGGACACGCGCGTCGAACTGCTTTCGGGCGGCCAGCGCCAATCCCTTTCGCTGATCATGGCGACCTGCGACCAGCCGGATCTGCTGCTCCTCGACGAGCACACCGCAGCCCTTGATCCCCGCACTGCAGATATCGTCATGCAGGCGACGGTACGCGCGGTCGAAGCCTTCAATCTCACCACCCTGATGGTGACGCACAACATGCAGCACGCTGTCGATTTCGGCCATAGCGTGGTGATGCTCGATGCCGGCCAGATCCGGCTCGAGATCACCGGCGCGGAAAAGGCCGAGGTCACGATCCCGAAACTCATCGGTCACTTCGGCATGAAGACCGACCGGATGCTGCTCGCAAGCTGAGACGGACATGGAAACGGTTTCTACGATATTTTCGAACTTCATCACGCTCGTCCCGGTCACGCTGGCGCAGAGCCTCATCCTTTCCTTCATCGTTCTCGGCATCATGCTGCCGTTCCGCACACTGAATTTTCCGGACCTGACGAGCGAGGGCGCGTTCCCTCTCGGCGGCTGCGTCTGCGCGCTGTCGCTCGCCGGTGGCGCACCCGGTTGGCTGGCGATCCTCGTTGCGATGGCCGCCGGGTTCCTGGCGGGCAGCTGCACGGCCTTCGTGCATCTGCGCTTCCGCATCCACACGCTGCTTGCCGGCATTCTGATGATGACGATGCTCTACTCGATCAATCTGCGGCTGATGGGCAAGTCCAACCTCTCGGTCTACGGCACGCCAACCATTTTCGATGGCGTACCCTTTGCCGAGCCGGGTTTCCCGGTCGCGAAGATCGTCGTTGCAGGACTGCTCGGCATTGCCGTCTATTGCCTTTTGAACCTCTATTTCCGGACCGAACGCGGAACGGCCATGCGCGCCGTCGGCTCCAACCCGGATATGGCGGAAGCGCAGGGGATCAGCATCTGGGCCTTCACCATCGGGGGGGTCGGTCTAGCCGGTGCCTTCTCGGCCACCAGCGGCGCGCTCATGGTGCAGTCGCAGGGGTTTGCGGACGTCAACATGGGCATCGGTACCTTAATCAATGGCCTTGCGGCGCTGATGATCGGCGAAGCCATCGTCGGCAAGCAGACGATCCGGCGCCAGCTTGCGGCACCCTTCGTCGGAGCCATCGTCTACTACCAGCTTGTCTCGCTCTGCCTTGCCGCCGGCATGCCGCCGACCGACCTGAAACTTGCCACCGGCCTCTTCGTGCTCGCCATGCTGGCGCTCCCAACCCTCAAGCGCGCCCGCGGCCCCATGCCGGCCCGCGAAACCGTCCGTGAATAGAAGGACTGCCCCATGAACATCGATATCCATGCTGTCGAGGCGCTCGACCGCGACGACCCGCTCGCGGCCTTCAAGAAGCGCTTTGATTTGCCCGAAGGCGTCACCTATCTCGACGGGAATTCGCTCGGCGCAGCACTTCATGCCTCCTATGCCGAAATCGAGAAGGCCGCGAAACTCGAATGGGGCCGCGACCTCATTCGCAGCTGGAACACGGCGGGCTGGTTCGCCCTGCCGCTGACGCTCGGCGACCGCGTCGGCCGCCTCATTGGCGCGGCACCCGGCCAGACGGCCGTGACCGACCACACCTCGGCCAATGTCTACAAGGCGCTGCACGCCGCACTCGGCCTCAATGCGGAGCGCAGGGTCATTGTCGCGGAAAGCGAGAGCTTCCCGACCGACCTCTATATGGCCGAGGGCGTGATTGCGACGCGGCCCGGTACCGTCCTGCGGCTTGAGGGCGTCGATGGCCCGCGGATCGAAGACCTGATCGACGAGAGCGTCGCCGTGGTGCTCGTCAACCACGTCAACTACAAGACCGGCGCTCTGCGCGATATGGCGGCGCTGACCAAGCGCGCGCACGATGTGGGTGCGCTCGTCGTCTGGGATCTCTGCCATTCGGCCGGTGCGCTGCCGGTGGAACTCGATCGCTGCAACGTCGATTTCGCCGTCGGTTGCACCTACAAGTATCTGAATGGTGGCCCCGGTGCACCGGCCTTTATCTATGTCGCCAGGCGCCATCAGGAAAAGGCCAGCCAACCGCTCAGTGGCTGGTGGGGCCACGCCCGTCCATTCGCTTTCGAGCGCAATTACGACGGCGGCGCGGGCATCTTGCGCTTCCTCTCCGGCACGCAGCCAATCTTGTCGCTGCGCACGCTTTCGGCCGCGCTCGATCTTTGGGATGAAGTGGACATGGCGGCCATCCGCCGGAAGAGCATCGCACTCACCGATCTCTTCATAAAGCTCGTTGAAGCGCGTTGCGGCGCGCATGGCCTGAAGCTGGTCGGCCCAAGGGACGGCACGGTGCGCGGCAGCCAGGTCTCCTTCGAGCACGAGGGGGCCTATGAAATCATGCAGGCTCTGATCGAGCGGGGCGTCATCGGTGACTTCCGCGCCCCGGCCACCATCCGTTTCGGTTTCACACCGCTCTATACGAGTTTTAAGGATGTGTGGGACGCCGTGGACGTGCTGCATGAGGTGATGGAGACTGGCGCTTGGCGCGACGCCCGCTTTGCTGTCCGTAGCGCCGTGACCTGATCGCGATCGCTTGTGAAAAATGGAAAAGCGCTTTCCCTGCCGGGAAGGCGCTTTTTTCGTTTGGGCTGGCTCGAGACTTATTAAATCTCGATATCAATTCATTCAACCTATGTGGATTGTTATATTAGACCGCTGATTGCATCCATTACCGGAACAGGAAGGCGCAGCCTCTGAAGGAATGGCGAAAAGGCAATCTCATGGCTCAGGATACGCATGCTCAGCTCTATATCGGCGGCAAATGGAGGGCGACCTCCGAGACGCTCGCCGTCATCAACCCCGCCAATGAGGATGTCATCGGCAAGGTGGCGGTCGCCCGCGAGACGGATCTCGCCGACGCAACGGACGCTGCCTGGCAGGGTTTTCAGGTCTGGAGCCGGACATCGCCGGCTGCCCGCGCGGCGATCATCCTGAAGGCGGCCCAGCTTATGCGCGAGCGCTCAGAGGAGATCGCGCGTTCGATCACGCTCGAAAACGGCAAGCCGCTTTCCGAGGCGCGGTCCGAGGTCATTCGCGGTTGCGAATTCTTCGAATGGGACGCCGGCGAATGCGTGCGTCTCTACGGCCGGGTTATCCCGAGCGCACCGGGCATCCGCTACATCGTGCTGCAGGAACCGATCGGCCCGGTCGCGGCGTTTTCGCCCTGGAACTTCCCGATGAGCCAGCCCGCCCGCAAGATCGGCGGCGCACTTGCGGCCGGCTGCTCCATCATCATGAAGGCGTCCGAGGAGACGCCGACGGGCGTCGTGCACATCGCGCGGGCGTTCCACGATGCGGGCCTTCCTGCCGGTGTGCTCAACCTCGTCTTCGGCCACCCCGCCGAAATCTCAGGCTATCTCATCCCGCAGGACCGGATCCGCATGGTCGCCTTCACCGGCTCGACCGTCGTCGGAAAGCACCTGACGACGCTCGCTTCGCAAGTGATGAAACCGGCGCTGATGGAACTTGGCGGCCACGCGCCCGTCATCGTCTGCGAGGATGCCGATCCGGTTGCGGCCGGTATTGCCTGCGCCACCCGCAAGTATCGCAATTCCGGCCAGGTCTGCACCTCGCCGACGCGCTTCTTCGTGCACGAAACGCTCTACAGGCGCTTCACGGACGCCTTCGTGGAGAAGGCGCGTTCGATCAAGATCGGTGACGGCCTCGACGCAGGGACGCAGATGGGCCCGGTGGCCAACGATCGCCGCATCGCTGCCCTCCAGGAGCTTGTCGACGATGCGCGCGCAAAGGGCGCCCGCATCCTGTGCGGCGGCGGACGTCTGGACGGCAAGGGCTACTTCTTCGCGCCGACCGCGATTGCCGATCTGCCGGATGATGCCCGCGCGCTCGGCGAAGAGCCCTTCGGCCCGCTCGCGCTGATCAATCCGGTTGCCTCGATCGACGAAGCGCTTGCGAAAGCGAATGCGCTTCCGTTTGGTCTTGCCGCCTATGGCTTCACCAACTCGGCCGCCAACATCGACCGCCTGATGCAGGGCATCGAGGCCGGCAATCTTTCGATCAACACGCTGGAGGCCTCCGTCGCCGAAACGCCGTTCGGTGGCGTCAAGGAAAGCGGCCTTGGCCGCGAGGGTGGCGCGGAGGGCCTGCATCACTACACCGTCGTCAAGAACGTCTCGCTGCGCACCGCCTGACGGCATCGCGCGCGCCGCAATGAATGGATGATCAGGCCGAAACCGCTGTCTGGGCGGTTTCGGCCTTCTTGCGTTCCGTCAGCCGACAACCGGGACCATGTCGCGCAGCACCTTGCGCAGCAGTGTGCGCACCGCGAGCGTCGCGGGGGAGGGCGTGCGTTCGCGCGCCGTGATGACAGAGACATCGCGGGCAATCGACGGTTCGACCAACGGGCGGGCTGAGATCTTCCGACCGTTGAGGCCGGTAAAGGCATAGGTCGGCAGGATGGCAACCCCCGCCTCCCGCTCGACCAGCGATAGAGCCGTGTTGATCTGGTGCACTTCGAGAGAAGGGCGCAGCGGCACGCCGGCGCTTTCGAAGCCGACCTCGGTCAGAAGACGGATATTGCTTTCGCGCGTCAGCGTGATGATTGGCTGGTCGGCGAGCGCGGACCAGGCCACTTCGGCCTTGGCACAGACGACATGGCCCTCGGGTGCGAAAACCATCAACTGGTCGCGCAGCACGCGTTGGATCTCAAGGCCGTCCTCGTCGCTGGCAAAGGTGCCGACGCCGAGGTCGCAGAGGCCACTGCGCACCCGGGGCGCGATCATGTCCGTCACGACGTCCTCGATCCTCAGTTTGAGGTTCGGATGGCTTTGAGCGACCTCCTGCAACAGCCGTGTCAGCACGGTTGCGCCAAGGAAGGGCGGGGCGGCGATGCGCACCAGGCCCGTTCTCAGTTGCCCGAGATCGTGCACCGCATCGACGGCGCGCTCGATTTCCGCAAGGCCGGGCAGCGCGGCCGCCGCAAAGACCCGACCGGCCTCGGTCAGTTCGACGCGTCGGGTCGTGCGGTCGAAGAGCCGCGCGCCGAGTAGCGCCTCGAGGTCGCGGATCGCATGCGAGATGCCGGCCTGGCTGGTATGCAAGCGCTCGGCGGCGCGGGAGAAGTTGCCGAGTTCGACCACGGCCTGAAAACACTTGATCTGACGGAGATTGAGCATCGCGGGATCCATACTGATTTCGGCATGAATATATACAGACTATGTGTCTTAATGAATAAAAAAATCCTGCGCTAAATGCGCCGAGAGAGACCGGAGCGGCTGCTTCACGCGCCACCGGACGGACATGCGACAGGGAGCGTCATGAAATACCAGCGTAAAGATGCAAAGGCCCATTCCCGTGCCACGATGCGCGGCATCTGGGCGGCGGCGAACACGCCGTTTACGGCCGATGGCGCCATCGACGAAGAGGGCTACCGCCGCAATGTCGAGCATTGGATTTCCGATCTCGGTATCGACGGCCTCTTCATTGCCGGCAAGCAGGGTGAGTTCTTCGCGATGTCGGTCGACGAGCGTAAACGCATGTTCGATCTCTCCGTGGAAGCAACCGGGGGCAGGGCGCAGACGATCATGTCCTGCTCCGACCAGAACATGGATGTGGTGATCGATCTTGCCCGTCATGCGCAGGCCTGCGGCGCAGACTACATCGTCGTGCATGCGCCGATCCTGCATTTCTTCAAGCAGCAGGACGAAACGCTGCTGCGCTACTACGAGACCATCGCCTCTAAGGTGGATATCGGCATGGCGCTGTGGTCGCATCCCGACAGCGGCTATCTGATGAGCCCGGAGCTGTGCAACCGGCTTGCCGACATCGAGACGGTGGTGGCAATCAAGTATTCGGTGCCGCGCGCCATGTACAAGGCGCTGACGGCGCTCGCTGGCGACCGCATCCTCGTCTCGACCGCTTCGGAAGAGGAATGGCTGGATAACGTGCTGGAACTCGGTTGGCAGCTTTATCTCTGCTCGTCGCCACCCTACACGCTCCAGACCAAGGCCGACCGCCGGATGGCCGAATACACTTCGCTAGCGTTTGCCGGAAAGGCCGAGGAAGCCCGCGCAGTCAGCGCCAGCCTGCAGAGCGTGCGCGACGCCTTCCGAAAGACCAAGCCAGCGGAAAAACCGCATGCGCACCAGAAGTACTGGCAGGAACTGCTCGGCCAGGTCGGGGGCGCGGTTCGCCAGCCATTGTTGGAGCTGACGGATGAGGAAAAGAGACTGACCAGAGCCGCCTTCGAGGAATGCGGCCTGAAACTGCGCTGAACGGGACAGGGAGGAATATCAATGACGAAGCTCAAGGCGTTCAATCTGCAAAAGTGGATCGACGAGCACAAGCACCTGCTCAAGCCGCCGGTCGGAAACCAGCAGATCTGGAAAGACGCCGACCTCATGGTGACGATAGTCGGTGGCCCCAACAAGCGCACCGACTATCACGACGATCCCGTCGAGGAGTTCTTCTATCAGCTCAAGGGCGACATGGTGCTGAAGCTCTATGACGGCAAGGACTTCTACGACGTGCCGATCCGGGAGGGCGACATCTTCCTACTGCCGCCGCATGTACGCCATTCGCCGCAGCGCCCGATGGAAGGTTCGATCGGTCTCGTGATCGAACCGACGCGGCCTGAAGGCCTGCTCGACGCGGTCGAATGGTACTGCTTCGAATGCACGGAGCTGGTGCACCGCGCCGAGGTAGACCTCGAATCCATCGTCGACGATCTGCCGCCGATCTATCAGGCCTTCTACGCGGACGAAAAGCTGCGCACGTGCCCGAAATGCGGAACCGTGCACCCCGGCAAGACCCCACCCGAGGGGTGGGTGACGCTCTGAACCCGGCAGCAAACCAGCAAAGGATCGTCATGTCGAAAGTCGAAGCCATCTGCCTCGTGGGCTGGGGCGCCATCGGACAGCGGGTGGCAGCACTTCTTAAGGCGCGGGGCGCGAACGCCCGGATTGTCGGGATCGCCGTGCGCGATCCCAGGGAGATCGAAGCGACCATGCCGGAAGGGGCGGTTCATGTTGTCGGTCCAGAAGCGCTGACGGCGACCGGCGCGACGTTGGTCGTCGAGGCGGCGAGCCGCGAAAGCGTCCAGCCCTTCGCCCGGGCGGCATTGGCGGCGGGCATGGATTTCGCTGTGTCCTCGACCTCGGCCCTGGTGGATGCCACCGTGCTCGACGAACTCGTGGAACTTGCACGGCGGAACGGTTGCAAGCTTATCATTCCGCCGGGCGCGCTCGGCGGCATCGATGCGCTTTCGGCGGCCTCGCGGTTGGGTCTGGACAGCGTGGAACACATCATCACCAAGCCCGCGAGGGCTTGGTTAGGGACGCCGGCCGAAGAGTGCTGTCGCCTTGGCGAACTCCAGGAAGCGGAAGCCTTTTTCGCAGGATCGGCCGCTGAGGCGGCGACGGCCTTTCCGCAAAATGCCAATGTGGCGGCGACCATCTCCCTTGCCGGCGTCGGCATGGAACGTACGCGTGTGCAACTCGTCGCCGATCCCAAAGCAGTGGAAAACACGCACAGCATTGTCGCCCGCGGCGCCTTTGGCACACTCGAAATCCGCCTTCAGAACCGCCCGCTTGCAACCAATCCAAAATCCTCGGAGATGACGGCACTGAACCTCGTTCGCCTGATCGAGAACAGGACAAGCGCGCTTGTCCTTTAGTCGGTAGCTGCCGCTCGACTGCTCGACTGCTCGGCCATTGCCGTTCCGCACAGATCTTTGTGCTGCCGGCAACCGCATGCGCCGCTTTATCCGTTGGCTCTATCGAAACCAACTTTGACATCATCGGTGAAAAGCATCACGCGTGCGCTGGTGCTTGAACGCAAAGACGTTGCGGGGCCGTCAGTCGCTCCGACGCCGGGCTTTCGCGCCCTGGGTGGCAAGCCGGCGGCCGATCCAGGAGAGGTAGGAGCAGGAGATGAGGAACCAGGTTCCAACGAAGACATAGGCCTCAAGCGCCTGGTTGCCCCAGGCAACATCGCTGAAGGCCATGCGCGCGGTGGCGCTGAGATCGTGCAGGCCGAGGATCACGACGAGCGACGTATCCTTGTAGGCGCCGATGGTGCTGTTGACGAGCGCGGGCATGGCCCGTTCGGTGGCCTGCGGCAGGAGCACGAGGCGGGCTGTCTGCCAGAAGCCGAGACCAAGCGAAGAGGCAGCCTCATGCTGGCCGGCCGGCAGGGCCATGAGGCCGCTCCGCACATCCTCGGCGAAATAGGCGGCGTGGAAAAAGACGAGCGCAATCAGCACCGCGACGATCGGGTCGATGCTCGTGCCCTTGGGGAGCGTCAGCGGCAGCACGAAAACCCCGACGAACAGCAGCGTCACCATCGGCACGCCGCGCATGATCTCGACATAGGCGCCTGCGGCGCGGTGCAGCAGCCGATGGCGCGTCTGGTAACGGGCAAGCGCGAGCAGCACGCCGACCGGCAGGGCAAGGGCGAGCGCGATGGTGGAAAGGATGAGGAGGATCGGCAGACCGTTCCAACGGGAGGCATCGACCGGAGCGAGACCGAGGACGCCGCCGCCCATCAGCGTGAAGGACGCGGCCATGCCCGCCAACCAGAGCCCGGCCAAGAGCCTCATGTCTGGCCAGCGCCCGCTGACAGCCATCTGGCCGGTGGCGATGGAAAGGCCAAGGAGGAGCAACGAGGCGAGCATCGGCCGCCACTGTTCGTCGAACGGATAGGTGCCGAACAGGATGAAGCGGGATTTCTCCACCCAGAAGGGCCAGCAGGCGCCGGAAGCCTCGCCACAGGCGGCCGGATCGGCAAGGGGCGGTACGGCCGCCAGCACGAGCCAATCGGCAACAACCCAAAGAATGGCGAGCACGAGGCCGCCGCTTGCGAGGGACAGGAGGCTCGTGCCCGGTCGGGAAAGCTGCCTCAGCAG